>Ga0180009_10000004_pt1 | contig 474252 bp, 400 predicted proteins | sample OS_PC_MetaG_FD_123537 | JGI IMG/M metagenome (GOLD analysis project Ga0180009, IMG submission 123537) | Groundwater microbial communities from the Aspo Hard Rock Laboratory (HRL) deep subsurface site, Sweden - OS_PC_MetaG | ecosystem: Environmental > Aquatic > Deep subsurface > Groundwater...
GTGCACAAAGTCTTAGGTCCAGGATATTTGGAATCCGTTTATGAAGATGCTTTGTGTTACGAGTTGGAAGCTTTGGATATTCGTTTTCAGCGACAAGTGGATTTGGATATCAAGTACAAGAACGCCGTTTTCAAGAGAAAATTCAGGGCTGATCTGTTGGTGGAAGAGAAAGTCCTTGTTGAAAACAAAGCGATAACAACACTCACAGCCAGCGATGAAGCGCAGTTGTTCAATTATTTGAAAACGACGGGACTGCGCGTAGGATTGCTCTTCAACTTTGGCAGTTCCAAGCTGCAAAAAATAAGGCGGATAGTGTGATCTATCGGTGTCAATCGGTGCGCCATCCGTGGTCAAATGGTTGAATAGATACAATATTTGTTTGAATGACTGGATTGAAATGTATCACCCCTTCCCTCCTGCGGCGGGCGGGCGGGGTTGGAATGATGATGTTGCTGTTATTGCTATAAGAATATCACCCCTTCGGGGTTGGAATTTGGAATGATGAAACAATTGACATTTATGGTATGATTTTTCTGTAAACATCCAACGCCAATGCAAATTATGCGTTTCTCTTAATAGTCTGCAATTAAAGAACATACAAGCGTAACCACCAATGGATGTAATTATTGCGTTAAATTATCCTGTCACTAGCAACCTTTCATTTTGGAACTCATGCCCTAACTGTATGCATAACATAATGTTGTGATAATTTTGTGAGTATATGTAATTGTGGCACAAATAGTGCATATTATTAAGTTTCAGAAAGTATTAAACAAAAAGTAAATAGCAATCAATTAAAAGGAGCAAAACATGCAGTCAAAGTTCAGATTTCTGACTATGGCTTTAGCGGTCATAATGATCGTGGCCATAGCCGGCACCAGCTTTGCCATTCCTGCCAATCCCCGGCCCAGAATGCTCACCCAGCCCGACGGCAGCAAATTTTCCGCCGTTTTAAAGGGCGACGAGCATTTTCACTTTGCCGAGGATGCCGACGGCTATTCCATCATTCAAAACAGCCAGGGCTACTGGACCTATGCCCAGCAGGCGAACGGCCTGTTGGTAGCCACCGACCTGATAGTGGGCAAAAGCAACTGCACCTTTCCCCGGCATTTACGGCCCAATTCCGGTGCAGTGGCAGCCCTGGCCAAGAACGCCAACAAGGTAATTAATTTCTCGGTGGAAAAACGGCATAAAATGTCCACCGACTTTTTGTACGGCGTTGACGGCACCAAGGAGAACCCCACCAAGGCCGCCAGCGGCAGACAGTATATGAACGTGGTGCTGGGAGACTTCTCGGACAGCACCTTTGCCTGGTACGCCACAAACCAAAAGGCCGGCCTGAACCCATACACCCCGTACCCCTACGACCGCACCGCGGCCAACAACCACGCCCTGGCCACCGCCAACTGGTTCAACTTTTTGGCCTACGGCGACTCCATAGCTCCCTACGTGCCCGACTCCTCAATAGTAGGCTCCATGAGCAATTTCTATTTTGACTTTACCATGCGCAAGTGCTGGTGGTATGGCGGGGTTTCCCCGGTGATCGCCACCGGAATCACCCGGCTGAACTCCGTACAGAGCGACGCCCCCTCTTCCACTTATTACAGCTCCGCCCTGAGTAAAGCCGACCCCTTTATTGATTACGGCGCCAACCCCGGCGGCCTGCAGGACGGCCTGATCCTGGTCCACCCCGGCCCGGGGCAGGAAGAATCAGGCGATGTGGGCGATATCTGGTCCATGTCCATGACAGGCAACTTCGGCTCCTATGACGGCGTCAGCTTAACCAGACTGATCGCCTGCCCCCAGAACGGCCAGCTGGGCGTGTTCGCCCACGAGATGTTCCACCAGATCGGCGCCCCCGATCTTTACGACTACGGCTACTCCGGCACCCCCTGGGGCGAGTGGTCCTTAATGGACAACGGCTCCTATAACGGCAACAACGGCGGCGACAAGCCGGCCTTCCCCGGCGGACATTTGCAGTATGATGTGGACGGCAACATTCAGACCGGGGTTGACGGCTGGATGACAGCCGGAGCGTTGGGCAACACCGATTCCATCTCCAGCGAATACCGCGGCGACGGCCAGTATACCATAGCGGCTCTGGATTCGTCCGGCGAGGCCCGCCGGGGCAATCCCACCAGCGGCATCAGGCTGTGGCGCATCCGCAACATGGCCTTCCGCGATTCCGGCCAGGTGTTCTTCGTGGAACTGCGGAACCAAACTCCCCCCTACGAATCGGGCCTGCCCGAGAGCGGCCTGATCATTACCCATATAGACACCCGGATGGGCGGAGGCTCGCGCTTCAACGACGGTCCGCCCAACGTAGCATATTATTACTCCTGGGTGGAACAGCCGGGTTTCAATCCCAACATTAACTATGCGGCCGGCGACAGCAACTTCCCCCGCTCTTGCGGCAATGCCGCCTATTCGGCCAACGACTTCTCGTCCGGCGGCTACACCGAGAATGCCATAGACTCGCTGACCAGCCCCAACTGTAAGACCAATAAGGGAACCGGCAACGGCGGCGGCAACGGGCCATGGATCTACGACATCTCGGCCGAGGGCCCGACCATGAAATTCCGGGTAGCCCGCACCGGTATGGCCACCACCACTCCTCAGGTGGGTTATGTATCGGTTGTGGTCAAGGATCCGATCGTTGTGAACACCGCCAATAACAACAATGCCATGCTGGATCCCTGGGAGACCGATACCCTTAAGGTTACCTTCCGCAATACCGGCAACGCCATCACCGTCGGGGCCCGCTGTTCGCTGTATGTGGTCACCGGCGGAGCCTATGTGGAGAGCATCAGCCCCACCACTACTGTAGTGGTAGGCAGCGGAGCCATGGCCACCAATGCCGAAGCCCAGAGCGGACCGTTCGTGGTCAAGATCAAGAAGGACGTTCCCAAATTCACCGACATAGTGTTCGGGGTCATATTCCGCAGCACCACCCCGGCCTACAGCACCACCAGCAACTTCGGCTTAAGGGTCAGCGGACTTAAAGTTGTCACGACCTACGACTTTACCGATATCCGGGTGGGCGGAGCCACCTGGAGCTACCGGATCCAGCCCTCCTCGGTGGCGATATTGGCCGACACCGTGTTCTTATGCAACGCCAACCTGGATAATGCCACCTTCCAGACCAGGATCTATGCGGTCAAGAAGGGCACTACCAATAACCCGCTGGTGGGCGGTGTGGGCGGCGACACCATCCGCTCAGCCAACAACCATGGCTCGTGGCATTCAACCGCACATTACGGCGGCGGCCTGGATATCGACAATTCCAAGAACCTGTGGATATCCCTGCAGGATTCCATTATCCAGACCAACCGTGCTGCTATCAAAATATCCGGCTTAATGGCCCCCAACTGTGACTGGGGCGGAACCCCGATGAAGCGCATCCGCGGCATAGCCTTTGGTCCTTCGGTGGTGGATACCTTCGGGCCGAACCTGCTCTCCGGGGACTCTTTGTGGGCCTACTGGCAGAATTATGACATGTATTCCGAATCCCTGATGGTCTACAGCAAGTCGCTCTCCGGCACCGCTGTCAAGCGCTACGGCTACAGCTGGGATGATGCGCTGGCTTCCGACAACGTATTGAATGGCAAAGGCGAATGGTGGAACGGCCGGGCCTTGGAATACGACGGTTCCAGCATCTGGACCTCCTCGGTGTGGCAGAACGTCATGATCCGCCGCAATGCCCTCAATGCCACCACCATGGATATCATGCCCGGGCCGTCCAGCTACGGCTCCTACGGCACCTACGGCATGGGCATCGAGGCCACCAACGCCGCCGGCGTTCCCTACGCCCCGGTGGGAGCGGCCGCTTTCGCGCCCGGCGCCGCCGGAACCAGGTTCTACCTGTATTGCGCCTCCATGGACGAGGGCAAGATATATAAGGTGGACATGACCGACTTCGTGCTGCCCACACCTCCGGACAGCGTCAAGGTGGTGGATACCGGAGCCAATAACGTGCTGACCTGGTGGAAAGCCAATGACGGCGACCAGAAGGTGGCCCAGTATATCATCTACCGCCAGGCCCCGGGTAGCACCACACCGCCCACCTCAGGCGACGAACTGATCAGGGTCCAAAACCTTTACGGCGGCCCGGCCACCCATACCTACACCGACGTGGGCGCCGGAGCCAAGATCGCCTATGTCTATACCATCAAAACCCTCAACTACTACGGCGAGGGAACCTGGGGCGCCTCGGTAAGCGCTCCGCTGGTCCCGACCGCGGTGGAACTGACCGCATTTGCCTGCGTCCAGGCCGGCGGCAATTCGGTTACCATCAACTGGCAGACCGCCTCCGAGATGGACAACTATAAGTGGGAGATCGAGCGCTCCACCGACAGCGAGAGCTTCACCAATGTCTGGTCCATCGATGTGGACGGGACCAACCCCTACGGCGACAAATACTCCTATACCGACAAAGTTCCATCGGTTGGCGTGTATTATTACCGTCTGGTTGATGTCTCCAAGACCGGCGAGAAGACCTATCACGGACCGATCTCGGTAGTGGTGGGTGCGGTGTATGCCTTGGGGCAGAATTATCCCAACCCCATCGGAAAAAGCCCGGCCACCATCAAGTACTCGCTGAAGAATCCGGGCCAGACCAGCCTGAAGATCTACAACCTGCTGGGCGAAGAGGTCAAGACCCTGGTCAATGCCAAACAGGACGCCAACTTCTACACGATTCCCTGGGACGGCCGTGACAACAAGGGGCAGTCGGTCGCCAATGGAGTGTACTTCTACAAGCTGAACTCCGGCGAATTCAGCGCCACCAAGAAGATGATGGTTTTGAGGTAAACAGTTTCCCCCAGGGCGGCGTTCCGACATGGACGCCGCCCTTCTTTAAATCAGGCGAACTTTGGCAGATTTCATCTGCCCTATAGGCGGCGCCATCCGGGAATGACGCATTTCCTTGGCATTTTCAGCTGGCGGCGGCGGTTAGTTTCGCAGGGGGCTTGAAAATAAATCTAATTGGATGGAATATTTTAAATGATGGGATCGCGAAAAATGATAGGGGAGATCATGGTCTCCCTGGGCTATGTTTCCATAGAGCACATTAACGAAGCCCGTCGGCATCAGATGCAGGGCGCCGGGAAGCGGATAGGAGAGTGCCTGGTGGAATTGGGCTACATCCAGGAGGAGGAAGTGAAAAGAGCCTTGACCGTTCAGGGTCACGGTTGATGGCAAGGATAAAACCGCTATCTGGTTTAAAGGCGTTCTCTGTTATGGAGAAAGCCTTTTTATTTAATTCCAAACTGTATCATCCTGGCTTGTGATGAAAAATAACTGGAAATGGCTGTTGGCCGGCTGTTCCCTGCTGGTGCTGATCACCGGGCTTTCGCTGACCCCGGTTTCCGACCCCGACCTGTGGATCATGCTGGCCACCGGCCGGTATATTGCCGAAAGCGGCCAGATTCCGCATACTGATCTCTGGAGCCACACCGCCTTCGGCCAGCCCTGGGTGATGCACGAATGGCTGCCGTCGGTCATCCTGTACGGCCTGCATAAGATCGCCGGCTTCCCGGGGATCGTGATCCTGAAGATCCTATTGCTGAACCTGGTCTTTTTTATCGGCATTATCGCCGCCCGGAGGAAGGGGCTGAATCCCCTGGTGGTTCTGCCGGTCATGGCCCTGGCGGTACTGGCCAGCCAGATAGGTTTCAGCGAGAGGGTTCAGATAGCCACTTTTCTGGCCCTGGCAGCGGAGATCTTTCTGCTGGACCGGCTGGAAAGGGGCGGGATTTCCGCCAAGGCCTTTCTGATTTTCATTGCCGCAGGCTTCGTTTTATGGGCCAATTCACATCTGGGCCTGATGTCCGGGCTGGCGGTTCTATTCATATATTGCCTTGATTCCGCCGTGGCCGGTTTTCGCCAGGGCCGCTGGTTCACTTTCCGGGTTATGGCCCTGGGTTTTTTAATCGCCTGCCTGGCGGTGCTGATCAACCCCTATGGGATATCACTGGTCAAGCCTTTTTTTAAATTCTATTTTGACCCCCAGCTGATAGCGTTTGACAAACTAATATACGGCACCATCCACGAATATACCTCAATTTTCTCTCCCTCTATCATGGGCGATGCCGCGGTACGATGGGGGCTGGGCTGGATGGCCTTCTCCGCCCTGGGGATTATCTTAAACTGGCGAAATTTTCGGTTATCCAGTCTGCTGTTGTGGCTGGGATTTTTCTATCTGGCCTTTTATGCCGTCAGATTCGTCCCGCTTTTTGTTTTTGCCACCCTGGGCTTTACGGCTGTGAACTGGAACCAGATATTTTCCGGCGCTCGGCATTTGAAAATACCAGAGAAATACGCCGGGAGGTTATCCAAACCAGTCTTCGGAGCTATCTGTCTGGCGATCATCCTGGCCGGAGTGTTGTCGGGCTTCGGCCTGGCCGGGAAGCGGGGCGGGGGACATCCTTTGGGACTGGATGGCAGGCTCTTTCCGGTGGAGGGGACGAGATTCGTAAAAACAAATTTTCCGGATCCGAAAATACTCAACGACTTCATGGATGGCGGCTATCTGATCTGGAACAACATCCCGGTCTTCATAGACGGCCGGATGGCGCCCTTCAGGTATGTTTTGGAGGATTATATCTCCATCATCAAGGGGGATACAGCCCTGATGAATAAATATGACCTTGATCTGGCCCTGCTGCGCTATCCCCGCAGCGGGAAGTCCCTAAGCAGCAGATTGCATGGGTATTTCTCCGGCAGCAGCCAATGGGCTCTGGTATATTGGGACGATATCTGCCTGGTATTTGCCAGAAGAACGGACCGGTATAAAGGCCGGATCGCGAAATACGAATATAAATATTTAAACCCGATCTTTACCAATCCCGCCTCCCCGCCGGACGGGTTCCAGCGGGAACTGTCCCGGGCGATAGGGCAGAACCCCGGGTTGGTAACCCCCTATCTGGCGGCCTTCAATTATTATTACCAGAGGGATCTGGCCCTGGCGGAAAATTACGTCCGGCAGGGACTGGCCATTGACGGCGGCGATGCCAGTCTGCACAATAACCTGGGGAATATCTATCTGACCAAGGGACAAAATAAGGAGGCGGTGGGAGAATATTTAAAAGCCATAGCATTAGACAGGAATATCTCCGAGGCCTATTGCAATATCGGCTATATTCGTGAGATGGACGGCAATTACCGGGAAGCTGAAAAATATTATCTTAAGGTAATGGAAGATATTGACCCGCTGAACACCTGGGCCTATAACCGGATGGGCATGATGCTGATAAACCAGGGGAGGCCCCGGGAGGCGGTCAAGTATCTGACAAAAGGGGCCGCCATAGATCAAAATTCAGAGGCTGCCTGGAATTTAAGAAAACTGAGAGCCATATATTAGCTTAAAAGTATACAAAAATGACACTATGGCGCAATATTTGCATTTGAGTTAATTGTTGTAATTACAAACGATAAAGAAATACTGCTAAATATTCCTTAAAATACATGAATATTGGCTGAATTAATAGTTGATATTCATTTTTTTAAGCTACTTATGAGGTAAATCACATTTACTCAAACGGTATAATACTTGCATTAATGAATTATGTAAACGTTAATTTTTTAGGAGCGGGACAATGGGAAAACATAAATTGTTGATAGCGGGTTTGTTGGTCTTCATCTGCGGAATATCCTGGGCGGCCAACACCCAGACCATCACCTATAAGGATTCCTGGTCCAAGCGAGGCATCACTGTAAAAAATCAGACCAAGGGAAGCCTTAATCTGGTCTATTCCGTCAACAACTTCAACTTTGAGGAGAAGGATGTTGAGGGAGCCAAGGCTAAGGCGGTGGTAACCGAAGGATCGGTCCTGCCCATCGGCGCCGGGTATCCCGACCTGCCGGTGATCAGCAATTATGTGGCCGTCCCCAACGGGGCCGTTCCCCGGGTGAAGATCCTGTCCTACCGCGAGGAAAGATTCCAGAATGTGGACATCGCCCCGGGCATGGAGATCCCCACCGAGCAGGACAAGACCTTCAAGCCCCTGGCCAAGAATACCGAGGTCTATTCCAAGAATGAATTTTTCCCCAGTGATTTCGTGATCAAGTCCCCGGTCCAGAAAATGAGGGGGGTGGATGTTTTCATCCTGTCGTTGTCGCCTTTCAGATATAACCCAGTCACCAAGGAATTGATCGTCCGCCGGGACATGGAGGTCGAGGTGACATTTGAGGGGGGCAAGGGCGAGTTCGGCGACGATCTTTACCGCCATCCGATGTTTGAGCGGATCCTCCAGCAGAACATCATAAATTACAGTTCACTGGAGCCCACCAAATATTCCGAGATCCACGAGAAGATGGCCGCCGACGATCCCTCCAAGGAGGCTGGCCAGTTCGAATATATCATCATCGTTCCCAACGATCCCATTTTCATAGCCTGGGCCGACACCCTCAAGCTGTTCCGCAAGAAGCAGGGCATCAAGACCGGCATCTTCACCACCGCCGAGACCGGCAACACCCCGGACTCGATGGAGGCTTTCATAGACAACGCCTACAACACCTGGACCATAAAACCGCTGGCGGTGCTGATGATGTCCGACCTGGCCCCTTCCGCCAAGGCCTATGGCCTGACCTCGTCCAAGTTAATGCTTCATCCAGGCGGCTATCCCCAGTATGTCTCGGACAACGTCTTCGCCGATATCAATATTACCAACACCGCCTCCACCTGGGACAACGGCGGGGCCCCGGAGATGGTGTTCGCCCGGATGCCGGCCCAGACCGTCACCCATTGCTCCACCATGGTGCGTAAGATTATCCGGTACGAGACCTCACCGCCCTCCAGCGCCTCTTTCTACAACACGCCGATATCGGCGGCCGGCTGGCAGACGGACAGATGGTTTGGCATATGCACCGAGATCGTTCGGGGGTTTTTAGTCAACAAGCTGGGGAAGACACCCGCCCAGCAATATAACGTAGTGGGCGGGTATAGCGCCCCTGCGGCGGGGGCCGCCTGGTCATCCACCAATCCCAGCGCATTGGTGGCGGCCTACGGCACGGCCGGGGAAGGATATATCGCCAACACCGTTCCTTCGGGTATGAACTGGAACAGCGGCTCGACGGCCGGGATGATCAATGCCGTCAATAACGGCGGTTTCATGATCATGCACCGCGACCACGGCCTGTATAGCGGATGGGGAGAGCCCGATTTTCAGGGATCGGACATCGCCAGCCTTACCAACACCAATCACACCTTCGTCTTCTCAATGAACTGCCAGACCGGGGCATTCCAATACGCTACAGCACCGGGTACTTTTTCCGAAATTTTTCATCGCAGCCGATACGGAGCCTTGGGAGTGATGTGCGCCACCGAGGTGTCGTACTCATTCGTCAACGACGCTATTATCATGGGCATCATGGACGGGATGTGGCCCAATTTCAATACTACCAACAATTGGGATGTGCCCAATGCCGGCACCGGCCAGACCTACGACCGCTACACCGAGGATTTAAGGCCGGCCTTTGCCATGGTCTCCGGCAAGTGGCATTTAATGACCCAGACCTACACCGACCCGGCCATTCCGGCCGACTACAAGGAATTCACCTGCCAGTTGTTCCACGTCTTCGGCGATCCCTTTATGACCTTCTGCTCGCAGGTTCCGGATACCTTTGCGCTGACCTATAACGCCAGCATCAATACCGGGACCCAGACCTTCAACGTCAACGTCAAGAAAAAGGGTGGGGCCAATCTCCAGGGCGCTCTGGTGGGACTGTATATGTCTGTTCCGGCCAAGGGTTCGACCAAAGCCACCGACATCTGCACCTCCAAGCTGAGCGACGCCAGCGGCAATGTTTCTTTCACCATCAATCCTGCCAATGCCGGCCAGTTGACGGTAACGGCCACCAAGTCCAATTTCGTCCGGGGCAATTTCGCCTCCACCGTCAGCCTGCCCGGAGCGGTCAGCTTAGCCAGCTTTACCGCCGCACCATCCTCCGGAGGGGTGCTGCTGTCCTGGCAGACGGCCAGCGAGGTCAACTGTCAGTCCTGGAGGATCGAACGCTCGACTGTGGCGGACGGATCCTTTGATGAGATCGGCACGGTCAACGGCAACGGCACCGTTTATGAAATAAGCAACTACCAGTTCACCGACGCTTCAATTCCCACGGTAGGGGAGTATTATTATAAACTGGTGGAGATCGATGTCTCCGGCAAGGAGACCACCTTCGGTCCGATCAATGTAAGTTACTCGGGCCCGTTGGCATCCTATGATTATAAATTAGAGCAGAGCTATCCCAACCCCACCACCGGGGGGGTGGCCATCAAATATTCGCTGAAAGAGCCGGGACAGACCAGTCTAAAGATATATAATATCCTTGGGGCCGAGATCAAAACCCTGATCAACGCCAGACAGAATGCCGGCAGTTTCTCCGCTCCTTGGAATGGCCGGGATAACAGCGGGCGGGAAGTGGCCAAAGGGGTGTACTTCTATAAATTAGTCACGGGAAATTTCAGCGCCACCAGGAAGCTGATGCTTTTGAGGTAAGCATTTAACAATATCTTCAAAGGGCGGCGTTCTTTATGAACGCCGCCCTTTTAGTAACTTGGTAATTGAATAGGTGAATAATCCTTACCCGTTTTTTGAACGTCCTTGTTGTCATGCGCACCAAAGGCGCATTTCGGCTAAACTTATTTTACTTTCTGTACTCAACCCGCCAGAGGCGGATTTCAACTTAGTTTAATTATTTACGTTTTGGTGTTCAACCCGTGAAGCCCTGTCCCCACGAAAGTGGGGATTGTCCTCGACATAGGTCGGGGAACGGGCATCCAGGCCTGGATTCCCGACCTCTCCCTGCCTTCCGGCTTCCCTCTCCAATGTGGAGAGAGCCTGCACTGAGTAAAGCCCATTGTTGCACCAAACGAAGTGGAGTGAGGGAGCGGTCAGGGAATGACAAATTGCTGTCCTTCTTGCCGGTGATGTTTGATATAAAAGGGGGTAGGCGGTCTCAATATAATGGCTGGCCATTGATGATATATATTTAGCGGTAATTTAAGAAAAGACCTTAGATAGGTAAGTAATAAATATTACAATAACTTATAAGTTAATTGCAAATATTGCCTTTTCTGCAATTAGTGCGCCTCCAAATATTTACATAAATTTAATTTTGGTTAAAACATTTTGCAGAGCAATGAGTTAAGATGCATCAATTGTGGCATAATTATTGCAATAATTTATAAACAAAGGAATTATATACCAAAGTCGAAATTTTATTAAGGGGTTATAAATGCATAAAAAGTCAGTAATTATTTTAGCGGTTGCGATGCTGGCGGCTTCCCAAGCCCTGGCAACCGACCCCACCGTCCTGAAATTCCGGATCGGCGCTTTTTCCACCAGCAACGGGATGCCTTCTTACAAAAATCTGGGGCTGGAGCGGGCCGAGGTGGTTAAATCAGATGAAGCGGCCTATTACCTGGTTCAGTTCACCGGGCCGGTGCTGGACGCCTGGCGCGACCAGGTGGTGCGGGTCGGGGGCAAGGTATTCGATTACATCCCCAATTATGCTCACATCGTTAAAATGACCCCGCAGGTAAAAGCCTTGGTGGAAAAAATGCCCATGGTGCAATTCGTGGGCTATAACCAGCCGGCCTTCCGCATCAGCCCATATTTGCTTTCAGCGCCCGAGCAATTCCCTCTTGACGATCCGGGAAAAATCATGCTAAAGATCTTGACGTTTGAGGTGGCCGACGCCAAACCGGTGATGGACCGGCTGCTGGCCAAAAAAGACGTAAGTTACGATAAGCATGGCGAGAATATCATCTGTATCTGGATTCCGACCGACCAGGCCATCGAGATCGCCAAGGAGATAGCCAATTATCCCGAAGTTTACTGGGTGGAGCGTTATGGCCGACCCAGCTTGCACAATGCCTGGAGCCGCTGGATAAACCAGAGCCTTGACACTACCAATATGAAAGCGGCGGCCGACTCCTGGAAATCGGCTCTTACCATGAACACAGCCAATGATTCCCTGATCATGCCGATATACAAGCGCGGACTCTACGGCCAGGGACAGATCGTGGGCGATGACGACACCGGCATGGACTGGGATAACATCTATTTCCGGGACGGCGCTGGGTTAAAACCGATTTTTGACAGGGATACGTCTTCAGTTACCGGGCGCGATACTTTGGTTTTCGGCACCAATGCCCACCGCAAGATAGTGGCCTACAATGTCTTTGCCGACACTTTCGACAATAACTCGTCAGGCCACGGAAGCCATACTGCCGGAAGCATTGGCGCCGACAGCCTGGGGTGGCTGACCACCCAGGCCTCTCTGCCACGGGCCATGGGCATGGCCCCCAAGTGCCGGATAGCCTTTTCCGATCTTGAACCAAGCACCGGCGGCTTGAATACCCCGGCAAATATCGGACGTATCTATATCTGGGCATACAACGCCGGAGCCCGTATCACTTCTTCCTCCTGGGGGTGGAGCGGCAGCAGCACCCTTGATTACTATCACACCGATAGCCGCAATATAGACACGGTAGCCTGGGCCCATCAGGACCTGGTGATGTTCCGCTCGGCCGGGAACGGCAACACCTCCGGCGAGAGGGTCAATTATCCGGCTACGGCCAAGAACATAGTCTGCGTGGGGGCCAGCGAATCGGGCTTTGGCTCAGGCGCCACCACTTGGGCGGTCAACGGCACTGCCACCCGTAACGAACTTTTAGATGTGGCCGAGTTTTCATCCCATGGACCGACCCAGGAAGGGCTAAGAAGGCCGACCCTGCTGGGATGCGGTGGCTGGTATATCTGGTCGGTGGATTCGGATGGGCTTTTAACCAGCAACAACACCGGCATCATGACCATGGGCGGCACCTCCATGTCCACGCCCACCATGGCCGGCATGGGAGCTTTGGTCAGGCAGTATCTTACAGAGGGTTGGTACCCCACCGGCACCAAGGTGGCTGGCAATGCCATCGTGGCTCCCAAAGGGGCCTTAATTAAATCTTTAATGATGCTGGCCACCAGGAACTTCAACGGGGCCTACAGTTGCGATGCACTCGCCAATGTAAGCAGTGTTTCCCAGAATGTGCCTTCCCAGGGCCAGGGCTGGGGCGGGGTGGTGCTGGATGACGCTTTATATTTCTCGGGCGATGCCCGCAAACTGAGGGTGGATGACGCCAAGAGTTTCACCGCCACCGGGCAGACCTATACCTATACCATCAACACAGGCACCTCTGTTACCCAGCCGCTAAAGATCGTGCTGGTATATTACGATTATCCATCGGCTGCACCTTCCTCCGATATCTCGGTCAACAATCTTAACCTGACAGTTACCGACGGCACCAATACCTACCTAGGCAATGTTTTCGGCCAGCCGGCCAGCAACGGCTTTTCCATAACCGGCGGCGCAGCTGATACCATAAACCCGGAAGAGGTGGTCTGGCTGGCGCCGGCCTCATCCAAGTCCAAGGCCAACCGGACATTTACGATAACCGTTACCGCAGCCACCATCAATCGCGGACCCCAACCCTTTGCCATCACGGTCGGAGGAGATATAGTCGCCAGCGCAGGGTTCCCCCAGGCGGTGGAGATGACCTCCTTCAGCGCCATGGCGGTTAACAATGTAGTCGAAGTCCGTTGGCGGACCGAGAGCGAGAAGGAATGCGATCATTGGCTGATAGAGCGCTCAACCACCGAAGACGGTAATTTTATTGAGGTGGGAAAAGTTGCGGGAAATCTGACTACCAACGAGCCGCATCAGTACAGCTATACCGATGCTTCCAATCTGCAGACAGGAATATATTACTATCGTTTGGCCGAGGTGGATCTAAGCGGGACCAAGACCTACTACGGGCCGATGCTGGTGGAGTTCGGGGGCAAGGATCTGCCCTTAAACTATCGCTTAGAGAAGGCCTATCCCAATCCGGCGGCATCAGGAGTGACCATCAAGTATGCTTTGAGGAATACCGGCCGGACATCGATCAAGGTCTACAACGTGCTGGGGCAGGAGATCAGGACCCTGGTGGACGGCATCCAGCCGGCGGGGTATTACAGCCTGCCGTGGGACGGGAAAGATTCCCGGGGCCAAAAAGCGGCCAACGGGGTTTATCTGTATAAGATGACAGCCGGGGAGTTCTCGGCCACCGGGAAGGTGATGATCATAAGGTAATATTAATTCATGAACAACAGTCCGATTTATCAAATCGGGCTGTTGTTTTATATTGTTATATGCTATAATCCTGCCAATTGAATTTAAGGAAATAATGCTTAAAAACAAAAAAATAAAAATCGTTTTGATTTTTATGGCCTCTCTGGCAATGTCGGTAGTAACAGCCTATGGTCAGGAGAGTGCCGACAAGATGCTGATTCGGGTTGATATATCCGATCCGGCAGTAGCCGAACGGCTGGCCAATATCGGATACGGCCTGGACGTGGCCGCCTACCGGCCCGGAGAGTATGCCGACATCGTCATCCGGCCCGACCAGCTGTGGCGGATACCGGGGGCCGGGCTGGCCTACAAGGTGCTGATGAACTCTCCCCGGGATGTCACTCCCTACAGTGGCAAGGCCGTTTATCATACTTATGACGGCATCAGGGCCGAGTTGAGGCAGATCGCGGCCGATCATCCCACCATCACCAAATTAGATACCTTGACAGTGGCCGCCCAGGGGGGAAAGGTGTGGTGCCTCAAAATTTCCAACAATCCCACGGTCAGCGATAATTCCCGCCACGGCATTTTGATAATGGGCAATCACCATGCCCGGGAGTGGATGACCCCGGAGGTATGCCTGTACATAGCCAATTACCTGACCAACAATTACAACCCCGCCGGGACCGATTCCATCTCCAGCCTGATCAAGACCAGGGAGATATACATCGTGCCGTTGGTCAACCCCGACGGTTTTATTTACGATAACGGAGGCAATTACGGGGCTGGTCTGTGGTGGCGCAAGAACCGGCGTCCGTTTGCCGGGTCGCCAGTCTATGGCGTGGACCTGAACCGGGGCTATGACGGCTCGGTGGACGGCGATATCCGGGGATCCTGGGGCGGCACGATAAACAGCTACACTAGCCCGGATTCGTCGAATGACGTATTTTACGGCGTGTCGCCCAGCGGCGAGCCGGAACAGCAGGCCATGATGAAGCTGGTCAAAGAACATAATATCGTGCTGTCCATCTCCTACCATAGCTATAGCGAACTGGTGCTGTGGCCGCTGGGCTATGTGGATTCCACCCTCAAGCGGGCGCCGGACAGCATCCAACTGCGTTATTTCGGCCAGCAGTCGGCGGCCCGGATCAAAAAATACCGCAGCGTCCAGAGTTATTCGCCCATGCAGAGCTCGGCCCTGTATCCCACCACCGGGGATTCCGACGGCTGGATCTACGGCTACGGCCTGACCCAGCTGGGCCGGGTGATCTTCCCCTACTGCGTGGAGGTGGACACCGCCTTCTACACCCCGCCCAGCCACATAGATTCGGTCTGTCCCCAGACCCTCAAAGGATTCATGTACCTGGCCATGCGCACCGACAGCTTAGTCAGCACCACCTCGCCGCCGCCGGTGCTGCCGCCGCCGGTGACCGGAGTGGCCTTCCCGTCGGCCAACACCGATTACCGCTTAAGCTGGAACCTGCCCAATCCGGCCTCGAATCCCACGGCCTACGAACTGCAGGAATTATCGGGGTTTTCAGCCACCACCGACACGGTCGGGGCTGTCGCCAATCCCAATATAGCCTTGAACGGCTTTGCCGCGTCCACCGTTAGAATGTACAACGGCAGCCGCAGCTATAGCAGCGGAATCAGTAATCAATATAATATCACCAGCATTACCACCACCAGGCCTTATCCGGTAAGTTCAAGCTCCGATTCTTTCAGTTTCTACAGCTATCAGAGACTGACAACCTTCGACCGGATCTGGGTGGAGATATCCACCGACGGACGCCAGTGGGATATTCTGGGCAAGCTCTTTCAGAACTCGCCAGTCTGGACTAAAAGGGCCTTTGCCGTAGATTCGGCCAAGTATTTCGGCAAGTCGGTTTATTTTCAGATCCGCCTGGTGTGGGATGGTTCGCTGACCACAGATAGCGTGTATATTGACGACATAAAACCGGTGGCCGCTTTTTCCTCGATCGCCACGGTTTCTAATTCCATCACCGCCAGCAACTATCTGGTAACCGGAAAGACCGCGGGTTCAACCTATTACTACCGGGTGCGAGGCTATAATGCCAAGCGGGGCTGGGGCGACTGGGATCAGCTTTACAAGGTCAACGTGCTTATGGGGCCGTTGGCGGTGGAACTCTCGGCTTTTACCGCCCAGGCCGAAGCCGGCGGAATAAATCTTGCCTGGCGAACCCAAAGCGAAAAGGACTGCGACTTTTGGCTGATAGAGCGGTCAACCACCGAAGACGGGAATTTTATTGAGGTGGGGAAAGTTCCGGGCCACCTAAGCACCAACGAGCCGCATCAGTACAGCTATACAGATAACTGGAAACTGGAAACTGGGATCTACTACTACCGTCTGGCCGAAGTGGATCTATCCGGTCAGAAGACCTATTACGGGCCGATCATGGTGGAGTTCGGCGGAAAAGACCTGCCGCTGAGCTACCAGCTGGAGAAGGCCTATCCCAATCCGTTTGGCCAAATTACAAATATCAAATATCAAATTGCAAAATCAGGACAGGTCAGCCTAAAAGTTTATAACATCGCCGGGCAGGAGGTGCGGACCCTGGTGGACGCCATTCAGCCGGCCGGGCATTACAGCCTGCCGTGGGACGGGAAAGATTCCCGGGGCCAAAAAGCGGCCAACGGGGTCTACCTGTATAAGATGACAGCCGGGGAGTTCTCGGCCACCGGGAAGGTGATGATCATAAGGTGATATTAGCTGGATTCCCGATCGTGCCGGTTGAGTACAATAGCCTGGATTCCCGCCTGTGCGGGAATGACAATATAGCTGAAATGCGCCTATGGAGTGGAATGACAGGACGGGATGTCATACCCGTGCAGCCCTGTCCCCACGAAAGTGGGGATTGTCCTCGACATTGATCGGGGAACGGGTATCCAGAGTAAATGAATCGTCGGCCGTGAACGGCCTAAGACTGGGGAACAGTATCTGCTCTTAACCCAGCCCTTCCTCCTACGCTTAAGCTGCGGCGGACAAGTAAGGGCTGGGTTAAGAATGACCATCGAAGGTGCTCAAGGCCATTCATGGCCTTACCCGTGGTGAGCTTGTCGAACCATGTCTACTATCATGTCAACCGAGGGCGGCGTTTGAAAATATACACCGCCCTTCGTGTTATAGTTTTATATATAGCCGGAGTTTCCGGCGCTGGCTATATTGAACGGCTGTTGGTGAATTTTTTAGTTCGAAAAAATTACATCAGTTTACGGGGCGTGATTTTTCAAATCCCAATCTTGAGAAAAAACAATTATATTCTTGACATTTTGGGTTAAATACTCTAAAATAAAACATTATCAATAAAAATAAACAGGGAGTTTTACCATGAAGCAAAGATTATGGTTAGCAATGGGCTTGGTGCTTTTGTTAAGTTTCACTTCGGTGTTATTTGCCAAGCCAAGGCCCAAGGCCAAAGTAATGCCCTTAAAGGCGCCGCTTGCGGCCAAGGCTACGGTGGACACAGTGTTCTTCGACAACTTTGAAACCGACACCATGGGCTGGGACACCATGGATATGGCCACCCAGGAACCCTACTGGAACATTAATACATATTCGCCCATCGGCGCCTATGCCGGGCAGCATTGGTGGTGCGGTACCAACGATTTTGCCGGAGTCTGGCCCAACTCGCCGGGCTACGGAAACGGCTGGGTGCAGATGCTTCAATCTCCGGCCTTTGATCTGACAGCAATATCCTCGGATTCCGTCCAATTAAAATTTTACCATTACTACAATATCGAGCCGCCCGGCGGCGGAGATGACTGGGACTGCGTCAACCTGTGGGGATCAACAGACGGAGGGGACAACTGGTTCATTCTGCGGCCCGACACCATCCGTTCCCAGGGCGGCGGAACGGCGGCCTATAATCTTAAAAAATCCTACGCCTGGACCTATACCGGCATGGTGCCCGACACCTTTCCGGTGCCGGGCTGGGGCGGCACCAACGGGGCCTGGAAATATGTGGCCTTCGACCTATCTGCCTACAAGGGACAGAACCTGAGCCTGCGTTTTGCCACGGTCAGCGATCCATTGGAATCTGACGAGAATGGCGGCCCCTACCACGGTGCCTGGTATATTGATAATATCTCGGTGGACACAGTTTACAATACCGGCGTACGGGGGCCGATCTTTTTTGACGACTGCGAATTGGGCAACCTGGGCTGGACCGCCGGATCCAAGCCGCCCAAGATTCACTGGCACAAGACCACTTTCCGGTCAGCCAGCGCCACCCAGTCGTGGTACTGCGGGGACGATAGCACCAGACAATACTGGTGGGGCTATTCCGACGCCATCGTTTCCCCCCTGATAGACCTGACCCCGGTCCAGAACACCCAGCCCTGCTATGTGGACTTCAAGGTGTTCCCGGCCCTGCCGGATGACGGCACCGATGCCAACACCTATTGGGACTGCTATTCGGTGGATATCTCCGCCGACAGCGGCAAGAGCTGGGCGGGCGTAACGCCGTATATTTATATCGACAACACCGCCGCCTGGGTTGATCAGTCCGTTATTGGGGTGCTGGATATCAGCAACTATATCGGCAAGGTCGTCAAGATCAGGATCGGCATGAGCTCCGACGGCGATTTCAATGTGGGCGAAGGCCTATACGTGGACGATTTCATCGTTACCGGCAAGACCCGCGAGCCCCTTCCCGGACCCAGCACCATACTACTGGTGGACAACGACGGCAATGCGGTTGACCTGAAAGCTGAATCCTGGACAAAATATATGGAGGCTTCCGTAGCCAATCTGGGATACCGATACAGTCTGGCCACCATCGGTACCAACAAGGTGATGCCGACCGGCTACCTGGAGCAGTTCCCGGTGGTCATCTGGAACCTGGGCGCCAACTACGACGGCAAGGCGGGCGCATCCTATAAGGCCCTGACCCCGTACGATCAGGAGAATTTAAAATCATATCTGGACAACGGCGGCAAGCTGTGGATGGCCGGGCAGACCTATTTTGGCTTCAGCGCACCTGCCCTGGATACCACCGTGCATCCCAATCTGTGGAGTGATTACCTGCACCTGGCCCCGGACAACGGTTGGATCAACACCACCTGCTACACCGGGACCGGGGTGGCCAGCGATCCCATCGGAGACGGATTATACGACAGTCTGTTGTATGATCCCATCAATGGCGGCGGCGCGATCTGGACAACCCCCAATTACGGCTACAGCCTGACCCCGGATCCGGCCTTCAGCGATGCAGCCGGGTTCCTGACCGACGACGGCGCAAACTTCATCGGGATCAGATATTGGGACGGCGTCTCAGGCAACTATCAGATGGTATACACCTCCTTCCCGTTCGAGGCGGTCTCATCGCAGCTAAAACGCGATACCCTGGCCTCCCGGATCATCCAGTGGCTGCTGCCGGGCGCTCCGGAATACATGCCTCCGGCGGTTCCCACCGGTTTGACGGCAGCCCAGCAATATGACAGCGTGGTCTGCGCCTGGAACGCCAACAGCGAACCCGACCTGGTCGGCTACAATGTTTACCGGGCTTTGCAGGTGGGCCTGCCGGTATGGGTCAAGATCGGGACCGTGGCCACAAATTCCTTTGTGGACAAGTCTATTACCGACGGCGCTATCTATCATTACGCAGTTACCGCCTTTGACGATAAACTGCCGGCCAACGAAAGCGTGCTTTCCACCTGGTTCTACCTGCAGGTAACTTCATGGAAGGGCGTGGAAGGGGAGCCGGTTGCTTCATCTCCCAGATACTTCAGCCTGGGACAGAACACTCCCAACCCCTTCAGCCGGTCCACCAACATTCAATTTGCTCTGCCGGCCCAGAGCCGGGTCAGGCTGGTTGTTTATAACATCACCGGACAGCAGGTGAGGACTTTGGTTGATGACAACCTGAATCCCGGCTTCCATAATATCACCTGGAATGGATCGGACAAGAGCGGCCAGGCGGTTGCCAACGGCATCTATTTCTACCGGATGACCGCCACAAACAGTAATAATTCAGGCGGATCCGCCTCTGGCGGAGAGGCTTCGGGCAGCAACGGCCAGAAGTTTGCCCAGACCAAACGTTTAAACCTGGTTAAATAAGGAGAGGCATAAGATGCGTAAATATATATTTCTAACCGCCGCTATAATTATGACGGCCATCGCTGCCAATGCAGCCGCACCGTCCATCACTTTAACCACCCTCTGGCCGGACACCAGCTTTACCGGACCATACACCGTCAGGACGGTTATAAAATGTCCGGAAGGTGTAAATTACCCAATGCTTGGGTTTTACTTTAATCCCGACGGATTTGGAGGAGATCCTTATCAATGGCCGTATGTTTGGAATGATCCCAGCGATAACTGGATCGAGGAATATACCCAGGTAGGAGACACTTTCTACTTTGACATTCCGACAGTACCGATTGGATTGGAAACTCCGGTAGAGGTGGGCTATTTGGTTTATGCAGAAAACGCCGGCACTGCTGAATATGTCTATGATCCCGGTTGGGACACTTGCTATAGCTTCATCAACAAGGTATATTCCCCGGCCTACAGCAATGTCAGCGTCCTGAGGGACACCTTTTATACCGGTCCTTTCATAGTTAGAACAAATTTAACCACTGCCTACGGCGACACGGTGAATAACGATATTCTCAACAGTGATATCGTGGGCGGGCCCGACTGTATTCGGGACAGCGTTGGGGCCGACGGGTTCTACTATTACATCATGCCCCGCCACGGCGGCGCCTCGCTGACCCCCATCACTGTCAACTGGTTCATGATGGCCTACGATACGATGGGCAACTGGGGCCAATATCCCACCAAGCGAGATACTACGAACCATTTCCGGATCATCGATCCCTGGTCATACAACACCAAATTGATCGCCAATACCGACCAATTGGGGCCCTTCCCGGTATGGACCAGCTTCAAGAGCGAGGGCAGTATCGCCAACGATTCCCTATGGATCTACCAGTCCGGCTGGGTCCCGTATCCCCGGGACAGCATGGTCGGGGGGGTCTATTATTACACCATCCCGGCCCAGAGCCTGCCGGTGGTCAACCCGGTTAGCGTTACCTGGCACATCAAGGCCGGCGATGACCTGACCGGGAACTACAGCTACCAGCCGGTCACCGCACCTCTTACCAATAACGAATTCCGGATATTCGACTGGACCCCGCCCCAGGTAAGCAATACCACTGCCTGGAAGGACACCTCTTACACCGGGCCGTTCCCGGTATACACCCAGGTAAGCGATACCTCCGGCATATCCCAGGTCAGGCTTTATTACCGGGTAAAACCGTTCACCTCCGCCGATACCAGCTGGAGCTATCTGCCGATGTCTCTTACCGGCAGTCCCAACGAATATCAGGGCTCCATCCCCCCGCAGTATCCCGGCACCATGGTCCAGTATTATGTCAGCGGACGGGACGGGGCTTTGGACCAGGCCGGACAGCCCATCTGGAATACCGGATATTATCCGGCCGGCGGATCGCTCACCCCCTGGCATTTCTTTGTAGGAGAGCACAAGCATAAAATACTGCTGGTCAACGATGCCCTGCCGGCCAATGCTTACGGGCAGTATTATCTGACCTCTATGGATACCACCGGGGTGCTCTACGGCTACTGGGACAACCGCAAGGCCAATGTCCTGTCGGTGCTCGGCAACTTCGATGTGCTGGTCTGGTTTACCGGCGATGACAGTTTGACCACCCTGACCCAGACGGAGAGAGACAGCCTGTCAGCATTTCTGGATCGGGGAGGAAATCTTTTATTGTCTTCCAAGAACCTGGGACAGAACGTCAGCGACACGGCGACGTTCTATAACAGCTACCTCAAGGCTGATTTCGATGTATCCAACGTGGCGGCCGCCAATATCAACTCCATCGGCCAGGTGGCTCTGCCCATCAGTCACGGAATAGCAGACAGCCTTTATATTTACACTGGCGGAACGGCCGGCAACTGGCGATCCATAGACCGGATGTTCCCGCTGGCCGGCGCCGAATCGGTGTTCCAGTTCCGGACCATCGGCGGTTCCAGCGTCATCCGCTGTTCCACCGCGGTCTATAAGACGGTCTTCGCTTCGATTCCCTTGGAGGCGGTGGCCACTATCAGCGCTGGAAAGCTGTCCCGCACCGAGTTCATCGCCCGGTCCCTAAGGTGGTTCGGCATCCCGGCCTTCTATAAGGTGGAAGGGGAACCGGAGGCGCTGGTATACGGCAAAACAACCATATTGAACCAGGCCAGACCCAATCCCTTCACCAGCAATACCTCGATCTCCTATGCTCTGCCCACTGCCTCTCGGGTAGCTTTAAAGGTCTACAACATAGTGGGGCAGGAGATTGCCACTCTGTGCGACGGGGAGCAGGCCGCCGGGATGCACGAAGTTTCCTGGAATGGGCGGGATAACAGCGGAAGGAAAGTATCCAACGGAGTCTACCTCTACCGCTTGACCACCGGGAACCAGAGCTTGACCAAGAAAATGGTAAAGGTAAGATAGCGTAAAAACCCATTAAAATGGCAGGGTGAAAGCCCTGCCATTTTTTCATAGGCAAGACTTTTTACGCAAGAAATACATATTACTAACCACAGTAAAAACAATAAGTTACAAAAAGTATATATTTAAGATGTAAAATTTGCGCTAATATATATATAATTTGGATATGAGATTATATTTGTATGAAAAATATTTTGTAACACATTAAATAACAGTAAGTTAAATTAGTGGATCATATAACATATCGGCATATAAATTGCATATATATCTTATTGTGATATTGTAAACTTTGGCATGTTTTTTATCAAACTTGCTATCCTTTTGTGTCTGCACGCTGAAGTGCGGAGTTTACACCGATGAAAGAGGTGGCGTGCAAGCGTGTCATTCCCGCGCAGGCGGGAATCCATAAAGAACCTGGATTCCTGCTTTTGCAGGAATGACTAAACATCCTCTTTCTGGTAAAAAGCGATATTTGCCAAAGTCCAGTAATATCGTAAAAAATCAAATAAATAAATAAAAGGAGTAAAAACATGGCTAGAAAAACTAGCGTATGGTTAACCGGCTTGGTGCTGGTGGCGGCTCTGGTAACTATCTCCCTGGTAGGCCTAACGGATGTGGCGGCCTACAAGGCGGATTTTAGCCCGAGTAAAACCTCACAGCAAAATATTGCCAAGCCCCAAGTGGCAGACCAGGCTAAAGCTGATGACGGCCTTCCGAAATTCATCGGCGAAAATAAAATAGCGGTAGGGGTTCAGCCCTACGCCAATGCCGGCGTCATAGAGTTCTCCAACGGCTACAAGATCAACACCAGCGAGGGTGAGCCCAAGCTTCCGGCCGACCTGAAATACGACGCCCCCAAGGGCGACGAGCCGGCCTATTACATCGTCCAGTTCAACGGACCGGTGCAGGAAGCCTGGCGCAAGGGCCTGGAGAAGGCCGGGGCCGAGGTGATGTTCTACCTGCCCAACTACGCCTTTGTGGTCCGGATGAACCAGACCATCGATAAAAATATCCGGGCCTCCAAAAGCGAGGTCAAATGGACCGGACTGTTCCAGCCGGCCTACAAAATATCCCCCCGGCTGGCTTCCAACGCCAAGGGCGGAAAGATCCGGGCATCCATCACCCTGTTCAGCCCGGAGGATATCAGCGGAGCGATAAAGCAGATCGAGGCTATCGTCGGCCACAAGATATTCTACAAATCAACCTTTGAGTGGGAAGCCGGCAAGTTCAATAAGAAGATCTTCGTTGACATCAGCTTAGACAAGATGAGCGCCCTGGCCAACCTGAAGGGGGTATCCTGGATGGAGCCCATGCCGGTGTTCAAGATACACAATGCCGTCAGCGAGGTTAATATTCAAAATGGCACCCTTACCGCCAATGCCAGGCCTTTCTGGGCTTTGGGCATCAGCGGAGAGGGCCAGTTAATCCAGAACTTGGACACCGGCTGCGCCGAGGCCAACGAATATATGCAGCATTCCTCCAACCGCAAGTCAACCTGGTACTGGGACAACACCCACCGCAAGGTGGTGGGCCAGCAGCCGGGCGCCCGGGAAGACGAGATCGATCTGGGCTGGGCCGCGGGCACCATGTCCAAGTGGGGGGATGAATCGGCCAATTCCTACCACGGCACCCATACCACCGGCAGCAACGCCGGCAACGACAGCTCAATTTTAACCGGCATCTATGAAGGAATGGCCAAGCACGCCAAACTGGTATTCATAGACGGCGGCGGAGACTCCGGCTCGGTTTACGGCACCTGGGACCTCAACCGGGTGGGCTCCTGGGGCTGGGACAGCACCTATAAATACATCAATCAGAGGGCCTGCATTTCGTCCAACTCCTGGGGCAGTGATGACGGCGGAACATACAGCAGCAGCTCCATGGAATCCGACCAGTTCATGTGGAGCCACAAGGATTATCTGTGGATATTTTCCAACGGCAACAGCGGACTCGAGGCAGTGCCCCTGTCCAAGGCCGGCTCGCCGGCCACCGCTAAGAACTCGGTGAATGTGGGCGCCCTTGCGACAGCCGGAGCCCTGGGCGTGGGCGGGGCCAATACCAAGGCCACCTTCTCCAGCTGGGGAAGATTGCTGGACGGAAGGCTCAGTCCCGTAGTCTGCGCCCCGGGTGTGAATATCATATCGGCCGACGGCGACGGGGCCGGCACCCGCTCCATGAGCGGCACCTCCATGTCCTGCCCCATTGTGGCCGGGGCCACCGCACTGGTCCGCCAGTATTTTACCGAGGGCTGGTATCCCACCGGCACCAAGATAGCCGCCAACGGCTTTACCCCCTCGGGCGCCTTAATGAAGGCCACCCTGGCCATCAGCGGAGACAGCACCACCAGCTGGTGCGGCAGCTTCGTGCCGGACTCCCTGTTCGGCTGGGGGAGGGTCAACCTGGACACCGCCCTGTACCTGTCGGGCAACCAGGTAAAATTGCTGGTCAACGACAACCGGACCGGGGTCAATACCGGCGAGGCCGTGGAATACCTGGTGAACATACCGGCCGGAGCCAGCGGGCTTAAGATAGCCCTGACCTGGACCGACTATCCCGGCAGCACCACCTCCGCCAAGGCCCTGGTGAACGACCTGGATCTGGATGCCTACAATCCCGCGGCTGCCCGCTACCGCGGCAACCGCTACGGTTCCGTCCTGCCCCGGCAATCGGTCACCACCGCCACTGACAACGATGACGTTGACAATATAGAGGGCATCAAGGTGGTTGCCCCGCCGACCGGAATCTGGAGGATAAGGGTTACCGGCAAGAACGTGGCCATGGGGCCGCAGCCCTTTGCCCTGGTGATCACCTATAGAACCGTCCTCCCGGCCATGGGCAAGGTTTATCTGGATAAAAATACCTACGATACCCCGATCGGCGGGGGAGTGGGCGACACCCTGCGCATAGAGATACTCGATCCCAACAATACCCTGGCTTCCAACAATGTGGCTGTTTACGCCAAGTTGGTGGAGACCACTCCGGAGAACGTCTCCTGCGTCAAGGTGGGCGACGGGCTGTTCCGGGGCAAGATCGCCCTGTATAACGGCAACCCGGTAAACGGCGACGGCCGTCTGAGCGTGGACTACCTCGATTCCGTCAGGGTGGTATATGTTGATAATATACCGGCCGGCGCAACCGATACCGCCTTCGCCAGCATCAACGGCGGCTCCTTTACCATCACCAATGTCCGGGCCGGCGACACCCAGCCCCCGGTGGGGAGCATGAAGCTGATCATGTGGAACACCTCGCAGAATACCACCAGCCGGGTCTATTATGGTCTCACCACCGCCCTGGGCAGCACCGCCGGAGTGGATACACCCCTGATGATCAACAACACCGTTAAACTGGCCGGGCTGGCCGCCAACCAGATATACTATTACGATGTGGAGTCCAAGGATGCCAGCGGCAATACCATACGGGACGACAACGGCGGGCGCCACTATATGTTCAGCACCGGCGGCGGCAGCGGCCAGAGCGACGTGCTGGTCTGGATGTGGGACGATAACGGTTTTGCCAACTCGTTCATTCATGCCGATTATCTGACCTCGGCCCTGACACAGGGCGGTTGGACCTACGACTGGTGGTCCAGCCAGCTGCAGGGCGCGGTTACCACCGCCCAACTTAAAAAATACAAGGCGGTGTTCATTCAGGTGGCCCAGGACGGCTCTCAGGGCGGGACCTATCCGGCCTTTACCCCGGCCCAGCGCGATACCCTGATCGCCTACCACAATGCCGGATCCCGCTTCGCGGTTACCGGCAACGACATCGGCTGGGACACCTGGGAGAACCAGGCAATCGGGCCCGACCTGCAGGCCGACACCATATTCTGCCGCAACTACCTGCACTTCGTCTACAAGAGCGATATTGTAATTGAAAACAACGCTCTTACTGTTTACGGTATAACCGGGGATCCCATCTCAGGCGCCTATACCGCAGGGGTCAGCCACACCAGCTGGAGAGAGGGCGCCTGCGGCGACGGCATTATAAACTCTCAATGGGCGCCGGGTTATTCCGGCGCGGCCGGGACCGGCAGCGCCGTCTGGGATTTCCCGCTGGCCTTGGATAGCTGCGGGGTCAAGTGGCAATCCACCGCCAATATGGGCACGCCGGGCAACGGGGTGTGGGGCGGCTATCAAACCAGGACTGTTTTCAACGCCTTCGAGATCACCCAGTTGGAAGCGGCCACTCCCAACAGCGCCATCCGCACCGACATCCTCAACAAGATGTTCATCTGGCTGATCGGCCACGACCATCCCTACGACACCATCCAGACCCCGGTGGCCGGCCAGGTCTATACCGGCGACAGCGTTCCCATCGCCTGGCGGGCCTATGCCAAGGGAGGCACCACCATCGACACCACCTGGGTGGAATACTCCAACAACGAAGGCGCCAGCTGGAATACCCTGCTTAAGACCACCTCTCTGGTTGCTTCGCCCTACGATTGGGACATCACCACCCGGGAGAACGGCAGCAAGTATCAGGTAAGGGTCAGGGTTCAGGACAAGGGCCTTTATCCGGCCATGAGCGGCTTTGACACGGTGGGCAACTTTACCATCAACCGGGTGGGCAACGACTTTACCGGGCCGCTCATCGTTCCCGGAACCATAAAATTCGCCCGCAACCCGGTGGGCAATGCTGCCGGCAACGGCTTCATTGTTTCCTGCGACGCCTCCGATTCCAGCACCGGGCTTTCCGGGATTGGCGCAGTCAGATGCTCGGTCCGGGTGGGCGCCATCTCCTATGTAGGCAACCTTTCTCCCACCGACGGCTCCTGGGGCAGCGTTTACGAGAAGGCTCACGGCGGAATATCCACTGTAGGGTGGCCGGTAGGCACCTACACCGTCTATTTAAGGGCTCAGGACAATTCGGCGGCCAAATCGGCCTTCAACTGGGGGGTCTTGTCCAACACTTCCCTGACCGTTCTAAGCGGCATCAGCACCCCGGGCGCGGTCTCGCTCTCCTTCTTCAACCATCTGGTCTCCACCCAGGGTGTAACCCTCAAATGGGCCACCCAGTCCGAGCTGGATTCCGAGCTTTGGGAAATAGAGAGAAGCGCATCAGCCTCCGGACCATATGTCAAAATTGCCGAAAAGGAGGCTCAGGGAACCACCAACCAGCCGACCGAGTACGACTACTTTGATGTTTCGGTCGCTCCTCAGAAGGTTTACTATTATCAGCTGGTGGAGGTATCCAGGAGCGGGGACCGGACAGCTTACGGGCCGATCGAGGTCAAAACCCTGGGGCCGGCATTACCGGCATCATTTGCCCTGGGGGCTCCCATACCCAACCCGTTCTCCGGCCAGGCCGAGATCAGATTCCAATTGCCGGTTGCGTCAAATGTCAGCCTGAAGATCTATAACATCACCGGACAGTTGGTCAACACCCTGGTCAGCAACGAGGCCAGGCCGGCCGGCTATTATTCGGTTCCCTGGAACGGCAAGAACGACAGGGGCCAGGCCATGTCCAACGGGGTATATTTCTACTCGCTGGAGGCCGGGAGCTTCAAAGCCACCAAGAAGATCACCCTTATCAAGTAGCCATCCTTAAACTGAGATTGACGCCCCTGAAGGCAGGGGCGTCAATTCGTTTTAGGCTGCTAATAAACTGTTGGCAAATTTTACTTTCGTCTATTTCCTGTTATCCCAGTCCTCAAATTGTCATTCCCGTGAAGACGGGAATCCAGTAATTTCAATAGGTCATGGGTTCCTGCTTCTGCAGGAATGACGAAAAAGAGGACTTTATAAACAGACTCTATTTAATTGCCAGAGTAATATTATAGGCCCCGAACGGGCTGTGGTTTGAAACATGAGAGCAAGGAAACTGTTGACATTTAAGGGCTTTATGTCTTATACTTAAAGCTGTTATGAAAATATCCATCAATAATTCGGAGGGACCCATGAGAAAATTTTTGTGCATCGTATTTGTTTTATCGCTGGCGGCCGGCTGGGGAATGGCCCAGTCCGACAGGGCCACCATCAATGCCGGAGCGTTGAAAACCGACCTGCTGTCAAACAACCTGATGGGGGATACCACCGCCGCCCAGTATCTTCCGGCCGGATTATATCCCTATCACGACGCTAAATCCCTGCTGAAACTGGGCAGTCTGTGGCTGGGAGGGTCCATCGACAATAAAAAACATTTCGGGGTCAGCGCCGGATATATTGATAGAAACGGCCTGATCAGCACCGAATGGAATAACGATGGCAGCCTGATATCAGCCAATATTCCGGGCGCTGTTTCGCCCTTTGAGCTTTCAGCCGGTTTCGGGGACACCAGCGATGCCGCCAACCAGGGAATTAAGCTGGGCATCAAAGCCGACCTGACGGTGCATCAGTGGAGCTATTCGCCCATAGACAAATTTTACATTCTGAACTATAAACTGGAGAATGTGGGGGGCGAAAAGGTGGACAGCCTGTATGCCGGGCTTTACCATCTGCCCACTGTTTTCCGGGATGCCGCCAATAATTCCTCCAACCTTGACTTCTGCGGTTTTGACAGCTCTCCCGATCCGGTCAACGGGGGGGGGCGGAACCTGCTGTGGATCACGGCCGATTCGGTCTCCTGCTCCAACAGCTACGGGATCGATCCCCAATTTCTGGGCATCAGATTGTTGCAGGCGGTGGACCCCTCTGGCAGCCCGGCCGGGCTGAGCGGGGCTTCCAGCTGGTTCGGCATCAGGATGGAACCATACAGCGACGACGATCCCCTGAATCCCTACAGTAAGTATTTTTACCTGAGCCGGAATAAATCGGATGTGGCCGATGTCCAAAAGGTCAATGCTCCGGTAACCACTTTCGATACCCTCAGCCTTGATTTCTTCGGCCAGGTTATCACCGATGTGGAGGGAGTGTGGGACGTCAACGACACCAATCATCTGGGCCTGAATTATTACACCGGAGGATCGTTCGACGCCGAAAAGGGTCTGATCTATCTGGGGACGCCCAAAGCCGACCGGACCGCTCTGATCAACAGCGAGGAGATATGGCCCAGTGATACCCTGACCCTGACGGTCTCGGTGACCCCGGTGGCCTCGGTGGCCGGAGTTTATGACAATCCACTGGATACAGGCGTCAACTATTACACCGGAGGCAGTTTCGATCCGGCCAGCGGCCTGATCACCCTGGGCACCCCCTATTACGGCGGCGCCCAGCTGTATGTGGATTATTATTACCGGATAAACAATGTGGCGGTATCCTATAATTATTATTACAACAAGGTCATCACCACGCCCTGGGACAGCTACACTCTGCAGATAGATCCCTATGCGGTTCAGAACGTGGAGGGGGTCTATTGGGCTAAGGACAGCTCCGGCACCGGCACCAATTATTATGCCGGAGGGTCATTTGACAAGTCATCCGGGATGATCAGCCTGGCCGTGCCGATTGATCTGGATACTTTGGTTTTTGAAAGGTATTCGACACTTATGCATGATGCATCCTGGCTTCCGCAGGATGATACCCTGGACATATCCGAGCTAGACCTGTCCAAAATAGTCGAAATATTAGGGGTTTACGACGACAGCAATACCGACCGATACCCAGGAGGCAGTTATAATCCGGCCACTGGCACCATTACCCTGGGCATTCCCTTCTCCTCGGACGATTATCATAGTGTTTGGGTAACATATCGCTACCTGGGACTTCCAAATGTCTGGGTAAAAAATTACAAGCCGGAACTTTCGACCAAGAATGTTCTGACCTCGGTCGGCCCCTGGACCATGGATCCGGGCGATACGGCCAGGGCGGTATTTGCCGTGGTGGCGGGAAACACATTATCCGAACTCCAGGCAGCCTCGGATTCTGCCCTTTATATCTGGAATAATCCATCGACATCCGTATCTGCTATTACCGGGTCGGTTTCCGGTATGGTGGAAAGGACAGCCGGAAGGGGGCCGATCTCCGGGGCCAAAGTGGTGGCCTATCAGGGGGTGGCGCCCATTGACTCGGCCAATACGGATAACAACGGACGGTATTTCATCAGCAATATCTCCGGCGGGCTTTACGATTCGCTGATGGCCTCGGCGGTAAATTACCTGCCTGCCAGCTTGAGCAATGTTACCGTTACCAATGAGCAGAATAATGGGGGAAACAATTTAGCGTTGGTATCCTCCCGGGCCGACCTGTCGGGCGCTATTGTCCGGGCTGATGGAATCACTCCGGTAAAGATGGCTCGGGTCGATATCCGGGGCACCAATAGTGATTCCACTTTTTCCGATGTTTCCGGGTATTATCAGTTTTCAAACCTGAAAACTACCGCCGGGGACACCCTGATCTTCTCTGCTCCTTACTGCCTGACCGACACGGTGCCCGGCATCATTTTGGCTGAGGATTCCGCTTCGGCCTGCAATCATACCATGCATTCCCTGACCGGCTGGATCGACGGCCGAATAACCAAGTTAGACGGCATCACTCCGATTGCCGGGGCGTCGGTCAAAGCCGCCAGGCCGGCCGATACCGTTTCCACCGTAACCGGTTGGGACGGCACATACAGCATTCCCGGCCTGACCTCTGACACTTACACCGTTTTGGTTTCTGCCGCTTGGTTTGCTCCCGATTCGATGCCCGGGATTGTGATAGCGGCCGACTCTACTGCTTTGGTGAACCTGTCGCTCAAGCAGGCCAACAATATCTCCAGCCTGATCTGGCGGAAAAAATCAACCATGCCCTCTTGGAGATACGGAGCCGGAACCTGCCAGGTTCAGGGGAAGGTCTATGTATTCGGGGGGCGCGACTATTTGGGGGCCACCAATACCGTTTTCTGCTACGATCCGGCAGCCGACACTTCCCGGGGCGACCCCTGGACCAGCCTGTCCGACATGCCGATTGCCCGATACGGGCTGGGGGCGGCCGCGGTAGGGGACAGCATCATCTATGTGATTGGCGGCTACGATAACGACAGCCTGCCGCTGTCAACAACTCACGCCTACCTGCCAGCTTCAAACAGCTGGGTAACCGGCCTGCCTGCTATGCCCACTCCACGGGCATTCATGGGGGTGGCCAGCATCTCTGATACGGTTTATGCCGCTGGAGGGCTTAACAATACGGCTGCCGGGCTGGATACGGTGGAGGCCTATCTGGTATCTGCCAACAGCTGGATAACCCCCAAGGAACTGCTGGGCGGCAATTCTTTTGGCCGGGCCGGAATTGGGTTTGCAACCTTAGACAGTTTGGGCACTAAACGGGTTTATTCCATCGGCGGGCAGAGGGTGGATGGCTCCATTCTGCAGACCAATATCAAATATAATCCCATAACCAATGCCTGGACCATCAGGACTGCGCTTCCCTGGTTATCTGCCTACAGTTCAGCGGTTGCTATAAATGACTCTTTGTATCTGATAGGCGGCAAAAACATAGCTGACGGCTACCTAAAAAAGATCGGCGTTTATAACACCTTTGCCAACAACTGGTCAACGGCCACCGATTACCCGATTACGGCGGCCTACCTTTCAGCCTCGGCTTTGGATTCCGTGGGCATCTGGGTTATGGGCGGCAAAACGGCCGATACGTATATTTCCGATGAAATATACTTTGGCTACAAGGCGGGCGGGATAACCGGCCTGTGCAATACCACCACCAACGGCCCGGTGATCGGCGCCATAGTCAGCGCCATCTCCGGTTCAAAGGTTAAAAACACCGAAGCTACCGATAATAACGGCTACTTTACTTTGGCCGGACTGGAGCCGGGCTTATACAATGTCCATATCTTCAAGGCCGGAGTGATGGATACCATTATTTCGGATTTGGTGGTGCGCTGGGGCAGGGTCACCAATGCTCCTACCGTTACCGGGGTGGCCGGCGGCAAACCGGGCGTGGTGGTCTCAACTTTCGCGTTGCATCCGGCCTATCCCAATCCGGCCAGGGGTTCCTGCAATATCAATTATCAAATACCCTCTAATTCAAGAGTAGAACTTGCAGTATACAATGTTCTGGGACAAAAGGTAAAAACGTTGGTTTCGGGCAACAAGTCTGCTGGCAGCTATTCAATTAAGTGGACGGGGGATGACAGCCGGGGACAAAAGGTGGCCAACGGCATTTATATCTATAGATTGCAGATGAACTCCGGAACGGAAAATAAAACTGCCACCAAGAAATTAGTGTTGCTCAGGTAAGGATTTATGCGCCGTATAAAGATATCTTTATACGGCGCTTTTTTGCTTGACAAATTCCAAACTTTAAGATAACATAAGAAAAATTGAACGATAAGAGGTGCCTTATAGCCGGAAAAATGTCAGTATCACAGTCATCTTTGTTTTAAATGGTGAGCTATGGATACTGGCTATGCTGTAAATTATCGTCGTTATGAAGCCGGTATCCAGATGATACCGGCTTCATTTTCATTAATTATATCAACCGCAAATAATAACGGTGATTCATGAGATGCATTAAGTTTATTTTTATGTCTGTCGCGGTCGCTGGATTTGCTTCCCTTCTGTCGTATGCCCAGGTTTGGACGGCCGACAGCAACCTGACATATTCCGACGGCGGGTCCTACACCGCAACCAACAACAGCCACAGCCTGGCTGTTTTCCAGAACCGGATATATCTGGTCTGGTACGATTTCTATTCAAGCCCGAACAACATGGGCTGCCAGGTCAGATTCAAGCGATACGACGGGAGCGCCTGGTCGGCCGACACCACTGTCGGTTTGATCGGCAACACTAGGCTAAACAACTGGTATCCCTCCTGCGCCACGGACGCTGCTGGAAATTTCCATTTAGTATGGGAAACCAACGAATTCACCACCGATATAGAGAACTTCGAGATTGCCTACCGCAGATATAACAACAATTACTGGACCGCAACTGACAGTCTTACCGCCAGTTCCGGACCGTCATCCAACCCCACGATCGCCGTTGCCGGGGACGGCCGCCTGTTCGTCTTCTGGCAGGATAAGAGGAGCGGACTTTATCGGATTTACTATAGAACCTACGCCGGCTCCAGCTGGGGCTCGGAGGGCATCCTGGGGGAGAATGCTGATTATTGCGGGATGCCGAGCGTTGCCATGTGCCAGGGACTGCCGGCAGTGGTTTGGGAGGACTTCAGTTCCGGGACCTTTCAGGTGCGGTTCCGCAAAATGTCCACCGGCGGCTGGGAGGGCGACAGCCTTATCAGCCACAGTTCCTTGGGGGCTTTCAGCCCGGCCATAGCCGCCGATAATTCCGGCAACATCCATGTGGTCTGGCAGGACTGGTCGCTTAACAGCTCAAAGATATGCTACCGGAAGTATTCCTTCCTGTCAGGGAATTGGGGCCAGGAAACGGTCCTCAGCGGCGCCGCTTTCCGGACGGAAAGCCCGGTAATAGTCTGCCGGGATAGTTTGGTGGATGTCTTCTGGTCGGATGACCGCAGCGGCTACTATGAGATATACCGCCGGCAGAGCGCCAACGACAGCTGGGGACAGGAGGAGCCGGTGACCAATCAGAGGGCATCGGCGGTATTGCCTTCTGTGGCTGCTGATTCACGGGGAAATATGCATCTGGTTTGGACCGGAGATCAACCGGTAGTCAATAAAAGCCCTGATATATTCATTAAAAGTTTATTTATAGATCCCTGGCCCCCGAAAGATGGTGATCTGTCAGACAGTGATGCCAAGCCTTGGTGCAGTATCACAACTTTTCCCAACCCGACTTCGGACCGTTCGACCCTGAAATATTTGATCACATCCCCGGCCGGTAGCCTGCCGCGGCAACTCTCAATATCATATAACTGCAGGATGGATGTTTACAATGTTACCGGCCAGCTGGTCAATACGCTGTTCAGCGGTAATTTAGCCGAAGGGGAACACTCCCTAGAATGGAATGGCAGGGACCGGGCTGGCCAGAAAGTGCCCAGCGGCATTTATTTTGCTAAATTGACTTCCGGGACGGCCTCTGCGATGGCAAAAATAATGGTAGTGAGGTAAAGGAATGAAAAAGTATATAGCGATCGCCGCCATTGTTCTTTATTTTTCGGCTACGGCCCAGGCCGATATTGATATTATCAAATCCGATGAAGCCGGCATGGTTCTTGAGTTCGGGGCGGGGAATATTAAAACCGCTCCAGTAATTGCTGACAATAAAACTTATTACCAAATATCGGTGGAGGGCTGCCTCAATACCATTGACTGCGGGAAACCTTCTTTGCCGCAGTACAGCATAATGCTGGCTGTCCCTTACAATGCTTTGGCAATCATCACCCAGGTAGAACTGCTGGATAGGGAATATATCCCCATTGTCCCTCTTCCCAGTCCGGCCCCGGCCGAGATGGAAAACGGTTTTGTGATCGACCAGACAATATATTCCGGGAGGGCCCAGTACCCCGCTCAGGCGGCCAGCTTGAGCAACCCGGCTTGGGCCGGAAACACCAAGGTATCGACGGCAACAGTTTTCCCGGTCATTTTCGATCCGGCCAATGCCCGGGTGATCTTCAGCCGGAGGATCAGGGTCACCATTGAATACAAAATAATTGGGACCTATCCTCAGGGGATTCAGCCGGCCCAAAGCCAGCTGAACAAAGTGCTGCTGAGAACCGTAGCCAACCCCCAACAGGCTGAAAAATGGGGCTACCGTGCTTTATCCAAGGCCGGCCAATTATCCTGTGACACTATGCCGTATAAGATATTTATCAAAAGCGACGGCATCTATAAAATAGGCTATAACGATCTTCTGGCCGCGGGAATAAATCCCAATCTGACGGACCCCCGGTCATTGAAAATTATAAATAAGGGCCGGGAGGTCGCACTGTACTTCAAAGGCCAGGCGGATGGGGCTTTCGATCCCGATGATTATTTTGAATTTTATGGGCAGGCCAACCGGGGGGACTCCACTTATTATCATCAATTTTCCAATGCCGATGTGTATTACCTGTCATTGACCGGTTCCTACGGCGCCCGGATGACGGAGGAGGACGGAACCCCGGTTTTATCGGGAATGACCCAGGCCAGCCACTTTTCGGAGACCCGCCATTTTGAAAAGGACAGCCTGTTTTACCGTCTGAGCAGTTTGAACAGCGATCAGCACGACCGGTGGTTCTGGAAAAGGCTGGATTATCCGGGAAGCGCGGCCATCGGCCTCGACATTCCCTCCCCGTATATTTCTTCGGGCGACAGCTTCATTATCAAAGGCAGCCTCCACGGGATAACCACAGACTGGCATCATGTTCAGCTGTTGCTAAACGGGTATTTGATAGCCGATCTTACCTGGTATGAACAAACGGAAAAATTATTCATTGCTAAATTCCCAGCAGCAGCAGTCATCAGCGGATCTAATACACTGACGATCAAACATGACACCACTTCCAATACCAGCAACAAGATACTGATCAACTGGTTTGAAATCGATTATAAAAGGGGTTTCAATGTCCCCGGGGGGAACCTGACATTCACCTCCGATAGGAACATTTCCGATTCCCTGGTGCAGTATACCTTAACCGGATTTCCAACCTACACAACCGAGGTTTACAAACTGGGGGTAAGCAAGATCGTCGGCTCGGCTATATCCCTGGGGACCAGCGGTCTGGATTACACTCTGTCTTTTCAGGACAGGATATACGGCGATGAAAAATACTTGGTTATCCTGAGCGATAATAAAAGGAAGCTTTCTCCAGGGGATCTGGTGCCGAACAAAGCGTCAAACTTAAGGGATCCGGCATTCAGCGGCACCAAATATGTCGTCATAACGTCGGATGAACTGAAAGCCTCGGCAGAGAAGATGGTCCAGGTCAGGGGGATAAAATACCCCAATGCGAGCTATGCGCTGACAACGGATATCTACGATGAGTTCAACGATGGAATACCATCGGACAAAGCAATAAAGGATTATCTTAAGCACGCTTTCGATAACTGGTCGATCCAACCGGAATATGTCTTATTGATGGGCGACGGCAGCTACGATCCCCGGAATGTCATCGGAAACAGCAAGCGCGATCAGATACCGGTCCATCTCACCAGGACGGATTATTACGGCGGGATCGCTGATGATGATTATTTTGTAAGGGTCAATGGCGATGATTATTTGCCGGATATATCTATAGGCCGGCTGCCGGTAAACTCCAACGATGAATTTGCCATTTGGGACAATAAAAGGCAGTTGTATGACCAGCGGTTGTTTCTGGACCGGTGGCACAAGGACATCCTGTTTGTTGCCGGCTGGCCCCTCAATATTGAGGACAATTTTTATAGCCCCAGCGATAAACTGGCGGCCATGGTTTCCCCGGTATACGACATTGCCAAGGTATACCACGGTTCTGCCTACCAGAACAAGGAGGACCTGATAAACCGCCTTAATCAGGGGGTGGCGGTAGCGGTGTTTTACGGGCATGGCGGGGCGCAGCTGTGGTCGCACGGGAGCTTCTTCTGGTATTATGATGTTCCCCGGCTGAATAACTGGGGGAGATGGCCCCTGATAGGGTCTTTCACCTGCTCCTCGGGCGCTTTTGAGAGCCCCTTATATACCTCCATAAGCGAATCTTTCATTTTCAATAATGGGGGAGCTATCGGGGTTTACACCAGCAGCGGAGCTTCCTACGGGGATAGCATTACCGGCTGCACTATGGAAAACACCTTTATGGATGCCTGGGATAGGAGGGGGTTCAGGTATTTAGGAGATATAGCATTGTCCTCTAAATACAGCCTGGCCGGGGGATTGCCGCCATCCGGCCAGACCCTGGACATGCTGGCCAGTTATAACCTGCTGGGCGATCCGGCGGTCCGGCTGGCCCTTCCGGATACCGGATTGAGGGTTGAAATATCGCAAACGGCGGTTTTGCCAGGCGATTCCACCCAGATAAAAATAACCGGACCTTTTGGCTCCGGCCTGGCAGTGGTTTCTTTATATGACTCGGGCCGTAGAATTGTTTTACAGAATGCCTTCTCCAGCTCGGCGGGCCAGGCCCAAACGTACATAACTATTCCCGACTCGGCTCTTTCCGGGCAGGCTTACTTGAAGATATACCTGAAAGATGATAACTCCGATTGGGTGGCAGTGGAGTATTTGGGCATAAGCCGGCCGGCCGTATCGGGGATCAAGGTAATTCCTTCCGCCCCCACCGATATTGACAGCATACAAATCACCGGGATCGTCCAGAGCCTTTCGGGCATTGATTCGGTTTGGTGCCGCTGGCGCTGGGGAAGCTATAACGATACCACCGACACCGGTGGCGTTTTTAAGCAGGCCTTGATGTCCCTGTCCGGCGATTCTGCCAGACTGAACAACAAACTGTACCTGACCGGGTTGGAGGGGAACTACCCCCCGCAGTCCGAGATATACCTGGTCTTCCGTATTTTGGCGCAGGACACTTTCGGCAATATTACGACCGGACGCTGGGAAAACCACAAAATACTACGCCGGGCCGATCTGGCTCCCTCCAGCCAGGCTCAGGGATCGGTTTACCTGGGGGGCAAGAGAGTTCTTACCATAAACGCCTCAATTAAGAACCAAGGGGATATTGACGCCGATTCGATCCCGGTATATTTCTATCGTTCAAGCGACGATTCGATTTTGGGTTTCGGTAGTATTGACACCATTGCCGCCGGGAAGGAAAAGAAGCTAAGCCTGCCATGGACGATTGAGGGGGAGTTCACCCAGCTATATTACAGGATAGATCCACTTCGGACACTGATATCGCCGTATCCCCAGGAGGATACCACTAACGACAAGTCGGTGGCCTATTGGGTGCCCTCTCAGGATTTCTATTATTATCAACTGGATGCAAGAGGCAACAATCAGGATACCCTTGATTATTATTCCAAGGCCAAAGCTTTTTTCCCTGATTCCTGCCTGCACGACAGCGCGGTAGCTATTATCGGCCGGAAGCTGTTCGATATAAACGCCATTGCCCAGTCCGGCTTGATCCCCTTTGACAGCTTGGGGCAGGCCTATTTTGTGGGCCTGATAGATTCCTCCCGGGTTTTTGACAACAGCCGGGAATTATGGGTATCCTTAAAGTTGGAGAATATCGACAGCACTACGGACTTGAATAATCTAAAACTTTTTAGACTTGAAGATATTACCGGAATGTGGCAACTCATCCCCTCGCAGATTGACAGCAACTATATCTCCGGATATTCTCCCAAGCCCGGAACATTTGCCGCCATGTATTCCACGGACACTACCGGTCCGCATATAACCGCCAAGGTTGACCAACAGGCGGTAGGCTGGGGGCAGATTATCAGTGTTCCCGATCCCCAATATTCAGTCATGATCGAGGACCGGGATGGAATAAATGTCGATTCAATATGGCTTAAATTGGATAATCAGATTATAAGTAAAGCAAACTACAGCCTGGCGATTAATCCTGATAAAAATTACAGCGTTCAGCTGGTATATTCCGCCAAATTAGATAATGGAAAGCATAGCCTGGAAGTTGGAGCGGCGGATAATTTGGGCAACAAATCTTCTCTTAAAATATTCAATGATGTAAAAATAGAATTCTCCCTTAAAGAAATCGCAAACTATCCCAACCCGGTTAACGGGGATATCACAACCTTTTATTTCTTTGTGGGCGCTGTGGCCGATAGATATGAGGTTAAAATATTTACGGTTGCAGGAAGGCAGATCAAAACCTTCAAGGGTGGATTGACCTCCGGAGTACGCACATTTGAATGGGATCTGTGTGATGATAACGGAAACGGTATAGCTAATGGTGTATATTTTTATAAGGTAATCGTCTTCCAGAACGGCACTAAGCTGGAGAAGACAGGCAAGATGGCTATTCTTCGGTAAAAAATTACGGCAAAAACTTAAAATTGGTGTATGGATGAAAAAAACACTTAGCATCATATTTTTAGCAACATTCCTCTGTGCGAGCATGGCCACTGCTGAGGAATACGGCGGAGAGTTCTTAAATCTTCCTGTGGGGGCAAAAGCCATGGGTATGGGCGGAGCCTTCGGCCCGGTGGCCGATGACGCCAGCGCTTTATACTGGAACCCGGCCGGATTGGGCAGGCTGAAGACCCCCGAGATAATGCTGACACACACTGTTTTATTTGCCAATTTAGCCAGTCATGACTATCTGGCCCTGGTATGGCCAATGAACAGGAAAATAACAGTCGGAGCCGGCTGGATCAGGCTGGGGGTTGACGATATCCCCAGGTTTTCATACACCGTGGGGACCCCGCCGGTGGGATCTTTCGGCGATAACGAAAATGCCTTCTTTTTCTCGGCCGGCGCCTCATTTGATAAAATCACCTTGGGCAAGCCTTGGAAAATATATCCGGGCGGCAGCATCAAATTCATCTATAACAAATTGGATGACAGGCAGGCAACCGGGCTGGGGGTGGATGCAGGAATTTTAATCGATATTGACCTGGCAGAATGGTTCATCCGCCGGGCTGAATCCCGACCTTTGGTTGGCATGCTTCCGGTAGCGATTGAAAATTCCAATTTGGGATTGTTCTCCCTGAGCGCCGTAGCCCAGGATGTCGGCGGCACCAGTATAGCCTGGAATACGGTCAAAAAGCACAACGATGTTCGCCCGGCAATATATAAAATGGGCCTGGCCTATCGGCAGCCGGTAAACATATTTAGAAGTACTGTGACGATAGCCTGGGAGGGATCGACCGAAGATTATCAAAAGGGAAGGCTGGGAACAGAACTAAAATACAGGAATATACTGGCTTTTCGGGCCGGACGGGAACAATCCCAGCCCACCTTCGGGGCCGGATTATCTATCTGGCGGTTCAATGTTGATTATGCCCATAACAGCCATGATCTGGGCAACACCCATCGGGTGGGGGGAAGTTATAAGATGAAGTGAATTCGATGATCATCTGTGATGATTTTGTATAAGCGAGGCGGATAATTACTCCACCTCGCTTTGCTTTGAAAATATTTCTTGCCTGATGGTAAAATATAGGTTATCATACTGATAAATGTAATTGCAGAAGGGGCACATGTCCGTAAAAACTGTTTTCATGGACCGGGACGGGACCATTAATGTTGACACCAATTATATCAATTCTCCCCAACAGTTAAGTTTGCTGCCAAACTCCGGCCGGGCCGTCAAACTGCTCAATGAGAAAAAATATAAAGTTGTGGTGGTCAGCAATCAGTCGGGGGTGGCCCGGGGATATCTGACCCTTAAAACCCTGGGCGCCATTCATCGGAAATTACGGCAACTGCTCAAGAAAGACGGGGCGATCTTGGATGCCATCTACTATTGTCCTTACCATCCTGATGAAAAGACTCCCTGTCGCAAGCCTGATATCGGGATGGCCCGGCAGGCGGAGAAAGACCTGAAAATCAGCCTCGGGAAATCATACATGATCGGCGACAGCCGGGCCGATATCGAGTTTGGGAATAATATCGGGGCAAAGACCATACTGGTGCTTACCGGCAAGACCAAGGGAAGCGAGCCCTGGCTGAAAAAATATAAAATTGACTGTGTGGCCGATGACCTGTTGGGGGCGGCCCTGTGGATAACAAGCGATGGATAAATTATGAACAACATTACAGCCATAATAATCGCCAGGAACGAAGAGCAGAATATCGCTAACGCCATAGCCAGCCTGAAAGACTTTTCAGAAGTCATCGTTATGGATTCGGGCAGTACCGACCGGACAGTGGAGATCGCCAGTTCTTTAGGGGCCATAGTATATCAGACTGACTGGCCCGGCTATGCCCGGCAACGCCAGAGAGCCATCTCGAAGGCAAATAATGAGTGGGTGCTTTTTCTGGATGCCGACGAGGCGCTGGATGACAAGTTGAACCAGGAGCTAAGAAGAATCTCCCTGGCCGGTCCGGCCAGAGGGTATTTTATTAAAAGGGATAATTATTTCATCGGGCAAAAGATAAAACACTCCCGGTGGGGCAATGATTGGCAGCTAAGGCTGTTCCATAAGGGATCGGCCAGCATTCCGGAGGTTGATATCCATGAAGGAGTGTTAATAAACGGTCCGACGGGGAGGCTGGTCACTGGCTGCATAAAGCACCATACGGTTCCGAATCTTTTCCGGTATTTGGAAAAGACCAATGAATATACCTCCCTGGAGGCCAAACAGAAGACCCGGGAGGGCCGCCGATTTTCAGCCTTTAGGCTGTTGTGGGAACCTCTGGCGGAGTTTTGGAAACTTTATATTGTCCTTCAGGGGTGGCGCGAGGGGATCCGGGGCTTGGCCATAGCCGGCCTGTCGGCCCTGGGGCGTTTTGTGGTGATGGCCAAGATCAGGGAGGCCGGAAGTGGATAAAATTTCGGTAATGCTGAATACCTACAATGGCGGGCAGAAGCTGGCCAGCTGTTTGGAATCGGCCCAATGGGCCGATGAGATAGTGGTGATAGATTCCGGCAGCACCGATGGCTCCGTCGAGCTTATTAAAAAACACACCGACAGGTATTTTCACAACGACTGGCCCGGGTACCTGGCCCAGCGGGAATTCGGCATGCAGCGATGCACCGGAGAATGGATATTGATACTGGATCAGGACGAGTATATCACTGACCAATTGAGGGATAAATTACTGGACATCTGCAGTAATCCTGAGACCTACCGGGAATATAACGCCGGTTGGGTAAGAAGGGTGGAACATTTCTGGGGCCGGCAGATCAGATACGGCAACTACAACCCCAGCTATCAGCCACGCCTGGCCCGGAGAGGAAAATGCCGCTGGACCGGGTTCGCCCACACCTGGATAGAGGTAGAGGGCGGGGAGAAAAAGATTCTTAGGATAAAAGAGCCTCTATGGCACGATGCCTATAACACCCCTTTTGATTATTTCAACAAGATTAACCGCTATTCCGAACTGGATGTGGAGGAGCGCCTGCCAAAGGGATACAATCCCAGCCTGGCCCGGGTAATATTTTCCCCATTGGGAATGTGGTGGAAATGCTTTATAGTTCACAAAGGATACCGTGACGGGGCTCACGGTTATATGAATGCCACCGCCATGATGGTCTACTGGTTCTTCAGGCTTTCCAAGGCCTGGCATTGTCGCTGGCTGGAGAAGAATCGGCCCGATACCTGGGAAGACTATCAACGGAAGACAGGCAATGACCGGGGGCCTAGATCATGAGAATATCGGCAACGGTGATAACTAAAAATGAGGAAGGCAATATCGAACGGTGCCTTTCCGCATTGGATTTCGTGGATGAGATCGTGGTGGTTGATGCCGAAAGCTCGGATCGCACGGTGGAGCTGGCTGGAAAATTTACGGAGCGGGTCTATATCAACCTCTGGCCGGGACATATCCAGCAGAAGAACCACGCCATAGAATTGGCCCAGGGTGAATGGATCCTGTCGGTGGATGCCGATGAGGTGATAACCCCGGAACTGAAACAGGAGATACTGGCCGCCAAGAAAAACCATGATCAGGCTATCGACGGTTATCACATTCCCCGTCGTTCCAATTTCATCGGAAGATGGATAACCCATTGCGGATGGTCTCCCGATTACCATCTTCGGTTGTTCCTGAAGAGCAAGGGTCGTTTCGGCGGGATGAACCCGCACGATATAGTTGTTTTGAAGGGGACCACGGCATATTTCAGACAGCCCATGCTGCATTACACCTATCCATCATTAGAAATATATTTATCCAGGCTGAACAGTTACACTACCATTGCCGCCAAGGAACTGAAAACCCGTAATAAAAGGTTCCGATTAAGGCATATAATATTGTCACCCCTGGCCACTTTTTTAAAAATGTATATACTTAAGGCCGGGTTTATGGACGGGTGGGAGGGATTTATGTTGTGCGTTCTTTCGTCCTATTACGTGCTGGTCAAATACCTCAAACTTTGGGAACTGAACCTTCAGGAAGTTATGAGTGAAAATTAATATCGTACATGTCTGCAGTTCAGCCTCCTGGGGTGGAATGGAAATGATTGTAGCCCGCCTTGCCTATTTGCAGAACGTCCTCGGTTACCAGGTAACGGTCGTTTCGGGGAAAGATACTCCACTGTCCACCAGATGTCAGGAACTTGGTATTGATAACCAACCGATCATTGCCAACAGTTCTTTTGGCTTGAGCGGTTTTTCTCGTTTTCTGAAGTATGTAAAAAAGACCGAGCCCGATTTAATTCATGTCCACTACTCAAAGGACCTCAACCTGGCTGTGCCGGTTAAGCATCTCACCGGGGGGAAGATCGTCTTTACTAAACATCTGGGATCCTATATCAAAAAAAAGGATCCCTGGCACCAGTTTGTGTACCGGGGGGTTAACCGGGCTACGGCTATCTCCCGGCTTATAAAGGACAACCTTATCGAAACGACCCCGCTTTCCGAGAGAAAAGTAGATATCGTCTATTTGGGCACCGATACGTCCAGATTTATTCCGGATTTTATTCAGAGAAAGGCGGTTCGAGATGAACTGGGCATATCTAACGATACTATCCTGATCGGCATGATGGGCCGGATATCCTACGGCAAGGGTTATGAGGATTTTATCGAAATGGCCCAAGCTCTGTCCGGAAAGAATATCGAATTCCTTCTTATTGGCGGGCATAGCAAGAACGAAGACGATTACGGCAGTAAGGTCGAAAGGGATATTAAGGATAAACTGGGCCCCAGGGCCCATATGACCGGGTTCAAAGATGACCGTGAAAGGTATCTGCAGGCTCTGGATATATTTGTATTTCCTTCTTATGCCGAATCCTTCGGTTTGACTCTGACCGAGGCCATGGCCTGCGGGCTTCCCTGCGTGGCCTACGGCAAGGATGGCGTCCTGGATATAATAGAAAACAGGAAGGACGGTCTGCTGGCCGAGGTTAGGAATATAAAAGATTTGATCCAAAAAACAAGCATTCTTTTCGATGACGAGGGTCTGAGGATAAAACTGGGCAAGGCCGGACGGGAGAAAGTAATGAATAGATTTTCCGATTCCCAGATGTTACTGGGGTTTGAAAGAATATATAAACTATCGCTGGACAATCAATGAAGCTGGATGCGAAAAAGATACTGGTTCTGAGAATGAGCGGTGTGGGAGATGTATTGTGGACCACACCTTTTTTGGCCAACCTGAGAGCGGCCTATCCAGCAGCGCACATCTCCTACATGGTCAAGGAGTTCTGCGCTCCGGTGCTGTATAATAATCATGATATTGATGAGATCGTTATATTTAAAAAAGATAAAATCTTCAAGCAGTTATCATTTTTAAGAAACCTTAGAAAGGACGGGTACGATCTGACCATAGACCTGGTAGGAACGCCTAGAACTGCCATCCAATCGGTGATCTCCGGGGCCGGTAACAGGATCGGTTTCGATTTCGGCTACCGGAGATTCTTTTACAGCCACCTGTTGAATGCCAGGGCCGCAAACTACGGTCATGAAGTTGAGTTCAACCTTTCGGTGCTGAAATATCTGGGGATACCGGTATCACGGAAAGACCTGGTTTTCAACCTGACGGATGAGGAAAAGAAATACCAGCAGGGTATTTATAGATCTTTGGCGTTGGGCGGAGACCGGGTTATCGGCTTGATCCCCACCGGAGGATGGGCCTGCAAGCGATGGCCGATAGATAATTATATAGCTGTGGCTAAAGCCCTGTCGTCCGACCCCAATAACAAAATACTGATATTCTGGGGTAGTCCTTCGGAAGAGACCGATGCCAAAGTCATTTTATCAGTCTGCCAGTCGTCAAAGCTGATCCCCAGAACCAGCCTGCGGCAGATGGCGGCCTTGCTTTCCGGCTGCGACTTAATAATCGGCAATGATTCCGGCCCGTTGCATATAGCCACCGCCTTTAAGATCCCGGTGATTTCTTTTTACGGGCCGACCGTTCCCAGAAGCCAGGGGCCATGGGGCCAGGGGCATGTCGTGCTTCAGGACAAGCAGCTGGATTGTCTGGGATGCAACCGGATGGACTGCCCGGACCCCAAATGTATGGCCGGGATCCCTCCCGACAGGGTCATCAAAGAGGCGCAAAGATCATTATATAATGCCGGAAAAACTTAGACCATCTATCGAAAAAATAAATGGAATGCTCAATAGATATTATGGGCAGCCCAGATGGACCGCTTCCCGTCCGCTGATGGATGTTTTGGTGGAGACCATTTTGTCCCAGAATACCAGCGACAGCAACAGTCACCGGGCATTTCTGGCCTTGAAGAAAAAATACCCCCGCTGGGAGACCCTGGCCGGCGCCGAGGCCGGCAGCATAGCTCTGACCATCAGGGCCGGAGGACTGGCAAATATCAAATCGCGAAGGATCAAGGAGCTGATTTCATTCATCGTTGGGAAGCAGGGGAGGGCCGGGCTGGAGTTCCTGAAAAAACTGCCCCGGGGGGAGGCCTATCAGTACCTGCTGGCGATCAAGGGAGTGGGCCCCAAAACCGCCGCCTGCACCCTGCTGTTTGGGGCCGGGATTCCGGTCTATCCGGTGGACACTCATATCTATCGGGTTTCAAACCGGCTGGGCTGGGTGAGGAAAAAAGAGGACCGGGAAAAATTTCAGGACCGATTCCGCAAGCTTGTCCCGGATGAGATGGTTTATCCCCTGCATCTGAACATAATTGAGCATGGCCGGAAAATCTGCCATCCCCGGAAACCGGAATGCCCCGGATGCCGTTTAATCAAGTTATGTAACTGGAAGGAGAAAACCCATGAAGCGGTATATTAACGCCGATGTGATGGGCTTATTGATCGCAGGATTGATCCTGGGATGCAATGCTCAGCCCAAAAAGGCTGATTTTCAGGCCCAGAAGCCGGTAGTGATAAACATCCTGGCGGACAGCACCATGCCCCCAGCGGCCAAGGACACCGTCAAGCCGGCGGAGAAACCAGATTCTCTTAAATATGGCTTTCAGATCCAATTTTCCGGCCAGGGCGAGTTCCATTTCTATGACGACAATGACCGGCATACCGGGCCGGCCACTCCCGATGAATACCTGCCCATCGTGGAGGCCCTTTTAAAGCAGCCCAGTCTGCATGAACAGGAGAGGGCCGGCCTGGAGAACATCAAGGCCAAGATAACCCGCACCGGAAGCGCCGCCGAGTTCGCCACCACCCGAAAGATACCGAATCTTTCTTACCAGAAGAACAGCGATGGCTCGGTTAATGCTGAGTACAAGGGGGCCGGGGAGATCACGGTGCGGATCAGACCCGGCGGCATCAGCCCCATCAAAATGTCTTTGAAGATATGGAACGACAAATTGATAAAAAATGCTGGATATGACATCCCTCCGGCCATCGGCCGGAGCGGCCAGCTGGCGGTATCGGCTCTGATGGACGATTTTGTGATATCCTGGGATGTCAACGGAGACGGCAAGGACGACAGCGAGCTGGAGCCCCGGAAGCTTGACAGCGCGGCGGTGGCAAACTAAACGAGGAATATGTAAATGCCCAGGCTGATTGCCCATGTGGATATGGACTGCTTCTTCGCGGCGGTCGAAGTGCTGGATAACCCGGCGTTAACGGGCAAGCCGGTGATCGTGGGGGCCGATCCCAAAGGGGGCAAGGGTCGCGGCGTGGTATCAGCGGCGTCATATGAAGCTAGGAAATTCGGGGTTCACTCGGCCCTGCCGGTCTCCCAGGCCTTTGCTCTGTGTCCCCAAGGGATATTCCTGCCGGGAAGGATGCGGCGATATTCGGAAATATCAGATAAAATCATGGAAATACTGAAAGGCTTCACTCCGCAGATCGAACAGATCTCGGTGGATGAAGCCTTTTTGGATCTAAGCGGCTGCCAGAGGCTTTTCGGGGAACCCCGGGAGATCGCCCGGAAAATAAAAACGGCCATAAAATCTCAATTATTCCTTACTGCATCGGTTGGCATGGGGTCCAATAAATTGGTGGCCAAGATCGCCTCCGACCTGCAGAAACCGGACGGACTGGTGATAGTGCCCGAAGGCGGGGAGAAAAAATTTCTAGCCCCGATGGCATCGGGAAAATTGTGGGGCGTCGGGCCAAAGACGGCGGATAGGTTAAAACAAATGGGGGTCGAAACAATCGGGCAGCTGGCCGAATATAACCCCAAAAGACTGGAGGTTGTTTTCGGTAAAATGGGGGCCTATCTTCACGAACGGGCTAACGCCATAGATGAAGATCCTGTCAGCCAGGGAGATCAAGTCAGGTCCATGGGCCGGGAGCACACTTACGACGAGGATACCGGAAGCAAAGAGGATATCCACCGTACGCTTTTGACCCTGTCCGAGCAGGTGGCCACTGCCCTGAGGGCCGAAGGGGTAAAAGGGCGGACCATCACTCTCAAACTGAGGTATCAGGACTTCGAAACCCATACCTACGGCAGGACGGTAGAAAATGCAGTTGACAACGCCATCGAGATCAATACCATAGCCCGAATGCTTTTCGACAAGAACTGGCAGACCTTTCGCAAGATCCGGCTGATAGGCGTATCGGCCTCCAATCTGAACCAGGGAGAGGACCAGCTGGGCTTGTTCGACGATTCGCAAAGTAAAGTTAAGAATGAGAAGCTGGATAAAGCAGTGGATGAAATAAGGGAAAAATATGGCAGAAAGGCCGTCAAACGGGCGGGGGAGATGTAGAGTGCTAATCGGGGCAATATTATTAGGCTTTTTTGCCACCAAGACACTAAGGCACCAAACTGAATTAGCTCTTTGATTACGGGGTTTTAATAAACTTCGTGTCTTTATGGTTAATGGTTTCTTATATTTGATGCCGTGATTAGTAGGATTTATTTGGCAGAATATCTATAGACCAAGATCGCCGCCCCAACGGCCCCGGCCACGGGACCTAGTCGGGCGGTTTTTATTTTCAAGCCTTTGGCATTATACGGCATCACTCTTTTATGCATCTCCTCCTTGGCCGGGTCAATTAAAAATTTTCCGGCCTGGATCACTCCGCCGCCCAGCACGATCACCTGGGGGTTAAAAATATTGGCAATGCTGGCCAAGGCGACGCCTAGTATCTTCCCGGTCTCGAAGAATGTTTTGACTGCGGCAACCTCGCCCCTTTTGGCCCGAACCGATATTTCAGCCACGGTGAATTCTGAATTTTGAATTCTGAATTTTGAATTCAGGGAGCGGTAACGCTCCATTATGGCTTCGGTGCCGACCATCGCCTCCAGGCAGCCGTGATTGCCGCATTTACAGCGCGGGCCGTCCATCTTGACCGTCATATGGCCCAATTCACCCGCCCCGCCATGAGCCCCGGTCACCAGCTTGCCGCCGATTATTATTCCCCCGCCCACTCCGGTGCCGATGGCCAGCCCTATCACCTCTGAATATCCTTTGGCCGCTCCAATGGCATATTCGGCGGCCACCAGGCAGTTGACGTCATTTTCTATCAGGATCGACAGATCTATTCCGGACATTTTGTTTCTGATCAATTTCAGCAGGGGAACCGCTCCCTGCCAACCGGGAAGATTGGGGGAATTACGCACCATGCCGTTCTCCACCAGCCCGGCTGAACCGATGCCCAGAGCCGTTATCCGGCGCCTTGATCTTTCCGCGGCGGCCAGGTTGTTCTTGATCGAAGAAACGATGTTGTCGACCACTCGGGAGATACCCAATCCGGCCTGGGTCGGTATCTGGCCTTGGGTGATGATCTTATTGAGGACAGGATCGAATATAACGGATTTGATGTTGGTCCCGCCCAGGTCCAGCCCCAGAATTGCCTTTCTCATGGTCTTCCAATCCAATATGTTTCCGAAAGAGTATCATAATCATGAAATAATATCAAGCAGATATTGCGATGCACCAGCTATACGCGGCCCTTTTTAACTTGACTTGAAGATTTTATTTAAGGTAAAATGACGATCAAAGCTATAAATTACCGCAACACTCAAACCACCGGATATTGTATCATTGCCGGGATTTCTATATTTAAATCAGAGATTGGATTATATGGGAAAGATACCAGAAAAATACGAGTTTGCCGAGATCGAAAAAAAGCTGATGCAGCGCTGGCTGGATGAGAAGATGTTCCAGTGGGACGAAAACCGCGGACGCAATGAAACGTTCGTGGTTGATACTCCGCCGCCCACGGTAAGCGGCTCTCTGCATGTTGGCTCGGCCTTCGGCTACATCCAACAGGACGTGATCGTCCGCCAGAAAAGGATGAAAGGTTTAAATATATTCTACCCCATGGGCTGGGATGACAACGGACTTCCCACCGAGCGGCGGGTGCAGAATTTCTACAACGTCCGGTGTAACACCCATCTGCCGTATCAGCCCGGCTTCAAACCCAAGAACGATAAAAAATCTCGTCCCGAGGAGATCAACCGGGACAATTTCATCGAGCTCTGCCACAATGTCACCGGAGAGGACGAAAAGGTCTTCAAACAGCTATGGCAGCACCTGGGCCTGTCCATCGACTGGCGGCTGGAATACGCCACCATCGACGACCTCTGCCGGAGAACCTCGCAGCTGTCGTTCGCAAAGCTTTTTCGTGACGGCCATGTCTACTCCATGTTTGCCCCCCATCTGTGGGATGTTGATTTTCAGACTGCGGTATCACAGGCCGAAGTGGAGGATAAAAATTTACCGGGATTCTTCCATAACATCAGATTTGGAGTAGAGGGTGATTCGACAGGCTCATCACAAGCGGCATCGTTTGTCATTGCTACCACCAGGCCGGAATTGCTGGCCTCCTGCGTGGCGGTGATCGCCCATCCCGATGATGAGAGATACAAATCGTTGTTCGGCAAAAAAGCGGTGACCCCGCTGTTTCATGTTCCGGTGCCGATCATTGCCAACGACAAGGCCGATCCCGAGAAGGGCACCGGTATCCTGATGGTCTGCACCTTCGGCGACGTCATGGATGTCGAATGGTGGCGCCAGTACAAACTTCCACTCAGACAGACCATAGGCCGCAACGGCCGGATGATGCCGGTACAGTTCGGTACCCAGGGTTGGGAAAGCCTGGCTGTGGACAAGGCCAATGAATTTTACGGACAGATCTCCGGAAAGAACATCAAGCAGGCGCAGGCTGCAGTAGTTCAGATGTTGAGAACCTCAGAGGCTGAGGCCTTGCCGGGACTGGGTGTGCCATTGACCGAGGAGCCAAAGCCCATCGAGCATCCGGTAAAAATGTATGAGAAGGGCGAGCGCCCGCTGGAGATAATCCCCACCCGTCAGTGGTATATCCGGATAATGGATAAGAAAGAGGCCCTGATAGAACAGGGCAACAAGATCAATTGGCATCCCGATTTTATGAAGGTTCGCTACGAGAACTGGGTGCAGGGCTTGAACCAGGATTGGTGCGTCAGCCGCCAGCGGTATTTCGGGGTGCCGTTCCCCATCTGGTACAAGCTGGACTCAGAAGGTAATCCCGACTACGAAAATCCCATTCTGGCCGATGAAAAAATGCTACCCACCGATCCCCAGTCGCATCCCGCCCCGGGATTCGATGAAAGCCTGCGGGACAAGCCCAACGGTTTCACTGGCGACCCCGATGTGATGGATACCTGGGCCACCAGTTCCATGACCCCGCAGATCGCCAGTCACTGGGCGCTGGATGATGGTCGCCACGGCAAGGTGTTTCCCATGGATATCCGCCCCCAGGGGCCTGAGATCATCCGCACCTGGGCCTTCTACACCATAGTCAAGGCTTATTTGCACGAAAACCAGATCCCTTGGCATAGCGTGCTGGTTAACGGATGGATCCTGGATCCCGACCGTAAGAAGATGTCCAAAAGCGTAGGCAATGTGATCACCCCGGAACATCTGTTGCAGCAGTATTCGTCGGATGGGGTCCGCTACTGGTCGGCCAAGGCCCGGCTTGGGGTGGATACCGCCTACGATGAGGCCATGTTTGCCAACGGCAAGCGGCTGGTCACCAAGTTGTACAACGCCTCCAAGTTCGTATCCGGCCACCTGCTGAACCAGGATCTGGCTTCTCTGACTTCGGACAGGATCACCGAGGAATTGGACCGCAGTTTTATGGATCATCTGCTGCAGGTGGTGAACAAGGCTGGCAAGCACTTTGATAATTTCGAATACGCCGATGCTTTGCAGTATACCGAATCATTCTTCTGGGAAAAATTCTGCGATAATTATCTGGAGTTGGTCAAGGTACGGGCCTATCAGGAGGAGATGACCCCGGGGAAGATCTCGGCCCTGGCCACCCTGAAATTCACCCTGTCGGTTCTGTTGAGGCTGTTCGCCCCGTTTGTCCCTTTCTTTACCGAGGAGGCCTGGGGCTGGATATTCGCCTCGGAGCAAGGCCGAAATAAATCGATACACACCTCTGCCTGGCCGGAAGAGAAGGAATTCTCCGGCATAGCAAAACCAGGGGTGAACGATGCTTTCGGGGCGGCCATGGAGGTCCTGGCCGCGGTCCGCAAGGCCAAGAGCGAGGCCAAGGTCAGCGTCAAGACGCCCCTGAAGAGCCTAACAATATCGGGTGATAAGGAGGATATAAAGGTCATAAAATTGATCTGGAATGACCTGTTGCCGACGGCAGGTGCCAATGATGCTATAACAATTGAGGGCAAGCCGGAAGGCAGCAGGTTCGAGATCAAAGCGGAACTCTAACTATAAAAGGAGTAAAATGAAAAAGGCGGCGCTGGTTGTTGGTCTATGTCTTTTATTGACCGGCTTGGCCATGGGCGGTACACAAAAAACCACTATCTCGGTGATGGACCTCAATACCTCTTCGGGCCTTTCTCAGAAGGAGCTTTCCCTGCTGACAGACAAACTGCTGAACAGTTTGGTGGAATACCGGGTTTACGATGTGGTGGAAAGATCAAAAAGAGACGAAATCCTCAAAGAACAGGGCTTCCAGATGACCGGGGCCTGCAGCGAGGCCTCCTGCCTGGTTGAAATCGGCCAACTGCTGGGCGCCCAGAAGATGATCGGCGGCACTATCGGTAAATTAGGCGCTATCTATGTGGTGGAACTGCGGATGATAGACATCCAGAGCGGCGGCATAGACCTGTCTTTCTCCCGTAATTACGGGAAAATAGCTGACTTGCTAAGCGCTATGAAGGAAGCGGCCGAGATATTCTCCTCCTGGAAGCCGGGGGCCGGCCAATCCGCCAAACCGGGCGGGCTTTTTGTAGTCACCGAACCCGACGGCGCCAAGATCCTGGTGGACGGCAAAGAACATACTGGTTTGACTCCGAACCTGATATATCCCTTGTCCGAAGGGTTGCATCAAATATCACTGGTGAAGGAGGGCTACAGCCTGTTTTCCACCAGCCGATTAGTCAGCGTCGGAAAGGTGGATACGGTAAAAGCGCCCCTGATGAGTTTAGCCGGGAAACTGAAGATCAAAACCGACCCGCCCGGAGCAAAATTATATCTGAATAAAAAATTCCAGGGGATTGTTAGCGAGCAGGGCATGGTTATCGAGGACCTGACGGACTCGCTGTACAAGATAAAAGCCGTCAAGTGGGGGTATAAAAGCTTCAATGCAAAATGGACCCCAAATCCCGGCCGGGAGACGAAGATTGAGGCCAAGATGCCGCTGCGACGCTGGAAGGTGAATTTTTTATCGTTGGAATTTGTTATGGTCTCGGCTCCCAGTACCGAGACTTATGGAACAGAGCCGTTCATGGAACCGTACGTAGAGCCATCCCAAGAAATGACCGTCACGGATGATGATTTTGAAGGCGAAGGATTCGGGGTTGAGGCGGGCGTGGGCTTTGCCATCAGCCGAAATCTCACCTTGGGGTTGATGTACCAGTTTCGGACATATCCAGATATAATCGATAAGAAGATATCATTCTGGGAAGACACCACGGAGGTTCGCGGGGATATGGAGATCAGCTTTACCTCCCATTCGCCGCTGGTCAATTTGACGGTTACGGTACCCTGGGGCAAGCTGGAACCCTACGGCGAGATTAGGTATGGCGGTATTACAGCCAAGGCCGACGGGGAGTATAATTGCGAGTATCTATCGCGCAACGTGTCCAGCGAGTTGATCACTGACAGCACCACTACCATAAAAATAAATACAAAAATAGACCACAGCACTCTGCAGGTAGGCGGAGGCTTTCTGGTGTGGCTGAGGCCGGACCGGGAGGCATTGAGGGTTTATTGTATGTACAGCCGGGACAGTTTTAAGGGTTTCGCCCTTCCCTGGGAGCAGCAGGAGGTGGATCTGACGGTTTCTGGCCTGCAGTTCGGGACGGGGATTACTGTTCATTTTTAAAACATCATTTAGCGAACAACAGAAAAGCCCCGATGAGTTCATCCTCGGGGCTTTGATAATATGGCGGAGCATTACTCCGCAACAGCCAGTCTTTGTCCGGAGTTTAGCAGATTTCTGGAGAGCCAGCGGAATACGGCAGCCAGGCCGTTGAAAATATGAAGCGACAGCAGGCCTAAAACCAGTCCGAAGGCTGTTAAACTAAGGGCTTGGGGCATAGTGCTGATGGCTCCCCAGGGCAGTTCATAGTCCACGAATTTATAGATGAACGGGGCGATTATCAGTACCCCGGAAACGCTGGCCAGGGTGATGGTAACGATAAAGGAGACAACGCCTAACGGGGCCTTCAGTAACAGGTAGACCAGCCCTTTCCAGGTATATTTGCTGGAAAGCCGGGAGGTGATCCAATTCCAGAAACCGCTGGCCTCGGACCATCTGGCCGGGCTGTCATGCTCGACATTCTCTTTCAACAACCATCTGGCCTGAAGCCCCTCAAACCTGGCAAACAACCTCCAGGAGAACATGGTCAATAGCAGAAAGGGAAGGCCGATAAATATGTAAAGCAGGCCCAGGCCGATGGAGAACCCGGTGATCAGATAGACAAAATAGAAGATCCCCAGGGGAAAGGCCAGCAACAGGTACAGGATATTGAGATATGAACCGGGCTTTAAACCCACACCCAGGATGTTTTTCAGGCCGGTTAACAGGTTATTCATGGTCGCCTCCTTTTGTTGATATTCATGTTAAATTACGGATTTTCGAGCAAAAAGTTTCAGTTATTTTCAGATCTCATATAAGAGAAATCTCAATATGCTAACTACCTCATTATTTTATGTTTCGGCTTCTATAAACCGAAGCCTTATCTCTTGACAAAAGGTCTTAAAATTTGTATACTTACCAATCTAATTAAAGGATATTATGGCCAAGAAAACAGATAGAAAAACAGCAGCCAGACAGGAGGGGGCCAGGAAGGAACCTGCCCAGGAAACTCCCATCGGCTTTACCCGGATAAATTATATTTTGTTCGCCGCCGCCGCCGGGTTGATACTGCTGGGATTCCTCTTTCTCTCCAGCCCCGTCTTCGGGGGAGGCTTTCCCTTCATCCATCCCTTCAAGGGTGGGGTCAACGGATGGCTTACCATGAACGCGGCCCCGGTACTGCTGGTACTGGGATACTGCGTGGTGATCCCGATCGCGATCATAAAGAAATAATTCTATAATAAAATTTAGGACCACGGTCTAGCGGATGCAGTAAAAATCTGCAAAGGCTCCTACCGTGGTTTATTGTTGGGTATGGAAAGAATCAGATTAGGCGTAAATATAGACCATGTGGCCACCCTGAGGCAGGCTAGAAAGGCCTTACAGCCGGATCCGGTCTGGGCCGCGGCCGTGGCCACCCTGGCCGGGGCCGACGGCATCACGGTGCATCTGCGCTCCGACCGCCGGCATATTCAGGACCGGGACGTTCAGCTGCTTCGCCAAACCGTCAACACCCATCTCAACGTGGAACTGGCGGCCGACGACGAAATGGTAGGCTTGATGATCAATATCAAGCCGGATGCGGTGTGCCTGGTGCCGGAGAATCCAGATGAGATAACCACCGAGGGCGGACTGGATCTGCAAAAAGCCGGAGACCGAGTGGCCAGGGCGGCCAAACTGCTGAAGGCGGCCGGGATATCGGTGACCTGTTTCATCGAGCCGGATGAAAAACAGGTAAAGCTGGCCAGGAAACTGGGGGCCGATTCCATAGAGATAAACACCAACGCCTTTTCCCAGGCCAGGGGTGGTAAGATAAAAAAGGAAACCGTTCGGGTGGCCCAGGCCGCCAAGTTGGCCCAAAAACTGGGTTTGGATGTACACGCCGGGCACGGGCTTAATTATTTCAACCTGCTTCCCATGGTCAATATCCCCCAGATAACCGAACTGAACATCGGGCATGCCATCATCGCCCAAGCGGTGCTGGTGGGCCTAGATAAGGCGGTTCGTGACATGAAAGCCCTTTTGGAGAGGTAGCCATGCCTGTTGGCAGCATCAAGAAAAAATTTGCCGATAAAAAGATCGGGGTCCTAATGGGCGGGCGGTCCGGGGAGAGGGAGGTGTCCCTGCGCTCCGGCAAGAACGTTCTGGCCGCCCTGAAAAGGCAGGGATTTAAAGCGGTGGGCATCGATGTGGGAACCGATGTGGCCAAGAAGCTGGTTGCCCAAAAGATAGAGGTGGCCTTCATCATTCTGCACGGCAAATACGGCGAGGACGGCACCATTCAGGGGCTTTTGGAGATAATGGACATTCCCTACACCGGGTCGGGAGTGCTGGCTTCGGCCCTGGCCATGCATAAGGGCTACAGCAAGAAGGTATTCAAGGAACAGGGGATCCCCACCCCGGATTTTTTATGGATAGACCGGGGCGACGATCCGGCCAAAGCCGCCCAGCAAGCCCAGGATGAACTGGGCCTGCCGCTGATAGTCAAACCGCTGGAGGAGGGCTCTTCCATCGGGGTCTCCATCATCAAGAACCACAAGGATGCCGTGTCGGGTTTCAAGAAGCTGCACCGCAAGTACGGCGGACTGATCGCTGAGCGATTTATCTCCGGCATGAACATCACTACCGGCATTCTGGGCAACGGCCAAAAGGTCAGGGCCCTGCCGATCCTAGAGCTGGTCCCCAGGAACGAATTCTATGATTTCCAGGCCAAATATACTAAGGGGATGACGGAGTTCATCATCCCGGCCCGCCTGCCTGGCAGCCTGTACCGCCGTGCCCAGGAGACGGCTTTAGCCGCCCATCATGCTTTGGGCTGCCATGGTTGGTCGCGGGTGGATGCCATCGTGGACCGGGCTGGCACCCCGTTTATCCTGGAGGTCAACACCATCCCCGGTATGACCGACCTGTCCGACCTTCCGGCCGAGGCCAAGGTGGACGGGATCAGCTATGATGAGGTGGTGCTGACGATCCTGTCCAGCGCAAAGATCTGAAAAAGCCGTAAAAACAACAATCACATAAAGACATTAGGAGGAAAACAACCATGCCAGTCCCCAAGAGGAAACATTCCAATTCGCGCACCGGGAAACGCCGGGCCAACTGGAAGCTGACCGCCCCCAACCTGGTGAAGTGTTCCCACTGCCACCAGTCCCGCATGCCGCACCGGGCCTGCCCCTATTGCGGGTACTACGGCGGCCGGGAGATCGTCAGCATCAAAGAAGTTTAATTTTTCATTAAAATAAAATGGTACCCAAGGCAAAAAAAACAGGGGCTTACCCAGGGGATGCCAAGCGTTCCCAGGATAAACGGAACCGCAGTAAAAAGGCCAAGGAAATAACCACCGGCGGCAAGTTGGGATTGGAGAACCTGTCGGAGGGAGGCACTGCCGGTCCGATTCGGATCGTGGTGGACGCCATGGGCGGTGACAACGGGGTGGTGCCTAACATCCTGGGGGCCATCGAGGCCGCCAAGATCGGCCGAGGCAAGTTCCAGGTGATACTGGTGGGCGATACGGTGGCCATCAAAACTGAGTTGGCGTCGGGGGTGGGGGAGAAGGAATACCAAGAGGAGGATCTGGAGAAATACGGGGTGAAGTTGGTGCATGCCTCCCAGAGGATTGAGATGCACGAGACCCCTACCGAGGCCCTGCGCAACAAGCGCGATTCCTCCATCTCGGTCGGCCTGCGTCTGCAGAAGCGGGGCGAGGCCGAAGGCTTCATCTCGGCCGGGAACACCGGGGCGGTAATGGGCGCTTCACTTTTTGAACTGGGGCGGATCGAGGGGGTTTCCCGCCCGGCTATCGCCACTTTCATGCCCACCGAGCTGGGCGGTTGCATCGTGGTGGATGCCGGGGCCAACCCCGACTGCAAGCCCCATTATCTGCTGCAATTCGGCATGATGGGAGCCTCGTTCGCCCACTACGTCTTCGAAAAGCCCAACCCCAAGGTGGGCCTGCTTTCGGTGGGCGAGGAAGCATCCAAGGGCGACGAGTTGACGGTCAAATCCCACCAGCTGCTGGCAGAGAGCGGTTTGAATTTCATCGGCAACATAGAGGGCAAGGATATTCTCAAAGGCACCGCCGATGTAGTGGTCTGCGACGGGTTCGTGGGCAACGTAATCCTTAAATTCGCCGAGAGCGTGGTCCGGATGTTCTACGGTTCCATCAAGCGCTATGTCTATACCAATATCTTCGGCAAGATCGGAGCCCTGCTGTTAAAACCCGCCCTGAAGAAATTTGCCAAGGACCTGGATTACGAGGAATACGGCGGGGCCCCATTACTGGGGGTCAACGGGGTGTGCATCATCTGCCACGGCCGTTCCACCGCCAAAGCCATCAAGAACGCCATTCTGGTGGCCCACCGCTGCGTCTCCCACCGGGTGAACGACCATATTAAGGACCAACTTTCCAATTACGCAAAGGAAGTTAAAAAATGAAACATGTGGCCATACTGGGGACCGGGCATTTCGTCCCCGAAAAGATATTGACCAACGCCGACCTGGAGAAGATCGTCGATACCACCGATGAGTGGATAACCCAGCGCAGCGGCATCAAAGAGCGGCATATCTCGGATGAGAAAACGCCAACTTCCAAATTATGCATCGAGGCGGGCCGCCGGGCGCTGGAGGCGGCCGAAATAAAACCCGAGGATCTGGATTTTATCATGATCGGCACCATCACCCCCGACATGATGTTTCCCTCCACCGCCTGTATTGTCCAGGCGGCGCTGGGGGCCAAGAAGGCTGCGGCCTTCGATCTTTCGGCCGGCTGCACCGGGTTCATCTACGGGCTGGAGCTGGCCCGTTCCCTGATAATGGCCGACCCCAAAAGGAAAGTGCTGGTGATCGGGGCCGAGGAGCTGACCAAGATCACCGACTGGACCGACCGGGGCACCTGCGTGCTGTTCGGAGACGGGGCCGGGGCGGCGGTGCTGGGGGCGGTAGACGAGGACCGGGGGATCCTGGGCACCTATCTGGGGGCCGACGGCAACCTGGGAGATCTTCTTTTCATGCCCGGCGGCGGCTCGCTGAATCCGGCCAGCCATCAAACGGTGGATGAAAAGATGCATTATGTAAAGATGGCCGGCAACAAGGTGTTTCCCCACGCCGTCCGGAACATGCTGGAAGCATCGATGAAAGCCATGGAGATCGCTGGCATTACCAAGGATCAGCTTAACCTGCTGATACCGCACCAGGCCAACATGCGCATCATCGAGGCCATAGCCGAGAGGCTGGGGGCGGGCCCCGGCACGGTCTATACCAACATTCAGAAATACGGCAACACTTCGGCGGCCTCCATTCCCATCGCCTTAGACGAGGCGGTGCGGGAGGGCCGGATCAAGAAGGGCGACCTGGTGATGCTGGTGGCCTTCGGGGCCGGCTTCACCTGGGGAGCGGTGCTTATCAGATGGTAAGTTAGAAATTGGAATATTGAATTCAGAAGATTGAATAGAGAAGGCCGGTCATTGCGAGGGGACATCTATGCTGGTCAAGAGAAGCAATCCAAAAATAATCAAGAGGTGAAAATGTCCAAATTAGCTTTTATATTCCCGGGACAGGGCGCCCAGTACGTGGGCATGGGAAAGGACCTGTACGACAACCATCCCATGGCCAAGGAGATCTACGAGAAGGCCAACGAGGCTTTAAAATTCGACATCACCAAGATCTGCTTCGAAAGCACCCCGGCCGAACTGCGGATGACCCACAACGCCCAGCCGGCCATACTGATCCATTCCATAGCCGCCTTTAGGTTAATGGAGAAAGAAGGCATCAAGTTCGATTATACCGCCGGGCACAGCCTGGGCGAGTATTCGGCTTTGGTGGCCGCCGGAGCCCTAGCCTTTGAGGACGCTGTCAGATTAGTGCGCATCCGCGGCTCGCTGATGGCCATCGCCGGCGAGATCCAGCCCGGCACCATGGCCGCCATTATCGGCCTGGAGCCCAAGGAGGTGGAGAATATCTGCCACCAGGCCCGGGAGGCCGGCATCGTGGAGGCTGCAAATTTCAATTCGGCCGAGCAGACGGTGATCTCCGGCGAGGTCAAGGCCATCGAGAAGGCCATGGAACTGGCCAAGGCCAAGGGGGCCAAGAGGGCGGTTCAATTAGAAGTCTCAGGGGCCTTTCATTCCGAGCTGATGGACATTGCCCAATACGGCATGAGACGGGCGCTGAACCAGGTTGCAATAAAAGAGCCGGCCTGTCCGGTGATAGCCAATGTTTCGGCCGAACCGGTTCTCAGCCCGGCCACCATCAAGGAATTATTGATCGAGCAGGTGAAGAAGCCGGTGCGCTGGGAGGAGTCCGTTAAAAAGATGGCCGAGCTGGGCGTGACCACCATGATAGAGTGCGGCCCCGGCCGGGTGCTGAAAGGTCTGATTAAGCGCATTGCCCCCGAGGTCAACGTGCTGAACGTGGAGGATAGCAAGACTTTGGCGGAGACGATAGAGGCGTTGAAGAAATAAGAGTACAGGCTATATTTCGTATGTTAGTATATTGTAAGTGGTAATACTGTCAATAAAACAAAAAGATATGAACGATATTGGTGCATGCGATTGTTGTGGTAACTCCTTTGTGTATGATTTAATACATAATGGATTTAACGATTCTGCTTATGCTTATTGTGATCAGTGTGGTATGCTAGCTATTTTAAATACTTGGGAAGTCCCGGAAGGGATAGAATTAAAAATTCACAAGATAATTTCACCAGACATTGAACTCCTTTTAGCGCCGTGTCAATGTGGGGGGAAATTTAAGGCTGACGCGTCACCAAGATGTCCGCATTGTAAAACACTCCTTTCGGCTGATAAGTCAGCAGAGTGGATTGAAAAAAATGCACCTGGCACAATAAAAGGTTGGCGATGGCAAAGATGTTGGGATGGTATGTATGCAATTTCAATTGAGCAACGTCTTGTAAAAGACAACTGGAAAAAGAATTGAAAATGCAAAGGAATATCCGCAGCTTAAAGATACTAAAATGACTATCAATGCAAAGTAAACACGGAGATATTTTGAATGCAGTTAAAAGATAAAAACGCCATCGTAACCGGCTCGGCCCAGGGCATAGGGAAATCCATCGCTCTGGCGCTGGCCAAGGCCGGGGCCAACATCGTAGTCAGCGATGTCAACATCGAAGATGCCGAGAAGACCGCCAAGGAAATTGAGGCCCTGGGCGTAAAAGCCGTAGCCATCAAATGCAATGTGGCCGATGCCAATGAGGTCACGGAGCTGGTTAAAAAGGCCCAGGAGACATTCCCGACATTGGACATTCTGGTGAACAACGCCGGGGTGACCCGCGACAATCTGATGATGCGGATGGAGGAAAAGGACTGGGACCTGGTGCTGGACATCAACCTCAAAGGCGCATTCCTGCTGACCAAGGCCGTTTCCCGGATAATGATGAAACAGCGCCAAGGCCGGATAGTCAACATGTCGTCGGTCATCGGCGTGATGGGCAACGCCGGGCAGTCCAACTACGCGGCCAGCAAGGGGGGCTTGATCGCCTTCACTAAGTCCACCGCCAAGGAATTCGCCTCGCGCAACATCACATGCAACGCCATCGCCCCGGGCTTCATCGAAACCGCCATGACTGCCAAGCTGACGGACGAGGTCAAGGAGAATTATAAGAAGGGCATCCCGCTGGGCCGGATGGGCAGCGTGGACGATGTAGCCAACGCGGTATTATTCTTAGTTTCCGAGCAATCGGCCTATATCACCGGCCAGGTGCTGCACGTGGACGGCGGGTTGGTGATGTGACCTCTTTAATGTCAATCCGACCTCACCCTTCCCTCTCCTAAAGCATTAGGAGAGGGGTAGGGGAGAGGTTAAAATAAAAATTCAAGCAAAACCCAATATAACCAATCATTACATTAATAATCAAAAGGAGGTGAAACAACAATGGCAGTAATCGACGATGTCAAAAAGATCGTTATCGATCGTCTGGGAGTTGAGGCTACGCAGGTGACCATGGAAGCTTCTTTCATCGAAGATCTGGGAGCCGATTCATTAGACACAGTGGAGCTGGTGATGGCCCTGGAGGAGAAATTCGGGATGGAGATCCCGGATGACGAGGCCGAGAAGCTGACCACAGTAGGCGGCGCGGTCGGGTATATCGAAAAGAAGATGGCCGAGAAATAGAGCAAAGCCGTCATACTGAATAAAAACGGGGGCGTCTGAAAAAATGGCGCCTCCGTTCCCGAGAAACAATCATCTTGAAGAAAGATTTAAAGTATATGAAAAGAAGGGTAGTAATAACCGGAATGGGGGTGGTGTCCCCCATCGGCAACACCATTGATGAATTCTGGGCCGGGCTGAAGGAGGGCAAAAGCGGGGTGGGCAAGATAACCCGTTTCGACGCCTCCAAACATACCGCTCAGATAGCCGGGGAGGTCAAGAATTTCGATCCGGCGGCATACATGGACCGCAAGGAGCTACGCCGGATGGACCGCTATACCCATTACGCCATGGCGGCCGCCAAGATGGCGGTGGAGGACTCCGGCCTGAAGATCGAGGGCGAGTTCGCCGAGCGGGTGGGGGTGATCATCGCCTCCGGCATCGGCGGCACCGAGACCTGGGAGGCCCAGCACCAGAAATTGCTGGAATCCGGGCCGGACAAAATCTCCCCATTCTTCGTGCCGATGATGATCTCCGATATCGCGGCCGGGTATGTGTCCATCGCCCATGGAGCCAAAGGGCCCAATTATGCCACGGTCTCGGCCTGCGCCTCGGCGGCCCACGCCATCGGCGATGCCCTGAAGATCATCCAGACCGGCGACAGCGAGGCCATGATCTGCGGCGGGGCCGAGGCCCCGATAACCCCGCTGGCATTGGCCGGATTCTGCGCTTTAAGGGCCCTGTCCCTCCGCAATGATGACCCGGAACACGCCTCCCGCCCCTTTGACAAGGATCGCGACGGCTTTGTGATGGCCGAGGGCGCCGGCATTGTCATCCTTGAAGAACTGGAACACGCCCAGGCCCGCGGTGCCAAGATCTATGCCGAGGTTTGCGGCTATGGTGCCACCGGGGACGCCCATCATATCACTGCCCCGGCTCCGGGCGGCGAAGGTGCAGTTAGAGCCATGAAAATGGCTCTGAAGACAGCGGATTTGAAACCGGAGGATGTCAGCTACATCAACGCGCATGGCACTTCCACTGACATGAATGATAAATATGAAACCGCGGCCATCAAGACGGTGTTCGGAGAGCATGCCAAAAAGCTGGCGGTGTCATCCACCAAATCGATGACCGGCCATCTGCTGGGAGCGGCCGGAGGCGCGGAGCTGATCGCCACAACTTTGTGCATCATGCACCAAACAATTCATCCCACTATTAACTACACCACGCCGGATCCGGAGTGCGATCTGGATTACGTGCCCAATAAGGCCCGGCCGGCCGAGGTCAAGGCGGCCCTTTCCAATTCCTTCGGCTTCGGGGGGCACAACGTATCGCTGGCGGTAAAGAAGTTTGAGTAATAAGGTTTGATAAGAAAATTATTTCCCCGTCTCAAGAGAAAGCTGCTTCCCGGCCACCGCAAGGAGGCGCTTAACAGGATAGAGGCCCGGCTGGGCTGGAAGATCAGGGACCAGGAGCTCTTCCTCCAGTCGCTACGGCACCGTTCGGCATCCTCCACCCATCTGGAATCCAACGAGCGGATGGAACTGCTGGGGGATGCGGTGCTGGGCCTGCTGGTCTGCGAATACCTCTATAACACCAGGCCCCGGGACGACGAGGGCAAGCTGACCGAGATAAAATCGCTGGTGGTCAGCAAGCGGGTCCTCTCCCAGGTGGCCCGGGAGCTGGGGGTGGGCGAGATGCTGGAGCTCTCCCGCGACGAGTTGGCCTCCGGCGGGCAGTCCAAGGACTCCATCCTGTGCGACGCCTTCGAATCCCTGATCGCCGCATATTACCTGGACTCCGGGCTGGGGGCGGTGCGGAAATTCCTGGAGAAGGGATATTTCTGGCGGATAGAGCACCTGATATCCAGCGATGCCTATCGCAATTACAAGGGGCTGCTCCAGGAATACCTGCAGTCGCATAACATCACCCAGCCGGTCCGTTACAATCTTAAGGCCGAGTCCGGCCCCAAGCATAACCGGATGTTCGAAGTGGAGTTGAAGATCGGCCGCAAGCGCTACGGAATGGCCTGGGGAGCCAGCAAGAAGGAGGCCGAGCAGTCGGCGGCCCAGCAGACCATCGAGAAACTGAAGACCGAGAACGGGGGCTGAAAAACAGCCTGGCCGTTATGACGGTGTAACCAAATCCGGAAAATAATGACAAAATATTAGGAGTTACCATGAATCATTTCTTCACTGATGAACAACAGATGATAAAGGACCTCTGCCACAAGATCGGGGTGGAGAAGATAAAGCCGGTGCGGGAACACTATGACGTAAGCGGAGAGTTCCCCTGGGATATCGTCAAAGTGCTGGCCGACGCCGATATCTGCGGGGTCTACATCCCCGAGGCCTACGGGGGCCTGGGCGGCGGGGTAATGGAGATGGTGGTGGCCACCGAGGAACTGTCGCGCTTCTGCGGCGGCATCTCCCTGGCCTTTGCCGCCACCGGGCTGGGAACCTTCCCCATTATCCTGTTCGGCACCGAGGAACAGAAGAAGAAATACCTGCCGGATATCGCCAAGGGCAAGAAGCTGGCGGCCTTCGGACTGACCGAGGCCAACGCCGGCTCGGACGCCGGAGGCATTCAGACCACCGCGGTCAAGGACGGCGATCACTACGTCCTCAATGGCACCAAGCAGTGGATCACCAACGGTGGCGAGGCCGAGGTCTATACGGTGGTGGCCCTGACCGACCGCACCAAGGGCAGCCGCGGCGCCACCGCCTTCATCGTGGAGAAGGGCACCCCCGGCTTCTCCTTCGGCAAGAAAGAGAACAAGATGGGCATCCGGGCCTCGATAACCAGCGAGTTGGTGTTCGACAACTGCCGGGTGCACAAGGATCAGATACTGGGCAAGGAGGGCATGGGCTTTCTGGTGGCCATGGGGACTTTGGACCGGACCCGGCCCGGGGTGGCCGCCCAGGCCCTGGGGATAGCCCAGGGTGCCCTGGACGAAGCGGTAAAATACTCCCGGGAGAGGGTGCAGTTCGGCAAACCGATCTCGGCCTTTCAGGGGGTGCAGTTCATGCTGGCCGACATGGCCATGAAGCTGGAGGCCGCCCGGGCGTTGGTCTACGCCACCGCCAGGACCATAGATTCCGGCGAGAAGAAATTCGCCAAGGAAAGCGCCATGTGCAAGTGTTTCGCCTCCGATGTGGCCATGGAGGTAACCACCGATGCCGTGCAGGTGCTGGGCGGCTACGGTTACATGAAGGAATACCCGGTGGAGAAGATGATGCGCGACGCCAAGATCACCCAGATCTACGAGGGCACCAACCAGATCCAGCGGGGGGTTATCGCCAGCAACCTGATCAAGGAAGCGGCGGGAAGCAAGGAATAACAAAGCAAATATTTACTGGGGCGATTCTTACGAATCGCCCTTTTAAATAGGTTAAATAGTTCTTGAATAAATTCTATTTTTTATGTATAGTAATGCAAATAGAGTATTATGGAGCGGTATGGAAAAATTAAATCTTGATAAAGAACTTAGTATTGCCGAAGAAATCGCCAAATACCAAAAGGCCGAAGGTCCAAAAGAGGACATTGTAAAGCCAATACAAGCGCCGGTGCTGGCAGAGAGCCATACGCCAATTTATACTATGCACCGTTATTTTGCCCGCAGGCCGCATAATGTGTTCTCATATCTTATTAAGCATTACACAAACCCTGGCGATATAATACGTGATCCGTTCTGCGGCGGTGGTGTTACGGTAGTTGAGGGATTAAAATTACGGCGTAAAGTCATTGGGGTTGATTTGAATCCTATGGCTACTTTTATAACCAAAATGGAAGTAATGCCTGTTGATTTAGAAGCTCTTGAAGATGGATTTAAGCAAATCGAAAAGAAGGTAAAAGATAAAATATTGGGACTTTATTACACTGAATGCCCCAAATGCGGGAATAAGAAGGCGATAACAGGATGGTACGAATGGAGCAATGTTTATAAATGTAATGGTTGTGGTAAGCCGGTAGTATTAGCAGAAGCCAAAAAGAAAAGTGCTGGCCGCTATATTTGCACCAACATAAAATGCAAAGGAATGGTTATCCCTTCGGAATGCGATAAACTTGACGACCAGCTTATTGCTGTAAAATATAACTGCGAATGTGGAAAATCCGGCGAAAAACCTGCCGATGACAATGATAAAAAGCTATATAAGAAAATAGAAAAATCATTTGAGGATATTGTCAAAAAAGAAAAACTGAAATATCCGAAAGATAAGTTTCCTGATGGGGACTTGGAGAAGGATCATTCTTTATTTAAAAAAGGCCTCACCCATTTTTATAAGTTATTTACAAAAAGAAATTTACTGGCTAATGCCAGGTTAAAGCAAGCTATAGGTAAAGCAGATTTAGATGAAAACACAAAGGAAATATTAACTTTTGCTTTTAGTGCTGCATTATCGTGGACATCTATTTTAACGAGCGATACCGGGCATGGTTGGCAGCACCATGCGTATTGGTTGCCTAATATTTCTTATGAAATGAACGTTTGGGGCATGTTTGAACAAAGGTACAAGGGTGGGAACAATACTGTATTAAGAGGCAAAAAAGCTTCACATGAGGCAATCGGAGATTATACAGCTTATGCAAAAGCATATAAAGACCTCATAAAAGATAAAACCTGCTTATTGTTAACACAATCGTCGCATAAATTACCTTTAACTGAAAAATCAGTTGATATTGTTATTACCGATCCGCCTTTTGGTGGCAACGTACAATATGCTGAATTGTGTGATTTCTGGGCTGTATGGCTTAAAGATGAACTAGAATTAAAAGGTATAATTGACAATACCGATGAAGCCATACAAACACGACATTCTGGTTTTGAAACACAAAAATCGGCTGACCATTATGAAAACATGCTGTATAAAGTATTTAAGGAGTGCCATAGAGTATTAAAACCCAATGGTTGGATGGTAATGACATTTCATAATAGGGAAGTTGGCGTGTGGATGAGCTTGCAGAGGGCAGCGGTCAGGGCAGGTTTTAAATTGCCTGATGCCGCTTTTGATAAAACAAGAGGAATGATTTACCAACCGCCTATTGAGCACTATACTGCAACATTACATTTACGGGCACCTGGCTCTATGTTAGGCGACTTTGTTCTTAGCTTTCAAAGGCAGGAAACATTGCCGGAAATTGATAAGATAAAAGATACACTTACGCCAGATGAAGAAAAGGATTTTAGAAATAAAGTTGAGGAATTAATAGAATTTCACGGCGGTGCAGACGAAAGCCTTTTAATGACGGGAATGATCCCTTATTTAAATGAGAAGGGGTTGCTCCATAGATTGGCCAATTTTGATTTGAGAACCTTCTTGAACGGGCATTTTGTCTATCATAAGGACAAAAAATGGTATAAAAAGGAAATGGTTGATAAGGAAACCCAATCGTTAAAGCCAATGGATGCCATACCTGCGGAACTTTTAACGGAAGGCCTTATTGCCAGCTTTTTAAGAGAGAAAAAAGTTGTAAGTTTAGATGAAATATTGGTAAATATCTATACAAACCTTGTTAATAGTCATAGACCCGGTATTCAAGCGATCAATAAAGTCCTTTCAAGGTTTTGCGAGCAAGTATCGGTAAAAAAGGGTGACAAAAGAAAAGGATATAGATTAAAATCGGATTTGCCTACAAGTTCGGTAGTCGAATTTAAAGCACCTATTTTACAAACCTCAATATTTGGTGAAGATGTAATAGCGTCTAAGTTAGACCATAATGAACTTATTTCGTTGCTGTCGAAATATGCCTTGAGATTAGGCTATAACGTCCATATCGGTGAAACAGAGCAAAGGAAAGTACCAAATTTTCGTGAAATAAGCCATCAAATGATGTCCCCGCTTGATTTTGGTTTAGATAGCAAGACCTTTGACATAATTAAAGAAATAGATTTACTTTGGCTTAAAGGCAAAAAAATCATTGCAGCTTTTGAAGTAGCATATACTATTGACACTGCCGATAAAGCCATAAATGTAAGATATCGTAATTTATTTACCTCCATTCCAAATTTTGACGTGAAAACATTTGTAATTATTAGAGATCAAGACTATAGCAAGGCAGAAGAAAAGCTTTATACTGTAGCAAATTTACATGACGGGCTGAGTGACAAGATTAAATTGATTAAAACAAGCCAGATGACTTTTGAAAATATTGAAAGTAAAATATAATAAGCTTTGATCGTATTTTTAAACCCCCGGCAGGAATGCCGGGGGTTTTTGCTTGACATATTCAGAATGCCGCACCAAGCGGCAGGTATTGCAGCTTGATCCCGGCCACCCAGCCCCGGCTGGCCTCCTGCGAAAGGAACAACCCCGGAGTGATCCCCTTATATTTCAACAGTCCGGGGTAGACATTCATCCGGAAGCGGCTCTCCGGAATCTCGGAAAGCACCACCGAACACATCAACGAGTTGTTGATGTCATAAAATGCTCCAGCTCTTAATGCCAGCCTGGCGGTCAGGGCCCGGCCCACCTGATCCTCCTGGGCCGGGGTCAGTTCCTTGACCGTGAAACCCAGACCCAGGGAGAGCGATCTTTCCTGGTCGATCTTCCGGGACAGGCCGGCCACCGCGTTGAGGCCGAAGTGGGAAAAGGCCTTCCAGCGTTTGTCACTGGTCAAGGGATATTTCATCACGTAGAACTGTCCCATATTCTCCAGGTTGCGGCTGTTGAAATTGTAAGCCGGCTGGTTGGACCATTCGGCCAGTTCCAGTTTTTGGGAAAAAAAGCGGCAGACCTTCTCGTTGGAGAAAAGGGCTATCCCCAAAGGGTCGAAAAAATAAAGATCGGCGATGGCATCAACCGTTGTCAGTTTATTATTGCGATTCTCCACCATCTCGGAAAGCAGGTGATAGGCTGTCATGCTTACTACCGAGCTTAGCGCCGGATGCGGGAAACGATGATGCCGGTACCATTCCATGGTGGCCCGGTAATGCATGCCGGCTCCCAAGGTGTGCAAAAAATAATTGGGGAAGAATTGCTGTTTTTCGATATTAAGGCTGGTGGGGAAGATCTCGGTAGAAAGGAAACGCTTCCAGCCGAATTGATCGATGGTATTGACGGGATTCCCTATATCACACCACAGGTCTTTCCACCAGGAACGATAAGGGTATTCGAATATCCGACGGTCGGTGTAATTGGGTATCTGCAGTACACCGTATCCGCCGTTGATGATGACGTTAAACGGATCGTAGTTGGCCTGGCTACCGTAGGGCAGGGCCTGGTAGAAATAATAGGTGGTGTCCTGGGCCTGGCTGTTGGAATGCAAGCCTGATATTATGAGGAAAAAAACAAATATCGGCAGTACCTGCCAATATTTAGATATTTTATTTTTTTGCATCATTATTACTCTGGCAATTAAATAGATCCATAATCCTTATTTGTTTTTCGAACGTCCTTGTTGTCATGCGCACCAAAGGCGCATTTCGGTCAAACTTATTTTACTTTCTGTGCTCAACCCGTGAAACTTGTCCTCGACTGTGATCGGGGAACGGGCATCCAGGCATGGATTCCCTCTTTCGAGGGAATGACATATTGCGCTATTTATTCACCGAAGTAATAATATAGATAAATTTACATTTCCTTCTTCAGATACTGTCCGGTATAGGATCTGGCATGGGCGGCCACTTTCTCCGGAGTGCCCTGGACCATAATGCTTCCGCCCTGATCGCCGCCCTCCGGGCCCAGGTCGATGATCCAGTCGGCTGATTTGACCACGTCCAGGTTGTGTTCGATGACGATCACGGTGTTGCCCTTATCCACCAGCCGCTGCAACACCGTCAGCAGCATCTTGACATCCTCGAAATGCAGGCCGGTGGTGGGCTCGTCCAGTATGTAAAGGGTCTTGCCGGTGGCTATCTTGGACAGCTCGCTGGCCAGCTTGACCCGCTGGGCCTCGCCGCCCGACAGGGTGGTGGCCGACTGGCCCAGGTGGATGTAGCCCAGTCCCACGTCGGCCAGGGTCCTCAGCTTGCGGTGGATCTTGGGGATGGCTTCGAAGAACTCCATGGCCTGATCCACCGTCATCTCCAGCACTTCGGATATATTTTTCCCCTTGTAGGCCACCTCCATTGTCTCCCGGTTGTAGCGCTTGCCCTTGCAGACCTCGCAGGGCACATAAACGTCGGGCAGGAAGTGCATCTCGATCTTGACGATCCCGTCGCCCTCGCAGGCCTCGCAGCGCCCGCCCTTGACGTTGAAGGAAAAGCGGCCCACCTTGTATCCCCGCAGTTTGGACTCCTGGGTCATGGCGAACAGCTCCCGCAGGTAGGTGAACAGCCCGGTGTAGGTGGCCGGGTTGGAGCGGGGGGTGCGGCCGATGGGCGACTGGTCGATATTGATGACCTTGTCCAGGTTATGCAGGCCCTCGATCTTCCGGTGTTTTCCAGGTTGGGTGCGGGAGCGGGTGAATTTTTGGGCCAGCGCCCGGTAGAGGATGTCGTTGACCAAGGTGCTCTTGCCGGAGCCGGAGACCCCGGTTACGCCGATCAGCTTGGCCAGGGGAAATTCCACGTCGATATCCTTTAAATTATTCTCCGAGGCCTGGCGCACGATCAGGCTTAAACCGTTTCCCTTGCGGCGCTTGGCCGGGGTGGGGATATGCCGTTTTCCGGCCAGGTATTGCCCGGTCAGCGAGGTTTTGGTCTGCATGATTTTGGCCGGGGTGCCCTGGGCCACGATCTGGCCGCCGGAGGCCCCGGCGCCCGGCCCCAGATCCACGATGTGATCGGCCGCCAGCATGGTCTCCTTGTCGTGTTCCACCACCAGCACAGTGTTGCCCAAGTCGCGCAATTTGGTCAGGGTATTTAAAAGGCGGATGTTGTCCCGCTGGTGCAGGCCGATGGAGGGCTCGTCCAGCACGTAGAGCACGCCGGTCAGGGAGGCTCCGATCTGGGTGGCCAGATGTATGCGCTGGGCCTCTCCGCCGGCCAGCGATTCCGAGGAGCGGTCCAGGGTCAGGTAATCCAGGCCCACGTCGACCAGAAAACCCAGCCGGGCGGTGAGCTCTTTCAGTATCTGCCGGCTGATGGTTCTATCCTTGTCCGACAGATCAAGCCCGTTGCCGAAGAATTTTTTGGCCTGCTTGACCGACATCCGGGAGATATCATTGATGTTCAGTTCCAATACTTTCACCGCCAGGGTCTCCGGCTTCAGCCGGGCGCCGTTGCAGGACGGGCAGGGCAGGATGGACATGTATTTTTCTATATCGTAGCGGATGTAATCGGATTCGGTCTCTTTATACCGGCGCATCAGGTTGGGGATGGCCCCCTCGAATCTCTTGGAGAACTGGTAGATGTTCTGGTTGTTCTCCGACTCGTAGCGCACCTTGATCTCCTTATCGGTGCCGTACAGCACCGTCTGGCGGGCCTTGGGCGTCAGTTCCTTCCATGGCAGGTCCAGGGAGAATTTATAGGTCTTGGAGAGTGCCTCCAGCTGGGTGCCTATCCAATGCCCCATGGGGTCGCCCCAGGCCATTACCGCGCCCTCGTTGATGGTCAGGTCGGGGTTGGGCACCAGTGCCTCGGGATCGATCTCCATCTTGGTCCCCAGCCCGGAGCAGGCCGGGCAGGCCCCGAAGGGGCTGTTGAAGGAGAACATCCGGGGGGTCATTTCGGCGAAGGAGAATTTGCAGTCGGGGCAGGACAGCTTTTCGCTGTATATCTGCTCTTGGGAATCGCCATAGATTACCGTGACCAGGCCGTCGGCCAGCTTTAAAGCTATTTCCAGGGAATCGGCCAGCCGCTTTTGCGATTTGGGGCCGATGGCCAGCCGGTCCACCACCGCTTCGATCTGGTGTTTTTTGTTCTTGTCCAGGGCCGGGACCGCTTCGATCTCATAAAGTTTGCCGTCCACCCGCACCCGAACGAATCCCTCGCGGCGCATTTTGTCAAAGATGTCCTTGTACTCGCCCTTGCGCCCCCGTACCAGCGGAGCCAGTAACTGGACCTTGGCGCCCTCCGGTCGGGTCAAAATATCGTCGGTGATCTGCTGGACGGTCTGGGAGGTGATAGGGCGTCCGCAATGGGGACAGTGGGGCTTGCCGATCCGGGCGAACAATAATCTCAGATAATCATGGATCTCGGTGACCGTGCCCACTGTGGAGCGGGGGTTCTTGCTGGCCGAGCGCTGTTCAATGGCGATGGCCGGTGAGAGGCCGTCGATGAAGTCCACGTCCGGCTTCTCCATCAGCCCCAGGAACTGGCGGGCATAGGCCGAGAGGGATTCCACATAGCGGCGCTGGCCCTCGGCGTAGATGGTGTCGAAGGCCAGGGAGGATTTGCCGGAGCCGGAAAGCCCGGTGATCACCACCAGCTTGTCGCGGGGGATCTCCAGGCTGATGTTCTTTAAGTTGTGCTCCCGGGCGCCTTTTATTATCAGTTTGTCGCGCATAACCTTATAAAATAATTTCTAATAGATATATGTCACACTGAGATGGCTTTTATCCGGCAGGTTGAAGTGTGGATATTGTCATCCTACAGCCTGCCGGTTGATATGAGGTCCCAGGATGACAGGTTAAAAACGGATGTGCAATCGGTAAGTATAACAGCTTTTTATTTGTGTGTCAATTAGGCTGTAAATCGACAAAATACGGGCAAAGATAATAGTTATTTAACCTCTTGCATTTCAAGGCATTTTTTGTTATAATATTCCAGTTGTAAAAATATCTTATTTTTCAACACCAAAATCATTGATGAAAAGCAGAAGCCATCCGCGCCGGTTTCCGGCAGTAGCTTCTCACCCGGCGGCCAAGATCGTTTGCGGCCAGCCGAGGTCAACCAGTCAGGATGAATGACTGTTATGGCGGGTGGCATGTTTTATTTGCCGCCGGCCTTTTTTGTTGCCGTAAATATGTGTCATTCTGAGAACACTTCTAAGCAATACCGGCTGAAGAATGACCATTGCCACCCATTCGACTTGGCAAGCATTACCATCCTCTCAGGGTGACAAAATCTTAGCGTCTTTGTGAGAGTAATATTAGCAACCTAAACACTTTGGAGGGTAACCTTATTCTGAAAGAACACCGAATCAACGAAAGGATCAGAGTCCCCGAGATCAGAGTGATCGGAGCGGAGGGCAACCAGTTGGGGATACTGGAATCCCGCGAAGCCTTAAGGATGGCCGAGGATCAGGGGCTGGACCTGGTGGAGATAGCTCCCGAGGCCAAACCCCCGGTGTGCAAAATAATGGACTATGGAAAGTTCATCTACGCCGAGGAGAAGAAACTTAAGGAATCGCGCAAGAAACAACATCAGACCAAGGTCAAGGAGATCCGGCTGGGGCCGCAGATGGGCATGCATGACTATCAGGTGAAGCTCAACCATGCCAAGGAATTTTTGACCAAGCGGGACAAGGTGAAGGTATCGATGCGCTTCCGGGGGCGGGAGATGGCTCACGTGGACCTGGGCCAGAAGCTGATAGACCGCTTCATAGAGGACATCGCCCCGCTGGCCAATGTGGAACATGCCCCCAAGATGGAGGGCCGGACCATCAACCTGGTGGTGTCCCCCAAGCAAATTTAAAGATATCGCTGAAACATCGCGGCAGTATCCAACGGATACTGCCGGGGCTGTTCATGTCCCGGCGGCAGCATGTTTTACAGAAACAATAAAAAACAAACATCATAAAACCTCAGGAGGTGTTATGCCCAAAATCAAGACCAACAAGGCGGCCGCCAAGCGACTGAAAGGCACCGGCACCGGCAAGATCAAGCGCTCCCGGGCCTGCAAGAGCCACAAGCTGACCGTCAAGAGCCGAAAGAGAAAACGTGTGCTGCGCCAGGACACCCTGGTGGACAAGGCTAATCTTAAACGCATCAAGAGACTTTTACCCAACCTGTAAACCCATCACGGTCTGACGACCTGATTTTGATAGAAAGGATATTTAGGCAGTATGTCCAGAGTTACTACCGCAGTTGCCACCCGGCAGAGAAAGAAAAAGATCTTCAAGAAAGCCAAAGGCTTTTGGGGTGGCCGAAAGAATCTGTACCGCATCGCCAAGGAAGCGGTGATGCGGGCCGGGCAGTTCGCCTATCGCGACCGCCGCAACAGGAAACGGGAGTTCCGCAGCCTGTGGATCGTCCGGGTGAACGCCGCCTGCCGGCTGAACGGCATTTCCTACAATGCCTTCATCAACGGGCTCAAGAAGAACAGCATTGCCATCGACCGCAAGATGCTGGCCGAGCTGGCGGTGCACGATCCGATGGCCTTTACCAGGATCGTGGAAGCGGCCAAGAAGGAACCCGCCACTAAGGCAGTTCCGGTTGAAAAAGGAGCGCCGGAGATCGGCCCCGCCTAAGGGTATTGAGCCGAATCATTTTTTCCGATGAATGATAAACTGGCAATAATAGGAGCCGAAGCCGAAGAGAAGATCTCCGGCTGCCGGTCCCTGGCCGAGTTGGAGGCCCTGAGGGTTCTGTATCTGGGGCGCAAGGGAGAGCTTACCGAACTTTTGAAATCGGTATCGTCCCTGCCGCCGGAGGAAAGGCCGTCATTCGGGGCCGCCACCAACCAGCTTAAGGTCCGGATCGGTGAATTGCTGGATGCCAGGAAGGCCGGGCTGTCGGTGTCTCAGCGAAAATCCCAGCACAGCCAGGAGGCGGTGGATATTACCCTGCCGGGGCGCCGGCTGTTTGCCGGGCACCGGCATCCTTTGTCCCAACTGCTGGAGGATATCTCTGACATCTTCCACGGGATGGGTTTTTCGGTGGCCGAGGGCCCGGACGTGGAATCGTCCCGGAATAATTTCGACGCCCTGAACACGCCGGAGAACCATCCTTCGCGGGACATGCAGGATACCTTCTACCTCAATAACGATCAAAGTCTGCTGATGAGGACCCATACCTCTCCGGTGCAGATAAGGACCATGAAGTCCCAGCCGCCTCCGGTCAGGATCATCGCCCCCGGCCGCTGCTACCGGCGCGACGCCATCGACGCCTCGCATATGCCGGTGTTCCACCAGTGCGAGGGGCTGTACGTGGATAGGAAGGCCAGCCTGGCCGATCTGAAAGGCATCCTTAATTATTTTGCCAGGCAACTGCTGGGGGAGAAGGTCAAGATAAGGTTCCGCCCCCATTTCTTCCCCTTTACCGAGCCCAGCGTGGAGTACGATTTCTCCTGCCTGTTCTGCGGAGGAAAGGGCTGCCGGGTCTGCAAGCAATCCGGCTGGCTGGAGATCTCCGGGGCCGGGATGGTGGATCCCAATGTCTTCAAGAATGTGGGGTACGATCCCGAGGTTTATCAGGGGTTCGCCTGGGGGCTGGGGCTGGAGCGGGTGGCCATGCTGAGGTACGGCATCAACGATATCCGGATGTTCTACCAGGGGGACATGAGGTTTCTGGAGCAATTTTAACCAGCCACCAAGGCACCAAGACACAAAGAGCAAAGCGATTAGGAACTGATACAGAATACCGGCTACGGAATACGGCAAGTATAATCAGCATCCAAAAAAATGAAGATAACCTATAACTGGCTTAAAGAATTCATAGATTTCAACTGGACGGTCAAGGAGCTGTCCGACAAGCTGACCTTCTCCGGCATAGAGGTGGAGGCGGTCGAGCCATTGTCCGGCGGCGACCATCTGCTGGATCTGGAGATCACACCCAACCGGCCGGATTGCCTGTCCCTGCTGGGCATCGCCCGGGACATCAGGGCCCTGGCCGGCGGGAAGATCACCCAGCCCGACTGCATAGTGGCCGAAAAAGGTCAGCCGATTGACCAGCTGGCCAAATTGACCATTGAAGACGGAGCGGGATGCCCCCGGTATCTGGCCCGGGTGATCACCGGGGTCAAGATAGCCGAATCCCCCGGCTGGCTTAAAACGAAGATCGAGAAGATAGGGCTGCGCCCTATCAATAACGTGGCGGATGTGACCAATCTGGTGATGTATGAATTGGGGCATCCGCTTCATGCGTTTGATTATGACAAGTTGGCCGATCATACCATTGTGGTCAGGCGGGCCAAGCCCAATGAGAATTTTACCACCCTGGATGGAGTGGAGCGAAAACTTACGGTCGACAACCTGGTGATCGCCGATGCCAAGCGGCCGGTGGCCCTGGCCGGCATCATGGGCGGGCTGGAGTCGGAGATATCCGACAATACAAAAAACGTCCTTTTGGAAAGCGCCTATTTCGAGCCCAACCTGATACGCAAGGGAAGCCGGTCTTTGGGCCTTAAGACCGATGCTTCATACCGCTTTGAGCGGGGGGCCGATCCTCTTATTTTGAAGAAAGCGGCCGATAGGGCCGCCAAACTGATAGCCGAATTGGCCGGAGGCCAGGTGGCGGCGGGTGTGCTGGATGTGGCCAAAACGGAATTTCCCGAATACCGCCAACTGTCATTGCGTCCGGAGAAGGCCAATAGCCTGCTGGGAATGGACATTCCCGCCCAGAGGATGGTTGAGATACTGAATGCCCTGGAACTGAAGGCGAAAATATCCAACGATGTCATACAGGTGCAGGTGCCCAGCTTTCGCAGCGATATCGAGCGCGAGGTGGACCTGATTGAAGAGGTGGGCCGGATCTTCGGCTACGACAACCTGCCCGGGGATCGTATCGAGCCCTGGGCGGTCCCGGCCGTCAAACGCCCCAAGGATATCTTTCTGGCCGGGGTCTCAAAAGCCATGACCAGCCAGGGATTCTCCGAGCATTACGGCCTGACCCTGATAGACCCGGGAAAACTGGAGGCTTTGGACCTGTCGCCGGCCTTTCCGTCCCAACCGGCGGTGGAACTGGTCAATCCCATCTCCTCGGACCAATCAGCCCTCAGGACGATTTTGCTTCCGGGCCTGCTGGAGGCGGCCGGACAGAACCTGAACAACGGCATCGCCGGCGTCAGGCTTTTCGAGATGGGAAAAATATTCCGCCCCCAAAAGTCAACTCCTTACGAAGGCCTTCATCTGGGAGCCTTACTGTGCGGCCAGGCGGCTGATCAATCATGGGATGCCAAGCCCAAGGCGGTTGATTTCTTCGATATCAAGGGCGCTTTGCAGTTCCTGCTGGATTCTCTGGGCATGGCTGAGGCCGAATTTGCCGCAGAAAAGATCGCGGCTTTGCATCCCGGCCGTTCGGCCATGGTCAGGGTCAATAAAAAAATACTGGGCTGCTGCGGGGAGCTGGATCCGTCGGTATCGGCCAAGATAGGGCTTAAGGATCGGATATATTACCTGGAGATCGATCTGGAGGTTCTGATGGAGTTGTCCGGATTGAAACAGAACAGATACCGGGATCTGCCGAAATACCCGTCAATAAAGCGGGATCTGGCCCTGGATCTGCCGGCGGAGACGGAATGCCGGCGGGTTACCGAACTGATCGGACAGCTGGCCGGCGGCGAACTGGAATCGGTGTCATTGTTCGACCTGTATCAGGGAAAGCAGATCGAGCCGGGCCGCAAGAGCATGGCCTTCTCACTGGTCTACCGGGCGGCCGGCCGGACCCTCACCGACGCCGAGGTCTCAGGCATCCATCAAAAAGTGTTGGAGGGATTGAAGGGGAAACTGCAGGCCAATATCAGATAACAGTCCTGATTTGGCTCCTGCCATTTTATATATATAAACTCGGAGGATCATCTATGAGCTTAGACGCACTGGATGCACTGGAGGAAAGGATCGACAAAGCGGTCGGGACCATCACACAGTTAAAGAAAGCCAAGGATCAACTGGAGGGCGAGAACGCCCAGCTAAAGGGACAGCTGGAGACCCTGAATAAAAAGATCAAGTCAATGGAGGATAGGGGCGGGGACCTGGAATCCCTGCAGGATGAGAACCGGCAGCTTAAGGGGTCGCAGGAAGAGCTTAAGAGTAAGCTGGAAAACATAATAGGCAAGCTGGATAAACTCCAGCAGTAGTATATTGAACTGCAGGGAAATTTTAAACCATAATCATAGAGTGCTATGACCGAATCCAAACCGGGCATAAAAGTTGAGATCTTCGGGAACGAATACCGGATCAAAGGGCAGGCGGACGCCGAATACGTCAAGCGGGTGGCCGCCTACGTGGACGAGAAGATGCGCCAGTTATCCCAGATGTCGGTGACCGGGGCCGTTTCCAAGATCGCCATCCTTACCGCCATCAATATCGCCGACGAGCTGTTCCGGGAAAGACAGGAGCGCGAGAAAGCGATGGAGAAGCTCAGCCACAGGCTGGAAGAGATCGGCGAATAACAGCTTTGGGGCCGGAAAATATTTTTCAAAAAAGGCTTGCAAATCCGGCCCAACGGTAGTATATTTGGCCTAGATAGAGTTCGTTCATTTTCCCTGCAGTGCTCGAAGCCAGCGGATATTTTTTGAGCCAACGCCTGTTCTTAATGGACCTAACCTTCAGTCGCGGTGTGCATGCCCCGCAAGGGGAAGCCTAAAACGGTTGAGGAGGTACCACCTTTTGAATGGGTTCAAAGATGCCGTTTGCCCGACACAGGCGGGGAATTTTTATTGGCTGCTATGGTTCACGACCTCTCCCCAGCCCCTCTCCTAAAGCATTAGGAGAGGGAAGGGTGAGGTCAGAATGACGATAAAAGTAAAAACATTTTAACACGACACTTTTTACATATAAACAGGAAGGGAAAGACACATGATGACAGTGATCTGGATAATTATAGCCGTGGCCGGCACCGGACTGGGGTCCTTTTTGGGATATTTGATACATCAGAAGATCTCCGAGGCCAAACTGGCCGGGGCCGAGAAGCTGGCCGAGAAGGTGATCGCCGAGGCCCAGCGCGAGGCGGCCACCTACAAGAAGGCGGCCGCGGTGCAGGCCAAGGAGGAATCGTACCGGCTGAAGACCACTTTTGAAAAGGAGACCCAGAGCCGCCGCCAGGAGATCAAGGATTACGAGCACCGGATAACCGAGAAGGAAAAGCAGATCGACCACAAGGTGGACATCATCAACCGCAAGGAGAAGGATGTCGAGGTCCGGGAGCGGGAGCTGGTGGCCAAGGAACGGGTGGTCCGGGCCAAGGACGAGCGCCTGACCAACCTGATCGACGAGCAGAATAACAAGCTGGAGCAGATCGCCGGACTGACCCAGGAGGAGGCCAAGAAGATACTGATGCAGAACCTGGAGACCCAGGTGCGCCATGAGTCCGCCCAGATGATGAAGGTCATCCGCGACGAGGCCAAGGAGAACGCCGAGAAGGAGGCCCGCCAGATCATCTCCATGGCGGTCCAGCGCTACGCCGGGGAGCACACCGCCGAGACCACCGTCTCCGTTGTGCCGCTGGCCAGCGACGAGATGAAGGGCCGGATCATCGGCCGGGAGGGACGCAACATCCGGGCCTTCGAGGCCGCCACCGGGGTGGAGGTGCTGATAGACGACACCCCGGAGGCCATAGTGATCTCGGCCTTCGACCCGGTGCGCCGGGAGGTGGCCCGGATGGCCATGGAGAAATTGGTGTCCGACGGGCGGATCCAGCCGGCCCGCATCGAGGAGGTCATCGAGAAGGCCCAGAAGGATGTAGACCGCAGCATCAAGGAGGCCGGGGAGTCTTTGGCCCTGGAGGTGGGGGTGCCAGGACTGCATCCCGAACTTCTGCTTCTTCTGGGAAGGCTGAAGTTCCGCACCAGCTACGGCCAGAACGTCCTGCAGCACTCCAAGGAAGTGGCTTTTCTGGCCAGCATGATGGCCGGGGAGCTGGAGCTGGATTCGGCCCTGGCCAAGCGGGCCGGGCTGCTGCATGACATCGGCAAGGCGGTGGACCACAACATCGAGGGCACCCACAGCCAGATCGGCATGGACATCGCCAAGCGCTACGGCGAGTCGGCCATAGTGATCAACGCCGTCGGCGCCCACCACGAGGATATCGAGTTCATCTCGCCCATCTCGGTGCTGATCGCGGCGGCCGATGCCATCTCCGGTGCCCGGCCGGGCGCCAGAAGGGAATCGCTGGAGGCCTACGTCAAACGGCTGGAGAAACTGGAGGAGGTGGCCTATTCGTTCAGCGGGGTCAGCAAGGCCTACGCCATCCAGGCCGGGCGCGAGGTCCGGATCATCGTCACCCCGGAGGATGTCAGCGACAGCCGGACCACCGAGATGGCCAACGAGATCGCCCACAAGGTGGAGTCGTCCCTGCAGTATCCCGGGCAGATCAAGGTGACGGTCATCCGCGAAACGCGGGGAATAGGGTACGCAAAATAAGCTTGACCTTTTTGAAATTGTCATCCTGAGGACACATCAAAGCAAAACAGATTGAAGGATGAGTATAGGTCACCCGTTCAGCTTGACTGGCAAAATAGATTTCTCAGGGTGACAGAATCAAGTCATCCTGTGGGCACAACGAGGCAACACAGGTTGAAGGATGAGTATAGGTCACCCGTTCAACTTGGCAGGCAATGCAGATTTCTCAGGGTGACAGAATAGTGTCATCCTGAGGGCACACACAAACGTGGCTGGGCGTAGGATGACGTAATCACCCATTCAGCCTGCCGGGCAGGTTGGATTTCTCAGGGTGACATATTGATGGAATATTAGTGGGAAAATGAAAATTCTTTTTATCGGCGATATCATCGGGCGGCCGGGACGTCAGGCGGTGGAGAAGCTTCTGCCCGGGCTGGTCGAGGAGCATCAGATAGACTTTGTGATAGCCAACGGGGAGAATGCCGCGGCCGGTTTCGGTCTGACCCCGGCGGTGCTGGACAATCTGTTCGCCCTGGGCATAGACGTGGTCACCTCCGGCAATCATCTATGGGACAAGAGGGACATTCTGCCCCGGCTGAAAAAAGAGCCGCGCCTGCTGCGTCCGGCCAATTATCCGCCTGATGTGCCGGGCACCTGTTTCGGGGTCTACCAAGACAAGCAGGGGCGCAAGGTCGGGGTGTTCAATCTGCTGGGCCGGGTGTTCATGCCGGCGGTGGATTGTCCGTTCAGAACAGCCGACCAGGTGATAGCCGAGCTGAAGAAAGAGACCGACATCATCATCTTGGATATGCATGCCGAGGCCACATCAGAAAAGATCGCCCTGGGCTGGTATCTGGATGGCCGGGCCAGCGCGGTGATAGGCACCCACACCCATGTGATGACCGCCGACGAGCGGGTGCTGCCCCAGGGTACGGCCTATATCACCGACGCCGGGATGACCGGCGGGTTCGACAGCGTGATTGGCATGGAGAAGGAGCCGATCATCGAGAAGTTTTTGACCCAACTGCCCACCAAGTTTGAGGTGGCCGAGGGGGATGTGAGGTTCAACGGGGTGGTGGTGGAGGTGGATGAGCAGAGCGGGAAGGCGAGGGGAATCATCAAAATTATATATGCTGAACAATGAAGAAATATTTATTAAATAGTGATAAATATTTTATTGCCTTTTTATCGACCTTTATTTTATACGCTATTACGATCGCATTAACAGTCTATTTTACTTTTGAACAAGACATTGAATTAGAAAAAGGGATTTTTCTTCTTATAATAATTATAATTTTGTATTTAATCCTCGGGATGTCAGCTCGTGCTATGCTCTATGAGTTTTCAGTAAATACAACCAATGAAAATTATAAATATAAATTGTCGAAGAAGATACTTTTAGACCCTTCGTTTTGGGGTGTGGTCTTAGTTATATTCCCCTTAGCTATAATTTTTGCTTTCTCGCAAATTAATAATAATTTATCAAAAGTAACTAAAATCCAATCAAACTATTTATTCATATTTGGTGTTTGGATATCGGCCGGTTTTTTTATTCCATTTTGGTATTTATATATTAAAACAAAAGTAATCGAATATATTTCTAATATTGATAATAATGGTTAATTTAATAGACGGTAAAAAAATATCTGCCGAGATACGGCAGGAAGTAGCTGACGAGGTAACAGTTCTCAGAGGACAGGGGACAATTCCGCATTTGGCAGTGATCATAGTTGGGTCCGATCCCGGGTCGCAGGTGTATGTCCGCAACAAGCACAAGGCCTGCGAAGAGGCCGGCATCAAATCCACCGTCATCGAAATGCTGGAGAACACCACACAGGGGCAACTGCTGGCCCAGGTGGAAAAACTCAACAATGATAAGGACGTCCACGGCATTTTGGTGCAATCCCCGGTGCCCAAGGGGCTGTCCGAGGAAAAAGCCTTCGAGTCTATCCACCCCTTAAAGGACGTGGATTGCTTCCATCCCCAGAACGTGGGACTTTTAATGCTGGGCCGGCCGCGCTTTCTGCCGGCCACCCCGGCCGGGGTGATAGAACTGCTGGTACGATATAACATCAAGATATCAGGGCAATATGTGGTGATAGTGGGCCGCTCCAACATCGTGGGCAAGCCCCTGGCCAACATGCTGGCCCAAAAATCGGAACGCGGCAACGCCACGGTCACCGTCTGCCATACCGGGACCAAGGGGCTGGCCTATTACACCAAGCAGGCCGATATCGTCATCGCCGCGGCCGGCAGCCCGGGCCTGATCACCGGGGAGATGCTCAACAGTAACTGCACGGTGATAGACGTGGGCACCAACCGCATACCGGATGCTTCCAAAAAATCGGGCTACAGCCTGGTGGGCGATGTGGCCTTCGAATCGGCCTCCAAAGTGGCGGCTTTCATCTCTCCGGTTCCCGGCGGAGTGGGCCCGATGACCATCGCCATGTTGCTGAAGAACTGCGTAATGGCGGCAAAACTGCAGAGCTGACCTCACCCCGACCCTCTCCTAATAAATTAGGCGAGGGATGAAGACGCAAAGAGCGCAAAGGTTTCCAGCAGAACTCAGAATGACGAAGCAATGTGTTTCTTTAAAATCACTCTGGATTCCTGCTTCCGCAGGAATGACAATAGCGCTGTTTTGCAATTTAAGTGATAATGAAGACCTTGGTGTCTCTTCGTCTCAGCTCACTCCTGCGGCGTGCAGGCAGGGCATGCTTTGTGTAAGAAATGATCTGTGTGAATCCGTATAAATCCGTTCAATCCGTGTGCTGTAAAACATAATGTCCGAAGATAAAAGAATAATCCTGTCCGTTACCCAGCTTACCGGCGAGATCAAGCGGGTGCTGGAGAACAGCTTCCCCCGGCTGTGGGTGCAGGGCGAGATATCCAACCTAACGGTCCACAGCTCCGGGCATCTGTATTTTTCGCTGAAGGACGCCGGCAGCCAGGTGCGATGCGTGATGTTTCGTAGCTACGCTCAGAATATGATGCTGATGCCGCAGGACGGCATGCAGGTAGTGGTCCAGGGGGACGTCACCGTTTTCGACCGGGCCGGGCAGTATCAATTGAGCGTCCAGCAGCTGCAGGTGGCGGGATACGGAGAGCTGGCCCAAGCCTTCGAGCGGCTGAAAAAAAAGCTGGCCGACGAGGGGCTGTTCGACCAGGAATTCAAAAAGGAACTGCCGGCCTATCCCAAAACCATCGGGATAGTCACCTCGCCTACCGGAGCAGCCATTCGCGACATGGTCAAGGTGGCCCGCCGCAGGTGGCCGGGAATAGAACTGATCCTTTGCCCGGTGCCGGTGCAGGGAATAGGGGCGGCCCAAAAGATCGCCCGGGCGGTGGACGATCTCAACGAATATCAAAAGATAGACCTTATTATCGTAGGACGAGGCGGCGGCTCGGCCGAGGACCTGTGGGCCTTCAATGAGGAAATTTTGGCCCGGGCCATCTTCCACTCCAATATCCCGGTGATCTCGGCGGTGGGCCACGAAGTGGACTTCACCATATCCGATCTGGTGGCCGATCTGAGGGCGCCCACCCCGTCGGCGGCGGCCGAGATGGCGGTGCCCGATGTCCGGGAGGTGCAATCGAACCTTATAGATTCGGCCCGCCGGATAGCTTCCTCCATGAACGACCTGCTGGATGAGGCCGGATCCCGGCTGAAATCTATACAGCGCAGCTATGGACTGAATCGCCTGCAGGATATGCTGTCCCAGAAATCCCAACAACTGGACTGGGCCGGGACATCGCTGAACAATAAGATCAACGATCGGTTAAGTTCATATACCAACAGACTACAGGGGCAGGCGATAGCTTTGAAAGCGCTGGACCCAAAAAATACGCTCAAGAGGGGATACAGCATCTGCCGCGATCAGAACGGGCGGGTGGTCGTATCAGCAAAAGCGCTGGATAAGGGCAAATTGATAACGGCCGAGTTCCATACCGGCAAAGCTCAAATGACAGTCGAGGAAACCATACCATGAAAAAGACAAGAACCGATGCCGATTTCAAATTCGAGAAGGCCCTGGCCCGCATCGAGCAGATAGTGGACCAGATGGAATCCGGCGAGATCGAACTGGACCAGGCTCTGGCACTTTACCAGGAAGGCATGGAACTGATGGCCAGGTGCCAGACCACTTTGGAAGAAACCCAGAATAAAATAAAAAAAATAACCAGGGACATCCAGGGCAGGCTGAAAGTTGAAGAGCACGATATGGAGGAGAATTAAATGGTCCAGAAAAAATCCGTCAAGAAAACAGCCGCAGTCAAGAAGAAACCCCTCAAGAAAGCCGCTGCAGTCAAGAAAAAGCCTGCTAAGAAAATAACCGCGGTCAAGAAAAAACTCGTCAAGAAAACCATTGCCGTCAATAAGCCGGCCCTGGTGAAAAAAGCCCCGCCGGCCAAGATCAAACCCTTAAGCGGCCTGGCCCGGCTGATGGAGGAGGTCAAGTGCCGCAAGGAAAAGGTCTACCAGTACCTCCAGTTAAAAGACCGGCCGGAAAAATTCCAGCCCGAAGACATCTATTGCGGGGTGCATAAATACCTCAAGGCCGGCGGCAAATCGCTCCGGCCGGCAGTCCTGTTGTTGGCCTGCGGGGCGGTGGGAGGGGATGAGGAGAAGGCCATCCCGGCGGCGGCGGCGGTGGAGGTCTACCATACCTGGACCCTGGTGCATGACGACATCATCGACCGCGACGGCACCAGGCGCGGGGTGACCACTGTCCACGAGGAACTCAAAAACAGAGCCATCAAGAAATTTGGCCTGAAGGGCGAGGAGGCGGAGCATTACGGCCAGGCCATGGCCATTCTGGCCGGTGATCTGCAGCAAGGCTGGACCATCTCATTGCTGACCGAGCTGGTAAGGGAGAAAGGCATCAGCCCGATATTAGTGCTGCAGCTGATCCTGGACCTGGAAGTGGACGTCCAGTGCAACCTGATCGAGGGCGAGGCCCTGGATCTGCAATACTCCAAGATGCCGATAGAATCATTAAGCGAAGAAAAGATCCTGGCCATGCTGTGGAAGAAGACCGGGGCCCTTTACCAGTTCGCCGGAAAGGCCGGGGCCATGATCGGGATAGACCAGCCCAACAGCCGCCATCCCTATGTGGAGGCCATGTCCCTGTTCACCTCCAACTGCGGGATCGCCTTCCAGCTGCAGGACGATATCCTGGGGATCCTGGCCGACGAGAAGAAACTGGGCAAGCCGGTGGGCTCGGATATCCGCGAAGGCAAGCGGACGGTGATCGTCTATCACGCCCTGGCCGAGGCCAACCGCAAAGAAAAAAATCTGATACTGAAGACCCTTAATAATCCCAAGGCCACAGGCGCCCAGATCAAACAGGTCACCAAGCTGTTTCAGGAGCTGGGCAGCATTGCTTACACCGCCGAGATGGCCCAGAAATACGTCCGCAAGGCGGTGGCCGCCCTGGAGGCCCTGCCCGACAGCGAATATAAAAAACTGTTGATGCTGTGGGCGGATTACATGATCAGCCGGGAGTTTTAAAATATTGAACCCTTAACAGGATTTTAGGCAAATTGTTTTATGGTAAGGGAAGAAGCCAAGTTCTTTAAGTTTAACATATTTCCCCCCGCTTTCTCTTTGAAGAGAAAGCTCCAAAGAGAACTGTCGCTGCACCGCTGCCCTGGAGCCCCAAAACCAGCCGCCTAAATGTCTTGATCACGAAACAAGGCACCCGCAGGCAAAACATTTTTAACGGCAGCTTTTGCCAGGCAGCAGCGCTGATGCGACCCGGGGAACCGCCTTTAAGTGGAGCGGCTCAAACTTCAGCCCCGATAAAGCAGTCATTGTGTCATGGACATCCTGCAGGTTCTGGTTCAATGAGTGCCGGGGCGTAGGCCTTACTATCCGCGGAACTGGGCGGTAAAGACTTCTTTGGTTACTTTCTTAGTCATAAGAAAGTAACAATAAGGGCATTACGGCCTTCTTTCGGATAAAACATAATACCAATTACTTATTTATATGTTGTTTTTGGATCTTTTTAAAAACAGGATATTATGGGCGGTGGTGGCCAGCGGGCTCTCCACCCAGGTATTGAAGGCCTTCGCTTCCATCATCTGGGAGGGGCATATCAACTGGCGGCGCACTTTAGAACCAGGGGGAATGCCCAGTTCACATGCCGCCTCCTCGGTTACCCTGGCTACCATGATCGGCCTGGCCACCGGGTTCGACAGCCTACTATTCGCCCTGACCGCCTATATCAGCTTCGTGGTGATGTACGACGCCGCCGGGGTCCGCCGGGCAGTGGGAAAGCAGGCCATCCTGCTCAACCGCCTGTTGGAAAGCCAGGCCCTTAGAAAGAGGGCCGGGGGCGAGAAGCTTCGGGAGTTGTTGGGCCACACCCCGGTGGAGGTCATCGCCGGCGGTTTTCTGGGCCTTATCTGGGGCCTGCTGTTTCATTATGTTTTTTAAATAAGCAATGCTGTATTCCTTAAAATAATTTTCTTGCCCTTTCTGTCCGGGCAGACCTCACCCTCACTCCCTCCCCGCATCGGGGAGGGAAGCCGTCAGGCAGGGAGAGGTCAAAGACCCGCCGAGGGCACAGGGCTTATTGTTTTATACACATAATATTGATAACAAGATAGCAAACTGAAAATAGCCTGCTGTTGGTGCATACGTTTTAAAGAATATGTCGGGTGTCCTTACCCGCACTGTGCCCCCGGACCCCATTTGGCCGCTTTGGGCCCACTCAACTTAACCTGTAAACATTACAGGTTAAGCCGGGTCTTAGGGGACGGCTACGGTCAGCGTTGCAGGTGCAATAGCCTTGGTAAAATAATAATAAGTGCGGATTGAAAATTGTAGTGCTTTTATTTGCGTTAGTTTGCCGTTCCCTAAAACTTCTCTTTGGAGCTTTCTCTTAGTTATAAGAGAAAGCGGAAAGGTCGTTTTGCCGACAAAAAAGGAAATAAAGTTTTACAAGAGAAATTGTCAGCTATCATCAATATCTTTCAGGCTTTCACAAACAGCTCGAAACAGTAAAATGCATTTTTGTTAAGTCGTATCGCATGTACTTAGAAAAAATAAATTCACCGGCCGATCTTAAAAAACTGGAGATAGATCAGCTGAGCATTCTGGCCCGGGAGATAAGGGAGAAGATCATTGCCGTCATCTCCCGCAACGGCGGACATTTGGCCCCCAGCCTGGGCACGGTGGAGCTGACCATCGCCCTGCATTACGTGCTGGATACCCCACGGGACAAGCTGGTTTGGGATGTGGGCCACCAGGCCTACGCCCACAAGATCCTGACCGGACGCCGCGATCAGTTCGACACCATCAGAACCTATAAGGGCTTAAGCGGCTTCCCAAAAAGGGCCGAGAGCCCCTACGATAATTTCGATACCGGCCACGCCTCGACCTCCATTTCGGCGGCGCTGGGGATGGCCTGCGCCCGGGATCTGGCCGGGGAGAATTTCCGGACGGTGGCCGTCATCGGGGACGGCTCGCTGACCGGGGGCCTGGCCTTTGAGGGCCTTAATCATGCCGGCCAGTTGAAGAAGAACATGCTGGTCATTCTCAACGACAACCGGATGGCCATCTCCAAGCGGGTGGGGGCCCTGGGACAGTACCTGACAAAGATCACCACCGCACCGGCCTATACCAGTTTTGAGAAGAACCTGTGGGATCTTCTGGGACGGCTGCCGTATAACCTGGGAGGGCCGTCGAGGGTTGCTTTTCGGCGTCTGCGCCAGGGTTTCAAGAACCTGATCGTGCCGGGGCTGACCTTCGAGGAACTAGGATACCATTACGAGGGCCCGATAGACGGCCACGATGTAGCGGCCCTGATAGATATCCTGCGGAGGATCAAGGACCAGCCGGGCCCGACCTTTTTGCATATACTGACGGTCAAGGGCAAGGGCTACGAACCGGCCGAGGAGGATGCTGAGAAGTACCATGGGGTGGGCGCTTTCGATCCGGAGACCGGCGATTCTCTGTCCTGCAAGAACATCTGCTCCTATACCGAGGTGTTCGGCAAATCGCTGGTGGAACTGGCCAAGACAGATCAAAAAATAGTGGCCATTACCGCGGCCATGCCGGAGGGAACCGGGTTGGACTATTTCCGGAGCGTTTTCCCCGACCGCTTCTTCGATGTCGGCATCGCCGAACAGCACGCCCTGACCTTCGGGGCAGGGCTGGCGGCCCAGGGCATCAAACCGGTGGTGGCCGTCTATTCAACATTCCTACAGAGGGGATACGACCAGATCATCCACGACATAGCCCTGCAGAAGCTTCCGGTGATTATTGCCATAGACCGGGCCGGGCTGGTGGGCGAGGACGGGCCCACCCATCACGGGCCGTTCGATTTGTCGTTTCTGCGCTGTATTCCCAACCTGACGGTGATGGCTCCCATGGACGAATGGGAGCTGGCCTCCATGCTCAGGACCGCCCTGCAGATCAAGGGCCCGGTGGCCATTCGTTATCCCAGGGGGCCCGGCTTTGGGGTGAGTCTGAAAAATCCTGAATTGATCGCTTTGGGCAAAGCCCAGATCATCCGTCCGGGGAAGGACGGGGCCCTGCTGGGGATCGGCGTCATGTCCACCATAGCCCGTCAGGCGGCCGAGGAGCTGGCTAAAAACGGCCTGAACCTGGAGGTGGTGAACGCCCGGTTCGTCAAACCGCTGGATGAGGAAACGATAACCGAACTTCTAAAACGCCATAAAAAGATCATCACCCTGGAAGAGAACGTGCGGGACGGCGGTTTCGGCTCGGCGGTGATGGAGCTGGCCGAGGCCAGGGGCCTGTCCTGTCAGATTAAAATCCTGAGCCTGCCCGATGAATTCATCGAGGCCGGACCCAGGAACAAGCTTCTGGAGATCTACCGGCTGGACCGGGACGGGGTGATCAAGGCCGCCCGTGATCTCTTTGCCCGCTGACCTCCGATAATAATGGATGCCATCCTGAATATAAATAAACCGCCGGGCCCGAGTTCTTTTGCCGTAGTAACCAGGGTCCGGCGGCTTTTGAACATCAAGAAAGCAGGGCATGCCGGGACCCTGGACCCCATGGCCACCGGAGTGCTGTTGGTGCTTACCGGCCGGGCCACCAGGCTCTCTCAGTTTTTGATGGGCCGGCCCAAGGAATATCTGGCAACTATCAAGCTGGGGATCGAGACCGACAGCTGCGATCTGGAGGGGCAGATAATTCGGCAATGCACTGTTCCGGAGATTGCTCGGCCGCAGCTTCTCTCGGCGCTGAACGAATTTACCGGTGACATCAGACAGATCCCGCCCAGTTTTTCGGCCATCAAGATCGACGGCCAGCCGGCCTATAAAAAAGCCCGGCAGGGGAAGGCGGTGGATATCCCGGAACGGCAGGTGAGGGTGGATTCTATCGACCTTATCGATCTTACGGCCGATGAGATCACCATCAAGGTCCGTTGTTCCAAGGGCACCTATATCCGTTCGCTGGCCCGGGATATCGGCCAACGCCTGGGCAGCTGCGGGACCCTGGCGGCCCTGACCCGTACCGCGGTGGGCGAATTTCGGCTGGAGCAGGCTCTGGAGTTGGAGGGCATCACGGCGCAGGACGGCGTAAGCATGGACCGGGCTCTGGCCTTCATGCCCGAGGTTATCATTGATTCCAACGGCTATCAAAGAACCAAACACGGGAATAACATCATGGTCAAAGAAAAAGGGGAAAAAGACATCTATTACCGGATCAAATATGACGGGCAATTGGTTGCGCTGGGGCAATTCAAAGGCGACGATCAATTGCACCCCGAGATCGTGCTGTAGGCCACCGTGCTGGTGATCAAACGGCTCAACAATTTCGGCGTTAAACATCCCGGCGCCATTGCCGCCCTGGGATCGTTCGACGGTCTTCACCTGGGGCACCGGGCCATCATCAAAAAGTTGGTGGCCAGGGCAAAGAAGATAGGCCACGATAGCGTGGTGATAACTTTCGATCCTCATCCCCAACAGATATTATCAAGAGATAAAACCCCCTGCCTTTTGACCACCCTGCCGGAGAAACAGGAGATATTGGAATTTCTGGGAGTGGGGGTGATGGCGGTCATCAAATTTTCTAACCAGATAGCCTCAATGCTGCCGGAGGAATTCATCCGCTCGGTAATGATAAAAAAACTGGCGGTATCGGAGGTCATCTGCGGGCATGACTGCGGGTTCGGGGCCGGACGGAAAGGCAACATCAACACACTGGAAGAACTGGGAAAAAAAATGGGCTTTAAGGTCTTGGTGCTTTCATCGCTTAAGACCAACGGAAGCAAGATCAGCAGTTCTAACATCCGGAGCCTGATCTCATCCGGCAAGGTGGAGAAGGCTAACAAGATGCTGGGCCGGGCCTACTCTATCCGCGGCACGGTGGTAAAGGGACTGGGGCTGGGCCGTAAACTGGGCTTTCCTACGGCCAACATAAAATTATCCAACTCGCAGAAGCTGCTGCCGCGGGACGGGGTCTATGCCGCCGGGGCTAGGATAGGGAGAAAAGAATATCAAGGCATGCTCTATATCGGCAGCCGGCTCACTGTCGGAAAGAGCGCCAGGACCATCGAATTCAATGCCTTCGGCGGCAAGCATGACCTCTCCGGAAAGAAGGCCGAGATATTTTTTCATAAATATATCAGGCCGGGAAAGAAATATGATACCGTCGAGGCACTTATAAGGGCTATTAAAGGAGATCAGGAAAAGATAGAAAAATATTTTGGAGAAGCTTATCGTATTGACTTTTAAGGCTGTTATGGTTTATAATTAACACAATAAACGACCTCTCCTGCACCGCTTCGCGGGAGAAGGCATCAGAAAAAAACAGGAGGAACCCACACCATGCCACTGACCATTGAAAAGAAGCAGGAACTGATCGGCAAACATCAGAAACATGAAGGGGATACCGGCAGCCCCGAGGTGCAGGTATCTTTGCTTACCCAGCGGATCAACGATCTGACCGAGCATCTCAAGATCCACAAAAAGGACCACGCCTGCCGGCGGGGGCTATTAAAGATGGTGGGCCAGCGGCGCAGGCTGCTGAACTACCTCTCCAAGCGTCATATGGACCGTTACCGGTCCATAGTGGAAAAGCTGGGACTCAGAAAGTAATTGTTCGGGCTTGATAACCAACAGGGGCGATCGTAATCGCCCCTGATTGGCGTAAACCGGACGGCAAGTAAAACAATTCCCCCGGAAAGCGGGGAAGGCTCTGCAGAGCTGCGGGGCAGGAAGGAAAAAATGGTACAAGTACAGGAACTGGAACTGGGGGGACGCAAACTGATAATCGAGACCGGCCGGATGGCCAAACAGGCCGGCGGTTCGGTGACGGTGCGCTATGGCGACACCGTGGTGCTGGTGACGGCAGTGGGGGCCGATAAGCCCCGGGAGGGGATAGATTTCTTCCCATTGACCGTGGAATACCGGGAGCAGGCCTATGCCGTAGGCAGGATACCGGGCGGCTTCTTCAAGAGGGAGGGCAGGCCCCGGGAAAAGGAGATCCTTTCGGCCCGGCTGATCGACCGGCCGATCCGTCCGCTGTTCCCGCAGGATTTCAGGAATGAAGTGCAGGTCTTTGCGCTGATACTTTCAGCCGACCAGGAAAACGATTCCGACATACTGGGAATGATCGGGGCCTCGGCGGCCCTGTCCATCTCCGATGTCCCCTTCCACGGACCCATCGGATCGGTCAGGGTGGGGCTGATTAACGGCCAGTATGTGATCAACCCCACTTTCCAGCAGCTGCAGGAAAGCCGGCTGGATATCGTCATAGCCGGCAGTAGCGATTCCATTACCATGGTGGAGGCCGGTGCCCGTGAGGTTTCGGAGGACGAGATCGTGGCCGCCATAGAGTTCGGCCACCAGTATATCAAGCAGATCGTGGAGATGCAGGAGGAATTGGTCAAAAAATGCGGCAAACCCAAGCGGGTTGTTACCGCGGCGAAAAAGGACCAGTCCCTGATAGAAAAGGTCAGGGAGCTGACCCTTAACAAGATCCGGGCGGCCAATATCCTGCCGCAAAAGGAGGTTCGCCAGGATGCCATCAAGCACCTGACCGTCGAGACCATCGAATCTTTAAAAGAAACTTATCCGGAATCGGATAAAGCCATCAAGTCGCTGATCGAGGAGATACAGAGCCAGGACCTGAGGGAGAGGATATTGAAGGAAGGCAAACGGGCCGACGGCCGGGGCCTGACAGATATCCGTCCCATAACCTGCGAGGTAGGGGTGCTGCCCCGGACCCACGGCTCGGCCCTGTTCACCCGCGGCGAGACCCAGAGCCTGGCGGTGACCACTCTGGGGACCGCCTCCGACGGGCAACGGATAGAGGATCTGGAGGGCGAATATACCAAAAGCTACATGTTGCATTATAACTTTCCGCCCTTCTCGGTGGGAGAGGTCAAACCCATCCGTGGCCCGGGCCGCCGGGAGATAGGCCACGGAGCGCTGGCCGAGAGGGCAGTGGCTCCCATGATCCCGGCCGAGGACCGTTTTCCCTACACCGTCAGGGTGGTATCGGAAATCCTGGAATCCAACGGCTCCTCCTCGATGGCCTCGGTGTGCGGAGCTTCGCTGTCGCTGATGGACGCCGGGGTGCCCATCAAGTCGCCGGTGGCCGGCATCGCCATGGGGCTGGTTATGGAAAAAGACCAGGTGGCCATTCTCTCCGACATCATGGGCCTGGAGGATCATCTGGGTGACATGGACTTCAAGGTGGCCGGCACCAGGGACGGCATCACTGCCCTGCAGTTAGACATCAAGGTTCAGGGCCTTAACAAGGATATTCTGCAGAAGGCTCTGGCCCAGGCCCATGAGGGGCGGATGCATATCCTGGACATCATGGTCAAGACTCTGGATCAACCGCGAACCGAGCTTTCCGCTTATGCCCCGCGGATCCTCAGCCTGATGATACCGCCGGACAAGATCGGTATGGTCATCGGCCCCGGCGGCAAGAGCATCCGGGCCCTGCAGGAGGAGTTCGGGGTCAAGATAGACATCGATGATGACAACTCCGGGCGGGTCTCCGTCGCCTCGGTGGGCCTGGCCGGGATTGCGGGAGCCGAGGCCTGCTACGAGAAGATCAAGATGATGACTGCCGAGCCGGAGATTGGGAAGATCTACCAGGCCAAGGTGGTCAAGATCATGAATTTCGGAGCCTTCGTGGAATACATGCCAGGCCAGGAAGGGTTGGTCCACATTTCCGAATTAGACAAGAAAAGGGTGGAGAAGGCGGAGGATGTGGTCCAAGAAGGCCAGCAGATAATGGTCAAGCTGATCAAGGTAGATCCCGAGACGGGCAAGGTCAGCCTGTCAAGAAAACAGGCTCTATAAAAAAAAAGCCGAGCATTTTGCTCGGCTTTTTTCCATTTCCTGCAGAAACGGCAAGCTATTGACTGTCGGTGTAATTGATGTTATATTCTAATGAATACATAGAAATTAATATGAAGACCATCTTAACCTTAATATCAGTCGTACTGCTTTTCATCCCGGCGGAAGGGGAGACCCTGACCCAAAAAATATCTTTTCAGGGCGTGATCCCGGTTTTCGAAAAAGCAGGGGAGTACCAAACAATTAAATGCCCCGGCCTGACCAATTACGGCCAGCCCGGCGCACCCTGGCTGCCGGTCAAAACGGTCACTCTTTTACTTCCTCCGCAGGCCAGGGTCAGCTCGGTTAAAATACAGAACAGATACAAAGACCTCCCCGGCAGCTATAATATCCTTCCCGCCCAGCAATGCCTGCCTATTTCGGAAAACACCCCCAAAAATTTTCTAAAAGATTCTCTGATATACCAGTCCAATGCAAGTTATCCGGCCGACCCGCTCACCAGCTGGCATCAGGGGAATTTGGGAGGATACAATCTTTTAAACCTGATCGTCTGCCCCTTCAGCTACCAACCGCTGGACGGCAAGCTGAAAATGCTTCAGGACCTGGATATAATCGTCGAATATGATATCGATTTAGTAAAGACGGCCAATATCACGGGCTATGGCAGCCAATGGGTTTTGAATAATACAGCTAACCCCAACACTTTTATATCCAATTATTCTGCGTTCAGCGGAGTTAAAAGCACCGGATACGATCTGCTGATAATTACCTCGGCCCAGTATGACACCGTCTTTCAACGGTTGGCGCAATGGAAGAACCAAAAGGGCATCCGAACAAAAGTGGCCGTGGTTGACAGCATTTATGCCAATTATCTCGGGCGCGACCAGCAGGAGAAGCTGCGCAATTTCGTCCTGGAGCAGTATGCAAATTACGGCATCAGCCATCTGCTGTTGGGCGGAGATTACGGCATAGTTCCGGCCCGGACCGCCTTTGCCATGCACAGCGGCTACGAGGAACTCACCGGCAAGGTTGGGCTGGACAGTTTGATTTGCGATCTGTATTACAGCGACTTAGACGGAACCTGGGACCTGAACGGCAACGATATCTTCGGAGAGCCAGCTGACAGCGTGGACATGTATCCCGATATCACGGTGGGCCGGGCCTCGGCAGCCAGCCTTGAACAGGCCAGGACTTTCGTTGATAAAGTATTGACCTACGAGAAGAGCCCGCCGGGTGATTACCTGGAACGGGTCTCGTTCTGGGCCTCCTATCTGGACGCCGGCACCGATGCGGCCAAGGGCAAGGATATCATAGATCGCGACTATATGGCTGATTACTTTCGTCCGGTGGAGAAGCTTTATCAATCCGCCGGCAATGAAAGCCCGGCCACTATAATCCAGTCGGTCAACAACGGACTCCATCTGATAAATCACAACGGCCACTCCGGTTTCTATGTGATGCAGGGAGGGAACGGCTGGTTAGACACTATGCTGATGGACACCCTCAACAATCCCGGCCAATGGGGGATCCTGTATTCATTGGGCTGCCAGGCGGCCGGTTTCGATTCCAACAGCATCGCCGAGCATTTCGTGAACAACCCGCAGGGCGGGGGACTGGCTTTTATAGGCAATTCCCGTTACGGCTGGTATTTTCCGGGGTTTCCGGGTTACAGCCCGTCGGATCTTTATGACAATGCCTTTTTTGACCAGCTCCTGATCCAGCAGGCGCCCAGCTTGGGGCAGGCTGTGGGATTCTCCAAGGCCGATATGATCCCTCTGTCGCAGGTCGATGGTTATTTCCGCTGGGTCAACTATAACCTGAATCTGCTGGGCGATCCTACTCTTTCCGTTTGGACATCCGCGCCGGAGAGCCTGCAGATGATCTGCTCCGACAGCATCAATACCGGACCCATTGGGCTTTCGGTGAGTGTGCTAAGGAACAATCAGCCGGCCGGTGATGTTGTTCTTACTTTGTATATCGATTCGGCATACATAAGAGCGATCACCGACCGGGCCGGACAGGCGATGTTGTCGGGCTTTACGGCCATACCGCAAAATGCCGTCCTTACGGCTTGGGCTCCGAACTGCATCCCGCTGCAGAAAAATGTGAAGATAGTCACACCGGGCCCCAGCTTATCATATGCCGGACAAAGGTGGGCCGAGATCTCGGGCAACGGCGACGGCCTGGCCGGTCCTGGCGAATACGGCACGCTGGAAATTTTGATCAGAAATAACGGAACATTATCCTCCGGATTGAATGCCAGGGCTATATTGAGATCAACTGACAGTAACTCGGCAGTGACCGACAGCCTGGCAGACATCTCAGGGCTGCTGCCGGGCGACAGCCTCTGGACGGTTGGCGTTCCGGCGATTGCCATCGACTCATTATGCCACGACGGGGATATCGCCCGGTTCGATCTGGAACTCATCGATTCCACCGGAAATAAATGGTATTACCAAGTCGGGCAGGCGATCTCGGCTCCTACACTGAAATATTTGTATCACATAACCGATGACAGTTCCCTGGGGAATGGCAACGATATCATTGAACCCGGGGAATCGGTTTTCCTATCGGTCTTTTTGAAAAACACTGGCCAGGCGGCTCTAAACCAAGGCACTTTCAGCTTGAGCACCGCCGACCCCTTGATCGATATATTGCAGCCTTCTGACAGCCTGATTTGGCTGGAGCCGGATTCTGGCGCTTCGATTGAATTTATTCTTAAAATAGATTCGCTGGCGCCGGATACAAATTATTTCCCAAGGCTCCTGATCCAGGGCTTATTTGCCGGGGGATATTTTTCCGATTCGCTGATTTTGACGGTGGGGGCGGCAGGGCTTGACGATCAAATAGAGTCGGGCGGCGGCAACTGGCTGGTGTCGGATTCCAGTCATTGGCATATAAGTTCCTATAAATCGAATTCTCCGGTCAACAGCTGGTATTTCGGAGTCGAGCCGGAGGGTCTGGCTCCTTACCGGGCGGTGGATACCCTGCTTAGCCAGCCTTTCCTGATGGGCGAGAATAACCAGCTAAGCTTCTGGCAGTGGTACGATTTCATTCCCGAGTGGGGTTACGGCTTCATAGAATTGTCCGGCTCATTCGGAACCAGTCTGCTGGAGGTCTTGGCCGGGTCCTCCGGGCAGTGGGAAAAACGAACCTATGATCTATCCAAGTACGAGCCGGGCGAAGCCCTGCAATTGAGGTTCATAGCCTATGTGGACAGCGCCGGGCCTGTCATCAAGTCGCAGGGGTGGTTCATCGATGATATCTTTGCAGGCCCGACTCCAGCCGGAGTGGAGATGGAACCTCCGGCGCCGCTTTTTGCCGACAGATTGCTGCCGAACCGGCCCAACCCGTTTGCCGAGTCTACAGTAATATCCTTTCAACTGAAGCAAACATCACCCGTCGAATTATCGGTCTACAATATGCTGGGCCAGAAGGTAAAAAACCTGACTACGGGCATGCTCCAGCCGGGGAACTATAATGCCATCTGGGATGGGAAGGATTTTAATGGGAGGGGTCTCTCCGGGGGTATATATTTTGTTCGCCTTTTGGTATCGGGAAGGTCGCTGGTCCGCCGCATGGTGATGATAAAATGATGATTTTGTATTGACATAAGGCATTTTAGTGAGTATACTTATAAGATAACATCGGGAGTTTTATGCCTACTTACGAATATGAATGTAATTTGTGCGATCACCGTTTTGAACAGTTCCAATCCATAAAGGACAAGCCCTTGAAAAAGTGCCCCAAATGCGGCGGCAAGGTGGAACGTCTGTTGGGCACGGGGGCAGGCCTGTTGTTTAAGGGATCAGGTTTTTACATCACCGATAACCGCAGCAGCGAGTACCGGCGGCAGGCCAAATCTGAAGCCGGCGGCACCCCGGCAAAAGCCGAAAACAAAAGCACCACCAGCGAGGGAGGGAAGAAATGAAAAAATCAGTTTCCATCGTAATGCTTGTTTGCCTGGCTGTCAGCCTGGTTTCGGCCCAGTCCTATAACGGGATCGCAATTCCGTCATACAATAGCATGTTCAACAATAATTTTATGGACATGAGCCGGCTTTCTATGAACCAGAGTTTTTCTATGAGCTATTTAAGTTCCAGCCGTGGCAGCCTGCTGTCCAACCTCTACCGCAACTCGCTCAGTTACCGGATAACCGACAATCTGGAGATGAACCTGGATCTGGCCTATCGTTTTACCCCGAATCAGTTTAACAGCCTGTCATCTTTGCAGAGCGGCAATACTAATCAGGGAATGTTCCTGCCATCGTTCGGCATGAAATACCAACCCAACAAGAGTTTCCTGATAGAATTCCAGTATAACCAGGTGGATCCTTACTCATACAATGCCTATCCCTGGAACCGGCAGTTTTAAAAAACAAGCTTTTGGGTTATTTATTAGAAGGAGTATTGTAGCGGAAAATTCAAGGTAAGCAATCACTATTTAACCGGAAAGCTTTTACGAGGCTGTCATGATACGATACCTAAGCCGTCTGTTTTTTGCCCTGTTTGTTTTTATAACCGCCAACAATACTTTGGCGGAAGTGTATCCCCTGGCCGGAAGTACTGCCATGTCATTCCTCAAGATCGGAGCCGGGGCCAGGACCGCTGGAATGGCCGAAGCCGGGATCGCCCTGGTAGATGACGCCACGGCCTGCTACTGGAATCCGGCCCGCCTGGCCCAGATGCCCCGGAAGAACTCGTTCCATTTCCAGCATAACGTCTGGATAGCCGAGACCTCGGTGGACGAGATATATTACGCCACCGGATTCGGCAAACACCGCCTGGGGCTGGGCGGACGGTTGCTGTCGGCCGGCGATATTCCCCTCCGGGAGGACATTCCCAGCCTGGAGCCGGTAGATTACTACAACGCTTATGATTTCTTCGGCAGCCTGTCGTATGCCTTTGTACCATCGTCGCTGTTGTCCGTAGGGGTGTCCTACCGGCGGCTGTATGAAAAAATATACCTGAACTCGGCTTACGGACACAGCCTTCAGGCCGGGCTTAATTTCAATCTCCTTAAGGGAGATCTTTCTCTGGCCGGCACGGCCGACAATATCGGGCCCAGGATGCAGATGGCCGGCAACCTTTTTAAGCAGCCTACCACCTTCAAACTGGGAACAGCCTATAAACTGCCGTGGATCGTTTATAACGGCAGATTCACTGCGGCGACCGACGTTGCCAAGCCGATCGATGGAGGGTGGCAGTCCAGATGGGGCGGCGAGTTTTTATGGAGGGATCAACTGGCCCTCCGGATGGGATATAAGACCGGCCACGATACCGAGACCTACAGCCTGGGCATGGGTTGCCGGTGGCGCAGCTACGATTTTGACTATGCCTTCGTTCCCAGCCTTTATGACCTTGGCACCTCCCACCGGTTTTCTCTGGGCATTGGATTTTGAGAATAAAAACAAAATCGTTTCTGCCGGCTGTCTTAATGCTTTGTGGTTCTGCTGCTGTTCTGAACGGCCAAACATTAGAAAAGACCGGGTTTCCCGATAGGTGGCTGGGAAGGGACAAGTTGGCTCATTTTGCCGTAAGCCTGGCGGCTGTGGGTTTTGCCAATCACTGGCTGGAGGCTGAAAGTGCCGAGACTCCGGTTCGGGCCAGAAACACTGCGGTTGCCTTTTCACTTTCACTGGGGATGGTCAAGGAATTACATGATGGAGCCCAAAAGGGAAATCGTTTCAGCATCAAGGATCTGGCCGCTGATATTCTGGGTGCGGCTGTAGGGACTGTTCTGTTTACAATTAATTGATTAATACAAAGCAGCAGGTTTTGACAATGGGTTTGGAAGGCAATCTACAGGATTTCGATCTATCCGATATTCTGCAGCTGATCCAGATGGGCAAAAAGACCGGGTCCCTGGAGGTTGAAGCGGGAAAAGACGCCGGAAGCATTTTCTTCAACGAGGGGGCCGCTGTCCATGCCACGGCGACCGATATCAGGGGCGACGAAGCGGTTAACCGAATTCTGCGCTGGCGGCAGGGTTCCTTTGCCTTCAAAGCCGATGTAACCACCGACCAGCACAGCATCAAGGCTCCGTTGCAGCATCTGGTGCTGGAGGCTGCCCGCCAGATCGACGAGTGGCAGGACATCCAGAAACTGCTTCCCAATCTGGACCTGGTTCTGGCTATCGAGGAGAACCCGGCGGCCGGGACCGAGGACATCAAGCTGGAGCCGGCCGAATGGCGGGTGCTGGCGCTGGTGGACGGGACACGCAGCATCAGTCAGATGATCAAAGAGAGCCATATGGGCGACTTCGAAACCTGCAAGGTCCTTTATGGGCTGGTGTCTTCCGGCCTGCTCAAGCAGGTGGCCAAGCCCAAGCCGGTCGAGCTGCCCCCGCCGCTGAAACCGGTCCAGCCGGTGGCTGCCAAACCCCAGCCCAAACCGGAACCGCCCAAGCCACCGGAGCCCGAGAAAAAGGGCATACTGGGCGGCCTTTTCGGCAAGAAAAAATAGCACCGAAGATAAACTCTTCGGTGTTTTGCAATAACTGAAATAAAATCATTATGAATAAACTGGTAGTTTTGGCATCAGCCCTGATTGCTCTATCGGCTGTCAATTCCCCGGCCCGGGATACTAAAATATCCCGCCAGCTGCAGCACAAGATGGATCTGTCCGGCGTTTCGGATATCCATCTGTGCTGGGTCTTGTTTGCCGATAAGGATCTGTCCAAAAGTTTCCCCAGCCTTGAGGCCCCTGCCGCAAAAAGGCGGGCCAAGATCGGCCGGGAGCTGTCGTACGGCGATCTGCCGGTCAGCAGCGAATACCTTGACAGGGTCCGGCGGTCCGGCGCGGAGATCCGGGTGATCAGCCCCTGGCTGAACGCGGTCAGCATCAAGGCCACTGCCGGGCAGCTTTCGCACATCGCGGGCCTCAAAGGGGTAAAAAGTCTGGAGGAGGTGGCGGTTTACAAGCGGCCGTTAAAAATCGAGGAACTTCCGGTTCTTCAAAGCAAGGAAGCGCCTTCTCTGGATTATGGCTCCTCGCTGGACCAGATAAAGATGATGAAGGTTGACCAGTTGCACCAGAAGGGGTATTCCGGAAGCGGGGTGCGGCTGACCATCATCGATACCGGTTTCGATCGTTGGCACGAATCACTACTAAGGACCCGGGTTATTGCCGAAAGGGATTTCCAGCGGATTTTAGCCGGGGGCGAGCCCGATACCATCACCTCATTCGAACCGCTACAGGATAGTTCATATAGCCAGACCTGGCATGGCACAGGGATGCTCTCTATCGCCGGGGGCTATAAAAGCGGACAACTGATAGGCAGCGCCTATAATGCCGATTTCATTCTGGCCAAGACCGAGATGATTTCGGGGGACGACTTCTATCAGGAGGAGGACTGGTGGATAGCTGCTTTGCAGTGGGCTTCCGACAGTATCGGCACTGATATCGTTTCCAGTTCGCTGGGCTACCGATACTGGTCCGACTCTTCCCAGTATAATTACGGTTATGACCAGATGGACGGAGATCAGGCCCGCTGCTCCAGGGCCGCCGACAGCGCCGCCAGCCGGGGGGTGCTGATCCTTAATGCTTTGGGTAATATCAGGAATAATTCCCGGCCCGATACCAGTTTGGTGGCTCCAGCCGATGCCGACAGCATTATAGCGGTGGGCGGCGCTTGGGCCAGTACCGGGGACTGGTCCACCGGTGCGGTTACCGGGCCGCCAGCCGACAGCCTGAGGATATTGCCTGCCGGTAGGTCCGATTCGGCGGCAATTCGAAGAATAAAGCCCGATATAGCTTCATGCTGGCAGAATTATTATGCCTATAACGAGCCGGATGGGGAAGGGGATTTCAACCGTTATGCCAGTTCCGTCGGCACCTCGGGGGCCACTGCCCTGACCGCCGGACTGTGTGCCCTGCTGCTGGAGGCCCATCCCTCCTGGGGACCGCAGGATGTCATTAAAGCCTTAAAATACAGCGGCAGCAACCGTAGCACCGTGGAAGCTTTTTTTACGGTTCCGGAATCTTTGGATATAACCCTGGGGAGCGATCCCGCTTATAACCCGGGTTTTGCTGACATCGCTACCGGGCATAAGTATTACACCAGCGGCGGGGTCGTTTACGATCTCTATGATGTTTATCGCATCGGGTGGGGTGTGCCGGACGGGATCAAAGCCCTTAATTACACCTCTCCGGAAGTTGTTCTGGCTGAAGAGGATCAGCTGAGGGATCCTTATCCCAACCCGGTAAAAAGCAGCGATGGCGGGATTTATCTGCCTTTCTTTTTGATCAGGGATTCCTACGGCGTTGCCATCAGGTTATATTCTCTCGATGGCAGGATGGTTCGCAAACTGGACCTGGGGGAGAGGCTGGCCGGGTCATATCCCAGCCAGATAAATATCATCAAAAACCGCACCGGTTCGCAGCACCCTGCCTTTTGGGATCTCAAGGATGACCGGGGGCAGCCTGTAGCCAGTGGTCTGTACATTGCCCTGATGACCACCGGCTGGAACCAGTCGTCCAAAAAGATCATGGTTTTGAGGTAGACTTTCCTTATTTAAAATCTTGACATACGGGTGAAAATAAAATATAATTGATAATCTTTAAATACTCCAGCGTAGTCCGCCTCAGGCGGATAGAACTCCCGGCTGTTAATCCGCCAGAGGCGGATTGTTGTTGGTTCAATGAAAATTAAATACTCCAGCGTAGCTCAATGGTAGAGCTCCCGGCTGTTAACCGGGTTGTTGTAGGTTCGAGCCCTACCGCTGGAGCCAGAAATCTTCAGCCACATGAAAATGGGGCTTTTGTTTTATGGGCCATGTTTATATAATAAAAAGCCAAACAACCGGCAAAACCTACATCGGGCAGACAGCGGACGTGGGGAAACGTCTGGCTTATCACAATGACCAAGGAAACAGATTAACACTGCATACCAAGCGCAATCCGGGGCCTTGGATGCTGATATATAGCGAAGAGTATGAAACCAGATCGGAGGCTATAAAAAGGGAGAAATTCCTTAAAAGCGGTAAAGGGCGGGCATTTCTTAAAACAATTTTTGCATCCGGCAGTTAATCCGCCTCGGGCGGATTGTTGTAGGTTCTCCGCCTATGGCGGACTACCGCTGGAGCTGGAGAATCTTGCCACATAACTATTATGTGGCTTTTTTGTTAAATTTCAACTTGACTATACATAATTATTCGGGTATCATATTGGTCATACACAAGTTAATGCCTTAATAGTATGGGAGATTTATGATGAAAACAACGCCATCATTGCCGGCCGTCGTTCATATCTCCGATAGTTGTCGATTTCAGTCGAGCCCAATCCGTTCGTCAAGCCTTGACCATCAAAGCCCCAAGCATGGTTCAGGCAGTATAAAATAAAGCCGAGATTTTAAAATCTCGGCTTTATGTTTGGTCCTCAAAACTTCAACCATTAACCCAAAAGCAGGACGATCATGAAAGCAGTCAAGAAGAAGCTGTTCGTACTGGATACCAACGTGATCCTGTACGATCACACCTGTATCAATCATTTTGAGGAACATGACATCGTCATCCCCATCGTGGTGCTGGAGGAGCTGGACAAGTTCAAGAAGGGCAGCGACCTGATCAACTTTGAGGCCCGGGAATTCATCCGTGAGTTGGACAAGCTGGCCGGGGACCAGCTGTTCACCAAGGGGGTTTCACTGGGCAAGGGAAAAGGAAGATTGTATGTGGAGGTGGAGGACCCCCATTCCGAGCTGATCTACCACGCCTTTACCGCCAACAAGGCCGACCACCGGATACTGGCCCTGGCCGACCAATTCTGCAAGACCCTTAAAGGGCGCCAGGTTATAATCGTCAGCAAGGACATCAACCTGCGGATGAAGGCCAAATCGCTGGGAATCCCGGCCGAGGATTACGAGACCGGCAAGATACAGCATGTGGACAAGCTCTATGCCGGGGCTCAGATACTGGAAGATCTGGATAAAGCTATCATAAGCAGGTTCTACGAAGAACCTTACAGTGTGGCGATATCGGACCTTCCCAAGATGGAAACACCGGTGCCTAACCAATATTTCGTCTTCAAGAACAACAGTTCCAGCGTGCTGTGCCGTTTCAATGCCGAGAAAAAGGCCATGGAGCGGGTGGTCAAGCGCCACGCCTACGGTATAGAGCCCCGCAACGCCGAACAGACCATCACCCTGGACGCCCTGATGCAGCCGGAGATCCAGCTGGTGGCCATCACCGGGAAGGCCGGCACCGGGAAGACCCTGCTGGCTCTGGCGGCTGCCCTGGAACAGCGACGACAGTTCCACCAGATCTATCTGGCCCGGCCGGTGGTTTCCCTGGCCAACCGGGATATCGGGTTCCTGCCGGGGGATATCAAATCCAAGATAGATCCCTACATGGAGCCGCTATGGGACAACCTGGCGGTGATCAAGCACCGCTTCTCGCCTGAGAGCAAGGAACACAACAAGATAAACGACATGATCCAGAACGAGAAGCTGGTGATCTCGGCCCTGGCCTTCATCCGGGGCCGCAGCCTCTCCAACATCTTCTTCATCGTGGACGAGGCCCAGAACCTGACGCCTCTGGAGGTCAAGACCATCATCACCCGGGCGGGGGAGGGGGCCAAGGTCATTTTCACCGGGGATATCTATCAGATAGATTCGCCCTACCTGGACAGCCAGTCCAACGGACTGACCTACTTGGTAGACCGGATGAAGGGACAACAATTGTTTGCCCACGTCAACCTGCTCAAGGGGGAGCGGAGCCATCTGGCCGAGCTGGCCAGCGACCTGCTGTAAGGAACATAGAACGCTGGTTTTTAGGATCAAGACTGATTTTCGCAGATCTTCCTGTCAGCCTTGTAAACATAAGCCCCGCTGATAACAGCGGGGCTTAATAAATCCTGACCGGTCAGTCTATGTACACCTCGACCCTTTGGCCGTCCTCGTCATCCTCCACATTGACCAGTTGATACCGTCCGTTTACTGCCAGCTCGTCGAACAGCTGTTCGATGTTCTCCAGGCTCTCGGCATCCAGCTTGATCCCCTTGGCCTCCATCTGGGCCTTGGCCTCCTCCGGCATCATCACCTGGAATTTCCCCCCCAGCTTACCGGCTATCTTCAAAATGCTCAGCGGCACCGTCACCCGCACCTTGGGCTTTTCGGAATCCTTATCGAACACCCGGACCTTAAGCCAATGGGCCTTGCCCTGCGAGGCGGGGGAGTCCATGGCGGCCAACAGTTTGGCGGCCTCCTCGGCGGTTATCTTCTTATCCTCGACCATCTTGAGGATCCGCAGTCTTTCCTCTGACATGATAATATCCTCCTTTTTGATTGTCGGGGCACGGCCTGCCATGCCCTTACGGTTATTTTACAGGTCCTTCAGCCTCCGGGCGGCTTCCTCGGCGCTCATCTGGCCGTCCTCCACCGCCTTCAATATCTGGGCCCGGGACTGGCTGTCGCCTTCGTCCTGCAGAACGGTGATCTTGTTCTTTTTCCCCCTGCGCCAGGCCAGGGTGTCGATGATCTTCATGATGCCCCAGGCGATCAGCAGTATGGGCCAGTCTCTGCTGAAAGAAAACTGGTAGCCGAGCACTCCGTAGTTGGAAAGCAGCAGGAATGCCCCCAGGGCCAGCCAGAACAATCCCCACAACAGTTTGCGGGGACGGTTTTCGTAAAAACAAAACATTTCTTTCTCCTTGTTTATATTGGTTTAGGTTAACGATTCTATCAGGTCGGAAAGGCCGATCAATATGAATACTACCGGCCAATCCCTGGCAAAGGATATTTGGTAGGCGATTATCCCGTAGTTGGAGAGGAGGAGGACGGCCCCGACGGCCACCCAGAACAATCCCCAGATGATGCGTTTGGCGGTCTTTTTCATTTAGCTATCCTTCTATAGAATGTTAATTGATCTCTATGTCGCCGCTGACGGTCTTCACCTTCAAGCTGCCCTGGCCGTCGCCCAGCTTGCCGGACAGGCTGCGGCTGCTCTGGCGCGATCCGGCCAACTCCAGGCCGCAGTCTATGTCGCCGCTGACGGTGCCGGCCTCGATCATTGCTGAAGAACCTTTCTCCAGCCCGAGGGACACATCACCGGAGACCGTGGCGATGGCCGAATCGTTGACCCCGCTCAGCGGGCCCTGGAACCGGACGTCGCCGCTGGTGCTGTTGATCTTGATCTCGCCGGGCTTCTCGGCTTTTATATCGATACCCCCGCTGACCGTCTGACCCTGGACATTGCCCGATAGGGATGCGCTGACATCTCCGCTTACCGTCTGAAAGGCAATTTCTCCCTCGGCTCCGGACATCTGGATATCCCCGCTGGCGGTATTGATCTTTATTTTGGCTTTCTGGCAGCCATTCAGCCCGACCTCGCCGGAGGCCGATGACAGAATAAGCTCGCCAATGCAATCCGAAACGGAGATGTCCCCTGAAGCAGTATTGAGCCTGGCCCCTTTATGCAGGCCGCTTACGGTGATGTCGCCGCTGGCCGAGGATATCTCGGCCGTGATATGCCGGGGCATCTCTATGGTGAAGTCAACCTTGGTCCGGCGTTTTTTGGTCCAGGGGGGGCCGTCCAACTTTATACGAAGGGTGCCGGAATCGTTTTCGGTGGTGATGTCCAGGGATCTCAGTTTTTCCTCGGCCTCATCCTGCTCCTCGGCCCAGACTTGGATATCGGCCCTGATGTTGATCTGGTCCCCGTCGGTCCCGGTGATCTCGAAATCGCTGCGGGGCTGGGAGACCGACAGGATAGTGACACCCTGGGCCGGGACGGTGATCACCTTTTCCTCCTCGGCTTTTTCCGAGCCGCGCAAGTCATCCATTTCGATATGAATATCCTTCAAACCTTTCAAGCCTTTTAGCCCCTGCAGTCCTTCTTTGACCCCGGCCATGGCCTCGGCCACTATCCTGCCGGGATTGATATGGTGGATATTGTCGCGCAGGATGTCCATCTCCTCTTTTAACTGACTGTGGTCGATGTTGAGGTCCTTGAAGGCATGACGATGCCGGCTGCCGCCCAGGGCGGAAAGCAGGGAGTTTGCTTCCTGGGAACTGATCTTGCCGTCCTCCAGCATCTTAAGTATCTTGACGGTTTCCTGTGACATTATCATTCTCCTTGTTGGTTGTTTTTCAGCATTTCGGCCGCCTGGGAGGCGGTTATTTTTCCGGATTCCAGCGCATCCAGTACCTCGGCGGAGGTCATTTTTTTAGCTTCCTGTTCCGAGAGGGCCCGGATAACCTCGTCCAGCTTATTTCGTACGGTAGGATAGGAAATGCCCATCCGGCTCTCCACTTCCTTGATGTTGCCCCGCGACAGCACGAAGGTTCTGATGAAATCATAATGCCCGTCGCTCAGGTTCCCCAGGGGTGAGAGGTGAAACTCGCCCCTGACTGCGGTGTCGCAGTCAGGGCATTTGAATTCCGATACGTAAAGGTTTCCGCCGCAGGCCGGGCAGGCATTGGGTATTTGCTTGATCATTTTATATTAATCCTTATTTGAATTTTACAATCAATAGTAGAGGGGGGTCAATGAATCGAGCCGGCGATCAAGAACGGGGGCAGGGGAGACATGTTTGGCAGTCACGATCCTGCTTACCTGACCTTTCTCGGTGGAACCGGTATTTAAACCGGTGCCTGATGTGCCATGCAGCAATACAACTCCGGCCCAGATTATAATTACGGCATAAACCATGATTGCGTTGATGCGGTTCATTTTGGCTCTCCTTATTGTAAAGATTTTATATCGCGTTGTTGTCTGATTGCTGGTATTATAACAAAAATAATTAAAATTGTCAAGAGGCATATTGAAATAATTAATAAAAATATAAATAATGTTTATATTTGTAATAATAAAATTGATTTTCAATTAAAATACGTTTACAATAACAAAAGGTTACATGTTTAATTAATGCGTCAGGATAAAACAAATCTTTACCAATCAGAACAGAGGTTATTGAAAATCATTGACATTCAAGCTATTTTATATTATATTTATCTCCATGAGAGCATATAAATTACTGATTGTGGATGATGAGCCAAACATAACCAGAATATTGGCTTATGAACTGAAAAAAGAGGGCTATGATGTCATTATAGCCAATGATGGCCGGGAGGGCCTGGAAAGGGCTAAAAACGAGAAGCCGGACCTGATCGTTTCGGATATAATGATGCCCAATGTGGATGGCTATGATTTTTGCCGCCAACTTAAGGAGGACCCCAATCTCAGATCAATTCCGTTTATTTTCCTGACGGCCAAGACCGCGATGGATAATAAGGTCTATGGTTATTCCCTAGGCGCCCAGAAATATCTTACCAAGCCGGTCAACAAGGAGGAACTTCTCAAGGCCGTTAACATCAGGTTGAAGTACTCCAACGAAGCTATAAAATTGTTTGCCAAAAAGGCCAAAAAATTCGAAGGCGATCTGTACATCATCTCCATCTTCAGCCTGATAGACATGTTCTCCATCGGAGCATGGTCAGGGTTCGTCGATTTGAAGTCGGTTGACGGCAGGATGGGAAGGGTAGAGGTCTTTGAGGGTCGTATCCAGAAATGTACCATCGACGGGGAGGAGGATGCCAACACCTGGACGACCCTTCTGGGATGGAACCAGGGCACCTTCAAAGCGGTGCATGAATAAACAGAAGACAAGCTCCGGTCAACCCGGAGCATTTTTTTTGCTTGTATTTTGGCGGGAGATGAGATAAATTATCAAGGTAAATGAAAGAGATATAAATAAACATATGTTCACAGTTTTGGCTATTATGTCCGCCGGGATCATCCTGGGATATATGATCCGTAATAAAATAAGGTTTATAAAATATATTGATCACTCCATCAATATAGCCATATATCTTTTGCTGTTTCTGTTAGGTATCTCGGTGGGGGGTAACCGGACCGTCATGGACAATCTGGGATCATTGGGTTTCAATGCCCTGTTGTTGGCGGCGGGCGCGGTAGCCGGCAGTGTCGGGCTCTCGTATCTGACATATAAATTGTTCTTTGCCGCCGACAAATGAAGAACTCACTGATCATTGTTGGCTTCTTCGCATTGGGTGTTATTCTGGCCGTAACTTCATTGGTTCCGGAGGCGATCATCAGAATTGACCTCAGCGCCTATGCCTTGTATATACTGATGTTCCTGGTGGGCATCGGCATCGGCGCCGACCGGAAGGCCTGGGAGATATTGAAAAACGCCAGGCTGAAGATTGTTCTGGTGCCACTCACCGTGATCATAGGCACCTTGATGGGAGTGTCTTTTATATCTGTATTTCTCAAAGACATCAACCTGCGGGAATCCCTGGCGGTTGGCGCGGGCTTCGGGTATTACAGCCTTTCCAGCATTTTCATCGGACAGATCAGCGGCCAGGCCCTGGGGGTGGTGGCCCTGATATCCAACATCTCTCGGGAGATAATCACCCTGTTGGGCACACCGCTGCTGGTCCGGTATTTCGGCAAACTGGCGCCGATAGCCTCCGGTGGGGCAACCTCCATGGATACCACGCTCCCTATCATAACCAAATTCACCGGCAAGGAATATGCCATCATATCCGTTTTCAGCGGAGTGGTGCTGACCATATTGGTGCCGTTCCTGGTGACATTTATTTTGAAGTTTTGAGTCCCGAAATATTTGCTCTCCATATTATAGGATCGGAGGTTTTATGACCCCTTACGAAATAATCTATAAAAAGCGCAACGGCGGGGAGCTTACGCCGGGGGAGATCAAATGGTTCATATCCGGCTATACCGCCGGGGATATCCCCGATTACCAAGCAGCTGCTTTGCTGATGGCTATCTTCCTGAAGGGCATGACTGCACCGGAGACCACCGAGCTGGCCATGGCCATGATGAACTCCGGCCGGGTGTTCGATCTGTCGGACATTCCCGGCATCAAGGTTGACAAGCATTCCACCGGCGGAGTGGGGGACAAGGTCTCCATTATCCTGGCTCCCATTGTGGCCGCGGCCGGCGTGCCGGTGCCGATGGTCAGCGGGCGGGGCCTGGGCCACACCGGCGGGACGCTGGACAAACTGGAATCGATCCCCGGGTTCCGTACCAACCTTTCCTACGAAGAGTTCCGCCACACTCTGGCTCGGATAGGACTGGCAATGATGGGGCAGACCCCGGACTTGGCCCCGGCCGACAAAAAACTCTATGCCCTGCGCGACGTCACCGCCACGGTGGACTGTATACCTTTGATAGCCGCGTCCATCATGTCCAAGAAACTGGCCGAAGGGGCCGATGGGCTGGTGCTGGACGTCAAGACTGGTAGCGGGGCCTTCATGCAGAAACAGGAGGATGCCTTGGCGCTCACTAAAACGATGACCGCCATCGGGCAAGGAATGGGAAAAAAGATGAAATCCCTGATCACCGACATGAACCAGCCGCTGGGACGCACTGTCGGCAATGCCCTGGAGATAGAGGAATGCGTGGACTGCCTGAAGGGCAGCGGTCCCGGAGACCTGATGGAAGTGACCTATGCCCTGGGGGCCGAGATGCTGGTAATGGGCGAGCGGGCGACGGACGTGGAATCAGGTAGAAGAATATTGCAACAGGTAGTAACCTCGGGACAAGGCCTGGAGAAATTCCGTGAGATGGTATCCGCCCACGGCGGGAATGTTAAAGTGGCCGATGACTATAAGAATATCCTGCCACAAGCCAAGCATGGCGTAGAAGCCAAAGCCGATAAATCAGGATATATTTATTCCATGGACAACCGGGAGGTGGGATTGGCCGGAGTATTTTTAGGATGCGGCCGACTGAAGATGGAGGATATCATCGACCCAGCGGTTGGCTTCATATTTGAACGCAAGATAGGGGATGCCGTAAAGCCCGGGGATACCATCGTCAAAGTGCTTTGCAACGATGAACAGAAGGGCCGGGAAGCTGCCCGGCGTCTGGTGAACTGCATCAATATATCTGAAGCAAAGCCGGAAGCGGTTAAATTGATAAAAGAGATAATATAGACCTAACCCCTGCCCCTTCCCCGCAAGGGAAGGGATTCATATAGCCCCTCACCGTGGAGGTGGATAAGGGGGCGGTCATAAATATTAACAACAATGAAAAAACAGCCGTTATGATAGAATTTAAAAATAAGATTGTACTTATAACAGGGGCTTCCAGTGGCATTGGCCAAGCCTCTGCGGTGGAGTTCGCCAAGCATGGCGCAAAGCTCATCTTGGCCGCTAGGCGTAAGGACAGGCTGGACGAATTGGCTTCCAAGCTGGTCAATGAGCACAAGGCCGAAGTGCTCACGTTAGAACTGGATGTCAGAAACCAAAAGGACGTTCAGAAGGCCATAGACGGCTTGCCGGCAGAATGGGCGAATATCGATATTCTGTTGAACAACGCCGGGCTTTCCCGGGGGCTGGAGAAGATCCAGGAAGGGGTCATCCAGAACTGGGAGGAGATGATAGATACCAACATCAAGGGCCTGCTTTATGTCACCCGGGCGGTGATGCCAGGCATGGTCAAACGTAACTCCGGGCACATAGTCAACATCGGCTCCATTGCCGGACACGAGGTCTATCCCGGGGGAAATGTATACTGCGCCACCAAGCATGCGGTAAAGGCCCTCAATAAGGCTATGCGCATGGATGCCTTTGGCACCAATATCCGGGTAAGCAGCATCGATCCCGGCATGGCGGAGACGGAATTCTCCCTGGTGCGTTTCAGGGGAGATTCCGAAAAGGCCAAGAAAGTATATCAGGGGACCAGACCGCTTCAAGCCGAGGATATCGCCCAGGCAGTGGTGTGGTCCTGCACCAGGCCGTCCCATGTTAATATCGAGGATATGATCATCACTGCCACCGACCAGGCCTCCGCAACCATGGTGAACCGAAAACAATAAAATTTGACAGAAACATCAAGTTCTGATATAATCCATTGAATTATTCTCCGATCCCGTTTTTCTAAAACTTCAAATGTCATGAAAACCGGGACGGTCTTCGCCGCAAGGCGGACAAGGGTAAGGCTGGAAACGGCCCTGCCTCCCGTATTTGGAAAGGAGAGGTGAAAGGGATCATTATGCCCCATCAACCTTGATGGGGTTTTTGTATCCGTCCTGTTCCAGCGGGACGGATTTTGTTTTTCCATCAACCATATACCATAAACACATCAAGGAGGAAAAATGAAGAGGTTTGCAACACTGGCTCTGTCACTGCTTCTGGTCCTGTCTCTGCTGGCGCCGCTGGCCCAGGCCAAGGACAAGCCCAAGCTTATCCTGGCCACCACTACCAGCACCATGGATTCGGGGCTGCTGGATTTCCTGGTTCCCATCTTCGAAAAGGAGAACGGCTGCAAGGTTCAGGTGATCTCGGTGGGGACCGGAGCCGCCATCCGCTATGGCAAGGACGGCAATGCCGATGTAGTGCTGGTGCACGATCCGGTGGCCGAGGCCCAGGTGGTCAAACAGGGATTTTTCGTGGAACGGAAATACCTGATGTACAACGATTTTGTCATCGTCGGCCCGGCCTATGATCCGGCCGGCATCAAGGGTTTGACCTCGGTAGCCGAGGCCCTGAAAAAGATTCAGTCAACCCAGGCGACCTTTGTTTCTCGGGCCGATCAATCCGGCACCCACAAAAAGGAACAACGGCTGTGGGCCGCCGCCGGGCTTGATCCCAAAGGTTCATGGTACCTGGAAGCCGGCGCCGGGATGGAGGCGGTGCTGCGCATCGCCAACGAGAAGCGGGCCTATTGCCTGACCGACCGCGGGACCTATCTGGCCCACCAGAAAGAATATGAGTTGACAATAGTGATCGAGGGCGATAAGGAAATGTTCAATCCTTATCACGTTATGCTGGTGTCCCCGGCCAAATATCCTTTTGTCAACAATTCGCTGGCCAGGAAATTCTCTGACTTTTTGACCACGGAGCGCGGACAGAAGATGATCGCCGAATACGGGGTTGACAAATACGGCCAACCCCTGTTCTACCCGGCGGCGGAGAAGAAGTAGATAAAAGTAATATTTCTATCTGCTATAATTATTATTGTCTTTTAAATTTAATTTTGGTATCATCATCTTATGTTCAACTTGATCCAAAGCATGAAACAGGCCATGGGGATGCTATCGCAGTTCGACGCCGAGATCTGGCAGATCGTTCTGATGTCCCTGAGGGTCTCGCTGGCTTCTTCGGTGATCGCCATTTGCCTGGCAATCCCGCTGTCATTTGCCATTACACAGAATGAATTCCGGGGCAAGAGGGTGGTCATCGGGGCGGTCAATAGTTTCATCGCCGTTCCGGCGGTGGTGATCGGGCTGGTGTGTTACCTGCTGCTGTCGCGCTCCGGACCGCTGGGGTTCTGGCACCTGCTGTACAGCCCATCGGCCATGATCACTGCCCAGAGCTTGCTGGCCCTGCCGTTGATGACCGGGCTCTGTATCGCAGCCCTGCAGGGCCTGGGACATCGGGTGAGGGAGACCATGGTCACCCTGGGGGCCGGCCGCCGGCATCTGACACTGGGCATAATGCGGGAGGTCCGGTTTGCTTTGGCGGCGGCCTTCATCACCGGGTTCTCCCGGGTGCTGGGCGAGACCGGCATGACCATGATGGTGGGCGGCAATATCAAAGGCGAGACCAGGGTAATGACCACCGCCATCGCTTTGGAGACCATCAAGGGCAATTTTGAACTGGGGATCGCCCTGGGGATTGTTTTATTGGTTGTTGCAATCGGCATCAACGTCGTCCTGCAATTAGTGCAGGGGAGGGCCGGGCGATGAGGATAGCGGTTCAGAATATCTCCAAGAGCTTCGACGGGAAAGCGGTGTTAAAAGACATCTCCCTGACCATAGAAAAACCCGGCATCTATGCCTTGGTGGGGCCCAACGGCTCCGGCAAGACCACCCTGATGCGGATGCTGGCCCTGCTGGAGAGGACCGATTCCGGTACACTGAAATACAAGGTGCGGGACACTGAGGGATATGCGTCCCTGAATACCACTCCCAGGATCAGGAAAAGGATGGCGCTGATACATAATCCGGCTGTGATGTTCTCCGGCAGCGTGAAGTACAACGCCGGCTACGGCCTCCGGGTAAGGGGCGTTTCCCGGGATATGCGAATGAAAAAAGTTTTACAATCCCTGGAAAGCCTTTCGCTGGGCGGGTTTGAAAAACGGGAGGCCAGAACCCTGTCGGCCGGGGAGATCCAGCGGGTGGCCCTGGCCCGGGCCCTGGTGATTGACCCGGAGCTGATATTCCTGGACGAACCCACCGCCAACCTGGATCCATTGAGCGCCAAGCTGATAGAGCAGACCATACTGGAACTGGCCCGCCGGGGAAAGAAGGTGGTTTTGGCCACCCACAATCTCTGGCAGGTGGAGCGGATAGCCGACTGGGTGTGGTTTCTGAACGACGGGATAATATCCATCTCCGGCACGGCCCAGGATGTCCTGCACAAGGGCGACCAGGCTTTTTGGGGAAAATTTCTGGGCCGGGATAATATGTTTGCCGGGGAAATTGTTGATTTGAAAAATGGAAAATCCTTCAAGGTAGGCAACGTATCTTTTGAAGTTGCCAGCGACATAACTGGTCCGGCTATGGCCAGTCTGAATCCCAACGAAATAATTTTATCCGCCCAGAAGCTGACCAGCAGCGCCCGCAATGTGATGGAGGGCGTGATCACCGAGGCGGTTTCCGAGGGCGGGCTTTACAAGATCACGGTGGATGTGGGCCTGCCGCTGATCGTGGCCATCACCAAGGCCTCGTGGGACGAGATGGGGTTGCAGGAGGGCAGCAAGGTGTATGCGGTGTTCAAGGCCAGCAGTGTCAGGGTATGGCGGGAAGAATAATCTATATAATGAATGAAGGAGAAAACAATGAGTAAAATTGGATTTACTGAAGGGCCCTGCCCTGTATGTAATTATAAAGAATCAAAGTTTAAAGAAGCTCTAATATCAGAAAAAATATATGGACAATATTTAGAAATCGATTGTCCTCGCTGTGGAAATTATGCCTTTATATTAGATGATTTTGACGATATTCATGAGTTGTTGCTTAGTATCATTAATGAGGATGAATTATATTGGTTCCTCGGTTATACTAGAGAACAAACAGAAATTAGAGATTATAATATTGTAAATAAACTACGCTCAGAAGCAGGGACAACTGAATCTTTGTCTTATAAATACAATAAATTGCGCAACGAACCTTTCATAAGAATTGCAAAGGATAAGATAAAAGAACAAATAATATTTGCAATCAAACAAGCACCTAAAACGCCCCATGATAAAGCAATTAAATTATTAACCAATTTAGCGAACAGCAATAGATTCCCAGGGAATTTAATACCCCTTGATTCAGAGAAAGATTATACGGCTTCATACAGCGGAAGTGCTGAAGAATTTCGTTACTATCTTGAATATTTAGAGAAAAATGATTATATAAATATTCGTGGGACTAATTGTATAATTACAGTCAATGGTTGGAAGGTTGTGAATGAAGTACAGACCATGAAAAATTTACCCCAATGTTTCGTAGCCATGTGGTTTGATCAAAGTATGGATAATATTTATCTTAATATTGAAAAAGCGATAAATGACGCGGGTTATAAACCCGTTAGAGTAGACAAAGAACACTATACTGGTGATATAAATGATAAAATTATTTCCGAGATTCGTAAAAGCAAATTTATTATTGCGGATTATACAGGGCAAAGGCATGGTGTATATTATGAAGCCGGATTTGCAAGGGGCTTGGGAATAGAGGTTATTTCTACCTGTAGGAAAGACGAGATCGATGATTTGCATTTTGATACTTCACATTTAAATCATATAACTTGGGAAACGAATGTTGAAATATATCAAAAGTTAAAAGATAGAATATTGGCTGTATTTGGTCAAGGGCCAATAAAAAATAACGAAAATCAAGATAGCAAATAGCATGATATCATTTCACGAAGCCAGAAATAAAATACTGGAGGGCATAAAACCTTTGCCCCCAGAAAAGTGCCGTCTGGAGGACTTTTTGGGCAGAATACTGGTCCAGGATGTCGCGGCCTCGTTTGACATCCCCCAAAAGGACAACTCGGCCATGGACGGTTTTGCTATCATTGCGGCTGATGTGGCAAATGCCTCACAGGATGATCCTGTGACACTGCAAGTCATCGAGGACGTGCCGGCCGGTAAGGTTGCGACCAAATCACTAAAACCGGGGCAGGCCATTCGCATTATGACCGGGGCGCAGATACCAGAGGGAGCGGATGCGGTGGTGCCAGTAGAATTGACCAGCAAGGGAATACAGAATATTGAAGTTAGAATATTGAAGGCGGTCAGGCAGGGGGCAAATATTCGCAGACAAGGCGAGGATGTAAAGTCCGGGCAAATGCTGATTACCAAAGGAACCAGGCTGCGGCCGCAGGAAGTGGGCTTGATCGCTTCTCTGGGCCTTATGGAAGTTTTGGTGACCAAGCAGCCGGTGGTGGGAATAATCTCCAGCGGCAATGAGATCGCCGCACCGGGACAGACGTTAAAGCCCGGTCAGATATACGATGCCAACCGCTTCAGCATAGCAGGGCAGGTTAAAGAGGCCGGGGCAGTGGCCAAGGATTACGGCATTGTGCCGGACGATCTGTCGGCCATAAAAGGAATTTTGAATAAGGCAGCGCAGGATTGCGATGTGATCATAACCTCGGGCGGGGTTTCGGTGGGCGACTATGATCTGATGAAGCAGGTTCTGTCCGAACTGGGGCAGATGAATTTCTGGCAGGTGAAACAGAAGCCGGGAAAGCCACTGGCCTTTGGGCATATCAACGGCAAGCCGGTGGTGGGATTACCGGGCAACCCGGTATCCTCGATGGTGGTCTGTGACCAGTATGTGCGGCCGCTGATGTTGAAGATGCAGGGCTGCGCTGCCATTTTCAAAACTGCCATTACCGCAGTATGCGATCAGGCCATAAAAAAACCGGCCGGGAAAACCCAATTCCTGCGTGCCAAGGTAAAATGGCAAGACGGCGCGTATCACACAGTTCTCACCGGGCCGCAGGGTTCGGGAATACTGACCTCCATGGTTCAGGCCGACGGGCTGATGATCCTGCCGGAAGAATGCGACGGGGTAAAACAGGGGGATATGGTGTCTGTCGAATTGTTTGGGTAAATGGGACACGGATGAACACGGATTTTTAACTGTTCACTTTGTAAACTGTAAACTAATAAACTGGTAAAGCCATGCAGCCAATCATCTCTTTCGTCGGACACTCCAACTCCGGCAAGACCACCCTGATCGAGCAGATAGTCCGCGACCTGGCCCGCAAGGGCTACCGGGTTGGGGTGCTCAAGCACACCCACGGCGCCATCAAGGCCGATAAAAAAGGGACCGACACCGACCGGTTCCGGCTGGCCGGGGCCGGGATATCCTCCATTTGCGATGACAAACTGCTGGTAAGGTTTGAGAAGGCCGCAGGCCATAAGCCCAAGGATATCGTCCACGCGTTGAGCCGGGAACTGGACCTGCTGATCATCGAAGGCTACAAGAAGGAACATTTCCCCAAGGTATTGTTCTCCGATCAATTGGCGGATGCAGATCCAAAGGGCATCATCGCTACAGTGGGCAAGAAAAAGCCTGCCTCCAGCAAGGTCCGGCATTTTCAACCATCAAAAATATCCGATATCGCCAAGTGGCTGGAGCGGGATATCATCATCCCCGGCCGGAAAAGCCGCCAGGTGGTCATCGAGGTGGACGGCAAAAGGCTTCCACTCAATGATTTTGTGGCCGATATTATCAAGGAAACCATCCGCGGGGCGCTGGGTACGCTCAAGGGCGGCAAAGGCCGTAAGATAGATATCTCTATTGACTTCGGGCGGAAAATATAGTATCCTTAGCCAAAATTGTGTTTGGAGGAAAGTGATATGTACAAATTGATTTTGTCCCTTTTGGCCGTGCTGGTCATCTCCGGCTGCGGCAAGAAGGAGGAGCCAAAGGTGGCGGAGGTGCCGGAGCCGGCAAAACCGGCCATGGTCGCCAGCATCGGCTTCATCAAGGGCGATGTCCAGAAGCTGCTGAGCGGTAAGTGGGAACCGGCCGCCACTGGCGACACCCTGTACAAGGGCGACTGCCTGAGCATCCCCGAAAAGGCCGAGCTCCAGCTCATCGATGCCCGGGGCGGGAAGCTGAACCTGACCGGACCCCAGACGGATGAAGTGACCAATCTGTTGGAAAAGACCGCTGCTGCCTCAGAAGCCAAGGCGGGAAGCAAGGTCATAAAAAGCATTAAGAAGATCCAGGGCACTAAGCAGACCCTTACCGAACAGACGCCCACCGCCGTTGCCGGCATACGCGGGACAGCCGGCCGCAAGCCCCCGCCTCCCGATTCCACCCTGCCGGACAGCTCTTCCAAAATAAATCAGACGGAAAAGTAATATTTGGATATTGTCGAGCTTAAATCCAAGACGGTCTCCGAACTGTGCAGCATAGCCAAGGAGCTGGACATCCAGGGGGCCAGCGGGTTGAAGAAGCAGGAGATCATCTATAAGATCCTGCAGGCCCAAGCCGTGCGCAACGGACTGGTGTTCGGCGGCGGGGTGCTGGAGGTACTGCCGGACGGGTTCGGGTTCCTGCGCTCGCCCGATTACAGCTACATGCCGGGCCCGGACGACATCTACGTGGGGCCCACCCAGGTCAAACGCTTTCTGCTGCGCACCGGAGACCTGGTGACCGGACAGATAAGGCCGCCCAAGGAGGGCGAGAAGAACTTTGCTCTTTTAAAGGTCGAGGCCATTGACCAGGAGAACCCGGAGACGGCCCGGGACCGGATTTTTTTTGACAACCTGACCGCGCTGTATCCCCAGGAGAGGATAGTGCTGGAACGGGGCGCCTCCGATTTCTCGATGCGGGTGATGGACCTGCTGGCGCCCATCGGCAAGGGCCAGCGGGGCCTGCTGGTTTCGCCGCCCCGGGCCGGAAAGACGGTGCTGCTGCAGGATATCGCCAACAGCATCACCGCCAACCATCCCGAGATCGTGCTGTTCATCTTGCTGATCGACGAGCGGCCGGAGGAGGTCACCGACATGCAGCGGCACGTCAAGGCCGAGGTCTTCAGCTCCACTTTCGACGAACCTCCCGAGAGGCATGTCCAGGTGGCCGACATGGTGCTGGAGAGGGCCAAGCGGCTGGTGGAGCGGAAGAAGGACGTGGTGATCCTGCTGGATTCCATCACCCGGCTGGCCCGGGCCAACAATCAGGTGATACCCCATTCCGGCAAGACCCTGTCCGGCGGGGTGGACTCCAACGCTCTACAGAGACCCAAAAGGTTCTTCGGCACGGCCCGCAACATAGAGGAGGGCGGCAGCCTGACCATCATCGCCACCGCCCTGGTGGAGACCGGCAGCCGGATGGACGAGGTGATCTTCGAGGAGTTCAAGGGCACCGGCAACATGGAGCTGGTGCTGGACCGCAAGCTGGCCGACCGCCGGATATTCCCGGCCATAGACATCAACCGCTCCGGCACCCGCAAGGAGGAATTGCTGCTGGGGCCCGAGGCCCTCAACCGGTCGTGGGTCCTGCGGAAGCTGTTGAGCGATATGAACCCGGTGGAGGCCATGGAATTCCTGATCTCACGCCTCAAGGGCACCAAATCCAACAAGGATTTTATCACCGCCATGAGCGCCTTCGAGGGCCGGGAGAACAACGACAAAAAATCCAGAAACTGAAAATAATAGAAAATAATCAATAAATCAACGAGGTCAAAATGAGAAAAGGCATCCATCCCAAGTACGAGACTACCACCATCACCTGCGCCTGTGGCAACGTGATCGATACCAAATCCACCACCAAGGAAATCCGGGTGGAGATATGCTCCAGCTGTCATCCCTATTTCACCGGCAAACAGAAACTGATGGACACCGCCGGCCGGGTGGAACGTTTCAACAAGCGTTACCGCAAGGAAGGCACAGCGGTCAAAGAGGAAACGGCTGTCAAGAAAGAAGCCGCCGTCAAACCGGAAGTTGTCGTCAAGAAGGAAATAGTCGTCAAGCCGGAAGCAGCCCCCAAGAAGGAAGCGGCCGCCAAGAAAGCAGCAGCCCCCAAGAAGGAAACTGTCGCCAAGAAAAAATAGATAAGGCCTGTCCATAATATACATATGCAACATCGGGCCAGGCCTGCCTGATGTTGCTTTTTTGTTTTGAGATGATTATATTAAGGTGAGCGCCCACGATATGAGCAATGCTTCCGGCTTGGATGCCGTCGCCTACGAACTGGCCGACCGCTACCGCGACGGCCGCTGGCCCGAGCTCAAGGGCGGGAATGGAAAGCGGTATGGGCCTTCCTGCTTGGGGATCTGAGAAAACGCTGTCCCGGTTTCACTGAGGCGGATTACGCCGGGGCGCTGGAGAAGGGCTTTGCTGACAGCCGGTAGGGCAGGCTGGGTGCGGTGATATTTTTGTTCAGAGCGAAGAATTATTTTTTGGTAAAAAATAATAATTTTTAAAATACATATAAATAATGAGATGTAAAAATGGGTAACTCTATTAGTTGGACATGTCCCTTTTGTGGTCGTGATACAACCATTAATGATGATCGGTTTAGTGCCTCACGTCACACTTTCGATATGGATAATAAATTAGGCAAACAGGTGTTAAAAACAATTGTGATTGTTTGTCCTAACAGTAATTGTAGAGAAGCGTCTATTACTGCTTATCTTGGTTCTTATACAGACGTAATAGGTGGTTTTGGAACGAAAGAAAAAGACGAACCACCGCATTCGGTGTGGCCATTGCGTCCACAAGCAAAAATAAAGATATATCCTGACTATGTGCCGGAAGTAATTATTAAAGATTATCAAGAAGCATGTTTAATTAAGAATTTTTCGCCAAAAGCATCTGCCACACTTTCAAGAAGATGTCTTCAAGGCATGATCAGAGGTGTGTGGGATGTTAAAAAAAATAGGTTAGTTGATGAAATTGATGCCTTGAAGAATAAAATTGATGCCTTAAGTTGGGAAGCAATAGACAGTATAAGACATATCGGCAATATTGGCGCCCATATGGAAAAAGATATTAATCTTATTTTAGAAGTTGAACCTAAAGAAGCTGAACTTTTAATAGGTCTAATTGAAACGTTAATTACCGAATGGTATGTAAATAAACATGAACGTGAAGCAAGAATGAATAAAATCATCGAAGTTGCTAAAAATAAAATATAAACGGAGCATTCACATGCCAAACAAGATTCGCATACTCATTGCCAAGCCCGGGCGGATCAGATGCGAGGGTTAGGTACGGACCTCACCCCTGCCCCTCTCCTAAAGCATTAGGAGAGGGAGGACGCAAGGCAGGGCGAGGTCAAAGCGATTGGGTGTTGCAAAAACTAAAAGAAGAAATAAGATAATCAAAATGAAGAAATCACTGATTCTGACAATAATCGCCGCGGTATTCCTCACGACTACACAGGGCCTCCGGGCCGAGGAGATCAACAAAAATACCCTGATCCCGGTGAATATATACATCACCACCCATGATGATGTTTATAAATTTAATACCCTGGGGGTGAACATCGAGGAACTGCGGGACGGCTATATTGAGGCCCGTATTTCCCAGGCCAAGATAGATGAGCTTACTTCTTCAGGTTGGAAGGTGGAGGCCAGGGAAGAGGAAAGGGTCGATCCCAAGATCATCTCGGCCTATCATGACTATTCTTGGATGACGGCCAAGCTGGATTCGGTATGCATCCTTTATCCTGGCATTGCCAGAAAATACAGCATGGGTCTTAGCCAGCTGGGTTATACTCAATGGGCCTTTTTGATCACTGACAATCCGGATATTGATGAGAACGAGGCCGAGGTAAGGTTCACGGCCACCATTCACGGGAACGAGCCGGTGGGCACCGAGATGTGCCTGGCCATGATCGACTCTTTGACCCAGGGATATACCCTGGGAACTCCGGAGATCACCGCATTGGTTGATAACCGGGAGATATGGTTTGTGCCCATGTATAATCCGGACGGCAACACAAACACAAGCCGAAGTTTAAACAATGGGGTGGATCCAAATCGAAATTTCCCAGTGCCTGACGGAACTATCGGCGATGACTTAACATATACAAATTATATTGAAACGCAAAATTTCATTGATTTCTGGAGCAAGAGACGGGCAGTATTGTCGGCTACTTATCACGGAGGGGCGCTGATCGCCAATTATCCCTGGGATTATTTAGATTCTTCTGTAACACCGGTTTTAAATCCAGCAGATTTATTTTTACTTAAAGAAGTTTCTCTTGGATATAGCCGGCTTAATCTGCCAATGTATTATACGCCAGATGCCCCTTTTGCACCCGCTAATGCAGCAGATAGCGGTGTGATATATGGTTATACCTGGTATCCGGTTTATGGTAGTTTACAGGATTGGTCGTACCATGCCACTTCCTGCGTTGATATAACCATGGAGATCTCATCCAATAAATGGCCCTCGGCCAGTAGCCTGCCGGCATTTTGGAGCGACAACCGGGAGGCCATGCTTTATTTCATTCGCCAGGCCGGCTGGGGCGTGCAGGGGATTGTCACCGACTCGCTGACCGGGCTGCCCATCAACTGGGCTTCGGTGGTCCCCTTCGGGATAGACAAGCCGGTCTACACCGACACCATCGGCGATTACCACCGGATGCTGATGACAGATCAGTACGATTTGGCTTTCACGGCCATCGGGTATCACGAAAAGTGGGCCTCCGATATCCGGGTAAGGATCGACAGCGTTACCAATCTGGACATGCAACTGGCGCCGATACTGATCACGGGCATTGTCAGCGATAGTGACAGCGGGAGCCCCATCCCCGGGGCGCTGGTGGAGATCGTCAACCTAAGAAGCGACACCACCGACGGCATCGGTGCCTACCAGATGCGCTGGAATCAGGACGACTATTACAGCCTGAGGGCCTCGGCCACGGGATATAACACCATCATCTACGACAGCCTGAAGTTCGAGAACGACAGCACCATCAATTTCAGCCTGTCCACCGACAGCGGAGTGGCCGGAAGGCCGGGGGTCAATGTCTTTATCACCCGGCTGGAACAGCCTTATCCCAATCCCGGCCGTTCTACGACTAAATTTCACTTCCAGCTGGCGGCCTCCGGTCAAGCTTGCCTGGATATTTATGATATTACGGGCCGCAGGGTAAAGAGCCTGCCCCAGGGAACCGTGCCGGCCGGAGTGGTCCGGCCCTTCACCTGGGACGGCAGCGATCAGTCAGGGAAAAAGGTTTCGGCCGGGGTCTATTTCTGCCGGCTGTCGGCTCTGGGCATCGAAAGATCGGTCCGATTCATCATGTTGAAATGAAAGAGGGAAATTTAATCAGGCGGCGGACCGACAGGGCCCGTCGCCTTTTTTATGAGGCATTGCCGGGCCGTGTGTTTCTTGACTTTTAAGCTGCAATGTCGTATCATTCTTCTTCGGGATTTAAACGAAAGGGAGTGCCAGGTGATAAATTTAAACGAATCCATCTTAAAACGCATTGCCGAAGAGGAAAAGGTTCCTTTTGAGCATATAAAAAATGGCGTGGAGCAGGGGACCATCGTGGTTCCCATGAACAAGAACCACCGTCTGCTCAAACCCTGCGCGGTGGGAGCCGGGATGCGGATAAAGGTCAACGCCAACATCGGGACTTCGCAGGACCTGTCGGACCTGGCCGGCGAGTTGGAGAAGCTGAAGGCGGCCATAGGAGCCGGGGCCGATGCCATCATGGACCTGTCCACCGGCGGGGATATCGACGCCATCCGGCGGGAGATCATCAATCAATGCCCGGTTCCGCTGGGCACGGTGCCCATCTACCAGGCGGCCATCGAGGCCGCCGCCAAAAAAAAATCCTTAGTGGAGATGACGCCCGACGAGATCTTTGCGGTCATCGAGAAGCAGGCCCAGGACGGGGTGGATTTCATCACCGTCCATTGCGGGGTCAACCTGCAATCGGTGGCCCGCTACAAGGAGGAGGGCCGGGTGACCGGGGTGGTCAGCCGGGGTGGGGCTTTTATGATAGAATGGATGAATTTCAACAAGGCCGAGAATCCGCTATACAGCCAGTTCGACCGCCTGCTGGACATCTGCAAGGAACATAACGTCACCTTAAGCCTGGGGGACGGCTTCCGTCCCGGCTGTGTGGCCGATGCCACCGACCGGGCCCAGTTAGAGGAACTGCTGATCCTGGGCGAGCTGGTGGACCGGGCCCGCCAGGCCGGGGTCCAGGCCATGGTGGAGGGGCCGGGGCATGTTTCCATGGACCAGATCGAGACCAATATTAAAATTCAAAAGGAGATATGCAAGGGGGCGCCGTTCTACGTGCTGGGACCGTTAGTCACCGATATCGCCCCGGGGTACGATCATATCACCGCGGCCATCGGCGGGGCCTGGGCGGCCTACTTCGGGGCGGACTTCCTGTGTTATGTGACGCCGTCGGAGCATCTGCGTTTGCCCACCCTGGAGGACGTCCGGGAAGGGGTGATAGTCCTGCGGATAGCGGCCCACGCGGCCGACCTTGCCAAAAAAGCGCCCGGCGCGGCGGACTGGGACCGGGCCATGTCCCAGGCCAGAAAGAAGCTGGACTGGAAGAAGCAGATAGAACTGTCCATCAACCCGCCGTACGCCCGGCAGGTGTTCGAATCGGCTCCCCAAAAGGAGTCCGGGGTCTGCACCATGTGCGGGGAATTCTGCGCCATGAAAAAGATGAACGAAGTGCTGGACGACAAAAAGTAAACTTTGCCACAGAGGCTCAGAGACACAGAAATTATTATTGTTGCCTTGTCATTCTCGCGAATGCGGGAATCCAGGGAACAAATAGCACGCTGATTGACGCGGATTATTTTGCCACAGAGGCACGGAGACTCAGAGGATTATATTATGGAGGTGGGACATAAATTTTTGTGAACGGGTATCTTAATAAATGATACTAAAAAAATCTGGAATAGACATAGAGAAGATCACAGTTCCATTTCGGGATTTTAAAAGGTCTGATATTGCATCAGACCTTTGTCATGCAAAACTTATTGCCTTTGGCGAAAATCCCCATGCAGTAGCAGAGTACTATTCTTTCTACATTGATGCGATACAGTATCTCTTGAATCAGGAGAAAAAAGTACTGATACTGCTGGAATACCCGTATTGGCATAATTATTATCTGGATGATTTTATTGAGGGACATAACGAGAAGTTTCTTGAATATGCTTTTTTTGACGGCGAAACAAGTGCGCTCTACGGGACAGGCTTAAAGCAGTTTTATTCAAGAGTTCAGGCACTTTACAAACTTTATCCCAAGAAGATAGCTTGCAGGCATATCGATGCCATTATGTCGCCATTGGGTCAGGAGCGAATTCAGATCGTGGAATCCTTGGATAAGGCTAAATGGGAAGTAAATAGGACCATCAAAGAATACCAGAAGAAAAATGAACCTGAAAAGTGGTCCGAGCTACGTGAGCAGTTCATGTTCAACGAGGCTATGGAATCCCATCAGCAATTAAAGCCAGATGTTATGGTGGTAATAACCGGTAGCTTTCATGCCAGGAAGAAAGGTGGGCATCCTTTAAGCGATAAATATATGCAATCCCTGACAGCGTTAATTTCGGAAAGACTAAATATCGTGCCGCTTAGCATATTGATCACTATCCTTGAAGGCCAGTATGCAAAGCTTGAATATCGGGATAATAAATTAGAAAAAATAGCAGTCAACTGTAGCGAGTGGGGCCAGGAGGATACGCAAATGGCATATAAAAATACCACCCGTAATCTATCGGGAGATATATTTATGACCAAGTTGAATGATTTTGCAGAGAAGATGGACAACCCGGAGGATTTATATTATGATTGGATTTCCAATCACGATTATATCGTTGCGTTAAGAAACGGTTCAGCAGATCTTTCAGTGAAAATTTAACAATGCCGAAAAAGATAAAAGAAAATATTCAAGAGCTGCCTAAGGCGGTGGAGACTGTTCTGCCCCTCGCCTTTGTTGCGGTGGACATCGAGACCACCGGCCTTAACTGGGACCGGGACCAGATCATCGAACTGGGTGCGGTCAGGGTGGAGAACGGGGCGGTAACCGCCCGGTTTCAAACCCTGGTCCATTCCGAGCGGAAGGTGCCGCCGTTCATCCAGGGGCTAACCGGCATCACCCAGGCCGAGATAGACGAAGCTCCGCCCCTGGAGGGGTGCGCCGCTGATCTCCAGCAGTTCGTGGGGGAATTGCCGCTGGTGTTCCATAACGCTCAGTTCGACCTGAAATTTCTTAAAGCCGCCATGGAGATCGCCAATCCCTGCTGGGATACCCTAAGCCTGGCCCGGGCCCTGCTTCCCGATAACAAAAGCCACAGCTTAAAGAACCTTTGCTTGGCTTACGGGATCGATCCCGGGCAGGCCCACCGGGCCGACGACGACGCCCATTCCACCGCTTTGCTGTTCCTTAAGCTTTATGACCATCTGCTGGACCTGGATCTGCCGATGCTGCAGGCGATGTCGCACCTGGCCCTGCCGTTCCACCGCCTGCTGCTGAGCCGGGCGATATCGGAGACCAGGCAGACCGGCATCACGGCCGATCATAAAACAGACCGGGAGAAAATTCCGGCCGGCGCGTCGGCCCCCAGGGTCGATGCCCTGGACGAGGTCTTCGGCCCGGATAAACGACTGGCCGAGGTCCTGGGGGCGGGCTACGAATCCCGCCAGGAGCAGATGGACATGGCCCGTTCGGTGATGGAGGCCTTTGACAATGAGGAGTATTTGTGCGTGGAGGCCGGCACCGGCACCGGCAAGAGCCTGGCCTATCTGGCCCCGGCGGCCATCTGGTCTCGCCTGAACAACGAGAGGGTGGTGATCTCCACCCACACCAAGACCCTCCAGGAGCAGCTTTACGGCAAGGACGTGCCGATCCTGCGTTCGGCCGCCGGATATTTCAACGCTGCCGTGCTCAAAGGCCGGAACAATTATCTGTGCTGGCGCCGCTGGCAGGAGGTGATGCTGCACCCCGAGCTATTTTTGACCCCGGATGAAAGGGAGGAGGCCCTGATCCTGTGCCGGTGGGCCGGGACCACGTCCGGCGGGGATGTCGCCGAGCACCGGGGGTTCTCCCCCGGCCGGGCGCCCGGATTGTGGGGCAAGATCTGCTCCGACCATACCGCCTGCCATAACCACCGCTGCAAATTCGTTAAGAAATGCTTCATGGCGCAGGCCAGGAAAAGGGCCGAGGAAGCCGACCTGGTGATCGTCAACCATTCCTTGCTTTTCACCGACCTGGTGATGCCCAGCGGGGTACTGCCGGATTACCAGCGGGTGATAATCGACGAGGCCCACAACATCGAGAAGACGGCCACCGACTTTCTGGGATACAACCTGGACCGCTGGACGGTGTCCCGGTTCCTGTCCGGGATATTCAACCGGAGCCCGGTGGAGTCCGGCCTGCTGCCGACCCTGAATCACTGGCTGAAAAAATCCGGCCTCAACAAGGACGTGGTTGGATCCATCGAGAAATCATCGCTGGATGTAGTCCAGCAGATACTGGAGGCCGGCAAAGCCTCGGACCGGTTCTTCAAACGGAAGTGGGAGCTGGGCGATCCCAAGGGCCGGCAGGAGAAAAGGCGCTATCTGGAGGGCGACGGCTTCCAGCAATCGGTGCTGGACCAGTCCCAGGAGTTGATGTCTCTTTTAGACCGGCTGACCGATTCCCTGAGTCTGTTGAACCAGTGGCTGGCGGACGTGGAGGCGGCCGACTCCGACGAATTAGACACCCTGCGCCAGGAGATATCCGGCCGCAGCCTGGAGGCCAGGAATATCAACAACACCCTGGGCAAGCTGGCCACAGCCGATGACAAGGGCTACATCTTCTGGATGGAGCCGGGCGACCGCAATCACGGGATCAAGCTGGTGGCCGGGCCGCTGGAGGTGGGGCAGGTGCTGGCCAAGATCCTGTTCCCCCGGGTCAAGACGGCGGTGTTCACCTCGGCCACCCTGGCGGTGGACGGAAAATTCGATTTCTTCAAGAACCGGGTAGGGCTGTCGCTGGTGGACCAGGACCGGGTGATCTGCTCCGCTTTGGCGTCGCCCTTCGACTTCAATAAACAGGCGGCCATCTTCGTGCCCACCTATCTGCCGTCGCCCAAACTGCCGGATTACGATAAGGCCTTCAACGATATGGTCCAGGAAGTGCTGGAGTCCACAAAGGTGGGGACCCTGGTGCTGTTCACCGCCTTCGATCAATTAAAGAGAAGCTACCAGCAGGTGCAGGAGAGCGGCAACCTGAAAGTTCTGGCCCAGTGGCTGGACGGCAACCCGGCCCAGTTAGTGGAGCGGTCGCTGAACGAGAAGGACACCATCATCTTCGGCACCAACAGTTTCTGGGAGGGGGTGGACCTGCCGGGCCAGGCCTGCGAACTGCTGATCATCGCCCGCCTGCCGTTCTCGGTGCCCAGCGATCCTCTGGTCAGCGCCCGCTGCCAGGCCATCGAGCAGGCCGGGGGCAGTTCCTTCAACCAGTACCTGCTGCCCGAGGCGGTGATCCGCTTCCGCCAGGGGTTCGGGAGACTGATTCGCAGCCGGACCGATTTCGGGGCGGTGGTGGTGGGCGACAGCCGGATAACCGCCACCGAATACGGCAAGGTCTTTATCCGGTCACTGCCCAAGATGCCGCTGTTCATCTGCCGGGATCTGGATGAGTTGCTGGAGAATTTGTAGCAACGGTGATAAAATATTGATCCGATGTCGTTGACTATATTGACTGGCGGTATTATTATAATGTCAGACAACTTATAACTTACAACCAAATAAGGAATATTGAGAACATATGAAACGGCTATCATTTAGTATCCTGGTCGGACTTATAGTTACAACTATTTATTCGTCGGCCCGAGCCGACTGGATCACAAAGACGATATTGGTCAATTCCAATCCCAGCGCCGCGGCCATCAATCCGGTGACTAATAAGATCTACGTTTCGAACGGTTACACCGGCACATTGCAGGTGATCGATGGAGCAACCAATGCGACCACCACTGTCGCAGGCATGTCGAATCCCCAGGGCATCGCGGTCGACCCGGTGAAGAACAAGATCTTCGTGGCCAACACCAATAATACCGTCACCGTGATCGACGGCGCTACCAATGCAACCACCATCTTGCCGGCAGGTTCAGGCACATACTCCATCGCGGTGAACCCGGCGACCAACAAAGCCTATGCGGTGAACAGCAGCAGCAACACCGTTACCATCATCAACGGGACCACCCTTGATACTGCTACCGTGGCGGTGGGGTCCAGCCCCAATCAAATAGCGGTCAATCCGGTAACCAATAAAATATACGTGGTCAACCGCAGCGGCAATTCAATCTCGGTTATCGACGGTTCTAATAACAGCGTTACGACCGTGCCAGTTGGCTCAAGCCCCCAGGGCATCGCTTTAAACACTGTTACCAATAAGATATATGTGGCTAATAACGCCAGCAATACCGTGACAGAGATCGACGGTCTTACCAACGATACCACCAGCGTGGCCACGGCCGCCGGGCCCATCGCGGTGGCGGTGAATCCGTCCACTAACAGGATATATGCGGTCTGCATGAGTGGAAATACGGTCACTGTCATTGACGGGGCGTCCCGCGATACCACTCTTATCCCGGGCGGTGCATGGATGCAGTACGTTTCCGTGAATCCGATCACCAATAAAATTTACGTTGTCAACGGAGGTGCTGGGGCTTCGGTCATGGTGATAGACGGGGCCACAAACGCCACTTCAACACTCACCTCCGGGACTATGACACCGTTCCTTCGGGCCGTGGTGGTGAACCCGGTGACCAATAAGATCTATATCGCCGTGGACCGGAACACCGGCAGCAGCTACAATGTCACGGTGATAGACGGCTCCAGCAACAAACCCGCCACAGTGACCGCGGCCAACCAGCCCCAGGATGTGGCCGTCAATCCGGTGACCAACAAAATCTACGTGGCCAACCACGGGTTCGGGGCCAACAGCGTGACGGTAATAGACGGGGCCACCAACGCCAAGGTCGATGTCGGCGCCGGGACCTATCCGGCCGCGGTGGCGGTCAATCCGGTTACCAACAAAATATATGCGGCCAACGAGAACAGTAACAATGTCACGGTGATCGACGGGGCCACCAATGCCACAGCAACGGTCATCGCCGGGACCAGGCCCTATGCGGTGGCGGTCAACCCGGTGACCAACAAGGTTTACGTGGCCAACGTCGGTAGCGCCAGCGTCACGGTAATCGACGGGGCCACCAACGCCACCACCACCGTGGCCGTGGGCACCCAGCCCTGCCGTGTGGCGGTCAATCCGGTGACCAACCGGATCTACGTGGCCAATGCCGCCAGCAATAATGTTACGGTGATTGACGGGGCCACCAACCATACTGCCACGGTGCCGGCCGGAGGCGCCCCTTGGTCGCTGGCGGTCAACTCGGTGACCAACAAGATCTACGTGGCCAACATGAGCAGCGCCAACGTGACGGTGATCGACGGGGCCAACAACGCCACCGCCACCGTCAGCGCAGGCTCATACCCCTATTCCGTGGCGGTGAACCCGGCCACCAACAAGGCCTACGTGGCCAACTTTTACGGCAACAGCGTCACGGTAATCAACGGGGCCACCAACGATACGGCCACGGTGGCGGTAGGGACCTACCCCTACGCGGTGGCGGTGGATCCGGTCAGCAACAAGGTCTACGTGGCCAATTCCGGGAGCAACAATCTTACAGTGATCGACGGGGCCACCAAGAGCACGACCACCGCAAGTACGGGCACAGATCCCAGGGCGGTGGCGGTCAATCCGGTGACCAACAAGATTTATACGGCCAATTACGGCAGCAGCAATGCCACGGTGATAGACGCGGTACCGGTCTCCGAGAGCGGAGTGCGGGCCGTGATTGATTCACTATCCGGGAATGTGGCCTATCAAACCAAGCCTGTTCTGACCGGCAAGGCCGTTAACCGGTGGATCCCAAGTAAAACAAACATGATGGGCGTGCTTAACGACTGGATGGCAGGGCAGGAGGCATGGAACTGGGCGGCCGGTCCTTTCGACAGCACCTCGTCGGATTCAATCGGTTGGACATACAACTGGGGAACCGATTCCCTGCTGTTCGGGGAAAATTTCATCAATATCGTGCCCCTGGAGATGCAGTCGGCCGGCACCAACAACCTGGGCTTGGGCACGCCATTCGCCGGGAACATGCTGACCTATCCGGTCTATTACCTGGACAGCATTCCGCCAGCACAGGTTACACTCGTCGCTCCGGTGCATGATACATTGATCGGAGACAGTATAATATCTTTTGTCTGGCACAAGGCAAGCGACAATTACAGCTTAGGGCATTACAAATTTCAGGTTGCCTCTAACGATTCATTTTCACCAGCCTTCAGGGATACCATGGTCAGCGATACCACGGCCGTTCTGACGCTTTCTTCAAGCGACACCATCTACTACTGGCGGGTGAGAGCGGTGGATGCCTGCGGCAATGTAGGAGAGTATTCGGCAACCTGGAAGTTTGAGATTGATGTCACCAGCCCGGCTGTGCCAACGCTTCTTACCCCGGCCGACAATGCCTGGCTGACCTTGGACACAGCTTTCTGCACCTGGAGTGCAGTTGCCAAATCGGGCAAGGCCGCACCGGTCTATTATGTTTTAAAAGCTTATTTGTTGTCCGATACCATCAATCCTGTTATTATTGACACCACCAGCCTGACAATTGATACGTTATTAATATCAGAAAACCGCTACCGCTGGCTGGTGGAGGCCCATGATGAGGCTGGTAACCCGCCGGGGATCTCGGATGCCTTCAATTTCGGGTATGATGTAACCCCTCCGGCAACAGCTACGTTGATCATTCCCAATGACAGCTTGATCACCAACCAAAGCAATAACAATTTTATCTGGAATAGCTGTTTTGATAGCATCAGCGGGTTGAAGGAGTATACTCTGCAATATGCCTATGATATGAGCTTCAGTGACGGCCTGGCCGAGACCACACTGACCGATACCAGTATAACTCTGGCTATGGCCGATAGCAATTACTACTGGCGGGTTATAGCGAGAGACACGGTTAGTAATGTCAGCGTATCTGATATCAGATATTTATCAATAGATACTCAAGATCCCAATATTCCCAGCCTGTCAGCCCCAATCGACAATTTATGGACGGAGGACACCACCATAATCTGCAGCTGGGGTGAAGTGACCAAGAAGGCCAAGGCCAGCGAGGTGTCATATGTGATCCAATTAGACACCACCAACACTTTTGCTACCCCCATCATTGAAGACACCACCGGCATCCTGTTGGATACCTTCAACCTGGCCGAGGGACAGTACTACTGGCGGGTGATGGCCTACGACCTGGCCGGGAACTACGGGACCTACTCAACCTATCGTAAGTTCGGGATAGATACCACGGCCCCGCTGTTCCAAAGCGTAAAAGCGCTGCCCGACGATCCGGGCGCGCCCTACGGCCCGTATGAAGTGACAAGCAGTATCTACGACCTGAGCGGGGTAAAATATGCTTATATGTTCACACAGATCAACGGCGGCAGCTGGGACAGCACAGCGATGTTCTTTTCATCCGACAGTTTAAGAGACAGCATACCGGAATTAAATCCGGCCACCGACGAGACCTTGAGTGTCAGTTATTACATCAAGGCAACCGACATGCTGGATCATCAAAATACCAGCAGTACCTATAGCTTTAAGGCTATAGGGCCATTGGGAGTGGCAGGGAAGCCGACATCAATTATTCCGACAGTCTATGCTTTGGATAACGCTTATCCCAACCCTTCAAGAGGGCAGACCACTTTCAAGTATCAACTGCCGAAGGAATCCAAGGTCAGCCTTACGGTTTACAACGTGGTAGGCCAAATGATCAAACGGTTCGATGTTGGCACCAAGCCTGCCGGATATCACCAGATAAGCTGGAAAGACAATACTTTGCCCAACGGGGTCTATATCTACCAGCTTAAAGCGGGAACATTCAGTTCCACCAGGAAACTGATGGTGCTTAGGTAACTACTTTAAACATAGCTGAAGTATAAGGGGGTTGTTTTTAAATGACAGCCCCTTGTTTTCATGGCAAAATAATAATATATTATAGTTGACAAACGTAATAAAAAGTATTAGTATAAAATTGCAAACCCCAAAAAATTAAATTCAAATGGAGGAGGAAAACATGAGAAAACTCTTGTTTGCCGGTCTTGGTTTGTTGGCAACGGTAACGCTTTGGGCTACCCAACCCACCATATCGACTTCTTCGGTATCGGTAGCATTACCCAATGAAACCATCCAGCCAGACAAAGCCCCAGATAATCCCAAGGTTATAACCTGGACAACCACCGATTCCATTAATCCGGCCGCTTCCCGGGTGGCGGCTGTGGCCACTATGGGCAAGGTGTACCGTTTGGGCGGGGATGCCACCGGAGTATACTCTAGCAGTCTTCAGCAATATGATCCGGCCGCCGGACTCTGGGTTGCTAAAACCCTCATGCAGGTGGGCCTTTCAAACTTATGCGCCGCAGAATGGCATGATGAGATCTATGTCCCCGGAGGATATGATGGAAGTTACAGGGCTATCCTGCAAAGATACAACCAGCCTTCTGATACCTGGTACGCGGGGTTGGACAGTATGCCGGAAGGGCGGATCGCTTCTTCCTGCGCAGTGGTGGGAGATACTTTATATGTGTTCGGCGGAACTAACGCATCCGGAATTTCTCGTTCCTGTTATGCCTATAGTTTTAATCAGAATATCTGGACAATAAAGGACAGCATGCCCACTGCCAGAAGCTATTCGGCGGCCGTAACTGTCAACGGAAAGATATATGTTCTGGGAGGCTACACCGGAGTTGATCTGAATACGGTGGAAATGTACGATCCGGCAACAGGGGTATGGACCACCAAGACCCCGATGCTGACCGCTCGGGGCGGTCTGGGCGCTGCCAATATCGGCGGCAGGATATATGTTTTCGGCGGGGGCTGGTACACCTATCTGAACACTGTGGAATATTACATCCCCGAAGCCGATACAGCCGGGGGCACTCCCTGGGTAGCCGATGACAGCTTTGTTACCGGCCGGCGCACTATTGGCGTGGCTGCTTTAGGCAACGATGCCTATGTGGTCGGAGGATGGAACGGAAGCTATAGAAACAATGTCGAGGTGGGGACGACTGATGCTCCCGTTGTCAACGATGTCGAAGTTATCCAGATCGAGATACCTCAGTATCTGGGAAATTACGGAGTAGTGGTCCCGGTTTGCGTCAATGTCCGGAACAACGGGCCGCACCGCCAGTACAATGTGCCGGTAACCCTTGCTATAGACAGCGCCGGCACGGAACAATATCATCTTAACAGTTACTGCAACCTGGATTCAGCCGGCACGACCACCATTATTTTTCCCGAATGGACTTCTTCAAAGACTGCCGGGACCATTCATACTTTCAGGGCCTGGGTCAACTGGGCCCTGGACCAGAATGCCGCCAACGATACTTTGACCGTTACCAGCGAGATCAAGGACGCGGTTTGGTATCAAAGGGCGATCGGGACTCCGACCGGCCATGCAGCCCAGAATTTTGAGGCTGCTTATGACATTTATGACTGCTGGCTGATGGATGATTTCTGGATCTCCGGCCCGGATTCCTTATGGCTTGACTCCATCTATGTATTTGGAACGTATGGCTCGACCGGTCCACTGGACAGCATCCAGTTCATCATCATGCCGGACAGCGCTGGAGTTCCCGGTTTCCCGGCTTTCAGCCAGCCTTTATGGACGGGAAATTATACGCCTGCAAATTATTCCGACAGTCTGGGCAGTTTCAAGGTTCGTTTCCCGGAACAGGTCAAAGTGTACGGGAATAATCCCGGATTGTGGATGGCTTTTCAGGCTCAGATGAATGTTGATGTCGGCGGACAATGGTTTATGAACCAGACCGGATACAACATGCGCGGCAGTTATGGAGGATTTTTCTACAATCCCAACGGCGGGTTTGGCATGGGCACGGAATACATTCCTAAAAGCTCGGCCTGGGCAGGGGTGACCGATCACAGCTTCATCCTGTTCGGCAGCCTTACTCCCACCGGAGTAACGGGTAAGCCGGATGTTTCATCCTGCAAATTCGCCATGAGATCGGCCTGGCCCAACCCGATGCACGGAACTTCCAGCATCTCCTATAGTCTTCCCAAGGAAGAATCGGTCAGGCTGGCGGTCTACTCCATCACCGGACAACTGGTCAGAACATTGGTCAATACCAACCAGGCAGCCGGGATGCATAATATCACCTGGAATGGCCGCGATAATAAGGGGAACAAAGTATCTGCCGGAGTGTATCTGTACCGGTTGTCAGCCGGTTCCAATGCGGCCACGGGCAAAATGGTGGTCATTCGTTAACTTTTCCATTTGCGGCAACCTCTCTTAAGTCTTTAAGAGAGGTTGCCTGGGAATATGAAGGGAGCTGTTTTAAACGGCTCCCTTAAATTTTATGGTCTTATATATCCTCTTCTGTTACGATATCCTGTCCTTTTATCCTTGACATAAACGTTTATTGGTGTTAAAATACAACTCTAATTTCACAAATGGAAATATTCCGTATGTCGTTATCACGTAATTACATATTAGACTGGCTTCGGGAAGACCCTTTCGACTGAATTTAGAAACATTTCGGGCATTTGCACAATCGCTGTATTATTTACTTTACTGCGTGGCATTGCCCTTTTTATTTTAACCGAAAATAAATGAATCAAATAAACAGGAGAACCTACAGATGTCCAAAAAAAGAATTCTGATCATGGGAGCCGCCGGGCGCGACTTCCATAATTTCAACACCTATTTCCGCAACAACAAGGATTACGAAGTGGTGGCCTTTACCGCCACCCAGATCCCCGATATAGCCGGGCGTAAATATCCGGCGGCCCTGGCCGGAAAGCTTTATCCCAAGGGCATCTCCATCTACGACGAGAAGGACCTCACCAAGCTGATCGCCAAGCTGAAGGTCGACCAGGTGGTGTTCGCCTACTCCGATGTGCCCTACGCCTACGTCATGGGCAAGGCGGCCGTGGTCAACGCCGCCGGGGCGGACTTCATGATGCTGGGACCCAAGGATACCATGATCAAGTCCACCAAGCCGTTGATCTCCGTCTGCGCGGTGCGCACCGGCAGCGGCAAGAGCCAGACCACCCGCCGGGTGATCGAGATCCTGATGGCCATGGGCAAGAAGGTGGTGGCCATCCGCCATCCCATGCCCTACGGCGACCTGGTCAAGCAGAAGGTCCAGCGTTTTGCCACGGTGGAAGACCTGGCCAAGCACAAATGTACCATCGAGGAGATGGAGGAGTACGAACCGCATGTGGTGCGCGGCAACGTTATCTACGCCGGGGTGGACTACGAGGCCATTTTGCGCCAGGCCGAGAAGGAGGCCGATGTCATCGTCTGGGACGGCGGCAACAACGACTTCTCCTTCTACAAGTCCGACCTGGAGATCGTGGTGGTGGATCCGCACCGCCCGGGACACGAGCTGTCATATTATCCGGGCGAGGTCAACCTGCGCCGGGCCGATGTCATCATCATCAACAAGGAGGACAGCGCCCGCAAGGAGGACATCAAAACAGTCAAAGCCAACATCAAAATGGCCAACCCCCGGGCGCTGGTCATCGACGCCGATTCGCCGGTAACGGTGGAACAGCCCAAGAGCCTAAAAGGGAAGAGGGTGCTGGTGATCGAGGACGGCCCGACCCTGACCCACGGCGAGATGAAGTACGGCGCCGGGGTGGTGGCGGCCAAAAAACACGGCGTGGCCAAGATGATCGACCCCCGCCCCTACGCGGTGGGCACCATCGCCGACACTTTTAAGAAATATCCCGGCATCGGGGTGTTGCTGCCGGCCATGGGCTATTCCGACAAGCAGATCAGCGACCTTCAGGCCACCATCAACCGGACCCCCTGCGACATGTACGTGGTGGGAACGCCCATCGACCTGCGCCGCTTAGTAAAATTTCCCAAACCGGCGGTGAGGGTGAGCTACGATCTGAAGGAGACCTCCAAGCCCGACCTAAGTGCGGCCATCAGGAAAATCATCAAGAAATAAAAACCCCGACTCATCGCAACGGCCTCATTCCTCTGTGCTTTCAGGAGATTTCCCGATGACGCAGGGGATGGGGTCTTTGCCGTGATATCAACCAAACCAGAAAAGCTGGAAACCAATTAGACAGGACGGCGTTCAGCCTTCTGAATTTTAGAAAATATTGACTTTTGGGAAAAGAATATCACTTTGTGTCATTCCCGAGTAGTCGGGAATCCACTAAAAAAACCTGGATTCCTGCTTTCGCAGGAATGACATAATCATGCTAATTATTGATTTCATAATTTGCAACACCCTATGCTCTTGGTGCAGGGTACTTCACAAATAAAACAACGTTTCTGATGCATGCTCTGAACAGTTACGATATTTTTTAATGAAACGCTCATCCTTGAACTACGGGGTTTCGATCGAGAATTCCAATCATCATGTGAATCATGTCAAAAAGGTTGCCCATTCCCTAAACTACATTTATTATCCACTAACGAGAAAGATATGCCCCAAAATAAAACCGCGGTGGTGGCCCTGGGCGGCAACGCCATCGGCGCCACAGGCAAGGAAGACATAGGCCAGCAATTCGCCAACACCAGGCAGGCGGTGCAGGCCATTACCGAGCTTATCAAGGAAGGCTACAACCTGGCCATCTCCCACGGCAACGGCCCTCAGGTGGGCAACGCCCTTCTCCGGGTGGAGCGCACCTTTCCGGACGGCATCCCGGCCCTGCCGCTGGGTGTGATCGTGGCCGACACCGAGGGCGGGATGGGCTACATGATAGAGCAGTCCCTGCAGAACCAGCTGGTCAAGGAAAAGATCGGCCGGGAGGTGGTGACCATAGTCACCCAGGTGGTGGTGGACAAGGACGACCCGTCGATATTGAATCCCTCCAAACCTATCGGACCCTATTACCAACCGGAGGAGGTGGAGGCCCTGCAAAAGCGCGGCTGGGTGGTCCGGGAGGATGCCGGGCGGGGCTATCGCCGCTTCGTGCCGTCCCCCATCCCCCGCTCCATCGTCAACCGCAAGACTATCAAACAACTGGTGCATTCCGGGACCATCGTCATCGCCGCCGGGGGCGGAGGAGTGCCGGTCTATGCCAGGACTGACGGGAGCTACGAAGGGGTGGATGCGGTAATAGACAAGGACCGGGCCTCGGCAGTCCTGGCCCGCGATATTGAGGCCGAGACGCTCTTGATACTGACCTCGGTGGAAAAAGTTTCGCTGAACTATAAAAAGCCGGATCAGAAGGACCTGGACAGGATCACCCTGGCCGAGGCCAAAAAATTCCTGGCCGATGGCCATTTCGCCGCCGGGAGCATGGGGCCCAAGATCGAGGCCGCCATCCAGTTTTTGGAATACGGCGGGAAGCAGGTGATCATTACTTCCTTGGAAGAGGCGGCCCAGGCCCTGAAGGGTCAGGCGGGGACCCGGATCACGGCGTAACACCGACCTAACCCCCGTCCCCTTCCCAGAGCCCGCCCTGAGGAATTCACCTTATTTGACAAATGAAAGGCGGGAAGGGGCGTTGCAGGGACATGATGCATCATGTCCGGAAAATATAGAATTTAGCAAATGAAAGCTATGCAAAATCTCCCTAAACAAAGAGTTTGGACAAAAGATTATCTTGAACTCAGCAGAAAGAATTTGTTTGATAATGAATTCTTGCCAATATTTTTTAAATTTCTTTCAATAAAAAATAACAGTAAGATTTTGGATGTTGGAACCGGATTAGGTTATATTGCACGATTGCTGTATGCCCAAAAGAAATCAATAGACATTACAGGCATTGATATTAATAAAAGATTAATAAAGCTGGCGACAAAAGAATCTTGTATTGCGAAACAAAAAATTAAATATGCGGCGATGGACGCATATTCCCTGAAATTTCCCGATGCGTTTTTCGATTTAGTAATAGAACAAACGGTGCTTATTAATTTACCCAGGCCTGATAAAATTATAAAAGAAATGATAAGGGTTACCAAGCCTGGTGGATTGATCGTAGCAATTGAACCAGTGGTTCAATATGATCATCATAATGTATATAGGCCCAATGAGGATAAGCCGGAGGAAAAGGAAGCAGAAATTATTTATGATTTTATAATGGATAAAATCATAAAATATCGCAAAATAAATGGCATTGATGAATTTATTGCCGTAAAACTGCCGTCGTTGTTTAAATCTTATGGTCTAAGCAATGTAGAAAGTAAAATAATGGGCAAGGTAACGCAGGGATCGCCTTTTTCTAATGTGGAAAAATTAAAAAAATATCTAAAAAAAGAATTAGCGGAAAACGAAAAAGGATATTCATATACTCTTAGGGAAGCTGTAAAGGCCGGGGTTTCACTGCAGGTGATAAAAAAGGCAAGGGGGATGACCATTAAACGTTTAAGGAACTCTTTGAAGAATTTTGACGAAACCGTGCAATTATATAATGATCAACTTATTTGCCAAACTCTCTTAATAACAAAAGGAAGAAAAAATCAACACATTTGTTAAATTAAAACATTTAATATATTTGGAGGCTTTATGGCCAAAAATACCGATGTGATGAAGGCCAGGCTGATCATCGAGGAGGATTTCAGAAAGGGCTATGATCTGCCGGTGTATGTCTACAAGCCCTGGTGTAAATCCTGCGAGATCTGCGTGACTTTCTGTCCCAAGAACGTTCTGGAGATGGGCGAGGACCGCAAGCCTATAGTAGCCCGTCCCGATGATTGTATTCTCTGCAAACAGTGCGAAATCAGATGCCCCGATCTGGCCATCTTCGTTACCAAGGAGAAGAAGAAATGAATAAAGACATCAGATTATTACAGGGCAACGAAGCCTGCGCTTTGGGGGCCATCTACGCTGGATGCGATTTCTTTGGGGGCTATCCCATAACGCCCTCCACCGAGATCGCCGAGGACATGGCCCTGATGCTGCCGAAAAAAGGCGGCAAGTTCATCCAGATGGAGGACGAGATCGCCGGCATTGGCACCATCCTGGGGGCCGCCGCCGCCGGGGCCAAGGCCATGACCGCCACCTCCGGGCCGGGTTTCTCCCTGATGATGGAGCTTCTGGGATACGGCTGCATGGCCGAGATCCCCTGCGTCATCGTCAACGTTCAGCGGGGCGGGCCGTCCACCGGACTGCCCACCAAGGGCGCCCAGGCCGATGTGATGCAGACCCGCTGGGGCACCCACGGCGACCATCGCACCATCGCACTGTGCCCCTCTTCGGTGGAGGAATCGTTCAAGCTTACGGTCAGGGCCTTCAACCTGGCCGAGAAATTCCGGATGCCGGTGATTCTGCTTTTAGACGAGTTCATCGGGCATATGCGGGAGAAGATGGATATCCCGGCTCCCGGGGAGCTGGAGGTTTATACCCATCCCCAGCCGACCGCCAAACCGGAGGGATATCTGCATTACGGAGACGACACCAGCGTGGGCGGGCCGTACGCCTCCATGGGCAGTGGATACCGCTTTAATATCACCGGGCTGACCCACGACAAGCGCGGCTTCCCCACCGGAAGGTCGGACGAGATCAAGTGGAAGATGGACCGGCTGCGGGATAAGGTGGAGCAACACCGGCCGGAGCTGATCGAGGTAGATAAGGAATTCATGGATGACGCCGAGATAGCGGTGTTCTCATACGGCGGGGCCGCCCGCAGCGCCCAACAGGCCATCAGAGAGGCCCGGGCCAAGGGCATCAAGGCTGGATTAGTGAGGCCCACCACCATCTGGCCGTTCCCGGATAAGGCCATCGAAGAAGTGCTGCGCAAGGTCAAAGTCATGATCGTGGCCGAGATCAACCAGGGACAGCTGTTAGGAGAGGTTCAGCGGTTAAACCAGTCCCACACCAAAGTGGTTCCGGTCCAGCGCTACGATGGCGAGATGCTGACCCCCAACGAAGTGCTGAACGCCATTGTGGAGGTGACGAAATGAGAATGCATCCATCCTACGAAATGCTGCGGCCGGGAAAGAAATTCCCCCATGTCTGGTGCCCGGGCTGCGGCCACGGTATCGTTCAGGGGGCCATCATCCGGGCGGTGCAGAAACTGGGCTGGCCCCGCGATGAGATCGTGATGGTCTCCGGGATCGGCTGTTCCTCCCGGATGCCGGTGTATCTGGACTTCAACAGCCTGCACACCGCCCACGGCCGGGCCATCGCCTTTGCCACCGGGGTCAAACTGCACAATCCCAAACTGCACGTGATAGTCATCACCGGGGACGGCGACGCTTTGGCCATCGGGGGAAATCATTTCATCCATGCTGCCCGCCGCAACGCCGACATAACGGTCATCCTGTTGAACAACAATATCTACGGCATGACAGGCGGACAATATTCTCCCACCACCCCCATCGGCAAGCGGGCATCCACCGCGCCCTACGGCACGGCCGAGCGGGATTTCGACCCCTGCGCCCTGGCCAAGGCAGCCGGAGCGGCCTTTACCGCCCGGGGGGTGGCCTACAACGCGATGGAGATGGAAAAGCTGATCGAGACCGCCCTGACCAAGAAGGGATTCTCAGTGGTGGAGGCCATCAGTCCCTGTCCCACCCTCTATGGCCGTTTGAACAAGGAGGGCAACGCGGTCAAAATGCTGCAATGGCAGAAGGCCAACACCATCAATATCAAGGCCGCCGAAAAACTGCCGATGGATCAGGTCACCGGCAAGATAGTGACCGGCATTTTCCACGATGTGGAGACCATCCCCTATACCGAGATCTACAACCGGATCATACAAAAGGCCCAGGGGAAGTAGGGAACAGTGATCGGATGATAGGGAACGGATGATGGGGATCCGGGAGTAAGGGCGCGGCTACCGCGCCCCAACAGATAAACGGATAACCAGTAAGGGCGCGGTAACCGCGCCCCAACAAAGTAAGGGCCGATATATCGGCCCCAACAGAGGATATAAAATGAAGAACAGATACGAGATACGCCTCTCCGGCTCCGGCGGGCAGGGGATGATCACCGCCGGGATAATACTGGCCGAGGCCGCCGGGGTCTACGATGGCAAGTGCGTGGTGCAGTCGCAGAGCTACGGGCCGGAGGCCCGGGGCGGGGCCAGCAAGGCCGAGGTTATCATCTCCGACAAGGAGATATTCTACCCCAAGGCCACCGCCATCGACATCCTGCTGGCCATGACCCAGGAGGCCTGGGAAAAATACAGCAGCGACCTCAACCCCGATGCCGTGGCCATAGTGGATTCCTGGTATGTCAAAGATGTCGACCAGCCGGGGGTGATCAGCCTGCCCTTAAGCCAGAAGGCTCGCGAGGAGGTGGGGCTGGAGATCATCGCCAATGTGATCGCCCTGGCAGCCATCGCCGAGATCACCGGGGTGGTCAGCAAGGAGGCCCTGGAGAAAGCACTGTTTTCCCGCATACCCAAGGGGACCGAGGAGAAGAACAAGAAAGCCCTGGAGATAGGCTTTCAGCTGGGAAAGGAAGCCAAGAAATGACCGGCCATCATCCCAAGGGGCCTATGGAACGGACCCTGCTTATAATCAAGCCCGATGCCGTGCAGCGCGGACTGATCGGCGAGATCCTCCACCGGGTGGAGCTGGACGGCTTCCTGTTCATAGCCATGAGGATGGTAAAAATGACCGGGATCCAGGCCAGGGGGTTTTACCGGATGCACCGAAAAAAGTCATTTTTTAAAGAACTGGTGAAATTCATGACCTCGGACCGCTGTGTGCTGTGCGTGCTGGAGAGGGAGAACGCCATCGCCAGCCTGCGCCAGCTGGTGGGCAGCACCGATCCCGACCAGGCCGCCTTCGGCACCATCCGCCATGATTATGCCACGGCCACCCGCTTCAATTGCGTCCACGCCTCCGATTCCCCGGAATCGGCCCAGCGGGAGGTGCATTTCTTTTTCAAGGAGAGCGCCCTGGTCAGGATCCGCCACCGGATCAAACGGATCTACAGCATGCCGTTCGCCAGGAGGTGATCGGGATACGGGCCAAATAGTTATTACTCCAGCAACTAAATACAGCAATATGTCATTCCCGCAAAGGCGGGAATCCAGGCCTGGATGCCATTCGGAATTTATCCCGTACCTGATACGGGGATGGCATGACAATATGCTATTGACCTATTTAAACGCGAAGTAATAAATTGATTTGGTACCCTTAACCCAACCACTATTTGTCCGCCGCAGCATAAGCGTAGGAGGAAGGGCTGGGTTAAGAGGCGATGGGGTTATCGGGTCTTATTTTGTTAACAAAAACCTTTAAATATATTTCAAGAGGTGCACAAGTGGCTAACGACATCATAGTGCTGTCGCTCAATTGCGGAAGCTCGTCGGTCAAATACCAGCTTTATAACTATACCAAAAAAGAGATCATGGCCAAGGGTCTGGTGGAGAGGGTCTCCTCCGAAAGTTCCTTCATCATTCACGAGGTGCCCCATCGGGAGCCTCACAAAGCGGAGCGATCATGTCCCAGCCACGAGGTGGCCATCCAACTGATTCTGGACACCCTGCTGCACGAGGATCGCCCGGTCATCTCCGATGTAAAAGAGATCACCGCGGTGGGCCACCGGGTGGTGCACGGCGGGGAAAAATTCGCCAAATCCACCCTGATCAACGAGGATGTCATCAAGACCTTCGAGGATCTGTCCGCCCTGGCGCCCCTGCATAATCCCCCCAATGTGCTGGGCATCCGGGCCGCCCAGGCCTTGATGCCAACCATCCCCCATGTGGCGGTTATGGACACCGCCTTCCATCAGACCATGCCCAAGACATCATATATCTACCCGGTGCCCTACGAGTGGTACGAGAAATACGGGGTCCGGCGCTACGGGTTCCACGGTACCTCCCACCTCTACGTGGCCCGCCGGGCGGCGGTGATGCTGGAAAAGAATCCCTTTGAGGTCAACCTGATCACCTGCCATATCGGCAACGGGGTCAGCCTGGCCGCCATCAGGAACGGCTGTTCCTACGACACCAGCCTCGGTTTGACCACCCTGGAGGGCCTGGTGATGGGCACCCGCAGCGGCGACGTGGATCCCGGCCTGATGCCGTTCATCTGCAACAAGGAGAAGCTGACCACCAGGGAGGTGGAGTCCATATACCTTCAAAAGAGCGGAGTGCTGGGCATCTCCGGAAAATACATCGACCGCCGGGACATCGAGGAGGCCATGGACAAAGGCGACGAAAGGGCCAGGCTGGCCTTCGATATTGAGGCCTACAAACTGCGTAAATACATCGGATCCTACTATGCTGCGCTGGGACACCTGGATGCCATCGTCTTCACCGGCGGGGTGGGGGAGATGGGGCCTCGGCTCAGGATCCAGGCCGTCTCCGGACTGGAGGAGATGGGGATTGTGCTGGACGAGGAGAAGAACAATGCGGCCAAGAGCCGCAACCACGAATTCTTGATCTCGGCCGAGAATTCCAAGATCAAGATTTTCGTCATCCCCACCGATGAGGAGCTGGTGTTCACCGAGGACGTGGTGGCCATCATCGAGCGGCGCTACGATGTGCACACCAATTTCAAATATTCCTTCCAGGATGCCGGGTACAAGAACAATATGAGGGATGAGGCCTACCAATGGGCTCTGGATAAAAAGAAGCAGAAATAATCTTTACAGAGTTTATATGTTCAAATATTTTATTAAGAATAATCTGTTTCCTTATTTATTGCTTTTTATTTTAATCGCTCAAAATGCAAAAGCTGATATATTTGCATTTCAAAACACACCACCTTCGCAATTGTGGGTCAATAATCAAAAAGGTTGCAGTTACTTGTCAGTGAATGGTATTTACTTATTTCCGGGCGGTTCAAAATATATCGGCCCGGATTGGAACGGGAAGCCTGGGTTGGGCGCTGCATTAAGATACGGCCGATGTTTTATTGACAATATCGGTATTGATTTTGATGTTGCCTATTATGCCGTTGATGCTGAATACAACGAAAAGGTGGATAACGGGAAATCCGGCCGAACGGCTGTCAATATTACTTATAATATTATAAACGGAGATCAAAAAGACAGCTTGGGCAATGTTGTATCGTCACGGCCTTCGTTAGCGGTGCAAGCAGGTTATGCTTGGAGCAGTTTTGCTTTCCACATACAATACTATGCGGTTCCCGAAGACATGCCGTATTGTCCCATGTCTGTCAACTATGAGAATTCCGGGTTTGAAGTTCCGCTGGGTTTTGGCCTGAGCATCCCGATCTCTCACCGGTTGTCGACGCAGCTTTATTTCAAGTATATTTACCATTGCCAATCAAATTCTTATCAGGTGCCGGTATATCAATACAACGTGATAATCAACGATTATGATTGGTATCACGATCAGTTTGATGAATTAAGGAAATATAATGTGATTGATTATGGATTTGCATTGGGATTTATCCCATTCAATAAAAAGAAAAGTATAAAAATGTTTTCCGGATGCAGCCTTTCAAAAGCCGACGACCAAAAAGAAAACAATATTTCATTCAGTTTCGGGCTTATGAAAGAGTGGGGCAAGAAATATAAATGAGTTCAGTTTTATTTTACGCGGTATAAAGTGAAGATCAGGGTCAATGAATTAAGGGAGGGTTTCAATTCCTACCGGGTTGAAAGCAAAGGCCAGATCGGGGATCCTCCGGACTTTGCCGATCTTTCGGGCGATCTGATCATCGAGAAATGCGGCACCACTCTGAGGGTCAAGGGGTCGCTGAATTTTACCGCCCTCCAGGAATGTTCCCGCTGTCTGAACGATTTCGAGTGCGCCGTTAGCCAGCCCGTGGAGCTTTTCTACCGCACCGGAAAGCTGGAGGATGCTCTGATCGGTAAAGAGGCGGAGCTTAAATCCGACGATCTGAACGTGATAGCCTACAAGGGCAACGAATTGGATATCTGGCCGGACATCAGGGAGGCCATGATGCTGGCCCTGCCCATGAAGCCGCTCTGTTCGGACGACTGCCGGGGCATATGTTCCGGCTGCGGCCAGGATCTCAACAGCGGGAAATGCAAGTGCCGCAAGGAATCCATGGATCCCCGCTGGGAGGGCCTGCTGAAGCTGACGGAGAAAAAGCCGGCCAGGAAAAAGAAATAGACCTCCCCCTGCCCCCTCCTTGATTAAGGAGGGGATTAAGGGGTGGTCTAACGAATCCCAGAATATCCCTGCCAAGTAAAATGGAAGCAAAATATTATAAAAAGACCGGGGGCGATGTTGTCCAATGCCTGCTGTGCCCCCACCTTTGCCGGATAGCTCCGGGCCAGGCCGGGCTGTGCTGGGTCAGGCGAAATCAGAACGGAATGCTGGAGGCCCTAAGCTACGGGCAGGTGGTCTCGCTGTCCATGGATCCCATCGAGAAAAAGCCGCTGTTTCATTTTCATCCCGGGAAGCAGATACTGTCCACCGGGCCCAACGGCTGCAATTTGGATTGCCAGTTCTGCCAGAATTGGGAGATCTCCCAGCGGGAGGTGCCGACAGAATATGTCGAACCGCAAAAGCTGGTGGATCTGGCTATCAAATCTGACTCCATCGGCATCGCCTATACCTATACCGAGCCTTTCATCTGGTTCGAATATCTGCTGGATGCCTGCCGGCTGGCCCGTGAGAAGGGACTGGCCAACGTGCTGGTTACCAACGGAACGGTCAACCGGGAGCCGCTGGAGGAGATCCTGCCCCTGATAGATGCCATGAATATTGACCTGAAGAGCATGGACGCCGTCTTCTACAAAAAGACCTGCCGGGGCGACCTAAAAACGGTACTTGACACCATAAAGACGGCGCACGGTAAATGTCATTTGGAAATAACCAACCTGGTGATCCCCGGGCTGAACGACTCGGAAAAGAACCTGGACGACCTGGCGGAATTCATCAAAAGCGTGGACCCGCTGATCCCGCTGCATCTTTCCCGGTATTTTCCGCAGTATAAGACCCGGATCGAACCAACGCCTGAAAACACGCTGCTTAAGTTCCACGAACGGTCATTGCAGGATCTTAAATACGTCTATCTGGGAAATGTCAGCCTGCCGGGGAAAGAGGATACCAAGTGCCCGCAGTGCGGGAAGGTACTGATAGAACGCCGGGGATACCGGACAACAATAACCGGAATAAAAAACAAGAACTGCCAAAATTGCGGCAGGAAGGCCGATATTATCGGCCTTTGAAAAGAGGGGTGAGTTATGGCTCTTAAAAGAAGAGGGGTGGGTTTATTTCTGCTGATACTGCTGGGCGGGGCCCTGTTGGGCAGCGCGGTGGGCGATCTGGTGGGATATCTTCTACCCAGCGGCGTGGTGCACGATTTCTTCACCAAGGCGGTGACTCCGGGGGTCAGCCCGCCGGTTACCATCAATCTGTTAGTGATGACATTGACCCTGGGATTCACCTTCAAGCTCAACATCATCGCTTTGCTGGGGGTGATACTGATGGCCTACCTGTTGAAGTGGTTTTAAAATTTATTTGTGCGCGATAGCCTATTTAACCACCAAGACACCAAGAAAATAAACAAGTGTGCCCCCATTAAAAAGCGGTGCAGTTGATCAGGGATCATTATAAACTTTAGATTATTGAAATAATCATAGCCCGGCTTGAATATCAGGCCGGGCTAAACTTTTTAGTAGCAATATACAAAGTTTTACTATTGACTTATTAATGGGTTTAGATATATCATACAAAGATCGCAAGGTAAATGGGCCGGACGCTTATACGGTTTCGGCAAAGTTGTTTGATGTTCTGAGGGATAATACAACGAAGTTGGGAACTGTAAAAAATAACTTTGGAGGTCTCTATGAAGGTAGTTGGGGATATAAGAAAAAGAATCCTTCATGAAGTATGTAACCAATTAACTGGTGATAAATTAGAATTTGATAGGGATGCTATCATAAGAAATGTTATCGTCTTTGATCATTTTATTATTAAATCGTATGGCTTAGAAATTCCTGTATTAATAGATATTTTTGGTTATTATGGGTTTAAGGAATTATTAGAAAACAAAGTAATTAGCTTCAATTTTGATTTTATTTTGCCTGGTTTAAAAGATGAGGGAAAACTCCCCAAAGATATATTTAAAGTCGCATTAATAAAACCTTCAAATGTTGACGAGGCTGTAAGTAAATGCCTTGCTAATGTTAATGATGTTCAAAATATTACATACAAGCAAAAAATAAAGTTAAAAGGCTTAATTGCAGACCATTTTTTCACTAATGAACAAGCAGAGATGAATGAGTGCCTGAGTTCATTTGATAGCGATATTACTAAAAGTGATATACTATCGCAAAGTATTAACCATTATTGTTACTCTAATTATGGTAAATTTTTAAATGAAAAGTCAATTAAAGTGGAAATCGACACGGGTATTGATGGTTATAAAATAAAATCGAATATTAATGAGGTTATTGGGTCAAAAGATGATCCCGAAAGGATGATAATAAAAAAATCAATATTTAGTGTTTTGTCTCTCAACCGTCATTTATATAAAATGTTAAAATACAATACAATGTCAGCTTTCAGGGAGGCAGAGATCCCCCTATATGAAAATAAATTAACTCTAATTGCCAGGCATTTTTCTACAGGAAGGCCGATAAATAATTTTAATAAAGTTATTGAAATTGCAAATTTCCCAGATTTTACTGATGTAACTGTCAATGTTGACAAATTAATAAAATTGCGTGATAGTCAGGAATGTATTTTATTCAGAGATTGGCTATGGTCGGTTGATAGTATTTCTGATAGAGAGATAAATGGAATTATTAATGATTTTAGAAATAGAGTTGGTGTTGTGCTTAATAAGCCTGGAATGAAAATTATAAGATGGTTAGCATCAACGGGCATTGGTGGTATCGAACCAATAAGCGGAACATTAATAAGTATTGTTGATAAATTTATCGTTGAAAAAATATTCCCTAACAAGGGATTGACTTCTTTTATAAACGATAAACTGCCTTCGTTATTTAGTGATAAAATGGATGAAAATGCGAAAAAAGAAAGATAACAAATTCCGCGTTTTGTTCAACATATCCCTGTCCAATTAAACCCCGGGCGGCAAATTGCCGCCCATTTTATTTTCATTTATCCTTGCCAGAACAGGCCTTATATGTTATCATTCATGATAAATGTTCAATAATTCACCATTAAATAAAATGCGGGAATTCATCATTTCCCGCAGGCTGATAAAGCCCAAGGACAAGGTGCTGGTGGCCCTTTCCGGCGGGCCGGATTCGGTCTTTCTGCTGTATGCCCTGCTGGCCCTGCGGAATGAATTAAAGATAAATATAATTGCCGGGCATTTAAACCATTGCCTGAGGGGTGCGGAGTCTAATAAGGACGAGATTTTCGCCAAGACCCTGGCCAAAAAAGAGGGGATCAAAATGATCTCCGCCAAACGCGATGTGGCCGGATACGCCAAGAGGAAGAAGCTTTCCATTGAGACCGCGGCCCGCGAACTTCGGCGGGAGTTTCTTCTCAAAACTGCTGATAAATACAACTGCCAAAAGATCGCCACCGGACATAACCTCAACGACCAGGCCGAGACGGTGCTGATGCACATCATCCGGGGCTCGGGGCTCACCGGCCTTAAGGGCATCCCGGCGGTCAACGGAAAATTCATCCGGCCCATGCTGGGCATCAGCCGTGAGGAGATCCTGGAATATCTTCGGGTAAATAAGATCGCCTGGCGGGAGGACAGCACCAATAAAAGCCCGGATCATACCCGGAACAGGATCCGCCTGACCCTGATCCCGCAGTTGAAAAAATACAACCCGCAGATCATCCAATCATTATCCAATCTGGCCGAGTCCGCCGGGTCCGATCTGGACCTGGTCGAGCAGCTGGCTGAACAGGCTTTCAAGCAGACGGCCAAAATCCATAAGGCCAAAATTAATATTGACTTATCATTATTTAATAGTTATAATAAAGGGTTACAAAGGAACGTTTTGAGGCTGGCGGTTCTACATCTTGCCCGGCAAGGGGTTGCCCCCAGCTTTGAGGCTGTTGAAAATTGTATTCATCTGATGGCTGGCCGGGTGGGCAGCCGGTTTGAAATATTGCCCGGAATCTGGTGTATCATTGGATATAAAACTGCGGAGATCGCCGGAGCACCGGCTAGTACGGCAGTAAATATGGGGGCCGCCGCCAAAAAGTTAACGATCCCCGGGAGGACGGCCTTTAACAGCCATCTGATCAGATTGAAAATCATCGGATCTCAGATATTGGGAAAGACCCTGATCCGAAGCGCCGATGCCGTCTATTACGACTGGGACCGACTGAAAAATAGGGATCTAACGGTGGGAAAACGCCAGCCGGGCGACGCCATGGTACCCTTCGGGTCGTCTCACAAGAAGAAGACCAAGGAGATCTTCATAGAAGCCAAGGTGCCCCAGGCCAAGCGCGACTCTTGGCCGGTGGTCAGGTGCGGGAGCGAGATAATCTGGCTGGCCGGATTGAAGCGCTCCAACCATGCACCGGTAAACAAGGAGACCAAAAATATCCTGAAGCTGGAATTTATAAAATGATCCGCAACGGTTCAAAAAATATCCTTATCTCCCGGGAGCAGATACAGCAGAGGATCGCCGATATGGGGCGGGAGATTTCCGGGGATTATAGCGACAAAAACCCGGTATTGGTCGGTGTCTTGAGAGGCGCTTTCGTCTTTCTGGCCGACCTGATCCGGGCCGTAACCATCCCCCTGGAGGTGGATTTCATCTCGGTGGCCAGCTACGGCAGCCAGACCAACTCCAGCGGAGTGGTGCGCCTGCTGCAGGATCTGAACACCAACATCAAGGGGCGGGATGTCATACTGGTGGAGGACATCGTGGACACCGGGATCACCCTGTCATACTTGATCGACAACCTGAAGACCAGGAACCCCGCCAGCCTGGTGATCTGCGCCCTGTTGGACAAGAAGGAGCGGCGCCAGAAGGAGTCGGGAATTTTAAAATACGTCGGGTTTACCATACCCGATAAATTCGTCATCGGTTACGGCCTGGACCATGCTCAGCAATACCGTAACCTGCCATATGTAAGCTGGGTCGAGGAGGAATAGATGGCCAATCCCGTCAAACAAAATAGAAACAAGCGGATGAATAAACTGCCGCCGGTCCCCAACTGGAGGAGCGGCACCAGCACCCTGCTGTTCTGGGTGATCATCTTCATGCTGGGGATCACCATGTATCAGCTATTCTCCGGCGGCCGGGAGAAGCAGATGGATATCATCTATTCCCAGTTCCGCGAGGAGATCAACGCCGGGAACATAACCCAGGTCACCTTTTACGACCGGGAGGTCAAGGGGAAATTCAAGACTCCCAAGGTCAAGGTGGAAAGGGCCATCCGCAGCGAATACCCCAAGTTCAAGACCTACCTGCCCATTGAGGATCCCGGGCTGATAGCCGAACTGGAGAGCCGGGGCATCCAGATCAAGGCCGAGAACACCGCGCCCAGCCCGATATTGTCATTTTTGATGAACTGGGGATTTCTGATCGTCATCGGCGTGCTGTGGTTCGTCTTCATGCGCCAGATGCAGGGCGGCCAGAAGGGGGTCTTCTCCTTCGGCAAGAGCAAGGCCAAACTGCTTTCCGAGGACCGCATCAAGATAACCTTCAGCGACGTGGCCGGGGCCGACGAGGCCAAGGATGATCTGCAGGAGATAATCGGCTTCCTGAAGGAGCCCAAAAAATTCACCAAGCTGGGCGGCAAGATCCCCAAGGGGGCCCTGCTGCTGGGCCCTCCGGGGACCGGCAAGACCCTTTTAGCCAAGGCGGTGGCCGGCGAGGCCGCAGTGCCGTTCTTCTCCATCTCCGGCTCGGACTTCGTGGAGATGTTCGTGGGGGTGGGGGCGGCCCGGGTGCGCGACCTGTTCGAGCAGGGCAAGCGCAGCGCCCCATGCATCATCTTCATAGATGAGATAGACGCGGTGGGCCGCCACCGGGGGGCCGGGATCGGGGGCGGGCATGACGAGCGGGAGCAGACCCTGAACGCCCTGCTGGTGGAGATGGACGGTTTTGCCGGGAACGAGGGGGTGATAATCGTGGCCGCCACCAACCGTCCCGATGTGTTGGATCCCGCCCTGTTACGGCCGGGGAGGTTCGACCGGGTGATAGTGGTGGACCGGCCGGACGTGGTGGGCCGGGAGGGCATCCTCAAGGTCCATACCAAGAACAAGCCTCTGTCCGAGGACGTCAACCTGAAAGTGCTGGCCCGCAGCACCCCTGGCTTCTCCGGGGCCGACATCGCCAATATGGTCAACGAAGCCGCTCTGCTGGCCGCCCGCCGGAACCGCGACAAGGTGTTCATGATAGATTTCGAGGAGGCCAAGGACAAGGTGCTGATGGGCGCCGAGCGCCGCAGCATGGTGATCTCCGAGGAAGAGAAGAAGATGACCGCCTTTCACGAGGCCGGGCACACCCTGGTCAGCCGGCTGACCCCCGGCACCGATCCCATCCACAAGGTGACCATCATTCCCCGGGGCCGGGCCCTGGGGGTCACGGTCTCCCTGCCGATAGACGAGAAGCATAACTATTCCCGCACCTGGTGCATCAACCAGATAACCACCATGCTGGGGGGAAGGGCGGCCGAGCAGCTGGTGTTCGACGAGCTGTCCACCGGATCGGGCAACGACCTGGAGAAGGCCACAAATTTGGCCCGCAAGATGGTCTGCGAATGGGGCATGAGCGACAAGCTGGGCCCGCTGACCTTCGGCAAGAAGGACGAGGAGGTCTTTTTGGGCCGGGACTACGGGCACACCAAGAATTATTCCGAGCAGACCGCGGAACTGATAGACTCCGAGATCCGTTCCCTGGTGGAGGGGGCCAACAAGAAGGCCAAGGCTCTCCTGAAGGAAAATGTAGAAAAACTCCACGCCCTATCGCAGGCCCTGCTGGAGCGGGAATGCTTAGACGGCCAGGAGGTGGAGATGATAATCAAGGGCGAGCAACTGCCGCCCAAACTGGAAAAGAACGATGAAAAGAAAAACAATGACATCCCAAAAGTCCCGGCCTAAAGCGTCAGCCGGCATCGATATCGCGGGCATAGAGAAAGCCATCCGCCAGCTGCTGCTGGCCATCGGCGAGGATCCGGAGCGCGAGGGACTGAAAGAGACCCCCTGCCGGGTGGCCCGGATGTACCAGGAGATCCTGTCCGGCATGGCCGACGATCCCATCGATCAGCTGACGGTGTACACCGCCAAGAACGAGGACGAGATGATATTAGTCAAGGATATCTCTTTCTACTCGGTCTGTGAGCACCACCTGTTGCCGTTCTTCGGCCGGGTGCACATCGCCTATATTCCGCGCAACAATAAGATCACCGGATTCTCCAGCTTAGTGAAAGTGGTGGAGGCTATGGCCAAGAGGCTGCAGTTGCAGGAACGGCTGGCCGCCGATATCGCCGATCTTATAATGAAGAAGCTGAAGCCGCTGGGGGTGCTGGTGGTGGTGGAGGCCGAGCACCTGTGCCTGACCATGCGGGGGGTCAAGAAGCCCGGTTCTTCTGTCGTCACCTCGGCCATCCGGGGCGGGATGAAACGGGAGTCCACCCGGCTGGAGGCGCTGTCGCTGATCAAGGGACGATAGGGGCTTCCCACGAAAATCGTGAAAGAATTTTATTTGCTCATAAGCTTACAATTCCCTGTAGCATATGCCATATGGTAGATAACTTTAGGGGATTAACGAACAAGGAGGGAACCAACCATGTCCAAGAAAATGTCCATCTGGCTGATGACAACGGTTGTGTGTTGTTTTGCGGTGGCAACTCTTTCAGCCCAGGGGTGGGTGATGCAGACAAACCCCCTTGGTGCTGACACAGGCTTAGGCAAAGTGCAATTCGTCAGCCCCACCGAGGGATGGATATCAGCCAGCGATGGCAGATTGCTTCACACCACAAATGCCGGAACCAATTGGTCGGTCGTGACGCCGTTTCCCAACGATACCGTGACCTCCATGAGCGATCCGTCTATTACTATGTCGTGGGCAAATCAGACTCATGGCTGGAAAATGAACTGGCTGGGAACAGGTTTTGCCGATGCCCATGGCGCTGTGATCCACAAAACGTCCAATGGCGGGGGAGCCTGGGAAAAGAAAGTGCTTTCGACCGAGGCGGGCGCGTTGGGCCTGCAAGTGCAGTTTGTTGACACCAACAACGGTTGGGTCTCAATTTACTATCCTGCCAACGATAGCATGAGCACTTTACGAAGCACCGATGGTGGTGACACGTGGAGCCCGATTGAAACGGCGGGTATTTTTCACTTTGTTGATACGAACAACGGTTGGGCGTGTGGGACCCAAAGCATTTACCACTTTATTCGTAACACCACAAATGGGGGAACGGGCTGGTCGCTGCAATATGTAGATTCTACACCAGGCCAATTCCAGGCCATCCAGTTCACTGACCTTAACAACGGCTGGGCGGTTGGCGACAGCGGCAAGATAATTAAAACGACTGACGGCGGCATCAATTGGATGTCGGTTGCCAATACCGGCATCCATTCCTCCTCAAAGAGCAAGTGCATTTTCTTTTTGAATGCAGCCATAGGTTGGATCGGGACAAACGATGGCATCCCTGATCAAAATCCCGATAGGATCATCCTCTATACTGACGATGGCGGTTCAAGCTGGACAAAGCAAAACCTGCCAATCGCTGGCGCTGTATTCAGCATTTTCTTTTGGGATGCCAACAACGGATGGTATGCCGGAGAATACGGCGACAGCCTTAGTTTTAGCGGCATCATCGCTCATACAACAAATGGTGGAACAGGAGTGGAGGGGAAGCCGGGCAACGACAAATTTACAGTTGAGAATTTACAGTTAAAAGTTGCCGGGAATACCATAAAATATCAAATTCCCACAGCGGGAAGGGTAAGTTTAAAGGTCTTCAACCTGCTGGGGCAGGAGGTGCGTTCTCTGGTAAATGAGTTTAAAAGCTCCGGAGTTTACAGTTTACAGTGGAACGGCTGTGATGCAAGCAAACGCAGGGTCTCCAGCGGAGTGTATATTATCCGGTTAGAGTCAGAAGGACATAGTGCGACAGCAAAAATGGTGGTGGTAAGATAAGGTCTGCTAAAATTTGGACGCACGTTTAAGGTTACAATTCCCTGTAGTTTCTGCCATATGGCAGATAACTTTAGGGGATTAACAAACAAACAAGGGAGAACCATGTCCAAGAAAATGTCCATCTGGCTGATGACAGCGGTTGTGTGCTGCCTTGCGGCGGCAACTGCCATGGCCCAAGCAAAATTCGTAGAATTTCCCGTTGCTGTGGGAAGGGATAGTACGTTTAGCGCATGCGCGATCTGGGGCGGGTCATCCGGCACGGGTATAGTAGCCATACTTGGCGATACGCTTGATCAAAACAATATTACTGTCCAGTTTATCTATCCTCCGGATAGCTTAATTGGTGACAGGATATCATTTGGCAGGCAGGGTGCTTTCCCCGGACCATTGGGCGCATTTGATGAAATCAACTATCTCCTTGTTTGGAAAGAATTCAATGGCGATGTCAACGGGCAATTCATCAGTCCTTCGGGCACTCTGGTGGGATCGTACTTTACAATTGGATCTAACGTGTCTTTAAAACAGTCGAGCTTATATGGATTGGCGTTCAGCGATTCTACTTACTTGGTGGTGTTTGTCAAGGCCGATACTCTTCTCTACGGACAGATGGTAGGCAAAAACGGAGTTCTGCTCGGCGGCCAAGTGCAGATCAGCAGTAATCTTGCTCGTGAAGTTTCTCTCGCCTATGACGGCACTAACTATCTGGCGGCTTGGTGCGATGATGGCAATGGCAGGGATATTTATGGGCAGTTCGTAAGCCCGTCAGGGGTCTTGGTGGGCACGAACTTCTTAATAGATGGCGGTCCTTATCGCAGTGACAACCCGGTATCACTTGCTTTTGACGGTTTAAGGTATCTGGTGGCTTTTCATGATCAGGCCAACAATATTGACAGCACCGGGTGGAATCTTTTTGGACGCTTTGTTACTGTTTCAGGGATTGTCCAGGAGAAAATTACTATCTGTGATTCTACGAAAGCCCCAATTATGCCCAGTGTCGCTTTCGATGGCGATCACTACTTGGCAACCTGGACCCAATTGGTTGATCTTACTTTAATGGGCCAATTCTGGACTCCAGCGGGTGTGCCTATAGACGCGCCATTTATAATATTTAATACAGTGGTCGGCAGGATACCCTTTGGCGGATCCGGATTCGGAGGCGGCTGGTTTTTGGTTGTCGGCTCCCGGATGGATTCTAGTTTTACCGATGGTGATGTTTACGGGGCATTCATTCCAAAGTATACCGGGGTGGAGGGGAAGCCGGGCAGCGATAAGTTAACAGTTGAGAGTTTACAGTTAAGAGTTACCGGGAATGCCATCAAATACCAAATCCCCCAATCGGGTATTGCAAACCTTAAGATTTACAACCTGCTGGGGCAGGAGGTGCGGACCCTGGTAAATGAGTTTAAAAGTTCCGGAGTTTACAGTTTACAGTGGAATGGCTGTGATGCTAGCAATCACAGGGTTTCCAGCGGAGTGTATCTTATCCGGTTGGAGTCAGAAGGACGGGGTGCAACGGCAAAAATGGTGGTGGTGAGGTGACACACCCCCGACCCCTCTTATTTAGAGGGGAGATAAAAGCATAGTATGTTCTGGCAATGCGGCAAATATAAATTCGACACGGCTGACAAGCCCCTGATAATGGGCATCCTCAACCTGACCCCGGATTCCTTTTCCGATGGTGGCAGGTTCAATACGACAGACAAGGCCCTGGTTCAAGCCATAAAGATGATAGAGCAGGGAGCCGACATCATAGACATCGGGGGCGAATCCACCCGGCCGGGTGCGGATAAGGTTTCAGTTGAAGAAGAAATAGCCAGGGTGGTTCCGGTCATCGAAGCGCTGGCAAAAAAATCTGACATTCCGATTTCGATAGACACTTATAAATCCGAAGTAGCTCGCAGGTCGTTGGAGGCAGGAGTTTCCATAATCAACGACATCTCCGGACTGCGTTTCGATCAGAATATGGCCGGGGTGGCGGCGGAGTTTAAGGCCGGGCTGGTGCTGATGCACATCAAGGGTACTCCGGAGGACATGCAAAAGGACCCGCAGTATGACGATCTGCTGGACGAGATAAAAAAATATCTAAAAGACTCGATCAAGATCGCCCTGGAGGCCGGGGTGGAAAGGTCGGCCATCGCCATAGACCCGGGCATCGGCTTCGGCAAGACGGTGGAGCATAACCTGAGCCTGATAAAAAATCTGACCTATTTCAAGGATCTGGACTGCCCCATAGTGATCGGAGCTTCACGAAAATCTTTCATCGGGAAATTGAACAACGATATCCCGGCCGATGAACGCCTGCCGGGCAGCTTGGCGGCGGCCGTACTGGCGGTGCAGAACGGTGCGGCCATCATCCGCTGCCACGATGTGGCCGAGACTAAGCAGGCGCTGAGAGTGGCACAGGCTATAACCACCCCTTTATCCCCTCCTTGATCAAGGAGGGGACGAGGGTGGTCTAAAAGTATCTTAATTTTTCAAAAGAATATGTTAATGGATAAACTCTTTCCCACATTCCACCTTCCCGGCGTGCTGTCGTTCCTGACGGTGCGGCCGCTGGATATCTTGGACATAATCCTGGTGGCCTACATCATCTATCGGATATTCCACCTGATGAAGGGCACCAGAGCGGTCCAGATCATGTTCGGCCTGCTGGTGCTGATCGCCATTGCCATAGTGGCCCAGCTGTACCAGCTGCCCGGCACCAGCTGGGTGATATCCAGCCTGAAGACGGTGTGGGTGGTGGCCTTCGTGATACTGTTCCAGCCGGAGATCCGCAACGCCATGACCCAGCTGGGGCGGAACCGCTTTCTGGGAATATTTTTAAAGGGCGAGGTGCGGGCCATAGAGGAAGTGGTCAAGGTCTGCCAGGCCCTGCTGGTCAGGGGCTACGGGGCCATCATCGTGCTGGAGAAGAACGACGGTCTTAAGAACTACACTGCAACCGGGGTGGAGTTGAACGCCCGCCTGACCGAGCAGCTGCTGGTCTCCCTGTTCGTGCCCGACGGGCCGCTGCATGACGGGGCGGTGATCATCCGGGGGGAGACGGTGGTGGCTGCCAGCTGCACCCTGCCCATCACCAAGGACCCCAATTTCTCCGGCGAACACGGGATGCGCCACCGGGCCGCAGTGGGCCTCTCGGAGGAGACCGATGCCGTGGCGGTGGTGGTCTCCGAGGAGAAACAGTCCATCTCCATCGCCCGATACGGGAAACTGATCGAACTGGAGAACATCCAGGAACTGCGGGAAAAACTTAACCGGGCATTGCACACCAAGGCCGGCCCGGCGGAAATGAAAGAAAATAAACCGGCTGACATAAATATCAAGGAGAATTAGATGATCAAGGAAACCAAGACCAGGCTGTGGATCGGGCTGGGGATATTCCTCACCGCCTTCATAGTCTACCTGAGGACCATGGCTCCCACCGCCTCTTTCTGGGACTGCGGGGAGTTCATAACCGTCTCCCAGATTTTGGGCATCCCTCACCCGCCGGGCTATCCGCTGTATGCCATCGTGGGCCGGGTGACCATCATGCTGCTGCCTTTCTTCAAGGAGATAGCCTTCCGGGTGAACCTGCTGTCGCCGTTCTTCTCGGCCCTGACCATCGCCATAGTCTATCTGCTGACCGTCAAGCTGATCGTGGTCTGGAAGGGGGAGCCCAAGGATAAGCTGGATGAGATAATAATTCACCTAGCCGGCGCTTCAGCCGCCCTGTCCCTGGCATTCTCCCCCACCTGGTGGGACAATTCCATTGAGACCGAGGTCTACGGCATCGCCATGTTCATGATGTCCATGACGGTCTGGCTGGCCTTGCGGTGGCGGGACCAGATCGGGAAAGTGGGCAACCGCAAGATGCTGCTGCTGATCGTCTACCTCTTCGTTCTGGGCATCGCCGGGCATATGTCCACTCTGCTGGCGGCCGGGCCGATATTCCTGTTCGTTCTGCTGGTCGATTGGCGGGCCCTGGTGGACTGGAAATTTTTGGGCTGGGCGACCGGGCTGATATTTGCCGGGATCACCATAAATTATTATCTGCTGCTGAGAGCCAACCTGGACCCGGCCCTCAACATGTGCAACCCCCGCAACTGGGATTCGCTGATGTACGTGCTGCAGCGAAAGCAGTACGAGCCTTTCAATTTCTTCACCCGGCGCGAGGATTTCATGTACCAGTTCGGCCACATGTTCCTGCGCTATTTCAGCTGGCAGTTCGCGCCAATAATCAAGCCCGGCGCTTCCGCCCTGCACAGCGCTCCGGCCCTGTGGATCGCTTCGCTGCCCGTGGTGCTGGGGGCTTACGGGGCGGTATGCCACCTGATCGAAAAGGAGGAGAAAAAATTCGGGATCACCGCGGCGGTTTTGCTGGTGGTGGGTGTTCTGGTGGCCCTGTTCACCAACAGCCCGATGGCGACCATGCTGATAGCCCTGGGGGTGGTGGCCGGTTTCTTCCATACCTATAAACGCAAGGACAAGAGTTTTGCCATCGTTGGCCCGGCTTTCATCATCGCCAGCCTGGGGCTGGTGGTCTATCTGAACATGGCCAATCCCCAGCCCCGGGAGCGGGATTACATCTTCGCTCCGGCCTACCTGTTCTTCGCGGTCTGGATAGGGATGGGCGGCTGGCGGCTGATGCAGTACGCCAAAGAGATGCTCCGGGAAAAGTCGGCCAAATGGTCCAGGCTGGCGCCCATCGCCCTGGGAACGATATTTATTCTGATAGCGCTGTTCAATGTCAAACAGTATTATTTTGAGAAGAACCGCTCCGACAACTGGATACCCAACGATTACGGCTACAATATTCTGCAGTCGGCCCAGCCGGGGGGGATCGTGTTTACCAACGGGGATAACGACACCTACCCGGTGTGGTTCATGCAGGAGACCAACGGAGTGCGCCAGGATGTCCGGATAGTCAACCTGTCGCTGGCCAACACCGACTGGTATCTCAAGCAGGCCATCCGCCACGGCGTCCCGCTGGACCTCTCCGAGTACCAGATCGACCAACTGGCCGGCCGGGGCTATATCACCGAGGACCGCCAGATATTCAAATTGTCCGACATTGCCATCAGGGTGATCATCGCCTCCAATGCCGGCAAGAAACTTTCCTTCCAGCAGGTGCTGGCCCCAGCCGACAGTTTTGCCAAACTGGTGTTCGATAAAGATTACAAGGAGAAATATCCGGTCTACTTCGCAGTCACCGTCTCCGACGACAACCTGGCGGGTCTGCAGAAACATCTGTCGTTCGAGGGCCTGCTGTACCGGGTGACGCCCCGGGTGTCCAACAAACAGGTCAACCTGGAGCTTACCCAGAAGAACATTACCGAGGTCTACCGTTACCGGGGCATCACCGATCCTGGAGTCTTCAAGGATGACAACACCCAAAGGCTTTTAGGCAACTACGCCGTGGCCTACTGGCAGCTGGGGATGGCCATGCGGAAGCAGGCCGAGGCCGAGCGGGCCGCCAAAAAGGAGGACCGCTATCGTGAATGGATGCTGAAATCCATCGAACAATTTCAGCAGGCTTATAATATCCTGCCCAACGAACCGGCCAGCTACAACTGGCTGGGGGTGGCCTATGCCGAACTGGGGGACTACGCCAAGGCTTCCGAATGGCTGCACAAACTAGTCGAGAAGGACCCGGCCAACCCCTATGCCAAGATGCAGATCGGCGGCGTTTTCCAGCAGGGCCGGATGTATGACTCGGCCGAATATTACTACCAGCAGACCCTTATGCAGGATCCCAACCTGGCCGAGGCCTACGGCAGGCTGTATCAGCTGTACATGGAACAGAAAAAATATGATAAAGCGGCCTCCATTTTGCAGGACTGGCTGCGCAAGAATCCCAACGATCCGGTGGCCGGAAAGATGCTGCGTGATCTGCAGCAAAAAATGCGCTGATGCACGAACTGGCCATCACCCAGAGCCTGGTCAAGATCGCCCTGTCCAAGGCCGAAGAGGTCGGCGCCCTGCGAATAAGGAAGATCAACCTGAAGATCGGCCGCCTGACCGGATACGTGCCGGAGGCGGTGGAGATGAACTTTGAGATGATGACCCCCGGCACCAGGGCCGAGGGGGCCGAGCTGGACATCCAGTGGGTTCCCATCAGGTGCCGCTGCCGGGACTGCGGGGCCGAGTACCAATCGGACGAGCTGGATCTTACCTGCCCCAAATGCGGCATTTTAAGCGGCCAGATAATCGACGGCCGGGAGATGTTCATAGACAGCATCGAAATCGATAATTGAATTCACTGCATATGACAGAGATCAAAATACTGAAAAATATCCTGGACGAGAACCGCCACCGGGCGGATGACAATCGCCAAGTGTTCAATAAGCACGGCATCCTGGCGCTTAATTTCATCGCCTCGCCCGGGGCCGGCAAGACCACCCTGCTGGAGAAGACCATCTCCGGCCTGAAAGGCAGACTGGAGTTTGCCGTGATCGAGGGAGATATAACCGGGGATTACGATGCCCGGCGGCTGGCGGCCCTGGGCATTCCGGTGGTGCAGATAAACACCGAAGGAGGCTGTCATCTGGATGCCGGGATGGTGCACAGGGCCTTTCAGGATTTTCAGCTTGATAAGATGGATATTCTGGCGGTGGAGAACGTGGGCAACCTGGTCTGCCCGGCGGAGTTCGATCTGGGCGAAGCTTTTAAGGTGGTGGTGCTCTCAGTTCCGGAGGGCGATGACAAACCGGCCAAATACCCGCTGATCTTCTCCGAGGCCGGGGCGGTGATATTCTCCAAGATCGATCTGCTTAAAGCGGTGAACTTTGATATGGATAAGGCCCGGGCCGATGTGCGGAAGATAAACCGGGAGGCTCCCATCTTCGAACTGTCGGCCACCACCGGGCAGGGTATGGCGGAATGGATGGACTGGCTGGCCAGAAGAGCCGATGAACAGAAGAAATCCAAAACGGGATGAGGCGTTGAACAGATATATCGATATTATCGGCGGCGGGCCGGCCGGGATGATGGCGGCCATCATCGCCGCCGGGAAAGGCGGCCGGGTGCGGCTCTGGGAGAAGAACGGCTCCTTGGGCCGCAAACTTTTAGCCACCGGCAACGGCCGCTGCAATTTCACCAATCAGAACATATCATTGGATAATTATCACGGCGGGGACCGTATACTGGCCGGAGGCATTCTTGACAATTTCGGATTGGAGAGCACCCTGGAATTTTTCGAGGGACTGGGACTCACTTATTACGCCGACAGCCGGGGGAGATATTTCCCCCGCAGCAACGAGGCCCCATCGGTGCTGTTCTGCCTGGAACAGGAAATGGAGCGGTTGGGGGTGGAGGTCAATCTGCGGTCCGAAATAGTGGCCCTGGCCAGAACCGCTGATGGCTGGGAGGTTCGCCAAAGGGGGCATTCGCATAAATCCGATGCGGTCATCCTGGCCTGCGGCGGGGCGGCCAGTCCGCAGTTCGGTTCCACCGGGCAGGGTTACGAGATGGCATCGAAACTGAGCCATGCCGTCGTTCCCCCGGAGCCGGCCCTGGTGCCGGTAATGCTGGCCGGGAACTGGTTTCACAAGCTCCAGGGATTGAGGATGGACCTTAGGCTGACCATCAGCCGGGACGGCAAAACCATCTTTGAGATCATCGACGAAGGGTTGTTTACCCACTACGGTCTCTCCGGGCCGCTGGCCCTGAAGGCCAGCCGAATGGTAACAGGTCCGGGACTGGAGTGCCGGATCAATTTCCTGCCTTATATCAATGAAACAGAGGTCATCACTCAACTGAAGGCCAGAAGGGAAACACTGGCTTCCCGGCTAGCCAAGGATTTTTTAATCGGACTGCTGCCGGAGAAGCTGGGGCTGACCATGATGCTCCAAAGCAGTTTGAACATCGATTCGTCATGCCGGGAGATCTCCGAGCAGCAAATGCAGGTCTTGTTGATAAACCTCTGCCGCTGGCAGGTGAATGTCAAGGGTCTGCGACCTTTCAAGGAGGCCCAGGTCACGGCCGGCGGGGTGGACTGCCGGCAAATTTTTCCCGAAAGCCTGATGTCCAAGAAAGCGCCGGGGCTGTTCTTCTGCGGCGAGGTGCTGGATGTGGACGGAGATACCGGGGGCTATAATCTTCAATGGTGCTGGAGCTCGGGATATGCGGCCGGCAATGTTGCGGCCGAGTATGTGATGAAGAAACAGTAAATCTTATTGATCTATTATTGACTCCCAAAATATCATGAAATATAATGAAATCATGTCCCATCTAGGTAATAATATCTCTATTGTACCTTTCAAAAGGATCTCAGCGGAAGCCCGGCTGGGGCTGTGCCTGTTGATCATATCCATCGGGGCGCCCACTGTCCGGGCATCGGAGATCTCCCCCCGGCCCATAGAGATCGACACCACCCTTACCCTAAAACAGATCGCCCGCCGAAATCAGGTGCCGGCGGAAAAACTGACTAAGTACTTGAATCTACCTCCGCAGCAGGAATCCATAAGACCCATGCAGGCAGACTGCAATGTTCGCCAGATAGAAAACGCCATTGTAAATATTCGCTCGCTCGGCGCCAATAAGGCCTCAAATAACTGGTACTTTGCATTGGCCAAGTTCGCCAAATGGGCCTTAAAATTAATCGCTAAGGTGTTTATAGAATAATGAAAAAAATCAGCCTTATCCTTATCCTGCTTATCGCTGCGGGGTCGGCCCAATCGGCTCCCAAAATAGACTTGGTCTATCCCCCGGAGGGGGCCGATATCGGGCCGGTATCCTGGTCGTTCATCCTGGGTTCGGTCACACCCGGCAGCCAGCTGTCGGTCAACGGCCGCAAGGTGGATGTCTACAAGACAGGGGCCTTTCTGGCTTATATTCCGTTTGACTCCGGAGAGTTCATCATCCAATTGTCAGCTTTGGATGCCTCCGGCATCGCCACCCTGGATCGCAAAGTGAATGTGGCTCAGCGCAAAAGGACCATCAGGCCGGACAGCCTGTGCATCCTGCACGGCTCGATCAACCCCAATTACAATTTGAGCTTGCCTGTTGGCGAACGCCTATATGTCTCCTTCCAGGGGACGCCCGGCTGCAAGGCCAGTTTTTCGGTGGGCCGGAGTCTTGGATTTCCCATGCAAGAGCAGAATGCCGCCACCGAGGCCGATGACAAGATATTGGCTTTTTCCGATTCCTCCACGGCCGACACCTCAGTGGTGCCCGGCATCTACGGAGGATCCTGTCTTATACAAGGCAGCGAGGGATGGGAAAGCCAGCGAATATACTTCTATCTGGTTGATCTATTGGGAAATGCCGTGATTGATTCCACCGGTCCCATCATCAGCAATTGGGATGATACCCGCCAGGTCTTTGCCAAAGTGAAAGATTCCATTGCGGTGCTCAAGACTGCCCCGGGCCTGGGATATGAGATGTTCATGCCCAGGGGAATGATCCTGCAGATCAACGGAATTCACGACCAATATTACCGGCTGAAACTTACCGAGACCAAGGAGGCCTGGGTTAAAAAAAGCTCAGTTGAGTTTTTCCCGGCAGGGAAAATATTTCGAACCGCCAAGCTGGCTTTGGTCAAGACGGCCAAGGCCGCCCGCGGTAGTCAACTGAGCATCTCGCTGTCACGGCCTTCGGTCTATCAGGTCTTTCCTGGATCCGACGGGCGCAGCCTGAAGATCTTGCTCTATGACGTCCAGGCTGACATGGACTGGGTGCGTTACGATCCGGCCGATGGTTTTGTGAACGATATCCGCTGGAGACAGGTTGACAGCCGCACCGTGGAATTGGAAATGTCTCTCAACAACAAATTATGGGGTTACAGCGCGGCATACCAGAAGAACACCTTGGTGTTGTCGCTCACGGCTCCGCCAGCCATCAATAAAAAGAATCCTTTCAAAGGGCTGAAAATTGCCCTGGATCCCGGGCATTCCCCGGACAATGGCGCGGTAGGGCCCTTGCGGACCCTGGAGAAGGATATCAACTGGCAGATCACCCAGCGGCTGGGCCGGATGCTGAAAAAGGAGGGAGCCTCGGTTCTCTACACCCGGGAGAATGGCGAGGGGGCCAGCATCTACCAGCGGCCCAGCCGGGCGGCGGGCTGGAAGGCCGATCTTTTAGTCAGCATTCACAACAACGCCTCGCCGGACGGGGCCAACCCGCTGCTTAACAGCGGGTATTCCACCTATTATTACCAGCCCTATAGTCGGGGGCTGGCCGAGACGGTCCACCGCCAGTTCCAGAAAAATCTGCCGCTTAACGATCATGGCCTTTTCTACGGCAACCTGGTGCTGTGCCGGGCCACCGAGTTTCCCTCCATCCTGGTGGAGCCGGCCTTCATCATCGTGCCCCGCGAGGAGGCTTTGCTGCTGGACGGGGCTTTCCAGGAGAAGATCGCCAAGGCGGTATATACGGGGATAAAGGAATTTTTACTAAACACGAAGTGATTCTGATTAAGTGGTTTAAACTTAATATTTAATTTGGTTTTAAAATGGAAACAACTAAAATATCTGTATTGGGCGAAGAAGTAAAAATAACGGATCAGCAGTTCGCTGTGCTTGAATATATCTATAAAGGCACTTTTGATGATAGTGAAAACAATGTGATTGATATTTTATTTAGAGTTGGTGCAAGAAAACTAAGGAAAATATTCGAAGATGATGCTCCCGCTATTGATGCCCTTGAAAATATACATTTGATTGAAAAACGAATAATCGAAAACGATGAATATTATTATTTGACTCCCAAGGGATTATATCTATGCATCTTCCCAAGGTCAGATTTTGAGTTAGTTAAAGTATATTGCGAAATCATAAAAATGTGGTTTAATGAAAACCCAGACATTGATATTATTAAATCAGATAATATCGAAAAGGGTTTTACTGAACGACCTCAACCAAGAAAGCTTGATGGACAACCATTATTGCCCCCTCTTAAGACAAAACGTCTTTGGCCTCTTGTCAAATTTTTAAAACTTTATAATACCATAAAAGTCAGTTCTTGTGATGGCAATAATTGGTATTGCTCTATCCCTGAAGATATTGAAGATTTGGATAAAAAAGATATAAATAGTTACTTGTTAGATAGATATAAAAAAGAAGAGGATGATAAGAAACAAGAAATGACCACAGACATTAAACCAGAAATATCTCAAGTAGGTAACACGCTGTTTTTTGATGAAGTGAAAGGGGTATTAGAATTAATTAAAGAACCAAAATTAAGGGATAGTATTGAAAGTGACTTAAAAGAATTAGGAATGGCACGTGACTTACCCGTGCCTAAGATCAAAATTATTATGTGCGGTATAATTGTTGAGTCTTTGCTGTTAGATATTTTGAATCGTAGACCGGATATTGCACAAACATATTTGCAAAACCATAATAAATGGCCTGATCAAGCATCCTTAGATAAAATGTTATATATTGCAAATAAAGAAGGATTGATAACTGAAACTTCGGATATCGTTAAGTCAATAAAAAATCACAGAGATTTGGTTCATCCATATAGAGCTGTAAATACCAATATAATAATTGATGATACTACGTCTCATGCGATTATATCTGCTTTAAGAGTAATTTGCAGAGATATTCAAAAAGCTAATGACGATGGGAAAATAAAAGAATATGAAGAAAAATAACAGTTATTTTGTTTGATAACTTATTAAATCATGACCGACCAGACCGAAATATTTCCCGATAGATCAGCCGAGGCAAAATCTGTCCCCCTGGCCGACCGGATGCGTCCCCGCACCCTGAATGATGTGGTAGGCCAGGAACACCTCATTGGCTCGGGCCGGGTGCTGCGAAAGATCTTGGAGTCCGGCGAGGTGCCATCGCTGATCTTCTGGGGCCCGCCCGGCTCCGGCAAGACCACCCTGGCCCGGATCATCGCTTCTTCTGTCAAGGCTAATTTCCTGGAATTCTCAGCGGTCATCTCCGGCATCAAGGAGATCAAGGATGTAATCAAGCAGGCCGAGGCCAAGCGCAGCCACCATGGCCAGCGCACCATCCTTTTTGTGGACGAGATCCACCGTTTCAACAAGGCCCAGCAGGATGCCTTTTTGCCCTACGTGGAGCGCGGCACCATCGTGCTGATAGGGGCCACCACCGAGAACCCGTCTTTCGAGGTGATCTCGGCTCTGCTGTCCCGCAGCAAGGTGCTGATATTAAAAGGCCTGGGCGAGGAGGATATCAAGGGCATTCTGGATCGGGCCCTGACCGATGAAAAGGGGCTGGCTGAGTTCCATCCGGCGGCCGAGGACAAAGCCCTGGAGTTCATAGCCCAGTCCTCCTACGGCGATGCCCGCACCGCCCTCAACGCGCTGGAGCTGGCAGTCAGCACCGTCAAGCCGGGGGCGGACGGAAAGAGGCTGATAACCCTGGCCGAAGCCGAGGAGGCCATGCAGAGAAAAGCCCTGCTGTATGACAAGGCCGGCGAGGAGCATTACAACCTGATCTCGGCCCTGCACAAATCATTGCGTGACTCCGATCCCGACGGCTCATTATACTGGCTGGCCCGGATGCTGGCCTCCGGGGAGGATCCCTTATACGTTGCCCGGCGGATGATACGCTTCGCCACCGAGGATATCGGCAACGCCGATCCCAACGCTCTGCTGATCGCCAACCAGGCCAAGGAGGCCTATCATTTTCTGGGCTCGCCGGAGGGCGAGTTGGCCCTGGCCCAGGCGGTGATCTACATGGCCCTGGCTCCCAAGAGCAATGCGGTCTACAAGGCCTATGGCGAGGTGATGCGGGAGATAGACCGCTCCGGCTCCCTGCCGGTGCCGATGGTGATCCGCAACGCCGTCACCAAGCTGATGAAGGAGGTGGGCTACGGGGCCGGCTATCGCTACGCCCACGACGAGCCGGACGCCAGGATAGACCAGCAGCATCTGCCGGACGAGATCAAGGACAAGAAGTTCTATTTTCCCACCGAGCGGGGCTGGGAGGGGAAGAAAAAGAAGGATAACAATAGTAAATAATTTATTACTCCGGCAACTAAATAGATCAATAACCCTTATCTGTTTTTCGAACATTCTTATTGTCATGCCCGTGAAACTTGTCCTCGACATAGATCGGGGAACGGGCACCCAGGCCTGGATTCCCGCTGGAGTTTACCCCGCACCTGATGCGGGGCGGGAATGACACATTGCGCTATTTATTCGCCGGAGTAATAATAATTATTATTACTCCGGCAGGTTGACATCGGGCCGTTTAGTGATTATAATGAAGTCAGGACTTAACAACTCAATTAATATAAAAAGAGGTAAATACTCATGGGTAAAAGCTCAATAGTGCGATTACTTTTGGTCGTGGCGGTATTATCGTCAACGGTCGGCATTTTGTATGCCATGCCGCCCTATCAGGGGATCAAAGAGCCCGAGGCTCTGAAGGCCATGCGTTTGAAAGGCATGGACAGCCCCCAGCGCGGCCTGGAAAGGGAACTGAGCATCAAAACCAAAGATGCCAAGATCTCCGGAAGCCGCAAGTATCCGGTTGTCATGGGCTATTTCACCAACCTGGCGGCCATCAATACCCAGGCCGAATTCCAGGGCATGCTTTTCAACACCGGGACCAACAACAAATCGGTCAACAACTACTACCGCGACATGTCCTACAATGCCATGAGCTGTTCTGGCGTGGTTGACAACTGGCGCAACAGCGACAATACGGTTGCTTATTATTCTGTAAACGACGGCCTGAATGGTGGCACCACGGGCAACACTTACGAGTTTATAATTAAAGTCCTGGCCCATGCCGATTCATTCGTGAACTTTGCAGACTCAAGCTACGACCTGAACGAAGACGGCTATGTTGATGTGCTGTGGGTGACCCATGCCGGCAAAGGGGCCGAAGAAGGCGCCGCCGCCATCTGGTCCCACAGCTTTTACCTGTCAGGCTTTGGCAGCGGAGCTACTTATTACACCACCGGAGACATCAGCCCCTTTACCGGCAACCCGGTCCGCATCAACGACTATATCATCAATCCTGAACGCACCAACTATGCCGATGGGAATAACACCACTACCGAAATGATAGGCGCCGGAGTTTATTGCCACGAGTTCGGGCATGCAATAGGCCTGCCGGATCTTTATGATACTGACGATAGCGGACCAGGAATAGGCAGATGGTCAGTGATGGCCGGCGGTTCCTGGGGTGCCAACGGAAACACCGGGGCACGTCCGGCCGCCCTGGATGTGTGGTGCCGCAGATTCCTGGGCTGGGCCAGCCCCAATCTGGTCACAAACGATAATTTGTACACTGTGAACAGCATTATGGCCACAGCCTCTGGCAGCAGCTACAAGCTGGCCAAACTGGGCGCCGATACCACCAAGCAGTTCTGGCTGATAGAGAACCGCTATAAAAATGCCATGGGCCCGGTGAGCTCAGTCAGATGGGATTCCCTGCTGTACGGGCAGGGCTTGGCCATCTTCCACATTGACAGCACATACACGACCACCACATATTTAAATGCCAACACCGTCAACGCTTCAAACACACGGCCCTATGGCGTGGCAATGGAGGAAACAGACCAGACCACAGCCGGTTATTCTTCTGAACTTTATAACGGGTCCAATAGCGGCGATGCTGCCGATGTATGGAACAGCGGCACTCAAAGCAGTTTCGACAGCGTGGGTACGGCCTATCCGGTCACCTATCTCAACGGCGCCACATCCACCACCGGCGGGGCCCATACTATGACAGCCATCCGGGCCATCCCGGCCGCCTCTGCCGCCATAGCCTGCAGCATGTTCGTAGGCGTGCCCACCGGAGTGGAAGGAGAGCCGGCGGCAGTGTCAGCTCCTTCTATTTTCGCCCTGCATAACGCCTGGCCCAACCCGGCCCGGGGGCAGGTCAACTTCAAGTACCAACTGCCCAAGGCGGCCAAGGTGGACATCAAGGTCTATAATGTGCTGGGCCAGATGGTCAAGACCTTCGACCGGGGCGTGCAGGATCCGGGATATTACTCTCTCAAATGGAGCGACGCCAATGTGGCCGAGGGGGTATATTTCATCAGGCTTCAGGCCGGCAATTATCAGGCCACCAGGAAATTCGTGGTGTTGCAGTAGATCATAGAAAAGCCAAAGGCGAAGTGTCTTCACTTCGCCTTTTTTATTTGACAGGGGACTTTTTTTAAAGTAGACTTAATTCTTCAATTTTTATATCATACCGAGGCTTGCTTCGAGGCAATACGGGTTGAGGGATGGCGGTAGTTAATCGTTATTCGTTGTTAGTTAATCGGGTTCGTTCCCATTCTCAGGGTGACAAAAGTACTCAATATTCAACAAAATAAATTTTAAAAACATTTAAAATTATGAAGAAGAAAGTAAAGTTTATATTCGTGACCGGCGGGGTGGTCAGCTCGCTGGGCAAGGGCATCGCCTCGGCCTCTCTGGGCTATCTGCTCAAAGCCCGAGGCCTCAAGGTCAACATCCAAAAATTCGACCCCTATCTGAATGTGGATCCCGGCACCATGAGCCCCTTCCAGCACGGCGAGGTGTTTGTCACCGACGACGGGGCGGAGACCGATCTGGACCTGGGGCATTACGAGAGGTTCATCGACCGCCCGCTGACCCGCGACAACAACCTGACCTCCGGGCAGATCTACGAGAGCATCATCACCAAGGAACGGAGGGGCGACTACCTGGGCAAGACCGTCCAAGTGGTGCCGCATGTTACCAACGAGATCAAGGCCCGGATCCACAAACTGGCCGAAAGCGGCGACGTCGACGTGCTGATCACCGAGATCGGCGGCACGGTGGGTGACATCGAGAGCCTGCCTTTTATAGAGGCCATCCGGCAGTTCCGGCTGGATGTGGGGCGGGAGAACTGCGCCTATATCCACCTGACCCTGGTGCCGTACATTCGCGCCTCGGGCGAGTTAAAGACCAAGCCCACCCAGCATTCGGTCAACAAGCTGCGGGAGATCGGCATTCAGCCGGACATCATCATCTGCCGGACCGAGCAGCCCCTGGACAAGGAGCTCAAGGAGAAGATCGGGCTGTTCTGCAACGTCTCGGCCGAGTCGGTGATCGAGGCTATAGACGTGGAGAGCATCTATGAGGTGGTGCTCCGGTTCCACAACGACGGATTGGATGAGATCGTGGCCCATCTGCTGGGGGCCGGTTTCCACAAGCCGGACCTTACCGCCTGGAGCGAGATGATCGAAAAACAGAAGAATCCCGAATCCGAGGTGCGGGTGGCCATCTGCGGCAAGTATGTCGATCTGCACGACGCTTACAAGAGCATCATAGAATCATTCGTCCATGCCGGCATCGCCAACCGGGTCAAGGTCAAGCTGGACTGGATAGACACCGAAAGCCTGGCTCAGGAAAACCTGGCCCAACGCTTCGATGACTGCCACGGCATCCTGGTCTGCCCCGGCTTCGGCGAAAGGGGCATCGAGGGCAAGATACTGGCGGCCCGGTACGCCCGGGAAAAGAAAGTGCCGTATTTCGGCATCTGTCTGGGGCTGCAGGTGGCCACCATCGAATTCGCCCGCAATGTCTGCGGCATGAAGAACGCCCATTCCACTGAATTCGACGACAAGACCCCGCATCCGGTGATAGACTACCTGCCGGAACAGAGGAACATCAGCAACATGGGCGGGACCATGCGGCTGGGAGCCTATCCCTGCGTCATCACCCCTGACACCAAAGCACACCAGGCCTACCAGGCCGAGCAGATATCGGAGCGCCACCGCCACCGCTACGAGGTGAACAACACCTATGTCTCAAAACTGGAGGAGAAGGGCCTGGTGTTCTGTGGCCGGTCGCCGGACGGGCTGCTGGTGGAGATGGTGGAGCTGAAGGACCACCCCTGGTTCATAGGATGCCAGTTCCACCCCGAGTTCAAATCGCGGCCCATGAAGCCCCAGCCGTTGTTCCGTGATTTTGTCAAGGCTGCCAAGGAATACCGCGACGGTAAAAAATAACAAAAGTCCATGGGCTGAGGAATCAACCCATTTTTAACAGCCAATTCATTTCAGAGGAATAAGTATGAATAGAATTCCAAAGCTATTCTGGGTACTGGTGCTGTCCAGTCTGCTGGCCATGGCTGTCTTGAGCTTCTTCATCGTCAAGCAGGGAGAGATGGTCCTTGATCAGGTCCAAAAGATTACCGAGGCCGGAGAGGCCGAAAGCCTTAACCGGGCGGAGGACGACATCAAGGGGATGAATTTCATCACCGGGGAACAGCGGTTGGGCTTGTATACCCTGCTGGCCGGCCGTTTTTCCCAGATAGGCAACCAATCGAGAATGTATGAGGTCTTTGAGTCCATTCTGAAGATGGACTCCGAGAATGCCGAGGTACTCAATAACCTTTCCTACGAGTGGGCCAAGCAGGGGATCAACCTGGAACAAGCCGAGGAATACTCCAGAAAAGCGGTGGCCCTGGCCGGGAAGAAAATATCCGGACAGAAGCCGACCGGCATGTCTCGGGAACGCTGGGAGAACATAATCCGGATGGAGAGGGGAAATTACCTTGACACCTACGGCTGGGTGCTTTACCAAAAGGGAAAATATAATTCGGCCCTCCGGGAATTGCAGAAAGCTTTCAAGCTGGCCGAGGACCCGACCATCCAGTATCACCTGGCCCTGGCCTTGTACCGGACCGGCAATTTGGACGGCGCCATAGAAAACCTGGCGGCCAGCCTGGCCGGACGGCTGGAGGATCCGGCCAAGACCAGAGCCGATCTGGAGGCCATCTATAAGGAAAGATACAAGACCTTGAAAGGATTGGACAAAATGCTGCAACTGGCGGCGGAGAAGGCCCTGGCCCGCCAGCAGGCCGAGGATGAGGCCGACGCCGCTAAAATAGTCGGCCAGCCGGCCCCCGATTTCAGCCTGCCGGATCTGGACGACCAATTCTATAGGCTTTCCCAGTTCCGGGATCAGGTGGTGATCCTTGATTTCTGGGCCACCTGGTGCGGGCCCTGCAAACTGGCCATGCCGCTGATCGACAAAGTCCACCTGGAATACCGGGAGAAAGGACTGGTGGTGCTGGGCATTAACCTGGAGGGCCGTGACAAGAACCAGCGGGTGAAGCAGTTCATACAAGAGTCGGGCCACCAGTTCGTCATACTGCAAGGCGGGATGATGGGCGTGGGCGTCGACCAGGTTTATGGCGTGACCGGGATCCCCACCACCTTTGTGATAGACAAACAGGGGATCATCAGATACCGGCATATCGGCTACCGCGAGAATTTGGACCAGATGCTGGCCCGCGAAGTCGAGGAGCTATTAAAACAGTGATCCCATGCAGCATTTGATTTTTATCGCCTTGGGTGGCATGACAGGGGCTTTGGCCCGCTACGGGCTTTCCCGGCTGGTCCAGTTGTCGGTCAATGAGATATTTCCCTGGGGGACCTTGTTTGTTAATCTGTCTGGCTCCCTGGCCATCGGGGTGTTCTTTGAACTTTTCGACAGGGCGGTTATCCCTTCCGATCTCAGGAGTTTTATTGCCATCGGCTTTTTGGGGGCCTACACCACCTTCTCCACCTATTCCCTGGAGACCATCAATCTTCTGCGGGAGGGTGAGATACGGCTATGCCTGACCAATGTGCTCCTGAATAATATATTGGGACTGCTGCTGGTGATCGTAGGTATGTATGCCGCTAAAATAGTGATCAGATCATTTTAAACGGGGAGGATCCACAGATGAAACTTCCAGAGCAGGCAGTATTGCTAAGGGTTTTTTTAGGCGAAAGCGATAAAAAAAACGGTAAGCCTTTATATGAGCAAATAGTGCTTAAGGCCCGTGAATTGAACCTGGCTGGGGCCACGGTCCTTAGGGGAATCCTGGGATTCGGGGCCGACAGCCGTCTTCACAGCGCCAAATTATTGGAGCTGTCCGAGGATCTGCCGGTGGTCATCGAGGTGGTGGATACTAAAGAGAATATCGACCGGCTGATGCCATTCATAGATGAAAATGTCACCGAGGGCCTGGTGACCCTGGAGGATATCAGGGTGATAAAATACCGCCACGGCTGATAGAGCGCAATCAAATATTCCAAGCCAAAGCCCCGCACCTGCGGGGCTTTTATAATGAATTTTCTTAATGAATTTTCTTTGCTTGATTTTAAATTCATTATATGTTATAATATCAAGTTATTTTAGTATAACCAATTGATAACTCTGTAGTTGGAGCAATAAGATGATACCCCAGCCAAGAGAGAATATCGGTTCCATCAGTCCTTATATTCCAGGCAAGCCAATTGAAGAGGTACGCCGGGAGCTGGGGCTTAAGGGCAAAATAATCAAACTGGCCTCCAATGAAAATCCACTGGGCCCGTCAAAGCTGGCAGTTAAGGCCATTCGCAAGGCGCTAAAGGAGATCAATCTGTATCCCGATGACGGCTGTTATGCCCTGGGCAAGAGGCTGTCCGACCACCTGGGGGTGAACGAGAACCAGCTGATATTCGGCAACGGCTCGGTGGACATCATCGAGTTCATAACCAAGACCTTTGTATCCCCGGGCGACCAGGTGGTACTGGCCGACCAGGCCTTCATCATGTATAAAATTGCCGCCAAGATGGCCGATGCCAGGCCGGAGATAATCCCCTTGAAGAACTATACTCACGATCTGGAGGCCATGGCCCAGGCTGTTACCCCGCAAACCAAAATAGTTTATATAGCCAACCCCAACAATCCCACCGGAACCATGGTCAATCACGACCAGCTGAAGGCCTTCGCAAAGGCAGTTCCCGAGAGCTGTGTGATAGTGCTGGACGAGGCTTATTCCGAATATATAATCCGAAGCGATTTCCCCAGAAGCCTGGACTTGTTAAAGGAACACTCGAATATAATAATCCTGCATACCTTCTCAAAGATATACGGCCTGGCAGGGCTAAGGTTGGGTTACGGCATCGGCCATCCGGAGTTGATTGCTTCGGTCAGAAAAGTTCGACTGCCGTTTAATATCGGATTGCTGTCCCAGGCCGGGTGCTTAGCCGCCTTGGATGATGTCAAACATCTGGAGCGCAGCCGCCAGGTAAACGATGCCGGCAAGGAATTTTTATATCGCCAGTTCGAGAAGATGAAACTGTTCTATGTTCCATCGGAGGGTAATTTCATACTTATCGACCCCAAGCTGGACTCGATGGAGGTCTTCACCCGTCTGCAGAAGCGGGGCGTCATCATTCGTCCGGTAAAGAACTACGGACTGCCCACCGCCTTAAGGATCACCATCGGCACCGAGAAACAGAACAAGAAGCTGGTAAGCTCTTTGAAAAAGGTCCTCAAGGAGGTCCGCCGATCGCAATAATGGGCAAGGAAATGGTCATAGCTATAGACGGACCGGCGGCCTCGGGCAAAAGCACCACCGCCAAGCTGGTGGCCCAGAAGCTGGGGTATCTCTATATCGACACCGGCGCCATGTATCGGGCCATGGCCTTAAAAGCCTTTCAGGATAATATCTCCTTAAACGATATCGATGCTGTCAGCAGAATGGTGGAGTCGACCGTCATCAACCAAAAGCCCGGACCCGACGGGGTCCAGACATTGTTGGACGGCCGGGATGTCAGCCTCGAAATCAGGACCCCGGAGATGTCAAAAGCCGCCTCGGATATCTCGGCCATCTCGACGGTCCGCAAAAGACTGGTCAAACTACAGCAGGATATGGGCCGTCAGGGCGGGGTGGTGATGGAGGGCCGGGATATCACCACGGTGGTGTTTCCCGATGCCGATATCAAGGTATTCATGAAGGCCGGCATCTCCCAGCGGGCCCAGCGTCGGATGGATGAATTAAAAACCAAGGGCGCCGAGTGCAGCCTGGAGGACATAGAGAAACAGATAGCGGAACGCGACGCCCAGGACAGCCAGCGGGCCGACAGCCCCTTAACCTGCACTCCTGATTCACTGGTGATAGACACTTCGACCCTAAGCATCGAACAGCAGATGGAGCAGGTGCTGGAGGCCGTCCGGCAGAAAGCGGGGATTGCTTAGATGATATGGGACAGCCGGGCTTTTGGTTCCCGCTTCTACCGCATCGTCTGGCACATCGTCAATTTCGGGCTGAAGTATTTTTTGGGACGCCAAATTACAGGTTGGGAGCATGTCCCGCCCCAAGGGGGCTGCATAATCGCCTCCAATCACATAGCTTTTGTCGATCCCCCGTTCCTGGGCACGGCCGCCCCCCGGGAGGTTATCTTCGTGGCCAAGCAGGAGTTGTTCCGGTTCTTTCTGATCCGCTGGCTGATAACATCTTTGAATGCCATGCCTCTTCGGCGTCAGGGCGGGGATGCTGGCGCCATCAAGCAGATCCTGAAAAAACTTTCCCAAGGCTGGGCGGTGCTGATGTTTCCCGAGGGCACCCGCAGCCGCACCGAGAATTTCCTGCCGGCCAAATCTGGGGTGGGGCTGATAGCCCGGCGCAGCCTGGCCCCGGTGGTGCCGGCCTACATCCAGGGCACTAACCGGAAACTGTCCGACCTGCTGAAAGGGAGATATAAACTGCTGGCCAGATTCGGCCCGCCCATCACCGCCGCCGAGATAGAAAAGTATCCCGACAGCAAGGAGGGGCACCAGCAGATCAGCCAGTTAGTGATGGACCGGATAACCCGGCTGAAAGAGAATAAATGAAGATAGAGGTTGCCAAAAGGGCCGGTTTTTGCTTCGGAGTAAAACGGGCGGTCAAGCTGGCCTACGAGACCGCGGCCAAGAGCAAGCAGACGGTTTGCACCCTGGGCCCCATCATCCATAATCCCCAGGTGGTGAAGGATCTGGAGAGTTGGGGGGTCAAGGTCATAGAAAAACCGTCCCGGGTCAAACAGGGCGTTCTGATTATCCGCTCGCACGGGGTGCATCCCAGGGTGCTGCAGCAGCTGAGGGCCAAAAAGGGCCTGAGCATCATCGACGCCACCTGCCCCTTCGTCACCAAGGCTCAGAATGCGGCGGCCTGCCTGCGCGACGAGGGACGCCAAGTGATCATCATCGGCGAGAAGGAGCATCCCGAGGTGATCGCCCTCAAAGGCTACGCCGGCCGGGATTCGGTGGTCTTCAACCACAACGCCGTCAAGGTGGGGCCGAGGATAGGGGTGCTGGCCCAGACCACCCTGTCCACCGATGATTTCGTGAAGGCCCTGATGTACCTGGGATCCAAGACCAACGACATCCACCTGATCAACACCATCTGCCGGGCCACCCAGGTGCGCCAGCAGGACACCATGCAGCTGGCCAAGCGCTCGGACCTGATGATCGTAGTGGGCGGTCGGAACTCGGCCAACACCTCCCGGCTGGCCGAAATGTGCCGCAAGGTGGGAAAGCCCACCTATCATGTGGAGACCGAGGACGAGCTGAAAGCCAAGTGGTTCTCCAAAGCCAAGCTGGTGGGCGTCACCGCCGGGGCCTCCACTCCCGACGCCCTGGTGCGGAAAGTGGTCAGGCGGATCAGGGACATCACTTTAAATTCAAAATTAAAAAATCAAAAATCAAAAAAACCTAGCTCAAGCAGGTGATATATTCTCCGCGTCACTTCGACCAGCTCAGTGCAGGCTCTGCGGTTAAATCGTTTTATCTTTAGTGTATTTTCGTGTGTTTAGTGGGCGGCATTAAAATGAAATTTTCAAGGCTGGCATTGGTCGGCCTATTCTATACCAAAAGGAGTAACACAAAACATGGTCAAAACCAAGAAGCTTCGTCCGGAAGACGAACAGGATGAGTTCCTGACGGAGGAGGAATCACGGGATTCGGGTGAATTCCGGGCCCTGCTGGATGAGTACTTCCAGCAGAAAACATTCGAGGAGGGCGAGATCATCACCGGCAAGGTCCTCCGGATCAGCGGGGATTCGGTAATGGTGGACGTGGGCCTGAAGTCCGAGGGGATCGTTCCCCTGATGGAGATGTCGGATCCCGAATCCATCAAGCCGGGCGACACCTTGGATCTGTACCTGGAGACGATGGAGAACGAGGAGGGCCAGATGATACTCTCCAAGTCCAAGGCCGATTTCATCCGGGTGTGGGACAAGGCCAAGGAGTACCTGGACAACGAATCGCAGATCGAGGGCAAGGTGGTCAAGCGGATCAAGGGCGGCCTGATAGTGGACCTGATGGGGGTGGATGCCTTCCTGCCCGGTTCCCAGATAGGCCTGCGGCCGCTGGAGACCATGGACAGCCTGCTGGGCCAGTTCGTTCCCCTGAAGATCGTCAAGATCAACAAGAAACGCCGCAACATCGTGGTCTCCCGCCGGGCGGTGCTGGACGCCGAGCGCGACAAGCTACGGACCGCCATTTTGGCCGAGATCGACAAGGGGCAGCTGCGCGAGGGCATCGTCAAGAACATCACCGACTTCGGGGTGTTCATCGACCTGGGCGGGCTGGACGGCCTGCTGCACATCACCGACATGTCCTGGGGCCGCATCAACCATCCCTCGGAATTAGTCAAACTGGGCGAACGGCTCAAGGTCAAGATCCTGGAATACGACCGCGAAAAATCCCGGGTCTCGCTGGGCTTAAAACAGCTGACCCCGCACCCCTGGGAGGATATCGAGACCAAGTTCCCGGTGGGGGCCACCATCAAGGGCAAGATCGTATCCATCGTGGATTACGGGGCCTTCATTGAACTGGAGAAGGGGGTGGAGGGTTTGATCCACATCTCCGAGATGTCCTGGACCAAGCAGGTCAAGCATCCCTCCAAGCTGGTCTCCATAAGCCAGGAGGTCGACGCGGTGGTGCTGAAGATAGACAAGAACGAGCAGAAGATCTCTTTGGGCCTGCGCCAGCTGGAGCCGGATCCCTGGGACACCATCGAGCAGAGATATCCCATCGGCTGCAAGGTCAGCGGCAAGGTCCGCAACATCACCAATTTCGGGGTGTTCGTGGAGCTGGATGAGGGCATCGACGGACTGATCCACATATCCGACATCTCCTGGACCAAGCGCATCAAGCATCCCAGCGAGGTGGTCAAGAAGGGCGACAGCATCGACATCATGGTCACCAATATAGACAAGGACAACCGCCGGATCTCCCTGGGCATCAAACAGCTGGAGGACGATCCCTGGACCGACATCGGCAGCAAGTTCTCCATCGGGCAGGACCTCAAGTGCAAGGTCAACCGCCCGCTGGAGCGGGGCCTGCTGGTGGACATGGAGCACGGCTTCGAGGGATTCGTGCCGGTCTCCGAGCTGGAGGGCATAACCGAGGACAAGCTGGCCGAGGCCTTCAAGGGCGGCGAGGAACTGGATCTCAAGATCATCGAGATCGATTCCTCCAACCGCCGGATAGCCCTGTCCCAGAAGATCCTCAAGGCCGAGAAGGAGTCCGGAGAGGTCAAGCCTTACCTTAAGGCCGAACAACCGTCGACGGGAACCGCCTTCGGCGATGCCTTGAACCAGGCGATCAAAGGCAAAAAGGAAACGGAGAAATTAGTAACTCCCGCACCGGAAGAAGCTGTCAGCGAGAAGAAGGAAGAGGCAAAACCCGAGGCCACCGCACCGGAGGAAGCTGTCAGCGAGAAGGTGCCCGAGGTAAAACCAGAGGAGAAACCAGAGGCGATAGCACCGGAGGAAGTCATCAGCGATAAGACTGAAGAAGAAAAACCCGAGGCCACCGCGTAACCTAACCCCTACCCACTTCGCAAGGCAAAATAATATTTTCCTCAGTGCAGGCTCTTCCCGTGGCGGGAAGGGGTTTTATCTTAAAGGCAGGCTGGAATTCCAGCCTGCCTTTTTGTCTCCCCTAACCCTGACGACCTCACCCCTAACCCCTCTCCTAATAAATTAGGAGAGGGGGATTTGTCTCCCCTAATAAGGGGAGGTACAGAGGGGTGTCCTGGGTTTGACCCCTCCCTTGATCCCTCCCCGAAACGGAGAGGGATTTTTTATTCCCTTCCCGTGGCGGGAAGGGGTAGGGGTTGGGTCGTTCCGCCTGCCCGGCGGAAACCGGTCTCCGACCGCCCAAACGGGGTAACCCCTCCCTTAATCCCTCCCCCAATGGGAGAGGGAAACCGGCAGGCAGGGTGGGGGACACGAAAGGCGTAAAATAAAATAGCAACAAAACCAAGATTCCCCGTTGACTTTTATTAGGGTTTAGATGTATTATTTATAAAGTAATTAAGCTAATAAAGGTGTAAATATGTGTGAAAATGAATTTAAGAAAATAAGCCTTAAGAAATTCCTTTCGACTTTTATAGATGAGGATAAATCGGAAACGAGGTTTTGCTTTATTTTAGGTGCTGGCGCTTCAAAACAATCTGGCATACCTACTGGTGGTGAGTTAGCAAAAAAATGGATGGAAGAAATTGAAGAGAGTTGTGACAATGAAGAACTTGAAATAATTAATAAATGGAAAATAGAAAAAAACATCACCAAGGAAACATTGGCGGAGCATTATACGGAAATATACGATAAACGTTTTGAAGTTGATCCCAAATTGGGTTATACTGAGCTCGAAAGACTAATGGAAGACAAAGAACCAAGTTGTGGTTATTCTTTTCTTTCACAAGTTTTAACTAAAACAAAGCATAATGTTGTAATAACTACTAATTTTGATAGTCTTACAGAAGATGCTTTATTTATATATACCCAAATGAAACCCATAGTATGTGGGCATGAGTCATTGGCAAATTTTGCCACACCTTTGTGGAAAAGGCCACTTATCATTAAAGTACATCGGGATGTTTTCTTTGCGCCTAAAAGCAGCCCGGAACAAACCAAGGCAATAGATGGTGGCTGGACAGAAAAGTTAAAAAATATATTTCAAAATTTTATACCCATCGTTATCGGTTATGGTGGAAATGATGGCAGTTTAATTGGTTTGCTTGATAAAATTGATAAAATACCCGGTATATATTGGTGTTATCGTAAAGATAATGAACCAAATGGTAAAATAAAGAAATTAGTTAGCACACTTAATGGTTGGTTTATACCAATTGATGGTTTTGACGAAATGATGATACAATTAAACAATGTCTTGGGTTTTGGTTTGTTAGACGAAAAAGTAAAAGAAGTATCTAATAAACGTATTGAAAATTATAGAAAGCAGATAGAGGATATTAATAAAAGAGCTAAAAACGAAGAGACAGAGGATGCCTTAAAAAGTATTGTGTTAAAAACAAAACGTAACTGGTGGCATATACAAATGGAAGTGGATGCTGTAAATGATAAAAATGAGAAACAACGGATATATGAAAAAGGCCTGAAGGAGTTTCCGGATAGCTATGAATTGCGTGGAGAATATGCGATATTTTTACATCAGGAGCAAAAGGATTATGACTCTGCTGAACAACAATATAAAAAAGTTTTAGAGCATGAACCAGACAATATTACAATACTTGGTGCTTATGCAATATTGTTATACAATATTCGTAATAAAAATGATGAGGCTGAGAAACTTATTATAAAGGCCATGAATATTAAACCCGATAATGCTCTAAGCATTATCAATTATGCAATCTTCTTGGTCGATGGGCGTAAAAATATTAATGATGCAAAAAAATATTTTGAAAAAGCTTTAGATTTAGACCCAAAAAATATTACAATTATTGGATATAATGCAGATTTTTTATCAAAATATCTGAAAGAATATGAAAAAGCAGAGAAATTATATAGGAAGATATTAGAAGTCGAGCCAGTTAATGTGGAAATTATTGGCAATTATGCAAATGTCTTAATGGAAATAAATAAAAATTACGATCAAGCAGAGGAATTATATAAGAAGATATTGGATATTGACCCTACCCATTGTAATACTCTTGGAAATTATGCACGTTTGTTGTTATGGAAGGGCAACATGGAAAAGGCCAAAGAATACATAGAAAAAGCTTTCGCAAGTAACAAAGAAAACCAAGATTTAATGTGTGAATTATGGTTTTATCGTTATGCGCATTTTCCCGAATATTATGAAATAGGGAAACAAAAATTAGAAGAACTAATTAATGCAGGCGTAAAATCTATTGGGTGGAATTTAAAGCCAAATATTGAAATTGCTAAAAAGGCTGGACACCCAGAAATAGAAACGTTAGAAAAATTCGCAAAGCAAATAACAGAACCATAGATTAAAAATTCCTTGTCTAATACTTAAAAGCCCCCTTCCCAAGGGGGCCTTTTTTATTTCCCGCACCTATTCTAAAAATATTTCAATAAATCTTCATTTGGGTCATTGACGAAAATTTGCCAAATAGACTATTATTAGTAAAACAAACCCAAAATAATTAATAAATACATCTTGACAATACATCACAATTGATGTAGAATGAAAAAGACTTGGAAGATCATTTATTACGAGACGGAAGGCGGGGAATCCCGGATAGAAGACTTTATAAAAGCCCTTCCGCCCAGAAGCCGGGCAAAGGTCATGAGTTTTATCGGTCTGCTGGAGGAACGCGGACCCGATCTGCCCAGGCCCTATGCCGACCTGCTGAAAGACGGCATTCACGAATTGAGGATAAAGGTCACCGGCAATCAGTACCGTTTTTTGTATTTCTTTTGTTTCCGGGATTATATCGTTTTAACCCATGCAATACGTAAAAATTCCGACCGGGTGCCTGCCGGGGAAATAAAGGCGGCTGTGGGCATCAGGTGTGATTTTCTTAAGAGGTACAGCCTGAAAAAGCTACAGGAGGAGTTCAATGAAGACATTTCAAAAGCATCTTAAAAAGGAGATGCAAAATAAAAAATTTACCAAGGCATACCGGGAAGAAAAGGAATTGGCGGAATTGGCCGTTAAGATAGCAGAAACCAGAACTGCATATCATTTGACCCAAAGGGAACTGGCATCTAAGGCCCATATAACCCAGCAGCAGTTATCCAAGGTCGAGAACGGCGAGAACTGCTATATGACAACCCTGCTTAAAATATTCAGGGCATTGGATCTGGATTTTTCACTTTGCTCTGCCGGCCGTAAAATATAGCCGTTCATAACCGGTCAATCGATGGATATTGCGGCCCCCTTCTATAAGGGGGGCATTTTTATTCCCCTATTGCATTTTCCCTAACTATTTGCGATAATACCCCAAATGCCAGAAAAGATACAAAATACCTATCCCCGCCGTAAATCCCAGCCAGTCAAGGTGGGGAATATCGTCATCGGCGGCAGTGCCCCGGTGTCCATCCAGTCCATGACCAACACCGATCCCTGCAACGTCAGGGCCACTTTGGCCCAGATAAAAAAATTAGAGAAGGCCGGGTGCCAGATCATCCGCCTGGCGGTGCCGGATAAAAAGTCCGCCACCGCTCTGGCCCGTATCCGGCAGGGCACCAAAATGCCCTTGGTGGCCGATATCCATTTCGACCACCGCCTGGCCCTGATGGCCCTGGATGCCGGGGTGGACAAACTGCGCATCAACCCCGGGAACATCGGCTCTCAAGATAAGATCAGACAGGTGGTCAAGGCTGCGGCCGGTAAAAAGGTTCCCATCCGCATCGGGGTCAATGCCGGCTCGCTGGAGAAGGATATTCTGACCCGGGACGGCCATCCCACCGCCCGGGGCATGGTAGCCAGCGCCCTGCGCCATGTTCAGATACTGGAGGACCTGGGATTCGACGATATCGTCATCTCGCTCAAAGGCACGGACGTGCCCATGACCATCGAGGCCTATAGAAAAATATCCAAAATGATTCCCTATCCTTTGCACCTGGGCATCACCGAAGCCGGGACCCCGGCGGCCGGTGCCATCCGTTCGGCGGTGGGCATCGGGACCCTTTTGGCCGAGGGCATCGGGGACACCATCCGAGTATCGCTATCAGGCGATCCGGCCCGGGAGATCCCGGTGGCCCGGGAGATCGTTCAGTCATTGGGGCTGGGAACCTTCGGCCCGGTGGTCCATGCCTGCCCCACCTGCGGCCGCTGCAAGATAGACGTGGCCAGGATCGCTGCTCAGGTGGAGAGGAGAATCGCCGGGATAAAAAAACCGCTAAAAGTGGCGGTGATGGGCTGTGTGGTCAACGGGCCGGGCGAGGCCCGGGAGGCCGACCTGGGGATCGCCGGCGGCGACGGTCTGGGCCTGCTGTTCCAAAAGGGAAAGATCATAGCCAAGGTCAAAGAAAAGGATATGGTGAACCAATTGGTATCGTTAGCCAAAAAAATGTAAACACATATTTTTTTAGGACACGGATAAACACTGATTTACTAATCATGTACCAAACAGGAGATACTCCACATAAGTTTAAAGTTAAAATTCAAAGAACAATAACCTTTGTGTCTTGGTGTCTTTGTGGTTTAATTAGGTCAGTTAAATCTGCGTCCAATAAATTCCGGTTAATCCGGTTTAGTAATCAGGAGTAATTTATGAAGAAAAAAGGGATTTTCATAACCTTGATCGTGGCCGCGGTGCTGATGGTCGTCGTCATCTTCGTCGGCGCCATCGTGATGGCGGTGTCCGACAACAGCGCCATGGATATCTCCTACGGAAAATCGGTGGGGCTGGTGGAGATCGTCGGGCCGATAGTCTCATCCGAAAACGCCGTGCGGATGATAAAGAAATACCGCGACAACAACTCCGTCAAGGCCATCGTGATCCGGCTGGAGACGCCGGGCGGCGGAGTGGCCGCTTCCCAGGAGATATATGAGGCTATCAAAACGGCCAGGGAAAAGAAGCCGGTGGTCTGCTCCATGGGCGAGGTGGCGGCCTCCGGCGGGTATTATATAGCCTGCGGCTGCGATTCCATCGTGGCCAATCCCGGCAGCCTCACCGGCTCCATCGGGGTCATTTTAAGCTACGCCGTGGTGGAGGAACTGTTCAGGAAGATCGGCATCAGCTATGAGGTGATCAAGGCCGGAGCGGTAAAGGATATGGGCTCGCCCTTCCGCCAGATGTCTCCCCAGGAGAGGGCGTTATTGCAGGCCACCATAGACGACGTGCATCTGCAGTTTATGGAAGCGGTGTCGGAGGGCCGCAGCATCCCGCTGGACTCGGTAAAATTGTTTGCCGATGGCAGGGTTCTCTCCGGACGGCAGGCCTATCAGCTTAAACTGGTTGACAGGCTGGGAACCCAGGACGATGCAGTGATAATGGCCGGTAACATGGCCGGGCTTAAGGAAACCCCCAAGGTGATCAAGGAGAGGAAACGCCGTCCCTCGATATTCGACCTGCTGGCCGAAAGCGCCGAGACCCTGTCCAACTTGAATAGATCAGCCCAGACCAAACTGGAGTATCGGCTGGGGAATTAGGCTGAAAAGGGATTTTCTTGACAGGCGGGGCCGAAAACTGGTAAAATTGGTTTATTGATATTTGGGGCGGCCCTTCAGTAGCAAGGCAAAGGGCCGGGCTCAGGACAGGGAAGCAATAACATTAGTAAGGCGGCTTAGCCAAGTGGTAAGGCGACGGTCTGCAAAACCGTTATTCAGCGGTTCGAACCCGCTAGCCGCCTCCAGTTAAGGAACTTATTCAGAGTGGGTCATTCCCGTCCCGCATCACAGTGCGAGATAAACTCCGGCGGGCCTGTCCGCCGCAGTTCGCCGATGGCGAACGAAGGAGGAAATCCATATCCCATCTGGATACCTGCTTCCGCAGGTATGACAAAAGGCAATCAAAGAAGTGCTACACATTATGCCGGGGTGGCGGAACTGGTAGACGCAAGGGACTTAAAATCCCTCGTTCCTCAAGAACGTGTCGGTTCGATTCCGACCCTCGGTACCAGTACAAGGCAGGACTGCTGAAAAGCAGCCTGCCTTTTTGATTTTATTTTTGCCGCTAAAATTACTTTCCCGCTTTCTCTTATAACACCTCTCCCCTACCCCTCTCCTAAAGCATTAGGAGAGGGAAGGGTGAGGTCGAAAGTTTTAGGGGGCGGCAAACTAACGTAATTAATAATAATATGTCTTCACCCCGCTGTTTTATTATCACCAAGACTATTATGCCAGTAACGCCGACCGTAGCCGCCCCCTAAGACCCAGCTTAACCTGTAAATTCTTACAGGTTAAGTTAAGTGGACCAGGCGTCCAAATGGGGTCCGGGGACACAGTGCGAATAACTGCGGGAAACAATATAAAAACGATCACTGCTTCGCAGCGTGTGCTCTTTTCATTAAATTATTGTTGTTTATATAAGCGGTTCATTAATCTTTTAGCCCTGTGCCCCCGGCGGGTCTTTCGCCCTTTCTGCCCGGACAGAAAGGGCAGAGGGATAAAAAATCCATCAAATTTGCCCTCATAAAGATAATTCGAAAAAACTGTAGATAGGCAATAAAAAAGGACAGGCTTTAAAAGCCTGTCCTGTAATTATCTGGAGCGGGCGACCCCGATTGGCAATTAAAAAGCCCCGGATGTTATCGGGGCGGGGATGTCACAAATCTGGAGCGGGCGATGGGATTTTCCGCCGGCAGAGAAATAGTAGCCCTATCGACGGCGGATGCGCCGTTGAATTGCTGTCGTGTTTTACGGCCGGCGCAGAACCCACGCATCAATGGAACTAAGCAAGACAGCGATCGAGCCGGATCAGCCAAATAAAAAAGCCCCGTTAAAACAGGGCTGATTTATTATAAAAATGGAGCGGGCGATGGGATTCGAACCCACGACGTCTACCTTGGCAAGGTAGCACTCTAGCCACTGAGTTACGCCCGCAAACAGTGGTAATTATATATAAATATCCGGCGGGTGTCAAGGGTTTTGTTATATACCGCAAATCACGAAGCAGGTTTAGCCATAAACTTTATGGGTTTATTTCCCTTGAAAATATTCCCCGATTCTGATACAATAAATGAACCTCATTTCCAGCCAAATAAAATCCTTAATATATAATTTCAGGAGGTCCACTATGCCAGAAATCAGGGTCGATGAGACCCGCTGCAAAGGATGTGAGCTATGCACTAAGGCCTGCCCCAAAAGCTGCATAGAGATGTCCGACACCTTCAGCGTTACCGGCTATTACCCGGCCAAACTGGCCAAAACGGATTGCTGCATAGGCTGCGGTCTGTGCGCCCAAATATGCCCCGACCTGGCCATTGCGGTGTGGAAGTAAAGCATTATCATTCTTTATCCACGCCTTTTCTGTTTAAGCTAAACTTTTAGGAGAAAATAAATGGGTGAAAAGATCTTAATGAAGGGCAATGAAGCCCTGGCCGAGGGCGCGGTCCTGGCCGGATGCCGCTTCTTTTCCGGGTATCCCATCACTCCGCAGAACGAGGTGCCGGAGTATATGTCCTGGCGCCTTCCCGAAGCGGGGGGGATTTTTATCCAGGCTGAATCCGAGGTGTCAGCCATCAATATGATCTACGGAGCTGCGGCTACCGGGATCCGCACCATGACCTCGTCCTCCAGCCCGGGCATCAGCCTCAAGCAGGAGGGCATCTCCTACTGCGCCGGGGCCGACCTGCCGATATTCTTCGCCAATGTGGTCCGGGGCGGTCCGGGGCTGGGCAACATTGCCGCCTCGCAGGGAGACTACAACCAGTCGGTCAAGGGAGGAGGCCACGGGGATTACCACACCATCGTGCTGGCCCCGAATTCGGTGGACGAGATGGGCAACTTTCCCAAGAGATGCTACGAGCTGGCCGAGAAATACCGGATGCCGGCCATGATCCTGGCCGACGGCATCCTGGGACAGATGATGGAGCCGGTGGAGTTCAAGTTCCAGCCGGTGGATCCGGCAACTTTAAAGAAGCCCGATTGGTCCTTGGGCAACGCCGCCGGGAGAAAGAAAAGAATCGTCCGTTCCTACGACCTGCGGGAGGGCGAATTGGAGAAAATGAACTGGGCTCGGGCCAAGAAGTTCCAGGAGATCGAGGACCGGGAGGTTCTGTTCGAGGAAAAGAATACCGCCGATGCCCAGCTGGTGCTGGTGGCCTACGGCACCTCATCCCGCATTGCTGCCTCTGCCATGAAGATGGCCCGCGATAAGGGCCTGAAGGTCGGTTTATTCCGGCCCATTACCCTGTGGCCGTTCCCCAAGAAACAGCTGGCCAAAATGGCCCAAAGGGTCAAGAATTTCCTGGTGGTGGAGATGAGCCAGGGCCAGTTCGTGGACGACGTCCGCCTGGCCATCAATGGCACCGCCCAGGTCGATCTCTACGCCCGGCCGGCCGGGATCCCCTCGGGTGAGGAAGTGTTTGCCGTGGTAGAGAAGCTTTACAAGAGCATCAAACCGGCGATTGCGATTAAAATAGTTGAAAAGACCAAACAGGTTAAAAAAGTCAAACAGACGAAAAAAGCCAAGGCCCCCAAAAAGGCCAAACCAACAAAGAAGCCCAAGCCTGTTAAAAAAACCCAGCCGGTCAAAAAGAAAACAGTAAAAATAAAGGCTGCCAAAAAATCGACCAAGAAAGGAGGGCGTAGATAATGGAGTTGATCAATAAAAAGCCATCCAGTCTGGTCGACATTAAAATGCATTACTGCCCGGGCTGCGGCCACGGGATAGTGCACCGCCTTATCGCCGAAGTGATGGACGAACTGGGCATCCGGGAAAGGACCGTGGGGGTGGCCCCGGTGGGCTGCGCGGTGTTCTCCGACGATTATTTCAACTGCGACATGATCCAGGGGCCGCACGGCCGCGGGCCGGCCATCGCCACCGGCATCAAGCGTTCCCAGCCCGGCTGTATCGTGTTCTCCTACCAGGGGGACGGCGATCTGGCCTCCATCGGGATGGCCGAGACGGTCCATTCGGCGGCTCGCTCCGAGAACATCACCATCATCTTCATTAACAATGCCATCTATGGCATGACCGGCGGACAGATGGCCCCCACCACTCTGATGGGCCAGCCGGCCACCACCTGTCCCAAGGGGCGCGATGCCAAGGTCAACGGCTACCCCATCAAGGTCTGCGAACTGCTGTCCCAGCTGGAAGGCGCCAGGTATCTGGAGCGGACCTCGGTCAGCAGCGCCCAGGGGGTGATCAAGACCAAGAGGGCTATCAAAAAGGCCTTTCAGAATCAGGTCGAGGGAAAAGGCTTCTCGCTGGTCGAGATCCTGTCCATGTGCCCCACCAACTGGGGGATGAACTCCCTGCAGGGCGTTAAATTCGTGGACGAAAAGATGATGCCGGTGTATCCGCTGGGCGTATTCCGCTCGACGGAGCAGGAAGGAGGGCAGAGATAATGTATCAAGGAATTAGAATCTCGGGTTTCGGCGGCCAGGGCGTGATCTCGGCCGGCATTCTGCTGGCCCAAGCCGGGCTGCTGGAGAACAAGAACGTCTCCTGGTTTCCGGCCTACGGGGCCGAGATGCGCGGCGGCACCGCCAATTGCTCGGTGGTCATCGCCTCCGAGGAGGTGTCCAGTCCGGTGGTCTCCCGTCCTGACACCGTCATCGTGATGAACGAGCCTTCGCTGGCCAAGTTCGAGCCATTGATAAAACCCGGCGGATTGCTGATCATCAACAGTTCGCTGGTAAATTCCAGGCCCAAGCGGACCGACATCAAGGTGGCCTATGTGCCCTGCAACAAGATCGCCGAGGAGATCGGGACCACCAAGATTGCCAACATGGTGGCCCTGGGCGCTTATGCCGGACTGACCGGGGCGGTATCGGTCGATTCCATCGTCAAGGCTCTCGACAAGGTGTTCAAGCGGGCAAAACCGGAGATGCTGGAGCTTAATGTCAAGGCCCTAAAAAAAGGCGCGGAAACAAAGATCTAGGATATATTCACCCAAACAGGCGGGCCTTATAGCCCGCTTGTTTTATATTATTTGAAAAGAATGTCAAAATATAACATAGATACGATCGCCATTTTGGAAATGCCGGGTCCCCGACCGGGGCAAATTTCGTATTATCCCTTCTCGCTACATTCCAAAAGGGCCTCAATATTTACAATAACCGGCCAGTGGACCCAGGCTGAGGAGACTAATTACAGCAATCTGAGCGCGGCCAGGCAAGCCCAAAGTCCCAAAGAAATCGTCGCTGGAGCCAATCAGCTGGGGTTTATCCTATTGCAGAGGGGTAAATACCAGGAGGCCTTGCCGCTGTTCCTGGAGGCAATAGCGATCTCTGAAAAATCCGGCCTGAAACATGTAAACCATGACGCCATGGGGAACCTGGGCACATTGTACCGCAACCAAGGGGACTATGCCGAAGCCCAGAAATATTTTGATCTGACCAAACAGCAGGCCCGGGCTCAGGGCAATGACCATTCCCTGAGCATCGTCCTAGGCAATCAGGGACTGATGTACTGGTATCAAGGCCTGCATGAGAAGGCCATGGACTGTTATAATCAGAAACTGTCAATTGATGAGAAGATAGGAAATCTTTATCTGCTGGGAACCGATTATGGTAATATCGGAGGTGTCCATTTTTCTCGGGGAGATTTTGTACAGGCCGAAAATTGCTATCAAAAACAGATCTCTCTGGCCCGCCAGATAGGCGATAAGTATTCCCTGAGGGTGGCCCTGAACAACCTGGCCGGGATCTATGATAATCAGGAGAACTACCAAAAAGCTCTGGACTGCTATCAGACCAGCCTGAAGATAGCCCGGGAGCTGGGCAACCTGGCCGGGGAGAGGGTGGTGCTGAATAATCTGGGGATCCTTCTATCATACCAAGGAGAATATGCCCAAGCCCTGAAATATGCCACCCAGAGCCTGGGGCTGGCCAGGGGTTTGGGGGACAGGCGGGGCGAGGCGATCGTGATGATGACTTTGGGGATCATTTATAAAACTAAAGGTGGCAATGCAGAGGCCCTAGATCAGTATAAAAGGGCGGAATCTATTTTCGTGGAATTATCGTTAAAAGAATATTTATGCGAATGCCAGGCATTAATAGCGACGGCTTTGCTGGATGCCGAGAGGGCGGATCTATCGTTGGATTACTCTCGAACAGCTTCGGCCGCAGCGGTTCAATCAGGAAATAGTGAAATTATTGTCAGATGTAAAATTATTGAGACCAGAGCGGGGTTTTTAAAAGGCGGCCAAATGACGCCGGAGAAAGCTACCATAGGTTTATTGGAGATGCTGCCTTCCTGCCCGAAAAAAATGGAGGTTGAACTGAACATTCTGCTTTTCGAGATTACCCATGAACCTAAATACCGTCAAGCTGCTTTGGATGCTATTCATTCCCGGCCCAACTGGCAGTTTCGGAAGGATTATCGGGAGTGGGTGAAGGAGCTGGAAAATATTTCTTTGAAATAATGTCGAAAAGGATCTGAGCATGTCCGAAAATAAACTGCCGAGAGAGCAGATCATTCAGGCCGTAGTAGATGCTTTGGAACCATTGAATTATGTTCATACCCTGTGGCAGGGCGGGGCGGCGGCCTTTGGCCGGGTGGATCGGTGGAGCGATATAGACTTTATGGTCATCGCCGACCGGGAATCCATCCCTCGGGTCTTCCAGGTCGCCGAAGCGACCATCGAAAAGCTGGCCGGGTTCGACCTGATCTTCGATGTGCCCCAGCCCACCTCCCACGGCTTCTTTCAGAAATTTTACCGGTTGAGGCAGGCCAGCCCGTTTCTGCTGATAGATCTGGCGGTGGGCGAGCTGGAGAAGCCGGATAAGTTCCTGGAGCCGGAGATCCACGGCCACCCCATCGTCCATTTCGACCGGAAGGACATCATTGCCTCCCAGCCGCTGGACAGGGAGAAATTCAAAGAAAATATGAAAATAGCGTTGGGGCGGGCCAAGGTTCGTTTTGACATTTTTCAATTGTTCTTTGACAAGGAATATAACCGGAGCAATTACCTGGATGCCTTTGATTTCTATTACAACTTCGCCATCGGCGGGCTGCTATCGGTCCTGCGGATGAAGCATTCACCGTATCATTACACCTTCCGATCTAAGTATGCCAATTACGACCTGCCGCCGGAGGTGGTACTAAGGTTGGAGGATCTCTATTTTGTCAAAGGCCCGGAGGATATGAAGGCCAAATACCAACAGGTGAAGGATTGGTTCGCCGAGGCAGTATCCGAGGTAGAATAAAATAAATTTTACTGTTGACATTCAGATAGGGTGGGATTATACTTCAGGCGCCGATAATAAGGAGCCTGATGATCCCATCCTTTAATTATTTTAAGGAGGCGGGTATGAAAAGATCATGGTTGGTCTCTTTTGCGTTGCTTTTCTGCTGGACATGCCTTTTAGCCGCTCCGGCTAAAAAGGGCATATCCTTTGAAGGAGCTTCCGGTCAAACAACATTTGTGAAATCACCGGCCGCAAAGGCTCCGGCCGGGATGGTGACCATCGGGCCCATGGGCTATGCCGATGCCTGGCGAACTATAGCCCCAAGCTACGCTAAAAGCATAGTTTCCAGCAAGAGCGGAGACTCCTTGATGCTGCTGTATTCGCAGTACAGCGGTTCTGGGGGAACCCCGTCTAACCTAACTTTTGCTTATTCAACAGATGAAGGGCAATTTTGGAATAACCAAACTATTGTATCGAACAGAAGCTCACGTACATATTCCGCATTGGCTGCGGATTTTTTCTTTACACCGTATCTGATATGGGCGGACAGAATTACTATTGCACCTTGGCCAATATGTATTAGTTACGATTCGGGTGGGTTCACTTCGGGGATATGGAGCACTCCTGTGAATCTTACCGATTCAGGGGCATTTTATCTGCCTACGCTGTCAATTTTTGATGATGGATCTGATTTCCGGCTGATTTGCAGTGCAGTTTCGTCTTCTGTAGCCTTTGGAGGCGATGCCGGAATATTTATGGCTTTAACAACGGATAGAAGTTTAGGGGCATGGGATCCTCCATGGGATATTTCGTTCCCTTGGGGTTGGAAGGAATGGTATACCTGCCCTTATGACTTGGGCAATGCTGACTGGATATTCTCACCCAGCGGGGATACGGTCTTCGCATTTTGGGAAGAAGAGGATACCATCACATACAATTACCGGCCCATGTATAGGATATCCACCGACGGCGGAATCAACTGGGGGATCGCGAATATTTTGACCGTTTCAGGCAGCGATGCCAACGGACATCCTTATCAGTATACTGACGGTGGCTGGTGGTACCGTTACGACGGATGCTGGGCGGGGGACAGGCCGCACCTGCTTTATGGCCATTCCGACGGGGTGTGGAACGGTTTGGCTCTGTTTGAATATCATCCCACGATGGCGGGTGATTTTTCCCAATGGACCTGCACCCGCATCTCCGAGATCCCGGGCAACCTGGCCGGGGTGACGCCCGGCGACCTGGTGGGTTCTTACGCCGATTACCCGTCCATCAGTTATGACCAATACGGCAATATCTTTGCAACCTATGTGGGCTATTCCCAGAATTCTAATACCACCACAGATATCATCGGAGTGGCCTCCACCGACGGCGGCAACACCTGGCTGCAACATGTCTACCTGACCAACTCTGGCGCCACCTACGATTACAGCTTTGTCGAAGCGGCCGAATATACCGGCGGGGACAAGCTGCATATCCTGGCCCCGCCCGCCGCGATGGACAGCCTGTATTACCTGACTGTTCCCACCGCCACCCTGCTGGCAGCCCCTGCCAGGCCGCGGGAGATCGACCTTCCCAACCTGCTGTGCGGCACTGCCGAGGGTGGAGTGGGCGGCCCGATCGATGCGGTGATGGACACCGTCAACAACGACACCCTGCATTTTATATGGGGGCCTATGATTGGTATCAATGGCCAGTATGAATTGACAATTTCCAAAACACCAAATTGGGCTAATGCTGCCGGCAACTATGATTATATATCGTGGTGCAACACCAATTACACACCGCCAGTGATCGGTTTACCCCAGGCAGGCGTGGTATGGTATTACAAGGTCAGATCTCATTATGGAGGAGAGAATTCACCCTGGAGTCAAGTGTACGACTTTTTCTACAACGGCACCGCCATCAACACCATAGACTGGTTATCTCCGTCAGGCGTAGCCGGCAAGCCGGGCACCGTGGTTCAGCCCTTCGTGCTGAACCAGAACCGGCCCAACCCGGTGAGCGGCAACACCGCGATATCCTTCAGCCTGCCCAGAGCCGGGGACTACAGCCTCAAGGTCTACAACGTGGCCGGACAGGTTGTCAGCATCGTCAACGGCCGTGGTGACGCGGGCAACAATACCGTCAACTGGAACAGCCGGGCTGTCTCCAACGGCGTTTACTTCTATCAGTTAAACGCCGCCGGCAGCACCGCCGTTAAAAAGATGGTGGTCATAAAATAAAAGAAAAATAAAAAAGGGCGCTGATGTCAGCGCCCTTTTTCTGTTCTGTCCGGAATTACTTCCGGCCCTTGCCGGATTTCTTGTTATCTTTGTCTTTCTTGTCCTTGTCGTCTTTCTTGTCCTGCTTTTCTTCTTTGATTTCTTTTTTAATTCCCTTCTGGTCCTGTTTTTTATCCCAGCGTTTTTCCTTTTCCCATTGCTTCCAGTTCTTATTCATATCCTGATGTTTGATGCCGGAATGGGCCGTGGCCATTTTGCGCCACTCGGGTGAGAGCTTGAAAAACGGTGCCGGAACATATTTGTTCTTCCGATATTTCCAAGGGCCGTTGTAATGATGGGCCCGATACCAGCGGTTGTGATGGAACCTCCACCAGTAACCGCCATGGAAGAAGTAATCGTGCTCGTAACCGTAGATGAAATAGATGTAGGTCCCGGGGATGACCGCCATCACCGGCTCCTCCTTGATCTGCACCAGTGGTAGGTTGATGTTGATTTTCACTTTAGTGTCGGCCATCAGTCGTGGCGTCCAAAGCGAGCTAAACATCAATAAGGCAATAAGGGCTAATTTTGTTTTCATTTCCGTTCTCCTTTCTATTTACAATGATAACCAGTGGATATGCTTTTGTCAAGCCTTTGTTGAATAAAGATTAGAGTACCTGGCCGGGAATCAGGTTCCTGGGCTATCCTTAAAAAATTGGCTAACTTTATTGTTTGACATAGCTTGCAAAATCTGATAAATTTATGACATGATAATGAATTTGCCCAATATTCTCACCCTGAGCCGGCTGGTTATCAGCCCGATCTTCATGGCCCTGCTTTTGATGGACAACGTTTACTCGCGATTGGGGGCCCTGATCCTTTTTATCCTGGCTTCGGTAACCGACCTGCTGGACGGGTATCTGGCCCGGAAAAACGGCCAGCAAACCGATTTCGGCAAGTTTATGGACCCGGTGGCGGACAAGTTCCTGATCGCCCTGGCCCTAGTATCATTCGTGGCTTTAAAGGAAGCCAGCACCTGGATGGTGATGATCATCATTGGGCGGGAGTTCCTGATAATGGGACTGCGGACCCTGGTGGCCTACCGCCGCGAGGTGATGGAGTCCAGTTTTCTGGCCAAGATCAAGACCTTCAGCCAGATGGCCTCGGTGTTCGGGATCCTGCTGTATATATGCCTCAATGATTGCGTGGATGCGGGTTTTATTAGCATCTCCTGGCAGTTTCTGGCCGATTTGAAATTCTCTTTCGATGTCCTGCTGTTCCTGTCCATGCTTTTAACCCTACTGTCTGGTGTGGATTATGTGATCAAGAACCGCTGGCTGATATTGGGGCTTTTCAAGGACAATATGTAAAAAATGAGAATAATAAAAGATAAAATCGCCTTGATATTGGCCACCGGTTTTGGCTCGGGATATTCCCCGGTGGCTCCGGGCACTGCCGGGAGCCTGTTGGCTCTTGTCATCTGGTGGCTGGCGCCGCCTTTTTTGTGGCTGAGGGCATCATTGTTGGTTCTGTCACTATTCTTTGGGGTCTGGTCGGCGACCCAGGCCGAGAAAAAATGGGGGCATGACAACGGGAAGATCGTGATAGACGAAGTGGCCGGGATGTGGATCACGCTGTTGTTTCTGCCCAAGCTGTTTCTGGTATATCTGATAGCTTTCCTGCTGTTCCGGGCCATGGACATAATAAAGCCGCTGGGCGCCAGGCAGATCCAAAAACTTCCCGGCGGTTGGGGGGTGGTGGCCGATGATGTGCTGGCCGGGATCTATGCCAATATCCTATGCCAGATCGTGGTGATGATATTCTGGCCGGCTAATAATGTCCCATTGAAAATGCTGGCCGCTGCCATAAATAAGTTATTTAACTTATAAACGGACCACCCCTTTGATCCCCTCCTTGATCAAGTAGGGAGAAATTTATGATACTATGAAAGCCTCCATAATCACCATAGGCAACGAGATACTTTCCGGGATGACCATAGATACCAATTCGTCATATCTGGCCAAGGAACTGGGAACGATAGGTATTCCGGTGATTCTCAATATCTCCGTTGGGGACAGGGCCATTGATATTAAACAGGCTTTCAAACAGGCCCTGGCCGGGTCGGATATCGTTCTTTGTGCCGGGGGGCTGGGGCCGACCAGTGACGATATCACCAAGAAAGTTGCGGCAAAATTCTTTGGATTGAAACTCAAACTCGATAAAAAAACTTTGGAGCATATCCGATCCCGTTTTGCCAAGCGGGGAATAGAGATGCCGGTCTGCAACCGCGGGCAGGCTATGGTACCCGACAAGGCCGAGGCGCTGTTCAACCCCGAAGGGACCGCCCCGGGTTTGTTGTTCAAAAGAAGGAAAAAGATATTGGCCCTTTTGCCCGGCGTGCCCCGCGAAATGAAGACCATCTTTGCCGGGTCTCTGAAAGAAAGGCTGAATGCCTTGAGTTGTGGGATGAATATCCGGACGCTGACTGTAAGGACAACCGGAATTTCCGAGTCGGCCATCGCTGAAAAGTTGGTCCCATTCGAAAAAGGACTGGCCAAAGGTACTCTGGCATTTTTGCCAACGCACCTCGGCGTGGATCTAAGGCTTGCCATCTCGGGGAAGGCCGTGATAGCCATAGATAAAAAACTGAACGACCTATCAGCAAAGGTCTCCGGCCTGTTGGGGCAGGTCATATATGGAAAAGGCGACGAAACTATGGAAGATGTTGTCGGCCGCCTGCTGAAAGAAAAGAAGCTGACCCTGACCACCGCCGAATCCTGTTCAGGAGGGTTGATAGCAGATAGGATAACCAATATTTCAGGCTCCTCGGATTATTATCTGGGCTCGGTGGTTGCCTACAGCAATGTCCTTAAAGAGAAGATGTTGGGTGTGAAATCCCAGACCCTGCGTTTGCACGGTGCGGTCAGCAAAGAGACGGCGATAGAGATGGCCAATGGTGTGCGGGGCAGGCTGGGCAGCGATCTGGGGCTGGCCATCACCGGCATAGCCGGACCGGGCGGTGGGACCGATAAGAAGCCTGTCGGCCTAGTGTTCATGGCCCTGGCCGGGCCCAAGGGGACGATGGCGGAGGAGAAAAGGTTTTTGGACCAACGCCGGCATATCAAGGAATCGGCCGCTCAGGCGGCGCTGAATATGCTGAGGTTATACTTGTTGAAATAAATATCATTGCCAACGTCATTCTGAGCCTGACTATATGCTGTGCTAACCGAAGAATCTAATGTCACACATTCGGCTTGTAAAATGAATGCAGTTCTCAGTGTGACCGACCTTTATGTCACCACTTCGGCAGCATCATAATAGCTAACCTCAGTGCAGGCGCGGAGCCAAGCAGCGTGCCGAGCAAGTCGAACGGGTGATGTTCTGGATTCGGCAAGATACCTTTCTGCTGAAGAATCTACGGTCACACATTCGGTTTGTGTAATAATGGCAATACTCAGTGTGACAAATAATATCCATGATATGAACACACAGAAAACAGTCCGCTGTTTCATCGCTCTGGAACTGCCGCCCGATACACAATCCATGCTGGGGGGCATTATCGGACAGTTGAAAACTTCCGGGGCCGATGTCAAATGGGTGGATCCGGCCAACATCCATCTGACCCTTAAATTCCTGGGCGAGATCCCTGAAGCCGGCGTTTTGCGAACCGGGCTGGCGCTCAATACCCTGAAGGGAAAATTAAAAGCCATAGATTCCGGCTTGGGCGTTCTGGGAGCCTTCCCATCGGTGGACAGGCCGAAGGTGATCTGGGCGGGGCTGTCGCAGGGCGCGGAAGAGATTAAGGAAATCTACAGAGAAGTGGAGAGATTAACGGCCGATATCTCCGAAGAAAATAAAGGCCGGGAGTTCAACCCTCATTTGACTTTGGGCAGGGTTCGTTCGGACAAGAATCTGCAGCAGTTGAAAGAAGCAATAAAACAAGCTGACATTCTCCAAAAGGGTTTTGAATTCAATCGCCTGGTATTGATGAAAAGCACCCTGACTCGGGAAGGGGCGATATATTCTGAGTTGAATGGAGTAGAGTTGGTTTGAACCACCAAGGCACAAAGACATAAAGCAACTATTGTTGTGTACTCGAATTTCCTCTTACTTGCTAAACCCTAATATTAATGTTAAAATTACAAGTTGCGCAATATCAAGCTAAACATAGAATACGACGGGACCGATTTCGCCGGGTGGCAGGTCCAGCCCGGCCAGAGAACGGTCCAGGGATTGTTGGAGGAAAAGCTTTCCTCCATGCTGGAGGAGAAGATATCGGTCCTCGGTTCCGGGCGGACCGACGCCGGGGTCCATGCCGCCGGGCAGGTAGCCAATTTCAAGACCTCCCGCGATATTCCATTAAAAGCCTTCGAAGAAGGCCTGAACTCTTTGCTTCCCCGCGATGTGGCCATCATCAAGGCCGAGGAAGCGGCCGAGGAGTTTCATGCCCGGTTTGATGCCAAGAACCGCCGCTACCGCTATCAGATTGTCTTCCGGCGTTCTCCACTCAGGGAACGCTATGCCTGGCGGATGACATATAAGGCCGATCCGGCTATTCTGAAGTCCCTGGCGGCACAGATGCTGGGACAGCACGATTTCACCGCCTTTGCCTCGGCCCAGGCCGAGGTCAATAACTTCATCTGCCTGATCGAGAAGGCCGAGTGGATATTTGCCGACGATATGTGGACCTTCGAGATAAAGGCCAACCGTTTTCTGCATAACATGGTCCGCATTCTGGTCGGAACGATGATAGACATGGCCCGGGGACAGATGGATCACAATGATCTCCTAAAGATACTGGAAGCAAAGGACAGAACATTGGCCGGGAAAACCGCCCCAGCTTGCGGTTTGTGCCTGATGGAGGTATTGTACTAAATGCAGGTATTCATCAACGAAGCGGCCTTCTGGGGCCTGCTGGTCTCGGCCATCGAGGTCTACAAGAAGGAATCCTACGGGTTGCTTTTGGGCCACCGGGACGGCGACATGTTCATGGTGGTCAACGCCATCGCCTGCCAGAAGGCCGAGCGGCACGCCACCTGGGTCAAGGCCAGGGACAAATCCTACGCCCGGATAGTAAACTTCTTCCAGAACCTGCCCAACCTGTACATCGTGGGCGATTTCCATTCCCATCCCCGGCATAACACCACCCTGAGCGAAGACGATCTCTATGGCATGAGCCCCGGACACGTCTACATCGTGATCGAGATCAAGGACAAGGCCAAGGAGAAGTACTGGAGCTATAACGAGGACGGCACCCTGTCCGGCACCACCGACAACTGGTTCATCAAGATAGCCTCTTATTACATAGACCCTGAGACCGGAAAACACCGGATGGCCGACGTGCTGTGTCCTTTCGCCATCGGGTTCAACATCAAACCCAGAACACCATCGAGATGATAGAAAAGAAACTTATAAAGATCGAAGAACGCTACCGCGAATTGGAAAAACTTATCAGCGACCCGGCGATAATATCCGATCAGCAGAGATACCGCGACCTGTCCCGGGAGTATCGTCAGGCCTCTCCCATAATTGCCAAATATACCGAGTACCGAAATACCGCCAAACAGCTGGAGGACAATAAGGCGTTGGTGGCCGAGAGGGGTGACAAGGAGCTGACCGAGATGGCCCAGGCCGAACTGCCGGAACTGGAAGCCAGATATCAAAACCTGACCGAGGAGCTGAAAAAACTGCTGGTGCCAAAGGATCCCAGCGATTTCAAGAACGCCATTGTGGAGATCCGGGCCGGGACCGGCGGCGAGGAGGCGGCCATCTTCGCCGGGGACCTGTACCGGATGTACATCCGCTATGCCGAGCGTAAGGGATTCAAGATAGACATCATGAATTCCAACCCCACCCAGCTGGGCGGCTTCAAGGAAGTGATCTTCACCGTGCAGGGCGAGGGAACCTACGGGCAGTATAAATACGAAAGCGGAGTGCACCGGGTCCAAAGGGTGCCGCGCACCGAGGCCTCGGGGCGCCTGCATACCTCGGCGGCCACGGTGGCGGTACTGCCCGAGGCCGAGGAGGTGGACCTGCAGATAAACGCCAACGACCTGAGGGTGGACACCTTCTGTTCCTCCGGGGCCGGAGGGCAGTGCGTCAATACCACCTACTCGGCGGTGCGGATCACCCACATTCCCAGCGGGCTGGTGGTGTCCTGTCAGGACGAGCGCTCCCAGATAAAGAACCGGGCCAAGGCTATGACGGTGCTGCGTTCCCGCCTGCTGGAGAAGATGGAGAAGGAGCACAACGCCAAGCTGGCCCAGGAAAGAAAATTGCTGGTAAAATCAGGGGACCGCAGCGATAAGATCAGGACCTATAACTTTCCACAGAACCGCGTTACCGATCACCGCATCGGGCTGACCCTCTATAACCTGGACGGGGTGATGGACGGCCAGATCGACCAAATCATTGAAGGCCTAACCAATGCCGAGCAGGTCGAGGGGCTGGAAGTGGCGGAGGAAAATTGATCCGGCAAATAAAAACAGAAGACGGTCTCAGATGACCATCGGGGAATTATTAAATTACGGTTTTGACCACCTCCTACGGTCCGGGATTCCGGAAGCCGTCATGGAGGCCGAACTATTGCTTGAATACGTCATGGACCAGGATCGGATATATCTGCATCTGAACCGCAACCAGGACGTATCCGTAACTGTTCAGGAAAAATACCAGTCATACATCGCCGATCGCTGCCGACACAGACCTTTGCAATACATCGTCGGGCAGACGGAATTTTACGGATTAAAATTCACTACGGATAAAAGGGCGCTGATACCCCGGCCCGAGACCGAGATCCTGGTGGAGGAGGTTTTGGAGAACTGGCAGTTGGGGTTCCATACGATTCTGGATATTGGGACCGGCAGCGGGGCTATAGCCGTTGCCTTGGCCAAGCATCTGGTTTCGGTCAGGATAACAGCCACCGATCATAGCCCGGAGACTCTGGAGCTGGCCGGGATCAATGTGAAGAGTTTTGGCCTGGAGGACAGGATCAGTTTGGTGCAGGCAGATTTATTCCCGCCGGAAAATGGCAGATTCGACTGCATCGTATCCAACCCGCCATATATTCCCAGCGATCAGATCGCCGCCCTGCAGCCCGAGGTAAGTCAGTTTGAACCTATCCAGGCGCTGGACGGCGGGCCCGACGGGCTGGACTTCTATCGCAGGATAGCTGGAGGCATTGCCGATCGTCTCAATCATCCAGGGCTGGTTGCTCTGGAGGTCGGGATGGGGCAGGCGGAGGAAGTGGCTCGGATGATGAGCCAGGCGCTTCCGGCATCCGAAATAATCATCAAAAAGGATCTGGCCGGGATAAATAGGGTGGTGCTGATAAAAATGCAATAACCCCAAGGGATAAAATGTCTTGACAACGATAAAATTTTACAGTATCATTACTTTTTATTGTTAATAATCCGCAAATAACTGCCAATTTATGGTCAGATGAGAATAGACAAACATCCCATACTTGACTTAAAAAAAGGGACCAAGATAGAATTTTATTTCGAGGGGCAGCCGGTTGAGGGATACCAGGGAGAACCCATTGCGGCTGCTCTGCATGCCGCCGGGATCAAGGTGCTGCGCCACAGCGTCAAGCTGGACAGACCCCGGGGCTTTTTTTGTGCGGTGGGAAAGTGTTCATCCTGCCTGATGGAGGTGGATGGAGTGCCCAATATTTTCTCCTGCATCACACCCATCCGCGATGGCATGCAGGTAAGGCGGCAAAAGGGACGGGGCCGGATCTCCCTAAAATGAATCAATACTACGACACTGTCTTTAAGAATCCATGACAAATACCGACTTTCTAATCATCGGGGGAGGCCCGGCCGGGCTGATGGCGGCGCTGTCGGCCTCGGAGTTCGGCCTGGAGCCGCTGATAATTGACGAGAACCAAAGCATCGGGGGCCAGCTGATAAAGCAGACCCACATGTTCTTTGGTTCCAAGGCCGAGAGAGCTGGGACCAGGGGTTTTGAGATAGGTCTGGAGCTGGAGCAGGAGATAGGGAAGCGCAACATCAGTATCGAGCGCCAGGCCTCGGCGGTGGGATATTATCCCGACGGAACGTTGGCGGTGCAGCAGAATGAAAAAGTGACCCCGCTTAAACCCAAGGCCATTCTGGTGGCCACCGGAGCCTCGGAGAATTTTGTTTCCTTTTCCGGCAGCGACCTACCCGGTGTATATGGAGCCGGAGCAGTGCAGACTTTGATGAACGTTTACGGCATCAAGCCGGGCCACAGCGTGCTGATGGTGGGCTCGGGCAACATCGGGCTGATAGTATCCTACCAGCTGATGCAGGCCGGGGTCGAAGTCAAGGCCGTCATCGAGGGCCTGCCCAAGATCGGGGGCTACCTGGTGCATGCCTCAAAGATAGCCCGGGCGGGGGTGCCAATTTTAACCCGTCACACCATCCTCAACGCATTTGGGGAGGAACAGGTCAGCGGTGCGGTGATATCAAAAATTGACGATAAATGGCAGACCATAGAGGGTACCCAGCAGACACTGGAGGTGGACACCATCTGCCTGGCGGTGGGGCTTTCCCCATTGACCGAACTTTTATGGCAGGCCGGCTGCCAGATGAACTACATTCCGGAGCTGGGCGGCCAGGTGGCCTGGCATGATGATCTGATGATGACCACTGCCCCGGGGATATTCACCGCCGGCGACGTCAGTGGGATCGAAGAGGCCTCCACCGCCATGCTGGAGGGTGAGCTGGCCGGATTGGGTGCGGTCAAATTTCTCAGGGGCGGGTCAAAAGAATTGCAATGTCGGATAGATGATACTACTTGCCGTTTGGCAGGTCTCCGGGCCGGCCCGTTCGGGCAGAAGGCCAGGGAGGGGAAGTGCAAGCTGGCGGAGTGCAGACGATAAATTAGAGGCAAAATTATGAAATATGATAATTGCGAATTTACTTTTTATGGCGATTTATTAGGAGTTTCGAACTATTATAAAATTAGCCCGGATAAAGCTTATTCAAAATTGAATACTTTTTATAACAAATCATTCGAAATTTTCAAAGAATTAGTTGATAATGACCAAGAATTAAAGATATTTTTGTTTAGTGATTCGATATTTGTTACAGGCAAGAAGTTAGAAACAGCATTAAAGCATATTTCATATCTTTATTCTACCCTTTTCCAGAACAATCTTCTATTGCGTGGTGCAATAGTTAAAGGTTTGTTAGAATTCCAACCCAGAGTAGAAATAAAAAGATTTACGAAACAGCTACCCAAAGGGGATGTTTTATTTCGTGCGGTTGAATTAGAAAAGCGTAGCAAAGGTGCGCGACTTTTAATAGAGACTAAATTAGCACAACAGATACTGCCCAAAGAATGGTATACGAATGAAGGTTATGATAGTAATATCGATAGAAAGATTCCAGAGCATAGTATTGTAAGAAAAATAAAACTCACTTCTGATTGGTCTGCTTATGAATATTTATGGCCACTAATAGAAGAAGATGAATACCCTTTAACTAATAAAGTTAAGATGGGTTATAAGGAATTAATTTTAATTATCGAAAATTTAAAAAGCATTAGTCCCAAAGAGGCAACTGCACACATAATTGAAACAAAAAAGATGTTTCAAAGTATAAAATTTAGTTTAAAATACAACTATGAGCGAAATTACAACAAAGCACTTGCAGAATCTCTCAAAGAATTACAAAAAAAAATTACATAACGATCCAAATGCTCAGCGAAAAATTAACAACCTGCGGAATCGCCGATGCCACCGATATCAAAACCTCCTGGCCGTCGGAAGAGCGGCTGAAAAAAGGCCCGGTGGTCATCGTGGAATGCTTCCAGGAGATCCCCTGCAACCCCTGCGAGACCAGCTGTCCCCGCAACGCCATTATAGTGGGGGAGAATATCAACGACCTGCCCCGGGTGGATCACAACAAGTGCAACGGCTGTACCGTCTGCGTCTCCCGCTGTCCGGGCTTGGCCATTTTTGTGATTGACGTCAATTTCTCGGAAAAGGAAAGCTTGGTAACCATGCCTTATGAGTTTCTGCCCCTGCCGGAGAAAGGCGATATGGTCGATGGCCTGGACCGTGAAGGCAAAACATGCTGCCGGGCTAAGGTGGTCAAAGTGGTTAACACCAAGGCCCAGGGCAAGACCCCGCTGGTGACCCTGGCCATACCCAGAGGAATGGAAATGTCAACCCGGTTTTTCAAGCTGGTTTCCTGATTTTTTGCCACCAAGTCACCAAGACACAAAAAACATGAATTATATATTCCTTGTTGTATAATCTTTGGTGCCTTAGTGTATTTATGGTGGAATTGCCAAAAATAAAAACATATCATTAATAACCAAAAGGGACGTTATGACCAAGATCAAATCCGCAGTTCTGCTGATGTTGTTCCTGCTTCCGGCCCTGGCCCCGGCCCTGGAGCCGCCCACCGATATCAAGCTGACTGACGCTCCCAATGACGACGGCTCCACCGTCATCATGAAATGGCAACCATCACCCTCGGAAAATGAGCCCGGCTTCATGGGCTACAATATCGAGAGGTCCGTGCTGCCCAACGACTCGTTCCAGATGATCGCCTGGGTTCCCAAGGGATACGTCGAGCACCAGGACAATTCGGTCGAGGTTATGGGTAAAAATTATTATTATAAGGTGGTGGCCGTCAACGAGAGCGGCGACAGCGCTGTCAGCGCCGTAGCCGGGCCGATAGCCACCACCCAGGACTGGTTCAATACCGGCAAGCTGAACACCCTTTTCGGCACCTTCCTTTTTATCGCCATCACCCTTTTATACATCTACTGGGCCCGCAAGGGCAAGCTGTTCATCCGGCGCATTGCCGGCCTGGATGCGGTGGAGGAGGCCATCGGCCGGGCCACCGAGATGGGCCGTCCCATCCTTTACTGCAACGGCATCGGGTGGATAGATTCCATATCCACCGTGGCTGCCCTGAACATCCTGGGTCAGGTGGCCAAGAAGACCGCCGAGTACGACACCCCGCTGACCGTTCCCACCGCCGACCCGGTGGTTCATGCGGTGGCCCGGGAGATGGTCAAGGAGGGCTATAAGAGCGCGGGCCGCCCGGATCTGTTCAAGGAGGACTCGGTATATTTTATCACCAGCGATCAGATGGGGTACGCCGCAGCCCTGGCCGGGATAATGGTCCGCGAGAGGCCGGCCACCAACTTTTTCATGGGTTACTATGCGGCCGAATCCCTGGTGCTGGCCGAGTCCGGGGCGGCCACCGGGGCCATCCAGATAGCCGGGACCGACCAGATATCCCAGCTGCCGTTCTTCATCACCGCCTGCGATTACACCCTGATCGGCGAGGAGCTGTACGCCGCCTCGGCCTACCTGTCCAAGGAGCCGCTGCTGGTGGGAAGCCTTAAGGGCCAGGACGCCTGCAAGCTGGTGATCATACTGTTCGTCCTGCTGGGCACCCTGACGGCCCTGATCTTCCGTTCCGATCTTATCTACAACCTATTCAGAATTCACTAAAGGTAAATGAATATGAAAAAAAATATTCCCTTGGCCATAGTCTTCGTGCTGGGAGTGGCATTCATCATCCAGTTCTTCATTCCCAGCCGGCCGTCGCAGATAGCCTTCAATACCATGATCGAATGGGACCTGATTCTTTTTGTCTTCGCCTCGGTGATAGCGGTGGACAGCCTGGTGCGCCACCATATCCTGAAGATCTCCCGCAAGACCAAGGGCTGGGGATACAGCATCGTCTATCTGGGCGCGGCGGTGTTCATGATCCTGGCGGCGGTGTTCAGCGGCACCCGGGAGGGCAGTTTTTATATGAAGCTGTTCAATTACGCCCTGGCCCCCATGCAGGCCACCATGTTCGCTATCCTGGCCTTCTACATGGCCTCGGCCAGCTACCGGGCCTTTCGGGCCAAATCCACCGAGGCCACCATGCTGCTGGTCTCGGCCTTTATCGTGATGCTGGGGCTGATCCCGCAGGGGGCCGCCATCTGGAGCGGCCTGCCCAAGGTTTCCGAGTGGCTGCTGGTAATTCCCAATATGGCTGCCAAACGGGGCATCACCTTCGGGATCGGGCTGGGCATTACCGCCACCTCCCTGAAGATCATTCTGGGCATCGAACGCAACTGGATGGGGGGGCACTGATATGCTAAAGTTTTTGGCCAAGTTCGGAAAGCTTGACCGCCGGATCGTATTCGCCCTTCTGCTGGTTTCCATTCTGGTGCCGCTGCTGTTCAACATAAAACCCCGGTTCTATGTTGATTCCGCCACCAAGGGTATTTATGATTATGTGGATCAAATCAAACCCAACGGGCGCCCCTTGCTGGTATCCTTCGATTACGATCCCCAGGTGGCCGCCGAACTGGATCCCATGGCCCGGGCGGTGCTGCGGCATTGTTTTGCCCGGGGGGTAAAGGTTGTGGGGATGTCCCTGGCTCCTCAGGGAGACGCCATCGGCGAAGGGATCATCACCCAGGTGGCCAGGGAGTATGATAAAAAATTGGGCCGTGATTATTGCTATTTTGGCTTCAGGCCCGGGGGCACCATTATCATGCTGCAGTTGGGGGTCAATGTCAAAAAGGCCCTGCCACTGGATTATTACCAGACGCCCTACGACAGCCTCCCCATGATGAAAAACATCCACAACTACGACGACATCGCCATGGTGCTGTCCCTGGCCGGCTCCACCTATCCGGTAAGCTGGATGATTTTTGCCGGCACCAAATTCGGGGTCAAAATCGGAGCCGGGCAGACCGCGGTGATGGCTCCGGATAATTATCCCTTCCTGCAGACCAAGCAGTTTATCGGACAGCTGGGCGGCATGAAGGGGGGGGCGGAATATGAACAACTGATCGTCGATGCGGGGTATTATAATACGCCTGATGTGGCCAGCAAGGCCATGGGGGCCATCGCCTATTCGCACCTGCTGATAATCCTGCTGATCATTCTGGGGAATATCGGATATTTCATCTCCAAAAAAATCGAACAGAAAAAATAACCCCGTCATTCTCAGAACCTTTTTTAAAACTAAGGATATAAAGATGAGCACAAATATCTGGGTATGGATCGCGGCCCTGCTGAGCCTGGCCATCTTCTCCTACCTTTACAAGGACAACCCGGCCTTTAAATTTGCCGAACACCTTTTCACCGGGCTGTCGGTGGGCTATTTCATCGTTCTCTATTGGAACAATTACACCCTGCCCTATATCGTCACCCCCCTGAAAAATCACCAGTGGATAACCCTGATCCCCATGGCCATCGGGATGATGTACCTGTTCCGGTTCATCCCCAAGCTGAACCATCTGATCCTGATACCCATCGCGGTCAGCCTGGGTTTCTGGAACGGGATGTCCATCCCGGTCACCTTCGAGGCCGACGTATTAAAGCAGATCCAGGGCACCATGATCAATACCTCCATGCTAAGCAACATCTGGGATCCCCAGAAGGGTCTGATGGTGGGCCTGCTGGTGATGGTGGGGGTGATCAGCACCATCACTTATTTCTATTTCTCCCGGGAGCACAAGGGGCCTCTCAAGGTCACCGCCAACATCGGCATCTGGTTCGTGATGATCGGCTTCGGGGCCACCTTCGGATACACCGTCATGGCCCGGGTCTCGCTGCTGATCGCCCGGATGCAGTTCCTGTTCACCGACTGGATACATCTGATAAAATAAGTCGGGCCAGGGGCAGTTTTAAATGTTCGAAAGGCCATAAAGGTTATATCTGTATATAATCAACAACCATAAAACGGAGAATATTGATGAGGCTTAAAATTTATGCCCTGCTGCTGGCGATGGCGGCGGCCCTGCCGTGTCTGGCAGCGCCTCCCGGGCCGGAGGCAACGATGGCGGCCGTCACCGTAGCCCCGCCGTCCGACATCAAAGCCGCCGACACCCCCAACGATGCCGGCAATGCCATTACCGTAACCTGGCAGGCGTCGCCGGACGAGGCCCAAAAGTTGATCGAGGGCTACGAGGTCCTGCGGTCCGAAACTCCGGACGGGGAATTTATCAAGGTGGGTTACGTGCCTTACGGCTTCACCAGCTTTGACGACCAGGATGTCCCGGCCAACAGCCAGGATTATTTCTACCAGGTCAAGGCGGTGGGCCGGGAGAGCCAGGCCCTGAGCTTGGTGTCTGTCTCGGCCAGGTCTGTGGAGCAATGGTTCAACACCATGCGCATCAATGCCCTGATCAGCTGCATCCTGTTCACCATGATCGTGATGATATTCATCGGCCGGGCCAAGAGCGGCCAGAGCCTTTTCATCCGCCGCATCGCCGGGCTGTCGGAGGTAGAGGAGGCGGTGGGCCGGGCCACAGAGATGGGGCGTCCCATCCTATATGTGCCGGGGCTTTCGGGTATCTCGGATGTGGCCACCATCGCCGCCCTGAACATTCTGGGCCAGGTGGCCAAGAAGACCGCTGAATACGGCACCCCGTTGCTGGTGCCCAATCGCGATCCGGTGGTATTCACCGTGGCCCAGGAGATAGTCAAGGAGGCCTACAACGAGATCGGCCGTCCCGACGCCTACAACCATGACTCGGTGTTCTACCTGACCGACAGCCAGATGGGCTTCGCCTCCGGGGTGGACGGCATCATGACCCGGGAAAAACCGGCTACCAATTTCTTCATGGGCATGTTCTGGGCGGAAAGCCTGATTCTGGCCGAGACCGGAGCAGCCACCGGGGCCATCCAAATAGCCGGCACCGACTCCATCTCCCAACTGCCGTTCTTCATCACCGCCTGCGACTATACCCTGATCGGCGAGGAACTGTACGCCGCGTCGGCTTATCTTTCCCGGGAACCAATGCTGCTGGGTACGCTAAAGGGCCAGGACTGGAGCAAGGCCGTCATTGTGATGCTGCTAATCGTCGGCCTGGCTATATCGCTGATCAGCCCCGGGGTCAGACAAATCATCCTGCAAATGCTAAAGGTAGGTTAAGGAGAAAAAATGAAAAGACAGATACCTTTGATAATCGTGTTGACCCTGGGGATATTTTTCTTCATCCAGTTCTTCGTCCCCAGCCAGATATCAACCAACATCTATCAGACCACCCTGCAGTGGACCATCGTCATCAGCGCCTTTGCCATCGTGCTGGCCATCGGCAGCCTGGTCAACCATCACATGCTGAAGATCAAAAGGCGCAAGCCGCATTGGTGGAACAGCATCGTGACCCTGGTGGCCCTGGTGGTGATGGCCCTGCTGGGCATCTTCGGAAGGGTAAAGGGGCTGGAGCCGCTGGGCAACCTGTTTCATACCTTGTTCCTTTATGTCCAGGCTCCCATGGATTCGGCCATGTTCGCTATCCTGGCTTTCTACATGGCCTCAGCGGCTTATAGGGCTTTCCGGGCTCGCTCCCAGGAGGCGGCTTTGCTGCTGATATCCGGATTTATCGTGATGCTGGGGGTGATCCCCTTCGGCTCCATGCTCTGGTCCAAGATCCCGGATATCGCCGAATGGATCATGATGGTTCCCAACATGGCCGCCAAGCGGGGGATCCTGTTTGGAATCGGTCTGGGGATGACGGCCACCTCGCTGAAGATAATTCTGGGCATTGAACGCAGCTGGCTGGGAGGAGGCGGCAAATGAAGATATTAGAGAATCTGACCAAAATAAACCGCCGGTATATCTTCCTGCTGGTGGCCCTGGCGGTGATCATTCCCCTGATAGTTCCCATGAAACTGCCCACCATCCCGGGAAAATATACCATCAAGCTGTACGACTTTATAGATAAGATACCGCCCCAGAGCCAGCCGGTGGTTATTGCGGCCGATTACAGCCCCTCCATGATGCCCGAGCTGCAGCCGATGCTGGAAGCCGTCATCCGGCACTGTTTTGCTAAGAAGATCAGGGTCATTATTCTGACCCTTGATCCCAACGGCGCGGCTCTTTCGGAAGCGGCCCTTAAAAAGATCGCTCCGGAATATGGTGCCCAGAACGGCCGGGATTATGCGTTCCTGGGATTCAAGCCGGGCTATTCCATCGTGATGATGTCTATTGGCGAGAGTTTCATAAAGACCTTTCCCACCGATTTTTACGGCACCCCGCTTGACAGCCTGCCGATGATGGCCGGCGTCCGCAACTACGCCGATGTGCCCTTAGTGATCTCCATTGCCGGCAGTGCCGTCACCCAGAGTTGGATCGCTTACGCCCATACCAGGTACCATGCCAATGTGGGCGCCGGCTGCACCGCGGTCAGCACCGCCGACTACTATCCTTTCCTGCAGTCCGGACAGTTAGTGGGACTTTTGAACGGAATGAAGGGGGCCAGCGAGTATGAATATTTGAATGAGAAGAACGGCTATTCCCGGGCCATCAAGATCGCCGGACGGGGGATGAACGCCGTTTCTATAGTTCACCTGCTGTTGATGCTGTTCATCATCCTGGGCAATATCGGCTATCTGGTGACCCGGCACAACCAGAGCAAGAAGTAAGGAGAGCGAAATGATATTTTCAACCAACCCCTGGGTGTGGATCGCAGCAACATTGACACTGTGCATCTTCTCATTTTTATACAAGGAAAATCCCTTCTACCGTTTTGCCGAGCATCTTTTCGTTGGCATCTCGGCCGGATACGGAGTAGCCATCTACTGGAACAACGCCATAGTGCCCAACCTCTACGTGCCGGTGTTTCAGCAACACAATTACTGGTTCATAATTCCCGGCCTTATCGGGATGATGTTCTTTTTCCGGTTCAGCGTAAAAACCGGCTGGTTGATATTGATCCCCTTGGCGGTGCTGCTGGGAACCGGCAGCGGAATGGCTTTGGCGCCCACTTTCCAGACCAACATCCTCAAACAGATGCAGAGCGCCATCGCCGACGCCACCAACCTTAAGCTCGGCGGCTGGAGCTTAGTTTGGGGCCTAGTCACTTTTGTGGGAGTGCTGACCACCTTGAGTTATTTCTTCTTCTCCCGGGAGCAGAAGGGCGCCCTTAAAGTATCGGCCAACATCGGCATCTGGTTCATCATGATCGGCTTCGGGGCTAGTTTTGGCAACACCGTGATGGCCCGGATCTCCCTGCTGATCGGCCGGATGCAGTTCCTGCTGACTGATTGGATACATATCATCAAGTAACTGACCTCTCCCTCGATCCCTCTCCTAATGCTTTAGGAGAGGGAAGGGTGAGGTTGTAATATTGAAAAGCATGGCAAATAACGACGATAAAATAATCTGCCGCTGCGAGGACATTACCGAGTCCGAGGTCCTGGAAGCAATTGAGAAAGGCGCAGCCACCGCCGACGAGGTCAAGCGCCTGACCCGGGCCGGCATGGGCCATTGCCAGGGAAGAACCTGCCGCCGGCTGGTCAACCAGATCCTGACCCGGAAGCTGGGCCAGAACCCGGAGGATCAAAAGGCGGTTACCCAGCGCTCTCCGCTGCAGCCCATCTCGCTGAAAATTCTGGCGGATTCATAAAGATGTCCAAAAGCGCCGACGTCATAATCATCGGTGGCGGTATCGTCGGAGCGGCCACCGGGTACTATCTGGCCCAGGCAGGATATAAGGTCCGGCTGATCGAGAAGGGCTATCTGTGCGCCGGCTCCACCGGGCGCTGCATTGGCGGCATCCGCCAGCAGTTCACCTCCGAGGGATCCATCAAGCTGATGCTGGAGAGCGTAAGGCATTTCAGCAACATGAAAGAGGAATTGGGTATCGATGTCCACTGGTATCCCGGCGGGTATCTGTTCCTGGCCCACAGCCCGGAGAAGAAGGAAGCCTTTTTGGCTAATATCGCCGTTCAGCAGAGCTTCGGTCTGAAGGACGTCCGCTGGGTGGATGCTTACGAAGCCGGGCAGGTTGCCCCGGGGCTGAATATCGACGGCCTGCTGGGCGGCTCCTACTGTCCGTCCGATGGACAGGCCTATCCCTTTGCCGTGGTCAATGGCTACGCCGAAAAGATCAAATCACTGGGTGGCCGGATAAACACCTTTACCGAGGTGACCGCCATATTGCAGGGCGGAGGCCGGGTCCAGGGTGTTAAAACCGCCGAGGGGCCTGAATATCATGCCGCTATCGTCATCAACGCCGCCGGGCCCTGGGCCAAGGAGATCGGGATGATGGCTGGTATCAGTGTGCCGGTGGAGCCGGAGCGGCATGAGGCCCTGATAACCGAGGGGGTGGAGTATCTGAACATCCCCATGCTGGTTGATTACCGGACTGACGGAGGCTATTTCCAGCAGTTCCGCCACAACGGACAGTTCATCGGCTGCTACTCGCCGGTTCCCAGTGTGCCCGGGCATTCCACCGATTCCACCCATGAGTTTTTGCATGAGATGCCCAAAAGAATGCTGAAGCTGGTTCCCGCCCTGGCCCCGGTCAAGGTCATCCGCCAGTGGTCGGGCAGCTATGAGAACACCCCGGACGGCAACCCCATCCTGGATAGATCGCCGCTGGAGGGTTTCTATGTCATCGCCGGTATGTGCGGGCATGGCTTCATGCTGGGTCCGGCCATCGGGCGAATGGCGGCCGATTTCATAAAGAAAGGCGCAAAAGAGCCGCCCATCGCCGAGTTCGCCCTGGAGCGCGATTATTCCAGCCAGGAGGCAATGAAATAAATCTGAAAAAGTTATGGTAATTAAAAGGAGAAAAGAAATGGACTCTCTCATCAAATTAATAGGGGCCAATGCCCGCAGGATCCGCAAGGCCAAGGGTCTCTCCCAGCAAAAACTCGGAGAGAAGGCCGGATTCGATTATCGCTATATCGGCTTTATCGAACAGGCCCGGGTAAACCCCACTATCAAGACACTGGAGAAGGTGGCCTCAGCTCTGAATGTCACGGTTCGCGACCTCTTTCCGGCAAATTCGGAAGTTGAGGCGAATAAAAAAGGGGTGCCGGCCAAGATCAGCGACCGGGAGAGGATCACCTCCATCATCATGCGGGACCTGAATAAGGCGGACAATGCAAAATTAAAACAGCTGCGCCGCATCATCAAGATCACGGTCGGCGCCGAAGACTAAGCTAACACCCGGTAAAAGTTGGGAAAATTTAGAGGTTCTGAATGATATTAGCCGGGGCCCTGGAAAAATTCAAGACCTTGGAACTGAAGATGTCCGAGGTCTATCTGTGGTGTTCCATCAGCTTTGAGGACCTGGAACTCCGGCAATTCTTTGCCGACATGTCCGACGAGGAACTGTCGCATGCCAGGGCCTTGGAAAACATCAGCAAGATCCCGGCGATAAAGGATGTCAACTTCGAAATCCCGGACTATCTTCCGGAGAGGATCGGACAAAACATGGCTGAGATTTTCACCCGGCTGAAGCAGGAAAAAGAGCTGGATAAGATATTCCTGCATCTGGTGGAACTGGAGAGCAGCGAGATCAACCAGGCCTTCGACAGTATTCTGAGAGGCGTCAACGATGCCAATATCCAGCGGGTCGATTTTTTGAGCAACAGCACCCGCCGGCATATATTGATGTTGGCCAGCCAGGCGGAAAAGCTGAAGCTTTCGGATGACATCCGCAATAAAATAGGGCAGATCTGTGTGACCGGCCGGGATTATTTCAGGCTGTTCATCCCGTAAGGAATCGAAGGAGGATAGAATTATGCCAAATCAACCGGTAAAGGTAATGCGGGTGTATCGCCGCGACCTGAGCGGTCTGTTGAATGACATGACCGACCAGACCCAGCCCTTTTATCTGGTGGAGGAGGAGACCCTCTGGCATCCCAGCTGCGACGTATACGAGACCGACGATGAACTGGTGATCAAGCTGGATTTGGCTGGCATCTCCAAGGATGACATCAATATCACCTTCGTCCCCGGAGCAATTGTGATAAGAGGTTCCCGGCTGGACAATGCCGGCGAGGATAAGAAACGCTTCTACCACAAGATAGAGATAAACCAGGGTTGGTTCGAGAAGATCATACCCCTGCCGGAGACGATTAGCGACAAGGTCAAAAGTTCGGTCTACAAGGATGGGATGCTGGATATCAGGATCTCCAAGAAAAAAGCCAGGACTGTGGAGATAAAGATTGAATGAATTTCCGGAAGGGCGATCATCTGGCATCCGCCGGCGGACGGATCTAAAATTATAACCGAATCATTGAATAGGTATTGAATGCCCGAAGAATCCAAAGAAATAAAAATACCGGGAGAGCTTCCCATCCTGCCGCTCAAGGGGCAGGTGGTCTTTCCGTATCTGATAGTTCCCCTGGTCATCTCCAACGAGAAGATGATCAAGCTTACCGACGAGACCCTGCTGGGAAACAAGATCATCGGCCTGTGCACCCAGCTGCGGCAGGATACCGACGAGCCCAAGGAGGACGAGATCTACCAGGTCGGCACCGCAGCCCTGATCATCAAGATGCTCCGGTTCCCGGACGGCAGCATCAGGATACTGGTGCAGGGGCTGAATCGGATCAAGATAACCAAATTCGTCCAGAACGAGCCCTATTTCAAGGCCAAGGTGGAGGTGCTGAAGGAGAAGGGCCGGAAGAGCATCGAGGCCGAGGCCCTGATGCGGAACGTGGTGTCCCTGTTCCAGAAGATCATCTCCCTGGCCCCCTACCTGCCGGACGAACTGCAGGCGGTCTCCCTGAACATCGAAGACAGCGGCAAGATGGCCGATCTGATCGCCTCCAACCTCAACCTGACCATCGCCGAGCGCCAGCAGATACTGGAGACCATTGATCCCAAGGATCGGCTGCAGAAGCTGATCCCGCTGCTCTCCAAGGAGCTCTCCATCCTGGAGCTGGGCGACAAGATCCGGAACCAGGTCAAGACCGAGATGGACAAGGACCAGCGGGACTATTTCCTGCGGGAGCAGATGAAGGCCATCCAGCGGGAGCTGGGCGAGGGCGACGAGCATTCTCTGGAGGTGGGCAACCTGCGCAAAAAGGTGGAGAAGGCAAAATTAAGCCCCGAGGCCCTGAAAGCGGCCCATGAGGAGCTGGACCGGCTGGGCCGGATGCCCCCCCACGCCGCCGAGTACACCGTGGCCCGCACCTATATCGACTGGCTGGTAAAGCTTCCCTGGAGCGTCTCCACCACCGACAGCCTGGATGTGGTGGCCGCCCGGAAGATATTAGACGAGGATCATTACGACCTGGAGAAAGTCAAGGACCGGATCATAGAGTACCTGGCGGTCCGCAAGCTAAAAGGGGACGCCAAGGGCCCCATCCTGTGCTTCGTGGGCCCTCCGGGCGTGGGCAAAACCTCGCTGGGCCGCTCCATCGCCCGGGCCCTGGGCCGGAAGTTCTACCGCATCTCGCTGGGCGGGATCCGGGATGAGGCCGAGATCCGCGGCTTCCGGCGCACCTATATCGGCTCGATGCCGGGCCGCATCATCCAGGGGCTGAAGCATACCGAGACCAATAATCCGGTGTTCATGCTGGACGAGGTGGACAAGATTGGGTTGGACTTCCGGGGAGATCCGGCGGCGGCCCTGCTGGAGGTGCTGGACCCCGAGCAGAATTTCTCCTTTGCCGACCATTACCTGGATGTGGCCTTCGATCTTTCCAAGGTGATGTTCATCACCACCGCCAATGTGATGGATCCCATCCCCTCGGCCCTCAAGGACCGGATGGAGGTGCTGGAATTGCCGGGCTACATCGAGGAGGAGAAACTGCACATTGCCCTGAAATACCTGGTTCCCCGGCAGATCAAGGAGAACGGCCTGACCGAGGCCCACATCAAATTCAGCGATCAGTCCATCAGCCAGATAATCTCCCAGTACACCCGCGAGGCCGGGGTCAGAAACTTGGAGCGGGAGATTGCCACCGTCTGCCGCAAGGTGGCTAAAGACGTGGCCTCCGGAGACAAAATCAAAAAGGCCGTCACACCCCAGAGCCTGCATAAATACCTGGGTCCCCAGAAGGTATTCCCTGAGGTGGCCGAGCGGACCGGCGAGGTGGGCATGGCCACTGGGCTGGCCTGGACCCCGGTGGGCGGGGAGATACTTTTTATCGAAGCCACCAAGATGCTTGGCAAGAAGGGCCTTAGTCTGACTGGCTCCCTGGGCGAGGTGATGAAGGAATCGGCCCAGGCCGCCCTGTCCTACATCCGGGCCAAATCCAAGATCTATAAGATAGACCCTCGTTTCTTTGAAAAGTTTGACATCCACATCCACGTGCCGTCCGGTGCCATTCCCAAGGACGGACCCTCGGCCGGGGTGACCATGGCTACCGCCCTGATATCGCTGCTGACCGACCGGCCGGTGAAGGCCAACCTGGCCATGACCGGCGAGATTACCCTGAGGGGCAAGGTGATGCCGGTGGGCGGCATCAAGGAGAAGGTGATAGCCGCCAAAAGGGCCGGCATCAAGGAGATCATCATGCCGGAGCAGAACAAGAAGGATCTGGAGGAGGTGCCGGATCATGTGCGGAAGAATCTGAAATTTCATTACGTCAGCAACATCGAGAGCGTGGCCAAAATAGCCTTCGGGCCGAAGATCCGGAAAGGCAGATGAATTGAGCCTGTTTACCGCCCTGGCCATAAGCCTGTCCCGCCGATACGGCCGCCAAAAACCGGTGGATTTCACCGGGGTTTTGAAAAAGCCCGGCAAGATCCTGTGCTTCCCGGCCCAGGACGAAGGCGAGCTGCTGTGCGCCATCCCGGCCATAAGGGCCCTGCGCAAACATTACCGGGACAGTCTGCTCACCCTGCTGATCGACGAGGACAAGCGCGGGCTGTGGCATTTTGACAACGAGGTGGACGAGGTGATAGATTTCCGCCCCCGGTTGGTTAACGGCCTAGCTTCTAAGGAATCCCGCCGGTTGAAGAAGATCTTCCGCCAGCGTCGGTTCGACCTGCTGCTGGATCTGAACTACCGTCCCCTGGAACAATTATCGTACCTGTTCTTCCGCTCCGGGATAGAGGTACGGTACGGCCAGGAGACCGGGCGGGACTATCCCTTTAAAAATTTCATCATCAAAGCCGGTACTCTTTCGGCTGACGAGATAACCCGCAGTTTGGACATCATCAAACCCCTGGGGGCCCAGGTGTCCGGCCATCACCCGGCCTGGCCCAAGCTGGTGGGGCTGGAGGGCAAAAGGGAGTTTCGGGAAAGGCTCAAAGAGGAGGGCCTGAAAAAAGGCCAGTCGGTGCTGGCCCTGGACGGAAGCCATTGGAAAAAAAAGAACTTTGAAAAGACCCTGACGGCCCTGGCTAAAAACCCGCACCTAAAGCTGATCGTGATAAACCCTGGTGAAAAGATGCCGGAGCAGGCCCTAATCGGGCAGACGGTGATGAACTCGCCTTCGTCGGCCGAAGCGGCCGAGGCCCTTTCCCAGGCCCGGGGTTTCATCGGCTCCAAGAACGACGTCTTTTCCATAGCCTATATGCTCAAGGTACACAGCCTGATTACCGCCGGGCCCCAAAGCCGCGGCCTGCCCCTGGCGGGGGAATTGCTGCAGATACGCCACGGAAAACTGCCTTTCGAGATCGGCGACCAGGAGCTGAATATTTTCCTGCAAAAAATATTTTAAAATTCCTATTGACAAACACTGCTCCGAAATTGTATCATAATGCTATGCCAATCTTTGAGTTTGAATGCAGCAGGTGTAATCGTAAATTTGAACAGCTGATGCGCCTCTCGGAAAGCAAACCCGCCTGCCCGGATTGCGGCAGTAACAAGACAGAAAAAATATTTTCCACATTCGGCTGCAAGACCGAGAGAGGTTTCGTTTCGGCCGGAAAGTCCGGAGGATGCGGCGGCTGTACATCTCATAACTGTTCCAGTTGTAACTAAGGAGGGTTCACAAATGACTAAGGCTGATCTGGTGAAGTTGGTTTGCGATAAAACCGGGGTTACCCAGCGGGATGCCAAGATCGTGGTCGATTCCTTTCTGGATGTCATCACCCTGACATTAAGCGAGGGCAAGAACATAGAGATCAGGGGATTCGGCCGATTCAAGGTCAAGGAGCGCAAGCCGCGTCTGGCCCGTAATCCCAGGCGCCCCACCGAGACGGTCCAGATACCTGCCAGGTTGGTCCCCATATTTCAGCCTTCCAACGAGTTGAAGGCTCAGGTCTCAAAGAAGTAAAAATAATTAAATATGATAAATCAGAAGGAGGTTTGCATTTTAAATGCCTTGCGGTAAGAAAAAAAAGAAACACAAGATAGCAACCCATAAACGCAAAAAAAGACTCAGGGCCGATCGGCACAAGAAAAAGTTGCGTTAGTGCTTGTGGCTATTCCCTTCGGGAATAGCCATTTTGATTTTAATGGCGCGATCATGGAAATAGAACAAATAGATCAATACCGCTGGCGGATACCCCGGGCCGGGGCCATGCAGGTGGACGGTCTGTTGTACGCCGACCGGGAGATGATGGAGCAGGCCCGGAGCGAGAGATCTCTGCTGCAGGTGTCAAACGTGGCCTGTCTGCCGGGCATCGTGGGATCATCACTGGCCATGCCGGATATCCATCAGGGATACGGCTTCCCCATCGGAGGGGTGGCAGCCATGACAATGGATGGCGTCATCTCGCCGGGCGGGGTGGGGTCGGACATCAACTGCGGGGTGCGGTTGGTCAGAACCAACCTGCTGTATGACGACGTCAAGGATAGGGTCAAGGATCTGGTCGATGCGATGTTTCAACTTGTCCCTTCGGGGATCGGCTCCAAGGGGGCCATAAAATTATCTCCGGCCCAGGAAAGGGCCGCGCTGGAAAAAGGGGCATCCTGGGCGGTGGAGAACGGATACGGCTGGAAGGGCGACCTGGAGTTCACCGAATCCCAGGGCTGTCTGCCGGGGGCCGACCCCGATAAACTCTCCAAACGTTCCTTTGATCGGGGACGGGAGCAATTGGGCACCCTGGGGGCCGGCAACCATTTTTTGGAGATCCAAAAAGTGGTCGAGATGTACGACCTCAAGACCGCCGGAGCCTTCGGGATAGAAAAGGACCAGATAGTGGTGATGATCCACTCCGGTTCCCGGGGGCTGGGTTTCCAGACCTGCGAGGATCAGGTGGACATCATGCTGAGGGCCATGCCCAAATACGGCATCAATATTCCGGACCGCCAGCTGGCCTGCTGCCCCATAGAATCGCCTGAGGGCCGCGATTACCTGGCGGCCATGGCCTGCTCGGCCAACTACGCCTGGGCCAACCGCCAGTGCCTGATGCATTTGGTGCGCCAAAGTTTCGAACGGGTATTCCGGACCAGCGCTGAAAAGCTGGGGATGTCGTTGTTATATGATGTGGCCCACAATATCGCCAAGTTTGAGACCCACCAGTATAATGGAAAAAGCATCAAGCTATGCGTTCACCGCAAGGGGGCTACCAGGGCCTTCGGCCCCGGCCACCGTGAACTGCCCGAACGCTACCGCCCCTACGGCCAGCCGGTGATCATCCCCGGGGACATGGGCCGGGCTTCCTATCTTTTAACCGGAACCGAAAGAGCCATGCAGGAGACCTGGGGCTCCACTTGCCACGGGGCCGGAAGGCTTATGTCGCGCACCCAGGCCCTGAAAAATACTAGGGGCCGGTCCATCGCCCGGGAGTTGGGCGAGAAGGGCATAATCGTCCGCTCCCACGGCAACGATACCCTGCGCGAGGAGATGCCGGAGGCCTATAAGGATGTCAACCAGGTGGTGTCGGTGGTGCACAATGCCGGCATCTCGAATATGGTGGCCAAGATGAAACCGCTGGGAGTGGTAAAGGGATAAAAATATTTTTTTGTTGCTTGACTTTTATTATTTTATGCTATAAACTTAACCAAGTTGTAATTATAAACCGAAATATATCAACACAATCACACAAAAACTTAAAAGGAGTAATGTTATGAAGAAGTTGGTTTTGGTTCTGGTGGCCCTGGTTGCCATAACTGCAATTGCTTCGGCCGATGGCTACAAAAAAGGTGACAAATATATCGGCCCGTTGGTGGGCATGGGGTGGCATGATTTGATGCTCGGCGGCCAGTTCGAGTACGGGTTCCATGAGAATATCAGCGGCGGTGCCATCCTTGGATGGTCCTCGCAGTCTGAGGATTATTACTGGGCCGAATATACATACACCTACATAGCGATCGGGGCGCAGGGCAACTATCACTTCAAGCCAGGCGAGAAGTTCGATCCGTTCGTTGGCGCAGTACTTGGATATGATATTGTTTCTTGGGATGTGAAGTATAATCCTGGTTATACCTCTTGGTACGGCTATGATGCAACCGCCAATTCCATGTTCTTCGGCGGAGCTCTGGGTTGCAACTATGATTTCAGCCCGACGATGGTAGGCACCGCCCGGGTCGGGTATCCGTACTATTTGGCGGCAGGCGTTTCCTTCAAGTTTTAGTAAATACAATCAAAAGCCCCGCTTAAGCGGGGCTTTTTTGTTTTAAACCATATCTTATAAGCATAAGTCTAATCTATTGAATATCAACCATGCCTGAATCCTTAATGAATGCCATACAAGAAGTTAAAGCCGGGAATACCAGCTCTTTCAATGAGATCATTCGGGCTCATCAGCAGGGCATCTATCGGCTATGCTACCGCCTTACCGGCAACATTGAGGATGCCAAGGACCTCACTCAGGAGGTGTTCATTAAGGCCTTAAAAGGCATTGGATCGTTCAGAGGAGAGAGCGACATCAGGACCTGGCTCTACCGGATAGCCATCAACACCGGATCAACCTGGCGAAAAAAGAATCTTAACCAACCCCTTTCTTTTGAAGTTACCGGAGAGGTGGCCGACAACAAGACCCGTGACGTTCTTTTACAGAGAAAGATTTCTGAGGCGGTGGATTCACTGCCTTACAAACAAAGATCGGTGTTCGTGATGCATCATTACGAGGGATACAAACACGACGAGATCGCCCGGATCACCGCCCGGTCAGTAGGCAGCGTCAAGGCCAATTATTTCCAGGCAGTCCAGAAGCTGAAGGGGAAACTTAAGGATTTCGCGGAGTACGGAAATGAATGACCAACCGAGATCATCTCACAAAGGCACTAAGACACCCCCGCTTTACGGGGTTCACGCATTTTATTTGTAGCAGTAGTTCTCAAGGCTTGGTGACGGAAAATGAGATCGGGGCGATCATAGGTGATTTGCGATTTGGTAAGTAAGAGAAATGGATTGCTTCCTTTGTTAGGCATAAGGTCATTTCGCAATGACGAAGTGGGTGCGTCATCGCGAGGAAAACATAATATATGGCATGCGAAGCGATCCAAAAAACGAAGGCAAACAGTGTATCAGTGGCTTAGTGAGAGGAAAAAATGAATAAAAACAAAAAAATAACGTCTGATCTGGAATTGTTCGCAATTCTAGACAAATGGCAGGTGGAGATGCCCGACCAGCAGTTCTTTGCCAACCTGCCGGCCGTGGTCCAGCAGGCCGCCCTGAAACCATCCAGGCCTTGGTGGAGCGCTGTCTTGGCCCCCCTGCCGGTAACGTCTTTTATTATGGTTGCCGCCCTGGCATTCGGGATAGCGACCATTCAGTCCCGGATATCGTCCGACAACAGGATCTCCCTGACTGCGGCCCACTGGGCCTCCGAGAAATACGGCTGGTCAAACATCGATGAAGCCCTGGAAGCAGTAGCCCAAGATATTCCTGTCTCCCAGAATAATTCGCATGAGAAATATCTTTCCACCCTGCAGAAGGGAACCTATCTCTACGGGACGGACAATGCCGCCCAGATGCTGGATGAACTGTCCGAAACCGAAATGGAGTATATCCTTTCGGAACTGCAGAATACAAGGAGCTGAAATGAAAAAAATAATGTTGATACTGGCCCTGTCGCTTATATCGCTTCCGGTGTTGGCCCAAAACCGGATGACGGTCATGATGCAGGAGTATGACAGCCTGTGCCCCCCGGAATGCCCGCCGCCGCCCGAGCACCGGGAACGCAGGATGCTGGAGGCGGTGAGGGTGACCCGGATGACCGAAATGCTTGAGCTTTCCAACCAGCAGATATCCAGGTTCTTTCCCAAGCTCAAACAGATGGAGGAGAGTCAGCGGGAGGTGCGCAAAAAACATCGGGCGCTGGTGGTCCAGCTTGAAGAGCTGATGATCAGAAAAGCCAAGGACCAGGAGCTGAAAGCCAAGCTGGATTCCCTTGACAAGCTGCAGAAGGAAACCTTAAAGAACATGGAGAAGATCCACCAGGAGCTGGATGCCATGCTTACCATCCAGCAGCGGGCCATGTGGAGGATCTTCGACCAAAACTTTGACGAGGAGATCCGCAAGATGGTGATCCAGGTCAAAGAAAAAAGATATCGCAAGGTGAGGTGGTAACAAATGTTTTCATCAAGGTGCTGCGCCAGGAATAAAGAATTAAACCTTTGGACGGCCGGTGCAGTCCAATCAACAAACAACAGCAGATAACAATAACCATTAAACCTAAGGAGAACAAATGAAAAAAGCAATTCTATTGATGGTGCCGGCCCTGATGTTGGCGGCCAGCGCCATGGCCCAATGCCCCAGCGGGGGGGAGAAGAAAATCCGGATCGAGAAGCGCATCGAAAAGGGCGATCCCGGAATGATGCACCAGGGGCGCGGCCAGTGGTGGGAAAATCCGGAATTAGCCAAGGAGATCGGTTTGACCGAGACTCAGGTCAAAAAGATCGACGGCATGGCCACCACCCACCGCAAAGAAACGATCAGGACCGAGGCCGACCTAAAGATCGCCAAGATGGAACTGCAGGACCTGATGGATGACCTGGGGAACGACGGCGCCATCAGGAAGAAGGCGTCGGAGGTCTCCAAACTTCAGGAGAAGATCTATAACTCCCGGATCGAGCACCGCCTGGCCATGAACAAAGTGCTGACCGCCGAACAGCAGAAAAAGATGAAATCCATGAAGCATATGAAAATGAAAAAAACCATGATCAAAGATGATTGCGGCGGCTGCGGCAACAAATAAAATTCACCCGGCTTATAAATGGGATGCCTTTAGGGCATCCCATTTTTTTATTGACAGTCGCAATGGGTTATGATATTCTGTTATGCTATGAAGCGCAAATGGTTAAAATACGAACGGGAGACCCGGTTGGTCGGGTTTCTGCTAGTGATGATTTTGTCGGTAGTGAACCTGGTTTCTATTTTAATGTTCAACTATTCGGTCAGGCAATACCGCTGGCAGATGGAGGGGCATTTGGCAGCCACTGCCCGGCTGGCAGCGGAAAGCTATCGGGGAAACCCGGGTCTTTCCGTGGACAGCATTGAGGCCAAGTGGTCGGCCCTGGCCAGCATCTCCGGCATCAGCGCCATCGGGCTGGCCGACAACAACGGCCAGTGGAAGGCGGCCAGCAACCGGTATCTATTGGAAGCCTATCTTTTTCCGGACGTGACTGATATTGAACAGGCAACCAGCTGGGGGAAATTAGCTCCTGGCAGAATGGTCTACAACCCAAATCGGGAGGGCTATGGATTTGTCAACTATTCCCTCAGGGAGGGCCTGAAAGGGAATATTCTGGTTATGCTGGCCCCGGCCGGCTTGCTGCCTTCGCTGGAATCCGGCGCCAGGTTGCAAAATATCTGGTCGGCCATAATCTTTCTGGCCGTATTGATCGGACTGTTTCTGTATCTGCGGCTGATATTCAATCCCTTCCGAAGCATGGCCGGGCTGGCCCGTGATGCTGCAGGGGAGGGGAAACTCCCGGGTTCCGATGTCGAGCTGGTGATGGATACATATCAAGGTATGATCACCGAACTGAGGCAGAAGGGGCGTGATCTGAATGATTTGTATGCCAAGGAGCGGGTGAGGGCTGATGATCTGGAACAGTTCAGCCGACAGATATTGGATAGCGTGGACAAAGGGATGATCAGCATTGACAATGCCGGGAAAATGCTGGCCTGCAACCCGGCGGCCAGGGACATCTTCGGCATCGCCGTCATTGAATCCTGCGCCGATATATTCAGCCGGGAGGAACTGGAGGCCATCGGCCGGGGCGCTAAACTTATGACCAAGGAACTGGAAAGCCCGGCCGGCCGGGCCAGGACCATCCAGGTGGAGATTAGCGACTTGAAAAATTCTGGCGGACAAAAGATGGGAAAAAACCTGGTGATATCGGACATCACCGATATCAAGAGGATGGAGGAACTGGAGGAGCTGTCCGAGAAATCGGCCCTGTTGGAAAGCGCCTCCCGGAACCTGCTGGCAAAGGTACAGCCGGGCCTGCAGGAGATAAAACAATCCCTGGAAAATTACTCCGGCGAAGCTGCCGGCCTGCAGTTAGAGAAACTGGAGAGATTGATCGCCGAGTACGGTCAGTATTTCAGTTATCGGGACCAAATAAGCGATCAGCCCAGATCGCCGGATATCGTCTTTGCCTCCGCGGCCATGCGGGAAGTTTTGAACCTGGCGGCCAGGGTGGCCCCGGCCGACAGCACGGTAATGATAACCGGGGATAGCGGCACCGGCAAGGAATTGATCGCCCGGGAGATCCACCGCCTGAGCCCCCGATCGGGAAAACCCTTTATCACCATAAACTGTGCGGCCCTGCCGGAAAATCTTCTGGAGTCAGAACTGTTCGGGTATGTCAAGGGCGCCTTTACCGGAGCCGGCCGCGATAAGCCCGGCCTGCTGAGGGCGGCCGAGGGCGGCAGTTTTTTCCTGGATGAGATCGGGGAGCTTCCCCTGGGCCTGCAACCCAAGATCCTTAGGGCCATCCAGGAGAAGGAGGTCACGCCGGTGGGCGGCACCAAGAGCATAAAGATCGACATCCGGCTGATAGCCGCCAGCAACCAGGATCTGGGAAAGATGGCGGCCGAGGGAAAATTCCGGCAGGATCTTTTCTACCGGCTGAATGTTTTTCCCATCTGCTTGAGTCCGCTTAACCAAAGGCCCGAGGATATCGAGCCGCTGGCCTATCATTTTATAGAAAAGCATAGTCTCAAAAATAAAAAGAAGATCGAATCCATCGATGCCGGAGCGCTGGCAGCCTTAAAGAAATACAACTGGCCGGGCAACGTCAGGGAACTGGAGAATGCCATAGAGAGAGCCATGCTGTTCGCCCGGGGCCGAAAGATAAATCTGGAGGACCTGAATATCGTACTGCCGCCCGATGATGAAATTGAAGTGAATGTTGGCGACGAGGGATTACTGTCCGTTTCGGCCAAAGCGGCGGCCAAGGCCGAAGCCGAATTGATCGAGAAGGTGCTGGCCCAGACCGGCGGCAATAAAAGCCAGGCCGCCCGCCGGTTGCAGATAAGCTACCGGGTGATGCTTAAAAAGATCAAGGATTACGGCCTGAATAAAGCTTAAGATTATTACCGGGAGGTCCATATTGTTACCTTCGGGTAACAATATTTAGGGTTTATGTCAAGCTGACTGAAACACAGGATGGTCTGCAGTATCTTGTTATCCAAGATGTTAAATGGCTGGCAAAGAGAATGGCATTAATATTGCTTATAAATAAATGGTGGAGGTAGGAAAATGAAAAAGAACGGGTTTTCCCTGATTGAGTTGATGACGGTGATCATAATTATTGGCATTATGGCCGGACTGACCGTTCCCGGTATCATGAAAAATATACCGCACAGGAAACAGAAGGATGCCCGCAGCCAGCTGTTCGGCGAACTGCACCTGATCCGCCAGATGGCAATGGGCAAGGATGTTTTCTATTGCCTGGATGTTATCAGCAGCACCCAGTACCGGGTATTTGTCGATAATAGCCTTTCCCCTAACGGCCTTTATGATGGCGGGGAAACGATACTACGGACAGTGCAGCTGCCATCGGGCATAACCTTCTCCAACACCACTTTTTCGGTCGGTTTTCGGCCTACCGGAGTGCTGATAAATAACACTATCAACGCCCTGGCCATTCAAAACACCGTTGGCTCCAGAGATACCATCTACATCATGCAGTCGGGCAGTATCTTTTAAAATTTTAAGGGAGGTTGGGAAACCATGAACAAGCATGGCATGTCACTTGTCGAACTGATGGTCTCCATTACCATATTATCCATAACTCTTTTGGGCATAGCGGCGCTTTTCCCACGGGGAATGGGACACACCACCCAGTCCCGGCTGCTGACTCAGGCTACCAACCTGGCCATGGAGAAGTCCGAGGAATTCGAAAGGATGCCCGCCACTCATGCCGACCTGACTTTGGGGGCCCATCAGGAAACCGTTGACGGATTTACCCGCGACTGGGTGATCACCAACGAAAACATCACCACCAAGATCAAACGGGCCGTCATCACGGTCACCTGGGTGGCCGGCGCCTCCACCATGAACAGCATCGGGACCACGGTTTTCCTGTACAAACCCTAAACTTTTAAATACAGAGGTATGTCATGAACAGAAAAGGGTTTTCTTTAGTCGAGCTGATGATTTCAGTGGTGGTGCTGGGGATTGTGATGGCAGCCGTAGTCACCATGATGATCAACAGCGACAAGGCCAAACGCAAGAATGAATCACTGATAGAGGCCCAGCAACAGGGTTCGGCGGCCATGGAGATGCTGGTCCGGGATATCCGCAGCGCCGGGTACGAAGTGGCCACCCTTAACGAACAGCCGATAATAGCCTACGCCATGCCGTTCGAGATCATATTCAACACCAATCTCAACCCATTTCCCGATAGTCTGGGCCTGAAACAGCCCCGGGCCTACGATCCGGGCATAAGCCCGCTGTGTCCCAATTATACCATCGGCGCCACTTTCACCGGAGGGGCCGAGACCTATCGCTACACCCTGGATTCCAACCACGACGGCATCTTCGGCGTGGCCGACCGCATCGATGATGCGGTGGAGCTGAGAACCCGAAATCCTGATGATTATGTGTTGATCCGCCAGACCTACGGCCGGATGGACGACAACACCAACAATGTCTATCCCAACCGGAATTTCGATATCGCCCTGGTGAGGGGCCCGGTGGCGGCCGACGACCAGGATATCATCCCCATGTTCCAGTATTGGTACCGGGATGTTGTCAGCAATGTGCTGGTGCTGTGGGGCGATACCGACGGAGACGAAGTGCTGACCGGGGTCGAGCGACTTTTCGCCAATCCCCCCCAGAACATTCTGATGAGCATCGAGATGATAACCATCACCGTCACCACCGAGACCCGGATACCAGTGGACAGAAACCAGTACCGCCGGGTGGTGGTGTCCACCACCACCAATCTGGCCAATGTGCCCAACACCAAAGCCAAATACGGCATCACTGGCAAACTTAAGGATGAATCTGGCGGCGGCATCGCTGGAGGCAAGGTCTATCTAAGTACCGGATCCATCCAGACCTCCAACGGCTCGGGGGATTATACCTTTGCGGTGGAGAACGGGATCTACGTAGTGACACCGGAGAAGCTGATAAACAGCGGCAGTTACTTTTATGTGCTGAAGAATCCCCAGGATTCGTCAGTGACGGTGGCCGACGCCGATGCGCCCAATGTCGATTTTCGCTATCAGAGCATCAGCAGCGGCGACATGCGGGATGTAGGCGGCAAGGTCTACAACGATTCTATTGTTCCCATTGGCGTAACGCCAGGTGTGCCTCCGGCGCCCGACACCGACGAGCGCGGGATAACCGGGGTGGTGGTGGCGGTAAAGGGAAAGCCGACCATTGCCGATTCCACCATCTTAAACATCAGCACCACCACCGATGCCCTCGGCGACTACCGGTTCACCCTGCCTCAGGGCATCTATACGATTACCGAGATAGATTCCCCCGGCTATTATTCCACCACCCCCAATATCGTGGTGGACACCCTAGGCGCCACCGATAATCTTAACGTAAATTTCGGCGATTCCCGCGCCGGCATGGGCACCATCAACATCAAGGTGTGGAATGACGCCGACAAGGACAGCACTTTGGACACCGGCGAACCCGGACTGGGCAACGTCTTCTGCATGGTGGTCAACACCAACAACGGCGACCTGGCGGGATCCGGGCGGACCGATGCCAACGGAGACCTGGTTATCAACCTGCCGGGCGACTCTTTATATACGGTGATGGAGATAGACCCCGATTCCATGATCTCCACCTGCGGTCTTTTCAGAGCGATAGGCTCCACCAGTTGGAGCGTCGCCAGTACCCTCAACCAGGTAGACAGCCTTTTTGTGCCCAAGGATTCCACCCGCTATGTGATGTTCGGCGACGTGGTGGGCTATGTGGCCATACCGCTGGGCCAGACCGAGCGGGTGCTGTCCATGATCCTGCCGGACCTGAGGGAATACCGGGAGCCCCCAGGGGATAGAAACAATCCGTTGTCCTATTCGGCCGACCCGGATATCGTGCTGGGAACGGTCAATACCACCGGGGCGGTATCCAACCTGCTTGTATGGTATAACCGCTATCAGAGCTCTGCCACCCCGGCCAGCGCATTGTTCCCGACAGCCTTCGATTCCTCCGCTAACCTTACCACCGACATTACCGCGTTGGCCGGCGGAGACATAAACTCCCATTTAGGCAGCACCACCGAGGATGTCATCTGCGGGCTCAAGGAGAACGTGGGGGCTTTTAATATCTCGGTAGGCCGCACCCACGACGGCGGCCTGACTGGCGCGAACTTCAACCGGGACAAAGGGCTTATGAGGGATGCCGTCCTTAATTATGCCACATCTACCCCGGTGAGCAATACCTCGGTGCTGGCACTGGGCACCGGAAACCTCACCCCCACCACCCTAACGACGCTCCGTTTGGATTTTGCCGCCGGCACCAAAGTTGCCGACAACGAAGGGCGGGTGGAGATATGGAAGAGCAACAGCGCCACCAATAACCCCCCCACTTTTACTTTGGACACCGTGATCGCCACCGCCGGCGGCGGGACCCCGCTAGGCGAGGTCCGAGCCCTGCTCCTGATGGATGTGGTGGATAGCACCGGCACTTTGGGCAGCGATCTGCCCAACAATTACCAGGACCTGATAATCGCCACCAAGACCGGAAGTTTCCCCACCTACACCGGGCAGTTGGTCATCTACCGCCGGGCCGGGTTAAACAAACGCTTCATCCACCAGGCGACCTATAACATCAGCGACGGATACATAAACGCGCTGGGGACCTATCGCTCCCGCGGCACCAGCTTTCCCAACGACATAATCTGCGGACTGAGGACCAACGGATCCACGGTGGACGACTACAAGGGCCGGCTGTCCCTGTGGTACAACAACAATGACGGCACCTTCGGCTCGACCGGAGCGCCCAACGTCTCCCGGGTGACCGAGGGTGAGGTGCTGTGCCTGAGCGCCAACAATCTTAACATAGATTACATGATTGATGTGGCGGTGGGCCTTAAGTTCGGCGAATATACCGGAGGCACCCGCTTCTACTACAACACCAGCGGCAGCCTGGCCCTGGCCGGCTCCGATCCCTCCGGCGGCAAGTACACCGGCGAGGTGGTGACCATCCGCTCCAAAACCCTCCGGCCCTATACCACCAAGGTCGACGTGGTGGTCGGCGAGCGGTTCCTGTCGGGCGGCGTGGGCTATGGAAGAGTAATCATCTACCATCATAAATATTAAAGAGGACAAAAGCCATGAAACGGATAAAAAATCAAAAGGGGGTGGCCCTGGTGCTGTCGCTGATGGTCATCTTGGTGCTGTCGGTGATGGCCAGCGGGCTGATGTTCAACATCATCAACGAAAAAACCATCACCGCCAACCGGATGCGCAGTTCCCAGGCACTGTTGCTGTCCAAAGCCGGCACCTCGGAGGCCATCGCCCGGCTGTCGCAGCAGCCTGGCACCACTTGGGGCATCGCCCAGGATATCTCCAGCGGCTCCCTTAACCCCGAGTGGCGCTGCTACATCACCCTGGATGCCGGCGGCTCACCCGAAGGTCCCATCGTTTACGCGCAGACCCTGCAGACCGGGACCGCGCTTCAGTACAGCACCAACCGCAACGCTTTGGGCGACACCTTCTCCACCCTGCAGGTACGCTACAAGAGGATCGATCTGAACGGCGACGGCGCCATCACCAACGACGAGGTGTACTTTTATGACTACAAGCGGGAGATGGTGGTGCTGGGCAGGACGAGTCCCACTCCGGTTGACGCCTATCCGATATGGGAGATCATCTCCACCGGGCGGGTGGGCAATTCGCGCCGGACCATGGTGACCGAGGTCAGCGTGCCCAGTTTTAACACCCGGACCAGGGCCGGATTAAGCAGCAAGGCACCGGTTACCGGAAACGGCAATGCCGACGTCTGCGGACATGACCATCCGCAGACCACCCCCTATAATTTAAGCCCGCCCAACTGCTTTACCCTGACTACCGCCCAGCCCCATGGCTGGCACGTAGCAGCCGAGGACTCGCACGGCATAGCGGCCAACAGTTTTGCCAATCTCGCCCCCAAAGCCACCTGCACCCAGGCCGGCTGCTTGCCCGGGATAGAGACCAACGCTACATTTGATAATGTCGGCGCCAACCGCAAGGCCTGGGGCAATCCCGATGTTGTTGAAAACTCCACCTCGCCCATCTATCCGATATGGGAGATGCTGGGAATGGAAGAGACGGCCTGCAAGAACCTGCCCTGGGGCAATAATATGTATCCGGTTACAGGCCTGGTGCGGGTGGGGTCCCCCGGCACTACCACCATGTATGCCGGGGGCGGCTCCGGGCTGCAGCATGACGGCATCCTGTGGGTCCTGGGAAACCTGCATTCCGCCTCAAACATATCGTTCAAGGGCTTGATCTACATCGAGGGCAATTATCAGTCCGGCGGCACCACCTGGGTGCTGGGGGGTATCGTGGTGCAGGGCGCCACCCAGACCTCCATCACCGGCAGCATCGATGTGCTCTATTCCAGCCAGACCTTGGCCCGGGTGTCCCGGCTGGCCAATGCCGCCGGGATGGTGGTGCTTAGCCAACGTGAGGTTGACCAAAAATTTTAAACAGCTTCCTCAAAAAAGGTGATTTCCAGCTTGCTGGAAGTCGCCTTTTTTATTTGACTTTTATTTGATAGTGTCTTATACTTAACAAGTTAGTTTTAGTGTAACTTACGAAACCAGTCGCGGTGAAAACGTTTTGATTGCCAACTTTAATATTTTATGATTTTTGTGGCCTGCCTATGCCGTCCGCTTACGCTTTATATTATGGCTTCCGCGAGTGCCATAGCTTTAGCGGAGGCACTAACTACGCTTGGCATAAAAGCACGGCTTCGTGCAGGCAGGCCGATCAAGGAAATGATTATGCAAGTATCAAGTATATAGATGAAAAATTCCATCACCGGCGGCTGGCATTGGCCGGCCAAAATGTTCTGCTATAAAAAGCCCATAGAAAATTCCGACCGGCCGGATTTTCTGACCATACCCCTGTGGCGGGGCGGCAAGGCCTCGGTTTTCCCCGGGGACTGGGTCCATGCCTACGATGCCATCGGCTATAATTCAAAGGGCCTTCCGGTTTATGCCCCGCTGGCCGGGCAGGTGGAGAGAGTGGAGGACTTTCTCGATCTGGTGGCCCGGCCCAAGAATTTTGATTTCCCCCGGCTGACGATTTATCTGCAGGTGTCGGAGGCCCAGCATCAGCCGAATGTTGTGCTGGAGCCGTTTCCCAATTACTGGGAGAAGACACGGGGCGATCTGGGCCATCGGATATGGGAGGCCGGGATCAGGGATCTGCAGGAACCGCCGGATATAGGCCTACTGATATTCAACGGCCTGAGCCTGGAGCCGCCGGTATCAGGCAATATCCGCCTGTTGCGGGAGGTCCCGGAGAAACTGATAGAGGGAATGCGGGTCCTGATGCAGGTTCACCGTTCGGTGCGGGGGAGGGTGGTCATTTCCTCCGACATGCCGGATCTGATAGAGCGGATGAAGGTGCTGTTGACCAGCGCGGTGAATATATCGGTGGATATCGTGGAGCCCAAATATCCCCAGGGTCATATGAGCCTGCTGAAGGATAATTTCCCCGGATCCGCCAGCTCCCGGGTCTACGGCCTGGAGGAGGTGTGGAACATCCGGCAGGCGGTGATCGAGGGATTGCCGATGGTCTCCAAACTGTGCACCGTCTGGGACCAGACCTCCGGGCAGTCGGCCAATGTCCGCCTACCGCTGGGTATAAACATGGAGCAGATATTCAAGCGCGACCTGTCGCGCTACCGCAAGATCAAGCTGATCCTGGGCGGGCTGATGACCGGGCAGAGCTATTACAGCCCGAAGATGCCGGTGACCCCGGACACCGACGGGGTGATCATGATGAAGGACGACGTTTCCTGGGAGAACAACCTATGCAGCAACTGCGGGGAATGCTCCAACATCTGCCCCCGGAACCTAAGCCCCCACTGTCTCTATGCCGCGGTCGGCAGCGGCGAAAGGAACAAATATTCCGCCCTGGGCCTGGGGACATGCCTGGAGTGCGGGCTGTGCAGCTTCGTCTGCCCGTCGCGAATTCATCTGCTGCATCAGATCAAGGTAGGCAAAACGATGATGAAGGGCAGTTGACGCGGCAGTGTCTCTCGGGGAGGGTTATCCAGGCTTGGATTCCCGTCGGAGTTTATCCCGCACCGTGATGCGGGACGGGAATGACACGTTGCGATATTTATTCGTCGGAGCTATAACCAAAAGGAACTGATTTTGATGTTCAACGTATCGTTGTGGCCCCATATTCGTACCCGCTTTGACTGGAAACAGCTGGGCTTCCGCAGATTCATTGCCCTGCTGCCGCTGGCCGGCTTCGGCCTCTACCTTTGGGGATGGGGCTTGGCATCATCGCTGTTGTTGTCCCTGTTCCTGGGGTTGGTCTGGCACATCTATGCTTTAAAAAAAGGCCGCCGGAAAAGAACGGATTTTTGGTTCGTCAATGATGCCATCCTGATAAACCTTATGATGCCGGCAGGCATCGGCTGCTTGATCCCGGCCGGACTGACGGTGGTCTGCGGGATGCTGCGAACCTACGTCAGGGATCGGGAGTACGCCTATCCCCTGAACTTTCCCCTGGTGCTGGCGCTGCTGGTCCTGGCGGCGGGCAATTATTTCGGCGGGGAAACAAGCCTAAACAACTTCATCGGGCGGGGGGCCGTTTTTAGCGGCCGGTTGTATTTCCTTTCCGGGTGGCTGCCGGTAGGGCTGACGGTTCTGTTCTCGTTTTTATTCCTCAACCGGCTTTACAAATGGAGAATATTGCTGGCCGGTCTGTTGATGCCCCTGACCTTTCTTTATCTGCAATACCGGGCTTACGGGGGGCTGGAAATATTCCAATTGTCATGGATGGTCAACCTTTTTCTGTTTTCGCTGGGGGTGCTGGGCGCCGACCATATGTCAACCCCGGCCAGGCACTGGGGGCAGTATTGGTACGGAATGCTCTGCGGCATCCTGATATTCCTGTTCTCTTTAAAGGGGCTGATGCTGGAGGGGATTCTGTTCGCTCCGGTCATTGCCGGACTGGCCACGCCCCTGCTGGACAAGCTGGGCGGGGTGGCTTTGCGCCCGGCCGAAACATTCAACCTGCCAGGAGATTCCGGGGTTTGACCAACCCAAAACGATATGCTAAAATAAATTAAAATAGGTTAAACCTATTATTTTGAGAGGAGTATGAAAATGGCAGAGGGCGAAAAAGCAAAAGCCTTGGATCTGGCAGTATCGCAGATCGAAAAACAGTTCGGCAAGGGCGCCATAATGAAATGGGGCAGCCGCGACGCCGGGGTCAATGTGGAGGTGATATCCACCGGCTCCATATCGCTGGACTATGCCCTGGGGGTGGGCGGCGTGCCCCGCGGCAGGGTGGTGGAGATATACGGCCCGGAGGCCTCGGGCAAGACCACCCTGGCCCTGTCCATAGTGGCCCAGGCCCAGAAGAATGGCGGCACCGCCGCCTATATAGACGCCGAGCATGCCCTGGATTCCAAATACGCCCGGGCCATGGGGGTGGACGTGGACAATCTGCTGATCTCCCAGCCGGACACCGGCGAGGACGCTTTGGAGATCACCGAGACCCTGGTCCGCAGCAACGCCATGGATGTGATCGTGATCGATTCGGTGGCGGCCCTGGTGCCCAAGGCCGAGATCGAGGGGGACATGGGCGATTCCCACATGGGCCTGCAGGCCCGGCTGATGTCCCAGGCCCTGCGCAAACTGACGGCGGTGGCCAACCGCTCCAAGACCTGCATCGTATTCATCAACCAGATCCGGATGAAGATCGGGGTGATGTTCGGCAACCCCGAGACCACCCCGGGCGGCCTGGCCCTGAAATTTCATTCCTCGGTCAGGATGGACATCCGCCGGATAGAGACCATCAAGCAGGGCGACCAGATGATCGGCAACCGGGTGAGGGTAAAGGTGGTCAAGAACAAGATGGCGCCGCCCTTCCGGAACACTGAATTCGAGATCATCTTTGGAGAGGGCATCTCCTACGCCGGAGACCTGATGGACCTGGCGGTGGAGAACAACGTCATCGAGAAAGCCGGGGCCTGGTTCTCCTACCAGGGCGAACGGCTGGGGCAGGGCCGGGACAACATCAAGACCATGCTCAAGCAGAATCCCGATCTGTTGCAGAAGATAGAGATCGAACTTAAGGCCAAGCTCAATCAGCCGGCCGGGCAGAAGACAGAAGATAAGGACCCGGAGAAAGAGGAGAAGGAAGAGCCCAAGAAGCGGGGGCGGAAATAAATCGTACGATTGTTATGCTTAGAGATACGAGGACCATACGATTGTCAAACAATGGTATGACGACAGTGTCACTACCGTATCGCAACGTTAAATAATGGATATAAATAAAGCCCGGAATTACGCCCTGCGGCTGTTGGCGCTGCGCGGCCGCTCGGTCAAGGACATCAGGGACAAGCTCAAGGCCAGGGCGGCCTCCCCGGCGGATATTGATCTGGTGATAGATGATCTGCTGTCGCTGGGGCTTTTGGACGATGAGAAATTCGCCCGGGACTGGATCGAGAACCGGCAGCACTTCCGGCCCACCGGCGTGGTCCGTTTGCGGCAGGAGCTTTTTGCCAAGGGGATAGACCGGGAGATAGTTGACCAGGCCATCCGGGAGTATAAAAGCAATGTGGACGAGTTCCCTGCGGCCCTGGACCTGGCCCGGAGAAAGATGAAGCTTTACCGCAAGCTGGACGCCGACACTGCCAGGCGTCGCTTGGCTGGGTTTCTGGCTCGCCGGGGGTACGAGGGCTCGGTAGTATCCAAGGTCTTGAAGACATTGCTGAAGGAAAATATTTTAGAATGATCCAAACTACCATCCGGCGCTGGCTCAAGCTAATGACTGCAGTGCGGGACGCCGATGCAGATTCGGTGGAACGCTACACGCCGGGCGAGGAGACCACCAACGCTATCCTGCACGGGGTGGGGCTGGGGCTGGCCATTGCGGCCCTGGTGGTATTGGTGGTGCTGGCCAGCCTGTCCGGGAACGCCTGGCACATAGTCAGCTTTAGCATCTACGGCGCGACCCTGGTGTTGCTTTATTTATCGTCGACTCTGTATCACGGTTTTTACGCTGGGCGGGCTAAGCAATTGTTCCGGATCTTTGACCACTCGGCAATATTTCTTCTGATAGCCGGGACCTACACCCCGATCGCGCTGATCACCCTGCATGGCCGGCTGGGCTGGACGGTGTTCGGCGTGGTGTGGGGCATAGCGGCGGCAGGAATAGTGGGCAAGGCTTTTTGGGCGAATCGTTTTGCGGTGCTGTCCACGTTATTATACCTGGCGATGGGTTGGATAGTGGTGATCGTGGCCAAACCACTGCTGACGAACCTCAACACAGCCAGCCTGGTGTTCCTGGGGGTGGGAGGGCTGTTCTACACGCTGGGGACGGTGTTCTACCTGTGGCGCAAGTTAAAGTTCCACCACGCCATCTGGCACCTATTCGTGCTGGCCGGGAGCATCTGTCACTTTTTTACCATACTGTTTTTGCTGCCGAAATAAAGAGGATAATGAAATAGGGTGCTGATTGTGGTAATTTCTAATTATAGATATCTTAGATTTCGTTCCTAACTATTATTTTATGCTTTATAAATTAACATGCGCAATCACATAATAAATAAATACGGCGCTTATGTGCCAGACAAAGCTACGTTGTCATTCTTAAAGTTTACTTCCGAATTAGGAATTTGTGAATTATTGATGGTATACATTAATATTGCCGAGGAACTTTTATCTACAAATAATGAATTTGTTGTTGAAAGATTAACCCGGATATACCAGGATCAAGAAAATGAACTGTCGAATGAATTAGTGAAATTATTAACAAAAAACGGTGCAGAAAGTTTTACCCAAAGTAAATCATATGAGCATTACTTTTGTCAAATGGCGTTTAGTAGATCAATAGATAACCTGATAACTTATTTTAAAGACATACTTGCTGAAGTGATTAATATAAAGCCAGAAATACTTAAATCAAACGAAACGATCAATTATGAATTTGTTCTTAGTTTTGATGATATTAATGAATTAAAAAATGCCTTAGCAGAAAAGAAAATTGAGGAGCTTTTCTATGGCGGTGTTATAAATATAAAAAATTATTTTGAAAAACGTTTAGGTGTAATTCTATTTGACAAACAAGATGCATTTGATCAAATTAATTACATAATAAAAATACGTAATTTAATTGTGCATAATAGGGGTATGGTTAATAGTGAATTCAAAAAGGAATTTCCGTTGGTGTCGCAGAAGGTAGGTGATTCCTATAGTTTCAAGTATGAAGAAATATCTAAACTTAATTTAGATATACAAAATTTCATAGCATATACTGATGACAAAATTGGATCAAAATTTAATTTGCCGTTGTTGGATAATCTGCCCGGGTGATTTTTGACTAGTGTGAAATGCTGAAAGCGAAATATCGGTAACAAAACCAGTACTATTTAGTCCGATTGATCCGTAGCACAAAATAAAATAAAAACATTCAAACCCATGCAAACATCAAATCAAATACGTCAATCATTCCTGGATTTCTTCAAATCCAAAGGCCACACCATCGTGCCGTCCGATTCGGTGGTGCCGTCGGACGATCCCACCTTGTTGTTCACCAACGCCGGGATGAACCAGTTCAAGAAGATCTTCCTGGGGCTGGAGGACCGGGGCTACAAGCGGGCGGCCGACAGCCAGAAGGTCTTGCGGGTCTCCGGCAAACATAACGACCTGGAGGAGGTGGGCCGGGACCATACCCATCACACCTTCTTCGAGATGCTGGGCAACTGGTCCTTCGGCGACTATTACAAGAAGGAGGCCATCTCCTGGGCCTGGGAACTGCTGACCGGGGTCTGGAAACTGCCCAAGGACAAACTGTACGCCACGGTCTACGTCAACGACGAAGAGGCTTATAATTTTTGGAAGACCTTGACCGATATGGAGCCTTCGCACATCAGCCGTCACGGCGAGAAGGATAATTTCTGGGAGATGGGCGAGACCGGTCCCTGCGGGCCGTGCTCCGAGATCCACATGGACATGGGCCAGGGCAGCTGTCCCAAGGAGGGAAAGGACGGCCACATATGCGGGGTCAACGTTGATGGTTGCGGGCGTTTTGTGGAGATCTGGAACTTGGTGTTCATCCAGTACGACCGGGGACCTGACGGGAAACTGACCGAACTGCCCAGCAAGCATGTGGACACCGGGATGGGCTTCGAGCGCATCGTCCGGGTGATGCAAAAGAAAAATTCCAACTATGACACCGATCTTTTCTATCCCGTCATCAAGGCGGTGGAGAAGATATCGGGTAAAACCTACGGCCAGGGACAGACCGACGTTTCCTTCAGGGTGGTTGCCGACCACATCCGGGCCCTGATCTTTACCATCGGGGACGGTGTGCTGCCGTCCAACGAGGGCCGGGGCTACGTGATCCGGCGGATCCTGCGGCGGGCGGCCCGGCACGGGCGCCTGCTGGGGCTGACCGAGCCGTTCCTGTATAATCTGGTGCCGGGGGTCATAGATATCATGGGCCAGGCTTATCCCGAACTTAAGCCCCGGACCGAACACATTGCCATGGTCATCAAAAACGAGGAAGAGACTTTCGTTTCCACCATTGCGGTGGGGCTTACCAAATTGCTGGAATCGGCCGCGGCCATCACCCTCCCCAATGACAAATCCATACCCGGGGAAGTGCTGTTCAAACTCTACGATACCTTTGGTTTCCCCATAGACCTGGCCCAGGAGATCGCAACGGAACAGGGACTGACCCTCGATCTGGACGGGTTCAATAAGGCCCTGGAACAGCAGAAGGAGCGGGCCCGGGCGGCCCGGGGCGAGGTGTCCTACTCTGTTCAGAAGAGCGTGGACTATCCCTCCTGCATTTTCGTGGGCTATAACAATCTGGAGCAAAAATCCAAGGTCACCGGGATATTCATCAAAGAACTGGCCATTGACCAGGCCGAGAAGGGCCGGAAAGTTGACATCACCTTGGAGAACACCCCGTTCTATGGCGAGGGCGGCGGACAGGCTGGCGACGTGGGAATTTTGGAGAATCCCAACTGCCGGATAAAGATTCTGAACACAGTCAAGACCTTCAACGGGTCCACGGTGCATCAGGCCGAGATCGTTTCCGGCACGATAAAGGTCAAGGATGAAATCACGGCCACGGTAGACCAGCAGGCACGACTGAGCACCGCCCGGCACCATACAGCCACCCACCTGTTGCAGGCGGCCTTGCAGCAGATAGTGGGCAAGCATGTCCAACAGCAGGGTTCGATGGTCAGCCCGGAGCGCCTGCGGTTCGATTTCACGAATTTTACCGCCCTGGACCAGATGCAATTGGACGAGGTGGAGCACTTAGTCAACCGCAAGATCATGGACAACCTTCCGGTGGCCGACCGGCACATGAAGCTGGCCGAGGCCCAGCAGACCGGGGCCATGGCCCTGTTCGGCGAGAAATACGGCGAGGAGGTCCGGGTGATCTCCTGCGGCGATTTCTCCAAAGAACTGTGCGGTGGCACTCATGTTAAAAACAGCGGCGAGCTGGGGCTGTTCCGGATAATAAAAGAAGAAGCCATCGCCTCTGGGGTGCGGCGGATCGAGGCCGTGGCCGGCGAGGCCGCCTACCAGCAGATCAAACAGGATCAGCTGCTGGTGTCCGAAATCCAGGACCGGCTTAAGGCCAACCGCGAGGACATCGTCAAGAAGCTCAATGCCCAGATGGAGGAGCTGAAGACTCTGGAGAAGGCCAAGAAGGATGTGGCCAGACAGCAGCAGGGTGGTATGGTCGAAGGGTTGGTTAAAGAGGTTAAAAAAGTCAAAGATGTTGAATTGCTGGTCAAACTGCTGGATGGCCTTTCCCAGGACGACATGCGGGAGATGGCCGACAAGCTGCGGATGAAACTGCCGGGCGGAGTCATAATTCTGGCCAGTACGGACGACGGCAAGTTCGGGTTCACTATCGCGGTGGGGGACCATCTGGTCAAGGCCAAGAAATATATGGCCGGTGATATCGCCAAGCAGATCGCCGCGATCACCGGCGGCAAGGGCGGCGGCCGGCCACAGCTGGCCCAGGTGGGCGGCAAGGACGACGGGAAGCTGAAGGAGCAGATGGGGAAAATAGAGGGGACCATTTTCACTTAGTCCGGTAATCGTCATTCTGAGATTGGCACATTGCCTTGATCAAAACGCTGGTTCCCGAAGGACACGAATTTGCACAAGGTTTATAAAGCTGTTAGCATATTAAAATGAATTTGAGAATCCATGCAGATGAACTGCCAGTAACTGTGCTTGAAGCTGTGGGGTTCATGGCGAACCATGCGATTTTGCGAGTCGCTGACGTGAAGCACGACCCTGAGGCGCGAACGGTCACATTCCCTTTAAATCGTTTCCCCATTACTGGTAAGTCGATTTTTACTGGAACACGTCACGCGAAAACCGCGGTACGCTGTCGAGTAACATTTCGCAACGTTGTGGGCTATAAGATCGATCAGCACACCAAAGAGATGGAAACCATCAATTTAATTTTTGGTTTCAAGATCAAACGGAATGAAATATACCTCTGCTCAGCCGAAGAGGACCAAGGTGTACCTTGTTTCGAGTTGAGGTGTCAGATAAACTTCCTGGATATTGAGATCAAAGATGAGTGATAATAATACAACTCGGATGATCACCATTCACAAACAACTCTGCGGAAATTGCGGCTTATGTTCCGGAATCTGCCCGGCGCTGGCCATCATTCTTCACGGCTGGGGCCTGGAGATTGACAAAGATAAATGCATCTCCTGCGGAAAGTGCGTAACAGTCTGCCCCACCGGGGCGCTGACCTGACCTCTTTTTTTCCCTCTCCTAAAGCATTAGGAGAGGGGTAGGGGTGAGGTTGAAAGGAAATTTTATGTTCTACGATTATCTATTAAAGACCGCCAAAGCCAAGGGCGCGGCTTTTGTGGTGCTGGTGGATCCCGACAAGGTCAAGCCGGCCCAGGCCGTGAAATTGGGAGGCATATTCCAGAATGAAGGGGTGGATGCCGTTTTCCTGGGCACCAGCCTGCTGATGTCGGATCAGATCAGTCTTATTGCCAAAGCATTGAAAAGAAATTTCAAACGGCCGATAGTGATATTCCCCGGCAGCGCCTATCAGGTGACCAAAGAGGCCGATGCCCTGCTGTATCTCTCGCTGATCAGCGGGCGCAACGCCAACCTGCTGATAGAGGAGCAGGTCAAGGCCGCCCCGATGGTCAAACGCTCCGGGCTGGAGGTGATTCCCACCGGCTATATGTTGATAGAATCCGGAAAACTGACATCAGCCACTTACATGAGCCATTCGATTCCCATCCCACATGACAAGCCGGACATCGCAATGGTTCACGCCCTGGCGGCCAGATATCTGGGCATGAAGCTCATCTACATGGATGCCGGCAGCGGCGCCCTGTCGCCGGTATCGGAGAAGATGATCAGCGGAGTGGCCAAGTATGCCGATCTGCCGGTGGTGGTGGGCGGGGGGATAAAGGATCCCGAGACCGCCGGGATAAAAGCCCGGGCCGGAGCCACCGCTGTGGTCATCGGGAATGTGCTGGAAGGAAAAATGCAGAAAGATATCATTGGCAGTTTTGCCAGAGCCATTCATTATAAGGACTAACCACGGAAACACTAAATGCCGAAAGTTACGGAACTGAATTGAATTTATTACTTCGGCGGGTAATAGATCAATAAACCTTACCTGTTTATGAACGTTCTTTTTGTCATGCCATTGAAAAATAGCATCCAGGCCTGGATTCCCGCTGGAGTTTATGCTGAATGCAATGAAGTGCGGGAATGACACATTGTACTATTTATCCGCCGAAGTAATAAATTCCGTGTTTCCGTGGTAAAGTAAAAATAATATTATCAGAAAGGCTCCATATGAAAGGCGTAATTTTAGCCGGCGGGCTGGGAACCCGGCTCCGCCCGCTGACCAGCATCACCAACAAGCATCTTCTCCCGGTGTACGATCGGCCCATGATCTACTATCCCATCCAGACCCTGGTGCAAGCCGGGATCAAGGACATCATGCTGGTAACCGGGGGAAATGCGGCCGGAGATTTCCTTCGTCTGCTGGGAAACGGCGAGGAGTTCGGCCTCAAGCACATCAATTACACCTACCAGCGACGCGAGGGTGGCATCGCCGAGGCCCTGGGCCTGTGCCGTCACTTCGTGGGAGACGACAAGGTGGTGGTGATGCTGGGCGACAATATTCTGGACGGATCCATCAAGAAAGCTGTCAGCGATTTTCAGAAACAGGATTCGGGGGCCAAGATATTCCTTAAGACGGTGGCCAATCCCCGGGAATACGGGGTGGCCGAGGTCAAAGGCCGGCTGGTGAAGAACATTGTGGAGAAACCCCGGAATCCCAAGAGCAATTACGCCGTGATCGGCATCTACATGTACGACTCCCAGGTGTGGGACATCCTGAAGACCTTGAAGCCATCGGGCCGGGGCGAGCTGGAGATCACCGACGTCAACAACGCCTTCATCAAAAAAGGCCAAATGACCTACGAGATCATCAAGGGCTGGTGGGGCGACGCCGGATCATCCATCGAGGACCTGTGGGTGGTTAACCAGTTCATAGGGCAAAGGGCCAGGAACAAAAAATGAAGATTTTAGTCACCGGAGCCAAGGGGATGCTGGGCACCGACCTGTGCCTTGAGCTGGCTGGCGATCATCAGGTGACGGGCATCGATATCCAGGATATTGATATTACCAGTGAAGAGGCCATTAAAAAAATCATTGGATATCATCCGGAATTTATCATCCATTGCGCCGCCATGACCAATGTTGACGGTTGCGAGAAGGATCCCGATACCGCTTATGCCGTCAACGGTCTGGGGACTAAAAATGTGGTTCTGGCCTGCCGGCAGCTTGATATTCCCGTGCTGTACATCAGCACCGATTTCGTGTTTGACGGCGCCAAGGGCGAACCCTATTGCGAATGGGACCAGCCAAACCCGCTGGGACATTATGGAAGGTCCAAGCTGGAGGGCGAGAATCACGTCAGAGAACTGTTGAAAAAATTCTACATCGTCCGCACTTCCTGGCTGTACGGGAAACAGGGCAGGAATTTCGTCAGCACCATACTGGCCAAGGCCCGGGAGACCGGAACGATAAAAGTGGTCAATGACCAGGTGGGGTCGCCCACCTATGCCAGAGACCTTTGCCGGGCCATCGCCAGGCTGATCTCCAGCAATAAATACGGCACCTATCATCTGTCAAACTCCGGCGCCTGCAGTTGGTTCGATTTTGCCAAAAGGGCAGTGGAACTTTCCGGGACTAAAGCCGAGGTTCTGTCTATTTCTTCGTCCGATTATCCCACCCCCACCAAGCGCCCGGCCTTTTCTGTTTTACGAAATTTTTGCTGGGAGAGGACCTTCGGGGAAACATTAAGGCCCTGGGAGGAAGGTTTAAAGGATTATCTCAAGGAAACTGGGTATATCAAATAACAGTAAAGGATATATGAAAAATATAAATATCACCTTGGCTCAATTGCGGCGGGAAATGCTGAAAAGCGCCCAGGCCCTTATCGATACGGCGGAAAATTCAGCGGCTGATATAATCAAAGCGGCCGATATTATTGCCGGCGCGTTTAAAAAAGGCAAAAAACTTTTAATCTGCGGGAACGGGGGAAGCGCCGCCGACAGCCAACATATTGCGGCCGAGCTGGTGGTCCGCTTTCTTAAGGAAAGGAAGGCCCTGCCAGCCATCGCCCTGACCACCGATTCCTCGATCATCACCTCCGAGGCAAACGACCATAGCTTCGACACGGTTTTTTCCCGCCAAGTGGAAGCCTTGGGCAAAAAAGGGGATGTACTGTTGGCCATCACCACCAGCGGGAGGTCGCCCAATGTTATCGAAGCGGCTAAAGCCGCTAAGAAAATGGGGCTGGTTGTTGTCGGGCTGACCGGCCCGGCTTCCGGCACCTTGGGGAAATATTGCCGGGTATGCATAAAGGCTGCGGGAGATAAAACATTCCGAATCCAGGAATCCATGCTGATGGCCGAGCACGCCATCTGCGATCTGGTGGAAAAGGATTTTGTAAAATAAATGAAGATTACTGGGAATAAATATAAAATATTCAGAAACCTGGATATCAGGATAGTATCACTGGTGCTGGCTGTTACCCTGTGGTTGTATGCCTCCACCGAAAGATATTATAAACTTACCTTTCATTGCCCGGTGGAGGTCAAAAATATCCCCCCGGGGTATTCCCTGGCCCGGTGCCTGCCTTCGGTGACCTGCGACATCGAGGCCAGGGGAAAGGACCTGGTCGCTTTTCAGTTCAAAAAACCGACTGTGGTGATCGATGCCGAGAATCGCCAGATCAAAAAATTCAAGGTTAAGCTTACCCCGAATCACCTGGTTCTGCCTTTCCGGCTCAAGGTCCGGTCGGTTCAGTTCCTGGACCAAGAAATGGAAATAAACCTGGATCGCCAAACCGAGAAAGTAGTCAACATCCTGCTTGACCTGGTGGGCGACCCGGCGGACGGGTTCGTGCTTTCCGACAGCATTCGGTATGAACCGGCTTCGGCTCTGTTGAAAGGGCCGGCCCGGCAGCTGGAGATGCTGGATGCCATTTATTCGGCCCCCATAAGGGTTGAGGGCTTTTCGGAAGGAACATTGGTAAGGTCGGCTTTGATGCTACCGGATTCCTGCCTTTTCGCAGTCAGCCCCGAATCCATCGATGTATTTCTCCGGTTTGAGAAGAGCGGGGAGCGGGTGTTTAAAAACATACCGTTATCGGTTATCAACCGGAGCAGAGACTACCTGGTCAGTTTCGCCCCCGGCACCATAGACTTGGTGGTGTCCGGGCCCAGAAATATTCTGGACGCTTCAAAACAATCCGACCTGAAAATAACCCTTGACCTGAAGGATCTCCCGCCGGGCAAGCACCAGCTGCAGGCCACCATCGAATTGCCGGATAAACTGGTGCTGATCGCCGCCAGTCCCAAGGATTTCGAGGTCAACATCCGATGATGGTACTGGGGATCGAGAGCTCCTGCGATGAGACCTCGGCCAGTCTGGTGCAGGACGGAAAGATCGTTTTAAGCAACGTGATCTATTCTCAGCTGATCCACCAGCAATACGGCGGGGTGGTGCCGGAGCTGGCGGCCCGGGATCATCTGAACCGGGTATCCCAGGTGGCGGAGGAAGCTTTGACCAAAGCCGGGATTGACCATGGCCGACTCGATCTGATAGCGGTCACCAACAAACCCGGCCTGGCCGGGGCCCTGCTGGTGGGGTACAGCTACGCCCAGGGACTGGCCATGAGCCTGGGAAAACCGCTGGTTCCGGTGAATCACGTGGCTGGCCACATCTATACCGCTTTTTTAAGCCGGCCGGATCTTGATCTGCCGCTGGTGGCACTGGCGGTCTCCGGCGGACATACCTCGCTGTTTTACATGGACCGCGATCAAAAAATATCCCTGCTGGGCCAGACCCTGGACGATGCCGCCGGCGAGGCTTTCGATAAGTCCGCCAAGATGATGGGGCTGGGCTATCCCGGCGGTCCGCTGATAGAAAGCCAGGCGGCGAAAAATAAGATCAAGCCGGTGAAATTTCCGCGGGCCCTGTTGGGGCAGGACAGCCTGGATTTTTCGTTCTCCGGCCTGAAGACGTCGGTGCTTAATTACCTGCAGAGCCGGGGGGCCGGTGCTCTTTCGGAAGAGGAGACCTCCTCCATCTGCGCCGGTTTTCAGGAGGCGGTATTTGAAGTGCTGATAGAAAAGCTGCGAAGGGCCTCACTCCTGACGAACTGCCAAACCCTGACGGTGGGTGGGGGTGTGGCGGCCAACGGAGCCTTGCGGGGTAAACTCCAGTTATTTGCCGAGCGGGAGAAAAAAACCATGATACTTCCCGGGCGGGAGCTTTGCACCGACAATGCCGCCATGATCGCCTGTTGTGGTTACCATCTTTACCGTAATTCGTCCGATAAACAATTTGAATATAAAGTGAGCGCCAGGGCAGTTTGGCCAAGATATCAAACTTCATGAATTGGCCGGCTTTGTTGCTGGCCTCGGCCTCGCCCCGCCGCAAGGCCCTGTTGGAGGGGCTGGGGGCGGATATCATCATCAAACCAGCCGAGGTGGATGAGGAGAACTGCGGTTTCTCCGACCCCCAAAAGATAGCGGAATACCTGGCCGAACAAAAGGCCATGTTCTTGGGGAAAAAATGGCGGGCATCCTTCGGCACCCGCCTGATCCTGGCGGCGGATACGGTGGTGGCCTACCGCCACCATGTTTTGGGAAAGCCGGCGGATGAAAAGGATGCCCTGCGGATGATCAAACTCTTATCCGGCCAGTGGCACCAGGTATATACCGGCCTCTGCCTGTATGATCCGGCAAGGAAAATAAAACTCACCGGCCATGAGATGACCAGGGTCAAGTTCCGCAAGCTGTCCCTTCCGGAGATAAATAAATACATTGCCACTGGCGAGCCGATGGACAAGGCCGGGGCCTACGGGATCCAGGGACTGGGCTCGCTGCTGGTGGAGAGGATAGACGGCTGCTACTTCAATGTGATGGGGCTGCCCCTGGTCAAACTGGATAAGATGATACAGAGAATGGAATATTTGAGATGCAAAAAGTCATCGCCTGGCAGAACGGCACGATAAAATTATTGGACCAACGGCGATTGCCGCTGAAAGCCGAATATCTGGCCTGTAAAAAAGTAGAACAACTAGCGGTGGCCATCGAAGGGCTGGCGGTACGGGGCGCTCCGCTGATTGGGATTGCCGGGGCATATGGCCTGGTGCTTGGCATCTGGCATTCCAAAACAAAAAATATCTCGGCCGATTTCCGGAAGAGTTATCTGAGGATAAAAAGGACCCGGCCCACCGCGGTCAATCTTTTCTGGGCTTTGGGCAGGATGGAGACCCGGTTCAATTCCCTTATCAAGTCCGGCGTCAAGGCCGAAGCGCTTAAGAAGATGCTACTGCAGGCCGCACAGGGTATCCACCATGATGATGCCGTGACCTGCGGTCTGATCGGCAGATACGGGGCGGAGCTGATTAAAAAGAACTCGGTGATCATCACCCACTGTAACACCGGGGCGCTGGCCACCGGGGGGATCGGGACCGCTCTGGGCATCATTTCCACCGCTCACAAAACGGGCAGGGTAAGATCGGTCTACGTCGATGAGACCCGCCCCTTGCTTCAGGGGGCCCGGCTGACGGCCTGGGAGCTGAGCCGGCAGAAGATCCCGGCCACCCTGATCTGTGATAACATGGCGGCCTCTCTCATGGCGGCGGGTAAGATCGACTGCGCCATAGTGGGGGCCGACCGGATATGCGCCAACGGGGATTTTGCCAATAAGATCGGCACCTACAGCCTGGCGGTCAATGCCCGTTATCACGGCGTTCCCTTCTACGTGGCTGCGCCGCTTTCGACCTTCGATGTCGCTTTGTCTGACGGAAGCCGGATCCCCATCGAGCAGAGAAAGCCCGATGAGGTCAGGCAGTTCGGCCGATGCCGCATCGCTCCCGAAAAGATAGCTGTTTTCAACCCGTCATTCGACGTCACCCCCGGCAAGCTGGTAACCGCCATGATCACCGAAAGGGGGGTTATCCGGCCGCCCTTCGGCAGGTCAATTAAAGGGATATCAGGTTGATCTTGGGCAAGCTATATCGGGCGAAAAATGTTGACAAACCAGACCGGTAAGCATATAATATCACTATGACTTAGATTTTATTCGGCCCATTGATCCCCACTTATCAATTCGTAAACTAAATGGAGTTATGGATATGGCCCAGGAAAACATAAAACTTTCTCCGGAGATCGAACAGCTCAGCGAAAAACTGCAGGCTGACCCCAAATCGAGGGTCTTTGCCCAGCTGGCCGATGCCTACCGGAAATCGGGTCTTCTTGATGAAGCGATAGACACGGCCAAGAGGGGTCTGGAGAACCATCCTAATTATGCCACCGCCCATCTGATACTGGGCCGCTGTTATCTGGCCAAGGGAATGTACGCCTTGGCCCGGGAGGAATTCGAGCTGACCATCAAGAACGATATGCAGAGCCTGGTGGGCTATAAATTGCTGGGCGAGACTTATGAAAAACAGAACATGTATCCCGAGGCCCTGAAGTATTACCAGATGGTCCTGGATATGGAGCCGTCCGATGCCGAGCTGGCGGAAAAAATAACTAACCTTAAAAGCTTGAAACAGCCCGAGCCACAGGCGGAAGCCGCTCCGGCCGAGCCCGAACCAGCCGCCCTGCCGGTTGCCGAGGCTGCCGAAACGACACCAGCCGAAACACCGATGGCCGAGCCGATAATTGCGCCGGCTGAGCCGGTGATCGAAGCTTCTGCTCAGGAGATGCCCGCCATGCCCGAGGTCCTGCTGGCTGAAGAGGAAAAGGCCGCCGAGAAGGAATCGCCGGAGATCGCTTTGCCGGTAGTGTTAAACGAAGATCCCGTTGCGGAAGTTGAAACCACTCATCAGCCGATTCCGGTTACAGAAGAAGCGAAAGCGGAAATAACCGAGGCCCCGTTGGTTGTGGCAGAAGTCATGACCGTTCCCTCCGAACCAGAGCCGGAGGCCACAGAAGCCGAACCCCAGGGCCCCACCAGCACCCTGGCCGAGATCTATGTTCAGCAGGGTTTTCTGGAGAAGGCCATAGATATTTACAAGGAACTGGTCGCCGCCCAGCCGGATAATGAGGAATATAAGAACCGGATGGATGAGCTTTTGGAGAAGGCCTATCCGGAAGAAGCCCCGGCCATTGCCGAGCCCATAGAGGCACCAATGGAAGCGGCGGCAGAAAAGACCGAAGAGAAGCCTGCTCCAGTCGTGACGGAAGTTGAACTGCCGGCGCCGGCCGAGGAACTTAAGCCAACGCCTGAAGCCGCACCGGTCGACGATCCCTTTGCCCAACTGTTCGGCTCGCCCGATAAAAAGGAAGAACCTGTGACCGAACCGGTCATTTCTGAAATTTCTGCGCCGGCTCCTGCCCAGGAGATAGAACCCTCAACGGCCGCCGCTCCCGTGGCAGAGGAGAAAACTCCGGAGCCCTCCGGGGATGATTCGGGCATGGATTTCGGCGCCCTGTTCAACGATGCCGGGACAATCCCGTCCCAGCCGGAGGAGGCCGCTCCGGCCGCCGAGCCGTCCCAGCCTGTGGCCGAAGCCAAACCTGCGGAGAAAACCAGCAGCAGCGATGACGATGATACGGTAAGCAGCTTTCAGTCCTGGCTGTCACAGATCCAAAAGTAACCATATCCTGACGGCGATAGTTTTAAAAGAACCACGGGGGCGGGCCACCTCCGCTGATGAAATATTTAGGAGTTACACTTAATGGTCAACAACCGTATCGATAACATTAAAAAAGCCCTGCGTCTGAAGAAGCTGGATGCCATGCTGTTCACCAATCTGCTTAACATCAGGTACCTGGCGGGATATTCGGGCAGTTCCGGGATGCTGCTGGTGAATCCCCGGGGGGCTGATTTTTTGACCGATTTCAGGTATAAGGAACAATCGGCCAAGGAGGTCAAGAACGCCAGGACCACCATAATCGTCAACAGTCTGCTGGAGGAGCTCTCCCGCCTGCCTGCCTTTGTAAAAGCCAAAAAGATCGGCATCGAGGAACAGAACCTAAGCTATGCCCAGTTTTTGCAGCTGCAGAAACTGGGCCCCAAGAAGAAATTCATCCCGGTAAGCGGGATGGCCGAAAATCTGCGCCAGGTGAAAACCAGCGATGAGATCCAGAAGATCGCCAGGGCCGCCCAGATAGCTGATCTGGCCTTTGCCAAAATAATAAAATTCATCAAACCCGGCCTGACCGAGAAAACGATTGCGGCCCAGTTGGACCATACCTTGAAGATGCTGGGATCCACCAACCCCTCGTTCGACAGCATAGTGGGCTCGGGGCCCAACGGAGCGTTGCCCCATGCCCAGCCCGGCGAGCGCAAGGTGCGAAAAGGCGATTTCATCGTGCTGGATTTCGGGGCCATTTTCCAGGGCTATCACTCTGATATGACCCGGACGGTGTGTCTGGGCAAACCATCCGAAAAGCACCTTAAGATATACGATATCGTCACCAAAGCTCAGGCCGCCGGGCTAAAGGCCGTCAAGGCCGGAGTCAAAGGCCGGGAGGCCGATCTGGCCGCCCGTAAAATCATCAATGATGCCGGCTATGGTAAATACTACGGACACGGTCTGGGGCACGGCGTGGGTCTGGCGGTTCACGAGGCTCCCGGGGTGGGCATGAAGTCCGAAAACCCCCTCCCAGAGAATTCCATTGTCACCGTCGAGCCGGGCATCTACCTGCCGGGATGGGGCGGAGTGCGGATCGAGGACCTGGTGGTGGTCGCCAAGGGGGGCTGCCGGATATTGAGCAGATCGACCAAAAAATTAATAACCATCAAAGCATAGAACGGACACAATCAAGGAGGTAAGTTTTGGCATCCACAGCAGATTTCAGGACCGGCATGGCGCTGAATATAGAGGGGGTTTTGTTTTACCTGGTGGAGTTCCAGCACGTCAAGCCCGGCAAGGGCGGAGCTTTTGTCCGGACAAAATTGAAGAACGTCAGGACCGGCGCGGTGATCGACCGTACCTACCGCTCCGGGGAATCGATAACCGAGGTCAGGCTGGAACGCCGCAAGATGCAGTATCTTTACAACGACGGCTCTACCTATAACTTGATGGACACCCAGTCCTACGAGCAGATGGAACTGCCCGAGGAGATGGTCCATGACATCAAGCTTTACTTCAAGGAGAACATGGAGGTCCAGGTGCTGATGAACAAGGAGGATGTTATCGGGGTTGAAGTGCCCATGTCGGTGGAATTGAAGGTGGTGCAGACCGATCCCGGTTTCAAGGGCGATACCGCCTCGTCGGTGACCAAGCCGGCCACTCTGGAGTCGGGGCTGGTGGCACAGGTCCCGCTATTCATCAACGAGGGAAACGTGCTTAAAATAGACACCCGTACCGGAAAATATTTGGAAAGAGTGTGATAGAAGATGGATCTTAAAAGAACCCTGGAACGGATGGTCAAGGAGAACGCCTCGGATCTCCATCTAAAGGCCGGGCTGCCTCCGGTGCTGAGGGTCGACGGTTTTCTGCGCCAGCTGGAGGAGCCTCCGCTGTCGCCGGAGGAACTGCGCCAGGTGGCCCTGCAGCTGATGCCCAAGGACCAGCAGCAGACGTTCGCCGATGAGAAGGAGCTGGACTTCTCCATGGGGGTGGCCGGGCTGGGCCGTTTCCGGGTTAACGTTTACATGCAGCGGGGCTCGGTGGCCCTGGCCATGAGGGCCATTCCCTTCAATATCAAGAAGGTGGACGAGCTGATGCTGCCGCCGATAACCAAGGAGCTGGCCCTCAGCAACCGGGGGCTGCTGCTGGTGACTGGCACCACCGGATCGGGCAAGTCCACCACCCTGGCCTCGATGTTGGAGTTCATCAACGAGACCGAGAACCGAAATATCATCACGGTGGAGGATCCCATCGAATTCATCTTCCGCGACAAGAAATCCCTGATCAGCCAGCGGGAGATAGGCACCGACACCAAGACATTCGCTGCCGCTTTAAAGCACGTGCTGCGGCAGGACCCGGATGTGATCCTGATAGGGGAGATCCGGGACAAGACCACCCTGTCCACCGCGTTGCAGGCGGCCGACACCGGGCACATGGTGTTCAGCACCCTGCACACTCTGAACGCTCCGGAGACCATCAACCGCATCATCTCCTTCTTCCCGCCGCACCAGCACGAACATATCAGGGTGTTGTTATCGGCCACCCTGGTGGGGGTCATCTCGCTTCGGCTGCTGCCCCGGGCCGACGGCAAGGGGCGGATCCCGGCGGTGGAGGTGATGATCAACAACCAGACCATCAGGGATTACCTGCTGGACCCGGTAAAGACCCTGGATATTCCCCAGCTGATCCAGGAGGGCAGCTCCCAGTACGGCATGCAGTCATTCGACCAGTCGATCATGAAGCATTACCGGGACGGCCTGATCACCTATGAAACCGCCATCCAGAGCGTCACCAATCCCGACGAATTCAAGCTCCGCTTAAGGGGCATCGAGTCCACCGATTCCCGGGGCTGGGATACTTTCGATCCTTCAACCACCAAGAAATAAAAAGCAGTGCAGATAGACGTAATTTTAACCCCCTCCGAGCTGAACGATATCAACCTGTCGGGCCGCTCGGCCACGGTGATAGATGTGCTCCGGGCCACCACCACCATGGTGGCCGCCCTGGATGCCGGGTGCCGCGACATCATTCCCTGTCCCAGCGTGGAGGAGGCCACCCGCCTGGCCGAGACCCTGGGCCGGGAGAACGTGATCCTGTGCGGGGAGCGCGAGGGCAACAAGATCAACGGCTTCGACCTGGGAAACTCCCCGCTGGAGTTCACCGAGCCGGTGGTCAAAAATAAGACCCTGCTGATGTCCACCACCAACGGTACCACGGTCATCTCCCGGGCCAAGCCGGCGGCGGCGCTTTCCATTGCCGGGTTTTTGAACGCCGGGGCGGTGGCCGGATTTCTGATCTCCGGCGGCGGCGACATTCTGCTGATCTGCTCCGGCAAGCTGGGGCGATTCTCTCTGGAGGATATGCTCTGCGCCGGACTGCTGGCCGGGCTGGTCTGGGAAGGCAATCCGGAGGCCACCCTTACCGATGGCGCCAGGATGGCCATCTCCCTTTATAAAAAGGAGGGGAAATCCCTGCTGAAGGCCTTCAAGCAGAGCCAGCACGGCGAGTATCTGGTCTCCTTGGGCTACCTGGAGGATCTGAAATATGCCTCCCAGCTGGATATATCCAAAACCGTACCGGTCTTCAAGGACGGCCGGATAATGAAATCATAGCGCAAAGCACTTGATGAAAGCGGATAGCAAGACAAAAAAAGAGGCTAAAATAAGCCGTAGCCGGGAGATATTCGGGCTGTCGGTGATGATCCTGGGCCTGTTCCTGCTGGTGGGCCTGGTTTCTTTTTCCGGAAGCGACAGCCACCAATGGCAACAGGAATGGGCCAGGGCCAACTGGGGCGGGCCGCTGGGCGATATGCTGTCCTACGGCGTAGTGCATCTGCTGGGCTATGCCGGCTTCATGCTGACGGTGCTGTTGCTGATCTGGGGCTGGATCTGGCTGAGGCATAAGGTCCTGGGACGCTCCATGATCAACAGCCTGCTGTTGCTGATTTTCACCCTGCTGTGCCTGGCCACTTTGGGCCTGTTGCAGGTTCCGTACTATACCGGCTCCTTGGCCGGCGGCGGTTTGTTTGGCACTTTTTTATCAGATCTGGCCCGCAATATCTTCGGCCCGGTGGGCTGCTGGCTGATAATCTCCGGTCTTTTTTTGATCCTGTTGCTGGTGGGGACCGAGGTCAATTTTCAGCACTGGCTCAACATCGCGGTCAAGCCGGTCAAGGACGGGCTTAAAAAGGCCAAGGATGCCCCCAAGGGATTAACCTTTAAAAAGAAGCCGGCGCCAAAGGTGGAGGAGCCGGATGATTCGGAAACAGAGGATGAAGAGCCGGCCAAGACGATAAAGCAGGCCCACTCCAAGGAACAATCCAAGTTCAAGGCCGAGCCCAAACTCCGGCTTACCAAGCTGGGCAAAGATTACCAGAGCCGCCTGTTGGCGTTGCTGGAGGACGACCGGGACAGGGCCGAGATCGAGGAGGAGGACAAGACCGAGATCCTGCTGGAGAAGCTCAAAGAATTCGGCATCGAGGGCGAGATCACCGACCGCTATACCGGCCCGGTGGTTACCCGCTACGAGTTCAAGCCGGCCCCCGGGGTCAAGGTCAACCAGATATCCAACCTGTCCGACGACCTGGCATTGGCCATGCAGGCCCACCGCATTCGCATTTTGGCCCCCATCCCCGGCAAGGGTGTGGTGGGCATCGAGATCCCCAATACGCACCGCAAGATAGTGATGCTGAAGGATCTCTTGTTGTCCGGCAATTTCAAGACCCAGGATGGCCCGCTGACCATGGCCCTGGGCAAGACCATCACCGGCGAGTCCTTTTCGACCGACCTGTCGGAGATGCCGCACATACTGATCGCCGGCTCCACCGGGTCGGGGAAGAGCGTCTGCCTGAACACCATCATCACCAGCCTGCTTTATCTGTGCACCCCGGAGGACCTGCATTTCATCATGATCGATCCCAAGCGGATCGAGCTGTCCATCTACCGCGGGATACCGCATCTGCAATTCCAGTACAAGGTGGAGAATACCGGAGACAAGCCGATATCCCGGACCATCGAGGGGGTGGTGACCGACTCTCAGGAGGTGGTGCAGGTGTTCCGCCTGGCGGTAAGCGAGATGGATGCCCGTTACCGGGTGCTGGCCAAGGAGGGATGCCGGAATATCAGCGACTATAACCGCAAGTCCGACAAAAAGATGTCGTACTTAATTATAGTGATAGATGAGCTGGCCGATCTGATGCTTTCCCGCGAAGCCTCGGAGATAGAGAGCCGCATAGCCAAGCTGGCCCAGATGTCGCGGGCGGTTGGCATCCACCTGATCCTGGCCACCCAGCGCCCGTCGGTGGACGTCATCACCGGGGTCATCAAGGCCAACTTCCCGGCCCGGATCGCCTTTCAGGTGGCCTCCAAGACTGATTCCCGCACCGTGCTGGATGCCAACGGGGCCGAGACCCTGCTGGGGCGGGGCGATATGCTGTATATGCCGCCGGGCAAGGCCGAACCGCAGAGGCTGCACGGTCCGTTCATTTCCACAGCCGAGACCGAAAAGGTGGTCAGTTTCATCAAAGAGTGGTACGGAGTCAATAACGAGGGGCAGGACCAGTCGGCTCCGGAGAGCCAGGCCGAGAACAACAACGCAGAATACAGCATGGAGGTGGCCCTGCCACCGGAGGGAGCCGGCGGGGAGGATGGACAGGACGAACTTTTCGAGGAGGCCAAGGCCCTGGTGGTCAGGCACCAGCAGGGTTCGGTATCGTTGCTTCAGCGCCGGCTTAAGGTGGGCTATTCCCGGGCGGCCAGGTTGATAGATCAATTGGAGGCCGCCGGCGTGGTGGGCCCCTTCGATGGAAGCAAGGCCCGCGAAGTATTAATCAAAACCCAGGAGGCTGACTGATGAAAAAGATGGCTGTCCTAGGGGCCGCCTTACTGCTGCTGATCTCCGGGATGTCCTTTGCCCAGGAGGCGGAGGCGATCATGGCGCAGGTCAGGGCCAGATACAAGGATGTCACCGATTTCAAGGCCGACCTGGAGCTGATCTCCTGCGCTTCGGCCACCGGCACCTGCCACCGCTTCGAGGGCAAGGTGGAGATGAAGCGCCCCAACAAACTGCGGATGGACATCAAGAAGCCGGAGACCCAGCAGATCATCTGCGACGGCAAGAATCTCTGGCTTTACCTGGAAAAGGACAAACAGGTGTTCCGGACCGACCTGGCCGAATCCAAGGATTTCCTGGTGCTGCTGAATCCGCTGGGCAAGTTGCTGACCGGGAAGGTCAAGAACGGCTGCAAGACCAACGGCAATTACCAGTGCTGGCTGGATATCCCGGAGTTCAAGGAGCTGTTCAAGGAGATCAAAGTGATCGTAGACAAGAAGACCTACGAGATCACCGGCATCGACGTGGTGGATGTCAACGACAACTCCAGCGAGTATCGCTTCACCAAGATCAAGACCAATTCCGGAATCAAGGACGACCGCTTCAATTTCGTGGTGCCCAAGAATGCCAAGCTGATAGACGCCAATTGATAAACTCCAGCGTTTAGCGGACAGGGTATAGCGGACAGATATAATTAGGTCAACTAAAATCTAATAACCAAAATCAAATAACTAATATGAGCCAAAGTTCATTCGATATCGTATCCAAGATAGACGCCCAGGAGATGAAGAACGCCGTGGTAATGGCCCAGAAGGAGATGACCGGGCGGTTCGATTTCAAGGGCGCCAACTGCCAGATGGATCTGGGCCCCGAGAAGATCACCCTGCTGGCCAGCGACGAGTTCAAGCGCAAGAGCATGCTGGATATCCTCTACGGCAAGATGGTCAAGCGTGGGCTGTCGGTCAAATGCCTGGAGCTGGGCCCGGTGGATACCGCCGCCAAGGGGATGATCCGCCAGGAGTTGAATCTGGTGCAGGGCATTCCCATGGACAAGGCCAAGGAGATGGTCAAGCGCATCAAGGCCAGCAGCATCAAGGTCCAGGCCCAGATACAGGACCAGCAGGTGCGGGTCACCGGTAAGGACAAGGACGACCTGCAGAAGGTGATCGCCCTGTTCCGGGAGGACGATCTGGGGCTGGCATTGCAGTACACCAATTACCGGACGACATAGACCGCCCCCGGCGGGGGCGACCTCACCCTTGATCCCTCCCCGAAACGGAGAGGGATTTTTGTATGCCCGTATACCGTAGGGGCGATTGGTCAATCGCCCTGACCTTTATAGCCGCACAATTGTCATTCCTGCGAAGGCAGGAATCCAGGTCTATTGAACCGCCAAGACGCCCCAGTTTTTTCGGGGTTCACGCATCTTATTTTTAACAGTGGTTCTTAAGAGCGCAAAGCTTTTTCTTTTATTTGTCTGCCGTGTCATTGCGAGAAGGGCATTGAAGTATCGCGGCGAAGCAATCTCAGGGCTTTTTGGCCACATAAGGCACAAAAGGCACAATTGTCATTCCTGCGAAGCCTGTCCTCGCGAAGGCGGGGAGCAGGAATCCAGTTTCATTCCTTACTTTCTCTTGTGACACCTCTCCCCAAACCCCTCTCCTAATGCCTTAGGAGAGGGTAGGGTGAGGTTGGAAGTCCTGGGGGCGGTCGAGCTGAAGTTCATTGACCCGAAAACAAAATGCCAGGATCTGTTAACTGTGGTATGTCTTTTATCCGATGTCCGATGCCGCCGATCGCCCCCATACCCCGGCCGATCATTTTGGTTCGCCCAAAACGACCGGCTTGGGTTGGCCGTTCGACAGCATTGTTGCTTTGTCACCCTGAGGGCACTGCCCGCCAGGCAAGTTGAACGGGTGACAATATTCAATGATCACACATTCAGCTAATTTTTTGCGTTGACATCAAGTAACGCCATGGTATAATATATCAGCTACCGAATATAATTAACTTGTATAGGCATAAAAATAACTATTTGACTTAGCAATATGGACAGACAAATGAGAAAATCCTGGGGCACGACTGGCCTACCCATTGATATTCAGCATATCGATAGGGACATCTATTACCTCCTCGTGCTTTACTCCGCGAGCAGACTGCTCGCCTTGGAGGAAACTGATGATTCCGAAACCATCCGTACTCTCCGTGACCAATTTGAGGCATCAGAGGCTACCAAGCAACTGATCTCTGTTGCCGTGTGCGTTAGGAACGGAATCGATGCTGGTCGCCCCGGTCCTGCTGAGTACCGCGAGCAACTACTCCAAAAAACCGTTGGCACACTCAAGCAGGATGGTCGGAAGGGGACGGAGCTTCGTTTCCAAGAAGCATGTCACAAGATTATCCATGCAACAGACCTTGAGTTTGTGACCCGCTCGGTCAAGGGCAAGACGTACATAACTCCAGGGGTAATCCTCTGGGGTGAACATAGGAAAGTTGAATGGGAGGCAAGAATCGACGTACTTGAGTTTGCAAGTCTCGCATACAGGCTCAACATGTAGTGCTGTAAAAAACGTTGGTAAATACTCACGAAGGTTGCGGATATCCTTCTGGCAAGTGTTTATCATCGCCGTTAGGTATAGATAAACCCCTAAAAAGGTGTTTACCTAAAGCCCGTCCAAAAATGGCCGGGCTCCTTCATTTCCCCCCTTGCATTTTCCCCCTCTATCTGCGATAATATTTCATTCATCTAACTGCAACTCAAATAATTTAAGTCTATGAAAAAGCCCACCCATCTCACCGTGGAATACGTGCTGGAGGTGCTCCTTAAAAAAGGGAAGATCACCCAGGACCAGTACAAGGACGTCCAGATTAAGGGAAACGCCCAGCGGGCCAAACTCCAGAAATATCAGGAGACCAACGCCAGCCGTAGGCAGTACCAGGCCGCCAACATCATCACTCCGGCCGAGATCATCTCCTCGTTCAACCTGCTGATACCCGACGGCAGCGGGCGCCTGCTGTCCGAGGACGACATCACCCGGGCCGTCGCCGAGGAGTCCGGCATGGAGTACAAAAAGATAGACCCCCTGAAGCTCCAGCTGGACGTGGTCACCTCGCACATCTCCAAGCCCTATGCCATGCGGCACCTGGTGGTGCCCATAGAGGAGAACAATACCCTGGTGACCCTGGCGGTGGTGGATCCCTATAACCTGGATCACATCGAGAGCCTGCAGATAGCCAAGAACATCAAGGTCAGCCTGGTGCTGGCCTCCAAGACCGATGTGCTGAAGATCATCCGGGAGTTCTACGGCTTTAGGGCTTCGGTCCAGGCGGCCGAGTCCGAGCGGATCACTTCCACCGAGCTGGGCAACCTGGAGCAGTACATCAAGCTGCGGGGCCAGGACGAGATCGAGGCCAACGACCAGCACATCACCAGCGCGGTGGAATACCTGATGCACTACGCCTTCGACCAGCGGGCCAGCGATATTCACATCGAGCCCAAGCGTGATAAATCCTACGTCCGCCTGCGGATCGACGGGGTGATGCACTACATCTACACCATCCCCCGGGCCCTGCACGCCCCGATATTATCCCGGATAAAGATCATGTCCCGGATGAACATCGCCGAGAAGCGGCGGCCCCAGGACGGCCGGATCAAGACCAACTACGGCGGCAAGGAGATGGAACTGAGGGTGTCAACCATTCCGGTGGCCTTTGGCGAGAAGGTGGTTATCCGCATCTTCGATCCCGAGGTGCTGATGCAGGACCTGGATCAGTTGGGCTTCTATCCCCGGGAATACCAGCTGTACAACGCATTCATTCACCGGCCCAACGGCATCATTCTGGTGACCGGGCCTACCGGATCGGGCAAGACCACCACCCTGTATTCCTCGCTGAAATCGCTGTCCTCCCCGGACGTCAACATCATCACCGTCGAAGACCCGATAGAAATGGTGATCGAGGAATTCAACCAGATAGGAGTTCAGCACACCGCCGGGGTATCGTTCGCCAACATCCTACCCTATATCCTGCGCCAGGACCCAGACATCATCATGGTGGGCGAGATCCGGGACAAGGAGACCGCCGATCACGCCATCCAGTCGGCCCTGACCGGGCACCTGGTGCTGACCACCCTGCACACCAACGACTCGCCTTCGGCCATCATCCGGCTGATGGACATAGGGATCCCCTACTACCTGATAGCCTCCACCGTGGTGGGAATTGTGGCCCAGCGGCTGGTGCGCAAGATCTGTCCCCATTGCCGCGCTATCCGGGAGGTGGCCCCGGACGATCCCGAGAACAAATTGCTGGATGAAAAAGTATCCAAGCTTTATTACGGCGAGGGTTGCAGCGAGTGCCGCAACACCGGCTACAAGGGGCGCACCGGCATCTTCGAGGTGATGGAGATGACCGAGAATATAAAGAACGCCCTAACCCGCACCGTCACCATCAACAAACTGCACAAGGCCATCGCCGCCGACGGCATGATGGATCTCAAGCAGGTGGCCCTGCGCAAGATGATAGAGGGGGTGACCACCTACGAAGAGGTCTATTCCGTCTCGGGATGAAACAAGGAGATTTTTAACCACAGAGGCTTTTATTCTTTACACTTTGGACTAACACAGTCATTGCGAGAGAACCCCCAGGCCTGACAAATGAAGCAATCTACTTTCCTTAACCGCGAAGACGCCAAGAATGCTAAGGCTTGTATTCTTTTACCGGCCATGCGTGTCATTGCGAGAAAGGCATCGAAGGATAACGACGAAGCAATCCCCGGGCCATTTGACCTCACCCCAGCCCTCTCCAAATAAATTTGGCGAGGGAGCAGTCATTGCGAGGTGGCCTCGAAGATTTTCAAACGAAGCAATCCGGTTTATTTGTCACCCTGAGATTGCTGCGTGCCCGATGGGTTGAATGGGTGATCATTGTCATCCAACAAACTGTTATGCCTCGAAGTGTACTCAGGATGACAAAATCGTTTTAACCACAAAGACACAAAGAACACCAAGGGTTTTTACTTTTATCTGATCCCCGTGTCATTCCTGCGTAAGCAGGAATCCATAAAATATTGATCTCTGCCGGTGTTTACCCCTGGATGCCTGCCTGCGCAGGCATGACAGTGACAGGAACGGCCTTGTCGGAAGAATTTTATATATGGATACAGGAGCATTATGGAAACATTGAAGAACCCGCTGAAACCCGAAGTTTACATCGAGCGTATTCGCCCCCGCGAGGAGGACATCCGCGGTCCGTATTTCCGGGACCAGACCGCCATTATCCATTCCATGCCCTTCCGGCGGCTGAAACACAAGACCCAGGTGTTCTTCTCCCCGGACAACGACCATGTCTGCACCCGGATGGAGCACACCCTGCACGTAGCCACCATCGCCTCGGCCATCTGTCGGGCCTTCGGCCTGGACGTGGACCTGGCTCAGGCCATCGCCTTTGGGCACGATCTGGGGCACGCTCCATTCGGCCACCGGGGCGAGGAGGTGCTGCAGGATCTGCTCAAAGAACAGGGCGGGTTCCATCATGAGCTGTACGCCCTGCGGGTGGTGGACAAGCTGGCCAACGACGGGGCCGGGCTCAACCTTACCTACGGGGTGCGGGACGGCATCATCTGTCACTGCGGCGAGAAATACGAAAAGGAGATCTCGCCCCGCTCGGATAAGGTGGCCCTGGAAGGCATCAAAAAGCTGGGAATATATCCGGCGTCATACGAGGGGGCCATAGTCCGGATGGCCGACAAGGTCTCCTATCTGGGCCGCGATCTGGAGGACGCCATCCGGGCCGGGCTGGTGGACGAGGACCAGGTGCCGACAGGGATCAAGCAGAAACTGGGGCGCAAGAACGGCGAGATCATCGACACCTTGGTTAAGGACATCATCACCCAGACCCAGCGCACCGGGGGCATCTCGCTGTCCGATGAAAACCACCAACTGATGAAGGCCCTGTACGATTTCAACATGAAGAACATCTACACCTCGCCGCCCCTGGAGGAATACGGGCTGTTCAGCGAGAAGATACTGCGGACCCTGTTTGAGGAATTGATCAGCGTCTACCAAAGATACGGGGAGGATCAGGAGCGTTACGACCACGACCCGGTGCCGCTGTTCCGGCGATTCGGGAGGCACCTGGACAAATACAGCGAGATATACCGGAAGGAGAAGACTCCGGCCCCGGTGATAGTGGGCGACTACATCGCCGGGATGACCGACGATTACGCCTTGAAGTGCATTCACGAGGTGTTCATCCCCGAGCCCCTGAAATTCGACATTCCCCGGGGGATGCATGAAGCTTAAAATTATATTTAAAATATTTGTATTGTTATTAATATTCGCAAACCTGGGGTGTGCGAAGAAGGAATATCACTTAAGCCATAAAATAAAAATTGCCACCAATGAATTTATCCCTGCGGCAGAGTTGATATTGGTGAAGGAATCGGATCATTTTATATATTACAATACTTTAGACGGGTCCGTATCGAATATACCGATCAGTAATGACAGCATAAAGTTTGGTGATTACAGCTATGGATTTTCAATATTTAGGGATTCTTTGATACTTGAAAATGATTCAATTAAATTGATTTGGGTTGTTAAAAAATAGTTCTATTTATAATCGATTTAAAATGAAACTTAACGACGATCATTTCTGTTTTGCCTGCGGGAAGAAAAATCCTGACGGCCTGCAAATAAAATTCACCTACCCCGAAGCCGGGCAATGCCGGGCGGAGTTCGTGCCCCCGGTAAAATTCCAGGGCTGGCAGGGGATACTGCACGGAGGCATCGTCTCCACGCTTTTGGACGAGGCTCTGGCCCACGCCGTAGGCGGGGCCGAGAGGGGCGGAGGCGGCAGCGGGGCGGTCACGGCCGAACTGAGCGTCAGGTTCAAGAAGCCGGTCAAGATAGGTGAGCCGGTAATCCTTGCCGGCCGGGTGGTCAGCGACAAGGGCCGTATGGTCGAGGCCGAGTCGGAGATAACAGACCAACAGGGGAATATCCTGGCCAGCGCCACCGGGAAACTGGTCCGGCCGGCCAAGAAGTGAGCCGATTAACCACAAAGGACACAAAGCTTGCCCTGAGCATGCCGAAGGAAACACAAAGCATTGTCATCCCGAGGAGACTTCGAGGTAACACAGGTTGAGGGATGGGTATCGTCACCCGTTCGGCTTGTCGTGCAGGTTGTTATACTCAGGGTGACAAAAAGTAATAATTAAATCTGATTGATATGAACAAGAGAATTTCCTTCTGCGGACTGGATTGCTTGGTTTGTCCGGCCTTTATTGCCAGGCAGAACGACGATCCCGAATTACGCCAGAAGACTGCCGACAGCTGGTCCAAGATCTACAACGCCGACATCAAGCCGGAGGATGTCTTTTGCGATGGCTGCACCTCCGAAGGGCCGGTGCTGTTTGCCCATTGCAGCAACTGTAAGATCAGAGAATGCGGTCGGGCCAAAAAACTGGAGAGCTGCGCCCACTGCCCGGAGTATCCCTGCTCCAGGCTGGAGGAATTCTTCGCTATGGTGCCGGAGGCCAGGCAGGTGCTGGATAATATACGAAAAACCCTGGGATGAAATACGACCTGGAATTCATCTCCGATGCCGAGATCTACCGGCAGGTGATCCTGCAGGAGATCCCCGCGGCCCAAAAATTCCTATGGATAGGCACTTCGGACCTGAAGGACCTTTATATTGACCAGGGGAAAAAGAAAGTCCCCTTTTTAAAACTTCTTTCCCAACTGATAGATGACAATGTATCCATTCGCCTGATCCACGCCAAGGAGCCGGGCCCCAACTTCCGAAAGGACTTTGACCGGTATCCCAACCTGATCGACGGCATGGAAAAACTGCTGTGCCCCCGGATACATTTCAAGTCGGTCATAGTGGACGGTAAATTTGCTTACAGTGGCAGCGCCAACCTGACCGGGGCGGGGATGGGCGCCAAGTCCGACGGCAAACGCAATTTTGAGTCGGGCATAATCACTAAGGATCCGGCCTTGGTGGGGCAGGTCATGAAACAGTTCGACGAACTGTGGATGGGACAGCATTGCTCCGGCTGCAAACGAAAGAAATATTGTTTTGAATACCGGGAAATGGAGTGAATTTTGACCAAAGCAAGTGTATCAAATAAAAAAGTCCATATCATCTCCTTGGGCTGTCCCAAGAACCGCGTCGACACTGAGGCCATGATGGGGCAACTAGCTCCAAAGGGATACTGCTTTACTAATGACATCAATAGCGCCGGGACGGTGATCGTCAACACCTGCGGGTTCCTGCAGGAGGCGGTGGAAGAGGGGCTGGTCGAGATATCGGCCTTGGCCCTGCAGAAGGAGAAACTGGGTTTTCGGCTGGTGGTCACCGGCTGTCTGGTCCAGAGGATGGGTCGTGATCTTTTGCGTCGGATCCCCCAAATAGACGCTTTGGTCGGGGTTCACGGTTATGAAAATATCCTGGCGGCGGTGGAAGGCGGTAAGAATAATTCCATTCCGGCCAATGCCTGCAATTATCCCGCGAAATTCTATCAAAACCGTCTGATCAGCACCGGGCCGGGCTGGACCTATCTGCGGATAGCCGATGGGTGTGATAACCGCTGCAGCTATTGCCTGATCCCGTCAATAAGGGGAAAATTCCGCAGCCGCCCGATCTCGGAGATCATCCGGGAGGCGAAAATATTGGCTGGGCGAGGGGTAAGAGAGATAAACCTGATCGCCCAGGACACCACCGCCTACGGTTCGGATATCTATGGCCGACGCAGTCTGCCGCGATTGCTGAAAGCGTTGTGCCGGATTGAGGACCTGAAATGGATTCGTATCCTCTACACTCACCCGGCCCATATCGACGATGAACTGGTCGACATCGTGGCCCGAGAGAAGAAGATCGTAAAATATCTGGATATCCCGCTGCAGCATATTTCCGACCGCATTCTCAAAAAAATGGGGCGGAAGGTAGCGAAGCAGAGAATAGTCGAACTGCTCCACAAACTACGGACGAAAATACCGGGGATAATTATACGGACCACTTTCATCGTCGGTTTCCCCGGAGAGATGAGGGCTGATTTCGGTGAATTGTATGATTTTGCCGGAGAGATGAAATTAGACAGGGTGGGGGTATTCGCATATTCCAACGAGCCCGGGACCAGATCCGCTAAAATGAAGGGGCAGGTCGATGAAAAAATCAAATCCGAGCGGCTGGACTCTTTGATGCGACTGCAAAGAAAAGTTTCCACCGCCAAGAATCGTTTGAGGTTAGGTCAAAATATTTCGGTTCTTATTGAGGGTGCGGCAATAAAAGGGAATAATGATGTTCCATTCAAGTCCGATTATCAATACTATGGCCGCAGTTATGCTGAGGCCCCGGAGATAGACGGCAAGATATACCTCCGCAGTTCCCGCCCCTTGGTTCCGGGCAGGATATACCAAGCCTCTATAGAGAAGGCTTGGGCATACGATCTGGGCGGCGTCATCATAAAATAATTTAAAAGATAAAAAGATGTTTCAGGGAATTATAATCTTTATTTTAGGCCTGTTGTTCGGCTCTTTCGCCAACGTCTGCATTTGGCGCATCCCCCGCAAGGAGGAGATAGTATTCACTCCTTCGCACTGCCCCAAATGCCTGAAAAGCATCAAATGGTACGATAATATCCCGGTATTAAGCTATCTGTTGTTGGGCCGGAAATGCCGCAGTTGCAAAGCCGAGATATCATGGCGCTATCCACTGGTGGAGCTATTGAGCGCGCTATTATTCCTGGGAGTTTATCTCAAATTCGGGGCCGATTGGAGATTGGCGGGGTACATCCCATTTGTTTGGGCCATGCTGGTGATCTCGGCCATAGACATTGAACATTACATCATCCCCGATGTCTTTTCCCTATCCGGCCTGGCTATGGGTATTTTATTGGCGGCACTGGCCACCTTTGGGGTCCCGGTGGATCTTACCGTGTTCAGCCGGGCGGATATTTTGTCGCAATGGCCCTTGGCGGACAGCGCCATCGGCGTGGTGCTGGGTGGTGGATTCCTTTGGCTGGCAGCTTGGCTGGGGGAAAAGGTGTTCAAACAGGAGGCCATGGGCGGTGGGGATATCAAACTGGCCGCCATGATAGGGGCCTTTTTAGGCTGGAAGGCCGTGTTGGTCAGCTTCTTTCTGGCTTTTCTGACTGGGTCGGTTATTGGCATCCTGCTGATCCTATTGGGCAGGGCTAAAAAGAATGAGGCCCCGGAAGGGATAAAGCCAAAGGCCATGGTTCCGTTCGGGCCTTTTTTAGCATTGGGTGGCGTACTGGCCCTTTTCTGGGGCAGAGAATTGCTGGGGTTTTATTTAAGGCTTTTCGGGCTGTAAAAATCAATCTAACCCCTTGACAAATAACCGAATTTAGATTATAGTTAATGTAAATTAAACGGAGCTTTTATAAGGATCTTAAAGTCAGTGACCCTGGTTTAAATTTTTAGTGCTTGGGGGTATTTGCCAACGTAAAGTTGATAAATATCACGTCTCGGCATATAAATATTTAAACGACACTGGCTTTTACTGTTATCTTAACTCCACAAAAGCCGGGTCTCTTAACGGGATACCGGTTTTTATTATTATTAAAAGTATGACAAAAAAGATCACATATAGCCTGATCCTAATGATAGCGGCCTGCGGTTTGCTCAATGCGGAGACCCGGTTGGTTTCGGCCGATGCATTCTCCGCCGTCATCGAATACACCATGGAACAGCCGGAGTTCAAGACCAATGCCGATGGTGAGCAGACCGTGTTTCTGCCCGGTTGCCAGGCGGCAGGGCAGCCCGGCGCGCCTGCAACCTTGGAGTCCTCGTTTAGCCTGGGTGTTCCGGAGGGAGTCCGGGTCAAGGTGCAGATATTGACGGTTGAATCGGAGGATATCCGCAATTTTCTCCTGGCACCGATCCCCGCACTGGTATCATCGGAGCAGCCCGGCTTGGGCTCATACAGGTATGCTAAGAATCCTTCACACTATGGCAAGGCGGGTATGCTGCCCGGGACAATTGCCAGCCTGGCATCGGTAGAAAGGCTGCGGCAGTATAATATCGCCGGAGTGAAGATGATTCCGGTCCAATACGACCCTTTAGCGGGCGTATTAAGGCTGAACAAAAGAATAACGGTCCAGGTCAGCTGGGATATCGCCGGGCGAGAGAACGATTCCCGGCCGGATCCGGCTTTTGCCCCGGTGTTCTCAAAACTGCTGGTCAATTACCCCCAGTGCCGCAATTGGAAGGTTTCTGAAAAAACCTCCAAAGCAAAAGCGGTCGACCCGTTTGACGGGCATTCCGTATGGTATAAATTGTCGGTGTTGCAGGAGGGCATCTACCGCCTGGATTATGATTATCTGCTGCGCAACGGAATTGATCCGGCGGTCATCGATCCCCGGACCATCAAGATCTTCTCCGGCGGCTCGGCGGCCCTTCCCAAGGACCGAAATATCGTGGTGCCGGATACCATGAAGCAGATAGCAATATGGATCAAGGGGCAGGAGGACGGCCGGTTCGACCAGGGCGATCATATAATATTCTACGGGCAGGATCTTTCCGGCTGGGATAAGAACTCAAAATTAACAACCCCGCAATTCTTTAATCCATACGCCGACACCAATTGTTACTGGCTGACCTGGGGCGGCGACAACGGCCGGCGGATGCCGGCCAGGAATTGTGAACCAAGCCCGGAAAACCTGCAGCCGTTACAGTCGTTCACCGATACCCTGCATTTTGAACAGGACAAGTTCAATCCCTTCAACTCGGGAGAATTCTACTATTGGGCGAATATGAGGAGGGCTTCCTCGGAAAGCTCTAAAAGATATAATTACGAGATCAATGTTCCTTATCCGGCCAACAGCCAGGCAAATGTTTATTTAACCGTTCATGCCGGGATCAATTCCAAACATAGGATTAAATGGGGTTTGAACGGCATTGCTGCAAAAGAACTGTTTTGGACTGGTGGTCCGGAGTTGCTGTCACAATATGAGATAACTGATAGCTTATTAGTTGCGAATCTATCAACCGCAAGCAACATCTTGAATGTGGAACTTATCAAGGAAAACGCCGACAGCATTGATGCGATCTATTTGAATTGGGTGGAAATCATATATTACCATAAATACCAAGCATACAAGGGGGCGTTGAAATTTAGAGCTGATTCAACGGGCCAAATTGTTAATCGATTCTACCTGACCGGGCTCAATTCCGACACCTGTCTTTTATTGGATATCTCAAACCCTGAAGCCCCTAACCATCTTTTGTCATCAAATACATATCCGGCCTATGTCCGGTTCGATGACGGTTGGAAAAGGGGCAACAGGTATTTTGCCGCCGCTCCTTCGGCTTGGTTTAAACCGGCCAGGATGGAGGCGTATAATCCAAACCGCTTAAGGGAATTGTGCGCCGACGTCAAATATCTGATGATCGTGGCCGACCAGCTTTGGGCCCAAGCTCAGGTCCTATTGGCTCATCATGTGGGAAACCCTGAGAAGCAGCCGGCCCGGGCGGTAAAACTATCCTGGATAAACAACGAATTCGGGTTCGGGGTAAACGACCCGGCGGCCATCCGTAATTTTCTTAAATATATTTATACGAATTCCGGCGGCACCAGCCCGGTCTGGTGTGTCCTTTTCGGAAATGGCAATTATGACTACCGGCACATTGATCGTTCTATAGCTAATACCAACCTTGTGCCGACCCACCAGGAGGATAGGTTGAATTTTGTCCTGGAAGAATATCAATTCCATTCTTATGATGACTGGTATGCCTATTTTACCACCGGCCTGTATCCCCAATTCTCCATCGCCCGCCTGCCGGCGGCCAATAGCGAGGAGGCTTGGTCGGTGGTTAACAAAACCATAAACTACGATTCGCCCAAAACCCTAGCATCCTGGAGGTCCCAGACGATATTGGTGGCTGATGATCTTACACCCGACGGCTCCACCCATATGAATGCTGCAGAGAATTTGTATTATAAAACACCTGGATGTTATATTGCCGAAAAGGTTTACGGTGTTCAGTACGACCTGGATAGCAACCATCACAAGCCGGGTGCCAGGTCAGACCTGATAAAATATTGGAACGGGGGAGCAGGGATCGTGAATTTCGTGGGGCATGGGGCCTGGTGGACCTGGGGCCATGAATGGTATTTCCGTGATACCGATGTGTCGTACCTGGCCAACGGCAGTAAATTACCCCTGGTAATAACTGCTTCCTGCGGCGTCTCCCGTTTTGACAATCCTTATTATAAGTGCATCAATTCCCTGGTGGTCACCAAAGCCTCCGGCGGGGCCATAGCCTCCTTTGGCAGCACCAGAGAGGGTTATGGGACAGCCAATAATAATCTGAACTATAATCTGTATAGCTCTTTGTTTGATTCTCTCCTGGATATGGGGCGGTCGGTGTGGGTCGCCAAGATAGCCAGCAACAATCCATCCAATAACCAGTGTTACACCCTGCTGGGCGACCCCGGAATAAAATTCAGCCAGCCCCAGAACCCAATTGATATCATCATAAGTTCCGACACCCTTTACAATCAGGGGCGTTACAATATCAGCGGAGTGGTGGAAGCTTCCAGTAATTTCTCGGGCAGGGTAATGCTGGAACTGAGGGATATCCCCCACTTAAATACTGATTTTAACTATCTGCTTCCCGGGAATATTATTTTTCGGGGGGAATTCCCGGTAGCCAATGACAGCTTTCAAATGATCGTCAATATACCCGACCAGCTCCATATCGGTCCGGTTTCGGGGGCCAAGGTCCGGGCCTATGCCTGGAATTCATCGGTGGATGCCGCCGGAGTTACCGCCGACACCATCTGGATCGGCGGGATAGATCCGGATCCCGATACCACTTATCAGGATACATCCGCTCCGAAGATAGCAGTATACGCCGGGGGGCTGGCCTTAAAGCAGGACGATTACCTGCCCAGCCAGTCCAAATTCCGGGTGGAGATATCAGACCGAAGCGGCATTAACATTGCCCCCGGCGTCTCCAAATACGGCGAGATAAAATTCACCATTATAAAAGATGGAAAACAACTGGTCTCCACCGATATCGCCAAGGATTTTATCTACAGCCTTTCCAACGACACCCTGACATCCGGCGCGGCGGATTATGCCTATAATTTTTCATCCAGCGGCAAGTATACCGTCAGGGTGGAAGCCTATGATACCAGACTGAGGAAAGGGCTGTGGGAAAATGCGGTCAATGTGGAGACCGATCTGAAGGTGTCCTCGATCTACAATTTCCCCAATCCATTAAAGGATGACACCTATTTCACCTTCATGCTTTCCCAGCCGGGCGATGTGGCCATCAGAATATTCACCGTGGCCGGGAACCTGATCCGGGAGATCCTAGCCAACAGCCTGAATGCCGGTTATAACCAGGTGTATTGGAACGGAAGGGATGACAAGGGAAGCATCCCGGCCAACGGGGTGTATCTCTATAAAGTAACCGCCCGGGATGACGGCCTGGAAAATTCCGGGTTCGGAAAATTAGTGATAATGCGTTAAATAGAATAAGATTAATTTTAGGGGAGTTCATTCAATGTTGTTTAAAAGACCATCCAGGATCATTATGCTGCTGGCCGTGATGCTCATCGCTTTGGCATCCGGCACGGCTTACGCCATATCCGAGGGCGGGGCCATCTTCCTTTTGATCCGTCCCGGGGCCAGGCCCAGCGGCATGGGCAGCGCCTTCGCCGCCATCTCCGATGATGCCACCGCTACCTATTTCAACCCGGCCGGGCTGGCATTTTTGATGCCGGATGTGGTCCAGTATTTCCAGGAGGACGATATCAAGGATTGGGCGGTTTTGGTGTCCAACCTGCAGGATAAGGATGCTTTCTATCTATTCCAGCAACAGGACCTGCTTGATCCCGCCTCCATCATCCTGAATGCCAGGCAATCGCCCATGCTGACTGTGGCGGATATTACGAATTGGAACAAGTTTCGCGAATTGCTGGTTGATTCCACCAGAGACAGCCGGGCATACCGGCTGATATCCGGGTGGCTGGACAGCACCGCCCGGGCCGCCATTCTCAAGTCCGACAGCATGATGACCCTGCAGGATAAATGGGCGATATTGCACAGCATCAACCGGAACCTGTCGGCGGGCTCCGCCATCTGCCGCCAGTCGGCATTGGACGGCATTGAAATACCGCCATCGGCCAAGACCCTTGTGCAATCCGGCAAATACGACCGGGACAGCAAAGAATTTACCGCCGGAGATTTTTTAAACCCTGAAGCCCTGGTACAGAAACTGGCGGCAGCCGATGATCCCCTGTCCAGATATCTGTGGGGCAGATTTGCTTCACGCAGCAGGACCGTTCTGAAAAGCGGTTTACCAGCTGATTCGGCGGCCACTGTTCTGGCTGTGGAATTTAGCAAAATAATCAAGGGGAGAATTTACCAATCTGCCAGATTAGCTAACGTAGTGTTATCTGATGCCCTGAAAGAAAAATCAGCGGCCAGCCTCAAAGGTGAAGCACTGGCTTTGTTCAATATGCAACTATTGGAGGCCGCCTGTCCCCGACAGATATCCCTGACGGTCGATTATCAGAAGATAGGGGAGCAGAACGGGCTGAAATTGAACCGGCTTTTATGGGAGGCTTATCTGCCTTCCTCGATCAAGCCCTACGATGACAGGGTCAAAAACGACTCGCTCTCTTTGTATTTCCTCGATAAGATGAACGAGCCGGGCTGGGAATCCTTGAAGAAATATCACGGCCAGGAGGCAATGACCCCGGAGGAGGAGACCGGCGTTCTTGAATTCCTGAACGCGGTCATCAACGGCTATGAAACCGGTGAAGCCGGTCAGAAGGATAATCTGCCGGCGCTCAAAGCAAAACGGACGGCCATGGAAAGCCTGTTCCCGTCTGATCTGGCCTCATACCAGAAAAAAATACAGGCCTCGTCCCAAATGCATATCAGAAGTCTGCTGGCTCCGGAATTCAGGGTCATTTGCGACAAATATCGGACCAACAAGGCTGTCAGCCGGGAGGACAAGGAATCGTTGTTGGGAGGGCTGAACCAGCTGCTGGCCAACCGGGCTTTATATAAAGCCGAATATTTTAAAAATGAAAACCTGGATCCGGCGGCCATCGGCTACATCCAGGAGGGGATCGAGTACCTGAGCATTGAAGATCTTACCGCATTGAACCGGAAGCTGCTGGAATCGGCCATGCCCGGTTCACTGAAAAGAATAATTGAGCCCACTCCGCATTACGCCACCATGATGCATTCCCCTTGGCTTTCCGAGATCTGGAGCGATGTGGGGGATATGTATTATGAGTTCATCGCCTATGCCCAGCCGGTAAAGGATTGGGGGGTTTTCGGCGGGAACGTGGTCTTTCTTTCGGAAGGGACCAACCAGCGGATAGATGAGAATGAACAGGTGCTGGGGACCTTCTCCAGCTATGAATTCTCGCCCACTCTTACCTATGCCAACAAAATATACAGCAACCTGGCCGGAGGCATCAACCTGAAGCTGATCTACTCGCATCTGGCACCCTTTGGGGCTCCGGGCGAGCAGGGAAAAGGGATCGCCACCACCTGGGCGGTGGACCTGGGCCTGCTTTATCGCGGGCCGTTTGAGGGCCTGGCCCTGGGCCTGAATGTCCAGAACATCGGCCCCAAACTTACCTATATCGATGCCCAGGAGGCCGATCCACTGTCCCGCAACGTCAGGGTTGGCACCGCTTACGATATCCTGGACGGCAAGTATTCCAAGATGACCGCTGCCTGGGATTTCACCAAGACCATCGTTGACCTTTCACCAGACCGCCCATGGAAGGAGGAGCTCCAGGATGTGGTCCACCACCTGGGAATGGAATACTGGTATCTGGGCCCGGCCAGCCTGGCCCTGCGGGCCGGATATGTGTTGGACGAAGTTGGGCACATCAAAGGCCCCACCTACGGTGCCGGGGTGGGATTCCGCAAGATACAATTTGACTTTGCCATGGAGCCGGGCGGCGATCTGCAGAATTTCAACAAAAAATTCTCGCTGTCGGCAGTATTTTAACAGACATTCAAACCTATGAATCGGGGGAGGCGTTTTGAGGTTATCATTTAATAATATGATCGGATTGGTGGCCATTACAGTATTGCTTGCTAGCAGATTGCACGGCGATGATCTGAAGAATTTGAAGGCGACCTGGAAAAGTTCCATGTCCATTGCCGAACAGATAAAACAGCAGCCCAAGGGCTACCGGGACGCCGTTTCCACCCGCAATATCCTGGGAGGGATCCGGGCCGCCAAGGTAAAAAAAGGCATCAAGGCAGCCACTCCCGACACCATCCGGGTGCTGGTGATCAAAGCCCAGTTCCAGCTGGATAGCGACATCAACACCACCGGCAACGGGCATTTTGACTATGCCGGCAACGGGGAGCCGATCTACACCAACAACGATCCGGCCCAGGGGCACAACCTGTATTACGAGCCGCCTCACGACAGCACCTATATCCATAACCAGATGCTGGCCATGCACAACTACTACTGGGCGGTCTCCTATGGAAAACTCTATATTGAGTTCGAGCAGTTTCCCAAGGGAGATACCGCCGCCTATACCCTGCCGCACCAGATGTCTTTCTACAGCGACTTCTATAATAACTGGGACAACTGGGGAGCCGGACTGTATTTCCTATTCAGGGATGCCATAGCCGCGGCAGATAACGACCCGCTGAATATATCCTTCCGTGATTATCAATCATTTATGATCGTTCATGCCGGCTCCTGCTGGCAGACCGATCCTTGGGGGGCCGATATCCCCTCGGTGTTCATCTCTTTGGGCGACCAGCCGCTGATCGCCAATGCCGGGGCCGATACCATCTACGATGGGATCCTGGACGCCGCCACCCAGAGCCAGGACGGCATGGTGCTGGGCTCCCAGGGGGAGTTTGCCCACGAATTCGGCCACCAGCTGGGACTGCCCGACCTTTATGATTACACCTACGAGTCGGCCGGGCTGGGGGAGTGGGAGTTGATGTCCTGGGGCTCATTCAACATGAACGCCTATGTCCCGCCGCATCTTTCGGCCTGGTGCAAGGTATTTCTGGGCTGGGCCGAACCCATAGAGCTTAAGCCGGGGGACGACTTCGAACAGGTTTTCGCCTGGGTGGCCAAGGATCCCAAAGCCATCGTCAAGATCCCGATCAATTCCCACGAATATTATCTGATAGAGAACCGCCGGGCCTGGGCCAACCCCGACGATGCTGTAGATTTTTCCGATTCCCTGATCTACGGCTACGGTTCGGATCACAGTGCGGTGCGGACCTGGCGCAACGGGGTGCTGGTGAAGGTTGACGATTACGACATGTCGTTGCCCTTCGACCTGAACAAAGGGGGTCTTCTGGTTTATCATGTGGATGAAGACTTGATCCGACAGCGCTGGGATGATAACAGCCTGATGACCGGCAATGTCAAGGCCATCTATATGCTGGAGGCCGACCATATCCAGGATCTGCGGCACTGGGTCAGCTCGCCGTATTCCACCATCGCCAGCCCCTACGATGCCTATTTCAGGGGCAATAACGACCGGCTGGATGACGCCAGCAACCCAGCCACTCTGGCCAACGACGGCTCGTCCACCCATATCTCCATCTATAACATCTCACTTCCGGGGGATACCATGAAAGCCCGGGTGAAGGTGGGCTGGGCGGTGCCGGGCTTCCCGGCAGTGCTGGGGGATACGGTGGACTGGAACAGCGTTAATTATATAACAATGTATCCCGGCACCGATTCATCCTATAAAGCGGTGTTGGTTGCCGGTGTGTTGGGCAGATTGTATGCCTGGAAGGCTGACGGCTCCGGGTTGTTCAACCGGGATACGGTTTTGGTGCTGGCGGGCAACGACACGGTCCAGGTCCGGGCCGAGATCGCCCGGGTCAAGGACGGCAGTTATATATATTCCTCGCCGGCGGTGGCCGATATAAATCTGGACGGGGTGCAGGAGGTATTCATTACCTCGTCTTATTCCATGACCGAGGGGCAGATATCCGGGTTCAGCCTGATCCCCCAGCCGGACACGGTGCTTTCGGACAATGGAAACCCTTACGTTATCTACCACGCCACGCTAATGTCAGGATTTCCGGTCAATGTTACCGGGCCCATATATTCCTCAGTGACTCTGGGCGATGTCACCGGCGATGACACCATGGAGGTGATTGCGGCCGGCGAGGATATGAAATTGCATGTTTGGGACCATCAAGGGAATATTCTATCGGGCTTTCCCTATGATCTGAAAATGGAAACCCGCTCCACTCCGGCTTTGGCCGAATTGGATGCCTCGTCGCCGGGGAAGGAGATCATCGTTCTTTCCGGCGACAGCCGGGTGTTCGTTTTTAAAGGGAATGGAGAGTTGGTGGCGGGATTCCCGGCATTGCAACCCTGGGCCGATGTGGTCAGCTCCTCGCCGGCGGTAGGCGATATTGACCGGGACGGAAATCCGGAGATCGTATGCTGTACCAACAAGGGCATCTATGTGATAGATAAGGCCGGTAAGCTTTTGAAGGGCTGGCCGGTAAGCTATAGTGGGATCGCCCTGTCTTCTCCGGCCCTGGGCGATATTGACGGGGACGGATATCTGGAGATCGCCTTGGCGGTGGACAATAAACTTCACGTCTACAACTACAACGGCACCCTGGTGGAGGGATTCCCGGTGGTTGTTTCGGCATCGCAATTAGTGCAGTCCTCTCCGATAATGGCCGATGTGGACGGGGACCGCCTGCCGGAGATCGTGATCGGCTCCCCGGACAACTCGTTGATGGCCTTCAACAATGACGGCACCGATGCGGCCGGCTTCCCTTTGACCATCGGTGGCCGTACCTATTCCACACCGTTGGCGTTTGATCTGGACGGAGATACCACCGGCACCGAACTGGCCATCGGCTGCGATGACGGAAGGCTGTATGTCTGGAGCCTTCCGTCAGCTTTTTCCAGCAGGACCAGCCACTGGACCGGGTTCCATAACGACCAGGCCAACTCCGGATATTTGAATTGGGATCTTTCCCAGCATCCGCTGAAGAGTTCGGATAAACTGCTGGCCAATGCTTATGTGTATCCCAATCCGGCCCGGGGGAATTCCGCCAAAATACGATTCTCCTTGAACACTCAAGCCAACGTGAATATAAAAGTTTTCAACCTGGCCGGCGACCTGGTCCAGGATTTCAGCCAGCCGGGATTTGCCGGAACAGAGAACGAAATATTATGGCAGCTTGGCAACCTGGCCTTCGGGGTCTACTTGATCCGGCTGGAGGCTGTATCCACTAACGATACCCAATACCAGATATTGAAAGCGGCGGTGATAAGATGATTAAGTATTTTATCTATACATTTATGATGGCGGCATTTCTATCCGGCAGCCTGTTGGCGGTGGAAAGCGCGGTGGAAGAAAAGGGACCCAGCGCTGATAGCACTCACATCAATGTGGATGAGATCACGCCTTCAGCCGTATCCCTTCCGGTGGATTCTAACACCAAAACTGAAAAAATAAGAGTCCCGAAAAAATCCCTTAAAAAGGCTTTCTTCATGTCTCTGATCCTTCCGGGAGCCGGCGAGTATTACGCCGGGGCCAAGACCCAGGCCAAGGCTTTTCTGGGGGCCGAGGCCATGATCTGGTCATTCGCCGCCTTTTCCAAATTTCAGGGGGAGATGTGGAAGCGGGATTACCGCAATTTTGCCGCCCAGCAGGCCGGGGCCAACCCGGAACAGACCGAGGATATCTACTACCAGAATATCTACGAATACCCCAGCAGTTACTGGTACAACGAGGACATCTGGGCCGAGGCCCGGATGATCTACCCCGATGACCCCCAGGCTCAGGAGACCTATGTGACCGGACTGCTATACGGGTCCCCCGATGACTGGGCCTGGCAGACGCAAACTGATTGGTATCAATACCGGGGCTTGAGGGTCAAGAGCCAGGAATCTTTGCACCGGATAAGCTATTCTTACGGGGCGGCCATTTTAAACCACCTTCTTTCAGCGGTCAATGCCGCCCGATTGACCAAGCGATACAACAAGAACCGGCTGAAGAGGGCGGAGCTTGAGGAGAGCTGGCAGCTTAAGTTCCTAACCACCCGCAATTGCGATATCGGGGTGGCTCTGGGAAAAAGTTTTTAAATACAGTGATAAGCCGAAAAATCCTCCTGCCCTGTGGATGCAGCCTCGGAGGATTTTTCAATTATTGGGGATCGAATATAATGAAGTTTAAAAGGTATCTGCTGATTTCCAGCCTGGCGATCCTTTCCTGCACCGCCTACATTGACCCGCCAAGGCCCTCGATCAGGATGAATGAAAGATCGGTTGATATCGCATTGCGTTATCCCCTCCAGATCTTGTCGGAAGTTTCCTCTCTGGCCGCCGACCGTTCGGGCAATGCCTGTTATACCCAGGCTGCCGGCTGGGTTCTGGCCTCGGCCGGCTGGGACGGAACGGAGCTTTTTCGTACAGATCTGTCCCGGCCCAGGGATGTTCTTATAACCGGCGGAGCGGATTGTTATTGGCTGCTGAATAACCTGGATCGGAAAATAAAATGCTTCGACCGGAAAGGACAGCAGTTATCCGAAGCGGGCTTTTCCGGCATTTCGGCCTCGACCGGCGCCGCCACCATCACCGGTGACATTTATCTGCTGGACGGCATCAATGCCCAGGTCAAGGTGGTTGACCGCTCAGGATATGAACTGCGGAGCTTTCGCATCGAGATGTCCGGCGGGGGCGTGTTCCGTCCGGGCTCGATCACGATTGATGTCTCAAGGAACATTATGGCCCTGGCTGATTCGCGCAGCGGGATAATCATGTTCTATAATCTTTACGGCGCCAGGCACAGCTCAATACATATACCGGTTGGGAACCACCCTCAGGCGGTGGGCTTCGATTACCTGGGACGGCTGTGGATATGCCAGCCGGAACAGGGGATGGTCGGGGTGTATGTTTATGAAAGGGATCAGTGGGTCAAACAGATGGGGGTTCCCTTCCAGAAGCCATATGCCGTAGCCCTGAGCCCGTTCGGCAGCGGAGTTGTCGCCGAGGATGGAAATCTGGCCTTTGTCAAGTTCTAGGGGCTATGCGGACCAGCGTGGCCATAACAATTATTGCCCTGGGCCTATGGTTCGGTTATTCTGGAGCGGAGAGCATCTCCCCGATCCGGAAAAGCATTATGATCGCAGGCGACCCCGCTGTGAATGAATACCGGCTGGGGGCGCCCTTCGTTTTTCTCGGCAGCGACAGCGTCCTGCTGGGTGAGAGGCGCCTGTTGCGCAATCTGGATTACGCCATTGATTACAACCAGGGAACTATCTATCTGGCATTGCCCCTGGCCTGGGGGGATACTCTTACTATCTATTTTTCGGCCCTGCCTCTGCAGATACCGCCTCAGAGACAGTATCTGCAATTATTTCCCGATACTTTTAAACTGGTTTCTTTGCCGGCCTCGAGCCAGCAGGCCGGATCCGACAGCCTGAGCCAATGGCTGCAGGCCAGGGACGGACAACTGAGGTTCGGCGGCAGCAAATCCGTGGGAATAAGCCTGGGCAGCGGGAGGGACCTGTCACTGGACCAGTCCCTGAACGTCAGGGTCAACGGACGCCTGGGGGAGAACCTGGAGGTCAACGCCATGCTGTCCGACCAGGGAATGCCGGTCAGCGGCAGCACCCAGGAACTGAGCCAGATAGATAAGATATTCATCCGGGCCAACTCCTCCAACTGGTCGGCAGTGGTGGGGGATTACGACCTGTCATATCACCGCCAGGAACTGCTTAATGTCCAGCGCCAGTTGCAGGGGCTGGATGCGGCCTTCTCCTACCGGTCAAACTCCCTGGGATTTTCGGTGTCCAGCGCCAAAGGGAAGCCGGGATATGTCCGCTTCTCTGGCCGGGACGGGGTTCAGGGGCCCTACCAGCTTACCGTTCCGGAAGGGGCCAATGCTTTCCGGGTGCTGGCCAACAGCGACCGGATTTGGCTGGACGGGACGCTGCTGCAACGGGGGAGTGACCGCGACTATACCATAGACTATGATAAGGGCCAGATATTGTTCACCCCGCGCCGGATGATCACCGACGATTCCAGGATCACCGCCGAGTTCGAATATTCACTGGAGAGCTTTTCCCGGAACCTGTATTTTGTCAGCAACGACCTGTATGCCGGAAAGAACCTGCTGATAAGCAGCGCCTATTACCAGGAATCCGATGATCCCAAACAGCCGTCAGCCGGGGAGATGAACGATGTATGGAGATCGGTGCTGGAAGAGGCCGGGGACGACACCACAAAACTTTGGGGCGACGGAGGGTCTCTGGCCGACAGCGGCAACGGCGACTACGATAAACCGGACTCCGTCTACTTATATGCCGGAAGGGGTTTGGGCCGATATGCCGTATCCTTTACCTGGATGGGCTCGGGGAAAGGTGATTACGTTTATGACAGTGTCTTGGGGGCTTTTGTATATGCCGGTGCGGGGAAAGGAGAATACGCGGCCCTGAAAAGATATCCCCGTCCGGAAGAATTCCGGTCGCTGGGCCTGCAGTTAAAAACCCTTTGGGGAGGCGGCCGGCTGGCTGTCAACGGGGCCAGGACCTGGAAGGATCTGAACACCCTGTCATCGCTGGATGACGGCGATAATGCCGGCGACGGCGGCAAGTATGATCTGCTCTGGCGCCGGGACACCCTGGACTGGGGCGGCTTCGAAGTGTCCGGCCGGGGCATATCGTATGGCAGCGATTTCCGTTCGGAGCTGGGCCTTGCCGAGGGCGATTTCGAGAGCCGCTGGGGGCTGGGGGGCTGGACCGGCCTCAAAAGGCATGATCCCATGGAGGGGCAGCGTTCCCAGGAATATAAGGCCGGCTACTGGCCGGCCGGATATCTTAAGGTCGGCGGAGGCTGGGGGCGGCTCAATCTCAGGGATGGGTTGTGGCTGCGCAAGTACCAGGGGTCCTCCAGCTTCAAGCCTTGGCCGGCCCTGACCGTCTCCTACAATTACCGTAAGACCCTGCTGGGCCGGGCCTGGATCGACAGCCTGCTGTCTTCGGCCGGACGGCAGGAACACCGGACAGAGGCGGAAATATCCCAAGGTAAAGTTACCTATCAGGCCGGGGCCAGCAATACTCTGGATGATAATTATTATCACAGCGGGGCCTCTTCGGGAGGCCGGATAATGGAGGGTTTTCTGGGATTTGCCTGCCGCCCCAACAAACTTAACTGGGGCAGCCGCTATTCCCGGCGCGAGGACCTGTTGCGCGACAGCCTGGAGCAGATATGGCAGGGAGCCAGCCATACCGACCAGGTCAGTAGTTTTATGAAGTACGATGCCGGGGGATCGCTGGCCTTGAGCCTGGACCACACCTATCGCAGCAAGGCCATCCGGCCCAATTCCTCAGGGCAGGATCAGAAAAGCAATCTGGGGCTGCTGAGGGTGGACTACTCCGCCTGGCAGCAATCCCTCCGAACCGGATTGGATTACAGCCTCAATGCCACCGAGGCTCGTCTCTTAAAGGAAGTGTATGTCAAGGTGCCGGACAGGGCCGGGGATTACAGCTACGACTCGCTTTCCGGGGCCTACTATCCCGACACCGCCGGCAACTACCTTAAGCAGATACTGGAGGAGGGGCCGTCCAGCCGGGCCAGCGAGATCTCGGCCAGAAGCTATCTGCAGTTCAACCCGGGACAGTATTTTTCTCCGGCCTGGTGGACCGGCTTCCGGCTGGATCTGGCGGCTCTTTCGGCAATAAAATCCCTGAGAAAATTAAACCCCGCCCTGCTGGCCACCCTGCCCTCGCTGGAAAGCCATCCCCAGGATATTTCCGGATCGATGGATCTTTCGGGGGATGTCGGCTATTATGCCGGGGGCGGCTGGAACGCCAGGCTGCTGTACCGCTGGCGCCGGGATCGCGACAACCAGACCCTGTCCACCGCCACGGTGCGCCGTAGCAACGAGCGAAAAGCCGAGCTAGGGTATCCTCTGGATGCCAGGACCAGGCTGTCGTTATATTTGTCATCGAACATATCGGAAACCTACAACGACCTGATCGGCCTGGAAAGCAGCGCCCGGCCTGATGTTCTGGGAACTGATATATTATATAGCCTAAGCCGGCAGCTTGATCTGAACGCCAAGCTGGAGGCCGGAAGGGAGAGGATCCAGCGATATAACCTGCCGGTGCCGGTCACGAATTTTCAGCACTGGTCCTTGTCCCCCGGCCTGTCCCGGAAGCTGTCTCTCTCCGGACAGCTTAAGGCTGAGGCTGGGGTGATCCACCGGAAAGCCGATCAGCCTTTGGAGAACATTCCCCTGGAGTTCCGCTACACCCGCCCCCTGGATTGGACCAAGACCTGGCGGGCAACATACGATTACCGCATAAACAACTATTTCACCATATCGTCTTCTTATGACGGACGGAAAGAGGACGGTAAAAAGACCGCTCACAACGGAAGGATGGAGGTAAGGGCATATTTTTAAAAAGAGAACACACATCCTGACGGCGGCCATCCTGCTGGCTTTAGTTTCGGCGGCTCAGCCGGCTAAGGTCGGTCGAATGGATTATGACGGGCAGTCTCCGTTCAGCACAAAGCAGATGAATGCCATCATCGGTTTCCGGCCGGAAACAGGCCTGTCTTCGGAAGGCCTGCCGGCGGGGCTGAATAGGCTGCTGGGAGAATTGAACAGGGCCGGATGTTTTCTGGCTGAACTGGAACTGGAGTATTCGCCCGACAGCACCGAGGCCAAAGTGAAAATAACCAACGGCATCATTCCCAGCGCTGGAAATATAATAATCACCGGCAACAACTATCTGGGCCAAAGTTATCTGGCGGGCCTGCTTTCTGCCCGGCCAAAGGGAACGCTTTCGGAAGGCAAGATACTGCGTGACATAGCGGCGCTGTCGCTGGTTTACGCCGACAACGGATTCCCCCATGCCAGAATAGCGGTCGGTGACTTCTCCCTGTCCGGCAGCCGGCTGGATTACAGCTACCAGATCGAAGAAGGCCCCAGGGTAAACATAGACCAAATCAGGTTTGCCGGCAATGTTCAGACCAAAGATCAGGCTCTGCTGAGATTATCGGGCCTGGCTCCGGGAGTGGCATTCAACCGAAGGAATATTGAAAAAGGACGGGCCAGGCTCATCAAGAGCGGGCTTTTCCGGTCGGTTTCCGAACCGATGCTGACCGCCGGAGATCGGGCGGGATCCGAGAATCTGCTGATCGCTGTGGAGGAGGGACGGTACAATAATATCTTCGGAGCCGTGGGATATAACCGCGATGAGACCCGGCAGAACGGCTGGCTGACCGGCAGCATCGATATGGCCTTTTCCAATCTGGGCGGGGCCGGGCGCCGGGCCAGGATCAGCTGGCAGCGTCTGCGCCAGGAGAACAGCCGGCTGTCGGCCGAGTTCTCCACCCCCTGGATATTTTCCCTGAACATGGGCCTTACCGCCGCGGTGAGCCACCGCATTGAGGATTCCACCTATACCCAAAGCTCGGGCAGAATGATGGCGGACCTTCCGGCCGGGGAGCATTTCACCGCCGGGGTGGGGGCCGAGGCGGTGCGGGTGGTGCCGGGGTCGGCCCAGCTTATCAAGCGGAACATCAAATACAATTCGCTGTGGTCCCTGGAGGCCGATTACCGGGACGGATCACTCAGCCCCAGAGGCTTCTTATCAAAATTAGAGATCGAATACGGCCGCAAAAGATATTACGACCCCTCGGTTCAATTGACCGTCTCACGGGTCAAGCTGGATGCCGGTCAGGTTCAGGGAATATTCAGCGGGCAGTCGATATCGCTGGCAGGGCATTTTAGGGCGGTCATCTCCAGCGAGCAGCCGGTGCCGCGTTCCGACCAGTTCTCCATGGGCGGGGCCGCTTCCCTGCGGGGCTACTGGGAGGAGCAGTTCATCGCCAATCAGCTGGCCTGGGGCAACCTGGAATACCGCTATTCGCCGGACCGCCGCTTGGAGCTTTTTCCGTTCTACGATCTGGGCTATTACTATGATCCCGAAAGGTCTCAGCGTGGCTACCGCTCCGGATACGGGGCCGGCTTCCGGATGGACACCGCCCTGGGCTGGATCAGCCTGGTCTACGGCCTGGGCCGGGGGGACGGTTGGGGACAGGGGAAAGTCCATATCAGTCTGGACAGCGATTTCTAGGCGGTTGACAAATCCGGGCATTTTAAGTATAATAAAACCCGATGTCAGATCAACAGTTGCTTTCGTTCATTATCAGGAACGAAGGTTTTTTAATTAATACAGGAGCGCTAAAATGAAGCTGTTCATAGATACCGCCAATGTATCCGAGATCAAAGAGGCCGCCAGCTGGGGGATCATCGACGGGGTGACCACCAACCCCAGCCTGATCGCCAAGGAGGGGCGCGATTTCGCCCAGGTGGTAAAGGAGATCTGCGCCATAGTGGACGGGCCTGTTTCGGCCGAGGTCTTAAGCCCCGATGCACCCGGCATGCTGAAGGAGGCCGAGCCGCTGATCAAGATCCACCCCAATGTGGCCGTCAAGATACCGATGACCCTGGAGGGGCTCAAGGCGGTCAAAGAGCTGTCGAAAAAAGGCATCAAGACCCATATCACCCTGGTGTTCTCGGCCAACCAGGCCCTGCTGGCGGCCAAGGCCGGGGCCACCTTCATCAGCCCGTTCGTGGGCCGGCTGGATGATGTCTCGGAGTATGGCATGGGGCTGATCGAGGAGATCGTCCATATCTATGACAATTATGATTTGCCTGCCCAGGTGCTGGCGGCCAGCATCCGGACGCCTCTCCATGTGCTGGACTGCGCCAAGATAGGGGCCCATATCGCTACGGTGCCCTTCAACGTGCTGAAGATGCTGGCCCAGCATCCCCTGACCGACATCGGGATCAAGAAATTCAACGACGACTGGGCCAAGGTGAAGAAATAAAAGATGACCCTCGCGCAGTTAAAAAAGATCGCCCGACAGATACGCCGGGATATAATCGAGATGACCTATAAAGCGGGCTCCGGACATCCCGGCGGTTCGCTTTCATCGGCCGATATCATGGCGGTCCTGTATTTCGACATCATGAAGCACGATCCCAAGAACCCCAAATGGGAACAGAGGGATAGGTTCTTTTTATCCAAGGGCCATGCCTGTCCGGTGCTGTATGCCGCCCTGGCAGAATCGGGATACTTTCCTAAGAAACATCTGGCCACCTTCCGGCATCTTGGTTCTCTCTTGCAGGGGCATCCCCACAGTTTGAAGACTCCGGGAATAGAGATGTCCAGCGGCTCGCTGGGGCAGGGACTGTCCATTGCCGCCGGAACGGCGCTGGGGTTGAAGATGGACGGCAATAAAGCCAGAGTCTTCTGCTTGATGGGTGACGGCGAACTGCAGGAGGGCCAGATATGGGAGGCCGCCATGGCCGCCGGGCATTTCAAACTGAACAATCTTATCGGCATAGTGGACTACAACAATCTGCAGATAGACGGTCCGGTGGAGAAGGTGATGGGCCTGGCGCCACTGGCCGATAAGTGGCGGGCCTTCCGCTGGAACGTCATCGAGGTTAATGGGCATGATATTGCACGGATCAAAAAGGCTTTTATCAAAGCCGGGCAGTCAAAGATAAAGCCCACCGTCATCATAGCCCGGACGGTCAAGGGTAAGGGAGTTTCTTTTATGGAAAACCAGGCCGGCTGGCACGGCAGGGCCCCGAATAGGGAAGAATACGCGAAGGCAATGAAAGAATTAAATAGTTTAACATTTTAAACTTATTGAACCTGTTAAACCTATAATGCCAAATCAGGAAAACATGGAAACATTAAAAGCCATAATGACTCGGCGCAGCATCCGTAGTTATACCACCAAGCAAGTTTCTTCGGCACAGGTCAAAAAACTGTTGGAAGCGGCTATGAATGCGCCCTCGGCCTGCAACCAGCAGGCCTGGCAGTTCATTGTGGTGTCGGATCGCGAAATACTGACTGCCATCACCAAGATCCATCCTTATGCCCAGATGCTGAAGGAAGCCTCCTGCGCCATCGTGGTCTGCGGGGATCTTAGGGCTGAAATCAGCAAGGATTACTGGGTGCAGGACTGCTCGGCGGCCACCCAAAACATTCTGCTGACGGCCCATGCCCTGGGCTTGGGCGCGGTCTGGTGTGGTGTGTATCCCCGGCTGGAAAGGGTAAAGGGATTTCAGAAATATCTAGGCATACCTAAAAGCGTTATTCCAATGGCGCTGATTTCGATTGGTTATCCCAAAACAAAAGTTAAGCCGATAAAACGCTATTCCGCCAAAAAAGTACATCATGACAAATGGTGACTTTTTCTTGTCACCCTGAGGACACATCATTGCCAGCCAAGCCGAACGGGTGAGTAATGTCATCCTACGCCCAGCCACGTTTGTGAGTATTCTCAGGATGACATAAAGAATAATAAACGTTTGATCAATAATACAATGCACTACCGCAAATTCGGAAAAGATGACTTTCATGTATCCATATTAGGCTTTGGCGCCATGCGCCTGCCGCTTAAGAGCGCCGATCCAGGAGATATCGATCTGCCCCAGGCCATAGAAATGATCCGCCTGGCGGTGGACAACGGCGTCAACTATATTGACACCGCCTACGGCTATCATAACGGGAAAAGCGAAACGACGGTGGGACAGGCCCTCAGGGACGGATACCGGGAGAAGGTACGGCTGGCCACCAAACTGCCCTATTGGGCGGTCAATTCAGTCGAAGATATGGACCGGATATTTGCCGAGCAGCTGGCCCGATTGGAAACAGGGAGGATAGACTATTATCTGCTTCACGCCCTCAGCAAAACCCCCTGGGAGAAGCTAAAGGGTTTCAACGTGCTGGAATGGGCCCAAAGAAAGTTGGAGGCCGGGCAGATCGGCTCCCTGGGCTTTTCCTTTCACGACGGGCCGGAGGTCTTTAAACAGATAATAGACGAACATAAGTGGGATTTCTGCCAGATCCAGTATAATTATATGGATACCGAAAACCAGGCCGGCACGGCTGGCCTGCAGTATGCTGCCGCAAAGAACATCCCGGTGATAGTGATGGAGCCGCTTCGGGGAGGTTCTTTGGCCGATCCGCCGGAGAATATACGTCAGATCTTCCAGCGATCTGGCATAACCCGCAGTCCGGCCGAATGGGGTCTTTTATGGACCTGGAGCCAGCCGGGGGTTTCCCTGGTGCTAAGCGGGATGAGCACTCTGGAGCAGGTCCGGGATAATCTGCGGATCGCCGAGAACTCCGGTTCTCAAAAGCTGTCCGAGATCGAGTTGAAGGTCATCGCAGAGGTGAAAAAGGCCTATCTCAATTCCAAGGCCATAGACTGCACCCAGTGCGGATACTGCATGCCGTGTTTCTATGGGGTCAATATCCCGGCGAATTTTGCCATGTACAACGAGGCCGAACGTTATAACAATTACAACGGCCCGAAATGGCAGTATGCCAACCGGCTGAAGGAGGGGGAGAGGGCGGCAGCCTGCACCGGGTGCCGGAGATGTCAGCCCAAATGCCCCCAAAAATTGGAGATCCCGGATCTGTTAGAAAAGGTTCACCAGGCCTTAAAATCGCAATAAAGCACAGTGATTAATAAATTGAAATATAAATATTTAGTGGCTATTGTTAATGTTTTGCTTGTTTTGGGTTGCAGCTCAAGTAAAACTCCAACCGAACCGTACTCCATGCTTCTTGACGGCTCAAAATATGTCTGGGAGCCAGGGCCGGAGGCCGGTTTCATCATCGAGGGATATGGTGACCTGGGGCCGCGGCCTAAGGCTATAAATATTGTATTTCCCCTGAGGAAAAGTTCGACTTTTCCTCTACCCGGGCTCGGGCTGGAGTTAAACATTGAAAGTATCGTTGTCGGGGCAGAAATAGAGTTTGGTGACAGCCTGAATTCCGGACATTCCAGTGTTTCTTTTAGGCCTCCCTATCGCCCTACCACAAAGGAGGGACTGGTCCTGGCTTATGAATCCAGGGAGCCGGGCGGCTATGCCAAGATCGTGATAGATGAAATGGATGCCCGTTACCGCGGGCTGGTAAAAGGCAGGTTGGTCTATGCTAAACTGCCGGGATATTATTATGACATCAATTCCGGCGATATCAAATCGGCTCAAAAGCCCACGGTGATTGAGTTTTTTAACTGGCCGTTCGCGGTCATACTGGATAAACATCCGCAAAGATGAATATGAAGAATTTTCATTTGGCAAAGATAACGGAACTTGATTCAATGGAACAGCAGCCTACCCGTTTCGGCTATGCCGACGCCCTGCTGGAACTGGGAGCCAGGGATAAAAGGGTGGTGGTGCTGGATGCCGACCTGGCCAAGTCCACCCTGACCAGCCGGTTTGCCGAGAAATACCCCAAAAGGTTCTTCGATATCGGCATCGCCGAGCAGAACATGTTGGGGATCGCCGGGGGCCTTTCTCTGACCGGCAAGATCCCCTTCGTCACCACCTACGGGGTATTTCTGGCCGGCCGGGCATGGGACCAGATACGGACCTCCATTTGCTATGCTGATCTGAATGTCAAGCTGGCCGGGGCCCATGGCGGGCTTTCGGTAGGCCCGGACGGGGCCACCCACCAGGCGCTGGAGGAGATATCCATCATGCGGGTCCTTCCCAACATGAAGGTGATCATCCCCTGCGATACCCATCAGGCCTGGCTGGCCACCTTGGAAGCTGCGAAGATCTCCGGGCCGGTCTATATTCGCTTGGGACGGGAGCCGATACCGGTGATCACCACCCTGAAAACCCCGTTCAAATTCGGCAAAGCCCAGATCATGCGGCAGGGCAGGGATGTCACTATCGTCGCCTGCGGATTGATGGTATATCTGTCATTGCTGGCGGCGCAGAAGTTGGCTAAAGAAGGCATCTCCTGCGAAGTGATCAACCTGCATACCATCAAGCCGATAGACAGAAAGGCGCTGATAGCGTCTGCTAAAAAGACCGAGGCGGTGGTCACGGCCGAGGAGCACCAGCTGGCCGGGGGAATGGGAAGCGCGGTGGCCGAGGCGCTGGCGCTGGAGTTCCCGGTACCTGTGGAAATGGTGGGGGTGAAGGATACTTTCGGCGAATCCGGCCAGCCCTGGGAGCTGATGAAGAAGTATCATTTGATGGATGCGGATATTTACAATAGTGTACTTAAAGTTGTAAAACGTAAAAGAAGGGATATAAAATGAAGCGGTTCGTTTTTGTAGCATTGATATTGCTGCATTGTGTAATAACCACAGCAAGTGGGAAAGAAATGATGAAAGATGAATTTTCTATAACAGTGCCTGATGACTGGGTGCAAATTCCCGTATATATGATAGAGGAACATGAAAATCTAGTTGCGATCAATACACCAAATGCTAAAAAACAGCATTATGATTATGGTTTTCAGCCTGATTCAAATAAAAGAATTGCCACACCATATATTTTATTGCAAATAAACTATGGCGGAAGAATGCCTAAAAAAGAAATAATAGGATATAGCGATTTTTCACTTCAAGAAAGTATGGATAAAGAGAACTTTGGCCCGTCACTTACTAAATTAAAAGTCGACAAACTGACATACGATAAAACAACCAATAGGATTTGGATGCGAATGGAAAGTGTAGTTAATGGCAGGGATTATACAAGCTTATCTGGTATAATCCCTACTGAGAATGGTTATATATTGGCTGCAGGTAACACGTCTACCAAAGATTTATTAATAACAGGTGAAACTTTTAAAAGCATTATCGCATCAATAAAACCGTCACCAAAACTTGCTTATAAAGAAAAATTCAGTGAAAAATATCCTTTTTTCGCGACGTTGGTAAGCCCAAAATTTATAGGTAGGTACCTTGCGTTTATGATCCTTGCCGGTATTTTTGTGTTAGCTCAAAAAATCAATAAAAAGAAAAATAATAAAAAGTCGGCCCTTCTTAACGTCTCAAGAAAATAGTGATGATAGCATAAACAAGAAAACATAATAACGATGAATAAGCCGAAAGAAGACCATCCCGTGAGAATTTTAAAACAATGCGGTTGATTCTGTGGGTATTTATTTAGGCCTTTTTATATATCAATTATATATCTCTCTATAAATTAATCTTAAACTTAAATATAGGCTGATCCAATGTCAAAGAACCTGGTTATCGTGGAATCTCCGGCCAAGGCCAAGACCATCAAAAAATACCTGGGTAAGGATTTTGAGGTGCTTTCGTCCATGGGGCATGTGATAGACCTGCCGGCCAGCAAGCTGGGGGTGGACATCAAGGACGACTTCAAGCCCCAGTATGTGACCATCAAGGGCAAGACCAAGACCCTGTCCCAGATCAAGAAGAGCGCCAACGCCGCCGAAAAGGTCTACCTGGCCTGCGACCCCGACCGCGAGGGGGAGGCCATCGCCTGGCACATCTCCGGTCAGGTCAAGGACGCCAAGAAGAAGGTCCACCGGGTGATGTTCTACGAGATCACCAAGGACAGCATCACCAAGGGTATCTCCCATCCCGGCAAGATTGACATGAACCGGGTGGAGGCCCAGCAGGCCCGGCGCATCCTGGACCGGCTGGTGGGATATCAGGTCAGCCCCTTCCTGTGGACCACCGTCCGCCGGGGGCTTTCGGCCGGACGGGTGCAGACCGTGGCCTTGCGCCTGATCTGCGAACGCGAGGATGAGATCACCGCTTTCAAACCCCAGGAATACTGGTCGCTGGCCGCCCGGCTGGAGGGGAAATCCAAATCTCCCTTTGAAGCATCGCTTTTAAAGATAGACGGCAAGAAGGCGGTTATCAAGGACGGCAAGACCTCCCAGGCCATCGTCAACGAACTTAATAAAGCACAGTTCGCCATCAGTACTATAGACGAGAAGGACCGCAAGCGCTCCACCTATCCGCCCTTTATCACCAGCACCCTGCAGCAGGCCGCCGCCCGGGCTTACGGCTACAGCGCCAAGAAGACCATGATGCTGGCCCAGCAGTTGTATGAGGGCGTGGACCTGGGAGAGGAGGGAGCGGTGGGTCTGATCACCTACATGCGCACCGACGCCGTCCGCCTGGCCACGGAGGCCGTAACCGCCGCCCGGGAACTCATCGCCAAAAAATACGGGCCGGAGTACCTGCCGCCCGAGGCCAATCATTACAAATCACGCAAGGGGGCCCAGGAGGGCCATGAGGCCATCCGCCCCACCATGGCCGACCACACCCCGGAGTCGGTAAAGAATTTTCTCAACATCGATCAGTTCAAACTTTACGGCCTGATCTGGAGCCGCTTCATCGCCTGCCAGATGACCCCGGCGGTCTATTCCACCAAGGCGGTGGACATCACCGCCGGCAAATATCTGTTCCGGGCCACCGGGTCAACCATGAAGTTCGCCGGATTTCTGGCCGCCTACGGGGTGCAGGAGGACGACTCAGGAGAATACGCCGATTCCAAGATGCTGCCGGAGCTGACCCCGGACGAGGCTCTCAAACTGCTGGAACTGCTGCCCAAACAGCATTTCACCGAGCCCCCGGCCCGTTACAACGAGGCCAGCCTGATCAAGACCCTGGAGGCCCAGGGTATCGGGCGGCCCTCCACCTACGCCTCCATTATCAGCACCCTGCTGGACCGCAAATATGTGGACCGGGAACAGAAACAGCTCAAACCCACCGAACTGGGACAGGTGGTCAGCAAGATCCTGGTGGAAAAATTCCCCCACATCTTCCAGGTGCAGTTCACCGCTGACATGGAGAACGAGCTGGACAAGATCGAGCAGGGCAAGCTGGACCGCATCCAGGTGCTGAAGGATTTTTACGAACCATTCTCCCGCGACCTGAACTCGGCCGAATCCTCCAAGGAGGAGATCAAGAAATCGCTGGTGGAACAGACCGACATCAAATGCCCCAACTGTCAGAGCCCGATGGTCATCAAATGGGGACGCTTCGGGCGGTTCTACGCCTGCTCCAACTATCCGGAGTGCAAGACCACCAAGCCTTTGGAAGAGGAGGAGGAACAGCAGAAGGCGGCGGAAGGCGTGGTATGCGATAAATGCGGCGGGCCGATGGTGCTCAAACGGGGCCGCTTCGGAAAATTTCTGGCCTGCTCCAACTATCCCCAGTGCAAGTCCATCAAGCCCATCTCCACCGGGGTGCCGTGCCCCGAGCCGGGCTGCGACGGACATCTGACCGAGCGCAAGACCAAAAAGGGGAAAGCGTTCTTTTCCTGTAGCAAATATCCCGAGTGCAAGTATGCGGTATGGAACAAGCCACTGCCGCAGAAATGCGAGAACTGCGGATTCGGGCATCTGGTGGAGAAATACACCAAGCAACGCGGGGCCTTCCCGGCCTGTCCCAAGTGCAAGTGGGAGCCGGAGGTCAAGGAAGAGAAAAAATAATTTAACCACAAAGGGCACAAAGAACACAAAGGATTTTAACGGGTTAGTCATTGCGAGAGGACAACATTGGTTGACAAGAGCCTTGCACTGAGCCCAGCACCTTGAATTACTCCCGAAGTGAAGCAATCCATGGTTGTCATTCCTGTGAAGACAGGAATCCATGGTTTAATGGGACACGGATCCCCACGGATTTCACGGATCTGGGTTAACCGTTTTCGCCCTCACCCCCAGCCCCTCTCCTGATAAATCAGGAGAGGGGTTTTTCTTGCATGCCCAGCCCGCATCTCCCCTAATAAGGGGAGATGCGGAGGGGTGTCTTAGTTTTGACCCAACCCCTCCCCACATTGGGGAGGGCAGGGAGAGGGCAAGAAGGCGGCTTAACAGCCGTCTTCTTATTTTATCCTTGACATATATCGGGTAAAAGGGTGTATAATGATTTATATTTTAGATTAATAAAATATGGAGAAACCAATAATGGCGATTGTTGTTAATAAAAAAGTATGGGTTTATTTGGAGCGTTTATATATAGCTTGCCATGGCGAAAAGAAATTTCAGGATTTGTTAAAACGGCATGAGGTCGATTACGATGGCTATATATATAAAAATTTCAATAAAACAGTCCCTTTATATACATTTATGTCTGTTGAGGATTATACTTTTGCCAATTTTATGTTAACAATTCCTTCTTACAAATATTCAGATTTAATTTGCGAAATTATATTTGATCAAAAAGTTAGGGCAACTCGAACTGATAATTGGAATTTTTATGGCGAAAAAATCAAACGTTGGCTACCAATAGTAACAGATTTACTCCAATTAAGTAACATTTCCATTGATTGGCAACATAACAAATTAATATACAAAGAGGAAAAAGAGATAGAAGTTAAAACTGATTATTTGCCGTATAGTTTATCAGACCCTTTTTTAGATTACATACGAAAAGAAATTAATGAAACTTATGAAAATGGCAACTATTTATCTGTCATGTTTTTATGCAGGAAGCTGCTGGAGTCTTTGCTTATTCGAATATTTGAATTTGTTTTCCCCAAAATTACCACTGGTAAATATAAGCCCCGAAATCACTCGTTATGGTTTAACAAAGATAGAAATCAATACCATAATTTTGAAACTTTGATTGACAATTTAAAAGCCAAAGCAAAATATTTTAAAGAAGATAAAGATTTGATTTTAGAAATATGTTCAATAATTAAACCATTTAAAGATGAGACAAATAGGTATGTGCATAGCGATTTTAAAATACCGGATTTGACGTATATCAATTCCTGGAAAATCAATAGAATCATAGATCTTGTGAGAAAAGTATATAAAAAATATTGCAATCCGTAAATTTAATAAATTTAAATGAAAAAATCATTCCTTATCCTCTTAATCTTTTTGCTCGGTCTGCACCAGGCCTTCTGCCAGCAGGCATACCAAAAACCGCCCAAAGCAGTGCTGGACGTTCTTAACGCCCCGCTCTCGCCGACCGTGTTCATAGATCCAACGGCCAGAAAGCTGCTGCTGGCCCAGCCGTCGCTGTATCCTTCTATCGCCGATATGGCCGAGCCGATCCTCAAACTGGCCGGGGTCCGGGTGAACCCCCGCACCAATATGGAGCGGAGCTATATCTTTTACTGGGAGAGTCTGACCCTCAAGGATATTGCCACCGGCAAGGAAACCTCCATAAAACTGCCGCCCGTGGTCAAGAGGATAGACGGCATCAAATGGAATGCTTCGGGCAACTTAGTTGCTTTTATCAACGAAAGCGACAGCGGGGTGGAGCTGTGGGTGCTGGATGCGGCCACCTGCCAGGCGAAGAAGATCGAAGATATAAGGATAAATCCCCTGCTGGATAATTACCTGAAATGGATGCCGGACCAGCAGAGCCTGCTGGTCAAGACCATTCCACAGAATAGAGGGTTGCCGCCTAAAGCTGAATCGGTTCCTCCGGGGCCCAAGATCATGGAAAGTGCCGGTTCGGCAACAGCCAGCAGCACCTACGAAGCCAGGGACGTGCTGAAAACTCCGGGAGACGCCGATCTTTTCGATTATTACGCCACCTCGCAATTGGCGATTGTCAGACTGCCTTCAGGCAAGGTCGAGATTATTGGCCAGCCGGCTATCTATGATGAGGTGGAGCCTTCGCCGGATGGTCGTTACTTGTTGGTCAATTGGATCCACCGGCCATATTCCTATCAGCGTTCCTATGAACGCTTTCCCCAGGAGGTGGAGGTGTGGTCAGCCGACGGGAAAATGATAGAACATCTGGCCAGTCAGCCCCTGGCCGAGCAAGTGCCAATCGATGGCGAGATAACCGGACCCCGGGAACATGCCTGGCGGCCTACCGCCGATGCCAAGGTGATCTGGGCCGAGGCATTGGACGGCGGAGATCCGGAGAACAAGGTGCCCCACCGCGACTGCCTGATGCAAAAAACTATCGGGCAGCCTTCTGCGGAATTGTGCCGGATCGAGAACCGCTATTACAAAATGCGCTGGATACAGCAAAGCGGAAAAGTATTGGTCTGGGAGTATGACCGTGACCGCAAATGGTTCAAGGTATATATGCACGATGTCGATGATGCCGCGCAGGCCCCGCGCCTGGTGTGGGACATGAGCATCCACGAACGATACCAAAAGCCCGGCGATCCGGTGACGATGATAATGCCCAACGGCGTTAACGTGGTCCGGCGGCAGGGGGATTGGCTATTCTTAAGCGGGCAGGGTAGCTCTCCGGAGGGAGACCGGCCGTTCCTGGACCGGATAGATCTGAATACCCTTAAAACTGAAAGGCTCTTCCGGTCCGACAAGAATTGCTACGAGACCTACTACGCCTGGATCGATCCTGAAAAAGGAACCTTCATCACCCGGCGGGAGTCTTCCGCCGACCCGCCGAATTATTTTAAGCGAAGACTGGATAAAAAGCCTCTGACAAAATCTATCCCGGGCGAGGCTTCCTGGAGATCTTCGTCCCGGGTCATAACTAGATTTCCCGATCCAGCCCCGATATTGCGCCAGATCAAAAAGCAAATTGTCACTTACGAAAGAGAAGACGGCCTACCCCTGTCTTTCACCCTTTACCTGCCGCCGGGATACAAAAAGGGGACCCGTCTGCCGACTCTGCTGTGGGCCTATCCCAGCGATCTGGCCCAAAAAGAGGTGGCCGGGCAGTTGGAGGGAAGCTCTCAGAGGTTCACCACCATCAGGGGGACCTCGGAGCTGTTCTTTCTGTTGGGCGGCTATGCCGTGCTGGATGATGCCTCAATGCCGGTGGTCGGCCCGCCGGGCACCGCCTATGATGGTTTTGTCGAACAGATAGCGGCCAATGCCAAAGCGGCGGTGGCTAAGGCCGTGGAGATGGGCGTGACAGATCCAAACAGAGTGGGGGTGGCCGGGCACAGCCACGGCGCACTGATGACCGCCAATCTGCTGGCCTATACCGATATCTTCCGGGCCGGAATTGCCCGAAGCGGGGCCTATAACCACACTCTGCGGCCTTTCGGCTATCAGAACGAGAAGCGGACCCTGTGGCAGGCCAAGGATACTTATATCAAAAATTCCCCGGTGCTTCAGGCCGATAAGATCAACGAGCCGCTGCTGATCATCCACGGCGAGATCGACGCCAACCCCGGAACGGTGCCCCTGCAGTCGGAAAAACTTTACGACGCCGTCCGGGGAGCGGGCGGCACCGCCCGGCTGGTGATGCTGCCATATGAGAACCATGGTTACATCGCCCGGGAATCGGTGGAACATGTGTTGTACGAAATGCTGTCGTGGTTCGACAGGTATGTTAAGAATGCTCCGGCGAGATAGCGGACGGCCGTTTCCGGCAAGTAATTTGCAATTAACAGTCATTACGAGGATAAATAAACATGAAAGCTAAAGCCCCGGTGAAATTCTCCGGCATGGGCGAGATCCGAATGGGCTCGCCCTTCAAAGCGGGCAAAGTCAAAGTGGATGGTTTCGATCACCCCTACCTGAATCAGGGGGATTTCCAGGACCGTTACGCCTACGATCCATCAAAACAGCGGCTGATCCTGGTGCGCTGGGATCCCGGGTACAACTTCCCCGGATTCTACCTGCTGATGCTGGATCTCAAAAAACAGAGGATCTTCCGGTCGCCCACCATCTTCGGCTGCTGCCAAACCATGACCCTGGAAGAGGGCGGAGTGGTGCTGGAGATATTCGACAGGGGAAACATCATTGACAAAACCTTCAAATTGGCGATGATCAATCAGCATCTCACCCATGATCCCTGTTGAAAAACCAGAGTCCAGCCGATGAGACAGAAGCTTAATCAAAGATTGCGCTGTCCGGACTGCCGGATGCACCTTGAACTGTGCGTCTGCCATCTTTCTCCCCGCCTGGATCTGGAGACCAGGGTGGAGGTGGTGATCCATTATGCCGATATCCGCAAGATGAGCAACAGCGGAAGGCTGGTCGCACTGGCCCTTAAAAACAGTGCCGTTCACATCCGGGGCATAAAGGACAAACCGGTGAAAGCTGCTCTGGAGAAAAAGTATAAGACCGATCTGGTGCTTTTCCCGGGCCACGGTTCGGTGGAGTTGAATGAGACATTTTTATCCACAATAACCCGACCCTTAAGGTTGTTGATACCGGATGGCAGCTGGAACCAGGCCTCCAGCATGGTCAAGCGCGAACCGCTGATGAAGAATGCCGTCAAGGTGCATCTTCCGGCCGGCATCCAGGCAAAATACCGGATCCGCGCCCAGGAGGATCCTTTTAAGTTATGCACTTTCGAGGCCATCATCCGGGCTCTGGGGGTGATAGAGGGGAGCCAGGCCGAGGAGAAGCTGGACGATTTCTTCCGGGTGTGGATCTACCGCAGCCTTTATATCAAGGGGCGGATAGCCAAGGCCGACATGCCGGAGGGGATGCTGCCTTTGTAATAATTGTATTGTCATCCTGAGAACACTTCGTAGCGACATAAGTTGTAGGGTGACAAGGTGCACCCGTTCGGCTTGCAGGATGATTGCCATCTCAGGGTGACAAATAATTCCCCGGCTTGATCCGCCGGGTTTTGTTTTATCTTGATTTTTAAGGGCCTTTTGGTGTATCCTTAAAATCTATGAATAATGAAGCAGGCGAGATCACCATCATCGGCGGCGGGCTGGCCGGCTGTGAGGCCGCTTATCAGGCCGCCAAAAGGGGATTGACCGTCAACCTCTACGAAATGCGTTATACCGGGAACGACCAGCCTTCCGAATTGCATACCCCGGCACATGAGACCGGCCTGCTTGCGGAGCTGGTCTGCAGCAATTCCCTAAAATCCGTCGAAAAGACCAACGCCCACGGACTCTTGAAGGCTGAACTGGAGATGATGGATTCCCTGATCCTGCAGTGCGCCAGAGAGACCGCCGTCCCGGCCGGCAAGGCCCTGGCGGTGGATCGGGTGGAGTTTGCCAGAATGGTCACAGACAGGATATCTGCAAATAAAAATATCAAAGTTATCGGCCGGGAGGTGACCGAACTGCCGGAGGGCCCGCTGATCGTGGCCTCTGGGCCGCTGACCTCGGAACGATTGGCTAAAACCCTGGCCGGGTTCACCGGAGGGGATAACCTTTTCTTTTACGATGCCATCGCACCGGTGATATCGGTCGAATCGCTGGACCCTAAAAAGATGTTCCTGGCCAGCCGCTATTCCGACGAACCGGGCCAGTATTGGAACTGTCCTTTAAGCAAAACACAATATCTTGAATTCGTGGAACAGTTGGTCCGGGCCGAACGACACCTGCCGCACGATTTCGAAAAGGGGCATTTTTACGAGGGCTGTTTGCCGGTGGAGGTGATGGCCGAACGGAACGTTAATTCCCTGCGTTTCGGCATGATGAAGCCGGTGGGGCTTTTCGATCCGGCCGAGAACCGCCGGCCCTATGCCGTCCTCCAGCTGCGGCAGGAGAACCGCGATGCCACCATGCTCAACCTGGTGGGCTTTCAGACCCAGCTGACCCAGCCCGAGCAGCGGCGGATCTTCCGGATGATCCCCGCCCTGGAGCAGGCCGAATTCTACCGCTACGGCAGCATTCATCGCAACACCTATCTGCGAAGCCCGGGCTTGATCGAACCGACCATGCAGTCGGGATCAAATGCCAATATTTTCTTTGCCGGACAGATCACCGGGGTGGAGGGATATCTGGAATCGGTGGCCATGGGATTGCTGGCCGGGGTCAATGCTGGCAGGTTTTGCGCCGGGAAAGAGTTGGCATTCGCCCCGGAGCATACCATGACCGGCTCCCTGGCCCGTTATGTTTCGGATGTCGAGAAGGCCAAGAATTTCCAGCCCATGAATGCCAACTTCGGGCTGCTGCCGCCGCTGGATGATCCGCCCCGGTCAAAGAAAGAACGATACGCTGCCTATGCCGAACGTTCGTTAAAGGCAATGGAAGAATTCATCGGCATTCTAAACCGTTGATATAGGAGGATGGAATGGAATACGGAAAGATAATAAAACAGGCCCTGGAGATCGCCTGGCGCAAAAAATACCTGTGGGTGTTCGGCTTCTTTGCTTCGATGGGCGGGGGAGGCGGGGGGAATTATAATAATTTTATCGATAAGGACAATGCCTCCGGGGCGGCCTCAGGCGTTTGGGACTGGATAACGTCCCATCCCGGTTTGGTGGCCCTGCTGATCCTGGCGGCCATCGGGCTGTTCATCGTCCTGATGGTTCTGTATCTGGTCTCCAAGGGCGGGTTGATCGGGTCCGTCAGCCGGATATCGAAAGACCAGCCCGACAGCTTTGAAAAAACATTGGGATACGGTTTGCAGTTTTTTTGGCGGATGCTGGGGATTGATATCCTGTTCGGACTGAGCTATATCTTGATATTGGGCCTGGCCATTTTCCCGCCGGTGATGATGATCATCGTGGGCGGGAGCGCGGTCAAGATCTTTGGAATACTGCTGATCATCCTGCTGATCCTGCCGGTGGTCGCCCTGATGTACTGTATCGCCATCATCGGCACCTTCAGCGCGCAGATCGCCGTGATAGAGGATAAGAAGGTCTTCGATTCCATCCCGGCGGGCTATGCCTTGTTCAAAGGCAACCTGGGCAGGTCGGTCATGCTGGGCCTGATAATATTCGGCATCGCCATGCTGTATGTCATAGCCTTCATCATTGCCATGGTGATTCTGGCCATCCCGTTCATCATTCTGGGGGTGGTCAATATCTGGGCGGGATTGATCCCGGGCATCGTGATCGGGCTTCCCCTGATCCTGATAGTCAACAGCATCTTTGGCACCTTCAACAGCGGATACTGGACCCTGGCTTACTTGGAACTGTCGGCTCCGAAGAACAGCCAGCCCAAACCCGAACCAGTAATTATTCCCGATGTCTGATAAAAAGTTTAAAATATTGGTGGTCCGTCAGGATCGGATGGGCGACGCTATCAATGCCGTTCCAGTTCTGAAAGCTCTGCGGAAAGTCAGACCGGAAGCCTCTATTTCTTATATGGTGTCCCAGCCCCTGGCCGAACTTTTCGTCGGTCAGCCCTATCTGGACGAAGTGGTATCCTGGGGGAAAAACTTTTTCTGTCTGATCTATTTCCTGCGGCAGGGAAGATATGATGCGGTGCTGATGCTGCATCCGTCAAAGGCCTTGGCCTGGGCGGTGTTCTTCGCCGGGATCAAGCTTAAAGCCGGGCTTGGCTTCCGGCCGTATTATGTTTTGACGGGATTCAAGCCCTCGCATCCAGGCCGAAAGTCGAGTGTTCTGCCGTTGGCCGAGTTGCCGGTATTTCGATACATTCACACTACTCAATGCACGGCAGTATCGAGGCCAGACGGCCAGGATGTTCACGAAACCGAGTACAATCTTTCGGTGGCCCGTCAACTTTGGGATATGCCGGATAAGATCGAGCCACCCAAGATATTCTTGAGCGATACGGAGATAGCCGATGCCAAAGAATATTTACAGTCAATGTATGTCACTAATCCCATCGCCGTGCTTCCTGCCAACCGCGGCTCCTCGGCCAACTGGTCACCGGAGCGCTACCGGGAGTTAGTCCAGAAATTAGTAGAGGCCAAACAGGTAGTTCTTATCATAGGCGGCCCGGGAGAAGAGAGCATACTGGAAAAAGTAAAAGGCAATACCAATGTACCCATTGCCGGGCCGGATCTGACGTTGCGGCGGCTGGCTACAATTTTGGCAAATTGCCGGCAGGTAATCGGCAGCAGCACCGGCACCCTACACCTGGCCGCGGCGGCGGGGGCAAAAACGGTGGGGCTTTTCTGCCCGGCGCCGGCCAGCCGCCCGGAACGCTGGAGGCCGTTGGGGGAGGGACATGTGCAGTTGGTACCAAAACCTGAGTTCTGTGAGAATTGTAGGCCGAGCGCCAAGTGTGGCCTCGGTGTTATAAGCATAGATGAGGTTTTAAGTCTAATTAAAAGTGAGTTAATATGAAGAGAATATCTATATTGTTGATTGGATTGTTGCTTTATTTGCCCATTTATGCCCAAAAAGCGCCGGAAGATTCATTGACCAAAGCTATAAAACGTAATATGCACACGGTTCAGCTTGCGGTGGAGGATTACGCCTGTCGACATAATGGCGTTTACCCGACAAAGGTAGCGGAGTTTTGGACAGAGTTTCCTAACATTAAGAATCCGGTTGACCCGGAATTAGCAGTAGTCGTTGATGACTTTTCAAATAATCCCGGCCAAGTTATTTTTAAGAAACTTGAAACAGGGTATGAAATAATAGGAAATGATGCTCAAGGGAATATTTTAAAACTAAAACTTTTTGGTGGCTCAAAGCCCCAAAATAATGGGTTTAAAAAAACACTAGACAAAAAGAGCAATACTAAAAATAATAGTCGTGAAAAGATAATACCTGAGAGAACTAAAGAAGTTCAAGCTTATTTAGATTCTGTGAGGCAAAAAGCACGCAAGCAATTACCGGAAATGATTAAAAAAACTGAGGACAGAATTAAAGATCATACGTTGGAAATGGCTGAGAATCCGACTATAGCAGATTTGGGATTTACGAAAGACAAACGTGCAGTTCCTGTATTATGTAAGATAATTGAGTCTTATGATGAAGTTTCTGCTCAAAAAGACGCCATAATGGCTTTGCGTGCCATAGGCGAAAGATCAGCCACAGTGACATTACAGAATGCTTTGGATAACAATAATCGTGTTATACGATTATTCGCTGCATCGGTTATAGTGTCGTGGGGGCAATATGATAAGTTAAAAATATTAGAAATATTTAAAAATGCTGCCATGCAAGAAGACTCCACAGGGTGGAATAACGATATATGGGCAACTGAAGAAATAAAATATGGGTTTATTGCAAAATATGATAGCGTAAAAGCGAGACAGGAAAAACAAAAATCTATAAAAATGTGTAAAGATCATTTTGTTAAAAGTCTTTTGGACACCATATATATACATTTTAATACCGATATAACTGAGACAGCAAGGATCGTTTCTAAAAGGGGCAAATATCAAATATTTCGCAACCAAGCCGATAAATATTTAAGCTTCGACAGAAAATAACTCCTTAGTAAAAATGAATAAATACCTTATCATCCGTCTGGGCGCCATCGGCGACATTGTGCTGGCCACCGCCGCCGTAGAGGCCATCTCCCAAGCCGAACCTGACTCGCAGATAGACTTCATCTGCAAGGCCAGGTTTGCCGGGCTTTTAAAGGGCCACCCCAAACTGGCCAACGTCTACGTCTTTGACGAAGCCGGCCGGCACAAGGGCCTGCGGGGATTGCTGCTGTTCATCAACAGTTTGAATGATAAAAAATACAGCGCCATCATTGACCTGCAGAACAATACGCGCAGCCGGATCATCACCCTATGCCTTAATGCCGACAAAAAGATCCACTGGCCCAAGGATACCTGGCGCCGGCGGATGCTGGTCTGGGGCCACGGCAAGGGCAAAACATACAAAACTGTGACTCAGCGCTATCTGGCGGCGGTGGAGAAGGCCGGGATCAAACAACCCGAGGCCAAGCCCAAGCTGTATCCGGTGGCCGATGATTCTGTAAAACTGCCGCAGGGCGAATTTATCGCCATAGCGCCGGGCGCGCACTGGCCGACCAAACGGTGGCCGGGATACTCGGAACTGGTCACTAAACTTGTGAATCGTGAATCGGGAATTGTGATCGTAGGGGACCAGAACGACAGGGCCATTGCTGATGAGATAATAAAAACTTCGGGAGCAAATGCCACCAACCTTTGCGGCTTGCTTGTTCTTCCACAATTGACTTATATACTGTCAAAAGCAAAACTATTAGTCACCAACGACACCGGGGCCATGCACATAGCCGAGGCGGTGGGAACGCCGGTGCTGGCCATCTTCGGGCCGACTGTCAAGCAATTCGGTTTTGCGCCATGGAGGACTGAGAGCAAGGTCATTGAAGCCAATCTGGATTGTCGCCCGTGCGCATTGCACGGTTCCAAACAATGCCCCAAGGGCCATTTCAACTGCATGAAACTATTGTCAGCGGATACTGTTATGGGCGAAATTGATAAAGCCCTGAATACTTGACGATGCATCAGTCATTCCTGCGAAGGCAGGAATCCACAATTATAACCCGGTAGATTCAGGATTTTCTCCTGGATGCCTGCCTGCGCAGGCATGACAAAAGGGCAAGATGACATGAAAGGACAAAAAGCTTGATAAACCCAACAAAAAACAGCAAAATCCTTATCCGCGTGCCCAATTGGATAGGCGATGCGGTGATATCCACCGGTTTCATCGAAGCCTGTAAAAAAGAGAATCCCGGAGCCTCGATCACCATCCTGGCCCACCAGCGGGTGGCGGAATTGTTTGAGGCCAATCCCCAGGTGAACGATATCATCGCCTTCAATCGGGAAGAAGGGCTCCGGCGCATCGTCCGGAGCATCAAAAACAGGGGTTTTGACCGGGCCTACATCCTGCCGCTGTCATTCTCCTCGGCGGTGATATTCTACCTGGCGGGGATAAAGCAGAGGATCGGCTACGGTTCGGAACTCCGGGGTCTGCTGTTGACCGAGAGTCTGAAATATTCACAAACTGATTTCCGTTCCCGCCATATCCTGCAGGGCTATATCGCTCTTCTGGGGCGGGATATCACGCCTCAGCCTCCGAAGATATTTCTGACTGATGATGAAAAGGGAAAGGCCGAAAAAAGATTGTTCGGACTTAAGGCCAGGAAGGAAGACCTGATAGGATTCGGGCCGGGGGCCGCCTATGGCCCGGCCAAGATGTGGCCGGCGGAGAATTGGATCCAACTGGGGCGGAAATTATCGGAGGGCGGAAAGAAGGTGATGATCTTCGGCTCCGCTTCTGAGAGCGAACTCTGCCGGGATATTGCGGTGGGTATAGGTGATGGGACGGTCAATCTGGCCGGCCAGTTGAGCCTGCGGGAAAGCGCGGCCCTGCTGGACCTGATCCCGACATTTATCACCAACGACACCGGGGTGATGCACCTGGCGGCGGCCTGCGGAGCCAAAGTGACCGCCATCTTCGGCTCCACTAATCCGGGCTGGACCGGCCCGTGGGGAGAGGGCCATCGGATAATATACAAACAGGAGCCCTGCAGTCCCTGTTACAAAAGGATTTGCCGGTACGGCCATTATAACTGCCTAAAGAAGATCACTCCCGATGATATATTTGCCAAATGATCCGATAGCTTGACAAAGTTCCGTAAATTAAGTAAAATTACCTTTTGCGAGCGGGTGTAGTTCAGTGGTAGAACGTCAGCTTCCCAAGCTGAATATTGTGGGTTCGATTCCCATCACCCGCTCCAAATAATCAGGCAGGTTGAAGACCTGCTTTTTTGTGGGTTCTGCACCGGCAGCAATGTTTTGCTGCAAAGCGGCGGCGCATCCGCCGCATATCACGCCTGCTATTATGGCTTAGGCGGAGATCCCCATCACCCGCTCCATTTTATTTATATCATAAAGGAGCATGCCGTGATAAGAAATAGAACATACCTTCTAACACTATCACTCTTTATTTTAACCCAGGTCACCTGTGCCGCAGAAAAAAGCAAAGAGGGACATTTCCGGCAGGCTCCTGATGCGATAAAACTTTCAGACCCATCAGTTACGGGCATAATGACTCTGGAAGAGACATTGAGCAAAAGACGTTCGGTAAGAAATTTTGCCAATGTTCCGGTGACCCTCGGTGAAATATCGCAACTGCTCTGGTCTGCCCAGGGTATAACAAGCGAGCGAGGATACCGAACCGCACCCTCGGCAGGGGCGTCCTATCCCTTAGAGATATATCTTTTAATAGGCAAGGCAGACAGCCTGGCTCCCGGGTTATACAGATACCTGCCGGGATCCCACCAACTGACACTCGTTTTAAAAGGGGATATCCGGGAAAGCATTGCTGCCGCCGCACTCGGACAGAAATGCGTAAGAACAGCGCCGGCAATCATAGTGATCGCAGCGGTATACGACAGGGTAAAGGCCCGATATGGAGAGCGAGGGATACGGTACACTGATATGGAAGCAGGCCATGTCGGGCAGAACATATCCCTGCAGGCAGTGGCTCTGGGGCTGGGAACGGTCATGGTGGGCGCATTTGACGACCGGGCCATGAAGGATGTATTGAAATTGGGCAAAGACGAAGTGCCGTTATATCTGATACCCGTTGGGCATGCGGAAACTGAAAAAGCGAGGTAAACCCTCGCTTTTTGATTTATTATGGATAAGTTGATGCTTATTTCTTTTCGCCGTTCTTCTCGTCTCCGATCTTAAAACCTATTCCCCGGTTCTCCGGCCCGAAGGTCTTGATGGCTCCGAACTGGGCCTCGAATTTCTTGATATTATCCTCCAGCGCGTTAAGCAGCATCTTGGCATGCTGGGGTGTGGTAACGATCCGGGAATAGATCTTGGCTTTGGGGATCCCGGGAAGCACCCGGGCAAAGTCTATGATAAATTCCGAAGGGGAATGGGCTATCAGCGCCAGGTTGGAATAAACGCCTTCGGCCTCTTTTTCCCCCAGTTCAATGTTAATCTGGTTCTGTGGGTTCTGTTCCATTTTATCTGCCTTTTATTAAATGATTAATTTCTTTACCTACAGGGTATTTTAACAGACTTTAATTGATCATGTCAAGGTTAATGGATATCTTTTAGTTTTCCCTTGAAATATCCGTAAGTTAATGATATATTTATGCTTTGAAAAGGAAATACCTGAAAAATTGTCTCAACTTAAATATTGGGGGAATGCCGTATGGCTGGGCAGGAATACGAAAAGAATTTTAAGCCGGGGGACGTCATATTCAAGCAGGGCGATGACGGCAGCGAAATGTATCTGATCAGGACAGGAAAGGTCAAGATCAGCCGCAGCGCCGGGAACATCGAGAAGGTCCTGGCCATCATCAAGGAGGGTGATTTCTTCGGGGAGATGGCGGTCATCGATGGCAGCCCCCGGTCGGCCGCCGCCACTGCGGTGGACGAGGTCAACCTGCTGATAGTGGATAGGGACGCCTTCAAGTCCCAGCTCAAGGACAATCCCATGATCGAATATGTCCTGGAGACCATGACCCGCCGCTTAAGGGACACCAACCGCCAGGTGGAGTTCCTGCTGATCCGCGACGAGATGCGCCGGGTGGTGGCCCTGCTGGTATCCATGGCCAAGGAACGGGGCGCCCAGACGGCAGAGGGGATCGTGGTGGACTTTCCGTATGATTATACCGCCCTGGGCGGTATAATCGGCATCGACGCCACCAAGACCGAGGAGATAGTCAAAAAGCTTTTAACCCTTAAACTGATACGCATCGAGGACAAGAAGCTTATCATCACCAGCTTGGTGGAGATAGATGATTATTTAAGGTTCATCACCCTCAAGGAAAAATTCTCCTCATGACCGGGAACCAACCACGGAAGCACGGAAGCGGATTTTAAGAAATGGTCCGGGGTAAATTGAAATATTTTCAGCGTTTCCATTTTCCGTGCTTTAGTGGTAAAGTGATTTGGTAAAAAGACATAATTTGATTGTGACTGGAATTCATGCGGGAATATCTGGACCTGGTAAAACATATTTTGGACAACGGGGTGCGGCAACCGAACCGCACCGGCGTTTCCACCTACAGCTGTTTCGGCATTTTTTACAAGGTCGACCTGCAGCAGGGCTTTCCCTTGCTGACCACCAAGCAGATGTATTTCAACTCCATGCTGCACGAGTTGCTTTGGTACTTGAGCGGCCAGGCCCATATTCGCGACCTGAAGACCAAGACAAAAATCTGGGATGCCTGGGCCGACGCCGACGGCCGGTTGGAGACGGCCTACGGCAGGTTCTGGCGGCGGTATCCCGTGCCAGACAGCGGGGTAGACGGAGAGAAATGGGGCGACCGGTGGACCCAGAAAGATCCCCAGACCGGGGGTAAGGTTTTCGACCAGATCCAGTACGTGATCGACATCCTGCGGGAGATAAAACATAATCCCACCACGCCCAGCCTGCGCCGGATGGTGGTATCGGCCTGGCATCCCGGCAATGCCGCCGAGAGCAGACTGCCGCCATGCCATTATACCTTCTGTTTCAGCGTATCCGGGAACAAGCTGAACTGCCACCTGACCCAGCGTTCCGGCGACATCGCCCTGGGGATCCCGTTCAACCTGGCCTGCTATTCCCTGCTGACCATGATGCTGGCCAAGGAGACCGGCTACCAGCCAGGGGAGTTCGCCCATACCATCGTTGACGCTCATATTTATGAGAATCACATACCGGGACTTAAGCTGCAATTGGAGCGGGAGCCCAGGCCGCTTCCCAGGATCAGGATTGCCGACAAGCCTCTGTTCGAATTGAAATTCGAAGATGTGACCCTGGAGGATTATCAGTATCACCCAGGAATAAAGTTCGAGGTGGCGGTTTGATCCCTTTGGAGAAATACATTATCGCGGCCATGACCCGGGACCGGGTCATAGGTAAGGACAATAAGATGCCCTGGCACCTGCCGGATGATTTGAAATTATTCAAAAAGCTGACCACCGGCAATACCGTGATCATGGGGCGGAAGACCTATCAGTCAATCGGCAAACCTCTGCCGAACCGCAATAATATCGTGATCTCCAGATCCGAAATGGACATTCCCGGGGCGGTGGTCTGCCAGAGTATCGCCCAGGCTCTGAGCAAAGCGGAGGAATACGGCAAAAAGATATTCTTCATCGGCGGAGCGGAAATATACCGCCAGGCACTGCCTCTGGCCGATTACTTGTGCATATCCTGGCTTAAACAGGATTATCCCGGGGACGCTAAATTTCCTGAGTTCATCGAATCAGCCTGGGAGAGGCTCTCGGAGACCGAATATCCGGAATTTACCAATATTCTTTATAAAAAATAAGATAAGATTTTTAAGATGATCGAACGCTATACATTGCCCAAAATGAAGGCCGTCTGGAGTGAGCAGAACAAGTTCCAGAAATGGCTGGACATCGAGATCCTGGCCTGTGAGGCCCAGGCCCAGCTGGGGCGCATTCCTCTAAAAGACCTGGAGAACATCAAGGCCAAAGCGGGCTTCGATATCGCCCGGATAGACCAGATCGAGGCCGAGGTCCAGCACGACGTCATCGCCTTTCTGACCAGTGTCAACGAGCAGGTGGGCGAATCGGGCCGCTTCATCCACATGGGCATGACCTCATCCGACGTGCTGGACACCGCCTGGGCGGTGCTGATGAAGGAGGCTGGGGAACTTCTTCTGGAAGACCTGAACAAACTGGCGGCGGCCCTTAGAGAAAAGGCCTGGGAACATAAGGACACCCTGATGATGGGGCGCAGCCACGGCATCCATGCCGAGCCCACCACCTTCGGGTTGAAGCTGGCCATGTGGTGGCAGGAGATACAGCGCGACATCCTCCGCATGGAGCGGGCCATCGAAAGCATCTCCTGTGGAAAGATCTCCGGGGCGGTGGGAACCTTCGCCCATATCGATCCCTCGGTGGAGGAATACGTCTGCGAAAAACTCAGGCTTAAGCCCGAGCCGGTGTCCACCCAGATCGTCCAACGGGACCGCCATGCCGAATATCTCTGCACCCTAGGCATCATCGCCTCCACCCTGGACAAGATTGCTTTGGAGATCCGCCACCTGCAGAGGACCGAGGTCCGCGAGGCGGAGGAGCCGTTCTCCGAAAAACAGAAGGGCTCCTCGGCCATGCCCCATAAAAGGAACCCCATAATCTCCGAGCGGATATGTGGGATGGCCCGGGTGATCAGGACCAACGCCCTGGTGGGGATGGAGAACGTGGCCCTGTGGCACGAAAGGGACATCTCGCATTCCTCGGCCGAAAGGATAGTGATTCCGGACAGCACCATTGCACTGGATTACATTCTACAGAAGACCATCTGGCTGATCGAAGGTTTAAGGGTCTATCCGGAGAGGATGAAGCAGAATATCGAGTCATCCGGAGGACTGATTTTTTCGCAGAAACTGCTGCTGGCTTTGGTGGAGAAGGGGATATCACGGGAGGAAGCCTACCGCATCATCCAGCGCAATGCCATGAAGGTGTGGGAGGGGGGCGGAAGCCTCAAGGAACTGGCCTCGGCCGACGCCGAAGTTATGAAAACATTGGACGCAAAAACCCTGGCAGATGTCTTTAACCCCGAAGGTTTCGTCGGAAACATCGGACACATCTTTAAGCGTATCGGGTTGAACGGCCCCAAATAAAAAGATAGGGGGATAAACATGGACATGTTGACATACGGAGCACTAGGACTGGCGGTCCTTTTCCTGGTGCTGTTCATGATCGCCAGCGGCAAGGCCGGCCAGAAGACCGTGGCCTGCGGTATGGCTCAGAATGAGCTCAAGCAGCTGAAGGAGGACGACCGCCGGCAGAGGGATATCATCGCCAGCATGAAAAGCTCCCTGGCCACCATGGAGAAGGACCATTCCGAGCGGTCCCGGGTCTTCATGGTGCTGCTGGAGCTGGCCCGGACCCTGGGAGGCAGCCTGGAAAGGGAAAAGCTGCCGATGCTGTTAAGCAGGATCGCCCAGCAATTGTTCGATGCCGAAGAAGTGATCTTTTTCAAGATCGGCGACGAAGGAGCGGAGCTTGCGGTGGCCGAATCCATCGGGCTGGACGCCAAGATCGCCCAGGAGCTGAATATAAAAGTGGGGGACGGCTACGTGGGGCATACCGCCGGAAAGCGGGTGATCATGGCCAAGGAAGATTTCGAAAACGAGAGCAACCTGATAAAGCAGAAGCTGGAGAACACCAGGGATAAGCGGATCAATCCGATCCTGTGCATTCCCCTGGTGCAGAGAAACAATGTAATGGGGGTGGTCTCTCTGGGCAGGATCCAGCGGCGATCCAAGGAGGAGCGGAACCTGATGATGATCTTCCAGAGCCTGGGATCCATGGCCCTGGACAACGCCGGGCTGTTCGAGAAACTTTACACCAAGGACAAGCTGACCGGCCTGTTGAACCGGAGGTATTTTGACGAGCGGGCCATGGCCGAGCTGAACCGGGCCAAGCGTTTCGGGCACAAGCTGTCATTTACCCTGATGGACCTGGATAATTTTAAGGCCTTCATCGAGAGTAACGGGACCCAGGCCGGGGACAAGGTGCTGGCCCGCATCGGACAGCTGCTTAACGAGTATGTCCGCAAGATAGACATCTCCTGCCGGCTGGACGAGGATAAATTCGCGGCGGCCCTGCTGGAGACCGAAAAGGGCCAGGCCCTGCAGTTTGCCGAAAAGATCAAGAAGATCATTGATTACGATGCCACCATCAACGACCAGGCCTTCAGTTCCCAGCGCCTGACCATCAGCATGGCGGTGTTCACCTTCCCGGATGACGGTATCTCCTACGAGCAGATATTCAAGGAGGCCTCCCAGAAGCTGCATGAGGTGCAGGCCCAGGGCGGCAATAGGATAATAGACGACATCGGCGGAGGAAGCGCATGAAGATCGCCCCGGAGGGAATGCCGACCATAATCATCGCCGGGCTGTTTTTCATAATTGCCCTCATTGTCTGGCTGATCACGAAAAATCAGATACTGGCTTATCTGACCCTGGCCTTTGCCGTGGTGGCCCTGTTCATGATGTTCTTCTTCCGCGACCCACCCAGGCAGGGCAATTACCTTCCGGGACAGTTGATATCCCCGGCCGACGGCAAAGTGGTGATAGTAAAGGAAACGGAGGACGCCTTTCTGTTCAAACAGAAGGTCCTGCAGGTCAGCATCTTTTTATCGCCCCTGGATGTTCACATCAACCGGATACCGATCTCCGGCAAGGTGATATACCAGCAGTACCATCCGGGGAAGTTCTTTCCGGCCTTCGAGGAGAAGGCCTCGCTGGCCAACGAGCAGATGCACCTGGGCATAGAGACCCCCTACGGGAAGATACTGATGAAACAGATCGCCGGGATCCTGGCCCGCCGGGTGGTGTGCTACCCCAGGCTTGGCGATGAGGTGGCCGCCGGGCAGAGGATGGGCCTGATGAAGTTCGGCTCCCGGATAGATCTGCTGCTGCCGCTGGGGACAAAGGTTAATGTGAAAGTGGGGGATAAGGTCAAGGGCGGGGTGACAGTGATTGGAAAGATGAAAGAACTTGTATAAATTGTTTTGTGTTAATGGTTGTGTTTACGGTATATATATTATAAAAATCTATAAGTATAACTATAATACATAGAAAACGTAAAGAAATGTCAAGAAAAATTGAAGATTTAGAAGCAAATGCGTTAAAATTTTGGCCAGAGAGAATTTCTGAAATGGAACGCAATACCAGTATTATACCTAAACTAATCGAAACACAGGACAAGTTTATAAGTTTACTTAATATTGCTGATGCTGAACCGTTCGCTTGGAAAAAAGTTTTATCTAACTCAAAGAAACTTTCGGCAAACCTCTTTCTAAAGCACTTGATGGTGCTTTCAGACATTGGCGGTGAAAAACTGATGCGTTTTAAAACCGAACTTCCAAAAGTGTTTGACAACGATACGATGGAATTTGTTTGGAATGCAGAAAGTTACTTTTACAAATTTCAAACTCTTTCAGGTAATAAAACTTGGAACAATGTTTACCTGAAAGTTGATGGCATTGGGCTTTCAACACTTGAACCATTAACAACAGTAATTGAGGACATTGTAAACCTCATTTTATTTGGGGGCGCGGCCATTGCTAACAATATTCCAAATGATATTGAAGAAAAATGTAATATCGGTACTTTAATCGGGCAAAAAAAAGAATTAGATACTTTTGTTAGACAACGATACATTTGGGTTAGTCGAATTACAGGCGGTGCTACCGCTAATTCATTAGGCAATCTTGCTCAAAAATATGTTGTCGACTTCTTACAGGAACGGCTCCCACGGTGGGATTTCAGCAAAAAACAAATTGACAAGATCAGTCAAAACAAACGAACACTTCTTTCGTACGACATTGTTGCAAAATCACCGAAAGGACATATTTGTGCAATTGAAGCAAGTTTCCAGGTTACAACCAATAGCACCATAGAGCGCAAAGCAGGCCAGGCCCAGGCACGGCAAAAACAACTTGCCAGATACGGTCATAAAATTGCTTACATCATTGACGGAGCAGGAAACTTTGAAAGAAGCTCGGCACTAAAAACTATTTGCCAATTCAGCGACTGTATTGTTACTTTCAAAGATAGTGAACTTGAAAGGCTTTCAAAATTCTTAATTAGTTTAGATAAATAAGCTATGCACCAAAGCGAAAAATCCATACCACTGAAAACAAATATTATAAAAGGTAGTTTATCGGAAGTAATACCTTCATCTAATAATGTTGAGTTTATTGTTCTACCCTATTATAGATCTCTTGAAGCAATACCACAAAAAGGTAGGCTTTATTCAGATTTGAATTCATTTCTTAGTTTAACGGACGGAGACGCAATTATTGCAATACTGACGTCACCCGTTTTTGCAACTGACTTTTGTTCGCAGTTAAATCACAACATACATTTAAAACTTTGGCTTACTGTTAAACTGGAAAACCCGAGAACACGTAAAAACTACTTAACAGAACAACACGCCGCATTACTCATCTTAACACGTTATAAGGAAAGCTTAAAGCATACCAAAACAAGAATTGGCTACACATATTGTCCTTGTTGTGACAAGACAACAAAAGATTACGGGGGTAAAAAACACTTATATCATGAATTTGGGACATTGATGTCCGATGTTTGGCATGACATTACGGTTGACTTCGAACAATACCCAAAAGAAGTTGAAATCCGTTTAGCAGATTTATTTGGATTGCCAAAATACAAACGTCTAAACATTTATGACCAAAGAGTATATTATAAGCCGACAAATAAAAAACATACATATCGTAAGTTCTCACAAACCGAAAATGATTATGCGCACAATTCAATTCTTTTAAATGGAGATTGCATTGAACAACTCAAAAAAATACCTGACAATAGTATAGATTTTTGTTTTGCAGACCCGCCGTACAACTTGAAAAAAAAATATGAAGGTTGGGACGATGGAATCGATGTTCAGAAATATTTTGAATGGTGCGACCAGTGGCTAAACGAATTAGCAAGAGTTTTAAAGCCCGGGAGAACTCTTGCCGTATTAAATATACCGCAATGGTGTATTAGGCATTTCAAACATCTATATACAATATTAGATTATCAGGATTGGATAGTATGGGAAGGTTTATCAATGCCCGTAAGAATGATTATGCCTGCGCATTATTCAATTCTTTGTTTTAGTAAGGGTAAGCCCAGGGTTTTGCCAGCACTTGAAAGAAAAATTAATTCGTTTTTAGAATATAAAGCAAGTTATGCCATAAAAGAAAATTATTGCATACGTCCTAACTGCACGACTAAGCGCAGGCATTTAAAAATTAAGGATAGCGAATTTGTTGCAAATATTTGGTATGATATCCATCGCTTAAAGCACAACAGTCGCAGGGTTGATCATCCTTGCCAACTACCACCAATGTTTATGTACCGCTTAATTTCTCTATACACAAACGAGGGGGAATCAATTTTAGATCCATTCAACGGTGCAGGGACAACTACATTAGCAGCACAACAGCTAAAGAGAAAATATGTTGGTATAGAACTGTCGGAGTATTATCATAATATCACAACACAACGACATATTGAACTTACCAAAGGTCTCGACCCATTTAGAAAAGTAAACGACGACAAGCCAAAAGTTAAAAACAGCCCTGTTGAACGACTTAAAAAACAGAAGTATACAGTAAGCAAGAAAGTTTTGCAGCTTGAAATTAAAAACATTTCAAAGCAGCTTGGGCATATTCCGACAAAAGACGAGGTTAAACAACTAAGCAAATACCCGTTTGAATATTTCGAAAATTACTTCATCAGCTGGGGCGAAGTAACCGCAGCAGCAAGGACAACAGGTATGAATGAGAAAAGGGTAGATGGAAACGTAACATATCAGGCTATAAAATCACAACTTAGATTATTTGAAGAACAAAAGAAAAAATATAGAAAAACTAAGTAGGCAGAAAGAAATTATCATCATACCATCGATCCCAGCCAAATTTTTAATATTTAAAGTTTATCATGCCACCAAAACTAAAAACCCCATCATTCCTGCCCAGTGTCTTCACCAGCGGAAACCTGTTCTGCGGGGTGCTGGCGATACTGGAGGCCTTCAACGGCAACTATTACCGCGGCGCCTGGCTGATCATCCTGGCCGGCTTCTTCGATTCCATAGACGGGATGGTGGCCCGGCTGACCCACCATTACAGCCGCTTCGGGGCCGAGCTGGACTCGCTGTCCGATATGGTCTCCTTCGTGCTGGCCCCGATGATCCTGATCTACCCGCTGGCCCTGAAATCAATCGGGCTGTGGGGCAGCCTGACCGCCTTTGCCTTCGTGGTGGCCGGGGCCATCCGGCTGGCCCGGTTCAACGCCAACATCAAGAGCCTGACCGAAAAGGAGATCTTCCATGGATTGCCCACCCCGGCGGCCGGGGGGATGGTGGCCAGCTTCCTGCTTTTCAGCAACGCCGTGGCCTACGACCTGTCGCTGATCCGCTTCATCCCGCTGGTGATCATCCTGCTTTCCTTCCTGATGGTCAGCGACATCGGATACCCGCCCATACCCAAGATGGCCGCCCGTAGCCTCAAATCATATCTGATATACGCAGGATTTATGCTGGCCATTCTGGGCATCATCAAGAACCCCAACCTGTCGCTTTTCCCCATCCTGACCGGATACATCCTGTTCGGCCTGATGCGGCGAATCTATAAATCAAGCCACATGGAAAAATTGAAGAACAAAAGGAGACTAAAAATTGCTGACCGCTGAAATCCACGTCACTCTGAAAGAGCTGGTGCTGGATCCCCAGGGCACCACCCTCAAACGCTCCATGGAGACCATGGGCTACCAAGGCATCGAAGATGTCCGGATGGGCAAGTTCATCCAGGTCAGGTTCAACAGCGACGACCGGAAGGAAGTCGAGGAGAAGGTCAAGGAGATGTGCCAAAAGATCCTGTCCAATCCGGTCATCGAACAGTACAGCTATTCCCTGACGGAGGGCAAATGAAATTTGCGGTGATAACCTTTCCCGGCTCCAACTGCGATTACGACTGCTACCGGGCGGTGAAGGACCATCTTAAATGCCCGGTGGAGTATATCTGGCATCGGGAACACTCGCTGAATAACTGCGACTGCGTGATATTGCCCGGCGGTTTTTCCTACGGTGATTATCTCCGGACCGGAGCCATCGCCCGATTCTCGCCCATCATGCAGGAAGTGATGGACTTTGCCGAACAGGGCGGCCCGGTGATCGGCATCTGCAACGGCTTTCAGATCCTGCTGGAGAGCGGCCTGCTTCCGGGGGCCATGCTGGTCAACCGCAGCCTGCAGTTCATCTGCCAAACGGTCCACCTGAAGGTGGAGAACAACAAACTTCCGTTTACCAATAAATTGACCAAGGACCAACTGATCAGGGTCCCCATCGCCCACAAGGAGGGCAACTATTACGCCGATGAGAAGACCGTCCGGGAGCTGGAGGACGGTGGTCGGGTGGTCTTCCGCTACAGCGACGCCCAGGGCCGGGTTGACGACAGCGCCAATCCCAACGGCTCGGTGAACAATATCGCCGGGATCACCAACAAAAAGGGGAACGTTATGGGCATGATGCCCCACCCGGAGCGGGCCATGGAGCAGCTGCTGGGATCGTCCGACGGCGTCCTGATATTCGACTCCATCCAGAACTTCCTGGGAGCAAAATGACATGCTGAGCAAGCTGTACAAACAACCGGACGTCAACGCCATAACCAATCTGCTGACCAGGCTGGATCAGATACTGGCCGGCGATCCCGATAAGATGATCCGCCAGCTGCGCCGGCTGGCCAAGGTGGTGGACCGCCTGGTGCCCTACCATGACGGGCACATCATCCGGGTGACCTTCTACTCCCTGGCCATCGGAATGCGGATGGGCCTGCCCCAGGAGGACCTGCTGACCCTGGAGGTAGCGGCCCTGCTGCACGATTTCGGCAAGCTGGGGGTGGACGAATCCACCCTGGACAAGGAGGAGACCCTGAGCCGCGAGGAGCTGACCGAGATCCATCACCATGCCGAACGGGGCTACCATATCATCTCCGGCTTCTCCAAGCTGTGCGCGGTGGCCGATATCATCCGGGACCACCACGAGAAGTACGACGGCAGCGGATATCCCAATAAAAAGACCGGCCTCGATATCAGCCGGCTGGCCCGGATCATCGCGGTGGCCGACGCTTACGACGCCATGACCGCCGACCGGCCCTACCGCAAGGGATTGCCCCGGGAGCAGGCCGAGGCCGAACTGCTGGCCTATTCCGGCACCCAGTTCGATCCCGAGGTGGTGGACTACTTCGTCAACCATGTCCAGGACAAGAAGCCGGACATCAAGATATCCCTGTTACGTAAAACTTTCAAGATATCCCGGCGGAAACCCCGGAACGGACCCAAGGCCCAATCAAAGAAAGCCGCTGCCAACGGAGGCTCTCCCAAACTGCAACCCTCAAACGCGAAAAAATAAAATGACAAAAAATCAGGAACCCATCGTAGATATAAAACAGGCCCAGAGTTTCGGGCTCAACCAGGAGGAGTTCGACAGCATCCAACGGATAATGGGGCGGATGCCTACCTATACCGAACTGGGCATCTTCTCGGTGCTGTGGTCGGAGCACTGCTCCTACAAGAACTCCAAACTGCTGTTGAAGCTGTTTCCCACCCGGGCGCCCCAGGTGTTGCAGGGGCCGGGCGAGAATGCCGGGATAGTGGACATTGGCGACGGACTGGGGATCGCTATGAAGGTGGAGAGCCACAACCACCCCTCGGCCATCGAGCCCTACCAGGGAGCAGCCACCGGCATCGGGGGAATTTTGCGTGACATTTTCACCATGGGGGCCAGGCCCATCGCCCTAATGGACCCGCTGTACTTCGGATCGCTGGACGACGCCCATGTGCGGCACCTGTTCTCCGGGGTGGTCTCCGGCATCGCCGATTACGGCAACTGCGTGGGTATTCCCACCGTGGGCGGCTCGGTGGTGTTCGATGAATCGTATACCACCAACCCGTTAGTCAACGTGATGTGCCTGGGCCTGGTGGAGAATAAGAAGATCATGCGGGGCTTCGCCTCCGGCCTGGGCAACCTGGTGATAGCAGTGGGCGCCACCACCGGCCGGGACGGCATCCATGGGGCCACCTTTGCCTCGGAGGAGCTGTCCGAAGCATCATCTGCCAAGCGGCCCTCTGTCCAGATAGGGGACCCCTTCACCAAGAAATTGCTGCTGGAGGCCACCTTGGAGCTGATCGAATCCGGCCTGGCGGTAGGCATCCAGGACATGGGTGCGGCCGGGCTGACCAGCTCATCCATCGAGATGGCCTCCCGGGCCGGTACCGGCCTGGAGATGGACATGTCTCAAGTGCCGCTCCGGGAGAAGGGGATGACCCCCTATGAGATCATGCTTTCGGAGTCACAGGAGAGAATGGTAGTGGTGGCACCAAAGGAAAATTACGGCCAGATCAAAGCGATATTTGATAAATGGGAACTCCATTGTTCGTCAATAGGGGTGGTCACAAATGACGGCCACGTCAGAATAAAATGGGGCGATGAGGTCTACGCCGATATCCCGGTAAAGGCTCTGGTTGATGAAGCTCCGGTATACGAAAGAGAAAGCAAGAAGCCAGGTTATATTGATAAGCTAAAGCAATTCATCCAAAATGATATAAAAGAACCAAAAGATCATGATAGATCATTAATTCAAGTACTATCGGCCCCCACCATTGCCAGCAAACGCTGGGTTTATCAGCAGTATGACCATCAGGTGCGGACCAACACCGCCGTTCTGCCGGGCTCGGATGCCGCAGTCCTACGGATCCGCGGCACCAATAAGGCAATTGGAATCACCACCGACTGCAATGGCCGTTACTGCTATCTGAATCCCTTTAACGGCGGGGCAATCGCGGTGGCCGAGGCCGCCCGTAACCTGGCCTGCTCAGGGGCCAGGCCGCTGGGCCTGACCGACTGCCTGAACTTCGGCAATCCCTACAAGCCCGAGGTCTTCTACCAGATGAAGCAGGCGGTGGAGGGGCTGGCCGAGGCCTGCAGGGTGCTGGAGGTTCCGGTGATATCCGGCAACGTCAGCCTGTATAATGAAAGTTTGACCCACGGCGTCTATCCCACGCCGTTAATAGGCATGGTGGGGCTGATCGAAGATCTGTCGCACATCACCACCCAGTGGTTCAAGCAGGCGGGAGACATCGTATTTTTGGCCGGAGATATAAAATCCCAACCGGATATCGGGGGCTCGGAGTATCTTAAAGCCGTGCACGGCCAGGTGAACGGCGATGCTCCGGCCATAGATCTGGCGGCAGAAAAGAAACTGCACGATTTTGTCCGGGATGCCATCAAGGCCGGACTGGTCCGCTCGGCCCACGACTGCTCCGAGGGAGGGCTGGCGGTGGCCTTGGCCGAATGCTGCTTTGCACCACCCCTTGATCCCCTCCTTATCAAGGAGGGGACGGGGTTGACTGCCGATCTGTCCGGCCTGCCGGGAAGGGGAGATTTCAAGCTGTTTGCCGAGACCCAGACCCGGGTCATTCTGTCAAGCAGGGTGGTTGATGTTGAGAGGTTGGGAGCGTTGGCCAAGAAGCAAGGCGTGGACATTATGAAGCTTGGCACGGTGGGCGGAGATAGGCTGGTGATACAGGATCTGATCGATATTCCGGTGGCCGAGGCCAGAAAGACCTGGGAAGAGGCCATACCAAATAAGATGAAATAACTGGAAGCGCCCGATCGAATGATCGGGCGCTATTTAACAGAATCAATAGAATAAATTTACCATTGGAAAGATCATGGAAGAGCTGATTAAAAAAATCCTTTATAACCCTGTTATGGGAAAGATCGCGGCGTTATTTATCGGAGTTGCCGTGCTGTGGCTAATCATCAACGCCGTCCAGAAAAACCTGTTTTCCAAAATAAAGGGAAATGACAGCCGTTATCGGGCCAAGAAATTCGGCAATTTCATCGGTTACTTCCTGACAATTATTTTGATCACCATTGTCTATAGCGACAAGCTGGGCGGGCTGACCGTGGCCTTCGGCGTGGCCGGGGCCGGCATCGCCTTTGCCCTGCAGGAGGTGATAGCGTCCTTTGCCGGCTGGCTGGCCATCCTGTTCGGTGGGTTCTATAAAACCGGCGACCGGGTTCAGCTGGGTGGGATCAAGGGCGACGTGATGGATATCGGTGTTTTGCGAACCACCATTATGGAAATAGGTCAATGGGTTGACGGTGATCTGTATAACGGAAGAATAGTGCTTATAGCCAACAGTTTTGTCTTCAAGGAACCGGTTTTCAACTATTCGGGCGATTTCCCGTTCTTGTGGGATGAAATAAAGATCCCGGTTCAATACGGCAGTAATTATGAAAAGGCCAAAGAAATATTCCTTAGTGCGGGCAAAGAGGTGGCAGATAGTTTGTCGGAGATAACCAAAGAAAAATGGAGCCTTTTGCAGCAAAAATATCGTTTGGAGAACGCCCAGACCGAGCCGATGGTGTTCGTCACGGCCAATGACAACTGGGTGGAGTTCTCCCTGCGTTATGTGGTGGATTACAAGAAAAGAAGGGTCACCAAGACCGAACTTTTCACCCGGGTCCTCCAGGAGGTGGAGGCCACCAAGGGCGCCGTCAAGTTTGCCTCGGCCACCTTCCAACTAGTGGAAGCCCCCGAATTAAAGGTCAAGTTAAACAAATAATTTCGGAGTGATCATGAAAAAGCTGCTTTTTATCTGGGCCTTGGCGCTGATCTACTCAGGTTCGTTACCGGCCCAAAACGTTAAGACAGGGAAAGACACCCTGTTGCCGGCCATGGATTCACTCAAGAATCAGTCCCTGCAACAGGCTGAATCGTTGCTGGTTCAGGAAAGCCAACAGCAGAAGATTGATTCCATCGTCAAAGCCGAGCTGCGTCAGGAACTGCAAAAGATCAACCTGAACGTACAAAAGCAGAAGGATCTGGAGGATCAGCTTAAACGCATCGAGGAAAGCGATTCCCTTAAAAAAGCGCAGCGCCTGAAGAGGATAGAGGACCTGAAGGGAAACAGCCCGGGCTTTCCGGTGGCTCCCTTCGGCGACACGCTTTTCAGCATCAATACCCGCATCGGTTCATTCAAACCGGCCGAAAGGGCCTCGGCCGTGTCCCGTAGGATCAAGGCGCTGGCCGACTCCGAACGTTTTAGCCCCGATTCACTTCTGGTAGTCCAGTCCGAAAGCAGCAGCGATATTGTTTACGGCGAGCTGGTGGTGATGGCGGTCACCGACCTGGATGCCCTGTGGTATTCCCGCAGCCGGGATGATCTGGCCGGCGAATATGCCGCCAAGATCAGAACAGCCGTGACGGCCCAGCAAAAGACCAACAGCATCCTGGGCTGGCTGATCAGGATCGGATTGGTGCTGGCCATACTGCTGGGTGCGGCAGGCATTTTCTACCTGGTCAACCTGGTGTTCAACCGGACCCGGGCCTACCTCCGGAGCAATAAGGAACGCTATTTCAAAGGGCTGTCGATCAAGAATATAAATATCCTGACGCCCGAGCAGAACTTGAAGATGGCCCTGGTTGCCAATAACCTGCTCCGCCTTCTGGTGCTGTTCTTCACCTTCTATCTGGCCCTGCCACTGTTGTTCGGCATTTTCCCGGAGACCAGGGCCTGGGCCGCCGTCCTGTGGCGTTTGGTGGCCAACCCGGCCGGCAGCATAGCTCTGGGCATCTGGAACTACCTGCCCAAGCTTTTTACCGTCATCGTAATTATATGGGTGGCCCGCTATGCCGTTAAATTGCTTAAATTTTTATCCCTGCAGATTGCCCGGGGCACCCTGGTGATCAAGGGTTTCTATCCGGAATGGGCCCAGCCGACCTTCGCCATCGTCCGGTTCCTGCTGTATGCCTTCGTTTTCGTCGTAATCTTTCCCTACCTGCCGGGATCGGACTCTCCGATATTCAAGGGAGTGTCCCTGTTCCTGGGGGTTCTGTTCTCGCTGGGCTCGTCCTCGGCCATAGCCAATGTGATCGCCGGGCTGGTGATCACCTACATGCGGCCCTTCAAGATAGGGGATCGGATCAAGCTGGGGGAGGTCACCGGCGACGTGATAGACAAGACCTTCCTGGTCACCAGGATCCGGACCATCAAGAACGAGGAGATCACCGTCCCAAATTCCACCGTCATGTCCAACTACACGGTAAATTATTCCACCTCCAGCCGGGACCTGGGCCTGATCCTCAACACCACCGTGACCATAGGCTACGATGCGCCCTGGCAGAAGGTTCACGAATTGCTGATCGCGGCGGCCAAAGAGACCGAGGGAATACTGAAAGACAAGGAGCCTTTCGTCCTGCAGATCAGCCTGGATGATTTCTTCGTCACCTACCAGTTGAACGCCTACACCGACCAGGCCCAGGCTATGGCGGCGATCTATTCCCGGCTTCACCAGAATATCCAGGACAAGTTCAGCCAGGCGGGAGTGGAGATCGTGTCGCCCCATTACCGGGCCATGCGGGACGGCAACAAGCCGGCCATGCCGCAGTGACCTCACATATGCCCCTCACCTGATAAATCAGGTGAGGGGCTTTGTAAACCTAAATGTTGTAAAATATAATATTTATTGATATATTATAAGTATATGAATATTACTGAAATTAAAGAAATTGTGTTAGATTATTTTAATCAGCATGATTTGGCAATCGAAAAGTTATCTCAGAAATATGAAGATAATCTAGTAAAGCTGCCATCATATTTATACAAAAATAAAAACATTACAATATTTTATACAGATAGTTTAAATGGGTTTAGTATAGAAGCCATACCTAATAATGATTTAAATGAAAATCAGGTGGATTTAAAAAAAGTAAACGGCAATGCCATAAAATCCTCGGCATCTGGTGTTGAGATAACATCCAATATCGATTTAGATACTTTGCCATTGGGGTTTTCAATGCAACATGGTGATATAATGGGTTACGGTCCTGACGAAACAATAAATTCGTTACCCATTTTCCATGTAGAGGGTTTTAATTTAATAATTTCTAAAAGCATATTGAATACATATTTTTCTTATGAAAACGCAAAAATAAACGCATATAACATTTGGAATAATACCGTAAATAGCTTACCGTTAAAATTGTCATTTTTTGAAAATATTAAAAAAATATTTGATGTTTTCGATACAATAATTAAAAAGAAAAGTTTCATTGAGCATAGAATACATCGTTATTTAAATAAAAATGCAAGTATTTTAATGCCTGCTTACAAAAATATATTTTATGAGTATAAAATAAGAGATGATACTGATACTGTGATTGCTGATTTCATAATTGAGAGAGAATTTGGTATGCCAGCAATGTTGATAGAACTTGAAAATCCATCAGTAAAAATATACAGAAAAAATGGCGAATTAACTGCCGAAGCAAATCATGCTGAAAACCAAATCGCTGAATGGGTCCGTTTTATAGATGAAAATCCCATAAATAATCCAGACATGACTTTTTTAAAAGGGCCCAAACAGAGGTTAGTAATTATGGGTAGAGGTCTTGAATATGTTGGCGAAATGCAGAACTCACGACACACAGATACAATAATATGGTCATACACTGTATTGAGAAATGAAGCAGCAAAAAGATGGAACAATATAATTAAGCAGCAATGCGATATAATAGGTATTAGCAAAGTAAATCTTATTCAAATTATGGAAAAATAACTAATACCCGTTCCCCTTGACAAACCCTCTTTTCGGCCTTATATTGGCTAAAGGAGGGTTTTCTTATGAATAACCGAATCTATCTCAGCCTGCTGGCTTTTCTGCTGGGCTTTACCGTGACACTTGATGCCCAAGCGGTGGACAAGCAACCGATCAAAAGAAAACAAACAAAGGAAATAAAGATGGAAACCGCCATATTTGCGGCCGGGTGTTTCTGGGGAGTGGAGGCCGATTTCCAGAAATTAAAAGGCGTCATCTCCACCGAGGTTGGCTATACCGGCGGCCACACCAAGGATCCCACCTACAAGCAGGTCTGCACCGACACCACCGGCCACGCCGAGGCCATCCGTATAACCTACGACCCGGCGGTCATCAGCTACGACGATCTTTTAAAGGTCTTCTGGGAGAACCACAACCCGACAACGCCCAACCGCCAGGGCCCGGACGTAGGCTCGCAGTACCGCTCGGCTATTTTTTATACCACGCCGGAACAGCAGAAGACAGCCATAGCCTCCAGGGAAAAGCTGGACAGGTCGCACAAATATTCCAAGCCGATAGTAACCGAGATCACCCAGGCCGGCGAATTCTACCGGGCCGAGGATTACCACCAGCAGTATTACCAGAAGAAGGGCGGCGGCAGTTGTAAGTTTTAATAGTTCCCTCTCCTAATGCGTTAGGAGAGAGCCTGCACTGAGTAATGCCCGAATTTATGCCAGCCGAAGTGGGCAGGGGTGAGATTGTTTAAAATTTCTGGATTCCCACCGGAGTTTATCCCGCACGCGATGCGGGACGAGAATAACAAACTGGATTGCTTCATTAGGAAGGCGATGCAGTCTTATCGCAATGACAGATCCCTTGCCACCCGTTCAATCTGCTGGGCGGGTAGAGGTCCCGGAGCCTGCACTGAGGTTGGCAAAAATCAAACTTTCGAAGTGGTGACAATTTGGGGATAGTGGGGAGGGGTCAGCCCGCAGCAATGCGGGTTTTTTATTTTTCTTGACTTTATTCTGCCCAAATTATAAACTAATATCTAACTACTGTCACCACTTCATCGGTAATATAACAGTTGTCTCAGTGCAGGCTCTGAGAATAGCTTACACCCTGACAAGCCGAATGGGTGACCAGAAATCATCCTTCAACTTGTGCTGCCTCGAAAACCCTTTGGGATAACAAACTTCCGGCTGAAATGCACCGGGCAATCAATCCTGTTGTGATAAGGAGAGAAACATGCAGGTGATAGACCTAAACCAGGAAAATCTTAAATCGTATTTTCTCTGCCTGGAGGATTGGTCCGACGAGATCAAAGAGGCCGGGAACCATAAGGAAAAATGGTACGGCAGAATGAAGGACCATGGCCTTCGGGTCAAGCTGGCGGTGGATGATAACGGGCAGGCAGGCGGTATGATCCAGTATCTGCCCATCGAGCGATCGACAGCCGACGGAAATGACCTTTATTTTATCAACTGTATCTGGGTGCACGGATATAAGCAGGGGCGCGGAAATTTTCAGAAGGCCGGGATGGGGAAGGCCTTATTGAAGGCGGCCGAGGATGATGTCCAAAGTCTGGGCGCCAAGGGGATCGCGGCCTGGGGCCTGATGCTGCCTTTTTGGATGAAGGCCGCCTGGTTCAAGAAACACAGCTACAAGAAGGCCGACCGGGACGGCATCAGCCAGCTGGTCTGGAAGCCTTTCTCTGCCGATGCCCAAGCCCCCAAATGGATCAAACAGAAGGCCAAGCCGCAGAAGACGCCCGGGGTGGTTACGGTCACCTCGTTCATCAACGGCTGGTGCCCGGCCCAGAACCTTACCCACGAGAGGGCCAAACGAGCCGCCGGGGAGTTCGGCGATAAAATTGCGTTTAATACAGTGGACACCTTCGACCGGCAGACATTTCTGCAATGGGGAATATCCGATGCCCTGTTCATAGACGGCAGGCAGGTCAACACCGGCCCGCCGCCATCGTATCAGAAGATCAGAAAGTTGATTGAAAGCAAAGTGAAAAAACTGAAATGAGTAATAAAATGATCAACTACTATTCTTACTGGAAACGGTTGGAAATTCTTTAAATATTTTGTTGACAAAGTGTTGCATTTTCATTTATCATGTATATAGTTCAATAAACTTACATTAATGGAGAACAGGGATGAAGAAAATATTATTAATTGGATCAATATTGTCATTATTGATTTTAAACGCCCATGCTTTGCCGGGTTTGGAGATCGCAGTCGGACCGTATGTCGGATTGTATAATCCGGCGCTGACCACCATCAACGAACAGGTACTGCTTTGGGACCACCAGACGGCCTTCGGTTCGGCCGCCATAGTCGGCGGACAGATCAAGCTGGGCCTGCCCATGGGATTGGGCGGCGGGGTGGACCTGGGATATTGGAGCAACAGCAAGGAATGGATAGAGGACAACCTGATAGACCAGCATGCCTACAAGGTCAAACTGATGCCGGTGGATTTCTTCGTGCAGTACTCCATGCCCATAGTCCCAATGGTGCTTAAGGGCAAGGCCGGGGTCTCGGTGGGCAATGTTTGGGCCGGAACGGAGGTCAGCGAGGTCCGGCCGAATGTGTGGAACCATTACTGGAACTCCGAGGGTAGCGCCGCCACCTTCGGCATCCTCGGCGGGTTGGATCTGGTGGCCCTGCCGATGTTCAATATCAGCGCCGAAATAGGCTACAGGATGGGCAAAGTGGATCATTTGATCATCAAGGAATGCCATGAGCCGGATCACGTAAATGATGTTTACGAATATTATGATCATGCCAAAGACCAAGATTTACCACTGCCTTTAGAGTTAAGCGGTGTGAGTGCCAAACTTATCGCAACCTACGTATTTTAAAGCTGTTAAATAAAATAATAAAAGCCCGGTCTTTATAAGACCGGGCTTTTTGGTTAGTTAAATAACTAATTTAACTAAATCTGGCAAATATACTGCACGGCATAGAGATATCATCATTGCTCAAATGAAGTTCACCACACTGGATCCGCTCTGCCGGCAGAATGTCGGCCAGCAGGTTCTTGATGGCTTGGGGCGAATGCCCCACATTATAGGCATTGATCAGGAAAAATAACGGATTGTCCGGCAACAAGTTGGAGCAGATGTTCAAAAGCCTGGGAAGATCCCGGTCGAATTTGAAAGTTTTGCCCGAGGTATCACGGCCAAAGGCCGGTGGGTCCATGATGATACCGTCATATTTAACGCCCCGCTTGGCCTCGCGTTCGGCGAACTTTAGGCAGTCATCCACCATCCAGCGGATAGGTTTATCGGCCAGATTGCTCAGTTCCTGGTTGCGTTTGGCCCATTTGACCGCCGGCTGTGAGGAATCCACGTGGCAGACGCTGGCCCCGGCTGCGGCCGCCGCCAAAGTGGCCGCCCCTGTATAGGCGAACAGATTGAGAATGCTTGGCTTATGTTGGCTTTTGGTGATCAGATCCGAGGCCCAGTCCCAGTTGACGGCCTGTTCCGGGAAGACTCCTGTGTGCTTGTAAGGCGTCAGCTTGAGTTCCAGGGTCAGATCCTGGTACCTGAAAAGCCAGGGCCGGGGAGGAGGCGAAACTTGCCGCCATTTGCCGGTCTCGATGAAGACCGCCTGAGCTTGGTTCCAATGATCAGCCGAAAGCTTTTTGTTCCATATGGCGCCGGGCTCAGGCCGGGATACCAGATAACCGGCAAAGCGTTCCAGCTTTCGGCCGCCGCCGGAATCAAGGAGGGAGTGGTCATTGAGGCTATTTGGGTGGAGAATCTGCATTATAAACCCTTGCGTAATAAGCAATATTGATAGTTTACATAATATTTATTATGGGACAATAAGGTTTTGTGACCATGTGGCTATAGCCAGTTTCTTTTGCAATATTAAGCCATCTTCTATCATTTGTTAATAAGATCCTACCCTTTTGTAAATACAAAAAATTTAGCATGTCAGCATAGTCATTAGGACGAGTTTTATATTTTATTGCACAATTTAATATATATTTCATACGCGCTTTGATATATGGCTCTACTAGTGGATAGATTTTAGTCTTCGACTTTTTAGACTGAATTTTTAAATCGTTAAAAATATATTCTTTTATGGTTTGATGTAGACTTATATAAATAACATCTTCAAATTGTTTTGATTGGCACATTATTTTGTAACGTTCTTTATCTTCATCAGTAGTCACATTACATTTATTATTTGCCAAAGAATGTCCAGGTACATTGCTATTATTAAATCCATCAATACTTTTACTAAAACTATGATAATGATCGTTTAATTTTTTAAATATTAAACTATCATGTGGCACAATTTGACTATTTAAAAATTGATTAACTATCTTTATCCAGATATCAGTTTCTTCTTTAATGTTATCATATCCAAGTAAAGATGCGAGATGGCACATTGGTTCCGGTAAAATTCCTTTTTTGTATTCCTGTATTGCTTTAAAAATAGATTTTTTCGTAGCATACGATATTTTTGTTGTTGCCGCAATTTCAATAATGTTTATCGGTGTTGCATATAGTTCATTCCCATCTTTAATTAATTCTTTGGGGTCTATTATATTGTCAGCTATATTGTACCAAATATTAGTATCTGCAACATATTGCATATTAAGCCTTTTTGTATCTAATACATAAAAGCTGGCATACTTGCCAGCTTTTAATTATTTACCCTCTACCCTACAATATTCACCAGCTTCTTGGGCACCACCACTACTTTCTTTATATTCAGATCCACTAAATACTTTTTCACATGTTCGCTGTTCAAGGCGGTCTTCTTAAGCTCCTCGTCGCTGATATCGGCCGGGACCGTTATCCTGTCCCTGAGCTTGCCGTTTATCTGAACCACCAGGGTGATCTCGTCATTGGCGGCTATCCGGGGATCGGACTTGGGCCATTGGGCCTTGTAGGTGGTCCCTTTATGCCCCAGCATCTGCCACAGCTCCTCTGACATGTGCGGGGTGAACGGCGCCATTAGCAGGGTCATGGTCTCTATTATCTCTGAAGCCAGGCAGGGATGATCGGCTGCCAGCACATCATCCTTGATGGGAAAGGCCTCCTGGACCTCGTTGGTCAGCTCCATCAGCGCCGCCACCGAAGTGTTGAACTGGAAGCGCTCCATGTCGTCGGTGACCTTTTTAATGGTCTGGTGCAGTTTCCGCCTGACCGATTTGACCGCTAAGTGGTCTTCCTGTTTGATGTTAGCGGCCCAATCAGCCTTATAGACCGGCTGATAGGTGTTTATCCAGCGCCACACCCGGTTGACAAACCGGAAAGAGCCGTTGATCCCCTCCTCGGTCCACTGGATATCGTCCTCGAATGGCGCCATGAACATCTCGTAGACCCTCAAACTGTCGGCCCCGTATTTCTGGGCGATCTCGTCCGGGGTCACCACGTTGCCCTTGGACTTGGACATCCTGGCCCAGCGCCATACGATCTGGTCCTCGGGAAAGCCCTCCCTCTCATCGGGCTTTAGAACGATCCAATCAACCAGCCTCGCCTCGCCGCCCTCGTTCTCCGCATTCTCATTGGCCCGGGGCTTGCGTCCGGGGGTGTAGGCCAGCAGGGATCCCTGGTTATGGAGGGTCAGGAAAGGTTCGGTGAAGCCTAAGAAGCCCTCATCGTAGAGCACCTTGGTCCAGAACCGGGAATAAAGCAGATGCGACCGGGCGTGCTCGGTGCCTCCGGCGTAGATGTCCACCGGCAGCCAGTGATCCAATTTTTGACGGTCGGCAAATATTTTGTTATTATGCGGATCGACGAACCTCATGAAATACCAGGACGAACAGGCGTATCCGCCCATGGTGTCGGTTTCACGCTTGGCCGGGCCACCGCATTTCGGGCAATTGGTATTTACAAATTCCGGAATATTGGCCAGGGGCGATTCCCCGGTGCCCGACGGATGGTAATTCTCCACCTCCGGCAGCAGCACCGGCAGTTGACCCTCCGGTACCGGCACCACGCCGCACTTGGGGCAGTGGATCATGGGTATGGGCGCCCCCCAGTAGCGCTGGCGGCTGATCAGCCAGTCCCGCAGCCGGTAGTTGACCTTGCCCTGGCCCTTTTGGTTCTCCTCCAGCCATTTTATGAATTCGGAGACGGTCTCCTTTGAATTGGGCAGTCCGTCGAACTGCCCGGAATTTATCATCGACCCGCCGTCGGGAATGGCCTGAGTCATCTCCTCCGGCCCGGCCGGCCCTCCCTCCGACCTGAAGACCATCCGAATGGGGATGTTGAACTTTCGGGCGAACTCGAAATCACGCTGGTCGTGGGCCGGGACCGCCATGATGGCCCCGGTGCCGTAGCCCATCATCACGTAGTCGGCGATCCAGATGGGTATCTTCTCGCCGTTGACGGGATTGACGGCGTAACTGCCGGTGAACACCCCGGTCTTGGTGCGCTCGGTGTTCAAACGATCTATCTCGGTCTCGCCCTGGGTTTTTTTGATGTAGGCTTCGACAGCGGCTTTTTTCTCAGGCAGGGTCAGATTTTCCACCAGGGGATGCTCCGGCGCCAACACCATGAAGGTGGCCCCGAACAAGGTATCCGGTCGGGTGGTAAATACCTGAATTTTGAATTCCGAATTCTGAATTTTGAATTCAACCGTGGCTCCCTCGCTTCGCCCTATCCAGTCCCGCTGCATCTCCTTCATGCCCTCGGTCCAATGAAGCTTCTCCAGATCGTCCAGCAGCCGGTCGGCGTAGGCGGTGATCTTAAAGAACCACTGGGGCATGGGACGTTTTTCCACCGGGTTGTCGCAGCGCCAGCAGCGGCCCTCCTTGACCTCCTCGTTGGCCAGTCCGGTCTTGCATGACGGGCACCAGTTGATGGGCGCGGTATCCCGGTAGGCCAGGCCTTTTTTATAGAGCAGCAGAAAGATCCACTGGGTCCATTTATAATATTCCGGCAGGCTGGAATCTATCTCCCTGTCCCAGTCGTAGCTGCATCCGGCCAGTTTGAGGGTCCTTTTGTAGTTGGCGGCGTACTCCGGCACCATCTGCCGTGGGTTGCGCCCCTTCTTGATGGCCTCGTTCTCGGCCGGCTGGCCGAAGGCATCCCAGCCCATGGGATGCAGCACATTGAAACCGCTCATGCTCTTATAACGGCAGAAAGCATCCATCGGCACGTAATTCTTCAAGTGGCCCACATGGAGGCCCGATCCCGAGGGATAGGGAAACATCTCCAGGCAGTATATCTTGGGCCGATCCGAATCGTCGTGGGCCTTAAAGGCTTTGGCCTTTTCCCAGATCTCCTGCCACCTAGCCTCTATCTCTTTGAAGTTATATTCTCTGGTCATCTTTGTAACATTTTGTTTTAAGTTAAAAGCCTTCAGATTATAAATATATTCTGAAGGCTATCAATAAATTATTAATATACCTTTTATTTTCCGCTCAATAGATCGGTGGCGTTAATCAGTTCGTTGCCGCATTTTTCGCAGTACCAGTTGTCGGCCCGGTTGAAGGCCCCGCACTTGGGGCATTTAAGTTCTCCCTCATGAGACTCTTCGGTGGCGGCATCCTCAACTTTAGGCTCAAACGAAATGTTTTCCTCTATCTGGATTGGTTCGGGTATCGGGGCTATGGGTTCAGTTGCCGGTTGCTCCTGACCGAAATTAGAACCCAATATGCTGGCGAATTGCTTCTCCAGATCGTCCAATTCACTGCGCTGAACTTCCGGAGCAGGTTGAACCACCGGCTCCGGGGCAGACGGTGGTGTTGGGGTTGGTTCCGGCGCTGGAGCCGGTGGTGGCGGCACGGGTACTGGTTTGGATGCAATGGCCTGGGGCGGCTTCGGCGTTGCCGGCGGCTCGGGTACAACAGGAGCAGCCGGTTCGGCAGTTTTCCCGCCAATCAGTGCCTGGTAGTTATCTATCTTTTCCGTCAATTCCTGAAGTTTGGTTACAATGGCTTCATTCTCATTATTGTGGGCTTCCGATTTCTGGGCATAATCGGCATCCTCCACCTCGCCGATGGCGGCCCGCAATTCCAACTCCTCCATCTCGGTGCGAATCTCTCTCTCCCGGGCCAGCAGTCCGGCCTGCTCGGCCAGAGCTGAATCCAGCGCCTCCTGCGTTCCGGCGCCCTTCTCCTCCAGCAGAACCTGCAGTTCCAGTAGCTTGGCCTCGTACTCCCCGCGCACCTTATGGAAGATCTCCGGCTTGGTAGCAGCCTTCTTTTCGTCCAGCAGCCGGATCCGCTTGTTGAAGACCTCTGTCAGTCGCTGAAGTTCCTCGATCGACTCGTTGCCAGTGATGTTCTCTACAGCCATTATTATTTCCTTAAGTTTAGGAAGATAATTTATAGATGAGTTTTTGCACCAGGGTTCGGGGCTCTCCCCTTCCGGATTTCAGGGCATATTCGGTCCGGTAAATCTGGTCCATTGCCCACAGATACTGCTGCGGGGTCCTCTTCCGCGAGGCGGGGATCATCTGGTTCACGTAAAATTCATGGCTCTGGATGCTGTATCCGATCTGCCGGGGGGATACGCCGCGGGCGGTCAGCAGGAACACCTTCCAGTATTTTCCAAGCTGATAATAAATGGCGCTTACCAGCCTTACCGGGTCCTCCCCGGAGGACAGCAGTTTTTCGTAAAGTATCAGCGATCTATCCCGATCTTTGGTGCAGATGGCGCCGGCCAGTTCGTAGCTCTCGACTTCGAATGACGACCCTGCCAGTGACTTTATGTCCGCTTCGGTTATTTCGGACCGGTTTTGACCGATGGTATATATCTCGAACTTTTCGATCTCCTTGTCCAGGATGCCCAGGTTGTTGCCGGAGATTTCAACCAGCATCTGGGCTCCGGCAGGGACGATCTTTAATCCCCTGGCGGAGGCTTTGGCCATCACCCATTTTACGGTCTCGGTCTCCTTAAGTTGGTTGAAGACCAAGGTGGGTATTTTTTCAACCAACCCCTTGTAAAAGGCTGTTTTCTTTTCCAGATTAACGGAACATAATATCAAACAGACATCCTGGCTGGGAGAATCCAAATGTTCCAGGATCAGCTTCCGGCTCTTGACAGAGAGGGACTCTATCTCTTTGACCACTATCAGCCGCTGTTCGGCAAACATCCCCAGGCTCTGGGTACGCTGAATGATGCTGATCCCGTCCTGCTCGGTGGCCGAGATGCGTTCCAAACCCTGTGAAACCTGGGATTCCCCCAGGAAAGCCAGAGCTAACCGGCCTATGGCCTGATCTTTAAGATACTCCTCTTCCCCCGGGAAAAAATACGCCAAAGCTATCTTTTTTGTCGCGATCTGACGTTCTAAGTCGTTAAATGTCATCTTAATTGTATAGTTTACTAACTAAATAAGGATTTGTCAACAAAATTCTTAAAACGAAATATTCGATTAAAATAAAGCCGGGCCCTTTAAGAGGCCCGGCTTTCTGAGGCAAGTTTTAACGGAGAATGGTCATCCTCTTGGTCAGTGTTTTGTCCATGGTCCTGAGCTGGTAGATATACACGCCCGATGCCAGTTTGGCCCCATTGCGGTCGGTGCCGTTCCAGTTGATAGTATGGTATCCGGCAGCCAGTTTGCCATTTGCCAAAGTAGTGACTTTCTGTCCCAGCACGTTGAACACCTCCAGGCTGACCTGGGCCGATGCCGGCAGGCTGAACCTGATGGTGGTACCGCTTGTCATGGGATTGGGGGCGGCGGACTGGAGCTGCAGGACATAGGCCCGAACCTCCGGCCTTCCCTCCACCCCGGTGGGAATACTGGTAAAGCTGACCACGGTATCCGGCAGAAATGCCAGGCTGTTGCCGGCGGTGTCTGTGCCCGCGGTCATGATTAGCGAATAGGTCGTGCCGTAAGTGTACGGGTTGTCCGGCGTCACGGTCACTGTGTCGAGAGTGGCGTTCCATGTCAGCACCATATTACCGGCGTCTGGCGATGTATAGCCGTTGACGCTTGAGGTGTCCATAGTCTCGGAGAAAACGATCACTATCGGTTCGTTGATCCCGACATCCATCGCATTCCAGGCCGGGGAAATGCCTGTGATGTATGGTGCAATAGTATCGCCCACTATGGTGGTGAACATGAAGCTGTCAGGCAGAACTGTCAGGGGATTTCCGGCCATATCCGTCAAAGAAGTAATCCTGACCGTATAAGAAGTATTCGATATCATCGGGTCATGGACCAGGAATAAGGTATCCATGGTTGCGTTCCAGGCCGGCTCTTCGTTGGGGCTGGGGGTCATGCTGCCGGCCAGTGATAAAGTATCCATCGGCTCGGAGAAAGCGATGTAGATCGCTGCATCCAGTGCCACCTCGGTAGCCTCGTCAGCCGGCGAGGTGGAAACGATGTACGGCGCAATGGTGTCTCCCGCGCTGTAGATGGCATCCTGGTCCTTGGCCAAGGTAAAGAAATCAAATGCAGTCAGGCTGTCGAGCACCACCGATCCACCGTCCGAGACCCCTCCGGGATTTCTGGTGCCGATCACCGGGAAGGTCCAGGCACTGTCGTACCTGGCAGCAACCATGCTGGGCTCATCGGTGGATTCAATAAAGCCGGTGTTGAAATCAAAAGACAAATAATTCAGGGTCAGGTCGTAGTAATCGAACTCCACCAGCGAGTCCGGCCGCATTCCCAACTCCCAGTAACGGCTCATGCAGTTCTCGGGGACACTGACACCTGGAGCGGTCGAAGTATAAGTGCTGACCGACAGAAGACCCTGTTTGGTGACGTTGTTGAAATCAACGGACACAGGCGAATATCCCGAAACGGTGCCTATATCATAGGCTTTGTTTATATTGGCGCCTGCTTCTATCAACCTTCCCAGGGTGCCGATGACATAACCGCTTGAACGGGCCACTTCAACGGCTTCCAACATATTGCTTCCGGTAACGTTCACGATCCCATCTATTAGGAACAGGGTGTCATTTACGTTGACTGTTTCATCTATCGTCATTCCTGCGGGATTGTTAATTGTCAGCTTCTGGACGATGTCGGTGGTGGGCATTTCATAGCCGGTGGTGCAGGGGTATGCGTAGATATAGATTAGATTGACAGAGTTCATGAATACCGGCGGCTCGGTCAGCAGGCCGGCAGTCCTTTGGATGGTGGAATTATCCAGCATTTTTATGTTGTGAGCGCTGTCGATGACACCGCTCATGAGACCGAGTTTTCCGGCAATGGTCAGCGGATAATTAAAAGCGAAGCCGGCGATGTTGTTGAAATTCAGCGAATCCAGGAATGTCAGGGTATCGGTGTTGGGGAACAGCAGGCGGCCGCCTGTATTGATGTTAAACACCTCGCTGCCGGTGCCATTGGCCATGATGGAGTCCCCGGCTGAGAGCATCCCCGAAATGTTTACCGTGGAGGTGTTGCCGGTGGTCACCGAGACGTTGAAATTCGATCCGTTATACATGATCATATTGCCGTCGATGTTGACCACGGCGTCGCCCATGCCGGAAGTGGCGGTGGCGCCGTTGGTCCCGTAGGCAAAGAACGAACCGGGTCCAAAACTCAGGGTCTTGCCGGCATTGATGGTGTATGTGGTGTTTACCTTGCCGTTCGAGTACAGGGCGGCGCCTACAAAATGAAGGTTAACGTCCTGGTCGAAAGTTATGCCGTAATTGCCAGAGCCGTTTGGCCTTATGCGGGAGATATCGGTGCTGCCCGCACCCTGGATAACTAGATCGTTGGTGTATCCAAAGTTTATCGAGATGCCGTCACCAGCGATACCCCCTCCCATCACTCCATCGTTGATTAAAGTGCTGCCGTAGATATTCAGATACCGGTTTGATGTCGAGTTGGTGTATAGTTTGGCGTTGGTCTCAATAATTAGATTGAGGCAGTTCTTTCCGCTGGCCTCCACCATGACAGAGTCGCCGGTCCTGATGGTAACATTATTGGCCGAAGTTGGTACCACGGTGGCCGGGATCCAGCTGGTGCTGACAGTGTCATAGGTCGCCCACGTTCCAAACACGCCCCAGTTGCCGCTGACGGCCGAGCGGCAGTCTCCGTGGACCTGCCCCAAAGCACTAATAGCGGTAATCGCTAAGGTCGCCAGGATAAATAAACTTGTTTTTTTCATGACCCCTCCATTAATAATGAGTAGTGTTTTTATCATTCTTATTTGATATTTTAACATATTTGAGCAGATTGTCAATAATTTTATAAGGTTTGCTTTGTTTATAGCACCATTGCCCAGTCTATTTTATTTCCGTTGTAATTCCTTTTGGCCCTCCGGGCAGGAACAGGGACATCCTCCGCAGGTTCTCCAGGGCCACCGGGTTCCCCGGCTCCAACAGCAGGGCCTTTTGAAAGGCATCGCTGGCCTCCTGCACCCGGTTCAGACCGGCATAGGTGCCGCCCAGGGCCAGGTACAGTGAGACCTTGTTTTGTTCGTATCTCACGGCCTGTAGAAAATAATCCAAAGCTTGGTCGAACAGCAGGTTCTGGGCCAGATACATCCCCCTCTGGTACAACATCTGGGGCATCATCCGGTAAAGCAGTTTATCCCGAAATGACAGGCCCAGGGTATCAATGTTGAGCAATTGTCCGGAGAACATGAAATCATCCGGCACCCGTTCGATCATGCCCGGAAGCTTCAGCCGATACAGCAGGCCTTCGGGTATCCGCTGGTGATAAGGTGCTATCTCGGCAAAATCGCCTATTGGTTTATTCTGGGTAAGATACGGCGGGTTGTCGTAGTAATTGACCAGCAGTATGGCGTTTATCATGGCTATGAATTCCTGCTGGATGGCTTGATGATTATAGGGTTGGCCGTGCTCAAAAGGATACAGTTGTTTTTTAAAGGCCTCTATCCTTTCCCGGCAGGATTGGTATAATTCCGGATAACGCATTTGCAGATAATCCAGATACCAGCTCCTTCGCAGGAGTTCCTTGTCAATCAATATGACATCCGGGCGGAGATGGTCATTCTGCATCAAGTAAAGACAGGGCGAGTAGATATCCCAATTATCAACCAGGATCAAACTGTTGGGCGCGGACGATTCCAGGACATTGCCGGCCAGGGCATAGGCCATCTGGTTCCGGCTGTTGTCATTGGCCCTGAAAGTCAGCGCCATAGGCAGGATAAAAAGCACCAGCACCGTGCTCGCGAAGACGGCCGCCAGTCTTTCCTGTCTGACCGCCAGCCACCGGTGGATCCAATCGAGCCCGAAAGCCATGAAAATAAAGGAGCAGATGAAGGCCGGGATGAAATAGGCCTCGATATCGGGTATGCTGTAATTGATGCCGTAAAACACCGCTAAACTAAAGATTGCCAGCAGGGACCAAAAAAGGATTCTGCTTTTTTTGAATACGGCATATATCCCGGGAAGTATCAGCCACCAAAGATATATGCCCGGGTTGTCCAGCCATAGCTTTGCGAAGTTCCTGAGATTGGCCAGCAATCCTCCAAACGATTGGTTGAACATCCACACCTGGTATTGTTTTCCGCTGACATGCCAAAAGAACCTCTCCCCATTGTTGGGGTTGCCCCAATTTAACAACGGAGCCAGGTTTGACCGGATGGGCAGGAATAAATAAATTGACAGGCCTAAAATAAAAAATAAAACAACGCCCCACAATATTTTTACCTTTGATCTATCTATCTTTATTAGTGCCATCACCAACAATCCGGGGATTAGCCATAGCAGGCTTAGATGATTGCCCAGGCCCAGCCCGGTCAGGAAAGCCCCCAACAGCAAATATCTGCCCTCCCGGCATTTATTGTATCTGACGGCTAGCCACAGCAAGATCGTAGCCAACAGAGCAGTCAGGGCATAGACTTCCAAAAAGACCGCCTGTTGCCAGATCACCGGCGAAAATGCATATATCAGCGATGCTGAAAATGCGAGCTCCCTCCTGATATCCAATTCCGCTATTATCCGGTACAGCCAGCTGGCGGAAAGGGCCATAAACAAAGATGACAGCAGGTTCAGTTTCCAGGCCAGCTCCCCTAAGGGAATAAGGAACACCCATAGTCTGCCGATTAGGGTATATAATGGATATCCGGTGGGATGGGCTATGCCCAGCGACTGGCAGACCAGTGATAGTTCCCCGGAGTCTATCGGGCCGATGGTGGGGGCCATGGTTTTCAGATAGACCAGGAAGGAGATTAAAAAAACGAGCCCGGGCCCTCCGCCTGGGCCTATGCTCGCTGCGATAAGTTTTTTCACTTTGATGATCATTGTAAAATCGTTAACATTGGTGTCTTCCGGTGTAAAATGGTGCGCCCGGCCCGATTTGAACGGGCAACCCCCAGCTTCGGAGGCTGGTGCTCTATCCAGTTGAGCTACGAGCGCGTTTTAGATGCTTATATTTATGTCAGGCTTTCATGCGTCTTGCCCCGCCGAAGGCGGGGAGCTACGAGCACATTGCCGCTAATTATAACTTTTCTCGGGAAAAAAATCAAGCAGATAAACTACAGTTCCAGCTTTTGCTCGGGGTCGGGCACCAGGACCTCACGCCCCGCTTCTTTAAAAGCTTGGGCCAGGCTCTGGCTTTGGGTTTCTTCGCCGTGAACCAGAAATATCTTTCCCACTCCGTCCTTCATATTGTCCGCAAAGTTCATCAGATCATTGCGGTCGGCATGGGCGGAAAAACCGTTCAGCACTTTTATCTCGGCCCTGATATCCTGCTCCTCGCCGAATATTTTTACCGAAGGGGATTTATCCACCAGCCGCTTTCCCAAGGTGCCCTGGGCCTGGAATCCGACTATCAAAACCATATTTCGCGAATCGCCCAGGGAATTCCTCAAATGATGCAACACCCGTCCTCCTTCGCACATTCCCGAGGCGGAGATGATGATGCAGGGGGCGTTGGAGCTGTTGAGTTTTTTCGAATCTTCCGACGTCATGACATAGGTCAGACGGCCAAAACCGAAAGGATCGCTGTGATTGTCGATACGGTCCCTGGTCTCTTTATCGAAGCATTCCGGATGCATCTTGAATATATTGGTAACATTTATCGACAAGGGGCTGTCCACATAGATGGGGACGGCCGGCAGTTTCCCCGCCTGGAACATGCCGTGCAGTTCATAGACGATCTCCTGGGTGCGTCCCACCGAAAAGGCCGGGATGATCAGCTTGCCTTTGCGGTTATAGACCTGCTTGACGATCTCCTGGAGTTTCCGACTGGTCTCTTCTATGGGGCCGTGAACCCTGTCGCCGTAGGTGCTTTCCATCAAAAGATAGTCGGCTCCTGCGGGTTGATAAGGATCGCGGATGATGGGCAGATGCTTCCGGCCCAGGTCCCCGGTAAAGAAGAATTTTTTACTGTGGCCGTTCTCGGTAAGCTCCAGATCCACCATGGCCGAGCCCAGGATATGGCCGGCATCGTGGAATACGGCCTTTACTCCTGGCAGTGGGTTGAAAACCCTTTCGTATGACAAGCTGACAAAATAATCCAGCGCCTTTTCAGCGTCATCCATGGTATACAAAGGTTCTTTAAGCGGCAGTCCTTTGGCCGCCCTTTTTTTGTTGACAAATTTTATATCGCTTTCCTGGATATGGGCCGAATCCCGGAGCATCAAGCCCAGCAGATCCCGGGTGGCCGAGGTCATATAGATGTCACCCTTGAAGCCGTTCTTTATTAAGGTTGGAATATTCCCGCTGTGGTCCAGGTGGGCGTGGGAAAGGATCATGGCGTCTATGCCGGCAGGATCAAAAGGAAAATTTTTATTGAGGTTGTCGCTCTCCTCCCTCCTCCCCTGGTGGATCCCGCACTCCAAAAGCAGTTTTTTGCCCCCCACCTCTATCAGATGCATGGACCCGGTAACCTTCTTGGCGGCTCCGTGAAAAGTGATGTTCATTTTATCATGACCTTTCCTAAATGTTTTTCGTTCATAGCAGACTGAGTTCGCCCCTCTCCAGACGCAACAGCCTTTCTTTCCATCCCACTCCGGCTGAAAACCCGCCGGCAGAAAGGTCCTGCATGATCACCCGGTGGCAGGGAATAACGACAGACAGGGGATTCAGGCCCAGCGCTCTCCCCACCGCTTTGAAAGCTTTGGGGTGATGAATCTGGTCGGCCAGCCACTTGTATGACCGCACCTGACCGTAGGGTATCTGGCGGACCTTGTTCCATACCTCGCGTTCAAAAGGCGTGATGCCTCTCAAATCCAGGGGATAACTAAAATCAATCGGGATCCCGGAAAAATATCCGGCCAGGTCAACGTAAATATCTTCGAACCTGCCGGGGCTTTGGATGAACTGGCATTGATGTCTGGCTTCCAGTTCTTTGAAATAAGCCTCCAGATCATGTTCCCCCAGAATCACCGAGAACAAGCCGGCATCGGTGGAGGACACAAAGACCTTTCCTAACGGCAGATCATATTGACAGTAATGTATTTTCATCTACTCTTTTCCAATTCCTGCAATATCCTGGAGGCCATTGTTGCACCGACGACCTCGGCCAGAGCTTCCTGGCTGGCCGAGGAGATGCGTTTTACTGAGCCGAATTTTCTTAGCAGTCGGCCGGAGATGCCGGGGCCCACTCCCTTGATAGAAATTAATCTGGTATTGCCGGCGCGTTTGGCCCGGAGGGCATGGTGGTATCTCTGGGCAAAACGATGGGCTTCGTCGCGCAGACGCTGCATCAAATGCAAACCGGAAGAGTTCCGGGGAAGGCTGACAACGCTGCCGTCCTCAAGAAACAACTCCTCCATCCTTTTGGCCAGGCCGGCCATGGGGATATTATAGCCTTTTTCCCGCTTCGATTGCAAGGCGGAGTTAAGCTGGGGCAATCCACCATCCACCAGGATCAGATCGGGCATATCTGTTTTGGCTTCCATAACATGATCCAGGTAGCGTCCCACGGTCTCCTTGATCATTGCCGTATCATTGGGTCCATTGATCCTGATCTTGAAATGCCGGTATCCCGCTTTATAGGGCCTGGCGTCCTTGAAGCAGACAGCCGAACCCACGCTGTCAGTCCCTGAGATATTGGAAATGTCGAAAGCCGTCATCAGCCGGGGAAGTTTATCCAGACCCAAAGCCTGTTGAACCTCTATCAGAGGCTTGGCGGTTTTGGCGTTTAATCTCTCCCTTCCAGCCACCAACTCCTCCATCTTGCTCTTAAGCTGCTTTTGGGCGAACGCCAGGAGCTTCTTTTCGGTATTGTTAGACGGCAGTTTAAGCGAGACCCTGGTGCCCTTGAAATTACGCATCACCTCTTCCAGCAGGGCCCGGTCCTCAGGCAGGGTTTCCAAGATTATATTATCGGGAATGGTAAGGGAACTCAAATAATGCTGGGAGATGAATGACGCCAGAAGTTCAGGATCCCCGACCCCCAGGGGATCTTCTATGGCCCGGTCATACCTGGCCACCAGCCTCCCGCCCCGGAAAGAAAGCACCGTGATGACGATCTGTTTTTTTAACCTGGCCAAGGCAATGAAATCAGCATTCATCTCCCCCTTAAAAACTATTTTCTGCCTAGCAATGACCTTTTCCAGGTTCTGCAGCTGGTCCCTCCAGTGGGCCGCCTGCTCAAAATCGAGTTGTTTGGCGGCGGCGTCCCGTAATGCTTCAAGCTCATGCACCAGCTCCCGGTTTCGCCCGGAGATGTACTTCACTATGGCATCTATCATCGTACGATATTCTTCGGGACTGACCCTGCCCTGACAGGGGGCCAGGCAGCGCCCAATCTGATGGTTAAGGCAGGGGCGGGAGGGTTTTTTATTGGGAAGCGGGTGAAGGCAGGTCCTGACGGGAAATATCTGTTTGACCAAAGCCAGGGTCCTATTCAGTGCAGTGCTGTCGGTGTACGGTCCAAAGAGCCGCGAACCGTCTTGGTTTAAGTTGCGGGTGGAGAATATCCGGGGATACGGCTCGCTGGTTATCTTTATCCAGGGGAATTTCTTGTCATCCTTCAAAAGAATGTTGTACCTGGGCTGTCGTTTCTTCACCAGTTCAGCCTCAAGGATCAGGGCCTCCGGTTCGGAATCGGTGACGATATATTCGATATCAACCGAACTGGAGGTCAGCCTTTCCTCCTTGACGTCGCCACTGTTCCGAAAATGTCCCAGGACCCTGTCGCGGATATTTTTAGCCTTACCGATGTAGATATCCTTCCCGGCGGAATCCTTAAAGATATAGACACCCGGCTGTTCCGGGAGATTGTTTATTTTATCCCGAGGTTTCATAAAATACTAAACGGGTTGAATGCATTGGATGGAATTGTTCCCTGGGGAATTGACCAGGGGGGCCACCGGATGACACTCCAGGGTCTCCGGAGGGTACGGCCGGAGCAGGGCTCCTAGGGCTTTTTCGTCGAAAACATCGTTGTCCAACCAGAGACGGTAATCCTCCCGGGCGATTATGCCCGGCATCCGATCATGCACCGGCTGCATCAGGGAGTTGGCCGCTGTGGTGATGATGGTGCAACTGTCGAGCGTCCGGCCGTCGGGACCGCGCCATGATTCGAACAGTCCGGCCAGACCCATGGGGGCTGGATCCTTCAGGTGGAAATAATACGGAACTTTCTGTCTGCCTCGGCCGCCCCATTCGTAAAAACCGTCGGCTATGACCAGGCAGCGCTGGCTCTGAAAAGGCTTTTTAAAACTGGACTTCTCCGTCAGCGTCTCCGCCCGGGCATTGATCATTTTGTATCCGGTTTTTTCGTCCTTAGCCCAGGGAGGGATCAGGCCCCAGCGCAATGCCTCGACATTCAACCTATCCCTTTTGACCACTATCGCCACATCGTTTCCCGGAGCAATATTATAACTGGGCTCCAGCAGAAATGAGATATCGCTTAGTTCGATATCGAACTCCCGGGAGATCTCCTCTCCCCCGCTTTTTCTAACGAACCTGCCGCACATAATATAAAGATAACCAGATATTACAATTTGTTTTTATAGCGCAATTAAACAGATTTTTTGTAAAGATCATTTATACAGCATTCCCCGATACTTTATTTCTTCGATGTACATCACTTCGCAGGAGCCATTTCCGACGTCCTCCCGGCTCAGGGAGGAGTTCCACCAGAAATTGCTCTCCCCCTTGACGGCATCCACATAAACCAGAAAGCCGTAGGCTTCGACGGTATCTCCGGAGGAGATGTGCAGCAGGGCCGCCCGGATGTTCTGATTGGCCGGAATGGCATGGGTATTAGCCGAATAACGGGCGATGAAAGCATTGTCGAAAGGAAATTCCTCATCATATCGCCAGTAATACCAGCGATTCCCCTGCGACCACTTCACGTATTTGTACAACCCGGTGGTTGTCATTTTATCCCAGGCCACCGCCAGGTCGCAGGGGGCTATGGTCGAGTTCCAGTCCGAGCCATAGTTCTTTCTCCCCAGCACCAGTCCCTTTAAAATATATTCGGCCTTGGGCTTTAAGGTGATATCGTAGCCATTGACCGTTATTTTGATCGGCTCCTGATCCTCCAGCGGCAGTTGCACCGGATCGCCTTTGATATCGATGGCTTCGCTGTCGACGGTCCCTTCCGGCGGAGTCCCGCAGGATTGCAGCAATATCAGGCAAAATATAGTCATCATGACAACAGCGGCGTTTCGGGACATATTTTAAGCGCTCCTTTTTCAGATTCTCAAGCTTTTACCACTGGCAGATCATACCGGTCCGAGTTGTTTCGGCGACAACGCCTCAGATCACAATATATCATTTATCCTATTGGCTTTCAAGAGGAATTGTCCTCAGAAGATGATATATTATTTTGATCCGGAAATGGTCAAGTTATTATTGATAAATTCACCTGTTTTATGTTATATTTACTGGCAAAGGGAATATTTGGAGATACTATGAAATCGTTTGCTCAAAAAGTCATCGCCAGCCTGCCGGCCAAAGGAATAGATTACGCTGATGTAAGGGTGATCAACTCCCGACAGCAGAATATATCCACCAAGAACGGAACGGTGGAATCGGCCACCAATTCCTCCGACCAGGGCTTCGGACTACGGGTGCTGATCAATGGATCCTGGGGCTTCGCCTCCAGCTCCAAGCTGGAGACATCCGAGATAGCCAAGGTGGTCCGGCTGGCCGTGGAGATAGCTCGGGCCTCCGCCCTGTCGCCCGGGGAGCCGGCGGTGTTGTCCCGCTTGAAAAAACAAACCGGGAGTTATAAAACAAAAATCCAGAAGGACCCCTTTAAAATACCCTTGGAGCAGAAGATCTCCCTGCTGTTGGAGGCCGACACTATCATGCGCCGGAACCCGGATATAAAAGTGGCCCGGGGCAGCCTGTGGTTTTTCAATGAAGACAAGGTGTTTGCTTCCACCGATGGCAGTCTGCTGTCCCAGGGGATCACCGAATCCGGTGGAGAGATCAGCGCCCTGGCGGTGGACGGTCCCGAGGTCCAGATTCGAACCTACCCCAATATGGGCGGAGATACCGGCCAGGCCGGATATGAATTCATCGAAAAGATGGATCTGGCAGGCAACGCCGAGAGGATATCCCGCCAAGCCTCATTGCTCCTTAAGGCCCCGGCCTGCCCGGCCAAAAGAAGCACCGTCATAATAGCCACCAACCAGCTGGCCCTGCAGGTGCATGAATCGATCGGGCATCCCATCGAATTGGACCGGGTCTACGGCACCGAGGCGGCCTATGCCGGCACCAGTTTTCTAACCACCGATAAACTGAATACCCTTAAGTACGGGGCGGATATTGTCAACGTCAATGCCGATGCCACTGTGCCAGGAGGGCTGGGGACATTCGGCTGGGATGACGAAGGGGTGCCGGCCCAGAAAGTATCCATAATAAAGAACGGCCTTTTTACCGGCTATCTGAGCTCCCGGGAAACGGCGGCCCAGCTGGGCCTGTTGTCGGGCGGCGCCATGCGGGCCGACGGCTGGAACCGGATCCCCCTGATCCGGATGACCAATATCAACCTGGATCCCGGCAGATGGGATTATCAGGATCTCATCGCCGACACCGCTGACGGGGTCCTGTTCGACACCACCAAGACCTGGAGCATAGACGATAAAAGGCTTAATTTCCAGTTCACCACCGAGATCGCCTGGCAGATCAAGGGCGGTCGGATTACCGATCAGGCCTACAAGAACCCGACCTATACCGGTATGACCCCCGAATTTTGGAATTCATGCGATGCCATCTGCAACCGCAGATCATGGCACCTATGGGGCATCCCCAACTGCGGCAAGGGCCAGCCGGGGCAGACCTCTCATGTCGGGCACGGCGTCTCCCCTGCCAGGTTCCGCAACGTTCAGATAGGAGTTTCCTGACACCTCATATGTCAAACAAGAGATACATAAAAATCCTGATCCGAACGGCTGGCTATTCTCTGATGCTGGTTTTGCTGGCCGGGACTTTGGGCTGCGCCTACTTTAACACCTATTACAACGCCCAGAAACTCTACAACTCGGCCAGCAAGAAGCACCGACAGTTTCCCGACACCACCGCCGCCACCAGTGCGGAAAAAGAGGGCCTGAAAAAAGCCATCGATAAATATGCCGACGTGGCCCTTAAATATCCCAACAGCCGCTGGGTTCTTCCCAGCCTGTATAATATGGGCAATGCCTATTATCTGAGAGGCGAATATGACAAGGCGGCCCGCAAGTATCAGGAGATATGGCACTATTACCCGGAAAGTAAATATTCGGCTTGGTCTCAACTGAACAGCGCCCTTATTTCCTATAACCTGGGGCAATGGGACAAGGCCTTATGGGAATTATCACAAATAAAGACCGACGACAAAAACACCATCCAGAGATCGGCTTACCTGGAGGCCCTGATATTACAGGCCATCCCCGATTATCCCAAAGCTGTCATCTCCTGGGAACGCTTCCTGCATAAACACTATAAAAGTAATTTGACAATTAATGCGCGGTATAATTATGCCCGGTGCCTGTTTTCCTTGAATGAATTCACCAATTCCATCCGGGAGCTGGAGATAATTCTGGATTCCAGAATCAAAAAGAACTTCCGTTATCAGGTCGCCATGTTGCTGGGACAAGCTTACCAAGGAAATGCCAGACATTCTGAAGCCCTGCCCCTGTATCAGCGTTTATTGAAGCGGGAGTCCGACAAGGGCCGGATATCCGCCATAGAACTGGAGATCTTGAACTGTCAAACTCCAAGAATCACGGCCGCTGATGCGGTCGGACTGTATTATGGTCTGGCGCAGAAATATCCCAAGACAGCCATATCCTCCGAGGCCTTGTTCAAAATCGGTCAGATCTATGAAGCCGGACAGGAGTTAGACAGCGCTTTGGTTTACTATAACAAAGCCCGAAACGAAAACCCAGCCGTCTATGTCCGCGAAGTCACACTAAAGAAAAGCGCTGATATCTCTTTACTGCTGGCCTATCGCCAGCAATCCGACCAGCAGGCAGCCGAACAAAGCGCCAAATTACAGTTTCTGATGGCGGAGCACTACTTGTTCGGTCTTAACAAGCCCGACTCCGCTCTATCCACATATTCCCGGGTGGCCAGTGATTTTGCCGAGCAGCCCCTGGCCCCCAAGGCCTGGTTTGCCGCAGCCTGGACGGCCCGCCACCGCCTGTCGGATAATTCAAAAGCCGACAGCATCCTTTCTGTCCTGATAGAAAAATATCCCCGGACCAGATATGCCAACGGTGCCAGGCTGATGCTGAATCAGCCGATAGATACAACCGTAATAGACATTGAGCCGGAGATCGAAATGAATGTTAAGCCCCTGGAACAGAAGAAAGAAGTCCCTCCGATGCCGGCTGATACCGCCCAGACACCCCCGCCCGATAGTGATGCCAAAGATAGTCTGCCCAAACCTCTGATACCGGGGCCAAATATGAACCGAGAGATGAATCCCAAGTAAATGAAACAATATCCTTTAATAGCAATCACCTCGAACGCCCGGGTTAGCGCCAAGGCCTATGAACTGTCCTTTAAGGCTCCTGGGTTGGCAAAAAGCGCTGACCCCGGTCAATTTATACATATCCGGCTTAGTCCCGGGTCCAGTTACCCATTGCTTCGCCGTCCTTTCAGCATCAACGACATCCAGGGAGGCAGAATATCTGTCCTCTACGAGGTCAAGGGTTCCGGCACCGAGCTGCTCTCCAAAATGTCGACCAAAGACACCCTGGATATCATCGGGCCGCTGGGAAAAGGTTTTGACATTGATCCCAGCAGACGGCACCACCTGCTGGTGGCCGGGGGCATGGGCATCGCGCCGCTGGGCTTTCTGGGCCGCCGATTGAAGAGCCTGAAACTGAAACACCAACTGCTTTACGGGTGCCGATCTTCTTCCGAGCAGATAAAACCCGACATCAAAATGTGCAGCATGTCCAGCGACGACGGGAGCTGCGGAAAAAAAGGCCTGGTCACCTCCCTGCTGTCGGATAAACTGGACGGCTGCCAGGACCCGGTGGTATACGCCTGCGGACCGTGGCCCATGCTTAAGGCGGTGGCCCGAATCTGTCAAAATAAAAACATCCCCTGCCAGGTTTCTTTGGAATCTTTCATGGCCTGCGGGGTGGGGGCCTGCCAGGGCTGCGTGGTCAGGGGCAGCGACGGTGGCTACATTTCGGTCTGTGACCAAGGCCCGGTGTTCGACAGCCGACGGATCGATTGGGACCAGGAATCTGTGATATGAAAAGCGTCAAAAAGATAGACCTGCGGGTCAACATTGCCGGATTGGAATTAAAAAATCCCGTCATTGCCGCCTCCGGCACTTTCGGTTATGGCACCGAATACTCCGGGATGGCAGAGCCAAGGGATTTCGGGGCCGTTATCACCAAGACCATCACCCTGGCGCCCCGGGCCGGCAACCAGCCGCCCCGGATCTGCGAGACGGCCAGCGGGATGCTCAATTCCATCGGTCTGGCCAACGTGGGGTTCGAGACCTTTAAAGACGATAAGCTGCCCCGCCTGATCGGAAAAGATACGGTGATCATCGCCAACATCGCCGGCAACACCATTGAAGAATATGTCGAACTGGCGGGAAAGCTGAATAAAATAACCGATATCCCGGCCCTGGAGTTGAACATCTCCTGCCCCAACGTCAAGCAGGGCGGGATAGCCTTCGGGATCGATCCGGCCAGCGCCGCGGCCCTTACCAAAGCGGTCCGCAAGGTCTACAAAAAGACCCTGATCGTCAAGCTCAGCCCCAACGTCAGCGACATTGCCGCCATCGCCAAGGCGGCCGAGAAAGCCGGGGCCGATGTCCTGTCGCTGATCAATACCCTCTACGGAATGGCGGTGGACAGCAAAAAGCAAAGGCCTGTGCTGGGCAATATCACCGGCGGCCTCTCCGGGCCGGCCATCAAGCCGGTGGCCCTGTACAATCTCTATAAGACCTACCATTCGGTCAAGATCCCGCTGATCGGCCTGGGGGGGATAATGAATTATACCGATGCCATTGAATTCATGATCACCGGGGCATCGGCGGTGCAGATAGGCACGGCCAATTTCGTCGATCCCGCGGCCGTGAAAGATATCATAATAGGTATGGCCGGCTACTGCCGGGACAATAACCTCAACTCCGTAACTAAACTGACCGGGATATTAAAATGCTGATATTTAATCGAAAAAATCAATTATACTTTCTGGCCTTTCTGCTGGCATTGTTGGGATGCGCCCCGGCCCCCATCTACCGCGCAGGACCGGCAAGGGAGACGGCCTCCCCCAAGAGCGATCCCGTCAAGGGAAATGAGAAGCCGGCCGCCGAATGGCCCCTGACCACCACCACCGGCATCGCCAGCTATTACGGGAAGGAATTTCACGGCCGAAAGACGGCCAACGGCGAGACCTTTGATATGAATGCCATGACCGCCGCCCACCGCACCCTGCCCTTCGGCACCATGGTCCGGGTCACTAACCTGGCCAATGACCAGAGCGTCACCGTTCGGATCAACGACCGGGGCCCTTTTATCAAGGGACGGATCATAGACCTTTCCTACGGGGCCGCCAAATCCATTGATCTGCTGTCCATCGGGCAGGTCAAACTGGAAGTGTTAAAATACCCCAAATGAACGAAAGGATTTTGATGAGCATCTCTCCCCGTGACCGGCTGATAGTGGCCTTGGATGTGCCGGACCTGAAGAAAGCCCGGGAATTGATCGACCGGCTGGGCCCCTCGGTGAATTTTTACAAGGTGGGCAACCAGCTGTTCACCTCCTGCGGCCCCAAGATAGTGGAGTTGATCAAGGAAAAGGGACACCAGGTCTTTCTGGATCTTAAATACCACGACATCCCCAACACCGTGGCCAAGGCCGCCCAGGCGGCCTACGAGCTGGGTGTTGACATGTTCAACATGCATGCCATGGGCGGTTTTTCTATGATGGAGACGGCGACGGCGGCAGTCACCAATTCCGCCTCCAGCGATAAAATGCCCAAGCCCGTCATGCTGGGAGTGACTGTCCTGACCAGCATGGACGAGGCCACCTTCCAGGATGTGCTGGGCACTCCCGGACGGTCCATAGACGAGCAGGTGCTGCATCTGGCCCGTTTGAGCCAGAGCGCCGGGCTGGACGGCGTGGTGGCCTCCCCCCATGAGATAGCGATGCTGCGCCGGGAACTGGGAAGCGAGTTCGTGATCCTGACCCCCGGTATACGACCGGCCGACAGCTCCAGCGACGACCAGAAGCGCTTTCTGACCCCGGGCCAGGCCATCAAGACCGGGGCCGACTACCTGGTGGTGGGCCGTCCCATCACCACCGCCCAAGATCCGGCCGACGCCGCCACAAAGATAATCAAGGAGATCGAAGATGCTCTCAAATGAAGATATCAAACAGATCCTCATCAAAAATGAGGTCCTGCTGGACGGTCATTTCCTGCTGACCTCGGGACGCCACAGCCGGTTCTACTTTGAAAAATTCCGGGTCCTCCAGCAGCCAGCCGACGCCGCCCTGTTCTGCAGGACCATTGCCGAACATTTCAAAGGAACGGATATTGACACAGTGGCTGGGCCAACCACCGGCGGGATAATCATCGCCTTCGAGGTGGCCAAGGAGATGGGCAAAAAGGCCATCTATGCCGAGCGGACCTCCGATGGCCGGGGATTTTTAAGGGGCATGTCTTTGGCCAAAGGGGAAAAGGTGCTGGTGGTGGACGATGTGATGACCACCGGAGGCTCGGTATTGGAGACCATCGAGGCGGTAAAGAAGGCTGGGGCGGAACTGAAGGGCGTGGCGGTGTTCATAGACCGCAGCGCGGACAAGCCGGATTTCGGGGCCCCCTTCTTTTCGCTGTACCATGAGAAGGTGGAGACCTTCGATCCCGAAAATTGTCCGTTGTGCCAGCAAGGGATACCGCTGGCCAAGCACGGCAGCAGCCCCAAGAAATAGCAGATATTATCTGTCATTCCCGGCTTGACCGGGAATCCACGGAAAAAGAACAAAGCCCCTTCTGACGAAGGGGCTTTGTTCTTTAGTTGTTATATTTATCTTACCACCACAATTTTCCCCGAAGCTCTTTGTCCCTGAGAATGGAGCCCAACCAGATATACCCCGCTGGCCACCTTGTGTCCAGCTTCGTTGTTCCCATCCCAAGAAATATTATAGACGCCTGACCTTTTATTTTCGCTGAACAGAGCCCGCACCTCTTGGCCTAACAGGTTGTAAATTTTTAGTGAGGCATTGCCATTTTGCGGCAACTGATAGCTTATCTTATTGCCCAGCACTTCCAGCGTTAAGCCTGTTGTTTTAATCTCTGCCGGGCTTCTTTGCTCATCCGCCACACCTGCCGGGCCGTAACCCTGAAGAATCCTTAACCCTGACAAACCGTCTGCCACAAATATCAAGCTATCAGAGTATGTGACCCCATAGCATAGGTCCGGTGTATTGTAATAGCCTATAGTTTGGTAGGTGCTTATATCAAACACCTTCAAGCCATATTCACCATCCGCAATAAAAGCATACTTACCATTTAAAGCCACATCTCGTGAATTATATGTTGAGAACATACCAATAGCAATAAGGCTATCTTTTCTAAATGCATGCAATCCGAAATGCCCCCATGCTACATACACAAAATCACCCGATATAGCTAGAGATAATGCATAATCGTTAGCAATTGAGGTCCAGGCCCAATTAGTCAGGAAGGGGTTGGCCTTATCACTGATGTTTACTTTTCTTAGTCCAGAATCACCATCTGCTAGGTAAGCAAAACTATCCATTACTGCCACACCACATGTATTCCCCGGTGTATCATAATATCCCACTTCGAAGGGGAAAGCAGGGTCTGATATATTTATAATACGTAATCCGCAATTATAATCAGCCACATAGGCATAGTTTCCGGAGACAGTTAACCTTTTCGCATATCCTGGCGTATTATAACAACCAGCAAAATGCGGGTTGTTATAATCGCTGATATTTATAATAGTTAACCCAGAGGTGCCGGACGCAATATAAGCAAAACTATCTAAAACAAAAACGTCGCAAGCAAAAACCGAATCACAGTAGCCAACTTCGTAAGGCATAGCAGGGTTGGCTATATTAATTATTCGCAAACCCCAGGCATCATCAGCAATAAATGCATGATCATTATTTACAAATACTTTTTTAGCAAATCCAGGTGTGTCATAAACACCCACCGTTCTAACATTCAAGCTGTCAGCATGTGCAATAAGCTGAAAACTTGTAAGAAGCACAACCATAGACAACACTTTTTTCATGCAACTCCTTAAGATAATAATTTACGGTTAGTATATCTATAGGTGCAATATACAACAAAATGTTATAAATGTCAATATAGTTTATATTATATTTCAAACCATAATTATAATAGGCTATATTAAAATTATGTAGAAAAAAAGAAGCCCCTTTCCAGGGGCTTCTTTGACTTAGGTGTTATTTCATGAACGGATAGGGAATGGTGATATAGGTATCGGCCGGCTTGCCGTTCTTGGTCCCCGGTTTGAACACCGCCTTGTAGGCGGCATCGGTGGCGGCCTCGTCGCAGCCGTATCCGATCCCCCGGATCACCTCGGCGTTCTTAACCTTGCCGTCCGGCCCCACCGTTATCTTCACGAACACCCTCCCGGTGATCCCGGCCTTGCGGGCGGATTCCGGATAGGACGGAGAAACTATTTTTATCGCTTCCGGCTCGGTGGGGCGAATTTCAGGCTCCGCGGGGGCCGGGGCGGGCGTAGCCTCGGCTACCAGCAAGTCCTGGGGGTTCACCGCGGCAGGCTTGGGCGGAGTCATCGGAGTCGTTGTGACCGGCCTGGGAACAGGCTGTTCGGTCCTGGTGGCTATGGGCTGAGGCTTGGCGGTGGCCGCGGCCGGTTTCTCGGGCTGGTTTCTTTCCGGAGCGACGGTTTCCACCGGCTGGGATGGCGGCGGCGGCACAACAGCGGCAGGCGCCCCGGAGGCCATGGCCTCCCCCCTTCTTTCGGCGACCGGTATCCACCACTCGTCCAGCGAAGCCATCGGCCCGCGGGCATCCTGGGCCGGACCCTTGACCCCCTTATAGATGATGGTGACCACATCCGGGACGTAGAGATAGGTGGCCGGCATCTCGGTATTGACCACCTGCTGGAACTTGACCCAGATATCCTTGGCCTTGCGGCGGCTCAAAGTGGCCAGGCCCACGTCGATCAGACTGTCCACCGAGGGGTTGGAATACTTGAGGATGAAATTGTATATGCCCTTCTCCGGGGCCGAATGCCATACCGCCGTGGGATCCACCTTGAAATCGTTCTTCCAGGAGAACAGCATGGCGTCGTACTGGCCGCTTCTCAGCCGCTGAATGAATGTCCTGGCATCCACCACCGCCAGGTTGACCTTGACGCCAACGCCCTTCAGCTGCTCCCTGATAAGGACCGCGGTGGCCTCCTGCACCGGCTGTCCCTGGGCCAGCAGCAGGTTGAGCTCCAGCACCTGCTTGGGCCCCTTGGCCAGATAGCCTTCGCGGTTCTTGTCTTTCCAGCCCATCTCGGCCAGCAGGGTTTTAGCCTGTTGGGGATCATAGGGCTGGGGTTTCTGGTCCTGATCGTAGGCCCAACTGGTGGGCAGGAACGGCCCGTTGGCCGGCTTGCCCTTGCCCATCAAAACGTCGTTGATCAATGCGATCTGGTCGATGCTCAGGGCGAAAGCCTTGCGCAGATTGACATCGGAGAACAGCGGGCTGTTCAAATTCCAACCGATGAAAGTGTAAGTGCGTCCGGGATATTCAATGGAGGTCAGGTTGGGATCGCCCTGGACCTTGAGGGCATACTGGGGCGACAGGTCGTTGGTCATGTCCACCGAGCCGCTCTGCAGGGCATTCATCAGGCTGGCCTCATCCCCGAAGAATTTAAAGACGATCCGGTCCAGAGCCGGTTTGCCCTTGTAGAAATCCGGATTGGCAGCCAGCACTAAACGGTCTCCCCGCACCCATTCTTCCACCCTATACGGCCCGTCGCTTACCGGGTTGGCGTCGAATTCGGTGGAATTGGCGGCACTCAGCTTTTCCAGAATATGCTTGGGCAGGACCATGATCCCGGTGTCGAACAGCTCGTCGGAGTATACCCGGTTGAAAACGAACTTCACCGCCAAAGGCCCAACCACCTCGACCTTCTCCACGAACTGCAGGCCGCCGGACCGGGCGTATTTTATCTGGGGATCGCGCATCATGTCGAAAGAGAACTTGACATCCTCGGCGGTCACCGGCTGCCCGTCGCTCCACTTGGCGTCCTTGCGCAGAATATAGGTAACCTCCTTGAAATCCTCCGAGAATTTCCAGGAGCGGGCCAGCCCGGCCACGATGTTCATTCCCTGGTCGAAACGGTGCAGGCTCAGGAAGAGCTTTTCATGGATATCGGTAGAGGCCGTGAATGACAGCCGCAGCGGGTTCAAGGAGGCCGGCTCGTTCATGGTGCCGATGGTCAAAGTCCCTCCGGATTCGCTGGGCGGATACTTCTCGCTTTTGGAACATCCGGACAATACCAGGAAGAATCCGGCGATCATCAAAAATATGCCGCGAAAGACCCATGACTTCATGGTTGGCTCCTTTATTAACATTCTATTAAGTGCTTCTCTGACTATAATATATATAAATTATAACAAGTTAAGCGATTTGTCAAGCAAAATTTATTGATTTATCGGTATTTCTGTAGTATAGTATCTTTTCGGGAGGATATTATGAAGCATTGCCTCATTTTAAAGACACTGTTACTGATAATTTTATCCGCAAATATTTTATGGGGAGCCGGCGATAATATGCCCAAAACAACCATCTGCGACCTGCATTGCGACACCGCCATCAACCTGGCCGACGGCAAAGCGATCGGTGGCCAGAAGGCAAAAAGCCATATCACCCTGGAAAAACTCAAAGCCGGCGGGGTCGGCCTGCAGGTCTACGCCTGCTGGGTATCTCCCAAATACCGCCACCGTAAGGCCTGGGATCGGGCCCGGCAGTTGATAGCTGCCGTAAAAAAAGAGATATCAGATCATCCCGCTGAGCTGATGCTGGTCAGCGACAAGAGGAGCTGGCAGGAATGCCGTAAAGGAAACAAGATCGGGATTCTGCTGGCCGTGGAGGGCGGGCACGTGCTGGACGGCGATATCTCCCGGCTGGATTCACTTTATGGCCAAGGAGTAAGAATACTGACCCTCACTTGGAACAATTCCAACTCCTTCGCCACTTCGGCCTACAGCGTCCATAAGACCGGGATAGATAAGGGCCTCACCCCGCTGGGACGCAAACTCATCGCCCGAGCCGATAAGTTGGGCATGCATATCGACCTCTCCCATTCCTCAGAGAAGACCTTTTGGGACGTGCTTGAGACCAGCCGGCAATCTCCCCTGCTGTCCCATTCCTGTGTGAAATTTCTCAATGGGCATTTCAGAAATGCCTCGGATAGGCAGATCAAAGCAGTGTCTGATAAAAAGGGATTGATCGGCATTAATTTCTGCCCGGCCTTTTTGGGAAGCAAACATAAGCCGGTCTCCATCGAAAGCGTGGCCGACCAGTTCGAGTATATCAAAGAGTTGGCCGGGACCGATATCCTGGCCATAGGCTCGGATTTCGACGGCATCCGGGAGACGCCGGAAGGATTGGACGGGCCGGATAAACTGCCCGATCTGATGGATATGCTGAAATCCATGGGCTTCAGCAAAAAAGAGCTGGATGATATCATCCTGAACAATGCAATAAGATATTTTGGCTGGCAGTGATGGTGGGTCTTTAACCTCTCCCTGCCTATCGGCTTCCCTCTCCTAAAGCATTAGGAGAGGGTTAGGGGTGAGGTCCTCTGGTAGAATTAACTATTTGAAAAAGCCCGGATGAATATCCGGGCTTTTTAGTCGGCCTCGCCGTTGATGAATCGCTGGACCCTTTCGTCCGGCGATCTTTTTATTTCCTCCGGCGTTCCGCAGAAGATGATCTTTCCCTGGTGCAGCATGGCGATCCGATCGGCGATCTTGGAGGCGCTGACCATGTCGTGGGTGACCGCGACGGAGGTCAGCGTCATCTTATTGCGCAGGTCTATTACTAAGTCGTTTATCTTGTCGGCCATGATGGGATCCAGCCCGGTGGTGGGCTCGTCGTAAAGGATGTATTCCGGGTCCATGGCGATGGCCCGGGCCAGGCCCACCCGCTTTTTCATCCCGCCGGAGAGCTCGGCCGGCATCAGGCCGCCGGTGCCGGACATGCCCACCATCTCCAGCTTTTTATTCACGATATCCGATATCTGCTCCGCTGAATATTCCGAATGCTCCTTGAGGCCCAGCCCCACATTCTCGGCCACCGTCAGCGAATCGAACAGGGCCGCCCCCTGAAACAGCATGCCCAGTCGCTTCCGCAGGGCAAACAGTTCCTTGCGATTGATGCGGGAGACATCGGTACCGTCAATTTTGACGGAGCCCCGGTCCGGCTGCATAAGCCCGATGATATGGCGCAGCAGGACGCTCTTGCCGCAGCCCGACCCGCCGATGATCACCATGGTCTCCCCGGTGTTGATAGTCAGGTCCACCCCGGCCAGCACCTGCTTGGAGTTGAAGGATTTGTGTATGTTGGAGATTTCTATCATTTAAAAGGTAAATTTATCGTTACCCTATATTTTATTGGGCATTTAGGATCAACATATTCTTGGGGCACACTAATAATTTTACATTTATATTTTGGGCTAAGGTATTCCATTAAACAATGCAGAGTGAAAACCTCAAATGAGTCAACCAGGAATGCAACAATCTCATTAAACTCAGTTATTATATCAAAAGGGCCTTCATTATTGTATTGTATGGTTGGTTTTTGCATTTCTTCGTTTGGCAAGATTGCAATATTTTTAATAAGCAGTTTTTTATTTTCATTCGGATGTTCTTGAGCATTACGCATGTCAACAATATAAGAAATATTTGGTTCGATTTCAGTTGCAATTTTATAAAGATCTGTGTTGTCCTTGCTGTTATTTATTAAATATTTCATTACTTTATCAAATCTTGGGCCACTAATGTTTGCATTAAAAAACGAATTAAATAATAAAACTACATTTTGTATAGATAATTTTGCGTTCATAAGAAATATATTAATATCTTTTTCTAAATCGCAAACGTATGGCACAAAAGTGTAAGCATGTTTGTTTTTAATAGGCAGCTTCCCATATTCTATAATAATATCCGCTTCAATTTTCCTTTTTATTTTATTCGCATCCAATAAATATTTTTTAGTATTATGTAAAGCCTTTACAATATCATTAAACTTTTCATCTTGCTGAATAAGGTTTTTATATGATTCATGTGCTTGGATAAAAACCCTTGCGTTGATGTCACTGCCAGAACCTTCATCCGAAACAACAGTAGCCATGAATGGCATATCGGGATTTGATTCTGTTGGATCTGATTTTTCCGGAGCAATTATTTGAAAAGTCTTATCTACTTTATATATTTCCATAACATCGTCAACAATACACATATAGGTTAAAGGGCCAGTACCTCCATCTAAACGTATTTCTCCAGGTTCATATCGAGAACCTTTTTTTATTACAGAATTTATCATTTTCACCTGAATATCCAGGCCGAGATAATGTAATCGAATATCAGTATCAGCACCGCCGAGGTGACCACCGAATTGGTGGTGGCCTTGCCCACCCCCTCGGCCCCGCCCTCGGTGGCCGAGCCGTGAAAACACCCCGAGGTGGCGATGATGATCCCGAAGAATACTGATTTCACTATCCCCCCCACCAGGTCACGGGTATGAAAGTGAAAACGCAGACCGTCCAGGTACATCTGGCTGGAGATGCCCACCGAAAGCACCGCCACCAGCCCGCCGCCCACCAGGGCCACGAAATTGGCAAACACAGTCAGCACCGGGGCCATCACTGCCCCGGCCACGAAGCGCGGCATATAGAGATAAGCCACCGGGTCGATGGCCATGGTCTCCAGGGCGTCAATCTGTTCGGTGACTTTCATGGTGCCCAGTTCGGCGGCAATCCCGGCCCCCACCCGCCCGGCCACCACCAGGGCGGTCAGCACCGGCCCCAGCTCCATCAGCACCGCCCGGGAGATCCCGGCCCCCAGCCAGATGGGAGGCACCAATCCCTGCATCTGGTAGGCGGCCTGCACCCCGGCCACCATCCCGGTAAAGATGGCCGAGAACAGCACCACCGGCAGGGAACTCACCCCGAAGAACATCATCTGCATGATCACCTGGGAGAAATTCCTGAAGAGATACCTCAGCGACAGGGCGATCTTCCCCAATAGGATGAAAGCCGCTCCCCATTCCTGAAAAAGGTCTATGGTCGAGCGGCCGATGTTTTCGAAAATACTTCGCTGGGAAAGGATGTTCAGTTTGAAAGGCATAATAAAGGATTAATAGTTTGAGACGGCAAACCGCTGAGACGCAGAGATGTTCCGGAAATACATTAACCCAAGCTTAGTGTACTCAGCGTCTTTACGGTGAAATATACTGATCATTGGTGGTCTATTATTGGCGCAAGTCGGTTTAGAACTATTCGGTCCTCTGCTCCTGGGTCTGGTTTTCGAACCGGGTGTATTCCTTGAGGAAGGTCAGGTTGAACTTCCCGGTGGGGCCGTTCCGCTGTTTGGCGATTATCAGCTCGGCGGTGTCGGCATCCATCTGCTCGGACTGGCTCCACTCCTCCTTGTCCTTGTAGACGCCTTTCTGGCGGTGTAGGAACAGCACCACATCGGCATCCTGTTCGAGGGCCCCCGATTCCCGCAGATCGGACAGGATGGGGCGGGAATCCTGCCCCCGCTGTTCGGAGATGCGGGACAGCTGGGAAAGGGCCATCACCGGAACATCCAGCTCCTTGGCCAGGGCCTTGAGGGAACGGGATATCTCGGAGATCTCCTGCTGGCGGTTCTCGGAGCGGTAATTGGAACCCCGCATCAACTGGAGGTAATCCACGATGATCAGCCCCAGGTCCACCTCGGATTTCAGCCTTCGGGCCTTGGCCCTGATCTCCAACGGGCTGGAGCTGGAGCTGTCGTCTATATAGACCGGAGCCTCATGCAATAAACCGGCGGCCGATACCAGCTTGGAAAAATCCTGCTGGGAGAGATAGCCGCTGCGCACCTTGTGTCCCGGCACCCGGGCCTCGGAACACAGCAGGCGGATGACCAACTGTTCCTTGGACATCTCCAGGCTGAAAACCGCCACCGGGACCTTGTTGACGATGGCCGCCTGCTGGGCGATGTTCAGGGCAAAAGCGGTCTTTCCCACCGAGGGCCTGGCCCCGACGATGATCAGATCCCCCTTCTGCATGCCGGAGGTCATCTCGTCCAGGTCGACAAAACCGGTCTCCACTCCGGTGATGTGCCGCTTCTCCTTGTACATCTTCTCCACCATCTCAAAGCTGTCCTTGATGAAGGAACCCAGCGGCATCAGATGCTTTCGAAGGCGTTTCTCTTTGATGGAGAATATCAGCTGTTCGGCGCGGTCCAGCAGTTCCTCGGCGGTCTCGCTGGCCTCGTAGCAGGAGGAAACGATCTGGGTGGCGGAGTTGATCAGCCGGCGCACCACCGCCTTCTCCAGCACGATCCGGGCGTAATAATCGACATTGGCGGCGGTGGCCACGCTCTCCACCAGCCGGGTGAGATACACCGGTCCTCCGGCGTCGTCCAGCCACTTCAGGCGCCGCAGTTCGTCGGCCACCGTCACCAGGTCGGCCGGCTGGTTCTTCTCGTAGAGGTTGATGATGCCCCGGAATATCTTGCGATGGGCCGAGGAGTAGAAATTCTCCTCGTCGCTGATGATCTCCACCGCCCGGGATACCGCCTCCGGGGACAACAGCATCGAGCCCAGCACCGCCATCTCGGCGTCCTGCGACTGGGGCGGCAGTCTCTCTATCATGTTATTGCTATCGGCCATCGGCCCTTTCCTGATCGTATATCTTTCTTACCAATTGGACGTCCTCCCAGGTCTGCCTCTTCCAGGCCGGGTTCCGCAACAGGGCCGCCGGATGGAAGGTTGGCACCAGTTTTATATTGTGGTAGTAGTGGATCTGGCCCCGCATCTTTGAGATCGGGGTGGTGCTTTTTAGCAGGGTCTGGGCGGCAAAGGTCCCCAGGGCGCAGATCACCTTGGGTTTTATCAATTCCAGCTGTCTGATCAGATATGGCTCGCACAGCTCTATCTCCCGGGGCTCCGGATTGCGGTTGCCCGGCGGGCGGCACTTGAGGATGTTGCAGATATACACCTGGGAGCGGTCCAGCTTGATGGCCTCGATGATCTTGGTCAGCAGCTGGCCGGCGGCCCCCACAAAGGGCTTGCCCTGCAGGTCCTCATCATGGCCCGGGGCCTCTCCCACGAAGACCATATCGGCTTTGGGGTCCCCGTCGCCGAACACGAAGTTGGTGCGGGTTTTGGACAACGGACATTTGGTGCAGCCGGAGATCTGTTTTTGGAATTTCGCCAGCGCTCCGGAATGGCCGGAGCTGGCCAGCACCGGCTTTTTGCTGAGCACCAGTTCGCTGACGCCCTGCTCCTGTTCCTGAAGAAGATATTTCCTGAGCCGGCTGATGGCCACGGTTGATGTCATTTAGCGGCTCCTATCAATTTGATGGCCCGATCCAGGATCAGCCCCGCCAGCTGGGATTTTGCCATCTGGGGGAATTTGGTTGTCTTCCCTTTTTTGTCGATGATCACGGCCTGGATGTTTTCGCTGGACAGCGTTTTTGCCGGGTTGGCCACGATCAGGTCTAATTTTTTGGCGGCCAACTTTTTCCTGGCGTTGGCTATCAGGTTATCCGTCTCCAGGGCAAAGCCCACCAGCACCGTCCCCGGTTTTCTTTTAACAGCGGCCAACTGGATGATATCGGGATTCTTTTTGAGGGTCAAAGTTATATCACCGTCATTTTTTTTCTTGATCTTGCAGGAGGAGACATTCTGGGGGGCGTAATCCGCCACCGCCGCGGCCATGATCAAAGCCCGGTTATGCGGCAGTTCCTTAAGCACCGCCCGGCTCATCTGAGCGGCGGTATTTACCACGATGTGTTTGAATACCGCCGGAGCCGGAACATCGGCCGGCCCGGTGATCAGGGTCACTTTGGCTCCCCGGCGGGCGGCCTGTTCGGCCAGAGCCATGCCCATTCTGCCGGATGAATGATTGGAGATGAATCTCACCGGGTCCCAGGGCTCCTCTGTCCGCCCGACGGTGATGATCAGCGGGATGTCCTGGTAATCATCCTTCCAGCCCAGCAGGGAAAGAATTTCGTTCTCGATCTTATCCAACGAAGCCAGCCGGCCGCTGCCGACGGTTCCGCAGGCCAGCGGTCCGGATTCCGGGGGGATCAGATGCCAGCCGTTCCCGATCAGGCGTTTGACGTTCTGCCGGACGACCGGGTTCTCCCACATGTCAACGTTCATGGCCGGGGCGAACAGCACCGGGGTCTTGACGGCCAGGGCCACCGTGGTCAGCAGATCATCGGCGATGCCGGCGGCGGCCTTGCCGATGAAATTAGCCGAGGCCGGCACTATCACCAGGACATCGGCCAGCTGGGCCAGAGAGATGTGTTCGATATTCTGCGGCTTGGAATCCGGAAAAAGTTCCAGGGCCACCGGATTGCCCGACAGAGCCTCGAATGAGGCCGGGCCCACCAGCTGGCAGGCATTACCGGTCATGATTACCGTCACCTGGCAGCCTTTCTTCCTCAGACGGCTGACCAGGTCCAGGGCCTTGTAGGCAGCGATGCTGCCGGTCACTCCCAACACGATGTTGGGGGTTTTAGTCATGGCCGTGGAATTCCACCTTGTGATCCCGCAGTCGCTCCAGGGCCAGCGAGATGGGCTTCAAGGCCATATCCATCCGGCCCAGCCTCCGTTTGTCATTGAGGCGCCGGGCCTCCTTGGCAGCCACCAGGACAGCCATGTACTTGTTCTCCATGCCCTCACTCAGTTCTTCGATGGGGATGAACGCCATTGTAAGTCTCCTTAATGATTTTATATTATTTTTATGATCTCGTCCTTGTTGTAGCGGGAAAGGCGGCGGCGTTCGGCCTGGATGATGGCCACCACCGCATCAATGGCCTGGTTCAGGTCGTCGTTGACCAGCCAGTAGTCGAAATCGCCGATCTGCTCCATCTCCAGCCGGGCCTTATTCAGCCGCTTGCTGATCACCTCGTCGCTGTCGGTGGCCCGGCTCATCAGCCTCTGTTTCAGGGCCTCGATGGATGGCGGGATCACGAAGATGCTGACCGCCTGGGGATAGGTCTTCTTGACCGACCGGGCTCCCACGGTATCAATGTCCATTATCACGTCACGTCCCTGTTCCAGCTGACCCGAAATATCCTTGCGGGGAGTGCCGTAGTAGTTGTCGTGGACCATGGCCCACTCCACCAATGCGTCGCTCTCCAGCATTTTCTCGAAATCGGCCGCCGACACGAAATGGTAGTCCTGCCCGTGTTTCTCGTTGGGCCGGGGCGGCCGGGAGGTCACCGATATGGAGTAAACGATCTCGGGGTGCCTCTCCACCACCTTGCGACACAGGCTGGTCTTGCCCGCCCCGGACGGGGCGGAAAGTATTATGGGGAAACCCTGGCGTGGCAGATTCTGCATAGCTGTCTATCTTGAATTTTAGATTGAAATCCTAATTCCGGCGTTGAGGGCGATGGTCTCCCAAGGCTTGAAGTCCTCCATCTTCTCCAGGTTGGAGGTGCTTAAGATGCCGTTGGCCAGGTTGATCCGGGAGCCCAGCATCAGTTCTCCCTTAGGGAAGGGAATGCCCACCCCAGCGCCCAGGATCACCATGGGGGCCGAGCTGTAAAGCTTGTCATCCTCCAGGGCCAGGTATTGCCAGCGGCTGGCCAGCCCCAGTCTCAAAGTAGTGCGCTTAATAGATAACGAGGTGCCCACCGAGGCGTAGGCGTTGCCGATCATGGGCCATTCCCCGGTCATCATGTCCATGCCGCCGTTTACCCCCACCCGCAGGCCCCACAGCTTCAAACCTAGCGAGGCTTTCAGGCTGGTCACTCCTGGGAGTTCTATTTCACCGCTGTCGGCGGCGGTTTTCCGATTGTATTCGACACCGCCCAAGTTCAACTTGACATCCCCGGTAAAGGTACTGTCGGTATTGTTAAAATACAGGTTGTTGACGCTGATGCTGTCCAGCACCGGCTGGCCCTCGGGCAGTCCTGAGTTGTTGAAATAGAAGCCGGATAATTTATACGGCATTCCCATTTCTATGGACATCCCCAGCTTGACGATGGGAAGTTCCATGTTTCCGCCGATGATCAAGCTGTACTGGGTTCCTTGCAGATCGCTGGAGAACTTATTGTAGAATATGGAATCCCCAAACGGGGCGTAGACGTCCACATTGTTGAAGGTGACGCTAGGGCCTCCGGTATTGGTCGAATCCAGTTCTCCCCTTAAGCTGTCAAGACTTCCGGACAGTTTGAGACTAGTATTGGCGATGGCGTCAATCCTGGTCACCTTGACGCCCATGCCCATGTTGAAGGGACCGTATTTGGTGCCGGCGCCGACGAAGATCGGCTGATTGGAGATCCGGGCCTCGCCGCTGCCCTTTAACCGCACGTTGGTAATGGCCGAGACGTTGAGGGTTACCGGAACCGCCAGTCCGCCGGGCAAAGTACCGTTGGCATCGCTGGTCAAGGTATAGTCGTAGGCATAATTGAATTTTTGGGAGATATCAATGTCGGCCTGGTCCAGCCCGACTTCCACGGCAAAGCTTCGCTGATAGGCGATGCCCACCCCGAACGGCCCCATCTTGCCGGCCACCCCCACGTAATCCAGCCCGCCCTGGTCGGTCAGTGTCAGGTAGGTGGGTATCTTGATCTCCCCGGTAACCTCGGTGCTGTCCATCAGCTTGATGTCGGTGTTCATGCTGACATCCTTGGACAGGCTGCCGGCCACGGTAACATCCATGATCCCTGTCAACCCCAGCCCGCCGGGGTTGTTCATCATGCCCACGCTGCCGTGGGCCAGGTTAAGGTCCAGAAATCCCAGGTCCAGAAAATATAAATTAAGTTCCGGGGTGGACATGGCGATATGGGCCTCCATCTGGGTGGAGAGCGTCTGAGCTGACAGCCCGCCAGCCAGTGCCAGACACAGGGCTATTGATAAGATGATCTTTTTCATGGCAAATTCCTTCCGTAAATATTATTCTACGTTCTGGGCCTGCTCCCTCATTTTCTCCAGGTTCTCTTTTATCCGGACCACCAGTTGCGATATCTTGTCGTCGTTGGCCTTGGAGCCGATGGTGTTGGCCTCGCGGTTGATCTCCTGTAATAGGAAATCCAGCCGCCGGCCCACCGGTTGGGCGGTGTTCAGGTATTCCTCAAAGGCCTTTATATGGCTGGCAAAGCGGACGCACTCCTCGCTGATGTCGCACCGGTCAGCGTAGGCCGCCGCCTCCTGCATCAGCCGCTGGGGATCCAGGGCCGTTCCCTGGGATATTTTTTTGATGCGCTGGGTAAACTTATCGCGGAACTGCTTTATCCTCAAGGGGGCCGACTTCTCTATGGCGGCGATGCTCTTTTTCAGCTCGGCGATATTCTTCCGGAGATCGGCCGCCAGGGCCGAGCCCTCGCGGGTCCTCATACGGTCGAAATCTCCCAGGGCCTTGTTCAAGCAGACCTGCAGGCCGGACCAGGCCTTGCCCTGCGACAGCGGGGTCTGACGGCTCTTGAAGATCTCGGAAAAATGATAGATGTCCTCCAGCTCCACCGGGTCCTTGATGCGGTAACGCTTGCGCAGGGTGTTCAGCAGCTTGTAAAAATGATCGGCGCTGCGAAGGTCTATCTCCGGCAGTTCCGGTCCCTCGCCGCCGTTATAGGTGACATTAAGGCTGACCGAGCCGCGGGCGATGCGCTTCTGCAGGAGTTTTTTGACCTCCTGTTCCAGATTAGAGAAGGCGCGGGGCAGCCTGATGCTGAAGTCGGTAAAACGATGGTTCACCGAGCGTATTTCTATGGACAGGCGAGAGCCGTTAAGGGTGGACTCCGCCCGGCCGTATCCGGTCATGCTTTTTATCATAAAACCCCAATATAAAGTCTTATTATAACATAAATTAGGGTGATGTCAACGGAAAATAAAAGGCGGCCGATTTAAGACCGCCTTTGGTAGCAAAAGTCCTCACTCCCCGATCTCGATATCCACGATGGCCTGCGGGATCCGGGGAAAGGTCGAGCCGGTATAATTTTCCCTGGCCTTGCTAACCGTCAATTTTAATTCCAGGGAAACCACATTTGATATCTCCGCCCCCTGGATAAGGCCGTTCTGGTCGGCATCGGCTACAGTAAAACACTGTGCGGGGGTCATGGCCATGGCGCTGTCGCACATCGGTTTGTATCGGATATTGAATTCGACTGTTTTATACCCGGCCGGCAGAACCGGCTTGCTGTTGATATAGAGAATACTGTCCTTGATATCGCGGTATATCGAAAGGGTATCGCCGCTTTGGGCTATCAGCAGCACTCCCAACGAATCCCCCTCCCCCCAGCCGAAGGAATCGGATACCTTCTGGTTCAGCCCATTCAGCGTCTGCTCGGTCTGCATATAAAGTTCATGCCGGATCTGATTCTTGGCAAAAGCTCTGAGTGTCGGGATCAGCACCCCGAAGATGGCCGCCATCACTATGCCGAATATGGTCAAGGCAACCACCATCTCCAGAAGCGACCAGCCGGAATGACCTTTCCTCATGTTCAATCCTTCTTGATTATAAAGCCGCTGTCGTTAATATACAGCCCGTATGGTTCACTGCCGGGATACTGGAAGGCGGCGATCCCGTAAGCGGCGTCAATCACCCGTAGTTTATTGCCATGTTTCAGCAGGTATCTCCAAAGCCCGCGATGGGAATCGTCGATAGAATATCTGCCGGGCCTGAGCGAACAGGTGTCCGATTCGTAGCGACCTGAGAAACGGTCTATCTTATAATAGGCCCCGGCCCCCAGCCATCTCAACAGCGGGTTCCAGCGGACGATGTAGCCCTCGATCATCCACTGATCGCCGTTCAGTTCAAAATCAAACTGCCGCTCGGTCTTAAGGTCGGCAAACTCCATGACCAGGGCCTGGCCTTCCTGCCGGGCGGTAATGGTGCCGATCCGCTGGTCGTGCAGGTAGCGGTTGAGGGTCTGAACAAACAGCGACAGAAATATGAAGGCCGCCGAGAGCACGGCCAGCACCGCCGAATTCAACAGCAGGTTGAAGGCCCGTCCGGCTCTCGCCTTTCGCTTTGCCAGGCGGCTGATCAGATAGACAAGCACCAGCAGGGCCACCAGGCCTATTGCCAGGCCGATCAAACCGGTAGAAAGGGCGAACTTATCCATTTTATCTCCTCCTTATCAGATATATTACCAGCAAGGCCACCAGGGCCAGACAGGCCGCCAGCGCCCCCAGAACGGTATATTCCTTAGATGGGTATACATCGAATCTGTCGGACGGCATTTTGCTCATTTTCAAGCTATCGGGCGGAATATGGTTTACCGGTTGATAATATTTATCTTTGTTTTGCAGATAATCAGTAAAATAGTCGAACTTACCTTTGCTATCATAGCCTATTAAAACATCATCATGCCGGATGGGATTGCGGCCGGAGATATTAAAGTACAGATTTCCGCCATCATCGCATTGAAAAACTTCCCGGGGATAAACCCCATAAACTTGCGACGACTTAAGCCCACCCTTGAGGCTGACCTGCAATTCGGTCTCCTGCAGTTGTCCGTCCCAGGCCCGGGCCTGCTCCAGCAGAAACCCCCAAAAGAAAGATTGGCGGATATTGCCGCCCCGGGCCAGTTCCGCCGGGCCGGTCCTGACCGCATAGGATATCCTTAAGGTGTCCCGGCTTTGCGAAGGGATATCCAAAATCCAGCCATACCAGTGGTTGACCGAATCGCGATATGATTCGGGCAGAGAAAGGTGTGCCTCGTTTGATCGGAGATCGGCAGTAATACTTGTTACTGCCAGCCTCTTTCCCTTCCAGGATATTTTCAGATCGAATAAAGAATCCAGCTTAATGATGGAGATCTCGTCATGGAAAAAGCTTCCGCTTTTGGGGAGGCCCAAAGATATTGTAATACTATTTTCACTGCGGTTCCCCAGGATGATCTCCGCTTTGACCACCGCCAGCCCGGGATAGAGATCAACCAGTATTGCCTGCCTTTCCATGGCGGCTAATCCGTATCTATCGCCGTTCTGGGCCGGGATAGGAACAATGGTCCGGCCGATCCCCGCTCCCCGCAATACCGGAGTGACGGCCCGTAAAGGTCCGGCTGACAGGACAAGCAACGCCAGCAAACAGATTATTCTATTTTCAAATCTATACATCGATTGTGTCATATTTTATATTTGCTAGGCTTTTTAGGCTTTATTACTTCGGTAAATAAATAACGCAATGTGTCATTCCTGCGAAAGCAGGAATCCCGGCATGGATGCCCGTTTTCACGGGCATGACAACAAGGACGTTCAAAAAACGGATAAGGATTATTCACCTATTTAATTGCCGGGGTAATAAAAGCAGATTGTTCTATGTGCCCTTTGTGCTCTTTGTGGTAAACCCACGGCCTTATCTCAAGCCTGCCAGAAGTGGTCCTCGAAATCCCGGCCCGGCACCTTTATCGTCAGTGGCGGCCCGTCGGGATGCTTCTCCAGTTCGTTGCCGTCCTCCTCCAGGGTTATCAGCAGGCTGATATTTTCTCCGGCATTAGCCCTGGTCAGTTCAAAGGGTATCTTCATCTCCACGATCCGGTCCGCCGCTATCAGGCAGCCCCCCGGCCCCTGCTGTTTCTTGATGTCGAAAGTTAGGGCCATGCGGACCGGGCTGAGCAGTTCCACCTTAAGTTGGACATCCCCCAGCGATTCCAGAGAGGATCCGGGAGAAGGGTCCAGTCGCAGGTACAGGTTCCCGGCATCGAAACCGAAGTGGACCGACTGAAAATAACTCTGGCTGCGGCGCATGGCCCCGCCGTTGAGATGGACATCATAGATGCCGCTGCCCGACCACTCGTAGAACTCGGTGACCCGGCCGTCGATGGCCGGAGTTATAAAGGCAATGGGCTGGGATACCAACTGCCGCCCGGCCCTCTCTTTGGCGATCGGCCGGAACAGCCGTTCCGGCGCCTCCATCTCCAGCAGTTTATACACCGCCCGGAGATGTCCCCGGAAAAGCTCGTCGAATTCGGCCAGATTCTCGCTGGAGAAATTATCGCCATACCACCAACACCAGTCGCTGCCCTCGGCGGTGTAGATCTGTTCCATCACTCTGTCATATCTTTCGGGATCGCCCTCCAGTAATTGTTTTTTCTGCTGGACGGCCTGCCGGGCTTTAAGCAGCTGTTCCCAGGCGGCATTGTCCTCCTCGGCCCCGATCCATATCCGAAAATCGCTGTTTATCCAGGAGCCGGGAAACAGTTTTGTCAGGCTCGGCAGATCCTGCTGTTCATCCAGATACTGGCTGAAGGTGCAGCATCTCAGCTTTTGGCTTGAAGACAGGCGGCCGTATAATTGGTTCAGGAATTCATGTCCGTCATCCGGAAAGAATTCCCAGACATTCTCGCCGTCCAGTATTATCGGGGCGATATGCCTGCCGGCCTCAGCCCCCAGTTTTTCTGCCGAGTGCTCCAGTCGGGCCACCAGATCCCGGGCCGCCTCGGCCGGGTTCCAGTTGTAATAATCGAAACCCAGCTTATCAGAGATCACCCGGTCCCGGAAGAACAGGCTGCAGTTGCCCAGACGATAAGGACGATATAAAATCTCAGGGTGGGCCAGCTCGTGCCCCTTGCGGAGATGCCTACCCAACGACCGTTCCAGGATGCCCTCGTCGCTGGCTATCCAGCGGACCCCGGCCCGCTCCATCTGCTCCACCGCCTCCCGGCTGACGCTGCCTTCGGAGGGCCACATCCCGGCCGGTCTCCGGCCAAAATTTTTCTCCATGTAATCCAATCCCTTGGTGATCTGGGCGGCTGCGTCCTCCGGAAAGACAAAGGCTGTCGGCAGGGGAGCTCCCGGCATTGATTCCCGGGCGATATTGCTGTCGCACAGCAACGGCAGGATGGGGTGGTAATACGGGGTGGTGGATATCTCTATCTGCCCCGAATCCCAAGCCTTTTTATAGAGGGGGATGATCGAGGCCAGGATGGCCTGCTGGCTGTTCCACAACAGCCCTTTGTCTTCTTCGGTAAAATTGCTGCCTTTGGCCTTCAGCCGGGCCAGCCCGGGGTCGTTTTGAAAATGAACCGGATCCGTCCAGCACAGATTGAACCAGACCTGCAGATCGCGGATATCCTGGACGCTGAACCGTTTGGCAATATCGGTCAGGTCCCCGGGTTTCGGGTTCCGGCCCCGCTTGTTAAGCAATTCGCTGTATCGGGGATGGACCTCCACCATGTTGGCCCAGTTGGCCATGAAAAAATCCCGCAGCACGAAGACCTTCTCCTCGTTGGTCAGATCGGCGGCTGACTTTTTACTGACCTCCAGATGCAGATCGCTGCAATTCCCCGAGACATAATCCTGCAGCTGTTCCAGCAATACCGGCACCAGATTGAAACTTAGCTTTATGTCCGGATACTGCTGGACAATGGAGACCATGTCGTAATAATCCTTCAGGGCATGCAGCCTTACCCACGGTAGGCGAAAAACCCTGTTATCCGGCTCCCGGTAACAGGGTTGGTGCATGTGCCACAGAAACGCGACGTTTAGGGCAGGCATCGTTGCTTTCTCATTCCGCCGGTGGAAGCATGGCCAAGGCAGACTTGGCCTTTTGGGCGTTCTGATCATCGGGATATTTGCTGACGATCCCCTGATAAACCTCGCGGGCCTTTATATGATTGCCGGCCTCCCGGTAGCATCGTCCGGCTGACAGCATGGCGTTAAGCGAAATATAGCTCTGCTTGGGATAGCGCAGGACGATCTGCATGTATTCATCGGCGGCTTTATTGAAATCGCCCGACTGTTCGTAACAGGCTGCCACCCCGCCGATGGCGGCCGACATCAACAGATAGCTTTTGGGCTTGGCCTTGACCGCCCGCTGGTAATTTTTCAGGGCCTCCTCCTGGTTCCGCATCTGGAAGTTCAGGTTGCCCAGGTTCACCATGGCCTCCTTGGCCGATTCGGTGCTACCGAAACGTTTGATGATGTCCTCGTATCCCTGGCGGGACTGCTGGGCGTCGCCGCTGAACATGGCGGCATGGGCCGACCCCAGCAGCAGGTTGGCCTGCCGCTCGTTCTTGGTCCGGTTCTGGGCAACGAAGAACAGCCCGATCACTATGATCAGGGCCCCCACCAGGACGGCCAGTATCTCGGTGCTGTAGCGCCGGAACAGATTGATGGTCTTCATCATATCTTCGGCGAACTCATCGTGTTTCATCCGGTGTTTACTGATATTGTGCGACACTTTATGAAATCTCCTTAATGTTCATGACTGTTTTATTCTGTCAGATGACAATTATATATGAATTGACCGGGGACTGTCAAGCCGAATAAGTGGAAATGTCCATTGCGATTAGATGTCGAGGCCCCTCCAAAAAACGGGACTATCTTTGTTTTACAGACTTACAAGGTTTTCAAATTTTCCATAATTTATACGTTGCGATGTAGGCAATTACCACAACAAGGGCAAAAGCAGCTATACCAGCAAAAGCAAAAAATGATTCTATCATAACAATAGGTAATGTTAAGGCAAAACCCAAATGCCTGGTTTTTTTAGTTACTTTGCTTTTAATTATTCCGATAGTCATCATTATCAAAGATATTAAAGATACTGCTGACCAAGTATATACTTTATATATTATCTTTGATAATGACATCGGGGAACTCCACAAAGAACCCTCATGAGCGAAAATAAAAAAACCAGAAATAGAAATAATTGCTAAAATTATTGATACAATAACGAATGTATCTATCTTTTTCATTGTTACGACCTCCCCTTAAAACACAAAAAGCCATTACTCGTAATCATTAAACTACGAACAAAGGCTTTTTGATTCTTGTGTATCATACCGCAATCTATCTGATCCTCTGCCCGTCGGACTCCCTGAAGAGATGGGCCTCGGAAGGTTTGAAATCAAGATTGATAAAACTATTCTGCTCCAGCTTAATATTGCCGAAGGTCCGGGCGATCACCTTGGATCCGTCCTCGGCTTTGGTATAGATCAGGGACTCCCCGCCCAACTGCTCCACCAGATCCACCGTCGTCCTCAACCCCTGGCCTTCCCCGGCCAGGGAGATATTCTCCGGCCTGATGCCCAGGAGCACCGGAGTGCCGTTCTCCGCCCCGGCGGAGATATGCGGCAGTTCCTTCTCCATCTGCTTGTTTTTAAAAGTGAACTTCCCTGCCTTGGATATCAAACTCCCCGGGATCAGATTTATCCCCGGGGTGCCGATGAAATTGGCCACGAACAGGTTGGCCGGGTCGTTGTAAATGGCCAGGGGCTCGCCCACCTGATGCAGTAGGCCGTCCTTGATGACTGCTATTCGGTCGCCCAGGGTCATGGCCTCGGTCCGGTCGTGGGTGACGTAGATGGCGGTGGTGTTGAGCTGCTGCTGGAGCCTTTTCAGTTCGGCCCGGGTCTGGGTCCTGAGCTGGGCATCCAGGTTGGAAAGCGGCTCGTCGAACAAAAAGACCTTGGGCGATTTGACGATGGCCCGGGCCAGGGCCACCCTCTGCCGCTGGCCGCCGGAGAGGGCCTTGGGTTTGCGGTCCAGGTATTTTTGCATGTCCAGCATCTCGGCGGTCCGGGCCACCCTTTCCTTGATCAGGGCCTTATCCATCTTGGCCATCTTGAGCCCAAAGGCGATGTTATCAAACACCGTCATATGGGGGTACAGGGCGTAGTTCTGAAAGACCATGGCCACGTTACGGTCCTTGGGAGCGACATCGTTGACGATATTGTTGTCGATGTAAACACTGCCCTCGGTGATCTCCTCCAGCCCGGCGATCATCCTTAAAATGGTGGTCTTGCCGCAACCGGACGGACCTACCAGAACCAGGAATTCACCGTTCTTGATTTTCAGATTAACCCGGCTTACTGCTGTGACCTTTTTGTCATATACCTTGGTCAGGTTTTCAAGCAATACTTCAGCCATATTCTTTATCTCTCTATGTATTTTTAAGGAAAGCCGTTAATGGTGGCCTTTTTTACCGCAAAGGCGCAAAGAGATTATGTGATTCTCTATAACCGATCTATCCCTTGGTGTTCTTTGAGGTTTAAAATATCTTGTCATCCTGAGTACACTTCGAGGCATAACAGTTTGTTGGATGACAATTGTCGCCCGTCCAGCCTGCAAGGCGTGTAGTGATCTCAGAGCCTGCACTGAGGTTGGCAAAAATAAAACTTTCGAAGTGGTGACAATTTGCGGCGCGTCATCCTGGGGGCGGCATCTGGCACAACCTTTGAAGGATCTGCGCCGATATAGATTCTTCGGTTTGCATGGCACGCCGCCGAGCTCAGAATGACGAAAGGAAAAGTTCTTGCGACCTTAGCGTCTTAGCGGTGATTGAATTCCCACTGACCTCAATTATTACTTCGGCGGATAAATAGCGCAATGTGTCATTCCCGCACTTCATTGCATTCAGCATAAACTCCAGCGGGAATCCAGACGTGGATGCCCGTTTTCACGGGCATGACAACAAGGACGTTCAAAAAACGGGTAAGGTTTAGTGATCTATTTTATTGCCGGTGTATTAATCGCTCGGATTAATAATTGTTTACTTTGACGCTCAAAACATCCAAATAGAAATTGTTCTTATGGGTCACATCTAAGGTGCAACGGCACGTACAGCTTACAAAATCCTGATTTTTCTGGCTGGCTGTAAGATATTTTAACCAATAGCGGTCACCTGGCTGGCTGTATTTGGGCAAAAGTAAATTTTCAAACTCGCAGACCGGCGGCTGGTTGACCGGGCCGTACGGCGCCCGTGAAAGTATCTCCGGCAGGACCGGATCAATCTCATCCAGCCGGGTAAGTCTATGATCTATTTTCTCCGACGGCTTTGATTTTAGTATCAGGCCTTGATTGTTGATTCCATACTTTCTCAGGGCCTCGATCAGCTCCTTCTCCCGGCCCTCGATGACCGTGAAGCCGGCGGCCGGCTTGTGGCCGCCATGTTGGAGGAAAAATCTTTTCAGGTCGTTAAGCATGGCCACGAAATCGAACGGCTCGAATCCCCGGCATTCCCCGGCGGTCAGGCCGTTCTTGCGGCCCAGGATGATTACCGGGTGCCCGGTCCGGTCCCTGACTCCGCCGGCCACCGGCCCCACCAGGCTCCAGGGGATTTGATCATCAGCCAACACTTTAAGGGGATTGGGGTCGGCCAGAGCCTTTTCGGTCTTGGCCGCCACCTGGTCCTCCATCCGGTTCAGCCACAGCTGTTCCTCCGAGTACAACTCCTCCCAATGCCGGGAATCAAAATCACCCTGTAGCAGTTCCAGGGTTTCATGGCGGAACCCCAGGGAAATGCAGGAGGACAGCAGCCCCACATAGGTCTGGGAAATTATCCTGGGCGACAGACCCTGATCACTGGATATTCCCAGCAGATCGTTCAGTTTGCCGATAACTTCGTTGCCGTCGATGAATTCCAGCCCGTTCCGGACGATGTGCCAGTTCTCAGACGTCATCGGCACCCGGTCGGTAATGGTGGCCAGGGCGGCCCAGGCGGTCCGGTTGGGGTATTTTTCCAGCCAATCATCCGACGATTCCCCGTCCACCGCTGCCGCCAGGTACAGAGCCACTCCGGCTCCGGCCAGGTCCGGACTGGGCCGAAGGTCCTCCGGGATCTTGGGGTTGAGCAGGCAAAGAGCCCTTGGCAGCTGGGGAGGCAGTTCGTGATGGTCGGTTATAATAAGCTCCAGCCCTTTTGATGCGGCATACTCCGCCTCATCAAGGCTGGAAATGCCGGAGTCCACGGTTATCAAAAGCGACACCCCCTTAGCCAGCAGCTGGTCGATCACCTCCCGGTCCAGGCCGTAATGCGTGACGGACTTGGGGGGGATATAATAAATTACCTCCGCCTTGCCCCGCAGCGCATCCAGCATGATGGCGGTGCTGGCAATGCCATCAATATCGTCATGACCCCAAACGGCGATGCCCCGGTTATCCCGGCAGGCCTGGTTTATGACCTGGGCAGCTTTCTGCAGCGAAGCCCAGCCGGAGGGGTTCATCGCTTTAGGTATGATATCGGACTCCGGCATTCTAGAAGCTGATCCCCATGGTCAAGGCCTGGATGTTGCCCAGATCGCCGTATGAACGATAGCCGTAAGCCACGCTGAGATCCCGGCGGCCCAGTTTGTTTATCTCAATCCCAAAGCCCAGGGGAGATCGGTCGGTCAGTTCGGGAACTTTTTCGTATCCTATTTTCAAATTTAGGCTGGACAGCGGTGCGATCTCCAGCGAAAGGCTGGGATAGCCGCCCTCTTCTTTCCTGATATTATACTGCACCGAGCCGCTGACCTTGCCGTCAAGATAGGCCGCCCCGGCTCCGGCCATATATACCGTGTTCTGGGGATAGCGAATATCGTTGTTCTTGGGATAATTCGGCCCCAGATCCTTGACCATCAAACTGCCGGTGATCAGGCCCCTTTTATAGGTCAGGGCGATATCCGAGCTCCAGCCCCAGTCGTAGCGGTCCGGCAGGTTCAACCGGGAAGATTTCAAGGCCAGGCCCAGTCCCCAGGCATCGGCCATTACCAGCCCGTAGCCCAACCCCAGGTTACTGGCCTGCGACTGGACGGTGCCCACCGGCCGGCCGTCCTCCGAATACCCGGCCATGGTCCCCAGGGACCAGTAGCCCAGGCTGAAGGAGACCGTGCCGTACCTTCTGACCGGCAGCACGGCGCTGGCCGAGCCTCCGTATACATCCAGCCACCATTGGATCCCCGATGCCGAAAGCGTCCGGTATTTGATGAAGCCCAGGGATGACGGGTTCTGCATCAACCCCTGGGGTTCCCGGGATTGCAGGAAACATCCCTGGCCGAACACCACCTGTTCCGCAGTGGTGGGCAGGTTCCAGTAAAGCAACTGGGCTTGGGCTGTCTGGGCCAGCATGATGGCCCAGGCTATTATAACAAATCTTTTCATCGGGACACCATCGTTTTCCCCAGGGAGGTCCTGGTTTCGGTTGCGGATTTCTGTTCCAGCCGGATGAAGTAAACGCCGTTCATGACCTGGCGGCCCTTGGTATCCTTACCGTCCCAGTTGATGGGCTGGTCCGGCTGGCTTCCGGTTATCTCTTTTATTTTCCCGCCGGAAAGATCGTAGATAACAGCTTTAACCGAAGTGGCGGCCGGCATCGGTGTGAAAACAATACGGGCATAGTTCTTGATAGGAGTGGGCCAGGTGACCACCGGGCTTTTTTCGGAAACTCCATCTATATGGATCGGGCTGGTCCAGGCCCGGTCGCCGTCGATCTGCAGGGCCTTGACAAAATAATACACCGTGCCTAATCCAATATTCTTATCCAGCTCCCAGACGGTTTGGTTGGAGGCCGGGATCAAATTGAAGGTATCGGCCGGGATGCCGTTGGTATAAAGATACAGGCTTTTGAAGCTGGTGGAGGCCGAGGCTTCGATCGTTATTTTCACCTTGCCCTCCTGCCGTATGAAATGCTGGCCCTGGCAGCGGCCGTCGATGGTCAGCAGCAGGGCTATCCGGTCATCGGCCGGGCTGACCTCCATGGCGGTGGTGCGCCGGGCCTGCAGGGCCTCCAGGATGGCCGGCTTGGTAAGGGTATCGGCCCAGACGCCGGTCAAGGGAATATTGCCGTAGTAATTTACCCGGTTTCCCCAGTCCCGGCGATGATTGTCCTGGTTGGCCGAGGCTCCCACGTGCCAGCCCTTCTGCAGCGTCCGGAAATAGGCATCCTCGTAGAGCGAGCTGCTGTTGATGACTTCGATCAGGTCCATGGCCCGGTCATAATCCTGATAATAATAAAGGTCGTTGAAGTTGCTGTTCCATGACGAATCGGGATGGCAATACATGGCCGGGTAACCTTGTTCCAATATCCAGGAATAACATCCCAGCAGGTCGGTATTGTTGTAGGGCCACAACCCGGGAGCCTCCCAGATATTGATATGCCCGAACCCGGAGCTGCCGATGCTGCCCACCTCCTGTCCGGCCAGGGCCACGAACCGGCCCGGCGTGGTCATGGTATCGGCGATCAACCTGAGGTTCTGGTAATGCTCCGGGGTGATGGTGTAGCCCGCTCCCCCGTTATTATGTTCGGTCAGGGCCTGAATATCCACCTGGGCCACATCCCGGGCATAGGCGTAAGCGGTATCCGGGGTGCTTTCGCCGTCGGAATAGCTGGTGTGGGCGTGCAGGTTGCCATAAAAGCACTTATACTCGGCCCGGGCGGTGGCATTTAAGGCCAGCACCGACATCAGCAGTGATACAGAAAAAATATGGTTCATTTCAGCAGTGCTTCCCCTCCTTCCGATTTTCTTATCCGGCCCTCGATCCTGGCATCTACGGGCGATCTTTTCTTGACAAAGTCAACCATGGCCTGTCTCATCTGAATATAGGTATCCTCCCGGTTAGTCCCTTCCTGAAAGATCTTGTAATTGCCGCCGCCGGCTCCCAGGAAATTATTGGTGACCACTTTGTAGACCTTGGCAGTATCGATGGGCTGGCCGTTTATGGTAACACTGACCACCCTTTTCCAGACCGGTTTTTTGGTGTCGTAGGTCATCTGCAGACCTCCCACCTGGAAGATGGCGTGATAGCCTAGCACGCTGGTCTCACATACCTTTATCACCTGACTGCCGGTCAGGTCCATGGTCACCAGATAGTTGCCGAAGGCGTCCACCTTATAGATGCTGCGGTAGGTTATCTCGCCTTTTATGATGTCCGCCTTGATGCCGGCCGAGTTCTGGAAAGCGATGTCGGCCCCGGTGGCATCCATCATGGCATTGCAGACGAAGTTGCCGATGGCGCTCTCCTTGTCGCCCCCGCCGCGTTTGATGTCGGCCAGGGCCTGGCCCACCGGCTCGTCAAATCCCTTTTCGGCCCGGGCCGCGCCTTGGGACACTATCCTGTCCACCGTGGTGTCACGGGGCACCGCTTCGGTAAACAATTCCTTCAATTCGCTGTTGTACCCCACGATCTGCTTGGTCTCAGGGTCTATCAACAGTTCCAATTTCCCGATGCTAGTCAAATTCCCGAAGGTCTGGACGATGATGGTGTGATGCTTGGGATCCTCGTAAGCCTGGCGCAGGCCGGTATGGCTGTGGGATCCGATGATCACATCGATGCCCGGCACGGTGTCGGCGATGGCCTTGTCGTGGCGGAAGCCGGTATGCAGCAGGCCGATGATCATATCGACTTTTTGAGCTTTAAGGGAATCCACCATTTGTTTGGCAGTGGCCGACTCCTTGGCGATTTCCAGCCCCTGGATATGCTCGGGGGTGGACATGCCCCGCAGGTAATGGGTGATCAGGCCGAAGATGCCGATCTTCAGGCCGGCCCGTTCCAGGATGATGTAAGGTTTGAGATAGTCAACCGTTCTCCCAGTGGCGGAATCCAGCAGGTTGGCCCCCAGCATCGGGAATTTGGCCGCCGAGATCAGGTCCAGCAACACCTCCTGGCCCTTGTCGTAATCGTGGTTGCCCACCGTCATAACATCGTAGCCCATCAGATTCATAAAATCTATTACCGCCTGCCCCTTGGTAAATTCGCCCAGCGGCGTCCCCTGGAAGATATCGCCGCCCTCCACCAGCAGAAAGCCCCATCCGTTCTGCTCGGCCCTCTGGCGTTCCTCTTTGATGATGGTGGCCACCGCCGCCGCGTTGCCTATGGGGGGCGGGAAATTGGGATTGATCCACCAGGCTTCCTCCTGGGGCAGGTGGCCGTGAATGTCGTTGGTATGCAGAATGACCAGGCGCTGCCACTCTTTGGCCAGCGCGGTCCCACCTATCAAAAGGATCAGGGACGCAATAATGATATTTATACTCTTGAACATAATCTTACTTCAGCGAAAAGGTTAACATCAGGTCGGCCATGGTCTCGGACACCGTGGTTCCGCTGGAGGTGCCGAAGGCCTGTCCGTAATTATAGGTCCGGCGCCCCACCCCGGCGGAGATACCGCTCCTAAGATTGGAAACCAAGATCTCGGTGCCGAATCCGGCCCGGGCCAGCCCGATGGACGATGAACGGTAGGAATTGGTAAAGGACACTCCAAAATAAAGGGGCAGATTGTTTTTCATACGGTGGGATATTCCAAAGCTGTACTTATTCACCGGGACCAGCGGTTCGTAGGAGAACAGGTTGTCCTCCAGATTCTGCCAGGGGGTATGCTCGTATTCCAGGCAGACGGTGGCCGGAAATTCATTGGATGGCCGGTAGGTTGCTCCCAGGGTAAAGCTGCTGGGCAGCCCCACCTTCTGGTTCTGGCTGATGGAAGTATCGTTATCGCTATAGGATAATAGGCCCTCCACCCGGGCGCTGCTTTTCCAGCTTATCCCCAGATTGATTCGTGAGGTCAGCTGTCCAAAAGCCCCGGCCGAAAAACGGTAGCCCTTGTAATTGTGCTGATACCCAATGCTGATGTCGGTGTATGTCGGGTCTTCAAAATTTTCGGTGATGGTAAGCCTGGGGTCACCCGATAGCCTGGTCAATCCCAGTCCGGCTGAAAAAAAGGAAAGCGGCTTCACCGCCAGGGCTCCGCTGTATCCGTAAACGGCTCCCTCCTGAATCTGCTCATACAGGCTGGTCAGATAATAAAAGGCATCACGCTCCTCCGCCTTTAATCGGTAGTTGAAATCGTATTCCCGGCTGAGGCCGAAACCCAAAGCCATCTTGGGTAAACCCCGGAAGCTGGAGGCATACGATACCTCGGCGCCGTGGAGGTTGTAATCGGTCTGATCGTTGATGGCCGTGGTTCTGAGGCCGACCGAATTGGCGTAGGAATCAAACACCTCGATGGAACGATATTCCCGACGCCAGTTGACGCCGGCGGTAAGCTGGGCCTCCAGGCCGTCGGTCTCGGCTATCAGCGCCGGATTGACCAGCAATCCCTGTCCGGGAAGGGCTACCCCCTTTAGGTTCATGGCCATTCCGATGGCGTTATAGCTGGATGCCGGCGACCCATAGGGGGTGTATTCCAACAATCCGGCCCGGGCGCTACCGAATGCTGTAAAAAAACTTAACGCCACCAGCAATGTTATTTTTCCTGTTGTTTTCATCTATATCTCCTTTGGATGATTTCTTTTATATTTTCCGGTTACCATCTGAAATCCAGTTGCAGGTCCACCTTCCACAGGTCGCGCCGGTCGGTGAAATCCTGCACCACCTCGGCCGGCAGTGCGGTGTAATAATAGACATAATCCGGGCCGTAGATGTTGTTGAAGTTATACCTGCTATCCTTACCCCGCAATCTGAGCCTGGCCTGGAGATTGTCGGACAGGCGGTCGGACACCGATATGAAATATTTCATGCCGTCGCCGTCCAGAAAGTCTATCCCGGCGTCCTCGAATATCCACTGGGACATGGCATCGGTCCTCCAGCTGGCGATACCGGCCTTGATGTCCCAGTTGGGGGAGAAATTATGCTGCCAGTTCGAGGCCACATAGACACCGCTCATCAGGGTGTTGCTGCCGTACAATGTCGAAGGGGTCAGCCGGACCTCGCCGTAGCGCAGTTCCACATTGAAATAATCACGATCCGTCAGGGTGCAGAAGGTCCTTAAGGTGGTCTCCCGGGTGTTGGATTTGGTGGCCTCGGCGCTCTTGGGCAGGTATTTGGTCTGGTACTTCTGTTTCAGCCTGAAGCGCAGGGGAAACACCGGACGGTACTCCAGCTCGCCCTGGAACCGGACATTGTCCAGCCCGTAGGCCAGGTTTCTCCAGAAGTCTATATAGGCCCGGGTTATGGTAAACTGGCGATTGATCTGCCACCGGGTCTCGATATAGGTGCCGTCCTCGGCCTTGGGCGCCGGATAATTGACCAGCTGTTTGTAGACCGGGTCGATCAGGCGGTATTCCTTCTCCAGAATGGTATCATCGAACTTGGTCTGCTCTGAGAAGCCGCGGGAATAGGGATTATCGTAGTCCACATCGTAATGGCGGCGCAGCAGCAGCAGATACAGGGTCTCGTATTGCAGGTGGGTCTTCCACAGATAGGCCCAGCCGCCGCTGTTAAGGTGGGCCAGCTCCCCCTCCACCGACAGGTTGTCCACCACCGTCCTGAAATTGCCGGATTTTATACCCCGGACATTCCCCGACCACAGCTGGGTGAAATTGGGATCAGACAGGTCGTTCTTGTCTCCCGGCAGGTCCAGCTCATAGGGGTCGGGCCGGAAGGTCTTGTCGTACTTGCATTCAAAGGCGGTAAAGCCCAGGCTGGTGCCCACCGGCAGAGACATGGTGCCGGAGAGGTCCCAGTTCAGGTTCATCCCGTAGGTCTTTTCGTTGAACACATCCCGGTACCAGGGGTATCTGGGGGACGGAGTAAAATACACATTGACCGTGCCGTCCCGGTTCAGTATCCCGTCCTTCTGATCGGATGAAAAGAAAAAGGTCGGCTTGATGTTCCAGATGCTGGACTGAACCGCGGCGCCCCGCAGGGCGAATTCCTCATTTGAAGTGATGTCTCCGAAAACCCCGGCCCCGCGGGAGAAACGCCTTACCATGGATTCGTCGGCCGACCAGCGGTTATCCATGGCCAGACCCTGCCCGAAGGTCAGGCGGTAGTTGCCGATGAAAAGCTTGTCTATGGGCGCCATGTCATACAGGGCAACATAGGCCTTGGTAAAGCCCTCGGTCTCATAGGGCTCCTTCTGATGATAATACCCCAGCTTGAAATCCCCGCCCAGGTCCATCCTCAAGCGGTTCTGAACTGCCAGATTATTCCGGGCATATTTCAGTTGGTCGTACTCGGATTGCAGGCGGCTTTTCAGCTGGGCTATTTCCGGCTCGGTCCAGCCGTGCTGGCCCAGTATCTTATCGGTGGTCACGGTATCATAACTGGCGGCGCCGGGTACGAAGGCCAGCAGTGCGGAATTCAACGAGGCCGCCTGATACCTGAAATCATCCTCGTCGCCCGGGTCGAGCCGGTCATCCGAGGTCAGCCGGACCCGATAATTGCCGTCAAAATAAAATTTTTCCTCCTTGGGGGAGACGGTCACATAGTTCCTCATATTGGTAAAGCCGTACCGGGACAGGCCGTCTATGTTGCGCTGTAACGTCCGCCAGTCCTTGATCCGGCCGGAATATTTTATGTGCCGGGCCACGGCGGCCGCATCTATGGGGGATACATTCTGAAGGGTCAGCAACTGGTCGATGGAAGCCCGGTTGATGTCCATGGGGTGGAGCAGCAACTCCTCCCACTCGTTGACTGCCCCGTAGCCCGGGGATTCCTCGGAGGCCAGCCTGTCCTGCAGTTTGGCGATATATCTGGTGACCGTGGAGGTATCCGAGGAGGGGAATACGGCCACCTGTTGGCGCAGTTTTTTAAGCTGGGCCGGGGTCATCCCGGGAACCTCCATCAACTGGTAGAAACTGGTGAATGCCCCGCGCTCAAAACGGTAGGTATAAATATTCTCGGCCAGTTTTGCCGGAATGCCTTGCAGGCCGAATATCTCCTCCCGGGTGGCCCGGTTCAGGTCAAGCTGTATGCCGGAGCCCACCGTCAGGGTGTCGTCCGGTAAAATATTGGCCTGCGTTTCCTGATAAAAATCCACCTGCTGGGCGGAGGCCGGACAAACCAGAATGGGCGCCGCCAGCAAAATGAAAATTATCATTTTATAATTTAACTTCATTGGCATCACCACTTATAGCCCAGGGCGAACTGATGGGTCCCGGGCAGGGCCTGGTGCCCGCCCTCGAAGGCATAGCCCACCAGTATCCCCCTGGCCTTCACGCCCAGGCCCATGGAATATAGGGTCAACTGGCCTTCGTTCAGGATGCCGGCCCGTAGGGCCAGCTTATCCTGCCACAGTTCATATTCGGAGCCCACCTTATAGCGGGTTATCCGGCCGGCATCCTTCCCGGCCTCTATCGAGGCCAGCACCCCGCTCAACGGAGCATAGGAAAGGCCGATGCTCACTCCGCTGGGAAGGTCGTATTGATATAATTTTCCCAGGCTGGGATGGTTCAGGTTATGCCCAAAGCAGCCGATCCTCCAGCTGCGGTATACTTTGGCCAGCAGGCCGATATCAACCCCCATGGTCATGGCCGAGCCGAAGCGCTCCTGCCACAGCCGGTAGAAATTAAAATTATAACCGAAGGCCAGCTGGCGGTTGAGGTCGAACCCGTGGGACAGGGTCACCGTCTGGTCGGTCTCCAGGTCGCATCCCACCTGCTGGGCCGATATCGCCGCCCCGCCCCATTTGCCGAAGCTGCGGCCGATGGTGGCCGTCTGGTTGGTGAGGCCGGCCACCCCCCACAGCCGCTTGGCGTAGACCGAAGCCTGCCAGGAGTCCAGGCTGGACAGCCCGGCCGGGTTCCACCTGACGGCGTCTATGTCATCGGCCACTGCAGTATAGGCCCCGGACATGCCGCTGGGCCGGATGCCCACCTGCCAGTCCTCGAAAGCCGCCCGGGCCGTTCCCAGGGCCAGGGCCAGAATAAATATGATGGCTAAAATCTTTTTCATATCTGCATCCTTCATTTCAATGGCGTGCCCAGCACGATTATCTTGGTTTTATCGGAGATGCCCCCTTCGGCGGTGACGCTTCTCAGGTGGGCGATATACATTCCGATATTGGTCCGGCGGTTGGAATTATCGGTTCCATTCCAGTAATAGTATTGATGCCCGCCAGGCACATTGTTCAGGCAGGTCTTTACCAGCCGTCCCTTCAGATCGTATATCCGCAGGGTCAGATGATCGGTATCCGGAGCGTTGATCTCTATAATGCCCACCTCGCCCCATTCCGGTGAGAATGGATTTGGCTTAACCGAAACGATCTGGGAGGAAGCCGAAGCAGCGGTGGAATCAAACAAGACCTCGATATCGGGCGGATACAGCACCCCGTTGTAAAAATAATCCTGGGCGAACCTGGGAACCAGCTGGTAGCCGCTGTTATAAGGGAACTCCTTGTCGTATTGCGAGACTATCCCAGTGACCCTGACCTTGGCGCCGTAGGTCATCGGACTCATGTCAAATCCGCTGATCTCGACTATCCTGACCGCGATAGGGGCGTTTCCGTTTCGCATCTCCATGTTGTATCCGCCGCCGGCATAGGCCGGAATACTGCTGATGGTCCCCTCCACCGAGGCCAATTGGCCCTCGATGGTTTCGCCCAGCAGTTGGTTGTAGATCATCATTCTGGGGCTGACCGGCTGGTCGGCCCAGTCCCACAGGGCGATCTGGGCTGCCGTGCTGGCCACCTCGGTGACCCCGTTGTATTCAGTTACCTTTCCTGTCACCACCGCCCGGCGGCCCAGCACGAACTGGCCCTTGGTGCCGCCGTAAACATTTACTCCTCCGGTGCCGTCGTCCAGATACCAGCTGGCAGTGCTGGCGGTGGAGCTGGTAAAATACATGTCCGGACCGCTGACTATCCCCTCCACTGTCACCGTCTGCCCCACCAACAGCGGGGTGAACCCATCAGAGCCCGGCTTTTGCACCTCGGCAATCCTGGTGGGATTAAGAAGAGTGACAAAGCTGAAGCTAATATCGTCCAGGCTGTCATTGGAGGCCGTCCCGTTCTGGTTGCCGTCCAGATAGAAACCCAGAGTGTCGCGCAGGGAATGCGATATCCAGACCGATACAGTCTCTCCCGCGGAGAAGGCGGCCGTGGGGATTAGCCTGATCGAGTAATCAGCGCTGTTGTAACTTAGGGAGAGATCATGGGCCGCTGAACTGCTGCCGTTAACCGAAAAATTTGCGACAATTATGGTGGCCTGATCCAGTGGTTTGTCAAAATTCAGCCGGATGCCCACCTGAGTGGGAACATTGATGTTGCCTTGGGCCGGCAGCGAGGAAAGCATCTTTACCGGTTTGAACTGGACTATGTCCCGGGGGAAGCGATGCTCGATCTTCCAGCCGAATGACGAATGGAAAATGCCCTGGACCCGTATCAGACTGTCGCCGATGACCGGGGTATAGCCCATGTGCGAAAGCGAATCAAGAAAGTCGTCCATGATGCAGGGGCCGCTGCCGTCGTTAACATCCCATTCATAATAGCTGTTGGGCAGACTGGTCACATTCACCCGGTTGGTGGCCACCAGCACCCCCTCGTAGGCTTCGGCATTGGGATTGTTGCTGGATAAGCTGTCGGTGGGCAGGACCACCGGATCCGGCACCAGGGTGCCTTTCTTGAGCAGCTGGAAGCCGCTGACCGGGGAGATCTCGGTCAGCCCAAAATATTCGATGACCGTTCCGCTGACCTTCACCGAATCTCCCTCCTCGGGGAAACGGTCGCGGTCGTAACAGTAGACCCCGTTCCAGGGGCCGGTGCCGTCCTGGATAAAGTACATGCCCTTGCTGTTGCCCACCCGCACCACTCCGGTGACCACTCCGCTGACGGTGACATTCTGTCCGCTGTAGGGCGAATTGCCCGAGGGGTCGGTGGTGTACTGGATATCGAAAACAGTCAGGTTGGGGTTGTTCCGGGTGCTGAAGGAAAATGAGGTGTCCCTGAGGGCATTGCCGGAGGAATCGGTCAGGGACGGCAGAATGCCGACCGTCACCGTGTCCCGCAGCAAAAAACTGTCCAGGGGCTGAATGGTCACCCTGGTGTTGCCGTTGGATAACACCGGGGTTTTTATCCGGTAACGGGCGGCGCGGCGCCCGGTCAGGAAGAATGCCGCGGTATCCACCGTTGACGGCAGCAGCGCTTCGCTGAAATTGACCGTCACCGAAGATGAGACCTGAACATTGATCTGACCGTCGGTTGGCACCGTCGAAAGCACCAGGGGCGGCGTGGTGTCCGGCACAAAGGTCTGGAACTGCCAAACGTAGGGGACCGCCAGGTTCTCCCCGGCCGTGTCGACGATGGCGGTAGTCAGGGTAACGGTAACGGTATCCGCCAAAAGCAGACTGTCCCGAACATAATAGGTGTAGGTGGTGCTGTTGGCCGCCGGCCGGATAGAATCGGCCGGATAGTAGGCCTGCCGTTTTCCGTTTACCATAAAGCTGGAGGTGTCCATAGTAGTCCAGTTCAGGGGCCGATCGAAGGTTACCGAGACCATGGCCTGCGGCAGAACACCGGAGGCCCCGTTGGCCGGTGTGGTGCTGAGGACATTAGGTCCGGTAGGATTTGTTCCGGAGATGTCGGCCCATGAAGTGCCCACCCGGAATCCGTCGATATCGGCATTGGGGGTGGCCAGGGCCGGCGGGCCGGCGGTATATCCCTGCCTGATAGCCACCCGGCCGATGTCGGTCACGGTGGCGGCGGCGGCCTGCTCAATGTCGGCCACCGGCTGGGAGCCGCTTAATGTCGGGTTGATCCACAGCCAGCAATGATCGGGATTCAGTTGGTAGGCCATGACAACCAAATAGGTCACTCCGGGGGTAAGATTGTTGGTCAGCCAGACAGCTTCGGTGTTGCTGGAGGTGGCCCGGATGCCCAGCTGGTAAGTGCCGGCGGCGCTTCCCAGCCGGATGGTGATCCGGCCGACATAGGAGGTAATGGAGGCGCTGGGCAGCAGGGAAACAAAATAATCCCCGGTGGTGCTGCTGTTGGCCGTCAGTCCGGTGGTGTTGGCCAGATTCAGCAGGAAGCCGATATGAGTGGTGCTGCTGGCTCCCTGGGTGGCGAACTGGCGGTAGACATCCTCTGCCGAGGTGGTCGCGCTGACGACGGCGATCTTATTGCCGGTTCCGGATGACAGGTAATCGGTGTAGCTGAGGCTGCCGGCGGTTACCGAAACATAGTTGCCGGTCCCGGAGAAATCGACCCAATTTCCGCCGCTGACGTTGGCCCCCCCTCCGTTGTCGGTCAGCTGCCCGACGGCGTAATCGAAGTTCTCCTCCATCAGTAGAGTGGCTCCCGATCCGGCGGCCATCAAAAACAGCAGCGGTACGGTCAGCAGCACCCTTTGCCAGGTCTTAGTTAAGGACATGTTGTTTCCCTTCCTGATTTATAAAATTTTCTATATGAGGCTTCTGAAAAATATATTTTTTGCCGCGCTTGCGCGCCTGCCGTTGGCCGAGTGGCCGTTGTCTCGATACGCTTTAATGCTACTCGACAACCGGCAGTATCGAGGCCAGGCAGGCACGAAAACACTGAATTTTTGAAACAATATCCCTGTAAAAGATCAGTTTCAGGGTTCTTCCCTTTATATTTTCAGTGTTTCCGTGGTTAATTTAGAAGAGGTTTCTATCCTACTGGCATCCGGGGCTTGCGTAATTTCCAAACCAAACCCAGCGATGATAATGCCAAAATGACGACCAGCACGATCAGCATCACCCAAGGGGTGCCGCCCTCCACTCCCTGCTGCTGGTTTATCTTTTTGGTAGCCTTGTGCAGAGCCTCGGCCGGAGTTTTGAATCCTTTCAGAGCCGGCTGTAATCCATCCTCATCCATTATGGAGCGGCCGATGTTCCAGACCACCTCGTTGGGCTCGGGGTGGGCATAGTTCAATTGCTGGTAGGCGCTCTCTAATCCGGGGTATCTGGCAAATTTCTCTTTTAAACTTTTCTCATTCAGGGCGGATCTTCTGACCGGCAGGTAGCTGGTCTCGGCCGACCAGCGGGCGGTATTTTTTGGCTCCATCATCCACCGGACCAGTTCCCAACCGCGGGCCATCAACTCCTCTTGGGGCTTACGAAACATGATTATATTGGTGCCTGACAGCACTACTGCCCGCCTCTTTTTCATCGGCAAGGGTGCTATTCCCATATTAAAGGGAATATTCTGCAATGCCATATAAGCCAAAGAGGCCGAAGAGCTTTGAATCATGGCCACTCGCCCTGACAGGAAGTCGTTTTGGTGTTCAAACCCGGTGGTTAGAAAGGCCACTTTATGTTTGTAGATCAGGTCCACCAAATATTGCAGGGCCTCGATCCCCTCCGGGCTGTCGAACACTACTTTTTTCCCATCCGGAGAGAATATCTCCCCGCCGTTCTGCAGCACCAGACACTGGAACATCCAGGCCGCACCGGTTGGGAAAGCAGTGCCCCACTGTTCCGGGGTGCCGTCATTGTTGGTATCCAGGGTGAGCTTTTTGGCGGCTGCTATGAATTGGTCCCAGGTGGCCGGAAATTTCTCCGGATCCAGTCCGGCTTTGGCAAACAGATCCTTGTTGTAATAATACACCGGAACGCTTTTGTTGAACGGCATACTGGTAAGTTTTCCGTTCCGGGAGCATTCGGCCAGCATCACCGGGAAGAAATCCGACAGATAACTGGTATCTCCCATTTCGGCAATGTAATCGCCGAAAGGCTTTACCGCATCCTTCTCCAGCAACTGGCTGGTCCAGGCCTCGTACGACTGGGCCAGCAGGGGCTCGTTGCCGGCCGCCACCGAGGCCATCAGCTTCTGGGACAGAGCCGTATAACTGCCCATGCTGATGGGATCAATCTTCTTTCCGGGATTGGCCCGGGTGAAATCGGCCACCATCGAGTCCAACGTTTTGCCCAGAGGCCCTCCCATCACATGCCACAACACCACTTGGTCATGTGATTGCGATTGGCAACCTCCCAGCGCCAGGATCAGCAGCAATATCGGGATTATATATTTTTTCATATTGTCGGTAGTTAGTGACCTATAATTTATAACTCAACCCTGCCCTTCTCTTGGTAAGAGAAGGAATTGTCTGAAGGCCGTATCTTCACTGGTAATGCAGGCGCAAGATGAGTTTCGGAAGCATGTAAAATATATTTTCGTGTATTTCGCGGGTAACGTCCTATTCCTTCAGCCCGCTGGAGACGAAGCTCTGGTTGATCTGTTTCTGGGCAAATATATAGAAGATCACCAACGGCAGGATTATCATGGTGGAGGCGGCCATCAGCAGGGGCCACATGGATCCCTGCTCCTGGGAGAAATAGGCCAGCCCCACCTGAAGTGGGCGCATGCTTTCGCTGTTGGTCACGATCAGCGGCCATAAAAAGCTGTTCCAACTGCCGATGATGGAGAACAGGCTGATGGTCACCAGCACCGGCTTGGAGATCGGCAACAGGATATGCCAGATGAATTTAAGATCGTTGGCCCCGTCCATCTTGGAGGCTTCGTAGAGGCTCCAGGGCACGCTCTTGAAATGCTGCCGCACCAGAAAGATGGAGAAGATGTTCACCGTCCAGGGGACGATCAGGGCATAAAAAGTGTCCAGCCATCTCAGCTTGGCCAGGATCACGTAGGCCGGCACCAGGTACACCGGCTGGGGGATCATCATCATCCCCAGCATGGCCAGAAAGGTCAGGTCCCGCCCCTTGAAATTCTTGAATGAGAAGGAGAAGGCCGCCAGGGTGGATGTGGCCAGCACCCCGGCCAGGGTCAGCACCGTCATGATGATGGTGTTCAGGAAATACCTCAACAGCGGTATCTGGCGCCAGACCTCCAGGTAATTCACCAGTTGGAGCCGGGCCGGGAATATCCGCGGTGGTATCAGCAGGGATTCCGGCTGGGTCTTGAGCGAGGTCAGGATCATCCAGACGAACGGGAAGATCATCACCAGCGAGATCGCTGTCAGCAGGATATAGACGATTAATTTAGTTTCGGTTCTCTTCACTTTTATATGTTTCCAACTTTATATTTTATGAATTAAATCTGACAAGCATCGTCATTCTGAGCCCGGCAGCCTGCCGAGCTGTCCGAAGAATCTCAAATCAGTTGGCGCAGATCCTTCATATGCCTGAAGTGACTGTCTTCTCAGGATGACGCGCCTCATATACTCTCTTCTGTCTACTGTATACCATATACCCATACGACTACCATGCTGTTTAATCATTGATAATGCACCTTTGATTCCAGCACCTTTCGCTGAACTATGGTCAGGGCCAGGATGATCAGGAACAGCACGAAGGCCACCGCGTTGGCATAGCCCATCTGCCAGTCGGAGAAACCCTTTTCATAGAGGTAATAGACCAAAGTGCGGGTGGTGCCCAGCGGATTGCCTCCCACCGGACCCTGCATGGCATATATCTGGATGAAGACCTGAAATGAGGTGATAGTGCTCATCAGCAGCACATAGAAAGTGATGGGCGAAAGCATCGGCCAAGTAACATGCCGGAAGGAGGCCCACTTCCCCGCCCCGTCTAACGAGGCCGCCTCGTAGTAATGCTCGGGAATGGACTGCAGGCCGGCCAGAAAGATGATGATATTGTATCCCAATGAGTGCCAGATGCTCATTATTATTATGGCGCACAGGGCCAGGCTGGGACCGGCCATGACCCCCGGCAGGTTGACACCCAGGGGGCCCAGCAGAATATTCATTATTCCAGCCGGCTCCTCCAGCCACAGCGAAGGTTTGACGCCTATGAAGGATAGCGCCTGGTTGGCCAGACCCAATCTGGGATTGAATATCCATTTCCAGACCAGGGAGATGGCCACGGTGGAGGTTATCACCGGCAGGAAAAGAGCCGTCCGGTACAAGGCAGTGGCTTTTATCTTTTGATTTATCAGAACGGCAATAAAAAGGGCTATGAACAGACTGGCCGGGACCACTCCCAGCACAAAGTAAACGGTATTTAAAAGGCTTTGCCCGAAACGGCTGTCGCTGAACAGGTAGATATAATTTCCCAGCCCCAGAAATTTCCTGGCCCCGGCCAATCCCCAGTCGAACAGGCTCATCCATAGAGCGTACAACATGGGGGTCATCCGGAATGTCAGGACGATCACCAGAGTAGGCAGCAGGAACAGCCAAGGAGAGAGACGGGATATTTTCTTAAAGGCTTTATTCATATATATTTTATAGATAATAACCTATAAAAGCATCAGTGTCAATATACATAAAAAAGAGGAGAGTATAATAATTTCTCTCCTCTTTTCTATGCAATATATCTTATTTTAGAATGAGCATTCTGCGGGTGGAACTGCGGCTTCCGTCAGTCAGATTGTAGAAATAAACCCCGTTGGGAAGCGCTTCGCCCCTTTGCCCTTTCAGGTTCCAGCTGATGCTGTGCTGTCCGGCCGACATCTGTCCGCTGTAGACGGTGGCCACCTTCTGGCCCAGCACGTTGAACACCGACAGGTCAACCTTGCTCTGATTGGCCAGACTGAAAGAGAACCGGGCATCGCGGCTGGCCGGGTTAGGCGAGCAGGGCAGCAGGCTGAAAACAGCCTTGCCGGGCAGCGGCTGTCCGGTCACCCCGGTCGGACCATGGTTGATCACATCGGCCGAATCCCGCGGCATTATTTTGAAATTAGAGTATGTATAGTTTAGAATGCCGGTCACTGTCACGCTGTCGACTCCGAAGACGGGCTTAGCATAATAGATTCCGTTGCTATTGCTGGAATTGTCAATCATAAGGGTATCGATTCCCCGGCAGACCGCCCATTCGCCGAAGGTCGGACTCATCCAGGTGGTATCGGTGCTCAGGGCCTTGGGAACCCTGACCAATACACCCTCAAAGGATTCAGCATTGGCTGCCCCGGTCTTGACATCGGACAGCTGAACATCGGTGACTGCCGGGACGGTGCCTGTGCCCAGAACGGTCACCAGCGAGGCGCTGATCTGAGTGCGGTCGTTGTATTCCTGGACTGTGCCGCTGACCGAAACCGAATCCCCCCGGTTGACGGGGGTGTTCGAACTGACGGTGATGCCATGCCAGGCGCCGGCCGCATCGGCCATGGCGAATCCGGTGAATTCAACCCATTTGGCGGAGGTGACAATACCGACGGTGATAATATTAGAATCGGTCAGAGCCCCGCCGTTCTGAATTTCATAAATGGTGTGCGGGGTGTAAACCACCGCCCCGCCGTTGGTGGCACCCGGGGTGGGTGTGGCCATATCGGCCCAGTCAGTAACCTGGTCACTGTCGAATCCGTTGGGGGACCTCCCAATGGAATGGCCGGCAGGTGCATCGCTAACTCCCGGACTCCAGCCGTAAGCGCCGTATTTTATCCATGTCGGCCATGATGTTGACACCGTCCCCCAATTTACTTCATCAATTACTGTTCCGATTGAGTTTACCATTACCAGGATATCGGCACTATTGCCCAGGCCGTAGCCAGTACTGCCCGAACGGGTGTCGCCAAAACTACCGGAGGTCCAGGCATAATAATTTGTTGCTGATGGGAAGTAAGTTAGAAAACTGTCCACATTGCAGACAAAGGCAATATATTCACCAGCGGCGATAACTACTGATGGAAAAGTTTCGCCAATGCTATCACCGTTGTCACACAGCACCCAACCCGTCAGGTCAACATCATCGCCGGTGGGGTTGTACAGCTCTATCCATTCGCACAAACTATCAGTTCCCCCAGAAGTAGGGTCATACTGCACTTCGTTGATCAGGATCTGGGCGTTGACCGAGGCTGCCGCCAGCACCAGAATCAAAGCAAACACTGTTTTTTTCATTTCCAAACTCCCCGTTTATTATTGAATTATTTAGTTACCATCCAAGGGTTCATTATGCCACTTTTATTTTGGTTTGTCAAGTTAAGAATTGATAAAATTTTATACCCCGATACCTGTGAGGGATACAGAATGTTGTGGTCAGTGCGGCAAAGAATACCGTATGCGGTATGTTGCTGCGAGCGGGCAGATTTGCCCGTTTTCCGGGTGTTTCCCACCAGAGGCGGACAAGCGTGGGCAATAACCCCGTAAATAAAATGGTACCCCTGGGCCGATTCCCCGCTGGCAGCATAAATACCCCAGTGCCTGACAATAGTCCGCCGCAGGAGGGCTGTATTACTTTTCAGTCGTGCGACGGCGGGGCCGCCGCCGCTTGGCATATTTCATGACAGCAGGAGGAGAACGCCGACACCACCGATTTATCGGGGTGCTCTATCCATCTTCAATATAAAGAGCAACGGGTAATAAATGGTACCCCTGGGCCGATTCGAACGGCCGACACACGGTTTAGGAAACCGTTGCTCTATCCATCTGAGCTACAGGGGCACGTAATATCCGTCTATGTTTTCAAATTTTGTCATATTATAGCAAAACCACTGCCATATTTCAAGCCTGAAAAAGGGACGGCCCGACCCTGTATTTGCCCTTCCATCAATGGTGACATCCAGTATTTAGAGCGAAGCTCCAGAATATCCGGTTTAACCGATAAGCTCCTTTATCTTTTCAGTCAGTTCGTTTATCCGGAACGGCTTGGTAAGGTAATAGTCGGCGCCGGCCGCCATTCCGGCTTCGATGTCCCGGCCGCTGGTCTTGGCGGTCAGCATTATGACCCTGATGTCCCTGGTGTCCGGCGAGGCTTTGATCCGGCGGCAGACCTCTATGCCATCTATCCCCGGCATCATTATATCCAGCACCATCAAATCGGGATGCAGCGACCCGGCCTCCCGGAGGGCCTGGTCGCCGTTGACTGCCTGAAAAACCTGATAGTTCTGGCGGGTCAGCAGTTCCGTGATCAGGAACAGGACGTTGTTGTCGTCATCGGCCACCAGTATTTTTTTCATTGCCTCCATAGCTTACCCCAAAAAATGATTTTAAATTCCATCAGCCGGGTTGCCGCATTCCAGGGCGGCCTTGACCTTCTCCTTCAGTTCGGCCAGATTCACCGGCTTGGTGATATAGGCGGTGATACCGGAGGTGCCCACCACGTAATCGTCCTGCAGATGTTTGTAGGCCGAGCAGATTATCACCGGCGTGTTCTTTTTAAGCTCCCGGATCTTCTCCACCACCTCCAGGCCGTTCATCTCCGGCATCTTGATGTCGAATATCAGCAGGTCGAATTCTTCTTTTAATATTTTCCGGAGAGCCTCCCGGCCGGTGGCTGCGGTGGTAACCTGGTAGCCCTCTTCGCCCAGCACCTCCTCCAACAGCAGCCGGATGTTGGCCTCGTCGTCCGCCACTAAGATCTTTTTCATGTCCTCTCCTTTATGATTTATTTTGTTCCTCCAGCGACTAAATACAGCAATATGTCATTCCCGCACCGGCGGGAATCCAGGGTTTTTCACCGCAGAGGCGCGGAGATTTTATATGGACTACGTGTCATTCCCGGCTTGACCGGGAATCCAGGGGGTTGTTTTGCCGCAGAGGCGCTGAGATTTATAATATACTTTTTAGTGCCTGCCAGTCGGAGCCTTGGCGGAGGCTGGTCATTCCTGCGAAAGCAGGAATCCAGACCTTTTCTGGATGCCCATATTCATGGGCATGACAACATGGGTTATTGGCCAATTTGAACGCCGAAGTAATTATTACTTTGGTGTTGCCTCGGCTGTATCCAACTGCTTGTTCAGGGGCAAAAATAACGTGAACTTTGTCCCCCGGCCTATCTCGCTTTCCACATTGATATGCCCCTGATGCTCTTCTATAATCTTCTGAATGATGGCCATCCCCAGCCCGGTGCCGGCCTGTTTGGTGGTAAAGAACGGTTTGAAGATGGAGTCCAGATTCTCCGGCGGGATGCCGCAGCCGTTATCGGATACGGTCAGTTCAACCCCCTGGCCCTCGGAGCCAGTCTTCTCGATGGCCGCTATCTCAATCCGGCCGCCGTCATTGATGGCCTCGATGGCGTTATTGGTCAGGTTTAAAATGACTCTCTCCAGCCTGACCGCATCGCCATGAATGGCCGACAGGGATGCGGGGATGTTTTTCGCTAGCTGGATATTCTTTTCCGCCGCCCTGGCTTTTTTGGCGTCGATCACTTTATCTATCAGCAGATCCAGACGCAACTCCGACCAGATGGTCTTCTTCTGATGGGCAAAGTCCAGGATGTCGGATATCAGGGTATCCACCCTGAAGGCCTCATGAACTATGATGTCCACGTATTTGCGGTTTTTGTCCGCTTCCCCCACCCGGGACTGCAGCAGCTGGGAGAACCCGGCGATGGAGTTAAGCGGGTTCCTTATCTCGTGGGCCATCACCGCCGCCATCTCACCCAGGACGGCCAGTTTCTCGGAGTGCTTGACCCTCTCCTCCAGCGATTTGGTCTTGGTCAGGTCGCTGAAGATGGCAATGGCGCCGTTGGTTCTTGCTGTCTGGCTGTGCAGCAGCGAGGTGGAGATCCCTACGGCAACCTCCTTGTCGCTGAAGGAGGTCACTCCGATCTCGTTGCGGTGGACGTTTTCCCCGGTCTCCATGGTTCTGATCAACAGGTCGTTGATGGGCTTAAACCGGGGGTGTTCGTTCAGCTTTTTCCCGATCACGGCATGTGAAACTATGTGAAAGATATCGCTGGCCCCCTTGTTGAAGGTGGTGACGACTCCGCCCACATCCACCACTATCACTCCGCTGTTGACGCTGGCCATAATGTTGTCGTTGTATTCCTTGTAATATTTCAGGCTCTCGTTGGATTTTAATATCTCATCGGTGGCCAGCTCGATCTCCCTTTTTAACCGTTGATTGACCCTCTCCTCCTCCTCCTTTTTCTTGCGCTCCACCGCCGCCTGGCTGGCCCAATAACTGCTGAACAGGGCCACCAGAAAGAAGAACGGCAGGCGGATCCAGAACGACGGGGTGGAGAACACCTCCGGCCCGGAGTTGTGGTACACCAACCAGCCGTAAAAGACTGAGGCCACGAAAGCCACCGGAATGGTGCTCTTTACGTTCTGTCCCACGCTGGACATGAAGATGCTTAAGAAATAGATCAGGTAGAAATCGGTGTTGATGCCCTCGGCAAAATAGACCGAGGCCGAGACGAAGCATATATCGGAGAGGAATATCACGTAATTGAGCCACTGCTTCTCGAACAGCCGGGCCGGAACAAAGGTCAGGATCATGTTTGACACGAAGAAGAATATGGCCAGCAGGTAATTCTTGCTGCCGAAATTCAAGCCTCCCTCGCTGAACCCGGCCAGCAGGATCACCAGCAGGACTATCAGCCAGCGCATTATCAGGATGGTGGTCTTGTGATCCATGTACTGGACCCGTTTCTTGATCTTGGCCGGTTTTATCCGGCTTAATGCATTTTTGAAAATGTTTTTCATTTCAGCCTGCTCAAAATATTTTCATTGGTTTTGCTCACACAGAGCCACAGAGAACACAGCGCGGTCTTATTTATGGACTCTTCGTCATTCCACACCATAGGCGCATTTCGACTATATTGTCATTCCCGCGCAAGCGGGAATCCAGGCTATTGTACTCAACCGGCTTGACCGGGAATCCAGGTTTCTTTACCTCACACCAAGGCACAAAGACACAAAGGGTTTTATTTAACGTTATTGTCATTCTGAGACCCACACCCTGCCTGCCAAACCGAAGAATCTCTATCACCCGGCGCAGATCCTTCGTCAATCAGAATGAATACCATCCTCAGGATGACGATCTTCTACATTCAATATTCTGGATTCTATGCGCACACATTCAACCTGCCGGGCAAGCAGGTCTTCTCAGTGTGACAAGATTTGTATGCCCTCAGCTACTGACTCCTGTCTCCTGTATACTGAATACGCAAATCGCCTTTTATTCTTTAAACTTTTAACTTTGAGCCTTAAACTTTATGGTCACCCTGGTCCCGCCCTTCCCGGTTATCTTGATGCTGGCGTCTAACTGTCCCACCAAAGAATCCACCAATTGAAGCCCCAGGGTAGGCGAGTTTTTCAGGTCCAGGTCGGCGCTTATCCCCGGCCCGTCGTCGCTGACCTCCAATGTATAAATATCGGATTTATCTTTAACTAAAGATATCCCTATCCTGCCTTTCCCCTTACCGCTCTTAAAAGCGTACTTGAAGCTGTTCGAAGCAAGTTCGTTGATGATCAGCCCGCAGGGAATGGCGATATCTATGGGGAGTTTTTCTTTTAGAATATCGGTGGTCAGTTCGACCTGGTCCTGGGTGGATCCATAGGTTGAATAAAGATCGTTCATCAACCCGCCGACGTAATCAGAAAAATCTATGCCGGCCAGATCCTTGGATTTATACAGTTTCTCGTGAACCAGTGCCATGGAGCGTACCCGGTTCTGGCTTTCCATGAACATCTTCTTATAACGCGGGTCATCCACGTAACCGGTCTGCAGGTTCAGTAGGCTGACGATGATCTGCAGATTATTCTTCACCCGGTGATGGATCTCCTTGAGCAGCACCTCTTTTTCCTTCAGAGATTCTCGGATCTGCATCTCGAACTGTTTGATCCTGGTAATATCGCGCCCCACCGATTGGAATTCCATAAGGTTTCCCGATTTATCAAGGATCGGCACCTCACTCCATGCCGTCCATCGCAGTGTGCCGTCCGCCGCCGTTGTCTGATGCTCGTATTCATTGATCCTGGGATTCTGGGCCAGCTCCTGATAATCTATTTTGACCTTATCTCGTTCTTCCACCGGCAGAAGAAATATCCAGGACTTTCCCAGCAACTCCTCCTGCCCCTTGCCTATGAAGTCGCAGTAATTCTGGTTGACGAAGGTCAGGGTGGTGTCAGGCAGCCAGCGGGTGATCAGGTCCCGCTGAGATTCTATCAGAGTCCGATAGCGATCCTGGCTGTGCCTGAGGGTTTCTTCAGTCTGCTTCTGGTCCTCCAGCACGCTGAGCAGCGCCATGCGGGAGCGCTCGCTGGTTTGCAGGGCATCATCTATCTGGCTTCGGGCAGTTTCCAACTCCAAGTTTTTGGCAGTCAATAAATCCCTGCCTTGTTTCAATTGCTTACGTTCACTGGCCTCCTGCAGCGCCCGTTCAATTGCCGAACCCAGCTTGGGCATACGATCTTTTATGATGTAATCGCTGGCGCCCCTCTTGATGGCCTCCACCGCCTGCTCCTCGCCGATGGAACCTGAGACGATGATGAATGGCGTGTCGGGGGAAAGTTTCTTGACAACCTCCAGCGCAGACAGACCGTCGAACGATGGCAGGCGCCAGTCAGAGAGGATGATATCCGGCCGATAGCGTTCCAACTGATCGACAAAACCTTCCTTGGTGTCCGTCCGAACGGCATTGAACAGCAGGCCGGCCCTCCGCAGTTCATGCTGCACCAGCTCGGCGTCGCTGGGCACATCTTCCAAAATTAGTATTTTTATCGGCTCGCTCATCTTCGTTTCTCCAGTTTTTAACCATCTGACTCGTATCACTGATAAATGTCATCCTGAGCAATGCACCGTGCCTGGCTGGATGAAGGATGGCCGCATTGTCGCCCGTTCGGCTTGTAAGGAATGCTTGCCATACTCAGGGTGATAATGTCCTGTCATCCTGAGATTGCATCACGCCCGACAGAATGAAAGATCATACCATTGTCGCCCGTTCGGTTTATCAGGCATGCTTGCCATCCTCAGGGTGACAACAACTGGTCACTGCGGCGGTTGGTTCAACAGCACCCAATACAACCCCAGTTCTCCCACCTTTTTCACGAATTCCTCAAACTCCACCGGCTTGCTGATATAACTGTTGACCCCCAGCTTGTAGCTCTCCACGATGTCCCGCTCCTCTTTGGAGGAAGTAAGCACCACCACCGGGATCAATCTGGTGCGTTCGTCGCCCTTGACCTTTTTAAGCACCTCCAGGCCGTCAACCTTGGGCAGCCTCAGATCCAACAGTATCACTTTGGGAGGGTTATTCACTTTATTATCCGAATATTGGCCCTGGGCGAACAGGTAGTCCAGGGCTTCGGCCCCGTCCTTAACCCATTTGACCAAATTGGCCAGATTGTTTTTCTTGAGCGCCCTCATGGTCAGTTCGGCGTCGGTCTGGTTGTCCTCGACCAGCAGAATTTCCACCTGTTTGGTTTCCATGTTGATTTCCTTTCTTTTTATCTGCGGAGCGCCATATGCGTTACACAGAAGGTTTACTTCATTATCCCTGTTGCTGTGCGGTATTGGGCAGGGCAAAAAATAGCGTAGCCCCCTCCCCCACCTTGCCCTCGGCCCAAACCCGCCCGCCGTGCTTAAGGATTATCCTTTGAACGATGGCCAGCCCCACCCCGGTGCCCTCGAATTCCACCTGGCTGTGCAGGCGCTGAAAGACCCCGAATAGTTTTGACACATACTGCATGTCGAAACCCACCCCGTTATCCTTCACCGAGTAGATGTTTTCGCTGCCCTGTGTCGTCCCCGCGATCTCCACCAGCGCTTCTTCCCGGGGCCGGGTGAATTTTACCGCATTGCCTACCAGGTTGGCCAGCACTTGCCGCAGCATGGCCGGATCGCCTTTTGAAGAGGGAAGAGAGCCTGTCTTGAAAATTATATTCCGGCCTTCATTCTGGACTTTGAACTCTTTAGATACCGTTTCGGCCAAGGATCTCATGTCAATTTCAATCCCGGCCAGCTCCTGACGGCCCACCTTGGAGAATAAAAGAAGGTCTTCAATCAGTTGGCCCATCTTCCGGGTGTTGGTGCGTATCACCCCCAGCAGCCTCTTGCCCTCTTCGTCGAATATTTCCTTATAATCTTCGGTTATGATCTTGGTGAACCCGTCAATGGCCCGCAACGGCACCCGCAGGTCGTGGGACACCGAATAGGCAAAGGATTCCAGCTCATTGTTGCTGGCCTCCAGCTGGATGGTGCGCTGCTGTACCCGTAATTCCAGTTCCTCGTTTAGCTGCTTGAGCTGGTCTTCAGCCCGCTTGTTTTCCGTGAGATCCCGGGTAATCTTGGCAAAACCTTGCAGTGAGCCATCCGGGGCATAAAGTGCCGTAATAATTGCATCAGCCCAGAAACGCGAGCCATCCTTTCGTACCCGCCAACCTTCGTCCTCAACACGTCCCTGCGTCGTGGCAGCGTCTATCAGGCGTTGCGATGTATTGTTCTGCTGATCCTCCGGAGTAAAGAATTTCGAGAAGGATTGACCGATGATCTCTTCGGACCGGTAGCCTTTCATCCGCTCAGCTCCCTCATTCCAGCTAACCACAGTGCCCCCCGTGTCCAACATATATAGCCCGTAGTCTTTCACGCCGTCTATCAGCAGATGCAATCGGGACTCGCTATCCTTTAGCTCAGCCTGGCTTCTCACCAGCTCTTCATTCTGGCGCTGCAGCTCCTCCTCATTAGCTTTTAGCTCCTCCTCCGAGGCGATCAGCTCTTCGTTGGCAGCCGATAATTCCTGATTGGCGGCCTCCATCTCTTCATTCTTCTCCTTCAGTTCCTCTTGCGCCCGCCGTTCCCCGGTGACGTCGATGTTCGACGAGTGATACCCGATCTGCTTCCCGCTTTCGTCCCGGATGACGATGGCCGCCCCCCGGGTGATGAAGGTAGAGCCATCGGTGCGTTTGGCCAGGAATTCCCCCTCCCATCGCCCGGTGGTGCTCAGGGACTCCATTACCGGCTCGGCATCCTTTACATTTGAGAAGAAGCTGGCCACCGATTTCCCCATGGCCTCTTCCTCAGTCCGGTAACCCCACAGGCGCAGGAATGCGGCGTTGACATGGTTGATGTTCCCCTGGTTGTCGGCCATGCTGTTGGCCGCGGCTGAGGTCTCGAACACGATGTTTTTCAGCCATAGTTCATCCACCAACTCCTTGCGTTCGGTTGTTTTCTGCGTTGATGCCACCTGCGCTGCCGTCTGCTTCGGGGCTTTCTTTTTTTTCAACATAGTTCGTTCGCCTCTTTTCTTTTTGCTAGGTTGCAAGTATCCCGCATCTATAATGCTCCATGGTTTCCCTGGTGAATGTCCATTGGAACGTTTTCATGTCGCGTCTACGACGCTGAGACCTGCCTGCCCGGCTCTGGGGTTACAACCGTTTCGCATCTACGATGCTGCAAAGGTCCGTAGGACCGCCCGTCGGTAGCGCCATCGGCGCGCCATGTTTGTAGGCTCGTAGAGCCGCCACGGTTGTAGCCCCGTAGGGGCGGCATGGCGTATCATTTCCCGTACTTTTTGGGCTGGCCCAATTTTTCCAGCAATTCGTTTATTTCCTTTTTCAACTCCATCACCCGGTCCTCCCGGTCCAGCATGGTGTTCTGCCAGCGCTGTAGCTCGGCCAGCTGTCCCTTCATTTTTTCTTCCGCCCGATTACGCTCGGTGATGTCCCGAAATTCCACCGTCCTGACACTTTTCCCTTTATACGGTATGTTCCGGGCTTCCAGTCGGATCGGGTATGTTTCTCCGTTCTTGCGCAAACCCAAAGCTTCATAGGGCTTTTCATAGCCGGCCAGAATGTTCTCCATTACCAGATCCCGGGAATCCTTGTTGATAAGCAGCATTCCGTCCATCCCGATCAGTTCTTCCATGGAATACCCGGTGATTTCGGAGAGCCCCTGGTTGCATTCCAGTATCTTCCCTTTGTCGTGGATCGCTATTCCGCCGAAAGAGGCGTTATGCAGGGCCCTGAATCGCTCTTCGCTTTCGCGCAGTTCCTGCTCGGTTTGCTTTTCGTCCTCCAGCACGCTCAACAGCGCCAGCCGGGAGCGTTCGCTGGTCCGCAGGGCTTCTTCTGTCTGATTTCTGGCTGAGATCAATTCCAGGTTACTGGCTTTCAGATCTTCACTGGCCTGCTTGCGGTCAGTGATGTCCATTATATTTCCGGACACCCGTACAATTTTTTCCCCACGGCGCTCGGCCCGTCCAATTGTGCGAACCCACTTTTTAACGCCTTGGGCGGTGATAAGCCTCAGGTCCAGATCATAGGATTCGCCCTGCTCCACCGCCCGGCGGAATGCGTCGGTGACCCGGGCCCGGTCCTCGGGGGCGTAAAATTGTATGTTCTGTTCTGGTTGGGCGGGGTCGTAATTTTTTGGCACCCCGTAAATGCGATAAACCTCGTCGGTCCAGGTGACGCGCCGGGTTGCCGCATCGTATTCCCAGCCGCCCAATTTAGTTATACTCTGGGCCTCGTTCAACAGTAGCAGGGTTCTCTGCAATTTCTGGGTTCGTCCGCGAACCTGGTGCCGCAGGGTTAAAATCCAAGCCGCCACCGCGATGGCCAGCGCCGCCAAACCGAACGCCAGTAACGGCAGATATTTCAGGAATTTATCCAGCCAGGGTTTGCGGGGAAGATATTCCTTGAACCATTTGTCGTAAATTTCGTCAAAGCGGCCGGTCTCTTTAAGGATCGCCAGCCCCAGGTTGAGATCGGCCAGCAGTTGGGGTCGGCCTTTGGCCGTCACAAAGCAGTAATCCCTAGGCCACAGCGGCTGGCTGGTTGCAGTCAGGTTGCTCAAGCCGCTTCTATTAATCGTGTATCGCCCAACCACGCTGCCCACCACGGCGCAATCGTGCCGGCCCGAGGCCAGTCGGCGCAGAGCCTCCGGGTCGCTACCCACCAGTATCAGCTTGGCGGCCGGGACATCCTCCCGCAACAGGTCATATATTGAACCACCCTCCTGGCAGAGAACCTCCCGTCCGGCCAGATCATCTAGTGACTTAATCTCTTTTTCACCCTGCCGTACGAAGATCTCGTCGTGAACCACCCAGAAAGGTTCTGCAAAATCCACCCTTTTGGCCCGTTGTTCGGTAAAAAACATGTCCGCCACATCCACGGTGCCGTGAATCTCCAGATCTTCGCGGATCCGGGCCCAGGGGCCCAAGCGGACCGTGACCTCGTAGCCCATCGCCTGGCCGATGGCGCGGATCAGGTCGACATTGAATCCCTGCGGCTGGCCGTTTTTATCCAGCCATTCGTAAGGCGGGTAATCTTGGTCGCTACCGAAGACCAATATTGGCCTTGCCGGAACGGCGGTCTTGGCGGGCAAATCGTTGGTCACTGCGCCGGCGAGGTTAATGGAGAAAAGAAGCGCTGCAACTGCCAGCAGTATAACGGAGACCTTTTGATTATTTTGCTGATTACTCATTTGGTTCCTCCTTGGTTCGGGACAACCATTCCGCATCTATGATGCTACTTGTAGGGGTGTTATGTGGGCCCGTTGACCTTTCCATGCCGCGTCTACGACGCTGGGCATGTATGCCGGGTCTTTGGGGGTTACAACCGTGTCGCATCTACGATGCTCCATTTGCCTGTAGGCTCGTAGAGCCGGTATGTCGGTAGCGCCATCGGCGCGAAATGTTTGTAGGCTCGTAGAGCCGATATGTCGGTAGCACCATCGGCGCGTAACGTATGTAGCCCCGTAGGGGCGGCATGGCGAATCCCAACATTATTCCGGTTCCTTCAAAATATACCTTTGGTCGTAATCTATCCCGTATTCAGCCAGCAAGGCCAAATATTCTTCCATGAATGTCTTTTTGCGGTGATGCTCCTGCTGCCGATCTACATAACCGATCACCGTGTCCAATTGCGAGCGTGCATAGGAGAATGCCCCAAAACCCTTCTGCCATTCAAAACGGCCGGGCGCCAGCCGTTGCTGGTTGATAAACCCCGAGGAGCCGGATTTAACCTTGCCGATCAGTTCGGAAAGCGATATCTCGGGCTGCAGGCCGATCAGCAGATGAAAATGATCGGGCATATTATTGATGGCAATGAGTTTCGATCCCAGGTTGGTGACCACCCCGGTCATGTATTTCCGGATCTCCTCGCTGTGGGCTGGCAGGATCAGGTTCAGCCTGTGGCGGACGGCGAAGACGGTGTGGATGTATATCTGGGTGTAGGTGTTGGCCATGTATCTTTCCTTCTTGTGGTTTCTTCCATTCCGCACCTACGGCGCTAGGTGTGCATGTCGGATCTTTGGGGTTACAACCATGTCGCATCTATGATGCTACCTGTAGGGGTGTTATGTGGACACGTTGGTCTTTCCATTCCGCGTCTACGACGCTGGGCGTGCATGCCGGGTCTTTGGGGTTACAACCATGTCGCATCTACGATGCTACCCGTTGATCTTTCCGTTTCGCGTCTACGACGCTAGGACGTGTATGCCGGATCTTTGGGGTTACAATCATGGCGCATCTATGATGCTACCAGTTGGTCTTTCCATTCCGCGTCTACGACGCTGGGATGTGTATGCCGGATCTTTGGGGTTACAATCATGGCGCATCTATGATGCTAACCGTTGGTGTTTTCCATTTCGCGTCTACGACGCTGGGCGTGTATGCCGGGTCTTTGGGGGTTACAACCATGTCGCATCTATGATGCTCCATGCAACTCCGTAGCTCCGTAGGAGCGCAATGTATGTAGGCTCGTAAAGCCGTCATGTCGGTAGCCCCGTAGGGGCGGCATGACGTATCATTCCCCGTATTTTTTGGGCTGACCCAGCTTGGCCAACAATTCGTTGATCTCTTTCTTCAACTCCATCACCCGGTCCTCCCGGTCCAGCATGGTGTTCTGCCAGCGCTGCAGCTCGGACAGTTGTTCCTGCAATTTAGCCTGGGCCTTCTTTCTCTCGGTGATATCGCTTATAATGTGGACCGCACTGGTGATCGCCCCGCTTGGACCGATGATCGGATCCACCAGCACGTCAAATATCCGGTCGCCAATGGAAAGCTCCATGGTCTCCCGCTTCTTGCTTTGCATCATCCTGGCAAAGGGGCAGTTCTCATCAGGTCGGCCGTCGCTATGGATCAGTTCATAGCATTTGCGCCCGATGATGTCGGCGTACGACAGGCCCAGATAATCGGCAAAGGCCTTGTTTGCCTGTAGGATGTTCTGCTCGGCATCGAGCAAAGACACCCCGTCCATGATGGCGTCAAAGGTGATGGCCCACTTGACGGCCGACTGTTTTATCTCCTCCTCCGAGGCCGTTAACTGCTGGTTGGCCGCCTCCAACTCGCAATAATTCTTCTCCAATTCTTCATTGGTATGCCGCAATTCCTCTTCGCCAACCTGCAGCTCCTCGTTGGCCGCCTTCAGTTCTTGGTTGCGTTCTTTAATAGCCAATTCGTACTGCTTGCGTTCGGTAATGTCCCGGACTATGGCCTGCATGTATCTTTTGCCCTCTATCTCCATGGGCCGGGCGCTGATCTCCACCGGAAAGGTGGAGCCGTCCTTGCGCCGTTGCACCGTTTCGAAGATCATCCCGCCTTTCTTTTGCATCTCCTCCATCTGCCGTTTGAACAGCGGCTTGCTTTCTTCGCTTCGGAATATTTCCGCGCTCTTCCCAATCAGTTCCTCCCGGCTGTAGCCGTAGGCCTCCACCGCCCGGTCGTTGACCTCCACCAGCTGGTATTTGTCGTTGGAAAGCAGGATGATATCGTTGGCGTACTTGGCCAGGTAGTCGTAATGCTTGATCAGGGCCTGGCGCTCAAGCTCCTGTTTATACTGTTTTTTGTAAAAGCCCCTGCGGTCGGACTGCCATAGGAAACCCAAAGCCAAAAAGGTTGCCGCCAGCAATGCAACGACAGCGATGGCAATATTCCTCTTCTGTCTATAAAGCGGGGTATATATCTCTTCCTTGTTTATTTTGACCACCATATACCAAGACGAGCCCTTGATCTGTCTGATCGAAGCCAGCACCGGAACCTTCCTGTAATCCAGGCCTTCCACCAGGCCCTCCTGGCCCAGGACCGCCATGGTTGCCGGAAGAAGCGTGTCCGATAGCGGCAGGCGGAAGGTTAAGGCCGCATTTTTCTGGTGGCGCAAGTCGTTCAGGAAAAGAACCTCATCGCCGTCCCGGCGGACCAGCACTGTTTCCCCGGTCCGGCTGGGTCTCGGCCAGCTTTGGACGAAAGGGTACAGGAATTTACTGGGATCTATCCTCAGGATGACCGTAGCCGCCAGGCCGTTCTGGTCGAACAGCGGCGCCACCACGTCCAAATTAACCTCCTGGCAATTATCGCAGTAATAAAAATCGCTGAACAATATCTCCCTTTTCCGGACCGCCTCTTTGACTATGGACAACGTTGACGGGCTGATGTTCTCGTTGGTTTTCTGATTCATGAAAAATCTGATCTTTCCGGCGGGGTCCACTAAGATCACATCCTTGTAAGTATCGTATATCCGGAACGCGTCCAGACGGGTGTATATATAATTGTACAGGGTTTTATCGGTTGGATCCTTAAGCCAGCGCCGCACCGAGAAGATGAGTATTTCACTGGAGGTTAATACAAATGCATCGCCGAAACGTTCTTTGCGCCAGTCGTATATCTGGTTGACTTTGTATTCGGATATGGTCTGCAGTTCGTTCTTTATGTATTCGACCGTTTGGGCGTTCTGTTGTTTGTAATAAAGATATCCCCCGGCCAGTATGGCCGCCAGCAGCAGCCCGAACACCGCCAGCAGTTTAAAGGGGATCTTCTCCATGACCTGACGTTTGTTCATCTTGGTTCCTCCTGTTTTTTAACCACTAAGACACAAAGGCACAAATGGTTTTCTTTCTGGGTGTCATTCCCGCGCAGGCGGGAATCCAGGGACTTACGAGGACACGGATTTTCAAGACTCTATCATTGCTTTCGTCATTGCGAGGAGACATTGGATGCTTACAAGAGCCTGCACTGAGGACGGCACCTTATGCTGCTTTCGAAGTGAAGCAATCCCGGCTTTTTAACCACTGAGACACTGAGACACAAAGGGGGTTTTTTTAAATATTTTAGCGTCATTTTGTGTGTTTGGTGGGGTAAGACCATCGTGTCATTCCCGCGCAGGCGGGAATCCAGGCTTCTTTACTCACACAAAGGGGTTTTTATTCTAGGATTGTCGTGCCTGCCTGGCCTCGATGCTTCGATATACTCAGCACAGGTACTGCCGTTTGTCGAGTAGCATTTATGCATATCGAGACAACGGCTACTCGGCCAACGGCAAGCCGAACGGGTGACGATCTATTATCTTCACACATTCAATCTGCGAGGCAACGATGTCTTCTCAGTGTGACAGACCTTTTATTCTTTGAACTCTGTCACCCTGAGACCTCTTTCTGCCCAACAGGTTGAACGGGTGACACACTTTCTGTATTCACCCATTCGGCTTGCCCCACTGTCTGCCATCCTCAGGGTGACACACTGCAAACTGTAAACTTAATTAGCCATCGCCTGGTTTATCTTCTGGGTCAGCTCCGCCAGCCGGTAGGGCTTCTGCAGAAAGCCCTTGACCCCGCTGTTCATGAGATCCTGGGCCTCCTCCTCTATGCTGTAGCCCGAGGAAAGCAGCACTTTGACGCCGGGATTTATCTCCTTCATTTTAATAAATGCTTCGTGCCCGTTCATCTTGGGCATGATCATGTCCAGGATCACCAGGTCTATTTCCTGGAAATGTTCCCGGTAATACTCCACCGCCTCCTGGCCGTTGGACAGCGTTGTTACTTTATATCCCCGGTCGTCCAGCATCTGGCTGGTGATGTCCCGGATGGTCTCCTCGTCGTCCACCAGCAGGATGCGCCCGGTTCCCTTTTGAGCCGGCGCTTTTGCGGCCTCCTCTGTTTTTTCCGGACCGGGTTCCGCCAGCGGCAGGTAAATGTTAAAGGTGCTGCCGTGCCCTTCCTCGCTGTAAACCTCTATGGAGCCGTTGTGAGCCTTGACACAGCCGTAAACGCTGGCCAGCCCCAGGCCGGTGCCCTTGCCCTGTTCCTTGGTGGTGAAGAACGGCTCATATATGTGCGATTGGACATCCTTGGACATACCCTGCCCGGTGTCGCTGACCGATATCTTGATGTAACTGCCCACCGGGATCTTGTAGGAATGATTCTTGACATACGATTCGTCCAGCTCGGCCACTTGGGTGGTTACGGTCAGGTTGCCTCCTTTAGCCATGGCATCCCGGGCATTAAGGCAAAGATTGAGCAGGGCATTCTCCAGCATGGCCGGATCGCCCAGCACGGTGCAGGGATTGGCGCTCAGCGACTGCCTGACATTGATATTCTTGTTCACGGTGTTGCCCAGAATGCCGGCCACCTCGGCGATGATGCGGTGAATGCTTACCGGAACCTGCTGGTAATTCCCCTTGCGGGCGAATGACAGCAACTGTTTGGTCAGGTTGGCGGCATGCTCCCCGGTGGTCAGTATCTTTTCGGCCAGCGCCGCCAGCGACGGTTGGTTGATCAATTTGATCTGCAGCATCTCGGCGTGGCCGATGATCCCGGCCAGCAGGTTGTTGAAGTCATGGGCTATGCCCCCGGCCAGCTGGCCGATGGCCTCCATCTTCTGGGCCTGCTGCAGCTGGCTGGCCATCTGTTTGGCCTGGGTGATGTCAGTCAGGGTGCCCATTATTCCGGTGGGATTTCCGTTGTCATCGGCTAACAGGCGGCTGGAGCTACGCACAAAGACGGTTGTGCCGTTCTTGTCTATCAGCCGATATTCCCAGGGTTCCTCGACCCCTTTAAGGTTCCTTTGGAACGACTGTTTAAGGCCCGGCAGGTCATCGGGGTGGATGAATTTAAAGAACGGCTGGCCGGTGATCTCGTCAACGGTAAATTGGGTCATTCTTTCGATGGCCGGGCTGATATACTGGATGATGCCCGAGGAGTCCGTCAGGAAGATCACGTCGTTGATCTGCTCCACCAGGGACCGGTATTTTTCCTCGCTCAGCTTAAGGGCTTCCTCGGCCAGCTTGCGATGGATGGCGAAAGCCACCTGCTCGGAGATAAAGGTCAGGATATCCCGCTCCCGCTCCCCGAACCTTATCCCCTGATCGTAGGACTGAATCACCAGCGTGCCGGTGTACCGGTCCGAAACCAACAGCGGCACCCCCAGCCAGTCCACGGACGGTTTGCCAATCAAACGGATCTGTCCGGAATCAATCAGTTTCTGGTACACTTCCGGCGTGGCCAGCAGGGGCTTTTTTGACCGGATGAGGTATTCGGTGATGCCGGTGCCCATCGGCCTGTTCTGGGGCACGAGGTCGTACTCATCCATGAAATAGGGAAAACTCAGGAGGTCATTCTCGCTATCGTATAGGGAGATATAGAAATTCTTAGTGTCCAACAACCGGCCGAGTATATTATGCAGGCTTCGGTACAATTCATCCAGATTGCCGGACAGGGCGGTCTCGTTGGCAATCTGGTACATGGCCTCCTGCAGCTGCCGGGACCTTTTCTTTTCGGTGATATCCCGGAAGATGCCCCGCACCCAAGTGGGCTTGCCGGGCGAATGGGAGCTGTTGCAGTTTCCCTCGACTATGATCGTCTTGCCATCTTTGGTGCGGAATATGGCTTCGACGGTGGCTTCTTTCCCGGACAATACCTGCCCGAAATTATACCGGCAGTGATCCAGACAGGACTGATCCAGTATGTCAAATATATTCAGGGAACCGATCTCATCCGGTCCGTAGCCCAGAGCGCTATGCCATCGCTGGTTCACGTATTTGAAACATCCCTGCTCGTCAAGCAGCATTATAATGTCGCTGGTGTTTTCGAACAGGTCCCGGTATCTCTCCTCGCGGTCAGCCAGCTTTTTCTCCATTTTGTTCCGGTACAGTGCCATCTGGATGGTCACGTTGAGATCCCGGTCGTTGAAGGGCTTGATGATGTAGCCGAAGGGCTCGGCAGTCTTGGCCCGTTCCACGGTGTCATCGTCGGCATAGGCGGTCAGGTAGATCAGCGGTATGCCCAGCTCGCTTTTTATGATATTGGCCACGTCAATCCCGTTCTGCTTTCCCTTGATCACGATATCCATCAGCACCAGGTCGGGCTTCAGCTCCCGGGCCTGGGCCAGGGCGGCTTCGCCGTTGTCGGCCTTGGCCGCCACCTGATAGCCCATATCATCCAATCTTTTGCAGATATCCCGGGCCACAATGGCCTCGTCCTCCACCACCAATATGCGATATTTAGACATACCGTTCTCCTTTAAGGATCTTTTCTAGATGTATATCATTGCTTTTGTCATTGCGAGATTGCATCGAAGGCCGGCAAATAGCCTGCACTGAGCCTGATATCTTGTGTGGCTACCGAAGTGAAGCAATCCAGGGTTCTCTTGCCACAGAGGCTCAGAGACACAGAGATTTATATGGCTTTTATGTCATTCCTGCGAAAGCAGGAATCCAGGGTTACATAACCACAAAGCACACAAAGAACACAAAGGGTTTTGCTTTCGTCATTCTGAGCCGGGCACCCTGCTTGCCAAGCCGAAGAATCTGGTTTGCCGCAGAGGCGCAGAGATTTTATATGGATTATATGTCATTCCTGCGCAGGCAGGAATCCAGGGAGCTTTCTGGATACCCGTTTCCACGGGTATGACATCCCACTGTCATTCCCGCGTAGGCGGGAATCCAGGCTTTTTTACTCACACGGAGGCACCCCCGCTTTTTCGGGGTTCACTCATTTTATTTTTACCAGTGGTTCTCAAGACACAACGGGTTTTAATTCATTGTTATTGTCACCCTGAGAACTCTTTACGCCCGACAGATTGAACGGTTGGCAATCCTCTTTATCCTCTATCTGAAATCCCAGATTCACACATTCAGCTTGCCAAACAAGCAGGTCTTCTCAGTGTGACAGGCTTTTATTCTTTCGCTGCCCTGCGTGTCATTCCCCCTCTCCTAATGCGTTAGGGGAGGGTCGGGGTGGGGTCAACTTTAAGCTTTAAACTTTGATCTTTAAGCTTACTTCCCCGCCTCGCCGCCTTTCAAAACGTCCCGGATCAGCTTATTGGCCTGGTATTTCCTTAGGTTGGCCTTGACCCGGGCCAGCAGCTCCAGGGATTTGACCGGCTTGACCAGGTAATCGTCGGCCCCTATATACAGCCCTTTGATCTTGGTCTTGAAATCATCCACCGCCGTGATCACTATCACCGGCACTTCCTTGGTCAGGGGCTTCTCCCGGATCCGTTTCAGCACCTCCATCCCGTCCAAGCCGGGAAGCATCAGGTCCAGCAGTATGATGTCCGGCACGTTGTCTTTTAAAAACTCCATCGCCTCCAGGCCGTCCTTTACGATGTGGGTAATATAGCCGCCGGTGCCCAGGACGTTGGACATGACCTTGGATATCCGCTCGTCGTCCTCCACCACCAGGATTATATTTTGGCTCAATTTCTGTTTCTGCTTCAGCAGGATATCCTGGGTGAATTCCTTTTGCAGATTGGCCAACTGGTCCTGCAGCCTTTTCAGTTTAACCAAAGAGCGCACCCGGGCCACCAGCTCGTCAAAATTGAAGGGCTTGGTGATGAAATCATCGGCCCCGGCCTCCAGGCCCCGGACCTTGTCATCCAGGGTGTCCATGCCGGTCACCAGGATGATGGAGATGCTGCTGGTGGCGGGGTCGCCCTTAAGCTCCTCGGTGACCTCGTAGCCGTCCATCTCCGGCATGATCACGTCCAGCAGGATCACCTCGGGGTGGAACTCCTTGACTTTTTTGATGGCTTCAATCCCGTTCCCGGCGGTGGCCACGGTGTATCCCTGCTCCTCCAGCACCGCCTGGAAGAAGTTGATGATGTTGGCATCGTCATCCACCACCAGTATCCGGGCCGTTTCTTTCTCCTGCATGGCTCTCTCCTGATTTATGCTTTTTATTAACGCGGAATATAAATGTTTTTCTTTGTCATTCCCGGCTTGACCGGGAATCCAGGCTTCTTAACCACAGAGTGCACAAAGAGCACAAAGGACTTTTATTCTTTTGCTTTCAGCTTTAGACATTAAACTTATAACCAACGTACCGTCATTCCTGCGTAGGCAGGAATCCAGGCTTTTTTACTCACACGGAGGCACCCCCGCTTTTTCGGGGTTCACTCATTTTATTTTTACCAGTGGTTCTCAAGACACAACGGGTTTTAATTTAAGGATCAGTTTCATTATTTTTGTCACCCTGAGAACTCTTTCCGCCCGACAGATTGAACGGGTGGCAATCCTCTTTATCCTCTATCTGAAATCCCAGATTCACACATTCAACTTGCCTGACAAGCAGGTTTTCTCAGTGTGACAAGGCATTATTCTTTCAACTTTAAACTTACGCATTGTCCACCCATTCAGCTTGCCACATTATCTGCCGGTCTCAGGGTGACAGGCTCTAACTTTAAGCTTTAAACTTTTAACTTTAAACTTGCGCATTATTCACACATTCAACTTGCCTGACAAGCGGGTCTTCTCAGTGTGACAGGGGTTTTATTCTTTTAGCTTTAAACTTACGCATTTGTCATTCCCGGCTTGACCGGGAATCCAGCGGCCTGCTTTATTCAGCCCACCTCGTCTCCCTGGGTCTTGTTCTTCTTGTCCTTGAAATACTGGGGATACAGCTTATGGGCGCACTCGTCGCAGATGCCATGCGAGAAATCAGCCTCGGTGTGCTCGGCCACATAGACCTCCACCTGCTGCCAGTAGCCGCTGTCGTTGCGGATCTTCTTGCAGGAGGAACAGATGGGCACCAGCCCTTTGAGGGTCTTGATGTTGTTCAGCGATTCCTGAAGCTCTTTTACCAGCCTCTTTCTTTCGTCCTCGGCCTTTTTCCGCAGTATGGCCGCCGCAATATTGTCGGAGATAAAATTGAGGGTGGAGATCTCCCGGGCGCCGAATCTGACCTCCTCCCGGTACGATTGGACCACCAGCACCCCAAAAATTGTTTTGCCGATATTAAGCGGAACGCCCATCCAGTCCACCGAGGGGGTGCCCACCATCTCAATCTCCCCGGCATCGGCCATTTTTCTCTGGACCATGGGCGGCGCCAACAGGGGCTTTTTGTTCCTCAGCACATATTCGGTCAAACCTTTCTTCAGGGGGCGGGAGACCGGGGAGGCATCCCGTTCGTCCACAAAATAGGGGAAATCCAGCCGGTCCTCTTTTTCGTTATATAGGGCAATATAGAAATTGGTGGTGCTCATCATCTCGTCAACTACCATGTGTATCCCGGAATACAACTCAAGCAGGTTTTCGGCCGTGGTTGAGATCTCCGATATCTTATAGATGGCCGACTGCAGGGCCTCGTTTTGTTTGCGTTCAGTACTATCCCGGCACACGCAGAAAATCAGCTTATCGCCCTCAAAGATAGCCCCGTTGGTGCTTATTTCAACATCAAAGATGGTACCATCCTTTCGACGGTGTCGCGTCTCGAAGAAGTCCCCAGTCTCATCAACATTACGAATCATATCTATAACCTGCTCACGTGTATGCTGAAACTCCCAATCCCACACGTGGAGTTGCTTGATTTCCTCTGGCAAGAAACCAAGCATCTCGGCAAATCGCCGGTTGGACTCGTATACGCTGCCGTCCTGGGCGAGAACGACAATGCCGTCACGGGACTGATCGATAAGGATGCGCCTTCGGATTGCCTCGGCGTTGAGGGCCAGTTCCGCCTGCTTGAGTTCCGAGATATCAACAAAGCTTTCCACCAACACCTCACGTTCGCCCATGATGGTTGGCGTCACGGTTTTAAGAATGGGAATCATTTCCCCTTTAACATTGATAACACATTTTTCGGAATTATCAATTGTCTGATGCAAATCGGTTATGGGACAGGCCCCGTCGCTGGCCGTGCATATGAATTTGTTGCATTTCCTATTAAGTATATCATTAACCGGGACGCCTATCATTAGGGCCGCCTGTTTATTGGCATAAATGATTGTATGGGTTTCCCTATCTATCACCAAGATCCCGGCATGTACCGCTTCAAATATAGCCTCGGTTCGTTCCTGGTTTTCCCGGAGGACACTGTCGATTCTTTTTCGCTCGGTGATATCCTCTGTGATGGTCACAAAAAATCCTTGCGCCGGGCTGTAGACCGAAACCAATAGCCACTTATCCAGATGCTTTGAGTAAACCTCCATTTTGGTTTCCTCGCTCTTCAGGGCCGCCCGACCGTATATGTCCAACCAGTCAATGGCACCTTTCAATATCCATGGGGTGGCGGCCGAGGCCCGCTGCCCCAGCACCCGATCGGCGGTCAGGCCGGTGATGTTGTAGTAGACCGGGTTGGCCTCCAGCAAGATGAAATCCACCGGGTTGTTCAGTTCGTCGGTTATCAACTGACAATAGGCCAAACCGTTCAGCATGTTGTCGAACAGCGCCCTATACTCCCGGTTGGTTTCCGCCAGTTTATTCGCAACGGCTTTCCGCTTTAGGGATATAAAATAATTGTACACTCCAAAAGCGACGAACATGGTTCCCACTATCATCCTAAAATATATTTCCATCGGCTCGGGAGAGATCAGGTTTTCCTTCAACGTGCCTTCCTTGAACATAAAGACGTCAATAAGAATGTCCACTATCCAAAATGCCAGGCCAAACAATATTCCGGTGAATATGGCCAGGTATTCTATTATAAATGATTTTATTTTAGTAAACATGGATTTTGCCTTTAAAATATTTTATCTTGATCGGCGTTCGGCTAATTCTGGCTGAAAGTCTCTTTTATCCGGCAGATCCGTTCCTGCGATTGCACGAAACAATCCACCACCTGGGGATCGAAATGGCTGCCGCTGTTCTCTTTGATGGTTTCGATGGTATGCTCTATGCTGTGGATCCCGTTTCGGTAAGGTCTTTCTGATATCATGGCATCGAAGAAATCAGCCAGGGCGGCGATCCTCCCGGCCAGCGGGATCTTTTTGCCCTTCAATCCCCGGGGATATCCGCCGCCGTCCCACCGTTCATGATGGGTCATGGCAATCACCGAGGCCAGCCTGATGAAGCCGTATTCAGATCCATCCATGATCCTGGCCCCGATGGTGGTATGCTGTTTCATGATCTCCCATTCCTTTTCATCGTGCTTCCCCGGTTTCAGCAGGATATGGTCCGGTATCCCGATCTTGCCCACATCGTGCATTGGCGTGGCATATAAAATGGCCTCGATGGTAGCTTTATTCAATCCCATCTTTTGGGCGATGGCCTCGGCGTAATGGCTGACCCGCTTGATATGGTCCCCGGTCTCCTTGTTCTTGTACTCGGCGGCCAGCGACAGCCGGTAGATGGCCTCCAGCGAGGCCGATTTTATCTTGTCCAGCGAGGCCTTCAGCTGCAGGGTCCTTTTGGCCACCTCCTCCTCCAGCTTTTTTTGGTAATTGACCATATGATCGTTATAGGCCTTGACCTTGAGCAGGGAACAAATCCGGGCCTTCAACTCGGTGGGATCCACCGGCTTGTTCAAGAAATCGTCGGCCCCGACCTCCAGGGCTTTCACCCGGTCCCGCACTTCCGATTTGCCGGATACTATCACTATCGGTATGATCTTGGTGCGATCATTTTCCTTAAGTTTTCCGGTCACCTCAAACCCGTCCAGCCCCGGCATCACTATATCCAAAAGGATCAGGTCCGGCATCCGGTCCAGGGCCAGGGACAAAGCCTGGTTTCCATCGCTGGCCAGCAGCACCCCATAGCCTAGCTTGGACAGGATCGCCTCCATCAGCTCCAAATTGATCTGCTCGTCATCAGCCACTAATATTTTGGGACTTGGTTCCATTTTATCATTCCCCTTTAGAATGGCCGACCGATCAACTTCTCAACCATGGTCAGAAGCTGTGCTTCGTTGAACGGCTTGGCTATGGAATCGTCAGCCTCAATGTGATGGCGCTTCAAAGGCCCCAACACGTTCTGCTTGCCGGTCATTATCATGAACTTTACATTATCCAGGCTGCGGTGATCCCTCATCCATTCCAGCAGCTGCAGCCCGTCCATGACCGGCATCACCAGGTCCGAGATCACCAGATCGGGCGGATCTTTTCGTATCAGTTCGGTTGCCCGGCGGCCGTCCCCGGCCATCGAGGCCCGGTAGCCACTGCTGTTCAGCATCAACAACATCGTCTCGGCCAGCACCGCCTCATCGTCCACTATCAGGATGTTCTTCATATCAATCTCCGTTTTTCAATGAGAATGTTTTTGAGCTGATGCCGTAATCCCTCAGCTTAAGCTGCATATTCTGGCGGGCCATGCCGGCCATGGCCGCGGCCTTGGTGACATTCCCCCCGGTGATCCTGAGCAGCCCCTCGACGTATTGTTTTTCGAAGATGTCCCGGGCCTCCTTCATGGTCCGGTCCAGCGGCAATATCACCTGATCCAGCTCCACCGCCTGGTTATGCCGCGGCATATCCCCGATCTTGATTATATTCCCGGGGCATAGCGCCACGGCGTGTTCAACGGCATTCTCCAGCTCCCGGACATTGCCCGGCCAGTTGTGGCGGGTCAGATATTCGGCGGCCTCGGGACTGAACTGCTTGATCTCCCTGGATTGATCGGCGCAGTGTTTTTTCAAAAAATGGTGCGCTAGCAACAGGATGTCCTCGGGCCTTTCCCTCAGGGACGGCAGGTTTATCTGAATGACGTTCAGGCGGTAGAAAAGATCCTGCCGAAAAACGCCCTTCTTGACCTCCTGGTCCAGGTCCTGATTGGCGGCGGCCAGCACCCTGACGTCAACCTCCACCGGGGAGGTGGCCCCCACCGGATAGAACACCCCCTCCTGCAGGACCCTTAAAAGTTTGACCTGGGTGCTGAGCGGCATGGTGGCCACCTCGTCCAGGAATATGGTTCCCTTGTCGGCCACCTGGAAAAGCCCCTGTTTGGAGGAGGCCGCTCCGGTGAAGGCCCCCTTGGCATGGCCGAAAAGCTCCGACTCCAGCAGGGTCTCCGGAATGCCCCCGCAGTTCAGGGGCACAAAGCGGCCGCCCTTCCGGCTGCTGTTGAAGTGGATGGCCTTGGCCACCAGCTCCTTTCCGGTGCCGGACTCGCCCTGGATCAGCACCGTGGTGCTGGTGTCGGCGATCTTGCGGATCATCTCGAAGATGTCCATCATTTTTTTGCTCTTGGCGATGATATTATCGAATCCGTAGCGCTGGTCCAGGGTCTGCTGCAGGTAACGGTTCTGGTCCAGCAATTTTTTCCTCTCCGCCCCCTGCCTGATGGCCAGCAGCACATTCTCGGCATGCAGGGGTTTCTCCAAGTAGTCGTAGGCCCCGGCCTTGATGGCCTTGACCGCGCTCTCCACCGTGGCATGCCCGGTGATCATGAGCAGGGAAGTCTCCAGCGACAATTCCCGGAGATGGGGGATCAGCTCCAGGCCGGAGATATCCGGCAGATGCATATCCAGCAATACTACATCGTAATCGCCTTCGGCCATGGCTTTCAGTCCCGAATTGCCGTCCGGCACCACCTGGATCTGATACCCGGCATTGGAGATTATCTGGCTGAGGATCTCCCGGATGGGCTCCTCATCGTCTATCACCAGCACCCGGATATCCGGCAGTTTGTTCATGGTTCCCTCAAAATATTATGATATATGCTTTAATGACGTTGGGTAAAGTTCATCTCAAATTCGGTGCCCCGGTCCGGACTGCTTTTAACCTGAAGGCGGCAATTATTCTCCTCCAGCAGTTTGCGGGCCAGATTTAAGGACAGATCCCGCCCCGGCTCCCAGGACATCTGGGCCGTCTCCATCAGCCCGGCCAGTTCCGCCTGGTCGATCACCAGCGAAGGGCTGTGCATGGTTATCGCCATCTCATCATCCTGATGTTTGACGGCGATCTTAAGGTCGCCCCCCTTGTCCAGTTTCTTGCTTTGAAAAACCATCAGACCCACCAGCGCCTGCTGGATCTGCCCCTGATTGACCATCACCGGTTTTTCGTACTCGCCGTTGTTGACCTCCAGCTTAACCTTCTTTCCGGCCAGGTAATAATTGACTAGCCCCGCCGCTTTTTTGACGATGTCCGATAACAGGGCGGTGCTTTTGGTGTCCGAGGAACCCCTGCTATACAGCGACAGGTTCTCCAATATCATATTGAGGCGCTCCACCGATTTGGAGATGCTTGCCAGCGCCTTCTGGAGTTTGTCGTCGCTGGCGATGCACATCCCTAAATATTCCACTCCCAGGGTGATGGCCGACAGGGGATTTTTCATCTCATGCACCAGGCTGGAGGAGATCTCCCCCAGAACAGCGTATTTATAGGAATCCAGCAGGTCGGCCCGCTGGGCCTCCAGCTGTTCCATCCTTTCCTTTAAGCTGTTCATCAGCTCCAGGTTCTGTAGCGCCAGTGAAACATTCTTTGCCAGCAGGGCCAGCCCGGTGCGCTGGTCCGGGGTCAGTTCTCCCTCCATCGGCTTCAGATAGATCATCCCGTGCTTGGTGCCCTTGGATTCCAGCGAGGCCTGGAGGGCGTACAGTTCGTAATCATCCTTCCATTCCGGGTTGCTCTTTTGGGTGCCGTCATTCAGTTTTATTTTAATTCCGGCATTCCCGATTATATGGTTAAGCGACTGCAGGGCGATGTTCAGCAGTTTCTCGCGGTCGGGGCTTCCCATGAACAGATCGTAGATCTGGTAAAGGGCCAGGTCCCTCTTCAAAAGGCGGTTTTCCCGGCCCAGCTGCCGCGCCTGCCAGGACCTATCAAGCTTAAGCTTTAAGGTCTCCAACTTGAACGGCTTCTGGATGTAATCGGCCGCCCCCAGCTGAAGGGCCTCCACCGCCGACTCGACGGAGCCGTAGCCGGTAATGATCAGGACCACCAGTTCCGGGTCCAGCTTCTTGCTCTCTTTTAACAGCCAGACGCCGTCCTGATCGGCCAAATTCAAATCGGTCACCAAAATATCCCAGGGTTCTTTCAGCAAGCCCTGCCGGATCATCTCCAAACCCTGGGCGCCGCCGCCGGTTGATTTTACCTGGCAGCCCAAAGACAGCAGGCCAGCGGTTAAAAAATCCCTCAGTTGCTCCTCGTCATCCACTACCAGGATTTTTAATTTATCGTCGGACATTTGATCTCTCCATTAAGGAAGTTAATTATATCTATGTCGGATAATTCATGGTAGCACCATAACCCTGGCCTGTCAATACGCTGACATTAATATATTTATTGTCATCCACTAAGACTGATTTTAGCATTATTGTTGCAGTAACTGACAAAACATAGTGCCAGTGTAATAATAAATATGCATTTACTATGCCTTAATATTTACTTTAGTCTAACCTGTTGTAAACAAAGAGGTAGCTAATTATCACAGATTTCGACAATAATAAAAAAGTGTCATACCTATATGACTATTGTCACATAAACATGACATATTGTGCAAATTTTCTTATTTTTTACCCTAAATTAAGGCTATGAATGCTATCTTCCGAATTCCATTCCTGCCGAAACGCTCGCCCCAAATCCTTTGGAATTATAGCCGGGAAACCCCAGGCTGGTGGCTGCCGCATCCAATCTGACAAAGCCCAGTTTCAACCCGCCGCCGGCGCTGTAGGCAATGGTCCGGTTATCCAATACGGCCAGTCCAGCCCTGATCGGAAGAAATGATAGCAACCTTACCTCAAACCCCTGGGCCAACTGCCAGCGGGCGGCGCTTCCGGCACCATTATGGAAGCCTTTTTTCACATCCAGCTCGGCGGAGAAGTATTTTGATTCATAAGCGATGCCGGCATTGAAGGCGGCCGGATATCGCGATCGGAAGATCCCTCCCAGGGTATCGGTCCTGTCGATGACCTCATTGCCCGAGAACATCCCGGTAATGCTGTCCCCCAGCAGGGTCAGTTCACTGACATCCATGTTCAGGGTTCTTTTTCTGGTGTCGTTCTTCCAGGTTATTCCGTTGCTTAAATTCATCAGCGAGGCTCCCAGGGACCAGTGATCGTTCAGCTGGCAGGCCAGGCCCAGGTCGGCGGCAAAACCCGACCCGTTCATGTTCAATTTTTTGGTATCGAAATCATTTTCCCCGGCGGACAGTATCTCGATAAGTCCAATATTATTAAAGCCCGATCCGCTGGTGGTGAAATTTATTTCACCGCCCACCTTCCCGTAATTTATGCCCATCAGGTGTTTGATCCCTATGCCCAGGGATAATCTTTTGAATACTCCTACTTTTATAGGCTGGCCGTAGGAAAGCGTGGTGGCCGCAACGGTCCAGGCATCCCCCATATCGCTGGCCGCCAGGCTATAGGTCCTGTCCAGTTCGTTCCCGAAAAGGGCCAGGTCGAAAACGTCCCGGGGTATGCAGACGCTCTCGGCCGATCGCAGGTTGACCGTCAGCGCCATCCGTCCGGCAGCCAGCCCCAGTAACATGGCATCCAGCGAGGATGAGGCCCGAAAGCCCGAAGATGGAATGGCCCGAAGAAGCGCGTCCTTTTCCCCATCGTCCAGAAAATCCCCGGCGGCCCGGTTGTAATCATTCAGGTTGAATGAGTTATTGCCAGCCATCGCGCCAAAATGGAACAGCTTGATATTGAGGCCGCCATTATTTTCCAGGCCCAGATTGGCCGGGTTTGCCAGGGAGCCCTCCACCCCGCGCGATCTTACTACGGTGGCCCCTGCCTGGGCCATGGTCCGGGGGTCGAAACTATCAAAAGCATAAGCATTTAATGCCGCAATCGATGCCGTTAAGATCACAAGGTATATTTTCGTCAAATGTTTCATCGTCTTATCCTGCGGGTCAGTTAACCTTGGTCTTCACCGAGACCAGCACCGATGTTTTAAGATAATCGGTGGGCTGGATATTTACCGACAGCCCGTTAGTGCCACTGGTGACCAGATAATAGCCCACATATACTGTCCCCGACTCATTGGTTAACACGGCCATCTCGTTTTCGGTAAGGATTATATTTATCTTGGTGGTCCTGGCCTGAATCACATTTCCGTTGGCATCAACCTCGGCGGCCTCTATATGTAGAGGCCCGATGACCACTTCCGGCGCCTGATAAACAGTGGCGGGGTCACGGCTGATATATATGACCGCCGTATCCAGCCCGATCGCCAGCCGGTTTTCCAGATCGTAATTTACGGCCCCGTTATTTACCATTCCGCTTAATGCCGAAACGTTGACTTCTCTGATCCCGCCGGTAATACTGGTGGCTCCCAGGATGACCGGAACAAAGGGATCTTTGCTGCCGGAGTTCTTAAGCCCCAAAAAGTCGCCGATATAAGTGTTGCTGGTTAAAAGCGGAACATTTATATCGGTTTCCCATGATGGTGCCACCGGGTTCTGCAGGGAGCACTGTATGCTGGTGAACATCAACGATACTGTTGCTGCTATCAAACCTGCTTTTTTTACTGATGCGTGGTACATTTTATTTTCCCCTTATGTTTAATTTGTTGTTCACCCTGATAATTAAGCAGTTTGCGTGCCAATTTAAAAGCTTTGTTCAAGACCTTGGGTTTGCTTGCATTGCCGATTATGGTTAAAAGTTGGTCAACAATTATTTGTCATTTTAAAACGACAGTGTTTGGAAATACATGTCTCTATACAGTTCCATGGCCAGAAAATTATGTCATCGGGTCCGGTGGTGAACTGTGGTTACTTGTACCCGGTCAAATCCTGGTCTTATATTGAATAGGTCAATAATACAGTTGTCATGCCATTCCCCCGACAACGATCGGGGGAATGGCATCCATGCCTGGATTCCCTCCCCGCACAAAGATGCGGGGAGGGAATGACAAATTGCTGTATTTAGTTGCCGGAGTAATTATTCCCCGGGAAGTAACTTTTAAAAGCCATCTGTCATCCCTACATGGCTATTTGGTTAAATGCCTCCAAAGCAAACGCCACGCATAACATATTGCATGAAGGCATATTGCATGGTAATTATCAACTTGGCATGGCAAGTGCTTATATATAAAGCCAGAGATCAAACAAACTAAAATAAATAAACTCTTAACCCAAGGAGAACTAAAATGAAAAAAGCAGCCATACTTACAGCCCTGTGCGGATTGATTTTCGCTGGAATAACCACCACCTGTTACGCCGCCCCCAACTGGGGAAGATTTTTACCCAGGCCGATAGTCATGCCGGTTGACTCTACCTCTGCCGGTAGCGATATCATAATCGCCGCCATTGATTTCAGAAAATATCTTCCCCGGCCCATTGTGATCCCTACCGATTCTGCCGAATTTTCCACCCCCATTGACCTGGCTGCCTCATATCAAGACGGGGTCATCATCTGCAAAAAGGCGATAACGGGGCCTTCCGTTCCTCCGACGCCTGTCGATAGAAAGACCATGACTTCATATCAGGATGAGATCATCATCTGCAAAAAGGCGATAACGGGGCCTTCCGTTCCTCCGACGCCTGTCGATAGAAAGACCATGACTGCTTAAGTCTATTACCACCAAACAAAAAAGGCCGCAGCTAAGCTGCGGCTTTTTTCATGGTCCAATCACCCTATTGTCAGAACGGTTCTCCCCAGGCCACCATCCATCTCCAGTATTTTATCTGTCCCATCAGGGTTCCGGGGGCGGCAAAATCCACCCGGCCGGTTCCGAAAGGCAGTACATACCTTATTCCCAAACCGGGGCTGGAGACCATATCTCCTAATGATTGTTTCTCAAAAGTCTTATTGCTAAGCATGCCCCCGTCAATAAATGTGGCTAAGCCCCAGTTTTTGCCCAGATTGATAACCGACTGAAGATTGATCAACATCATGATCCTCCCGCCGGTCACCCGGCCTTTGTCGTCCACCGGGCCGATCGAACTAAGGGCATACCCCCTTACCGATGACGGGCCTCCCAGAAAGAACATTTCGTAGCTGGGGATGGTGGACCTTTGCGACCAGTCTCCGATGATCCCGTACCGGAAACGCCAGGCAAAAGACAATCTGTGCGCTGGAGCCTTGAAGTAGTAGGCCCAGTTATTGACGGCCCTCTGAAAAGTCTCCGCCCCGCCCATGATGCCGCCGGTGTACTCCAGTTCCAGATCGCTGCTTAACCCCTTTCGTGGATTCACCGGGTCATCCAGGTTCTCGTAGCTGGAGGCAACGGCCAGCGACCTTCTGCCTTTATAACTTAAAGTATCGGAAGTATACTTGGTAAGCTGCCAATTGGGAGAAAGTTTCAGCCACTCCTGTTTCCAACGGTAGTCGATATTAAAGGCATTTGATATCGGCGTGCTTACGGTAAAATTAAAACCCACCGTCTCCAAACGGTAATCTGTATAACTGGGCCGGAAATCATCATAATAAACCTCGCCCCTGGCCGGTTTATTAAATAAATAAAAGTATGGATCGGAATAACTGATCTGGGAACGGCCCCTGGTCATTTTGAGGGGAAGCTTGGTCTGAAAGGAAACCAGCCCGTTATATTCAACTCTACGGCCCAACCCAAAAAGATTTCGATGGGCCCATTTGGTCATCAGCCTGACCGCGTCGCCGCTGCCGTAGCCAATGCTGGTCTCGAACAATCGCCGGGGCTTTTCCACCAGTCGGATATCCACCGCGATTTCATTGGCCAGGGAATCGATCTCCCCGGGAGAAACAGCAACCACCCGGAACAGGTCGGTGGCTTGGAGCAGATATTGGCTTTTTATCAACTGGCTCCGGCTGAAAACATCGCCCGGGGACATCCGGATGGTGTTCAGAACGTATTTTTCCTTCACCTGAACATTGCCGGTTAAAGCGATCCGGGAAATACCTACCTGGGGTCCTTCCTTGATTTGATAGGTGATGATCGCTTGGTGTCCGTTTTGGAATTCCAGGTCATGATCCACCTCGGCATAGATATAACCATGATCGGCATATAACAGCATCAAACCGAAATCGTCCTGCCCCAGATCTTCGAAATTCAAGGGCCTTCGAATCTTATTGGCTATGGCCTGGCTCAATACCCCGGCGGAAATTTTCCGACTCCCGCTAAAATCTATTCTATCCACATAATATCTGACGCCTTCGGTGACCACCAGTTTTATTTCGGTAGTGCCCGGCAGGCTGCAGCTGTCGATCATATATTCCACTTCCGTATCGGCAAAACCGTTCCTCCGGTAGAAAGACCGCAACCGGTAAATTGACTGCTCCAGGCTGTCGCTATCCAACTTGTTATCCGGCAGTTTAAGGTTGGCCACCGTCCTCAGCTTGCGCGAGGGGAAACTCTCATTGCCATCTATGGTGATCTTGACCTTTTCCGCCGTCGCCAACGACAACCAGCCCGTCAGAACGGTAAGGGCAATAATTATGTATGATCTGCGGACTACCATAAGAGATCCGTGCCCATCTTTAACATGATTTGGGATTCTTTTTCCTTCGGAAGGTGATATACTCCCAAGATGATCTTGAACGGTGCCGCATATGAGAAAAGCCACTGGGAAGTTATCTCCGCACCCAGGCACTGGCGGGAATCATTATAGCTTAAACGCCGGTATTTATCGGCTGCCGTGCCGGCTTCCACCAACAAGGCCCCGCTGATGTTCTTGAGATAGAAGGGCCAGGTAGAAAATCCCCGTTCCACATATAACAACGGAAAGCGATATTCGGCCGTCAGCAGGGCCTGGTATCTCCCGTAAATATCCTCCGTTATGCCCCTGGGCTGCATGTCGGGGATGTCCTCGTTGACATAGCCTCCCTTGCCCCAGGCCCCGGCCATTACCCTGCCCATCAGCACATGATGGCGGAATGGCATCGGCAGATATTCGGACCAGGTAAATCCCTGCCAGGCTTGGTTCAGCTCGCCCCCCAGATATTGTCGGTACAGCCTCGATTCCAAAGAAACTCCACGGCCCTTCTCCGGGCTGATGGAAAAGGCATATTTTTGGGCATTAACAAAGCTAAGATTTAATTGCAACCGCGCCAGATGTCCCTCCCAGTAGGGGTTGATCGCAAATATCTCATCATTCAATCCGGTGTAATTGGTGTGATAATAGGCCACAGCCGCGGCAATTGTCTGGTTTGACCGGGCTATGGGATAATAAAGCTGGACGCTTTGTTTTTGCTCCCTTTGGTAATAAGTAATATCTTTACTTCCAATACTGACACAAGTTGATGTTGCGTTGTCGGAAAAACGCAGGCTGTAGGCCAGGCTCCGGCCGGCATCAGAGTAGGCAATGTCGTAATAAAACCTTTGCGAGTTGAAGCTGGGGATGAACATGGCAGTATAAGATTTGGCCATCAGGTCGTCCGCGCCAATCAGGGCAACTCCCAACGCCCCTCCCTTTTCATCAATTGAGGCCGTGGGAAACCAAAAGAACGGGAGCAGGGTTTTGAAAGGCCGGTATATTGCAGAAGGATAATTGGCGGTATCGGTGGATATTTCGGCAAATGCCGTTGTATCAATGTAGGCTGTATTTTCATAATAGATTGTATCGGATATTTCTGTTGTCGCCAGGTCGTATCCCCTTGAACCGAGATTTAAGAAATATAAATCATTGCCAGAAACTGCCGGGTTGAGTGCCCCGCCAATAACATTGGTTCTCCTGGATATGGCTCCAACCTGAAGGTCATATTTAAAAATATTCCACACCCCGGAACGATCCGAAGCAAAATACAAGTATTTACCGTCAGCAGACCAGGCCGGTGTTATATCCTGAGCTCGGTCGGCCATCAAAGCCTGCCATTCCTTTTTAGCGATGTCATAAAGATAGATGTCCTGATAGCCCCCATCCTGCCACACCGCCAGGGCGATCATTTCGCCATTGGGAGACACCGCCGGATGGCTGAATAGCTGGGTCTCATCGAATTCTGTCAGATATTCCACCCGGCTGGTCTGTATATCCATGACCGCCAGGGCATTTTGACCCATCTTGGAAGTTACAAAATAAATACGTTTTCCGTCTTGGGAAAAGGCCGGATCCCTGGCCCGCAGGCCATGGGTGATCCTTTTGGTTTTACGGCTTTCCATATCATAGATATAAATATCGCCGTATAATTTTTCACCAGCGCCAGAATACTCCATCTTTCCGTAGGCCAAATATCTCCCGTCAGAACTGAATTGCATAGAGCCCAGAAAGATACCCTGGTCGATGGTCCGGGATTCTGCTTTTGTAATACCGTACAGCCTCAAACCGGTCTGTTGATGGCGATGGCTGTTGCTTTCGATATAGGCCAGATACTTGCCATCCGGCGAGGGAGTCAAGGAAGATTTGTCAAAACCATCATCGGTCAACTGCCGGAAATCGGTCAAGCCCGAGTCCCTAATGGTGTCTATCTGCGCAGAGTAATGTTTAAAAGAATATCTTTTCCACTGAGCCCACAGATCCGGAAAACTTTTCCCGAAAACATTTTTGGCCGGATAATTCTGCATGAATGGCAACACTAGATTACTGTGCTTTCGCTGATATAACGCCAGTTTTTTGGGGCCGTACTTATCCGCCAGATATTCGTAGAACTTGCCGCCGTAGATGTAGGAAGCATCGCGGGGCCAGCAGGGCGAGGCTACCCCGACCCGGTCTAACGGCATCCATTTCTTATCGCAAACCGCAGCGCGCAGCATCCCTTCTGTCAGGGCCGAGCGGTTGCGGCCGAAATCGGTGTATTGGGTCTCGGAGTATACCGCCAGCCCCTCGATCTGATTCAGGGGCTGAAATATATTGGGCAAAAAAACCCTGCCGAACAGGGAGTTGAATCCGGCAGGGATGCCGCTCTGCATGTCCATCTGAAGAACGTGAGTATATTCATGGACCAGCACTTCGTACAGCCAGTCCCCGAAATTATTCCGATCCCCGACATTCTGGGCGGGATAGATTATTATGGTCCTTTTGGGAAGAGGGGTGGCATAATCGTTAACGATATCGGTATGATCGGCCACAATGATATTGGTGTGTCCGTAGGGTAGCCACTTTAAAAATCCCACTAATTCAACATGGACATCCTCGGCTTTATTGGCCACCTTTTGGGCATACTGCTCCTGGCCGGGCTGGAAGTATACCTTGAAATGAGCTGTTTGCAAGAAGCGCCAATCCCCGTTCAATGGCAGTAATCCGGCAAAGACAAAAGAATTCCAAACTGCCAGAATAAATATCAGCGATATGATGTTTCTGCTAAATTTCAATTCGTCTTTCTTGAATATTTATTGACTCAGTTCTTCGGCGATCTTCTCCAGGCGGCCTCTTTTGTCAACATCCAGCCATTCCGCCTGGGTCATCCCGCGGAACCAGGTCATCTGCCTTTTGGCATAGCGCCTGGTATTCTGTTTGATGAGGCTGGCCGCAGTATTCCGGTCCATTACTCCATTGATAAAAGCTATGGCTTCTTTATATCCCACCGTATTAAGCGAGTTGCTATCCGGAGAATAACCCATCTTAAGTACTTTGGCTGTTTCCTCGAACAGCCCCTGTGTTATCATCTGATCCACCCTGGCCTCTATCCGGCGGTAGAGCGAATCGCGCTCCCGGTTGAGCACCACCAGCCGGTAGCGGCGCTTATCCTTGATCCGATCCTTCTTCTGCCACTGCGACATTTTTATGCCGGAGAGCTTGAATACCTCGATGGCCCTGATCGTCCGGACGGCATCGTTGGGTTTCAATCTTTGGGCGGATTCGGGATCGATCTCTTTAAGCATTTCATATAATGCTCCCTTGCCTTTGGCCGCCAGAAGCGAATCCAATTCCCGTCGGACATTCTCATCGGCCGAAGGGATCTGTGACAGGCCCTCGATAAGGGCCTTTAGATACAAGCCGGAGCCCCCGGCAATGACATACCTTTTACCCTGTTCATCAAGCCGGTCCATTACGGCCCGGGCATCGACTGCAAAACGGGCGGCGCTGTAAATTGCATCGGGCTCCAGAAAATCTATTAGATGATGCTTAGCCTTTTGCCTTTCGGATTTTGAGGGCTTGGCGGTGCCTATATCAAGGTATTTATAAACCTGCCGGGAGTCGGCCGAGATTATCTCGGCACCCATCTTTTCAGCCAGATCCAACGCCACTCTGGTTTTTCCCACTGCGGTCGGCCCGGCGATGACCATCACCGGCCTCATATCCGGCCGAATCTCCGCTCCAGGTCGTCCAGGGTCAGCCTGATCACCGCCGGGCGCCCGTGGGGATCGAGATAGGGCGAACTGGTGGCAAACAGTCGGTCTATCAGCCGGTTCATCTCCTCCTGGGAAAGCGGCTGGCCGGCCTTGACGGCAGCATGACAGGCAAAGGACATGGCCAGCTTCTCGGCCGGCTCCAGCGAAACAGCCGGATTCTGGCAGAGGTCGGACAGAATGTTCCTGATCAGTTCCTCTCCCTCCACCCGGTCGCCGGCCGCTGCCGGCAGGCCCTCGATGACTATGGTGTTCCCGCTGAATTGTTTAATGTCGAATCCGAATGAAGAAAAGATATCCTGAAACTGCTCAAAGGCTATCTTCTGCGAGGGATTCAACTCCATCGAAACCGGGAAAAGCAACTGCTGGGATAGCCTTCTCTCCCGGGATTTTAAAAGTTCTTCAAAAAGTATCCGTTCATGGGCGGCATGCTGGTCCACCATTATGATGCCGTTCTTGATCCCGGCAAAGATGTACCGGTTATGGGCCTGCCAGTAGCTGACTAAGGAAACATTTTCGGATCGAGGCTCGGCGACGCCGAAGAGTTCGCCGATAGCTTTCGGCTCCTCCGATCCGTACAATTGGTATACGGCTTTTTTATCTTCCGGGGTCAGGCCCTCTTTGCCGTGATACTGCCGATCATCAGTTCCAAAGAAACCGCCCAAGCTGCCTGGCGATAAATTATCCGGAGCGCCCTGCTCCTGGAACATCGCCCGGTGGATGGCGGAACGAACGGTGTTGAACACCAGTCCGTCGTCGCGAAACCGCACCTCGCGCTTGGCCGGATGGACATTGATATCCACCTGCCGGGGCGAGATCTCCAGAAAGATCACATAGGACGGATGGCGGCCCAGCAGGCTGGGGCCGTAACCCCGGTAGATGGCCGATCCCGCCAGTCGATCGGACACCCGCCGGCCGTTCACGAACAGATACTGGTCCCGGCGCCGGGCCAGCAGTTTCTCCGGACTTAAAGCAAATCCTTTGACGACCAAGGGCCTTTGACCAAAATCTATGGGCAGCATGCTGTGAAAAACCTCTGCCGTCAGGATATCCTCCAGCCGCTGTTCCAGCGGTCCAGCGGGATAATCGAAACTCATCTTTCCGTCTATCACCAGCCGGAAGGAAACCTTGGGATTGGCCAGGGCCTGGCTGACCACCTCATCGGCCACCTTGCGGGCCTCGGTCATCTCCGCTTTGAGGAATTTTCTCCGGGCAGGAACATTGGCAAACAACTCCTCCACCGTTACCGTGGCGCCCCTATTTCCGGCGCTCTCCTTTTGGGAGGCAATGCGCCCGCCGTCGCATTCTATCACCCAGGCTGAAGCTGCCCCCTCCGGACGGGATAACATTGTCAGCCGGGAGACCGAGGCGATGCTGGGCAGGGCCTCGCCCCGGAACCCGTAACTGGCGATGGACAACAGATCATCATAGCCGGTGATCTTGCTGGTGGCGTGGCGCTCCAGGCTCAGGCGCATATCCTCGGGACCCATCCCGCTGCCGTCGTCGGAAACCCTGATCAGCTGCAGCCCGCCATGGCTGATCTCCACTTCGATGGCCGAGGCCCCGGCATCCAGGCTGTTCTCCAGCAGCTCTTTGACCACCGATGCCGGACGTTCCACCACCTCCCCGGCGGCGATCTTGTTGACTATGTCTATGGGTAATACTTTTATGGGCATAATATTTCAAAAATCATGACAATTATTATTGATCCCCCTGGGATATGGAGTCAATGTTTTTAGCCCGTTCATCGGATTTCTGCTTTACCTCCTGGGCCCGGTCTATACCCTGGCGATAAGTGTCTATCGGAGTGTCACCGCTGGAATCATTTTCGGTCTTCTTGGCACAACCGGTCATCAATAGGAATAGAGTAATGGCATATATAAGTTGTTTCATCTTGAATGATCCTTTTGCTTGGGTTGGGTTTTCCATCGGCGGTGTACCCAGTACCAGTGATCGGGATATTTCCTGACGTACTTTTCCATGGCCTGGGTGACCAAGGCGGTCAGCCTCAACGTCTCCTGTTCCTTGTCATTTGCCGGATCGGCATAGATCGGCGGCTCGATATAGCAGATATGTCCGCCATCATCCTGTCGGACTATCACTCCGGGCAACAACGGTGCGCCGGTCCTGATAGCGAATACTGCCGGTCCTTTGGCGGTGGCTGCCGGCCGCCCCATGAAATCCACGAACACCCCGTCCTGCCCGGCATCCTGATCGATCAATATGGCCACAAATCGGTTCCGGGCCAGGGCTTTCAATATGGCCCGGGGAGCGTCCGGCTTGAATATCACATCGAGATTCTTGGCCCGGCGGATATTGTTCATCATCTGGTCGGTCAGGGGATTATGCTGTTCATAGACCACCACCGAGAGGGGATATCCGTAAGCCGCAATGGATGAAGAACAAAGCTCCCAATTACCGAAATGACTGCTGATAAGCAAGGCCCCTTTGCCGCCTTTGATAGCCTGGTCCAAGTGCTCCTGCCCGATGAATTTCACCTTGTTTTTTATGTCTTCGCCGGACAGTTTGGGAAACCTTAAGAATTCCAGCAGGTTCTTTCCCAAATTACGATACAGGCTCCCGGCGATATTCTTGATCTCACCAGGGGGTTTTTCAGGAAAGGCCTTGGTCAGATTATCCAGCGCCACCATTCGGCGGAGCCTGAAAACATCGAATGTCATATCGCCCAACCGAACTCCGGCCCACGCTGCAACCTTATCGGATATCGTACGGGCCATCAGTCCCAATGATGCCAGCAGAGCATATTCCAGCCGATGTTTCAGTTTTATGGTACTCATCATCGGACCAGTTTCGCTATCAGGCTTCGTTGACGATATACCGCATGCTGGGGACAGATCTCCTGGCAGCACAGGCAATTGATGCAAAGCTTATAATTGAAAACCGGCGTCGGTTCGCTGGACGATATGGCACTGGTAGGACAGCTTTCCACGCAGGCCCCGCAGTTGACGCACTTGGCTGGATCAATAGCCGGCCGTATCCAGAAAAGCTTGGCCAAATGCTTGGCCAAAAATGACGGGATGAATGAGTAGGCCCAAGTGGGAGGCCATTTGAAATCTTTTCTCACCTCGATTGCGTCGCCCAGCATTTCGATGTTCTTAAGATGGGTCTCGCCCAGATTGAATTTCCGGGCTAAAAGGTTGGTCGGCACCTTCATGGGGTCCATTCCCAGCAGGTGGGCCGCCAGGCAGTCTATGGCCACGCCGTCCTCTCCGGCCATAATCATCCCGATGGGTTTGGGATCGCCGGCTGATGGCCCGTTGCCGTCCATGCCTATGATTGCATCGACGATGTTCAGCTGTGGCTTGGCCAGGGTATAGATGTCCAGCAGCAATTTTGAAAAATCCATGGGCAGGGGCGCCTCCCGATGATACATGGATTTGTTCAACCCGGGTACTGCCCCGTACATGTTTTTCACTGCGCAGGTCAGCAAGGTCAGATTATGGGTCTTGAGCTTGGGAAGGTTGATTATCACATCGGCGTCCAGCACCGGCTTGGCTAGGTGATAATTCCGACCGTTAAACGGTTTCTTGTGGACGCCTGATTTTTCGAAGGCCACCAACTCCGCTCCCTGTCTTTTGCAGACCTCATAGAATCCCGTTACCTTCCAGTATTCTTCGATGTGCCGAGCCGAACCTATGGGACTGTCGCCCACCACCGGAATACCTCCGGCGGACTTGACTAATTCTATAACCGCCTCAAGAAATGCCGGATGAGTGGTTATGGCCTTATCGGGATGATGATAGGAAAGCATATTGGGCTTGATCAGCACCTTTTGGCTAGGCCTTACGAAAGCGGAGATGCCGCCCAGAAGATCCAGCGACCGCCTTACGGCGGCCCTGATCTCATCCGGTTGATAGGAACGGCATTTTATTAATGATATCTTGGTCATATCTTTTCCAGTAATTTAATCAGCCTGAGACCACCTTGTTCCGACCCAGATCCTTGGCGATATACAAAGCGGCATCGGCCTTGCTGACCATTTCATCCACGGTTTGGCCATCCTCGGGAAACACTGCCACCCCGATGCTGATGGTGATCTTGCCGTCCGGCTGGCTCTCCCTCATTAAAAAGGGATGCTTTTCTATAGCGGCCCTCAATTTCTCCGCCAGCTTCACGGCCTTCTCCCGGTCGGTCTCCGGGGCCACCACCACGAACTCCTCGCCGCCGTAACGGGCGATGAAATCCGGCTGGCGGATGGAGATGCTCAGCAGCCGGGCCAGTTTCTTCAGAAGGGAATCCCCCATCTGATGGCCGTGAATATCGTTATAATGCTTGAAATAATCTATGTCCAGCATTAGCAGAGCCGTCTGCCGGCCGTATCTGGCCGATCGTTCCAGCTCATCCTTGAACCTCTGGAAAAAATACCGCCGGTTGTATACCCCTGTCAGGTCGTCGGTGATTGACAGGCGTTTGACCCTGGCCAGCAATCTGGACATCCGTTGGGGATGTATACCGAACAGCACCCCGGCCAGGGCGCTCAGCGCCATAAAATAAAATGACATATAAAGATGCTCCCGGGAAAATGACACCCGTAAGAATTCCCAGCTAAGCGTTTTATTGTAATAATATTGATGGATGAACATTGCGGCCGGATGAAGTAACAGGTAACCGGCCATTGCCCCGATCAGACCGTAGATTACCGGCAGTTTCGCTGTGTTTTTAATAAAACCCATCATGCTCCTAAATGATTGATCATACCCTCACGAACATCTTTCCCGGCATCTGTTTTATCAAACCCTTCATCTCCAGCGTAAAAAGTATCCGCAGGGTGTCGGCTGGACTTCGCTTTATCGTTTCGGCGATGGTATCTATATGCCGGGGATCATCGGCCAGGCCGGCAAACACCGAGCCTTCATCGCCATCCAGTTCTATTTTGGGAAGGGTTTCTTTGGGAGGCATTTTATCGGGGCCCGATAGCTTCAACTCCTCCAGAATGTCACTTACATTAAGGACTATCTTTGCCCCCTGCTTTATCAGCTGGTTGGGGCCAACGCTGGTGGCCGAGGTAATGGGGCCGGGCACCGCAAAAACTTCCCGGCCCTGTTCGGCCGCCCAACGAACGGTGGAAAACACCCCGCTGTCCTCCCTGGCCTCCACCGCCAGCACCCCCAGCGAAATCCCGGTGATGATCCGGTTGCGGTTGGGGAAATAGGCCGGCAGGGGTCTCTCCCCAATGGGATATTCCGAGATCAACGCCCCGTTCTCCATGATGGAATCCCGGAGCTTTTTGTTTTCGGCCGGGTAAACGATATCCACCCCGCAGCCCAGCACGGCGATGGTCCTGCCCCCGGCGCTCAGCGCCCCCTGATGGGCCGCCGAATCGATGCCCCGGGCCATTCCGCTGACCACCGTGATCCCTGCCAAAGCCAGCTCCCGGGCCATCCCCGAAGAGGTGTTCTTGCCGTAGGTAGTGGCATTGCGGGAGCCGACTATGGCCACCGCTCGCTGGTCGGAGCTTTTCAGGGAGCCCCTAACAAACAAAATTGGCGGAGCATCTATGAAATTTTTAAGATTTTCCGGATATTCCGGGTCGTCTATGGTCAGGATATCGGTCCTCAGCTTATCGGCCTTCTCCAACTGTTCCTCGGCATAGCCCGGAACGGGCTTGAAGCTTCGTATCTCCTGAATGATCCTGGCGTCTATCTTGGGGATCTCTGCCAAAACAGAGTCGTCGGAATCAAATACCTTTTGGGGATCGCCCAAAACCCTGATCAGTTCGTTGAACTTGATGGAGCCGACTCCCTTGACTGACTGCAATCGCAGCCACCAAAGTAATTCCTCATGCGTCTTCATTGCCGTCCCTGCCACTCTGCCTTAATATGGTTTTTATCTCGCGCCTTAGTCCCTGCAGTCTCTCGGCCATATCGGGCTCATCAGCCGAGGAGAATACGCCGGATGCCGCATAGGTCGGGAGGCCGGCCATATGGGCCTTGAGGCTTTCCGCCAGGTTGGCGTTGGATTCGGATACCAGGCTGATCAAAATACCGCGCTGTTCGGAGTTCATCTTTTCCACCTGGGCCAGCAGTGCGCCCATCTCAGTCTTTCCGGTCAGGACGCTGACCGCCTGGCGGGCGGCCTCGGACACGCTGCGGTTGGGATCTTTGCAGAGCCCCATGACGGCATTCAAAGCAACAATGTCCCCGATAAGCTCCAAAGCCTGCAAAGCCGCAGCCCGGGTGTACCAGACGCCGTCTCGCAACAACCTGATCAGGGGCTGGACGGCCTGATGCCCGGCCAGGGCTGTTTTCTTGATGGCATACTCCCGCAAGCTCCAGCTTTGGTCCTGGATGGCCTTGATAAGAAGCGCCACCGAACCGGCGGTATTCAGTTCGGCCGCCATGTCGACCGCCGTCATCCGCTTTTTGGCATCCCGGGATTTCAGCAGCTCCACCGCCTCGGTCAGCTGGTGGTCAGTCATCTTTTACCTTGCTCAATGCTTTGGTAATGGCTTTTTTCAGTTCGGAGATGCCCTCCGCCTTGAGGGCCGAAATATAAATGGCTTTTAATCCCTTGGGCGCGGATGGTTTCTTCTTGACCAGATCCATCTTGTTAAGGACCATCAGGGACGGCCTTTTGGCAATAGCAGGGTTGAATTCGATCAGCTCATCCTTCAGTACCCGGTATTCCTTCCAGGGATCGGGCACCGAGGCGTCGATCACATAGACCAGCAGCTTGGTCCTCTCCACGTGTCTTAAGAACCGGGTGCCCAGTCCCTTGCCCTGGTGGGCCCCTTCGATCAGCCCCGGCATATCAGCCACCGTGCAGGTCTTGAAGCCCTCCAGCTCCATCACCCCCAGATTGGGCGAAAGGGTGGTAAAGGGATAGTTGCCCACCTTGGGCCTGGCCTCCGACAGGCAGGAAAGCAGGGTTGATTTTCCAGCATTGGGAAACCCCAGCAAACCAACGTCAGCCAACAGTTTCAGATCCAACAACAAAGTTTTGCTTTCGCCTATCTGCCCTTTCTCGGCCACCCGGGGGGTCTGGTTTGTGGAGGTGGCGAATTTGGCATTGCCCCGGCCGCCGATGCCCCCTTTGGCCACCACCAACCGGCTCTCCGGCTCTATCAGGTCCGCCAGCAGTTCTCCGGTTTCCTTGTCGTATACCAGAGTGCCGGGCGGGACCTGGATGATGCAGTCCGGCCCGTTGGCCCCGTACATTTTTTTGTAGGCCCCGTTCTGACCGGGCCCGGCCTTGAACCGGTGCTGATACCTGAAATCCCGGAGGGTCACCAGATTGGGATTGACCTCCAGGATCACCGAGCCGCCCTTGCCTCCGTCCCCGCCGTCCGGGCCGCCCTTGGGGACAAATTTCTCCCGGCGGAAACTGATGGCTCCTTTGCCCCCGTTCCCGGCGGTGATCTCCAGTTCTGCTTTGTCTACTAAACGCATTTGTGATACTTCGCTTTTAATTTATTCAGCACTTCCCCCGGCACTAAGGATGAGATATCACCGCCCATGCGGGAGATCTCCTTGATCAGGCCGGAGTTTAAATATACGTATTTCTCCGAGGGCATCACAAAGAAGGTGTCTACCTCGGAATTCAGTTTTCGGTTCATCAGGGCCAGCTGGAACTCATATTCAAAATCGGACACCGCCCGGAGGCCCCGGATGATGACCCTGGCCCCCTTGATCCGGGCATAGTCCACCAGCAGCCCGTCGAAGGATTCCACCGCCACCCCTTTATATTCGGTCGTGGTCTTTTTGAGCATCTCCACCCGCTCCTCCATGGTGAACAGGGGATCTTTATTCCGGCTGGAGGCCACCGCCACTATGATCCTTTCAAATATCTCCGACCCGCGCTGGATGATATCCAGGTGGCCGTTGGTCACCGGGTCGAAAGTCCCCGGGTAAATTGCCAGATTTCCCATTTCATTCCTCCCCATTATAACGATAAAAGCTCACCTGGGTCTTGCCGTAGGTTTTGTTCTTCCACCTTTTCAGTCCGCCAAAGATCTCCGGAGAATTTTCCTTCAGGGAGTGCTGGATGACCAGGGTGCCGTAATCTTTAAGGGTTTTGCTCCGCTCCACGGCCTCCAGGATGTCCGGCAGGCAGCGGTCGGGATAGGGCGGATCGGCCAGGATCAGATCGAACTGCTCCCCGCAGTTCCTTAAGTATTCCAGAGCGTCGCCGGGATATAGCTTGGCCCGGTGGGATATCTTAAGAGCTGCCAGGTTGTCTCTTATGACCTCGGTCGGGCCATATCCCTTCTCCACCAGCACTACCGATTCCGCCCCGCGGGACAGGGCCTCGATGCCCAGGGCGCCCGATCCGGCGTAAAGGTCCAGGGCCCGGCGGCAGGCCCCGCCCTGCTGCAGGATGTTGAAGATGGCCGTCCGGGCCATGCTGGAGGTGGGACGGACATCCCAGCCTTCCGGGCAGTTGATGTTCCTCCCCCGGAATTCTCCGGAGATTATCTTCACCGGCATCAGTACTCGCTGCCCAGCACGAAAGATATCCTGGCCTTGTCGGAGATCGAGGACAGGTCTGTCTTCCAGGAGAAATCCAGTTTCATCATGAAGGGCGATATTATCATCCTGATCCCGGTGCCCAGGCTCCCTTTTAGGTCCTTCATTTTCAACATGGCATTGGGATCACTCTGGAAGAGCTGAAACTGCTTGTTGTCGGACCAGGCTGCCCCGACGTCGAAGAACATCGCCCCCCGGATGCCGTAGAACGATATGGGCGGGATGGCCATCTGGATCCGGTCCACAAAAGGCACCCTCAGTTCCATATTCAAAAGGGCCATCCTGGTGCCGTCGAGTTCGTTGTAATCATAGGCCCTCAAGTTATAGGGCCCGCCCAGCTCGAAGTACTGGGCGTCTGACCCCTCGGATATTCCGCCCATCAGGCGCAGGGCGAATTCCGACCTTTTGGTAAGCGGCCAATACTGCCGGATGTCGGTGAAATAATTGACGAAATTCAGGTCGCTGCCCAGGGTCCGGCTGCTGGCCTCCACCGCGGCTATGGCCCTCCGGCCCTCCCGGGGGCCGTGATAGGACCACTGAACATTGTCGTGCACCAGGGATACCGCCGGTATGATCACGTTCAGGCTGGCGTCGGGCGCCGAGTAATAATAATACTCCTCCTTGTAATGGCTCCAACTGCCCATGAAATCGATCCGCTGGTAACGATTGAAGGGGTATGAGAGTATTCCCTGGACCCCGTTGATCTTTTCGATGATGATATCGTTGTTGGAGGCCAGATAGTAGTTGTGGTACTGGTAGTAGCTGATGCCGTAGTCCCAGCGCCGGGGGCGGTAGAAATAGGTCAGCTGATAATCCGAATTCTGCAGGTTGATGACCATGTCCGACAGCCAGTAGAACTGATGGTTGCCCATCACATCGCTGACCACGATCTCGGCCTGCCCGCCCAGCCCGCTTAAAGTGTTGTAGTTGAAGGATCCCTGGGCCCAGTCCACCGAGAATTTGGTCCCGGCCTTGCCTGGTTTATATCTGTTGCTGTCGGCCACAGGCTGTTCGAATTTCCTGGGCTGATACCAGCTGGTGTCGGCCGAGGCCCAGAAGAAAACCTTCTGGCTGTCGATCTCCGGAAGCTTGTCTAACGGATTCTTGATGGTGAAGATGTTCCAGCCGGTCTTATGATACCCGATGAAGACCAGCTTGCTGCCGTCCCTGGACCATTTGGACTGCAGGCAGCCGGTGATGGCATCGGTAACTTGCAGGGTGCTGTCCCCGGAGATCACGAAGATATTGCTCACCCCCTGACGAATGGCGGTATAGGCTATCCCTTTGGGCGACCAGCTGGGCCGGGAGACCTTATCCTCCTCCGGAGTGAGGCAGGTAATGCCTACGGAGGCCGGATCCATAGTAAATAAGCGGTATCTTCCGAAATGCAGGGTATCGCCAGATATTTCGTTTTCCGCACCGGGCCGGTCCGAGACGAAAACCAGCTCCCGGCCATCCGGCGACCATTCCGGCTCCCGGTCATCGTACAGATCGTCGGTCAGCCGCTCCAGGCTGTAGGCCACGTTGTGACTGTCGGCGATATCCGCCACGTAGAGGTCGGACTGGCCGTCCTTGAGGCCGCAGAAAGCGATCTTGTCGGAGGCCGGCGACCAGCTGGGATAATATATCCCGTCCAGCGGAAATTCCAGTTTTTTAAGCACCTTCCCGTTGTCAACCCGGACCACATACAGCTTGTCGCCGGTGGTGGACTTGGCGGCAAAGGCCAGCTTCTTGCCGTCCGGGGACCAGGTCAGGCCCCCCCGGAACCAGGCCAGGTGCATGGCCTCGAACAGGGCGTTCTGTTCGCCCTTGACCAGGTGCTTGATGCGGTGGCCGTCGATGCTGGAGATGATGTAAATCCCGGCCCGGCCGTCCTGGTCGGAGATGTAGGCGATCTTGTCACCCTGGGGCGAAAAACAGGGGGCCAGGTTAAAATAGGAACCTGTCTTGAAAACGTCATGCTCTGTCAGCTGTTTGGCAAAATCCGGGATCTCCTTCTTGGCCGCCAGGTAGGGCCAGTAGGTCTTGTGCATCTCCTTGAGCCATAGTTCCGACAGCTTTTCGACATTGCTGCCCAAAAGCGCCTTGCAGGTCTTATCCATGCTGCGGCTGGATTTCAGCATATGGAACATCTCGCCGATCTTCTGCCGACCGTACCTCTCGACTATGAACTTGATGATGGCCTGGCCCTCTTTGTAGACGAAATAGCTCCCGCCGTATCCATCCAGCTCCTGGATGGGGATCAGTCGCTGGTTTAGCGCCAGGTCCTTGATTATCATCTCGGTCTCGGGGTCCCAGCCCCGCGACTCGTACTCGGCCATCCCCTCCACGAACCACAACGGTAGCTGCATCAGGCTCTGCTGGGAGAAGATGGATTCCATGGATTTCCCGAAGAACAGGTCGAACATGAAGGCATGGACCAGCTCATGGGTGATTACATGGTCCAGGTCGGCATAGGATCCGGTATAGGGCACCACCACCCGGTTCTTGAGCAGAGTGGTGAAGCCGCCCACCCCTTCGTCTATGATGTCCTGGGCGATGTTGGTCTGGGCGAAATCATTGTGAGAGGTGTACAACACGATGGGTATCTTATTGTACAGGGTGTGCCCCATATCCTTGGATATCTTGCGCCCGGCATTCTCGGCCATCTGGGCCGCCACCTGGGCCAGCTCCCGCCCGCCCTGGTAGAAGTAGATCTCAAAATTCTCGGTGGTGATCTTCTCCCAATGAAAATTCTTGTATTTGACCTTGTTCTTGCCGAAATAGCCGTCCTGGGCCATGGCCGGGATGGTCAATGCGGCTAAGAGCAATACAGCGAGCATTCGTTTCATGTTAACACCTAAAATAAATTTGATAAACAGCTTATAGAGATATTTGACATCCTTCTTGCCGCCGAAGTTTAACCGTTCAATATTCTGTCCGGAAGATAAAATCAATCCAGGCGTTGTCGCTCTGGGAATGCCGGTCGATCTCCCCCCTGACCAGAAAATGTTTTTTTAACTGGTATTCCAGGATCAGGCTCTGTCCCCGGCTGCTGCTAGGCAGCCACATCACCATGCTCAGCCGCTCCTCCCAGAAGCTGCGGTTCATCTTGATGCCCTTCGGCCCCATCACGGTGATGCCCCACTGCTTGGCCAGTTCCTGGATCTGGTTGATACGCCACTCCTCCATCAGCCGGGAAAAATATTCCTGGAAATACCCGGAGGCGCTATCGGCCGGCGAGGCCTGCTGGGCCCGGGCCTGCCCCAGACCTATCAGCAGCAAAAAGGCCGTCAGCAGGAAAATGTATGTGATCTTATTTTTCAATTACTCGCTTTGATAATGCACCAGGGAAATGATATTATATTCCTTCAGCTTCTCCCGCCCTTTAAGGAAATCCAGCTCCACCACGAAGGCGATGGCGGACACCTTTCCCTGGAGCTTCTCCACCAATTGGGCCACGGCCATGGCTGTTCCGCCGGTGGCTAAAAGATCGTCCACTATCAGGACATTTTGACCGGGCTTGATGGCGTCCTGGTGGATCTCCAGGGCGTCGGTGCCGTATTCCAGGGCATATTCCTGGCGGATGGTCGGGGCCGGCAGTTTGCCGGGCTTGCGGACCAGCAGCAGGCCGGTGCCCAGCTTGTAGGCCAAAGCCGAGCCGAAGGGAAAGCCCCGGGATTCTATGACAGCAATGGCGTCTATTTTGACATCTTTTAATTGCTCTGACAGCTGATCCACCGCCAGCTTGAAGCCTTCGGCATCTTTCAGCAAAGTGGTGATATCCTTGAAGCCGATGCCTTTCTTGGGAAAGTCCGGCACTTCTCTGATGAATTTTTCCAGGTTGACTGCCATGTTCTGCTCCTGATGAGTTTTATAATTCTTTTTTTTAATTTACCACAAAGGACACAAAGTGTTTTGTCATTCCTGCGAAAGCAGGAATCCAGGGGTTGACCTCACCCTGCCCTCTCCAAATAAATTTGGAGAGGGATTTTTATTAGTCATTGCGAAAAAACTGCGGTGCTTTTCTAATGAAGCAATCCACAAAAGATAGTATGTCATTCCCGCGAAGGCGGGAATCCAGGACACCTTAACCACCAAGACACAAAGGGTTTTTAGTTTTTTCCTGCCCGACCCGCAGCTCCCCTAATAAGGGAAGAAACAGTGGGGTGTCTTGGGATTTTAGACCTCTCCTCTTTCCCCTCCTTGAGCCTGCACTGAGCCTGTCGAAGTGCAAGGAGGGGATGACCTTTGTCATTCCCGCGAAGGCGGGAATCCAGGGGTTGACCTCACCCCTGCCCCTCTCCAAATAAATTTAGAGAGGGATTTTATCGCGTTATACTAAACTCCCGGTATTTCCCGCTGTATTCCTTCCACTCCACCTTGACCTCCTCCACCACCACACCGGACGGGCCGGCCTTGAGGGCCTCTATGAACTGATTTAATTTATCCTCTGCGCCTTCGGCCTCGGCCTCCACCGAGCCATCCGGCAGGTTGCGGACATACCCGGCCAGCCCCAGATGCCGGGCCTGTTGCCATACGTAATACCTGAACCCCACACCCTGCACCATTCCGGAGATATGGGCTTTTATTTTTTTATTCATTTACTTGATTCTGTAGACGTATAATAAATTGAATCGAGTAATATTTCAGTAATCAAGCATTTTGAAAACAATTATATTATTCACCATCTTGGGGCGTGAATTCAATCATTTGTATGCCATCTTGTGTCGTAAGGTATAAATTTATTTTATTTACATTCTTTGGTTTAATATTAGGAATATTGAAATAAACATACCCCATTATATTTTTATCTTTAAATACCGTATTCCTCCGCAAGATTATATTATTAACACTGTTTTTGTAAGCTTCATACATATATGATGTGCTTTGCATATTAACCACAGTTCTATTGATAATATTACCGCTTGCATTTTTATCATCAATTTTATAGACTCCACCGGATGGGTCTGTTATGGTAGCTTCCGGTGACATTCCCGCTGATACTGTTTGCAGAGCACCCCCAATAACCTGTAATATTTGTTTGCCAAGCTTTTCACTATCAATTCGAGACAATATTTCCGTTGGTGATGTTGGGCTTATATTATATATATCTTTTTTAGAATCAATCACTAATCTCAATGATTTTAAAGGTTCATATAAATATGGATTATCAATTTTATTTTGATAAAGCAACCAAAGCCGCATATAATTATAACCGGCTATTTTATCTTGCTCAAGTGCCAATACAATGTATGAGCTATCTCTATTTGTAACTGAAAATGGGATCCCATTCAAAAAATAGGTTTTTGATAATTCAGTTATTGTCGGATAAAATATGGTTGATATTTTATTCTGTTCCATCTTTTTTTCAATATCTCTTATCCCAGCATATGAATAACTTAATGCGACAAAAATAAAAACTGGAACAAATAATATTTTCAAATGTTTCATAAATCCCTCAGATTTATTATTTTATAAAAAACATCAGTTATTGTTTAACTACCAGCTTCAACGCCATCCTTACCGCTTCCTCCGGAGTCCTCACATGCTTTATCGGCGCCCGGATCTTCCAGGTGGAAAGCCCGACCACCGGTATCCCGAACCCTGCGGCGTAGGCCAGCTCCGACAGAGTCCCGTATTTCCCGCCGATGGCAATCAACACCTGAGAAGACTGCACCACGATGGAATTCCGGGCGTAGCCCAACCCTGTCACCACCGGAACGGTCAAAAACTCATTGCCATCCCTGGCCGAGGAGCCGGGCAATATCCCCACCGTCATCCCGCCGGCCTCAATGGCCCCGTGGCAGGCCGCTTCCATCACTCCGCCCATCCCGCCGCATATCAAGATGGCGCCGCTCTCGGCGATCAGCTTGCCGACCGTGTAGGCCGCCTGGGCCAATTTTGCCGAACATGACGAGGCCCCGATCACCCCTATTCTGATCTTACTGTCCATTGTTCTGCCACCCGTATTTCCCGATCAGCGGCACGAACACACAGCCGCAGACCTCGCTCTTGACCTGCTTGCCCTCGATTTTATCCACCAGCACCAGCGACTGCACATGGATGTCGCCCACCGGAATGGCTATCCGGCCGCCCTCGGCCAGCTGATCCCAGTAAGCCTTGGGAACCTCCGGAGCCCCGGCGGTAACGATGATCCGGTCGTACGGCGCATGCTCGGCCCAGCCGATGGTGCCATCGCCGTATTTTACCGCGATGTCGTGATATTTAAGATCGTCCAGCAATTTCTTGGCGCTGCGGGCCAGCTTCTCCACCCGCTCAATGGTGAAGACCTTGGCTCCCATCTCGGCCAGCACCGCCGCCTGATAGCCGGAGCCGGTCCCTATCTCCAGCACCTTTTCTCCGCCCTTTATATTCAGGTTCTGGCTCATCAGGGCCACGATGTACGGCTGGGAGATGGTCTGGGCCTCCCCGATGGGAAGCGGGTTGTCATCATAGGCCCGGTACTGGAGGGCCTCCTGGACGAACAGGTGCCGGGGAACTTTCTGCATGGCGGCGATCACCCTGGGATCGTTCACCCCCCGGCGGATTATCTGCTGGTCCGTCATTTCTTTTCGGGAGAGCTCGTAATTCATCTGTTATCCGTAAAATCTTGTTATATTTTCTTCTAACCAAAGCTACAGTGTCATTCCCGTGAAACTTGTCTTCGCGAAGGCGGGGAACGGGAATCCAATTCATCAACGCTAAAACAATCTCTCCCATTTTTTCAGGATAGTCAGCGCCCGGTGATTGGTCCAGTCCAAATGGAACGGGGTAATGGAGACGTAGTTCTGCTCGATGGCCTCGAAATCGGTCTTGGGCTGGCGCTCCCAGTCGGGATCGGCTCCGTCGATCATGAAATACTGCCGGCCATCGGGATGCTTCTGTTCCACGATCACATCGCGGTAGATCCGCTTTCCCAGCTTGGTGATCTTGACCCCTTTGATCTTGGCGATCGGCAGGCTGGGCACATTGACGTTGAGCAGGGTGTTTTTTGGCAGGCCCTTCTTAAGGGCGGTGGCCGCCACCAGGCGGGCATAATAAGCGGCCGCCTTGAAATTGCAGCCATTCCAGGAGGTGCAGGACACGGCGATGGACGGGATGCCCAGCAGGGTTCCCTCGGTGGCCCCGGCCACCGTGCCGGAATAGGTAACATCGTCGCCCAGGTTGGGTCCGTGGTTGATGCCGGATACCACTAGGTCGGGCCTCTCCTTCAGCAGTCCGCGGATGGCCAGCATCACACAGTCGGTGGGGGTGCCGTCCACCGCCACAGTGGTTTTGTTGCGCCACACCACCTCCAGCGGTTTGCGCAGTGAAAACGAATGGCTGGCCCCGCTCTTCTCGGACATGGGGGCGAACACCACAGTCCGGGCTATCTTTTTCAAACTGCAGCGCAGGGCCTTGATGCCCAGGGCGTCTATGCCGTCATCGTTGGTGATTAGGATCAATGGTTTTTTCTTCATCGACTGAATTTTTTGTATTATTAAAATTTTTATTCTACTATCACTGATTGTCATTCCTGCACTTCATTACATTCAGTGTAAACTCCGGCGGGAATCCATATCATAACCAAAGTGCTCTCAAGGCCATGTTCATGAATTTTACTGTATCGCTCAGATGCCTTATATGGCTGGTGCCTGAGCTCCTGATATCGATCGGTATATGTCCGATCGAGAAGCCCCTCCGCCCGGCCTTGATCAGCAGTTCGGATTCCATCTGGTAGCCGTCAGTTTTAAGATCGACTGCTTCCAACACCTCCCGACGGATCAGCCGGTAACCGCACTGGCTGTCCTCTATCTTCCGTCCGGCCAACAGGGACACCACTACCGTGGTGATATTATTGCTCAAGAAACGGGCAAAAGACATCCGTCCGAACTGCCGGCGCCGGGAGCCGATGACTATGTCAAATCCTTTTTGGGCATTTTGGATCAATTGCGGAATATACTCCGGCGGGTGCTGGCCGTCGGCATCCAGGGTTATCACCGCATCGTAGCCCAAAGACAGAGCCTGTTCAAACCCGGTCCGCAATGCCCTGCCCTTTCCGCAGTTGGCGATATGAGCCAGGCTTCTAACCGGAAATTTTCCCATAACTAAAGCAGTAGCGTCATACGAGCCGTCATTGACCACCATGACATCATTTATATTCACATACCTAGTGGCCTCGGCCAGAAGATTTTCCAGGGTGTCTCCTGCGTTGTAAGCCGGTATTATTACAGCTACTTTCATAACATTTTATTATAACTTATTCCAGCCATTTTGTCTATTGTATTTCAAAGAAAAAAGCACATCAAAAAGATGTGCTTTTAATAAATTGCTGGCTTCAAATTGTGAATTTTCCGTCCTGGTAGATGACTTTCCCGTCGGCTACTATCTTGCCGCCCTGCTTCATGTCGCACAGCATGTCCCAGTGAATGGCCGACTGGTTCACTCCCAGCGATTCCGGGATGGAGCGCCCGATGGCCAGGTGGACCGTGCCGCCGATCTTCTCGTCGAACAGCATGTTCCTGGTGAATTTGGTGATGTTGTAATTGGTGCCCACCGCGATCTCTCCCACCAAGCGGGCGCCGGCATCGGTATCCAGCAGCTTGTTCAGCAGATCCTCCCCCTTGTCGGCCGTGGCCTTGATCACCTTGCCATCCTTAAAGGTCAATTGGATGTTCTCCACCTCCCGGCCGGAATAGATGCCCGGAAAGCTGAACCGGATATGCCCGTTGACCGAATCCTCCACCGGCCCGGTGAACACCTCGCCGTCCGGAAAATTGACCTGCCCGCAGCAGTTGACCCACTTGCGCCCGGCAATGGACATCTTAAGGTCGGTGTCCTGGGATATTATCTGCAGTTCCTTTTTTGAATTCAGAAAATCACAGATAATCTTCTGTTCCCGCTCGATCTCCCGCCACTTGGCCACCGGGTCGTCCAGGTTGAGGTAGCATGATTTGTAGACAAAGTCCTCATATTCGGACAAGGACATGCTGGCCTCCTGGGCATTGGACTGGCCCGGAAACAGGGTCCCGCACCACCGCAGCTCGTTCTTGGCCATCCGATCGAAAAATATCTTGAATATTTCGGCGTTGCCCTGGCTGGCGACCTTGAGCCGATCGGGATCCACGTTGCTCATCATCCTGGTGTTGACGCTGCCCATCAAGGTCAGCAGAGCGTCGGCGGTCTTTATGGAGACCTTGTCGCTTTCATGGATGAACGTCAGTTGCTGGTCGCTGCCCTGCTTCATCATGATCTCTGATAGCTCGGAATTTAATATCTTTACCTGGGGATGGGCTCCCAGCTCCAATGCCAGGCGAAAGCATTCCTTTATCAGCGGCATGGTGAAATACTCGCCCTGAATTATCAGTTTGTCGCCTTTCTTCAGGGCCAGCGAATACTTCATCAGCACCTCGGCGTGCTTTTTCACTCTCGGATCCATATCGTGTCCTTACAATTTAAAATTTTAATTTCCGTTGTTTTAAATCCCCTCGTTCCCCCCCCCCCAATTCCATAGCCCAGAATTGCCCGGCCCGACAGGGATCTGTTTCGCTGAGGCATATGGATATGGGTTGTAAAAAATGGCAACGACCTTGCTAAAGATCCTTGCCACTGATAAAAATGGTCGGGGTGAGTGGATTCGAACCACCGGCCCCTTGACCCCCAGTCAAGTGCGCTAACCGGACTGCGCTACACCCCGACAACGGTTAATTATACGAAATATATCATCCCAAAGCAAGCAGAAAATGACCACCGATTATAACAATTTTAACAGTCCCTTCAATTCATTAATTATCTGCCCCAGTTCGGATCTCTCTTTGAATTGGTTGAAAGGAATCTCCATCTGATCGGGGTCCTGCTCCCTGATCTCGGACAGCCGGCCCCGGGCTCCGGCAATGGTAAAACCGTCCTCGTAAAGCAGCTTTTTTATCATCAGCACCATTTTGATGTCGTCCAGTTGGTACTGCCGCCGTCCTCCCCGGCTTAAGCGGGGCCGTAGCTGGGGGAATTCGGTTTCCCAAAACCTCAGGACGTAGGGCTTCAAAGAGGTCATCTCGCCCACCTCCCGGATGTTGTGGTAAACCTTGGTGCCCGGCAAGCGCTTTGAGGTTTTTGGTTTTTCTTTGCTTTTTTTGGCTGCTGGCTCAATCATCTGGGGCCTCCATAAAGGCGATCATCTTACCTTTTAGCTTTCCCTCGCGACGGTAGGAATGGAACATCCCGGAATGGCATTTGGTGCAAAAATCGCTGACATAGATGTTGCAGGGCTTCATCCCGGCCGTCAGCAGCTGGTCGCGGTTGGCATTTCGCAGGTCCAACAGCCATTTGCCGTTGGCGTCGGCTCTGGCATGTTCCGGCTGGAACCTCTCCGCCACTTCGGAGCCGACCTGGTAGCAATCGGCTTCGATGCCGGGGCCGATGGCGGCCACCAGTTCCTTGGGGCTTAGCCCGTACTCGCTGCAGAAGACATCAACCGCTTTGGCGGCAAATTTATCGGCCGTGCCCTTCCATCCGGCGTGCACCAGGGCCAGACAGCGCCTGTCCGAAGATGCCAGATATACCGGCAGGCAGTCGGCGGTATGAATGGTCAGCACCACGTCGTTGCGGTCGGTCATCAGGCCGTCGGCCTCGACCCGGTGGGGATAGAATTTGTCGAACATGGAATCCACCCGGCGGATATCGCAGCCGTGGACCTGGCTGGTGACCACCGTTTTGTGCCGGGCCGACAGGGAACGGTAGACCCCGGCTTCGTCTATGTCCCGCCCCTGGGTTTTGATCACCAGGCCGTGTTTGATTCCGAATTCGTTGAGGAAATTTAATTCCAGCACGTCGCAGCCGAACCTTTGGGTAACCTGCCAGTATTTTACCATAGCTCCGCCTTGGCATCCCGCCCCATCAGGTCTTTTAAGGCCTCGTCTGGATCCTTATCCTCGAACAGCACCCGATACATCTGCTGGGTGATGGGCATCTCGATGCCATGCTTTTGAGCCAGCAGGTGGGCTGCCTTGGTGGTCTCCACCCCCTCGGCCACCATTGACATATGCTTAAGGATATCGCCCAGTTTGCGGCCCTGTCCGATCTGCTGGCCCACCGAGCGGTTGCGGCTCTGCTGGCTGAAGCAGGTGGTGATCAGGTCCCCCATGCCGGACAGCCCGGCAAAGGTATCCGGCCTGGCCCCCAAAGCCACCCCCAGCCTAGTGATCTCAGCCAGGCCGCGGGTCAACAAAGCCCCCTTGGTGTTGGCCCCCAGGGCCAGCCCGTCTATGATCCCGCCGGCAATGGCGATGATGTTTTTCAGGGAACCGCCCAACTCCAGCCCGATGATGTCATCCCCGGTATATACCCGAAAATAAGGCAACCTCAGCATCTCCTGTACTTCCTTGGCATCCTCCGGGAATTTAGCAGCCACCACCGTGGTGCTGGGAACATGCCGGGCGATCTCGGGCGCAATGTTCGGCCCGGACAGCACCGCCAGCCGGGAAGCTTTTTGCCCCAGCTCCTGTTCCAGCACCTGGGAACAGCGCATCAGACTGGACACCTCTATCCCCTTGATGGCGCTTACCAGCAACCGGTCCTCCCCTAGGAGAGGCAAGAGGTTCCGGCAGACGGAGCGCAAAACTTTGGAGGGAACAGCCCATATGACTGTTCGGCTGCCGGCCAGGCAGCCTTTTAAACCCGATTCAACATTAATGCCATCAGGAAGATTTATGCCCGGGAGAAATTCTTTGTTCTCCCGCTCCTGCTGGATCTTCCTGGCCGCATCGGCCCGGAACTCCCAGAGACCGACCGCATATCCTTTTTCGGCCAGCATCACCGCCAGGGTGGTGCCCCAGTTGCCGGCTCCCAGAACGGTGACTTTCTTTTTGTTCTGTTCCGTCATTTATTGTCCGATGGCGATTTATCTTTTTTGAAACGAAACTTATTTTCCGTCCCGTTTAGCAGCCGGATGATATTTTTTTTATGGGTCAGCATTATCAATATCGTGACCAACCACCCCAGAGCCACGATGGGAACCAGCGGCGTTTGGTCCTGCACTATTCTGTTCACCGCAGCCGACAGGGGAAAGATCAGGGAGGCAATTATTGATCCCAATGAAACATACCCGAAGGCCAAAAAGACTATGGCGAACGACCCCAAAGCGATCAAGGTTGCCGCTGGTTCCAGGGCCAAAAGGACTCCGGAGGCGGTGGCCACCCCTTTGCCGCCCTTGAATCTGAGGTAGGGGGTGAACACGTGCCCCAGGATGGCCGCCAGCCCCACTGCGATATAGAACCATTGGTCGGGAATACTAGTGCTGGGCCAGACCATCTTTGATATCAGGACCGGCAGAAAACCCTTGAGGGTATCCAGAAGATACACCGTCAATCCCGGCCCCTTACCCATCACCCGGAAGACATTGGTGGCCCCTACGTTCCGGCTGCCGTGCTCCCGGATGTCAAGGCCCTTGATCTTCCCGGCAATGAAACCGAAAGGAACGCCCCCGGCCAGGTAGGCAGATACGATATAGCATATTTTTATCAGCATTTGGTCATCAACCTTCATCTTGCGGTTGTCATATTAGATCAGTCTTCCCCCTTGGAGGAATGATACCTCGGCCGGCCGCCGTAATCTACATAGTTTCGTTCACTCCAGTCGGCCGGCGGCTTGGAACGCTTGAACATCAACCGAATGGGCGTCCCTTTTAATCCCAGACCATCATGAAGCTGCCGGTGGAGGTATTTCTGGTAGTTGGGCGCCACCAACTCCGGCTCGGAGGCCTTGATCAGGAAGCGGGGCGGGGCCACGCCGGTCTGGGTTATGGAGTACAGGTCGATCCTCTTTCCCTTGATGCTGGGCGGCCGGTTCTTCTCCACCGCCCGGTCGAAGGCCCGGGCCAGGGCCTCCGGCTCGATATTCTTGCGCCACAGGCAGAAGGACGAAATCACGGTCTGCAGCAGCTGGGGCATCCCCTGCTCCTCGGTGGCCGAGGTGAAGATGAACTCGGCAAAATTCAGAAAAGGCATCTGCTCCTTAAGCCAGCCCAGATAATTGGCCTTGTTGGGGTCCTTCTGGAGATCCCATTTATTTATTACCACCATCAGCGCCTTGTTGGAGCGTTCCAGCATCGAGGCCAGGGTAAGGTCCAAATGGGACAGCCCTTCGGAGCTGTCCAGCACCAGCACCCCCACATCGGCCCGCTCCAGGCTTCTCTCGGTCCTGAGGGTGGTATAGAATTCTATGGAGTCCTTGACCTTGCTTTTCCTCCTCAGCCCGGCGGTGTCGATCAGCAGATATTTCTGATTGCGCCATTCGAAGACCGTGTCCACCGAATCCCGGGTGGTGCCGGGCACCGAATCCACTATCACCCTCTCCTCCCCGGTGATGGCGTTGATCAGGGAAGATTTGCCCACGTTGGGTTTTCCCAGCACCGCCACTTTGATGGTGGACGGGTCCAGGGGCTCAATTCTATTTCTGGGCAGCATCTCCACCACCTTGTCCAGCATGTCGCCGATGGCCCGGCCCGGCCCGGCCGCGATCAAAAACGGCTCCCCCAGGCCCAGCTTCATGAACTCGTAGGAATCGCCCTCCTGCTTCGGCTCATCAACCTTGTTGACCAGCAGCAGATACGGCTTATTGACTTTGCGGATCAGCTTGGCCACATGGTAATCGATATCGGTGATCCCGGTCTGGCGATCCACCACCATCAGCAGCACATCGGCCTCCTCCAGGGCTATCTCCACCTGGCGCTTGATGGACTTCTCCATCCGGTCTTCGGTGTTGGGCACCAGCCCGCCGGTATCGATCAGATAGAAATCCCGGCCGTTCCAGTCCGCCAGGGCATAGTTGCGGTCCCGGGTGACGCCGGGCCGGTCGTCCACGATAGCCAGCTTGCGCTTGAGGATCCGGTTGAACAGGGTGGATTTGCCCACGTTGGGGCGTCCGATAATGGCCACGGTTGGGTTAGGCATGTTTCCTCTTTCTAAAAGATCCCCAGGCGGCCGAGACGGCCAATGCCGAGAGGACCGTGCCGGCAATAATTGCGCCCCAGATGCCCATCAGCACCAGAGCAGTTACAATGGCAGCGGCTATCAATACCCCCAGGCTTATGAAAAGCAGCGATGGCCAGAATTTTATTCCGAACAGAAAGGCCGCCACCGCCCCGGTCCAGGCTCCGGTGACAGGCAGTGGCACGGCAACGAAAAGCATCAGCCCCACCATTTCGTATTTTTTAACCAGATCGCTCCGGCTCCTGGTGCGGGAAAACAACCATCCAAAGAACCTGTCGAACAGGGGAACTTTTCTCAGCCAGCTGGACACCGGCCCCAGGAAAAGCAGTATCGGGATCACCGGAATCAGATTGCCGAACACCGATAAAATTACCGCCGGAATGATCGGAATGCCCAGCAGCTGATATGCCACCGGAATGGCCCCCCGCAGTTCAAAGATCGGCAGCATGGCAATGATCATGGTCACCAGCCAAGCCGGCAGTCCCCAGGAATTGATCTGCTGGATCAAGGATTCTTTGCCGGCCCAGCAGGCAGAATAGCCGGATACAATGATTGCCGTGGTAACTAATAAATGCCTGAATAGTCTGTTTTGTGCCATCAGATATTAGATCCTTCCCTTGAGCCGGCTATAAAGCATTCCCAGGTATTCATGCCAGCCGGCCTCGGCTTTGCGAAAGCCGGTGGAATTGGGGAACAAGCGGCCGGGGTTGAACTGCAATTCTTTTTTATTTAAGAAGTCGGTTGGCGCCGCAATGCAGGGGATTTCGGCATTTTTGAACAACGCCATGGATCTCGGCATATGAACCGCCGAGGTGACCAGAAAAACGCTGTCGGTCCCCACCAGGTGTTTGATCAGCCTGGCCTGCTCCTCGGTATCGCGGGATAATATCTCTGTCATCATTTCATCCCGCGGCACCCCCAGGGCCAGGGCCAGTTGCGCCATGCCCTGGCCCTCCGGGACCGGGTTGAAGACCGGACCGCCTGAGAACAGCAGCTTGGCGCCTGGCAAACACCGGTAGATCCTGATACCCTCCACGGTCCGCACCGCCGAGCCGTTGCTCAATTGCGAGGTGATGGGCAGCCGGGGATCGCTGTTCATCCCTCCGCCCAGCACCACCACCCATTTGACGCTGGTGTGGGTTTCGATATCGGCCGGTGCAGGATATCTGTTCTCCAGGTCACTCAACATCATATCGCCGATAATTCCATACCCCAGTAGCAGCATAATCAGGAAGGAAGCAGCGGTAACGATCCAGCCAGCCTTCTTCTTTTTTAGCGGCCATATAAGCAGGATACCTGCAGCCAGAAGCAGCATCACCACCGGCAGCGGCATGATGATGCCGCTGATTATTTTTTTTATTATGAACATCAAGCCTTCATTTGAGATTTCTTTTGAGGCTCATACGCCAGTGGCGGTTCCAGAGGATCGCCAGGAAACAGGAGATCCCTCCGTAGGCGAACCCCGCCAGCAGGTCAACCACATAATGGTATCCGCCGTAAACGGTGGATAACAACAGCAGAATAGTCACCGCCAGGAACAGCGAGGACCAGGCCCGGGCGTAGCGCCACATGAAAACGCAGATTGCCACCGAGGCGGCGGCATGGCCCGATGGAAAAGCTCCTCCCCTATGGGCCGCTTTAGCTATAAAGAACCCGACCTGGTCGGTGATCCAACCTCCGTTCAGGGGAAGGTCATGATAATAGATGAACCTCGGGCTATGGGCCGGCAGCAGAATGAACAGGATATACGTGCCGTACAATGCGGTGATGATGATCATCTGCAGATTCTCGAACTGCCATCTTCCCTTTTTCAGATAGAGGATCAGACAGCTGAGGAATATCAGCGCGAAGAACAGGCAGTAGGAAGCCTGCATCAGGTCGGTGAACCAGGGGCTTCCCAAACTCCGGAGGAACAACGTCGGATCGCCCCCCAGCAGGGCCATATCTGCCCGGTGCAGCAGGCCGTCGATGGTCCAGGGAAACAGGGCGTGGACGAAATACTTGGTGCCGCTGTAAACCCAAGGCAATGACAGTATGGGATACCATTCCGAGACAAAATTAAGCCAGGGCCGGTCCAAACGATTGTTGATCACTCTCAGCAATATCATGGCTGCGGTGGAAAAAAAATACTTCCAGAAAGCGATCTGCCAATCGCCGATGTTGTCCCTGAATATCAGTGTCAACAGGGTCATCAGCAGGTGGAACCCCACGATCAGCCAATCCACCGGCCGGAATGTTTTATACCCCAGCGTGATCATAGACTAAATTCAGAGTTTTTTGATCAACCCCTCCAGACCGACCACTACCTTAACCGGTTTGAGCCTTCTTTTGAATTCCCCCAGGCTCAGGTCATCGATGAATTTTCCCTCGCGATTCAACAGGTTCTCCGGAAGGACGATCAGGTCGGGATCCTTTTTCCCGGTTTTCAGGGATGAAAGAATATCCCCGCCGGATAGCAGTCCGCTGACGGTTACCGTATCGCCAAACAGACCATTTTCGACCAACAAGGTCTCGCATTTCAGGCCCTGGATCCTATTTAGTCTGGCAACTACCGGCCTTAACACCTTGGCTCCCGAGATCCCGGATATCAAAAGAATAGTTTTTCCCCGTTTCAGCTTTGGAGGGAGATCGGAGGACAGGGCACGGAAGCAATTCCAAAAGTCCCGGACCATCCCCACCCCATTGTCCAACTGGGGATAATCATCATACCAAAATGAAGCCGGAAAGTCAAGTCCGGCATTAAGATAGAACTCGTCAGCAAAGTAAAGGATTGTTTTTTTAAACCTTTGTCTTAACTGCCGTTGCAATCTCTTATATTCTTCAATAAGTTGTTGGGAATATTTCTTGGTTATGGCTCTGAGCGGATAGAGCTTCTGCCGGTGCTTGGTCAGCCCCACCGGAACCACCGCAATGCTTTTTACTCCGGGATATAGTTTCAACAGATCGGACAGACTTTTTTTCAAATGCCGCCCGTCATTGATGCCCGGGCACAACACGATCTGAGTATGCAGTTCAATTCCCCCGGCAATCAGGTCCTTCATGATCTTTAAAATATCATCATCCCGCCGGCTCCCCAGCAGCCTCTGTCTCAGTCCGGCCTCTGTAGCATGGACCGAAATGTACAAGGGGCTCAATCGCTGTTGTTTTATCCTCTCCAGGTCGGAACGGCCTATATTGCTCAGGGTGATGTAATTGCCGTAGAGAAAAGACAAACGGTAATCCTCATCCTTGAAATATAGGGCCTGGCGCATGCCCCGGGGCATCTGGTCCACAAAACAAAAAATGCATTTGTTCCCGCAGGAATGAAACTTCGGCTCCTCCAGAACGACGCCCAGCGGATCGTCATAGTCCTTTTCGATCAGCAAGCGATGCATTTTGCCCGCCCTATCTTTATAGACGACATCCAGCAGGTCATCGCTCTGGTGAAAACGGAGGTCGATATTGTCGCTTACCTTATGGCCGTTTACGGAAAGCAGCTCAAACATCGGCCGGAGGCCTGCTATGTACCCCAAACCTTTATTGCGTACGGATGTAATTTTCATAAAACATAATAATGGGGAGATTTTCATCTCCCCATACGATAGATAGTAGATTAAAGTTTTCGTTTATTTATCGGATTTCATGATCTTGACTTTATCTTTCAGCGCCAACTTATTGCCGGTCAGTTGCTTAGTTATCCGGCAAAGCGCCGAGTTTAACATCACCTTGGTCACGGATAATTCGGCCTTGTCGACCGGCTCCACATCAAGTATCTCCCCGGTATCCGGGTTGCGGATCTCCCTCTCGCCGAATACCAGCAGCCTATCGCCCACCTTAAGCCCGGACTTGGAGCCGATGTCTACATAGACCTCCCCGCTGGTCTCCAACCGCACGATCTTCCCGTCACCGGATGAAACGGACCTGGCGCCGTTGGCGTTATTCACGGCCACCTGCTGGTTCTCCGAGGGCAGGGTGCCGCGGAAGGCATTCCGCAGCTGGGCCACATCCTCGATATACAGCCGATTGCCGGGTTCGATGACCTGGGCCTTATTGTAGGTCAGCTCGGCCTTCTCCACCTCGCCCATGGCCTCATAGGCCACTCCCAGATTGTGCCACAAGGCCGGGTCCTTCTGGTTGCCGATCGATAATCTTTCCCATATCTCGGCTGCCCGCTTCCACTCGCCCTGCTTGGCGTAGGCGGCGCCCATCTGTTTGGGATCGGCCTTGGATTTGATCAGCCTTTTGGCCACCAGAATGTAATGGGGAGAGATATCCTTGACAAAGGACTCGGTTACCGCATTCAACAGCCCGCTTAATATCTGCTCGTCCCCCGGGATGTTGTCCTTGTAGCTGCGCTGGGAGCTGGAGCTCTGGGTCTTGCTGACCGCCACCTTGCCGGAGGCGATGTCCACCATCCGGTAGTTGATGGAGACCGTTCCGCTTTTGCTGGTGCGCTCCTCCGGCACCAGCACGGTCTTCATGATCTCTTCTTTTACCTTGTATTTCTTCTTGGTGAAGGGGTTGGTCTTCTCCACCTCTTCGTAGCGCCCGGTACCGGTCTTCTTCTTCACCATCTCGGTGCGGCGGTTGGTCTCCACGTTGTAGGAGATGATCTCGCCGGTGATGATGGCGTCCACCCCCAGGATGGCGCCCAGCTCCTTGATGGTGCCAGGGTCCACCGCGCCGGTCATGTTGAAGGCATGCTCCTTCATCACCGACTGGATCTTGCCCCGCTCCATGATCTGGTAAAATCCCTGGGTGTTAAGCTGTGACACCAGCACATTGCCCACCGCCGGGCCCAGACTGCGATGGGTGGGGTCGTCAAAGTCCACCACCGCCAGCCGGGTGACCGCGGGTATCTGCAGGTTGGCCCTCTCCAGACGCTTGAACCTGACCATGGACGGCCCGCAGGAAATCAGGATCAACGCCGCTATAGCTGTCGGTAAAAATAATTTTAGTCTGTTCATCATAAAATTCCCAAATAATTAATAAAGATTACTCCCGGTTTATCCCCAGCTTCTTGTCACGCTCCTGGTTCCACCGGACCCAGTCGTCCTGGCTGTCCATGATGGGATTGAAATTGACGATATCATAGGTCCCGTCGGGGTGGATGGTGATCTCCATCTGGGCCTTGACGATCTGCACCCACTGCTCCATGGTTACCTCGCTGGGCCCGGAGATCTGGGACGGCCCTTCTATCTCGCCCTGCTTTCCGCCGGCCTTGGCCTTCTTCTGCTCCATGAACTTGACTATGGGCTTGTTGTCCACCGCCACCTCGCCGCTGTAGACCGCGATCTTGGTGGTCTGGTCGTCGGAGACGGCCATCCGGTAGACCGTGCCGCGGACCGCCGCCACCGCGGTGGGCGATTCCAGCTGGAACTTGGTCTTCTTGCTCATCTTGTTGACATTGGCCCACACCTTGCCGCTCCAGACCTTGGCGGTGGCCGTCTGGGCTCCGTTCTTCTCCTTTTTGGCGTCAATGATGTCCAGCTTGGAGTTGCCGTCTATCCGGATGATGCTGCCGTCGGCGAACCCGATCTCGGCCCGGGAATCGTCCTGGGTCTTCACCTTCTGCCCGGAGAGCAGGGATTGGTTGAACAGGGCCTTGCTCCAGGCATTTTTCCTGGGCTTCTGTACCTCAACCTGGCCGGTATAGAAGGTGATCTTGGCGACGGACGAGGTCTTGGCTATCAGCTGCCCTGACACCATGCCCATTACCACCAGGGCGGTGATCAGGAAAAGCCAGATAACCCCGTTGGAACTGTTTTTGATATGTTTCATAATATCCTCCTAAAAAATAAAGCCTTAATATTAAGGAGAGCCGTTAAGGGTGGTCTTTTTTTACCGCTAAGGCGCAAAGCTTGCCTTGAGCTTGCCGAAGGAAACGCTAAGGAACTCGTAAAATATTGCCAAGAATATCATTCCGCACCAGAGTCTTCATGGTTTTAAGTTACGGGGGGAATAAACTTCGCGCCCTTAGCGTCTTCGCGGTGACTGGATTCCAATGACTACAATTAATCGCTCTAGTTAATACTACTATATCGGGGAAATTTATTTCTCCCTGACCAGATCGCCCATTTTAAACCCGGAACCGGAAATAACTTTTGCCGTAGCATACTTGTCCTTGGCATCCACCACCTCGATGGTGCCGATCTGCTTCTCTTCGCTGCCCAAGGAAAGCCCGGTATCGGGGTCGATGATCTCCTCGCCCTGCGAGAATACATTGAAAACATCTCCGGCCTTCACCCCGCCCTCTGCCCCGGGCTTCAGCATGACGGTCTTGTCGGCATTGACCTTGAGTATCTTGCCGCTCCAGGGAAGCTTGTCCATGGCCTTGGTGATCATCTCCACCACCTTATTGACCGCCTTGCGGGTGGCCTTGCCTGATAGGGTCTGGTCGAAACGGGAGTCGTTGGAAAAAGCAAAATCATCGGTGCCCACATCCAGGCCTTTTTTGCTCTCCTCCTCGGCAATGCCGTCGGCCGCCACGATCTCGCCGGTGGTGGTGTTGACCAGCCGGATATCCATCCCCACCCGGGCGGTCTTGGTCTCCACCCCCACTTTATTCAGGCCGAACATCCCCTTGGAGACCTTGCTCCCTACCGACCCGCCAACAGAGGATTCCTTCTGTCCGAATTCATTGACGCTGCCCAGCACTATCAGCTCCACCCCCAGAAGCTTGCCGACCTGGGCCGCACTCTGGGGGGTGACCGCACCGCTCAGGCCCAATTTCTGTTCCTTCATCACCTGCTCCAGTTGCTGGCGCTCGATGACCATGAATTTGCCGGATTTCACCAAGGCGGTGGTCAGCATGTCGGCCATCCCGGAGCCTATGTGCCAGCCGCCGTGCCCGGTCTTGTTCTCGAAATCCACCACCGCTACCCTCTTTTTAAGGCCGCCGGATTTCCCCGCCATGGCAACGCTTGAGACCAGCGTACAGGCCAGGGCAATGAAAGTAAAAATAGCTACGATTCTTTTCATCTATATTCCTCCCTTGTTATTTTCTGACCACTAATTTCAGGTTGATCTTGTTGGCGGTGCGGCTGATTATCCTGACCCTGAAATTGGGGAATGTCTTGTACAGCAGTTCCGAGGCCAGCTGGCCGCTGTTGAACTTGGTATCCACCTCTATCAGCCCGGTGCTGCCGGCCATCTCCCGCTCGGACACGCCCTTGATGCCCCGGATCTCGTACTTCAGGATGTTGACCAGGTCGGTGTACATCTGGTAATCGGTGATCCCGGTAACGTTGAGGGTGACGGTGTTGGAGCCCCGGGTGAATTTCTTGACGATCTCGTCGGCCAGGTAATCGGCCACCTTGTTGGCGGCCATCTCGATGGCCTTGGTGCCGCCGGCCACTTCGTCGATATGAATGGTCTTGTCGCTCTGGCTCTTGGAGACCAGCACCCGGCCGTCATCGGTGTTGAGGGCCTTCACCGAAACGGTGGCCTGCATGGACTTCATGCCGCCCAGCATATCGCTGACCCCGGAGGCCTCCTTGGCAAAGGACTTGCCCACGATGATCACCTCGGCTCCGGCTCTATCGCCGATAAAGGCCGCCGCCGTATTATCGCCCTGCAGGGCCGCCATTGCCTTATCCTTGCGCATGTTGCGTTCCATGGTCTCCTGGTCCACGAACTCGAAGCCCTTGTTGCGCATGTTCTCCATGATGGCGTTCTCAGCTACGTTCAGATTGACATCCAGTCCGCTGTATTGGGTCTGTCCGATATTCTGCTCGGTGATCAGCACCATCAACCGGGGATTGCCGGCCCCCCTCAGGATGTCGCCGATGTCCTCTTTGATGGCCCCGGCCCGGACCTGGGCCTTGACCTTGACGTTATAGGTCATCCCGTTGTCGGCCTCGCCCTCGCTGAGCACCGAGTAGGCCTTGACATAGCCCTTGGCCTTGGCGTAGATGTTGTCCTCCACCACCATGGCGTTCTCCACCACCGTGCTGGAGCTGATCACCGCGCCGGTGACCTGTTCCACCGCATTGCGCAGGGCATCCTGAATGGCCACATCGCGGGCCATGGCCTTGTCGTTATTTAATACTGATGCCGTGCCGTCGGTGGTGATCTCCCTCAGTTCATCCTGGGCATATGACAGGGAGAAGACCATAGCAACAGCAACCATGAATAATAATAGCTTCCTCATCATGCAATAAAACCTCCCAATGGATTTAAGTCTGACATAAATTACGGGGAGAAGCAGGTTTGGTTCCCTTTTGCCTTCTCCCCATAATAATTTGGTTATCCGGAAAATTATTTGACTACGATGATCACCTTGCAGTTGTCATAGATGTCGGTGTTGTCGGCGATCAGGGCTGCCTTCTCCACGTCGCCGTCGGAGATCACCAGGTCGGCCTTGTTAAGGCCCGAGGAACGGATGGCCATGATGATCAGCGGGTTGGTGCCCACCCTCTCCACATTGCGGCGGGCTTCCTCCACGCTCTTGGCATAGATGGCCACGCCGTTCTTGACAGCCGCCTCGCGGGGGACGAACTCCTGGCCGTAGATGCCCTCGCCGGCCTCATCCAGCACATTGGGAACCATGGCCGGAACGGCATCGGTCCCGGAGGCGTCGATGATCAGCCCGGTGTAGGTCTCGGGCTCCTGGGAATTGAAATCGGACGGCAGGTTGGCGTAAGTGGGGGTTTTCCCGCCCATCTGCTCGGGATACAGGGCGTCGCCCACCTTGCCGTAGAGCAGCATCTCCATGTCGATCTCCACCGAGCCGTCGGACATGTAGCGGGGTTTGGAGGTAAAGCGGAAGTTTCTGACGATGCCCTCCACTTTGGTCTTGATGATGTCGGAGACCATCATGGCGTTCTCCACCGTGGTCTCTGAGGTCAGCAGCACGCCGTTGAGGGTCTCCATCATGTTGCGCATGGCGTCTAACTGGGCGGCCCGCAGGGCGTTCTTGCGCTGGACCGAAGGCGGCAGTTTGGGATTGATGCCTCCAATGCCGGTGGCTTGGACGGCCTGGGTGGTCCAGTCTACCATACCGGCGCCCTGCACCTGCTGTTCTACCTGGGCCGGGGACAGCCCGGCCAGGGCTATAAGAGCTATTGCGATGATGGTTGCCTTTTTGAACATTTCGGTCTCCTTTTAAAAGTTCTTGGTAGTCAGTACAGATTTATTAGAAGTGGAATATGCAGGAAGCAAGAATATTGTGTGTCTTTTCAATGTACTTCTCAGTATAAGTATTAGCAGGTATTTCTATATCTACCCAATTAGTAACACCATATTCATAAGCCAGGTCCAACATAACCTTGCCCATGACCAAGCCAAAACCGCCGGTAAATACCTTACCTACGGCTTGTGTGGTATCTGTCCCGTCGCCATAATGACCAGTAAACAGTTTGGGATCTGTTCTAAAGCCCAAACGAACTGGGAATACTGCAGTGGCTCCTGACAAAATATATTCCAACCCAAAACGGAACTGGTTTACATTATGCCATCCCATATTATAAGTAGTATCTTTTGTGCCGGTTGCCACCCAAGTAAGTGTATCATATACGGCTATTTTTTTCGTTGCTTCCGAATTGGAATAGCTGCGATGCTCGAAATCAGCAGAGATAGTAAACTTATCAGTTGGCTTTAACGCAATTCCGGCACCAAACATCAAGGGCATTGTGACTTCAAAATCAGGATATGTTGTGTCATATGTAGCAGGTGTTAAATAGTTAGATGTTCTTTGCCTCTCAGCAGATTCAGTCAATGTGAACGGCAATCTCATAGAAACACCAATATTAAATTTATTCATTGTTGCCAGAGCACCGGCATTTATGTTAAACCCGGAGTAGCTATAATTTTCCTCTACATTATAAAAATCGCCGTCGCTATAGGTCCTCTCACTGGTATAGGTAGATCCTTTAACTAATATATTACCCGCAGCGCCAACTGAAAATTGTGGTGTAACCTGAAAAGCAATAGCCGGGGTAATAGCATCGATACCTCCGGTTTGTTTTTCTTCCCTCTCCCAAGTAATTGTATTAGTCCCATCAAAGTATGATCCGGTATCGCTATCGGCAAAACCAAAATCAATTAACCTTTGATATGCAACTGCCAATACTAGATTTTTATCTGCTGCCTTTAACGGCAATATAAAGCTGGCAAAACTTGGAGCAAAGTGCGAAATACTGTTTGATTCATCATAGCTACCGCCGATCCAAGTCTCCTCATATGAATACTTTTTTATGTTGAAAAAACCATTGATCGAAGCTTCCATTTTATCCAACTGGGCTATACCAGCCGGGTTCCATCCCACAGCCGTAGCATCATCAGATACACCAATGAATGCCCCGCCCATGCCGTGGGCCCTTGCGCCAGCGCCCATAATGTTGAAATCGATGTTCTGGGCGTAGGCCAGCGAGCCGATAGCGGCTAGTGCCAGCAAAAGTAAACCTAATTTACGCATTGTGAGTTCCTCCAGATTAATATTATAAATTTGATTACTACCATTTTTTAGATACCTATTAACAAATTTAAAGGAACGCTCCACCCCCCTTCGTGAATAAATTACGAAATACGAATTATAAAATTATTGTTTTAAAAACTGGATTCCCGGTCAGGCCGGCTGAGTACCATAGCCTGGATTCCCGTCTGCACGGGAATGACAATATAGCCGAAATGCGCCTATGGAGTGGAATGACATATTGTGCCAGTCTGACGACGGCGTACGTCATGATCCCGGTTTCGTAAATCATGTAAATCCTGTCAGAGAATTGCCCTTCTAAAGGGGTGAGGTCTACTTGGCCACCACCTTGTTACCCACGGCAAAGGTCTGGCCCGGTTCCTTCTCCACCACCTGGGCCTCGGACATCTTGGCCTGGACCTCGGTCAGCAACAGCTCGCCCATCTTAGTCACCTGCTTGCCCAGGATCTCCCCGGTCACCGGGTGGGTAATGGCATCGCCCTCCTTGTAGACCACCATCTTCATGCCCTTGCGCATCCCTTTGGCCGAGCCCACATCCAGCACTATGGTCGGCACGTCGGCCTTGATGACATAGCCCTCCACCAGCGGAACGTCGTTATAGACCTGAATGGATATATCGGTGGCCATGTTCTTGACATCCTGCAGGGAGTTCTTGGGGCTGTAGGCGTCCTTGGCGGTGATGATAACCCCGGATTCGGTGTCTATCAGCCGGGCATCCATGCCCACTCCAGTTGGGGTGGAGGATATCGAGCCGATCAGGATGGCGTCCACCCCGATCATCTTGCCTACCTTGACCGCCCTGGCGGGGTCTATGGCCCCGGTCATGCCCAGCTTCTGCTCGTTCATTACCTTATCAATCTGGGATCTTTCGATTATCTTGAACCGCCTTAAGCTGTATAAAGAGGTGATCATCTTATCCTGGACGGTGCTGGAGATGGTGGCGTCGCCGCCCTTGTTCTCGAAGGGCAGAACCGCTATGGACAGCCGGGATCCCACCTGGGTGACCCGGGTGGGGTCGTAGGTCAGGGCCCCCACCGGCAGGGTGCCGGCATCGCTGGCCCTGCTGGCGGTCTTTTCGGCCTCCAGTCTGGCCAATCTCTCCCTTTCTCCGCCAAGGCGCCTTTCTTCCAGGGCCACCTTTTTGGCAGTGGCCTCATTGGCATCCTTCTTCTGCCTTTCTAAGGCCGCGAACTGCTCAGCCAGGCGTTTTTTCTCCCGCTCTATCTGCTCCCGCTCCTTGGCCAGTCGTTTTTCCTCATCCCGGTCAACATAGGGGGTGATCGAGGCGGCCGACGGGGCATCCCCCCGCGACAGCTTATTCAGGTATTCCCGGGCCCGCTTGGAAGGGGCAAAAGCCTGGGACAGCTCCAGGGATTTCTTGGCATTGGCCGCGTCGCCCAGGTTATAATAACATACCCCCATCTCGCGGTGCGGGAAATAGTCCATAAAATGCATCCCGTACATCCGGAACTGGGGTTTATCCTTGAATTCCAAAGATGCGGCGCTGCGGAACTCTTCAATGGCACGGTCCCAATTCCCCATCTTCATGTACTTCTGGCCGTCCTCGTAGTAATTATACCACTTGCCGCCGGCATATATTGTAGCAGGCAGGATCAAGGCCACAATCAGTGCTAAAACAAACTTCCTAAAATTGAGCATACTTCTCCTCCTTTTTAAAAATGTTCTCATAATTGAGGGACAAAGTCAAGATTTTTTTTAAATAATTATATTTTTTACTCTTTTGATCTGGCATGGGATATAAAATACTATTTGCCGGCCGGGGGGTCTATGGGGTAATGGCCGTCTAAGCAGGCATAGCAGTAGTTCTCCGGCTCTTTAAGGCACGATTTCAGGCCCTCCAAGGACAGATAACTGAGAGTATCCGCCCCCACGAACTGCCTGATCTGCTCCACCGACTGGGACGAGGCGATCAATTCGTGTATCCGGGGGGTATCCACCCCGTAGAAACAGGGGTGCTTTATGGGCGGCGAGGCTATCCGGAAGTGTATCTCCTCCGCCCCGGCCTCCCGGATGAACCCCATCAGCTTCTTGGAGGTAGTGCCCCGGACGATGGAATCGTCCACCACCCCCACCTTCTTGCCATGGACCAGGCTTTTTACCGGGTTGAATTTGAGCTTGACGGCGAAATCCCGTATGGCCTGGGTGGAGCCGATAAAAGTCCGGCCGATGTAATGGCTACGGATCAGGGCCAGTTTAAAGGGAATCCCGGCCTGGTCGGCATAGCCCAGAGCGGCATTGTTGGAGGAATCAGGCACCGGCAGGACGAATTCCGATAATATTTGACTCTCCTCGGCCAGTTTCTGGCCGAACATGAACCGTTTTTGGGCCACGCTCTCGCCGTAGACCACGCTGTCCGGGCGGGAGAAATATATATGCTCGAATACGCAATGCTTGTATTGGGGCATCTTTTTAAGCCGCCGGCTCTCGGTCCCGCCGGGTCTGACTATGAACAGCTCGCCCGGCTCGATATCCCGTTGATAGGTTCCACCCATGGTCTCGATGGCGCAGCTCTCCGAGGCGAAGACCAGCCCGTCGCCCGATTTTCCCAGGGAAAGCGGCCGGATGCCCAGGGGATCCCGGAACACGTACATATCGCCCTTGAACAGCAGGATGGCCGAGTAGCTGCCCCTGACGGCGTCCATCATCATCTCTATGGCCCTGGCGATATCCCCGCTTTGCTCGTAATAGCAGGCGATGGAGGCCACTATCACCTCAGCATCGTTGGAGCCGTAGGGGGTGAACCCCTGGGATTTAAGGTAACGGGTCTGCTCCAGCATGTTGGTGACGTCGCCGTTGGAGACGATCACCATCCGGCCGTCCTTGGTATCGGCGTGATGGGGCTGGGCGTTGACCAGGGAACTGTCCCCGGCGGTGGGATATCGGGTATGGCCGATGGCCACCCGGCCCGGCAGGGCGGCCAGCACCTCGGGCTTGAAGATGTCAAACACCAACCCCTTATCCTTGTGTATCCTGACCTCCCGCCCGTCACAGACCGCCATCCCGGCGTTGTCCTGCCCCCGATGCTGCAGGGCAAAAATGCCCAGGTACAGCATCTCGGAGGCTTTGTCAAAATTATAGACCCCGCAAACTCCACACATGTAATATATCCTTTTAATCTAGCTGTGTCGACGTTTTGTTATTTTACACAAAGGGAAACCGTCATCCTGAGAAAACATCATTGTTAAACAAGCCGAAGGATCCCTCAATTTGATTTTTTTCGATGTGCATTCTATATAAAAACCAAAGAACTCGTCACCGCGAGAAAATCAACTTGCTTGGCAAACGAAACGATCCATTCATAGATTGCTTCATATGCCCAGCGAGGAAGTAGTCATCGCAATGACCGCTACAATGATAAAAAACCTCCCTTCGCTTTTTATCAAAATTTATTATATCATAAACCTAATCTTATTATAAGCGAAAAAACAAAGTTCCGATAGGGTTAATCGGAACTTTTTATTTGTTCAGACAGGATCAGTCGTACTGATGCACGAACAGCCCGCTTCTGAGCTTCGGCTCGAACCAAGTGCTCTTGGGCGGCATTACCTGGCCGGAGTCGGCCACCGAGATCAGCTGTTTGATGTTGACCGGGTGCAATGAAAAAGCCACTGCCTGCTTGCCGGAATCCACCAGCTTGACCAATTCTTTTGTCCCCCGGATCCCGCCCACAAAGTTGATCCGCTTGTCTGTGCGGGGGTTCTCTATGCCCAGCACAGGATTTAGAAGATTGTCCTGGAGGATTGAAGCGTCTAATCTTTTCACCGGATCCTTTTCATCATAGCTTCCCTCCTTGGCAGCCAAAAGATACCACTGGCCGTTCAGGTACATCGAGAACTTCAGGTTGCCGCCGGGAAGGTCCGGGGCATCTTCGGTGACTTTGAATTTGTCGCCGATCTTTTTAAGAAATTCCTCCTTGGTATTTCCGTTCAGGTCTTTCACCACCCGGTTGTAGGCCATGATGTTCATCTGGTTGTCCGGAAAGATCACGGTCAAAAAGAAATTATACTCCTCGTTCCCGGTGTGGTTGGGGTTCTGGGCCTTTCTCTCCTTCCAGATCCGCCAGGCGGCCGCGCTGCGATGGTGCCCGTCGGCCACGTACATGAATTTGAGTTTAGAGAATTCAGTTTTCAGCTCGCTGATTAGCTTATCCTCATCGCAGACCCACAGGGTGTGTTTGACGCCGTCATCCGAGATGAAATCGTATTCCGGGGCTTTCTTGATCCAGTCGTTGACCAGAGAATCTATGGCTGGGACCGCCGGGTAGGTGAAGAACACCGGCTCGGTGTTGGCATTGATGGTTCCGATGTGCCGGGTGCGGTCGTCCTCCTTGTCGGGCCGGGTATGCTCGTGCTTTTTGATGATGTCCCTATCATAATCTTCGGCCGAGGCCGATGCCACCAGGCCGATCTGGGAGTGGCCGCCCATCACCTGCTTGTAGATGTAGAAACAGGGTTTCTCTTCCTGGAACAGCCAGCCGTTGGCCTTAAACTTATCGAAGTTTATCTTCCCCTGGTCATAGACCTGGTCGGCGTGCTCGTCGGTCTTGGGGTCCAGGTCTATCTCCGGGCGGCTGATGTGCAGGTAACTTTTGTCGTTGCCCTTGGCCAGCTCCCGTGCCTCCTCGCTGTTGACCACGTCGTAGGGCGGCGCGGCGATGTCCTTGGCGAACTCCTTCCTGGGGCGGACTGCCTGGAACGGTAGAACGACTGCCATTGGTGCTCCTGATGTTTTGTATTTAAAAATATGGATTGATTGCAATGATTGTTAATTCTATAATATTTCAACCCGAAATTCAACCGATTTTATCTCACTCTTCTTCTGTTGATTGAAATTAATCATTGAAGGGACACGGCGCACCGTGTCCCTTCAATATTTATCTACAGATATTAACGTAAGGCGCGATCAGGAATAGCTTGTATTGTCCCAGCAGTGGGTGCAAAGGTCCTCTTTGGGAAGCCCTATAGCATTGACCAGATCATCCATCTTTTGGTATTTCAGGGTGCTCAGCTTCAAACGCTGCCGTATTTTCTCCGTCATGGCAATGTTTTTCTCCGAGCCGTTCAATGCATATTCACCGAGGTGTTTGTCATCGGCTCCCTCCAGTTCCTTTATTGCCCTTCTGCCGGCTAGATCCAGGATGGAATGGGATGTGGAGAAATTCAGGAAATCGCAGGAGAAAAGCAACGTCGGGCAGGCCACTCTCATATGCACTTCTCGGGCCCCGAAATCATAAATAACCTGAACGTTGTCCTGCAGCTGGGTCCCCCTGACTATGGAGTCCTCGCAGAAGGCAATGCTTTTATCCTTGATGATCTGCTGGTTGGGGATCAGTTTCATTTTTGCCACCAGGTTCCTGGTGGACTGGTTCTGGGGCATAAAACTCCTGGGCCAGGTCGGAGTGTATTTTACCAAGGGGCGCATATAGGGGATCTGTTTCCCGTTGGAATATCCTATGGCATAGCCCACCCCGGAATCCGGGATGCCGGCAACGTAATCGATTTTTGCGTCATCATCCCGGGCCAGAAAGGCGCCGCATTTGTATCGGCATTGTTCAACGTTGATCCCCTGGTAATTCGAGCTGGGATAGCCGTAATACACCCAGAGGAACGAACATATCTGCATTTTATCGCCCGGCTTAGCCTTTTGCTCACAGCCGTCTGCCGTCATCAAAACGATTTCTCCGGGCCCCAGGTCTCTCTCGATACTATACCCCAGATTATGGAAGGAGCTGGATTCCGAAGCCGCGGCAAACGCCCCGCCCTTCCTGCCCAAAACAACCGGGGTTCTGCCCAATTTGTCCCTGGCGGCATAGATGCCCTGGTCGGTCAGCAGAAGAACCGAACATGAACCCTTGATCAGGGATTGCAGGTTGACCAGACCCTCTTCAAAAGTTTTTCCCTCGGATATCAGCATGGCCGCCAGCTCCGTAGGGCTGGTTCCCTTGCCTCCGGTTTCGGAGAAATGCTGGTGGCTTTTAAAGGCCCGGTCCTCCAGCTCGGTTAAATTGCTTATTTTCCCGACAGTGACGATGCCGAATTCCCCCAGGTGCGATTTTATTATCAGCGGCTGGGCGTCGAAATCGCTGATGATCCCGATGCCGCTGTTGCCGCTGAAGCTTCCCAGGTCGGGTTCGAATTTCGCCCTGAAATAATCGGCCTCTATGTTGTGGATTTTCCTGGTAAAACCATCGGGGCTAAGGACCGCCATCCCTCCTCTTTTGGTGCCCAGATGGGAATGGTAATCCGTGCCGTAAAAAAGATCCCGAACACAATCGGTCTTTGAAATATTGCCAAAAAATCCGCCCATTATCCGCCTGCTTTGATAAGATTAATTATTATATGATCATGGTATATATTAGACAATTATCGCCCAAAAAGCAATAAAAAAAACAGGGCCCGATTGGCCCTGTTTTTACCTCTCCCAAATCCCTCCCCTCGAGGGGAGGGTGGGGTGGGGTTATTTATTCACTTGGAAGGTCCTATCGCCCTTCTCCAGGAATTTGACTATCTGGTTGGCGGCCGCCAGCCCGGCGTTGATGTTGGCCTCCGAGGTCTCGGCCCCCATCTTCTTTTTGGTGGCGTGGTAGCGGTTGCCTAACTTCTCGGCGATCTCGGCATGGCAGTCCGGGGCGATGTCGGTGGCGTATTTCAGGTCCTCTCGCTCGGTCATTACTTTTTTGAGACCTTCCTCGTCGATCACTTCCTTGCGGGCGGTGTTGATCAGGGCCGCGCCCTTCTTCATCATCGACAGCAGGCTGTGATTGATGGACTTCTTGGTCTTGTCATTGGCCGGGATGTGCAGGGAGATATAATCGCACTGGGAATAGAGGTCTTCCATCTTATCAAAGACCTTGACCCCTTCGGCCTCCATCTTGGATTTCTCCACGAAAGGATCGAAGGCGCAGATATTCATTCCGAAACCACGGGCGATGGCGGCCACTAATTTTCCCACGTTTCCGTAGGCGTGGATGCCCAGCTTCTTGCCCTTGAGTTCCGAACCGTTGCCCTCGGTGAATTTGTTGCGGGCCAGAAAGACCATCATTCCCATAGCCAGCTCGGCCACGGCGTTGGAGTTCTGGCCCGGGGTGTTCATGGCACAGATGCCCTTGGCGCTGGCGGCGGCCAGGTCAATGTTGTCGTAGCCGGCCCCGGCCCGGACGATGACCTTCAGGTTCTGGCCGGCCTCGATCACCGCGGCATCGGCCTTGTCCGAGCGGATGATCATGGCGTCAACATCGGCCACGGCCTTCAGCAGGTCGGCCTTGTCGGTGTATTTTTCCAGTTTGACCAGTTCGTAACCGGCCTCAGTGAATGTCTTGGCGATTCCGTCCACCGCCGCCTTGGCGAAGGGTTTTTCCGTGGCCAACAGCACTTTTTTTGCCATGATCGTCTCCCTTTTTATGATAATTCTTTAATGATATGTTTCGCCAAATGCTCGTCGATTTCAGTATGCCGGGGAACCGGCTGTTGTTTGCCGGTTGACGGGTTTTTAAACAAATCGTGCCGCCCGCCCCGGCGCATCAGAATGCACCCCAGACCGGAAAGCCTTTTAATAAGTTCCTTGCGCTTCATACCGAAAGTGCCAGCGTCTTTACCTTATGCTCAACGGGGACCTCATCCATCATCATCAACTGGTAGGCATCCTTCAGATTTTCCTCCAGCTCCTTGAGAGTCTCGCCCTGGCTCATTATCTCTGGGTGTTCCAGAAGTTTACCCACCCAGAACTTCTTGCCCTTCCAGTAGATCATGTTAAATGTTGTTTTCATAAAAGCCTCCATGAGAATTGACCAAAGTGCGCCTTTTCACGTGAATGTTTCATCGTTGAGATGTTATCAAAACCCTCATTAAAAGTCAATATTAAACCGCCGGATAATCGGCGGTCTATGAGCACAGTGATAATTGCATTTTTTTCGCCAGGTTTAAACCATTTCAGCCGAACAGTTTTTTTATGAATTCGTTCCCGTGCATCAGGCCGAGGCTTCCCCTTTTAACCGATTCCTCGTCATAAACCTCGACCCCATCGGCCGGGACCCGGGGATCGTAGATGGCCACCGGCACCGGATCCTTGACGTGGTTGCCCATTTCCACCGGCGTGGCGTGGTCGGGCAGCACTGCTACCACGGCCTCCATTTTTTCCTCTTCCAGCCGGCGCATGATCCTGGCCACTAACCGCTGGTCCAGGTATTCGATGGTTTTGATCTTCAGGTCAAGGTCTTTTGAGTGGCCGGCCTCGTCGGTGGCCTCCACGTGGCAGTATACGAAATCGTGGTCCTTCAGGGCCTCGACGGCGGCGTCGGCCTTGCCCTCGTAATTGGTGTCCCAAAGCCCGGTAGCGCCCTTGACCGGGATCACATCCAGGCCGGCATAGACGCCGGTGCCGTTGATCAGGTCCACCGCCGATATCACTGCACCGGAGAGGCCGTAGAGTTCGCCGAAGGTTTTCATCATCGGCTTGCGGCCCGGAGACCACGGCCAGATGTAATTGGCCTGGTCCTTCCCCTCTTTTTTTCTCTTCTGGTTCACCGGGTGGTTGGCCAGGATGTCGTGGGAGCGGAGTATCAGGTCGTTCAGCAGCCCGGCCGTGGCCTTGGCCTCCGGGGTGCGCGGCTTGACCATGAGCTCAGTGATCAGTTTGCCCACGTGGTCATGCGGCGGAAAGCATTCGAAATCCGGTGAGCCCTGCGACAATACCAGCAGGTGCCGGTAGGAGATGCCAGGGTGGAAACGAACAATGTCCGTGCCCAGCTTGGCCTGAATATCAGCGATCAGCTCCTTGGCCTCCTCGGTCGGAATATGTCCGGCTGAGTGGTTCTTGATCCTGCCGTCCTCGACGCAGATCAGGTTGCAGCGCATGGCCACGTCCGTGGGTTTGATGGCGATGCCCAGGCTGGCCGCCTCCAGCACCCCGCGTCCCTGGTAGCACTCCTTGGGGTCGTATCCCAAAACCGTCAGGTTGGCCACCTCGCTGCCGGGGGGCATCTCCGGCTCCACTGTTACTAACTGGCCGCAGCGCCCCTCCCGGGCGATCCGGTCGATGGCCGGTTTGTTGGCCGCCATTAAAGGGGTCTTGCCGTTCAGCTTGGCCACCGGGCGGTCGGACATGCCGTCGCCGAGTATTACCAGATATTTCATGAAAACTTCTCGAGCAGTATTTTTTTGAACTGGCCGTAGTCGTTGCGCATCGGCAGGTACAGCTCCGGCTTTTTCTCCACCTCAGACAGGCTGGGCGGCAGGGCCGGGTCGATGCCGATCAGGCGGGTGATCTCCTCCGGGAACTTGGCCGGGTGGGCGGTCTCGATGGAGATGGCCAGCTCCGGTTTTTCGCCGCTCTTCAAATACCGCATCAGGCCGGCCCAAGCCACGGCGCCGTGGGGCTCCAATATTGTTTTGTATTTTTCATATGTCTCTTTGATGGTGGCCCGGGTCTCGTCGTCGGTGATGCTGACCGCGAATATGTCCTGGCGTATCCTCTCCATGTCCGGATTTTTCGAGATGATCCCCTTCTCGTCCATGGCCCCGCCGTAGAGGTTTACCAACCGGGCCAGGTTCGAGGGGTGGCCAACATTCATGGCATTGGAGATGCAGACCCGGGACGGCTCGATCTTGTCGTACCGGCCGTTCTCGATGAATTTAGGGAACTCGTCGTTGGCGTTGGTGGCGATGACGAACTTTTCCACCGGCACTCCCATCCGCTTGGCCAGCAGGCCGCCCATCATGTCTCCGAAGTTGCCCGAGGGAACGGAGAACACCACGGGCTGGCCCTCCCGCGCCAATCGGGCATAAGCGTAGACGTAGTAGACCGATTGAGGCAGAAGCCGGCCGATGTTGATGGAGTTGGCCGACGAGAACCTAATGTCTTTCAGATCGGGGTCGGTAAAGGCCTGCTTGACCATGGCCTGGCAATCGTCGAACTTGCCGTCCACGCTGAGGACGGTAACATTGCCGCCCAAAGTGGTCATCTGCTTGCGCTGGCGGTCGCTGACCTCGTCCTTGGGGAACAGAACCACCATGTGGATGCGGTCTATGTTATGAAAGGCGTGGGCTACCGCGCTGCCGGTGTCGCCCGAGGTGGCCGTCAGGATCACCAGGTCGCTTTTGTCCTGCTCCAGGAAGAACCGCATCCACCGGGCCATCATCCGGGCGGCGAAATCCTTGAACGAGGCGGTGGGGCCGTGGTCCAACCGCATAAGGTGGTTATTGTCGAACACCTTCTCCAACGGCACCTGGTAATCGTAGCATTCCCGGCAGATGCTTTTTAGTTTCTCGTCCGGGATCATGCCTTCGGTGTAGCGCTTGAGAACGGCGTAGGCGATCTGGTGATAGGGCAGGTCATTGAAGGAAAGTACCTCGTCCAGCGGAATCTGCGGGATCTGCTCCGGCAGATAGAGACCTTTGTCCGGCGCCTGGCCGGTGAGCAGGGCGTCCTTTAAGGAAACCGGTTCGGCTTTAAGATTTGTGGAGTAAAATAATATCTGCTTATCCATGATTAGTTATATCCTTTAATAGCACACTATTTCCGCATTTTAGCCGAAGATGCCCCTCCGGCGGAAAATTCCGGTGAAGTGATATGATGTTTTTTCCCTTTAAGGACAGCCAGCGCCTGGTTAAGATCATTGATAATATCATCGGGGTGTTCGGCCCCGACGCACAAACGGATAAGATTTGGGGGAATGCAGGCCAGCTTTCTGCCTTTCTCTCCCTGTTGGGCATGGGTGGAAATTGTCGGTATGGTGGCCACGGATTTGATGCGACCCAAGTCGGTAGCCCTCCATATTCGCTGCAAGGCATCAAACACCTTCCGGGTATCCTGGTGGGTTCCCTTGACGCAGAACGACATCAGATGGCCGTAGCGGTTTACTTTTTTGCCGTACAGATCGTCATGCTCAGCGTCAACCAAATGCATATATTTCGAGGCCAGCTTGTTAAGGGGATGGGATTTCAGTCCAAGGTATTCAACTTTTTCGACCTGCTTATGGCTTTCCAGGAAAGTTGCCACTTTCATGGTGTTCCTTGACAGCTGGTCCATTCTGGGACGAAGAGTGCGCAAGTCGCTCAGAGCCAACAGCGCATTCATGGGCGACAGGTTCGGCCCGGTATCACGGTTTGGCAGCTGCTTGAGATAAGCGCAGAAATCTGCCTTTAGCTGGTCATTGTCAATATTAGTGGTAAGATTCTTACGGGCGATAACCGCGCCGGCAATACAAAATCCGCTGCTGGTCATCGATTTGGTTACCGATTGAACCACGATATCGGCTCCGTGTGCCAGAGGACGCAGCAAAGCGGGAGTGGCAACGGTTGAATCTATGATCAAGGGGATTTTGTGTTTGTGGGCCAGCGCCGCCACTTTTTCCAGATCGAAAAAGGCTTGCGACGGATTGCTGGGCATTTCCCCGAACAGGAAACGGGTGTTCTCATCAATTTGAGATTCCCATTCCTTAATATTGTTTGAGTTGACAACTTTACGCCATTCGATATTTCGTTCTACATCCTTGCGAACGGAGAAAAGCTGGTAGGTGCCTCCATAAACCTGGCAGGTGGCGACGAAGTTGATGGGTTGGTTGGGTTTTTTCTTGTTTTCCACCAGAAACGGTTCTACCGCACTTTGAATGGCCGCCATTCCGGATGAAGTGGCGCAGCAGGAGGCATCTATGTTCGTTCCATATGATTCCAATAACGCCAGCACGCCTTCCAGGTAATAAACCGTAGGGTTGGCTATTCGGGAATAGCACCAGGTGGGTATCTGATAAGACAGGGCAGCTTCCATTTCATCGGAATCACGAAAGGCCTGGGAAGTTGACATATATAATGGTTCTATGATAGAACCTTGGTTAAAATCAAGGGCCTCCTGCATGGAATAAATGCCATGTACCGCAATTGTGTCAAAACGGCATTTTTTTATCTGCCGAATATTTTGCTGGTGCCATTTGTTTGATCGCTTTGCGGCATTAATGTAACGAGAGATTCCTTGGGGTTTCATAGCTCTTACCTCTTATATTAATTATGAAGATCAAAATCCTTTGATAGGAAAGTTTACGATCCGTTTCAGGGCGACAAGAAGCAACGATTGGAAGCAATATTTCAAACGAACAGATTATCCAAAATTTGCCATTATAAAACCCCTTCCCTCCCAGACATAGTCTGTCCGAGGAAAGGGGTTTGGCTATTTCATTGCATCCTCTTCAAGGGCTGCCACACCGACACCCATTTCGCTGTCTTTACAGCCAAGTCCCTTAAAAGCATTATAAATGTGGCCCTTGGCATAATAATATCCATCGGTCTGTTATAATCCATAAGTGAAATCTTTATTATCTTACCGCACAATTATCTGCTTGGCTGTGATGGCGCTGCCGGACAGGATGATATTTCCGTATTTGATTTATGAATTTGCCTTCTCGAACTTCTTGATGAACTCCACCAGCTTCTCCACACCCTCCAAAGGCATGGCGTTGTAGATGCTGGCCCGCATCCCGCCGGTCTTGCGGTGGCCGCTCAGGGTGGTCAGGCCCTCTTCGGCCGCCTCTTTCAGGAACTTCTTGTCCAGGTCCTCGGAGGCGGTGCGGAAGGGAATGTTCATCAGGGAGCGGTCTTCTTTCTTCTGGACATGGCACTTGAAAATCTTGGAACTGTCCAGCACATCATAGAGCAGAGCCGCCTTCTTCTCGTTGATCTTCTGCATGGCCGGCACGCCGCCCAGGCCCAGTAGATACTCGCACACCAGCTTGATGATATAGATGCCGTAGCAGGGCGGGGTGTTGAACATCGAGCCGCTGTCCACGTGAGTCTTGTACTTCAGCATGGTGGGTGTCTCGGGCTTGGAGAAATCCACCATATCGTCCCTGATGATCACCACCGTCACGCCGGCCGGACCCATGTTCTTCTGGGCCCCGGCATAGATCAGCGCGAATTGCTTGACATCAATTACCTTGGACAAAATATCCGAGGACATGTCCACAACCAGCGGAACGCCCTTGGTATCGGGGTATTTCTTCCAGGAGGTGCCGAAGATTGTATTGTTGGTGGTCATGTGGACATAATCCGCATCCGGCCGCAATTCCTTGGGGTCTATCTCGGGCAGATGGTTGAACACCTCCGGCTCGGATGTGGCCACCACCTTGATGTCGCCGTAGCGCTGGGCTTCCTTGATGGCCTTGGAAGCCCATTCCCCGGTGTTGACGTAGTCGGCCTTGTTGGATTTCTTCATCAGGTTCAAGGGAATCATGGCAAACTGGGTGGAGGCCCCGCCCTGCAGGAACAGCACCTTGTAATTGGCTGGGATATTCATCAGTTCTCTTAAAGATTTCTCAGTCCCGTCTATGATGGACTGGTAGACCTTGGAGCGATGGCTCATCTCCATCACCGACATTCCCGAACCCTGGTAGTCAAGCATCTCTTCCGCAGCTTTTTTTAACACCGCCTCGGGCAGCATCCCCGGACCGGCCGAAAAATTGAAAACCCGCTTTGCCATATCAAACTCCTTATATTATTTTTGTTGATGCAGACCGATGACCATGGATGCAAACAGATACACCTTTTATACGTTGAATCGTTGGCAAAATGGTGGAGCTGAACCGCCTTCCTCCTTCGTCCCTCAATGGGGGCTTCGGCGGACAGGGCGGCGGACTGCTGCCAAGCAAGAAAGAATGATGCTGTGGGATTCTCCGCCGGTCGCCCGGCTTTGATGTCAGGCGGCGGCGGATCTGCCGCTGCTTCGCTTACTTGCCAGGCATCAGGCGGAGAACCCTGCTAACTTCGTTAGCCCTGGGTTCTCACTTTAAATATGGTGGAGCTGATGGGATTCTGCGCCTACGGCGCATCCGCCGCCGCCCAACTCCATAGCGCCTCTGCCGGCGGAGAACCCTGCTAACTTCGTTAGCCCTGGGTTCTCACTTTAAATATGGTGGAGCTGATGGGATTCGAACCCACTACCTACGCGATGCGAACGCGCCGCTCTACCAAACTGAGCTACAGCCCCACTTATCTGCTTCGTGTTGTGCCCAACTCCCCGCGTCTTGTCCCGCTCTGACCTTACTTATCTGGCTAAGGCGGGAAACTACAGCCACACACCAAGAAATACCAATATCTAATAATTAAAACCAATGACTACAGCTTAATGATATCAAACTTATGGCCAATTATCAATATATTTTTAAAAGGGAAACGCTTCGGCTCGCTGACATTGCTGGACAGCAGGGAGAAGATATCATCCCGGTGGCAGATGTCCTGGTACAGGTCCTTGAACCAGGTCAGGTAGTTGGTTTCCATTTGTGGTGCCTGATTTTCTATTTTCTTGACGCCAGGGCCTTGGCTATCTGCTCCAGAGCCTGCCCGATATTCTCGATGGAGTTGGCGTAGGAAAAGCGGATATACCCCTCCCCGGCCGCCCCGAAGTTGGAGCCGCCCAGGGCGCAGACCCCGGCCTCCGTCAGCAGGAACTCGGTCATCTGCTTGGAGGTCATCCCTGTTTTTTTGATATTGGCGAAGGCATAAAAGGCCCCGGCCGGCATCCGGCAGGAAAGGCCCGGTATCTTATTGATGCCATTGACGATAAAATCCCGCCGCTTTTTGAGCTCGGCCAGCATGGCATCCACCTCATCCTGCGGGCCCTTTAAGGCCTCGATGCAGGCGATCTGGCTGAAGGTGGCGGTGCAGGAGTTGATGTTGGTCATCAGCTGGGCCATATGCTCCACCAATTCCACCGGCATCAGGCCGTAGCCCACCCGCCAGCCGGTCATGGCATAGGTCTTGGAATAGCCGTTGAGGATGATGGTCCGCTCCTTCATGCCGTCGAACTGGGCGATGCTCTCGAACTTGCCCTCGTAGATCATCCGGTCGTAGATCTCGTCGGACAGCACCGGGATGTCGCTATTGACCGAGATGTCGGCCACCGCCTTCAGATCGTCCTTGGTCAATATCCCGCCAGTGGGGTTGTGGGGCGAGTTCAGGATGATCAGCTTGGTCTTCTTGGTAATCTTGGATTTCAGCTCCTTGACGTCCAGCCGAAAATCGTTCTCCTCCCGAAGAGGAAGCGGCACCGGCACCCCGCCGTTGAACTTGACCATGGACTGATAGATGGGAAATCCGGGATCCGGCACTAAGCACTCGTCGCCTTCCTCCAGCAGAGCGGTGATGGCGAAGGACATGATGGGTTTGGCGCCGGGGGTCACCACCACATGCTCCGGCCCGTATGGGACGCCGATCTGTTTAGAATAATATTCGGCGATGGCCTTGCGGTGCTCCGGCAGGCCGGCCGACGGCCCGTAGTGGGTCTTGCCGTCGTCCAGGGCCTTCTTGGCGGCTTCTTTGATATTTTTAGGGGTGTCGAAATCCGGCTCGCCGATCTCCAGGTGGATGATCTTTTTACCCCCGGCCTCCAGTTTCTTGGCCTTGGCCATCATCTCAAAGGCGGTCTCGACTTTGAGCTTCTCCATCTTGGCTGCAAATTTCATCCTCTATCCTTTCAAAATAGTAAATGACTGTTATTCCCCGGCCTTGTTGTCATTCCAGCGAAGGCTGGAATCCAGAAAAACACCGACGATGATCCATGGATGCCTGCCTTCGCAGGCATGACACCGGGTTTATAGTTTCCCCATTATTACCAGGACGCCCATAACGATAAACATCCCCCCGGCGATGTAATGCAGGATATTCTGCGGGACCACCTTGATGATGGCCTGCCCGAACAGCGCCCCGATCAGGGTCACGCAGATCAGCGCCAGACTGCCGCCCAAAAATACCGACACCCAGCTCTTGGACTCGGCGCTCATGGTGATGACGGCCAATTGGGTCTTGTCGCCCAGCTCGGCCAGGAACAGTGTCAGGAATGCCATCCCGAATATCTTCCAGTTCATGTCTTTCCTTTAATATTTATCCGCAGATTTACACAGATTGCCACAGATTCACTAACTTAAGACAAAACGTTTATAGTCTAAACTTGTTTTACCGAAATTAAGCAATAAAGCTTTCTTAAGTCCGGTAGCTTTTAGATAATTTATTACCTGTGCTTCTTCGGTGCCGCTCATATTGGACAGTGCCTTTATTACTCCGGCAATTAAATAGGTGAATAACCTTACCCTTTTTTTGAACGTTCTTGTTGTCATGCTCGTGAAAACGGGCATCCATGCCTGGATTCCTGCCTTCGCAGGAATGACACATTGCGCTATTCACTTGCCGAAGTAATAATTCTAGAATTATAGTGCCAAAGCAAATAAAATCAGCCCGATACGATACATTTAATTGTTGACCTTGGTAAAATACAGGCAGGTTGCTTTCTCTTTGATATGGTATATCAAGTTTTTTCAATTCGATTGCTAAGGCCTCCTGATAAACCGGTTCTAAAAACCCGTGCCCCAGTTCTTTGTGAACATTCATTGCGGCACCGATTATTGCATAGGTCTCTGGGTCTCTCTTATCTGCAACAATATTTTTAGTAAAATCTGTATTCATCTGCGGGTTGGTTCTCCACTCGGAAGGAACATAATTAAGTATTAATCTGCGATAATCTGTGAAATCTGCGGATAGTTCCCGCTCAGTAAAACGAAATATAATAATATACCATTAAACAATTTAAGTCAATCAAAGATTTAACAAAATAGGGGCTGTTACAGCCCCTATAAAAATCAATTCGACTGATCTATTTGCCGAATTTTCTTAAATGTTCGTCCCGGGTGGTGTTCCTCACCCTGCTTTTCTCCCGGTCCCAATAGTATTTTCCGCCGAATGTGTCCAATGTGATGGGGCCGGTCAAGCCCGCCGAGATCAGCTCCTCCAGGTTTTCCGGCCAGCGGCCCGCCTGCCGACGGTATTTTTCCGCCAGCAACTGGAGGCGGTCCATCTCCTCCTCCAGCCGGATCTTGTCAAGATAGGTCTGGGCGATATCTTTCTCTTTTTGGGTGGGGCTGGTATCGTAAAGCTGCTGCCACATCATTTTGGAGGTCTGCAGGTGGCCCTGTTTTTTTGATATGAAAGCGGCATAGCGCAATGCCCCTGCCCAGGCATTTGGGAGCCTGGAGGCCTGGACGAACTCATCAACGGCCTCATCGCCGCGTTTAAGGAAGATATACAGGATGAAGCCCTTCATGTACGGGAATTCCCACCGGTCCGGGTTGTTGCGCTTGGCCTTGTCCAGCAGTTTCAGGGGATTGATGGTGTCCCCGGCGTCATGGGCCAGCAGCAGCGAGCCGAAGGTATACGGATATAAAAACTTGGGGTCCAGGTCGGTCAGGTTGTCGGTGATGGGATACAGGTATTCGTAGTTCTGGTCCGAACGCATATGGAAGGCGTAATACTGGATCATCCTCAGCCACAGGTAGTCGGCCATCATCAGCTCGTTGCCGGCCGACAGCAGTTTGACTATTTTGGGCGAGGGGAAATACAGCAGTTCCCGGACGGATTTTTCGCTGCTCAAGTACCTTTGGTCAAAACTGAGCTGAACCGCGATGAAACCCACCGCCAGCACTGCCAGGCACAGCAGGGTAATGATAATATTTCTTGCCCGGTATTTCATTTCAGGTCTTTGCGTTCCAGTATAATGGAAGCCACGGTCAAGGTAAACGCGACGTAAAATACCGCATAGGCCAGCATCAGCCAGAGCTTGGCATGATCCACTGGAAGGTTGTATATGGATTCCGTCCGGAAATTGAAATTCTGCAGATTGGGAATGACGTAGGAGACGGCTTTGGCGGCGATTTTAAGCAGATCTCCCGGCATCCGGTCGGCAAAGAGCCTCAGCTGGTCGGCCGATGTCCCGGCGATGTAGACACAAAAGGTGAAGACGGCGCTTAAGGCCGGGGAGGCCAGGGTGGAGAAAAGCATGGCCACCGCCGTGATCACTGTCAACTGTCCGAACAGGCCGGCTATGGTCAAAAAGAAAAGCCCGTCCGGCTTGCCGCCCATCAACGCCAGGGTCAATACCAACGTGGCGCCCATTATCAGGAAGGCCAGAAGAAGCGTGGCCATCAACCCGAAATATTTCCCCACCAGCAGTTCCCATCTCTTAACCGGCTTGGCCACCAGCACGTAGATGGTCCGCTTGTCCATCTCCTTGAACAACATGGCAGTCCCGCTAACCACCGCAATCAGCAGGCCGAACAAGGCGATGGCGCCGAAACCAAAATCCTTTAAGATCCGGATCTCCTGCCCCACCGACAAAGAGATCACCAGCCGGGAGCCGGGAAGGACTATCAGGGCAAATACGATAAGCCCGTACAGTATCCGGTCCCGGACCGATTCCCGGAAGGTGTTGACGGCTATGGTAAGGATCCTTCTCATTGTCCGGCCTCCTTTGCAGTGCGCACCTGCCGGGTGAAATAGCTCTCCAAATTCTCCCGCTGGGGAGAAACCGACACTATGGAACCGCCGGCTTGCATTATTTTCTTCAATGCCGGGTCAAGGGCATCAGGCCCCTCCAGCCGGATTATCAGCTGCCCGGCCACTTTCTCGACCTTGGCATCATTAAGGGCAAAGCCCTCCGGCAGGTTCTGGGCCACCACCTCCACCCAGCTGACCGAATCCTTTAGCAGCTCGGGCAGGGTGCCCACCCGGTGCATCCGTCCGCCCACGATGATCCCCACCCGGTCGCACAGGGCCTCGGCATCGGGCAGGATGTGCGAGCTGAAGAAGATGGTCTTGCCCTGTTTCTTCAGCTCCAGCATCAGGTCCTTGACCTCCTTGCGGCCCAGCGGGTCCAGGCCGGAGACCGGCTCGTCCCAAACCAAAAACTCCGGATCGTTGACCAGTGACTGGGCGATGCCGGTCCTCTGCAGCATGCCCTTGGAGCACTTGCGCAGGGGCAGGCCGGCCGCCCGGGTCATCCCCACCAGCTCCAGCAGTTCATCGGTCTTGGCTTTGGCCTTTTTGCCGGTGATGCCGAACAGCGCGGCGCAGAACCGGATGAACTCGCCAACCGTCAGATAATCGTAAAAGTACGGGTTCTCCGGCAGAAAGCCGATCCGCTTCTTCACCTCCTGAGATTTCTCCAGGATGTCGTGCCCCATTATCCGGGCGGTGCCGGAGCTGGGCCGGATGATGCCCATCAGGGCCTTGATGGTGGTGGTCTTTCCGGCCCCGTTGGGGCCCAGAAATCCGAAGATCTCGCCGGGCTTTACCTCCAGGGATATCCGATCCAAAATGGTCTTGGACTTGGGGGAGAAATGCTCCCAGTCGGTAAAGCGCTTGGTAAGGCGGTCTATTTCCAGAATGTTTTCCATAGGAATAATTTATCGGTTGTTATTTAATTTATCTTTTTACGCTCACCGTTGATGACAGAGTACCCGCGTCATTGCGAGAAGCATTTGTTGACTGGCTGGCGAAGCAATCCATGTTGGTAGTGGATCGCTTCATTTGTATTATGAATGCCTAATTCGCGATGACATGACAAAACCCGCGTCATTGCGAGAAGCATTTGTTGACTGGCTGGCGAAGCAATCCATGATAGTGGTGTTATGAATGCCCAATTCGCGATGACATGACAAAACCCGCGTCATTGCGAGAAGCCTTTGTTGACTGGCTGGCGAAGCAATCCATGATAGTGGTGTTATGAATGCCTAATTCGCGATGACTTTATTGAGCATTGCATTATTATACCCCGCCCGGGCCGTTTTGTCATGAAACCGGATTAAAAAAGACGGGTGCGAACACCCGTCTTTTTATAAAGCCCGTGATTTACTGACCGGACTGGACCGGATTGGGCAGGGTGGTCTTGACGCCGCAGCCGAAAATGACATACATGGTGGCGTTGCCAAGGGCGGCAGCAGCGCCGGTATTGTCGGCCGAGGAGTAATCAACGCTTCCCTGGTCCAAAGGTGCAGCAGCAGCCGGGACAATCGTCACCGGGGGCACCGGTGGGACGGCGATGGCGGCGGGGCCCGAGGCAAAAGCCCAACCTATGGTCTTGTCAACCGGGTTCCGCAGGTTATTGGGCAGCAGATTGCCGGGCAGGGCGACTGTGGCTCCGGCCACGCCGGCCACCATCACTAAGTTGGCCGGGACGTTAGGGTTGGTGGCAGCCACTGTTTGGAGGAAGTCCTGGGGATACAGTCCCTCGGTCTGGGTGGAGAAGTCCTCGACGGCCAGCTGGATGGTATGCATGTTGGCCTTGACGGAACCTTCCTTGGCCCGGTCCTGCATGCTCATGAAGTTCGGGATGGCGATGGCCGCCAGGATGCCGATGATGACCACCACGATCATCAACTCGATCAGGGTAAAGCCTTTGTTGTTCATTTGTTCTCCTTTTATGTTACTGGTTGGTTGGTTTTGGATTCTATACTGATATAATATACCTACAATTTCTATGCCAAATTTCTATATTGTTATTAATGAAAGAGTTAAAGAGTACCCCTGTTATTTATATTTAATGAATCATGCCATATATTATCGCAGAATGCAATACTATCGCAAAAACATTTAAATGCTTATCCTGTTAGCTCAGGAAGTTTCATCCTGACAAAGTTGAAAATATTCAGCGTTTTTGACTGCAAAACAAAAGGGTGAGTCAGGCCCGTCCCGCATCGTAGTGCGGGATAAACTCCAGCGGGAATCCAGCCCTGGACACCCGTCTTCACGGGTGTGACACGAACCATTTGTATTCAATTGGCAAGTAAGGTTTTATCTTGATCCCGACAGTTATTTTCCTGAATCAATGGGATAGTCATTTACATTTAATTAGCGCTTCCGCCCAATATGACATTTGACAAAGGCGCTGTTTTGCCAAATCCGCATATCGCATATCCTTTTGCCCCCGGACTGGTGCCATTGTTCAAGTTGCCGCCACCATCGTAACTGCTATAATACACCACCCCGCTGTTGGCTGCGGCCGGCGGGCCGCCGGGAAGGTTATCCAGGGAAAAGGCTCCAACTTGGAACGGGTTGGCAAACCCGGCATGGGGGTTTATCAGCGCCGCCGCCGGGAATGGCGGCACCCTGACTCCCTCGGCAATGGACTGGTCAGTCCCCCCGGGGAATACTGCCGAGATCCTGATTTCCAGGTTGTCCGGGTACCAACCGTCGGCCGCGGCCGCGAAGCCCTCCACCACTAATTGCATGGTGTGCATGTTTGCTTTGCATGAGGCCTCCTGGGCCCTGGTCTTCATGCTCAAAAAATTGGGGATCGCAACGGCCGCCAGAATGCCGATGATGACCACCACGATCATCAGCTCTATCAGGGTGAATCCTTTCTGCCAGGATTTTATTCCTCGGTTTTGAGCCATATCATTTCCTTGCTAATTGTTATGCTGGTAATATAAGCAATTGCCATGCCTAAAGTCGGGAGGCGGGCCCAAGCTGGCCTTGATCGCGTTCGCTGAATTTTGGCGCACAGTCATCGCGAGGTATTCAAGCATGATAAACAAACGAAGCAATCCATTTTATTTAGATTGCTTCATAAGCACCAGATACAGCCAACATCGCAATGACCTGCGTTCTGTCACCCTTGAGAATAGCGTCCTGCTTGCCAGATTGGTCTTTGCGGTTAAAACAGATCCGTTAAATCTGCGA